>Ga0265297_10000196_pt1 | contig 203764 bp, 213 predicted proteins | sample Munlanlwell13791_FD_192502 | JGI IMG/M metagenome (GOLD analysis project Ga0265297, IMG submission 192502) | Leachate microbial communities from a municipal landfill in Southern Ontario, Canada - Leachate well 137-91 | ecosystem: Engineered > Solid waste > Landfill > Unclassified | place... | reverse complement strand
TTTCACAACACGCGATTGCCCAGCTCTCCCCGTCAGCTTCTTCTTTACAACTCGCTTGTACTTTCCCCCACTTGCTTTTCGCGCCATAAACACCACAAAAAATTCGCATTTAAATATCTTTGTAATCTAAATAGCGAAATACTTTTAAAGCTGAAAGCTCTAATTCTCTTAATAATATAAACAGGCTTTGCCTTACATCGTCCGCACAATTCGTGCATCATTCCAGTAGTCATATAGTGACTCTCCAGAAACAAACCGATGAAAAACCTCTTGAGATAGAAATCCCTAGAGGCGAGACTTTTCTAGTTGCAAGTGTGTAGGTCATAATGATAATCGTTGGAATACCCTGAAAAGAGGTATTTCTGAACAGGAAAAGTTATGAAAGAAAGGAGAAAATCGTCAGAGTTGTCAAAGAGGTCACCAGTTAGACCAGTCAGTCAAGGAAAGGAGAGGTAATTGTATGAAGAAGTGGGCAACAGCAGTTTCACCTCCGTCAGCAGTGTTCAGCAGTACGAGTACTCTGTCTATCATCCGGCTCGCGAAGAACCCCAGAGCCTGACCAAGGGGTGGTTACATGATTTAAGGTAACCATCCCAATGGGTCTCAAGCACACAAGGGTCCCCCTACAAAAATAAGCCTAAGGCTGGTAGGAATGGGACCCTTTGCAATCATAAATCATAATATTTATAGGGGGAACTCTCCTCTTTCGCGCTCTTGCGCGTCCTCCTTCAAGGAGAGCCCCCCTTTCCCAAAAACCGTTTTTTCTTGTGTTGGTAGGAGCCACTTGTGACTTGGAAACCCTCAAGTGGCTCCTGCTTTTTTTCTTTAACTTATAGTATACTATAAAGTATAACATCATTAATCACACCAAAAAATTTATAAACTAAAGTATACTATATAGTATATGTATAGAAAAATATTAGTCTATTTACAAAGTAAGAAAGAGCCCTGTACCCAATCTGAAATCTCTAATGCTATTCCAAAAATGCACAGAATAATTTTATTAGGTTATCTAAGATGTCTTGTAGATATAGGGATGATAAAATCAAAAAAAAGCGGCAAAGCCCTGATTTATTATATTTAACTTCTAATTTTTTTCCTTAAAATAGATATAAGAAACAATATTGCGATAAAAGAGAGAATCAAAGGAACCCAAGAATACGAAGCCAACGTCTCGCCCCCGACCACTGCCCCAGTAATCAAGTTCTCTCTAAGCAAACCAGAATAACCACTGACTACAAAAATCCCTGAAGTCATAAAAATCGCCAAACTCACTCCAAGTAACAGTCCAATAATCATATAATTAAATGTTTTAACAAGTTATAAATTTTCTGGTTAAAAAAACTCATTCAATCCCTTCTGTTTTTTGCCTTCCTCTACCTGTTTAAGCTTTTGCAGACCAGAATCAATCCTCTCCTCAGAAAAGTCCTTTGAAAGCAGAATTTCCTTAACTTTTTTTTCGTTCATTCTGCCGAATTCTATATCCCCTTTAGTTGAGGACTCATACTCGTGAAACTGCCTGAAAACCTCTTTCCAGTCAAATATGAAATTATACCTCTCGTTATTCTCTAAGTGCTTAAATATCTCCACAGGATATTTGTACTTCTGGACGATTTCAAGCGCTCTTTTTTGTCCCAAACCTTTCACACCGCCAGGGTTATAGTCTGTTCCTACAAGGATAGCGAGGCAAATCAATTGGTCTTTGTCAATTTCCAGTTTGTTCAAAACCTGCTGAAAATCAATCAACTCAATTCTTACATCAACATAAATCCCTGCCGAAGTCTTTCTTCTTCTCGCCAGAGTCAAATTTCTGACTAAGTAAGGAGCGCCGTAAAGCAGAGAGTCGTAATCCTGAGAAGCCGTCGCCCAGACTTTTCCTTCCCGTGAGAGAACAGCAGATTCTGCCTCTCCTTCTCCTCCTGCCTGAATAACAGGTATACCCATAGCCTCAAGTAGAGCCTTACTCTCCAAAACAACCTCATTCGTAATTTTAACAAACTGCCCGGAATATTTTCTCATTAATTCACTATCTCCTCTTTCTTTTGCCTTCTCATACCTTCCTTCAGCAATTTTTTTTGCCTCTTTCCTTTTTTCTATCTCTTTTTGCTTCAATTCGGGAGGTTTTCCGTCAAAAACGTAGACGGGCTTTATCCCTTCCTGCAACAAACTGATATTTCTGTAAAAAAGACCTGAAAGATGAGAAGTCACATTGCCTTTTTTATCCATCAAAGGCGTCCCGTCAGGCTGTCTAATCGTAGTCAAAAACTGGTAAAGCGTGTTCGCTGCATCAATAGCTATCGTTTTCCCCTTCAAATCCTCTATCGAAATATCTTTCTTAGGTATTATCTCTGAAATCTGAACCCCCATAGAACATAAACGTTATTGAAATTAATAAGATTATTGGTTAGGTAAGGTAGCCAAATATTCTTCAGCATAAGGAATCATAAATTCAGGTTTTAAACCAAAACAACTTCCCAGCTCTCCCGCCAAAAAGTAAACCATTGAATTTAAACCACTTCCCGATTTTCTTCCTCGTTCATCAAATGGAGAGATAGAATCCAATAAACTTTTCGCCCTAACAGCACATGAAGAAATATCAAACCCCTCAAGAAAGTCAAAAATGATTTTGTAAGAATTTTCAAATTCTCTTACGACAACATTTCTAACGGCTTCTCTCTTACTTCTTGCTCGCACCGAAAACACTTTTCTAACTTTCCCATTGTACTCTGCAGGAGGTCTTTCAAATGAGGGTAGTCGGACAAAATAATAATCCTTTTCCATAAAACTAAGTAAATAATTCACTTTTAAACTTTTCCCAATTTCAAAAGTAATATAAATCTCCTTTTCTTACTCTGACTATGAGGTTAGAATTTATCCCCGTTGATTACGACTACTTTGATTTTGAAGGCAAAAACTTTATAAGACTAATCGGAAGAACTTCAAAAGGAGAGAGAATTTGTGTAATAGATTCCTACGAACCAGATTTTTGGGTTATCCTAAAAAAAGAGTACGAAGACAAGGCGCCTTTTGTAGCTCAGCACATACAAAAAGTGGAAGTAAAGAAAGCGGGGAGAACTACAAGGGTCTTAAAAACAGAAGTTCACGATAAAAAATTCTTGGGAAGAAAAGTAAAGGCAATAAGAGTTTTTGTCACAAACCATAAAGACGCTCACGACATAGCTTCGGAAATCGGAGATATGAAAGAAATAGAGTTCAGAAGGGAATATGACATTCCGATTATTACAAAATATATAAAAGAGAAAAAAGTTGAGCCTCTCAAATGGTATACCTTAGAAGGAAGTTTATTAGGAGAAAAAGACTTCGGAGGAATTGTAAACTCTCTGGACATGAAGATTTTTGTTCGTGCGGAAAATTTTTCAGAAATGAAAACTAAAAACGAATTTAAACCTAAAATCCTTGCTTTTGACATAGAAACTGACGATACAGAAATAGGTAAGGGTGATATTTTAATGATTTCTGTTTTTGGCTCAGGCATAAAAAAAGTTTTAACTTGGAAAAAATGCACCGAATGTCAGAATTATGTAGATTTTTTCAGAAATGAAAAAGAAATGATAGAAGGTTTCATAAAGTTAGTAAAAGAATACGAACCAGATATTTTGACAGGCTACTTCTCTGACGGCTTTGACTTGCCTTACCTCAAACAAGTGTGTGTTAAAAATAAAATTCGGCTTTCACTTGGTCTTGACGGAACAGAGCCTGTTTTCTCCAAAGGAATAATACGCTCGGGGAAGATTTCGGGGCTCGTTCACTTAGATTTGTTCCGTTTTATATCTGCAGTTTACTCTCAGTATTTACAGTCTGAAACCCTCTCACTTAATGAAGTTGCCGGAGAGCTTATAGGAGAAAATAAAAAAAATTTCAGCTTTGAAAAATTATCCTCTATGAGTGCGACTGATTGGAAAGACTTTTTTGAGTATAATCTTCAGGATTCTAAACTTACCTATCTTTTGGCGGAAAAACTTTGGGCAGACATTTTTGCTATGAGCCACATAATCAAAGAGCCTTTGTTTGATATAACGCGGGACAGAATGTCAAGTCATGTTGAGAATTATATTCTTCACAATCTTGAAAGATTCAACGAAATTGCAGAAAAACGCCCGGTATACGAAGATATACACAAAAGAAAAGCATTGGGGAAATATGAGGGTGCGTATGTTTTACAGCCTGTTCCGGGACTTTACGAAGATATGTGTGTATTTGACTTCACCAGTATGCACGCTTCAATTATAGTTTCATTTAATCTATCAAAATCAACATTTCTGGAAAGAGAAGGAAAAGAATCTTACAAAACCCCAGAATTCTTGTTTGACGGTAAAAAAAGCGTATTCTATTTCTCAAAGGAAAAAGGCTTTTTCTCAGAACTTCTTGAGGAAATCGTTGAATTAAGGAAAAAATATAAAAAAGAGTATATAAAAGACAGGTCTAATCTTCTTAAGGCAAGAAGTAATGCCTACAAACTTTTGGCTAATGCTTCATACGGGTATCTTGGTTTTTTTGGTGCACGATATTATTGCCGTGAAGCAGCAGCCTCAACTCTCGCTTTCGTCAGAGATTTTTCAAAAAAATCAATTCAGAGAATGAAAGACGAAGGCTACAATGTCATTTTCTCAGATACCGATTCGGTAGGTTTTCAGTTGAATGGAAAGACAAAGAAACACACCAAAGAACTACTAAAGAGGATAAACTCTGAACTCCCAGGGATTATGGAACTTGACCTTGAAGGCTTTTATGACAGGGGGCTTTTCGTCGCGAAAAGAACCGCGAAAGAAGGAGCAAAGAAAAAATACGCGCTGATTGACGAAAAAGGAAATTTAAAAATAAGAGGTTTTGAAACTGTAAGAAGAGACTGGTGCAGACTCACAAGAAATTTACAAAACGATGTTTTAAAATCAATTCTAAAAAAAGGCAGCGAAAAAGAAGCTTCAAAAATTTTTAAAGAAGTCGTAGAGAAAATCAAAAAAAGAGAAGTAGATTTAAAAGATTTAATGATAAGAACCCAACTTAGAAGACCTATCGGAGAATATGTTTCAGAAGGTCCGCACGTTATTGCAGCCAAAAAGATGAAAGAAAAAGAAATCCCTGTGAGCGAAGGAATGTTAATAGAATATTTTATAGGAGAAAATAAAGGTAGAGGAAAAAGGGTCGGCGACAAAGTTTTCTTGCCAGACGAGAAAGCAGATTATGACATAGACTACTATCTTAACAACCAGATAATCCCTTCAGTTGAAAACATCTTTGAAGTCTTTGGCGTAGACGTGAAAGAAATCTCGCAGGGAGAAAGTCAGAAAAAGTTATTCTAATAAGCTATAAAAAGGGCTACACTTTTCTATTTTATGCAAAAAGACTATTCAGCATATCTAAAGGAAAAATTCCCTCCAAAGGAACTTTTTATTAAAAGAATGACCGAACTTATTGGAGAGAGTGAAGCTAAAAAGTTTTTTGAAATAAGTTACACGCCAACACCGAACTATATTAGGTGCAACACGCTGAAAATAACTCCGAATGAACTTTTAAATAGATTAAAAAATTATGGATGGGTAGTCAAACAGCCTTTTAATAATTTTCCTGAAATAATGGTCGTAGAAGGAAATAAACCAGGTGAATTAGGGAATTCCAGAGAACACCTTCTCGGCTATTATTATGTTCAGGAAGTCTCTTCAATGATGCCCGTTATTGTTTTAGATCCGAAACCAGGAGAAGTAATTTTAGACTTGTGTGCGAGCCCCGGGAGTAAAACAACTCAAATGTCTGCAATGATGGGAAATTCAGGTTCTATTATAGCCAACGAAGTGAGTATGGGAAGGTTAAGTATACTTAACTCAAACCTTGAAAGATGTGGTGTTATGAATACAATCGTGACGAGAAAAGAAGGCACAGCCTTTTGTGAAAAAATATTAAAAAAGTCTAAAATTAGATTTGATAAAATTCTCCTTGATGCCCCTTGTTCTGGCGAAGGTACATTAAGAAAGAGTCCAAAGACATTTCAAATGTGGAACGAAAATATGATAAAAAAAATAGCAAAAACTCAAAGAAGCTTAATTAACTCGGCGATAAAAATTCTAAAGGAAGGCGGAGAAATGGTCTACTCAACCTGTACTCTGGCGCCTGAAGAAGATGAAATGATAATTAATTCTTTGATAAAAAATCATAATGTAAAAATTGAGAAAATTAATTTACCCCTCAAATTTAGGGAAGGAATAATTGTTTGGGAAGGAGAAAAACTTTCAGACGAATTAAAAAAATGCGCAAGAATTTATCCTCAGGACAACAATACTGACGGCTTTTTCTTGTGTAAAATAAAAAAATTAGGAGAAAATGAAACTACAAATATTTGACAAGGCAAAAAAGAAGAAATTACTTCCCCATTTTGAATACTTTGGAATAAAAAAAATTCCTCAGCTTTTATTAAGGAGTGGAAATGAAAGAATCTGTGCTTACTCAGGAAGCTTATCCGTTAATGAAATTATGGAATTATGGAGAATACTTTCGATTGAAAGAGTTGGTCTTTATGTTGGAAAAGAAATTTCTAAAAATTCCAAAGAAGAATTTAGGCTGAGTTTAGACGGACTTCATATTTGGAAAGATCAGATAAAAGAAAAGATTTTTGTTTTGACCGAAGAGCAGGAGTCAGATTGGTTTAAAGGTAAAAATATAGAATTAAACGAAATTCAGAAAAAAGATTTTTCAGAATCAAAGGGCTTTTATGCAGTAAAATCTTTTGATGAAAAAGACTTTGTCGGTACTGGAAAGATAAGTAATGGAATAATCTACAATTTTTTACCTAAAGAACGTAGAAGAAAAGTTATGGAGATTTAGGGTGATTTAATTTTTTCCACTCTCTTATTAATCCTTCATCTCCCCCTCGAAATTCTAAAATTCTTTTTGCTGTCCAACCCTCCTTCACTAAGTCTGCATAAATTATTTTCATTGAAGGATTGCTGGGGGGGATTATATCTTTTGATAAATCAGGTAATCTTTTAGAGTGTCTTCTTGAGAAAAACCCTGGAATCTCAACCATTATCGGAACATAAGCAATAACTTTAGCATTTTCTCTTCCACCAAAACTTGTAAGGTCTATATAAAGATAGCAGGGTTTCTTTTTGCAAATTACAATCTCTCTTTCTTTTCCTTTAATATTTGTAGTATACCTGACTTCTAATGGTTCATCCGTGGAAAAGTATCTTTTTAATCTTCTTCTAGTGTCTCCGTCCTGAACTTCAAGAAGAGACAAGTAATCCTGCCCCTCAATGTTCCTGCGTATACCTAAAGAAGATGCAAGAGAAGAAGTGTAACCCATAATTATCCCCTGGCGGTCTACAAATAAGTAATTTTCATCAGGGATAAGACCGCAGAGATAGTTTACTTGTTGTTGGGAAATCCCACATATAGAATTTCTTAAAGTACTACACCTTTGTCTTTTCTCTTTTTTTAAATGCTCGACAAGAGCTTCAAGTTCTCTAATTCTCTTAGCTTTCCCGTTAAACATAAATCTTAGTGTTTTAAGCTGTTTTAAACATTTATATAGTTAAAAATTATTAAAAAAATATGGATAAAGAGATTATAAAAGATTATATCAAGGCAGGAAAAATCGCCAGTGAAGTGTGTAGCCATATCAGAAAATTTGCCAAACCAAAAATGAAACTTATTGACATTGCCCTTGAAGTAGACAGAAAAATTGAAGAACTTGGAGGAGAGCCTGCTTTCCCAGTCAATTTGTCCTTAAACGAAATCGCCGCACATTACACTCCTGAAATCGGAGATGAAACTATTGCACAGGGAATTTTGAAAGTTGATTTAGGTGTTTGTATAAATGGATATATCGCCGACACCGCATTTTCAATAGACTTAACAGAGGATAAAAAGTTTGAAAAAATGATTGAACTAAACGAGAAAATTCTTAGAGAGATTGAGAAAATTATAAAGTCGGGTTTTGAAGTTCACGAAGTCGGCGAAAAAGTCTTTGAAGTCTTAGAAGAGTTTAATCAAAAAGAAGGAACTGATTTCTCTATAATTAAAAGTCTGTCAGGTCATGAGTTAGGCAGAGACACTATTCACGCCGGTTTGACGTTTTCAAATTACAGAAACGAGAACAAAACAAAAATCTATAATATGGCTTTTGCGATAGAGCCTTTTGTAACTTCCGGCGTAGGAGACATTTATGAAGGCAAGGAAGGAGGAATCTACGTCCTGCATTCTGACAGGCCTGTAAGAGACAGAGAATCAAGAGAGCTTCTTAATTTTATAAAAGAAAAATACAAAACCCACCCCTTCTGTCTTAGGTGGCTTGAAAAGGAAGGTTTTACAAAACTTAAATTCACCATTTCTAACTTAATCAAGTCAGGTATACTCTATCAATATCCTCTACTGATTGAAAAAAGCAAGTCGCCGGTAAGCCAGTTTGAACACACTTTTGTTGTTAACGGAGAAAAAGTCATTTGCACCACAAAGTAATCATAACCGAATTTCTTTTCTATGTTCTTCTTGTCTTACTTCATCAATTTTCTTACTTAAATCTACAAAATGTTGGGTTAAAGAATGAAATTCTGGGCTTTCATCAACGACTTTAATAACTCTTTCTGACAGATTACAATCGCTTATCAAATCAGGTAAGGGATTAGCACTTTCATTGCTAGTAGTATTAGAAAACATCTCTATGTAATTATCGGTAGGAAATTTTATCTTAAAAGGATTCGTAACAACCATAGTTCCATCTGTAGGGGTTGTGTATCCGCAGTGACCACTTCTTATTCCTGCGTAAGAAGGAAATTGAAGACTCATAATGGGAGTGATAATAGCATAGCTTATTACTGGTTTTAGTTGTTCAGTAAAGCTATGGTCTAAATCTCTACAAACTGAATCAAAAGTAGTGGAGACCCTGAAAATAGAATTTGCCGCCCTATTGTAATCTAAGACCAAATCTTTGTCATAAGGTCCTATTTCAAATAATTCATAAAGGTGAGAGATATTATCTGGACTTCTAAAGTAGCTTCTACTAAAAATAGGATTTTCTATTTTTTCACCTTTTAGGTCTTCTGGGCGTATTTTAGTTCCAGAAAGAGAAATTTCTTGAACTGCTAAAACATTGCCAACACGCATAACTTTCCTCACCCTTACATCGGAACCTCGGACTATTTCTCGGCGGGTATCCCTCTTATGATGTTCTGCTTCATCAAGAGAACCCAAAATCCCTTCTAAAACCCCAAGTCCGCCTTTCATCAATTTCTCAAAATTCACTTATTTATAAAGAAGATTGGACTGCAAAATATATATTGAATATATTTAGAAATCACTTATTTTTCTCTTTTTCACTATGAATAGGCTTTCCAGTAGATTTAGAAACGCTGGAAATTGCACTCTCAAAATCTTCTTTTGTTATAAACCATCCTTGCTTTGCTTTTTCTTTGGATTTATAGACTTTCTTTATGGCGTTCATTCCCGCCTCTCTACATAATGCCGCAATATCAGCTCCAGTCCAGCCCTCAGTTTTTTTAATATAATCCTCAATTTTGACATCTTTGTCTAAAGGCATATTTCTTGTGTGAACCCTGAAAATTTTATTTCTTGTCTCTTTATCGGGAACAGGAAGCTCTAATATTGTATCAATCCTCCCAGGTCTAAGCAACGCCGAGTCTATAAGGTCTTTTCTGTTTGTAGCAGCAATTACAATCACTTTTTCTAGTTCTTCAATGCCGTCAAGTTCTGTAAGTAGCTGATTTACTACCTTTTCTGTTGAATCGTTAAAAGAAGACCCTCTTTCTTTTGAAATAGAGTCAAATTCGTCAAAAAAGATGATAGATGGAGCAACTTGTCTCGCTTTTTTAAAAATTTCCCTAATATGCTTCTCTGATTCGCCTACCCATTTTGAAACAAGTTCAGGACCTTTTATAGAAATAAAATTAGCATTAGCCTCTGTCGCAACAGCTTTCGCCAAAAGCGTCTTTCCCGTTCCCGGCGGTCCGCAGAGTAAGATTCCTTTAGAGGGAGTTATCCCTGCCTTTTCAAACAAATCGGGTCTTAAAAGGGGAAGTTCAACAAGCTCCCTTAATTTTTCTTTAACATCATCAAGCCCACCAACATCTTCCCATAAAACATGCGGTTTGTTAATTAAAACCTCCCTCATTGCTGAAGGTTCAACCTGTTTGAGTGACTCAATAAAATGCTGTCTTGAAACCTTAATCTTGTCAAGAATATCTGTCGGAACTTTTTCCTGTAAGTTCTTGAGTTCTGAAAAATAAGGTTTTATAGATTTAAGTGCAGCTTCTTTGCATAAAACTTCAATATCTGCCCCGGTGAAACCAATAGTTTTTATAGCAATTTCATTAAAATTTACATCTTTGTCTAAAGGCATACCTCTTGTGTGTATCCTAAGTATCTCCTTTCTACCCTCTTCATCAGGTGGATTAATTCTTAGTTCTCTGTCAAATCGCCCCGGTCTTCTTAACGCTTCATCAATATCTTCAGGTCGGTTCGTTGCAGCCATAACAACCACCTGCCCCCTTGATTTTAAACCATCCATTAAAGTAAGAAGTTGGGCAACAATTCTCTTTTCAGTCTGGTCAACCCCTTCACCTCTCTTAGGGGCAATAGAGTCTATTTCATCAATAAAAATAATTGAAGGAGACGTTTTTTCGGCCTTTTCAAAAATTTCCCTTATTTGTTTTTCAGATTCGCCATAATACTTACTCATTATCTCAGGACCTGCAATAGAATAAAAAGTAGAGTCAGTCTCAGTCGCAACAGCTTTCGCCAAAAGCGTCTTCCCTGTTCCCGGCGGTCCAGTTAATAAAACTCCTTTTGGCGCACCTACACCAAGTTTTTGGAAAACCTCAGGGTGTTTCATAGGCAATTCAATCATCTCCCTTATTAATTGAATCTCATTTTTCAGACCACCAATATCTTCATAAGTAATCCCTGTAGCCTTTCCTGCCTGAACTTGCTCCGAAACAGTTATTTTAGTAAATGGAGTAACTATGCAGTTTTCCTTGGGGGTGGTCTTAGAAACTAAATAAGTTAATCTCGTGCCAAAGACATCAATGACAATTTTTTGCTTTTCTGTTAAAGGAATATTTAGGATTTTTGAGTGGAAATATTCTGTGGGGTCGTCCGAAAATTTAACTTCCTGCATTGGAGAAAGAGTTACCGATTGTGCAGGTTTAACTTTAACAGGAGAAATTTCTATTTTATCACCAATTGAGGCACCTATATTTGAACGTGTTGTTCCGTCAATTCTTATAATCTTCTTGCCTAAATCTTTTTTGAAACTTCTCAAGGCTCTTATAACAAGTTTAGATTTTGCTTTTATTTCAATGGTTTCTCCCGAGGCAATTTCCAGAAGGTCCATTATCTCAGAAGGTATTCTTGCTATTCCCTTATCTATATCTTCCTGCACAGATTCTGCAACTTCCAGTTCAGATTTTTCCTTTTTCATCTTTTACTGAATACCACCTCCAAAATACCGTTTCTTTGAGTATAACTGAACTTTTTTCCATTAACAAAATTTGGCAGAGTTTTCTTATATCTTATAACCTGACTAAGTTTATTGATAAGATAATCTTTTACTTCATTCATATCTTTTTTCTTTGCAATTATTTCAATGAAGTTTCCACTAACATTTATAGAAATCTCTTCTTCCTCAAAACCAGGGAGTTCAAATATAAGATAGGCTTTTTTATCCGTTTCAATTAAATCAATAACTCTTTCTTCTTCCTCTCCCTGAATAATCTGCTTCTTATATCTTCTTGATGGTCTCTCTCCAAAGAACTCCCTAAATATATCAAAAGGGTCTTCTCCGAAGGGGTCATCACTGAAGGGGTTCATTTTATTTTTACTTATCCGGCATAACTTGTTGTTTCAAGAGCAGCCTTTGCACTTCGCAGGTATTTCTGTTCAATCTGTCTATATCTCTCTTGGTCAGACTTTGAAACAGATGGCGAGACTTTCTCTTTTGCCTTGTCAAAGTGCTTCTTAAATACCTCCTTTGAATTCATATCTTCTCTTAATGCAAGTATTGCAGCCTCTCTAACTAAGGATTCTATGTCTGCCCCTGTATAACCTTCTGTCTCTTCAGCCAGCTTATTCAAATTAATCTCTTTAGCTAAAGGCATATTCTTTGTGTGAATCTGGAAAATCTTCAATCTTTCTTCCTTTTCAGGAATCGGAACAAACACAATTCGGTCAAATCTTCCCGGTCTCAAAAGTGCAGGGTCTAAAATATCTGGACGATTTGTAGCTCCAATTACGATTATATTCTTCAAATCTTCAAGTCCGTCCATTTCAGTTAAAAGAGTATTTATCAAACTCTCATTTGAGTCACTAATCGTTCCAAAACCCCCCCTTCTCTTTGCAAAACTATCAATTTCATCAATAAAAATGATAGAAGGCGAAACCTGTTTTGCTCTCTTAAACATCTTTCTAAGTCTTTCAGTTTCCTTCCCAACAATTCCTTCTTTTTGAAGTTCTGGTCCGTTCAGCTTTATGAAATTTACTTCAGATTCCTTTGCAACAGCTTTCGCCAAAAGCGTCTTTCCCGTTCCAGGCGGTCCATAAAGTAAAATACCTTTAGGAGGTCTTATCCCCATTCTTTTAAAAGAATCTGGATATTTAAGTGGCCATTCAATTGCCTCTCTTAAATCTCTCTTAACGGAATCTATTCCTCCAATATCTTCCCATCTTATATTTGGAGTTTCAATCAGGACTTCTCTCATTGCAGAAGGCTGAACAAATTTAAGAGCTTCTGTAAAATCATCTTTAGTAACTTTTAAATCTTCTAATACTTCTTTAGGAATATCTTTTCCGTCTTCAATATTAAACTTATGAAGATTTCTTCTTAAAACAGACATTGCAGCTTCTTTTGTTAGTGCAGCCAAATCTGCCCCTACAAACCCATGAGTCTTTGAGGCAATTTCTTTTAGATTAACATCATTCGTTAAAGGCATACCTCTTGTATGAATCTTCAAAATTGAAAGCCTTCCTTCTTTGCTTGGGGCATTAATTTCTATCTCTCGGTCAAATCGCCCCGGCCTTCTAAGTGCCGCATCAATTGAGTCGGGTCTGTTTGTCGCAGCCATAACAATAATCTTTCCCCTGCTCTCCAGCCCGTCCATTAGAGTAAGAAGCTGAGACACAACCCTTCTTTCAACCTCTCCCGAACCGATATTACTCTCTCTGCTTGGAGCAACGGCGTCAAGTTCATCAATAAAAATGATAGAAGGTGAATTTTTCTCAGCCTCCTCAAATATTTCTCTTATCCTTTTTTCGGATTCCCCATAAAATTTATTAAAAATCTCAGGTCCATTGATAGTAATAAAATGAGCTTCTGACTCATTTGCAACAGCTTTCGCCAAAAGCGTCTTCCCTGTTCCCGGCGGTCCGTAAAGCAAAACACCTTTCGGCGGTTCAATTCCCAGTCTTGCGAAAATCTCTGGTCTTTTCAGCGGAAGTTCAACCAACTCCCGAACCTTTTTTACTTCCTCACTTAACCCCCCTATATCTTCATAAGTAATTGAAGGAACAGAATCTTCATATGTTTCAGCCACTTTAGAACTAAGGGTAATTTGGGTGTTTTCTGTTATAATTACAGGTCTGTTCGGTGTCACAGAAGTGACTAAAAATCTTATTTGTGTTATCCCCCCAGGCATCACACCAAAACCCATTTGGCTGAAAATCTCTGAGAAATCTTCGCCAAAAAAATCACTAAAACTATCTGACATCAGGTCTTTCCTTCTTTGAGAACCTCCCATAACAATCAAATCACCTTTAATTACAGGCTTCCCTAAAAGTCCCCTCTTTAATCCTTCAGGGTCTCCTTGAATAACCATTCCTTTTTGTGCAGGAGCTATAGTAATTTTCTGTGCTTCCTTTAAATTAGCTTTTTTTACTTCAACTTTTTCTCCGATACTTGTTTTGGCGTTTTTTCTGGCAATACCATCTATTCTGATTATTTCCTCTCCAATATCCGAAGGATAGGCTTTGTCAACAATAGAAAAAGTCTCACGCCCGTCTTTTATGGAAATAATGTCCCCCCTTTCAAGACCAAGTTTTCTCATAAAAACAGGGTCAATTCTGGCAATTCCTTTATAAGCATCGTCTTGCAGGGACTCAACAACCCTTAGTTTTATTGTCTTTGAATTTTCTTCTTTCATTTTAAAAGTTCAGTGATATCCTCCCAAATTCTTCTAAACTTAGATTAACCATTTCATTCATTTTCCTTTCCTGTTCGTTCATAAAATCAATTATTTCTCTTGGGATTGAAATAGCATAACTATTCCCTACGAACCTTAGTTTGACTCTGAAGTTCTTTTTCCTCAAATTTTGGAAATCTTCATATTCTTTTAAATCTTGCGGGTGCACGATTTGATTTTTACATGTATTGCATTTTAAAACTCTTAAATGAAAACCGTTCTTTTCTACCGTCGCAAGCTCCATTCTTTTGTTGCAGTTCTTGCAATAAATGGGGTTCTCAAATATATCCGACATGTGTATACATAAAGTGTATACTATTTAAATGTTTTGATAATCCTAAAAGATTATAAACCGGATTTTTTTTATTAAATAATGAGTTTTAAAGAATTCATAAAACGATTTTTAAACTTTCTTCGCAGGGACAGCTGGGCTTCCCTTGTTGTTAACTTAATCATAGCGGTAATCCTGATAAAAGTAATTTTTTTCCCTATTCTTTCTTTAATTACAGGAACTTCTCTGCCGTTGGTTATAGTAGAGAGTTGTTCAATGTATCATCACGAGGACGGATTTGAAAAAATCTTTGAAAATGACATTTACGAAGAAAATAGCATTTCCTTAAAGGACACAAAAAATTGGGTTTTTCAGAATGGTTTTTCCAAAGGAGATATAATATTTGTTGTTGGAGTGAAAAATATTGAAATTGGCGATGTGATAATTTTCGAAGCTGGAACAAAATACCCCCTAATTCATAGAGTCATCACAGCAAACGATACTTATAGCACCAAAGGAGACAATTACCTTACCAACCCAGGTCAGCTATCTGTAGAAGAAGAAATATACAAAGAGCAGATAGTAGGCAAGGCTTTGTTCAAAATTCCTTATATTGGCTGGATGAAATTAATATTTTTTGAGTTTGCAAGACCTGTAAACGAAAGAGGAATTTGTTCTTAATCAAAACCTTTAAATAAGACTAATATTAGGTAAAAGAATGGAATTTTGTCCGAGGTGTGGCGCAATTTTAATTATGAAAAAAACTAGACTTGGTTGTCCTAGATGTAGTTATACTTCTAAAGATAAGATAAACCTTATAGTTAAAGAAGAAATAAATGAAGCTGTTCCTGTTGCAGTGGTAGACGAAAAAGAAAACGAAGTATATCCAATCACAGATTACGTCTGTCCAAAATGTGGAAATAAAAAAGCATATTTTTGGCTTAGACAGATGAGAGCAGGCGATGAGCCAGAATCCAAATTTTTTAAATGCACTAAATGCAAAAATGTCGTAAGAGAAGATTAGTAAACTAATTCAAATTCACCAAAAGCTTTTTTCAGCAACTCTAAAGACCTGAAATCAATTTTAGTCTCTTTGTTTCCCGCCAGACCGATTTGTTCTTGTAGTTCTTCTGGATTTGAGTTAACAATCTTCTCATTTAAAATTTTTTGTATTTTGTCCTTTTGAACTAAAAAAGTATCTTTAAGAAAAAAGACTTCCGCAACAATATTTCGCCCCTTTATCAAAAACCTCTTTCTATCAAGAGATAAAAATTCACATCTTTGATTATACTCTATCATTGTATTAATTATTTCTGAAGCAAATCTCCTTGCGTCCTCAACTTCCTTTCCTCTCTTTTTATCTTTACTTTTAGATTTGCTTCCTACAACTACTCCTTTTCTAACTTTTGCTATATACTTCAAATTCTCTAAAAATTTGGGGGGCAGTTTGCCGTTTACGACAAATTTGTCATTAAATTCTTTTATTATAGTGGCTTCCGTCTTTTTGCCCAAAATATTTTTTAGCATTTCAAAAACATTATTATAAATTTCTTCTATTGATTTCTCCTGTACTCTCTCTTCAATCTGTTCTCTAAGCTGTTTTATTCTCTTAATATAATCCAAAGCATCTTTTGAGAGTCTATCAAGTTCTTTTCCGTCAATATCACCTGGCTTTAATTTTCCATGCTCATAAGCTTTCCAGACCTTAATTAAAATCTCCTCAAGAATATCAACATACCTTTTCTCAACTAACTTTTCTTTCTCATAAAATATCTCTCTAAATCTATTAACCGTTTCTTTTGGGGTTGTTGGAGCCTGTCCATAAAGCATAAGCAATCCCTGAGTTGGTGTGGAAATCCCCCAAAATAAGTCAAGAGTTGCAATATCAAAAATCCTTTTCTGAATGGTTTCTTTAAGCTTATTCCCTGAAGACATAAACATATCAATTGCCTCTGGACTTGGTTTAATCTTTCCCATTCTAAGCAAAGACTTCCAAGGTAAAAACGTCCCTCGGTCATAAAGAGGAATCCCGTCCCTTATAAAAGTGAAAAAAACAGGGTGGGCATCTTTTACACCTTCCCAAAACTCAGTCATCAACCAAATCTGGGGTTCAAGCCGGTTTTTAGCACCTGCAATAGCTTCCGCTTCCTGAATATAAGAATAAATAATCCCCCTAAGTTTCTCTTTTAACTCTATTCTGGGCATTCTCTTGACATCCGTATCATCAATGATAATACCAACATCTACATCACTTGACGATTTTGTCTCGTCCCGAGTAATAGAACCATAGATAGCGTAACAATTTATGTATTTTTCAAACTTTTTTAAAACAAGAGATTTGTGTATTTGTGCAACACGTATAGCACTCAGAAAACCCTTATCCAGAACGGGCATACACATTGCGATAGCTTCCATAATATCAAATTTAGAGTCAAGTCCAAGATTCCAGTAATCAACAGGAGTAATCACATGAATCCAAAATTTCTCATTAATCTTTTTAGCAATATTTATTAAATCAATCCTTGTCGGACCTATGTTTTTAAATTGCTTTTCAGGGATTACAACCATGATATGAATAAGTTCTTTTTTAGCATCCTCTTCGTTAACTTCATATTCCTCTTCAATTTTCTTTGATGCTTGCCCAGGCAAAATCCCAATAGATTCTATAAAACTGAACTTCTTTGTAACAGACTCCTTAAAATTGTCAATTTCTTTCTGTGTTTTTTCTATCTGTTTCTTGAATTCTTTATCTGGCGAACTCGCTAAATTTAAACCTTTAATTTTTGACTCAGGCACGTAATCTGCAGACAAATTTTTTTCAACAGAATCCTTTTCAGGTTCTTTATGTTCATCCATAAAACTACCTATTTTTAGTTTATTTAAATGTTTTTGATAGGTTTGCTTCTTTTTAATTTTAAACCCCATATACAAAGAATAGAGTAATTAAAGATTTAAAAGGATTAAAAACATTAAATAAAAACCTACCATTGTCCAAAAAGATTGGTATAGAAAAAAAGAAAGGGAAATATTTAGTGAATTGAAGGCTTCTGAAATTGTCTAAAAAAGAGGTTGAAAAAAGAATTAAAATTTATGGAAACAATCAAATAAAAGAAAGGAAAAAAGAAGGAATATTTAAGATTTTTTTCAATCAGATTAATTCCCCCCTAATCTATGTTTTATTGGCCACTATAATTATACTTTTTTTATTGACAAATCTAACGATACTGGGGAGCACCTTTTAGACATTCTTGTAATAGGAGCTATTATTGTTTTAAATGCAGGAATAGGCTTCGCCCAGCAATATAATGCAGAGAGAGCGATTCAAAAATTAAAAGAACTTGTAGTTCCTAAGTCAAAAGTTTTTAGAGAAGGAAAATTAATTAAAAATTAGGTAATTCTTTTATATCAAAAGTAATCTTTAAAAGCATTCATTTTTTATAATTATTAGGTCCCATAGTCTAATGGTAGAACATCTCGTTTACACCGAGAAAGCCCAAGTTCGATTCTTGGTGGGACCATACAATACATTTTTAAACTCCGCAAACTTAAATAAAATATGATAAAAAGGAAGGTTACTCAAGTAAAATGTTATAATCCTTGCGGATGCGGAGGGGCACTATACGGCTTAGGATTTCTCGGAGCATTAATCTATTACATTTCCCATGCCCCGACTTTCTGGGTAGGTGTTCTCGGAGTTCTAAAGGCAATCGTCTGGCCAGCTTTCCTAGTTTACGAACTCTTAAAATTCTTATTGTAAAAAACAATATAAACCCCGTTTTATTAGTTCTTTTATGGATACAAAGACAGCAAAAGGTTTCTCTGACTTTATTGGTGAGGAATCAAACAAACGGGAAAGAATAATAGAAGAAGTAAAAAGGCAGTTTGAACTCTATGGTTTTGAATCCGCTGAAACTCCGATAATTGAAAACGAAGAATTTGTCAGAGGCAAAAACTTCTCTGACGAAGCCGTTAGGGACATTTTTACTCTTCAAGATAGGGGAAAGAGGAAACTCGCTTTAAGATACGAATTTACATTTCAGTTAAAAAGAATCGCGAAAAATCAGAAACTCCCTTACAAAAGATACCAAATAGGCTATGTTTTCAGAGATGAACCAATAAGAAAAGGCAGACTTAGGCAATTCATTCAGTGTGACGCAGATATAGTCGGAAGTTCAATCAAAGACGAAGCAGAAATTTTGGCGATAGCAAAAAAAGTATTTAGCGAACTAGGAATTTCCGTAAAAATTTACATAAACAACAGAAAACTACTAAACGAAATCCTCGTTTCAGAAAACATAAAAGAAAAAGATAGAGAGTCAGTAATCAAAGAACTAGACAAATTAGACAAACTTTCAAAAAAAGAAGTAGCTGATAATCTCAAAAATTACAACGCTGAAAAATTGGTCAGATTGTTTGAACAAGACGAAGAGAAATTCAGTAAATACGGGTTTTACAAAGAAATAGAAAAATTAAAAGATTACTGTAAAAATTATAACGTAGAAGTAGAATTCAAGCCATTCTTAGCAAGAGGGCTTTCTTACTATAACGGCTCGGTTTTTGAAATATGGTCAGAAAAACTTAATGTTTCTTTAGCTGGTGGTGGGAGTTATTTAGTTGATGAAACTCAATCAACAGGAATTTCTTTCGGGCTTGAACCGATTTTTTTACTCTCAGAAGTTCAGGCAGGTAAAATAGATTATCAGGTAATCTCCATCGGACAGGATGAAGAAGCGATAAAACTCTCTGGAAAATTAAGAGATTCTGGTAAAAAGACAATTTTAATTTTGGACAAAACACCAAGCAAAGCGGTAGAGTATGCAAATGCAAAAGACATTGAGAAAGTAATTTTTGTGGGAAAAGAAGAAGTTGAAAAGAAAAAATATAAGGTTAAAGATATGAAAAGTGGAGAAGAAGAAACTTTAAGCGAGGGTAGTATAACAAAATAATCTACCCAACCATATAAATCCTTCTAAACCATTTCTAAGAGATTCTCTAGTCATTAAAGGATTACAAACTCTTTGTTTAAAAGGATTTATATGGTGGTAGAAGAAAGAATGGCTTCTTTAAGTACTTCTGAACAGCAACAATTTCTCGAAGGCTTAGCTTTATCCTTAGATGCTATACACAGGTATGCTAGTTTGGGTAGGTTGACTCCTCTTGAAAGGGAAGAATTTATTAGCAATGCTTTTTCTCAATTCTACTCTAATATGCGCCATAATGAACTAGATCCCTCAGAACTAGAAAAACTGATTGAAACTCGGGGGACTTCTACTGCAGAGTCTTGTAAAATTGTGGCAATTTTACAAGAAAGTATGGGTCTTCAGTTAGATTTAGATCAAAAACTCTATTTAAATAATGTTTTAATGGAAGCCAGTAATCCCTGTGCTTAATCTTCCTCTTCTAAACTCTCCCAATTTTCCTCATCATTAGGATTTTCTTCTTCAATTTCATCTTCTCCTAATAACCCCAACTCTCTTTCCATTTCTTCAACCTCTTCTTTTATCTTTTCAAACGAAATATGAATATCTTCAAAGTGCTTTTCCTGCTTTAAATAAACTTTTCCGTCATTTGAAAGGTGAAGAATAGGAACGAAAGAAGCCAATTTCTCTTCTCTTGAAGGCGCTAGATAAGAAAACTGAATGTGTTTGTTGCCTTTCTGTATATGCCCGCTTATAACTCCAAAAATGTTCTTTATCCTAATTTTCAAAGGAATATGGTTGCTTTTAGGCATTACAGTTATGATCGCTTTCTCAGTCTGCTTCCCCTTTATCTCTCTTTTTATTCGTCTATTTTCTGTTTCAATTGCCTGATTTAGTGCATTCATAAGCTCTTTAAGCGTGACTTTTTTATGACGAGTCATAGGCGTTCGCGGAACAAGAAGGGGGAGTTCCCCTTCATCAATCTCAATCTTTTCAATCTCATATCTTTTCTCATCAGTCCTTCCGTAAAGTTCTCGGTCTAAATCTTGAATATAAGAGTTAGCAAGAACCTCTGATTTAAGCCTCAAAAGGAGAGCACACGCAAGTAGAACCTTTGAAGATATAAAAAAATCAGCCTCTTCAAGTTGTTGAATAGTCTCAACATACTTATCTGCCAAAACCCCTATATCTATATCCCAAGGGTCAAGTTGCTCAGTCTTTATAAGTTCATAGATTATAGTCTGCCAGCTGAGTTCGTCCCCAGTTATGATGTCAAAAAACTGGTTCTGGTCAATTTTCTCGCTTTTTTTATCCATAACACTCAATATCCAATTATTTAATAAATGTTCCTTCGTTCAATATGTCACTGGAAAATTACAACAACCGAAAGATTTAAAAACTGCTACTTCCTAGTTATATTATCACCTCTTTTTCCCCGGGAGAGAGCGATAAGGCATCTTTTTGAACGCTTTATCGTATCTCCTAGGGTTTACATATAAGACCTAAGATAAATAATTTAAGGCATTGAAAGATGCCAAGTGCAACGGACTACTTTGAAGGAAAGTTGAACGTTAAGAAAACCTTGGTTGTCTTACGATTGATGGAATAAACCATTACAAAAATTCTCCATACTAATTGATTGGTTTCATTGTGAATCTACTGAACCTTTCTAGTGTTGCAGGGCTATAAGATACAAATCCTTCTGTCGTTTTTATCCCAGTTAAACCTAAGTATTCTTTTATATTAAGTGCAGTAATTAAACCTGTATTTAATTCTATACTCCTATTTCTTTGTTCTTCATCGTAACTATTTTTTATTTTTTTTATTTTACTTTCATAGTCGGCCCTTTCTTCGGCATTTTTTGCCTGACTTTTTCCTTCTTCTAATCTTAAAATTCTTTGCCTTACTTCTTCTGCATGAGTCATAATGGCAATTTTATCTAAACCTCTCCTCTTTAGAGCTTCATCACTTAAATACTCACAGGCCTCTAACGGAGACACCATTCTTTTTGCTCCACTTGTGTCTCCAATCATCTTTGATCCCGCAAAAATCCCCTAATGATTTTCCCTACCCGAGCCCTGTATAGTTTGGTAAGAAGTTCCTATTACAATATTTTGATTATCATTTTTACCCATGCAAGACCTTCAAGACTTCAAATTAATAAACTTTGTTGTGATTGATTAGGCATCTTTATTCTTTCTTTTCCTTCTTTTCAAATTCGGTAAAGTGGCATCGCCCGCAATAAAGCCTTCCTTTTCCTTTCGCTAAGAAGATTCCCGGACCGCATCTTGGACAGCTCCTCTCTTTGCTTACAATCTTATTACCCTCAACTTTGTATTTTGAATATTTTTTTGAAATAGGCTTGTTTTTATGCTTTTTTTTACCTTTAATCTTTGATTTTATTGCCATTATTCTTTAACCTCTTCCTTCTTTGCTTCCACCAGTTTAGCTTCCTCTTCTGCTTTTTTCTTCGCTTCTTCTGCCTCCCGTGCCCTTCGTTCCTCCTCCATTTTTTTCTTGACTTTCTTAGGAATTATCTCAATTTTATCCCTTAAATCTTTACTGTCATAGACAAGAACTTCTGCTACAAAGAGATTATTTCCAAAACCAGCACTAATCTTTCTGACAATAGTGGTGTCTTTTTCCTTTCCAATCAATTCAACAACTTTTTCTTTGCTCGGCGTAACATCGTCTGTTATCTGGACAACAATCTCTTCCCTCTTAAGAAAAGGATTCTTCTTCTGAGATAGAATTTTTGATTCCATTTTTTATTATTTTACCTTTATCGCGAATTCCCCATCGCTTTTAATTTTCATATTATGTGCAAGTTCGGACTCTTTAGAATTAAAAACATAAACCTTCCCTTTAAAAGAGTCGCTTGCAGGAGTTTCATCGCAGTTCGGACACCTATCCCCAACATAAATTTTCTTACAGTTTAAACACGCTTTTTCTTTCACCATTTATTTTTTCTTTCCTCCTTTCTTGGCTTCCTTCTTCTCTTTTGCTTCCTCTTGTTTCGCCTTTTTATCTGCTTTTTCTTTATCTGCTTTTACCCACTCAATCTTTCCAAGTCCGGGCTGTCTCATTGTTAAACCAACCTTAGGTTCTTCGCCTTTGTATGAAATCGCAACAATTCTCGCAATACATTTATCTCCTTGAACAAGAGTCCGACCACTTTCCTTCCCTGTAAGAACCAAACTTTCAGAAAACGAAACAAAATCATCCATAGTCTGCGAAATATGAATCATCCCCCGCATAACACCTAAATTGATAAATGCCCCAAAATTTGTGATTTCGTCAACAACACCATAAACAATCTCCTGAAGTTCAGGCTTGAAAACAATTAACCTAAAAGTAGACTCATAATATGCCGCTCCGTCCCCCGGGATAATTATCCCTTCTTTGACCTCTAAAACATCTAAAACGGCAACGACAATCCCCATATCTTTGTCCTGAAAACCAGAGTAAGATTCCTCTAATTGCATTCTGACAGCCTCGCCGGTATCCATCCCAAATTTATTTGGTTCTACTCTCACATGGTCTGTAACTAAAACTTCATAGAACATATTTTTAACAGAAAAAATCAATTTATAAATCTTATGATTGAAAAGCCTTGTCAGTTAAATAGAATAACAACCCTCCATTCAAAAAGCAACAAGCTTATAAATATCTGTGCGTCTAAATAATCATGATAAGATGAGAAACAAAGGTGAAGAAATTAAATCAAAAGTCTGTTTTTTTGGCAACTTTCCTCCTCGAGAATGTGGGATAGCGACGTTTACAGAAGATCTTATCACCTCTATGAACAAAAGATTTAACCCTAAGCTTCGTTCAGAGGTCGCAGCAATAAACGACGAAGAAGGAATCTATAATTACAACAGAAAAAAAGTTATTTTTCAAGTTAACAAAGAGGACATAGAAGATTTTATTAATACGGCAAGAAAGATTAACGAAACTGAAGAAATAAAAATGGTCTGCATTCAGCACGAGTTTGGAATATTTGGCGGAAACTACGGGAGCTATCTGATTCCTTTCTTAGAAAAGTTAAACAAACCCGTCGCAATTACTTTTCATAGTGTCTTGCCAAACCCAGACCCTCAAAGGAAAAAAATCGTCAGGCAGATTGCATCAAAAGTTTCGGCGATTATTGTTATGGCTAAAAGCGCAATAGAAATTCTACATAATGATTACGGAATAGAAAAAGAAAAAATTCACGTCGTTTATCACGGAATACCGAATGTTAGGTACAGCAGCCAGGAGTTTTTTAAGGAAAAACTAAATCTTCAAAAGAACATAGTTATTTCAACGTTTGGTCTATTAAGCCGAGGAAAAGGAATAGAATATATGATTGAGGCGATGCCAGAACTTGTAAAAAAATATCCAAATCTTTTATATATCATCATAGGAGAGACCCACCCAGTAGTGAGGGGTAGGGAAGGGGAGTCTTACAGACAGGAATTAATGAAACGGGTCAAGGAGCTTGGTCTAACCAAGAATGTAAAATTTTATAATAAATATTTAGGCATAAAAGAGATAATAGACTATCTTTTGGCTTCTGATATCTATTTATGTACAAACCTTGAAAGGAATCAGATTGTTAGCGGAACCTTGTCTTATGCAATGGGTTGTGGGAGATGTGTAATCTCAACACCAAGCATTTATGCCGAAGAAATTCTTGAGAACGGAAGAGGAATTTTAGTTAAACTTAAAGACTCAAAATCTTACGCTGAAGAAATAGACAAGATACTCTCTAATAATGAGCTTCGTTCAGAGATAGAAAAAAGTGCGTATTCTTTCACGAGGCAGATGACCTGGCTGAATGTTTCAGCTAAATATCTTGATATATTTAATAGTATCATAAAACTAAGAGAAGATGTGACTGAAAAGTACCCTTCAGTAAAACTAAGCCATCTTCACAGGTCTACAACTGATTTTGGAATCCTTCAGTTTTCCAAGTTTTCAAATCCAGATTATGAATCCGGTTATACTTTGGATGATAATGCAAGGGCATTGATAGCCGCCTCGTTGCATCACAAACTTTTTGAAGATCCGCTGTCGCTAAAATTGTCTGAAATTTATCTTAATTTTATTGAAAGAATGCAGATGGAAAATGGTAAATTTAACGATTTCCTTCAAAATAAAAAGATTAAGACAAGTGAAGATGCTTTTGGAAGAGCATTATGGGCTTTGGGATTTGTAGTTAATCAGTCCGACATTCCTGAGATGGTTCAAAGGTCAAGAAAGATTTTTAACAAATCATTTGATATAATTAAAATACTTAAATCTCCTCGGGCATTAGCGTTTTCTATAATTGGTTTATGTTATTATTATGAAAAATATCCCCATCAAAAATATCTGAATCAAATAAAAAAACTTTCAGACATCTTATTAGAATTCTATCACCATAATTCTTCAAAAGATTGGCAGTGGATAGAAAATTATTTAACTTATGCAAACTCAAAAATTCCCGAATCTTTATTTTTAGCATATAAAGTGACTCGTGATGAAAAATATCTGATTGTTGCGACGAAAACTTTAAATTTTTTAACAGAAATTCTCTTTAAAAATGGAGGTCTTTTTCTTATAGGACAAAACGGATGGTTTAATAGAAATGGAGAAAGGGCGTATTTTGACCAACAACCAATTGATGCCTCATATCTTACCCAAACTTATCTTGTAGCTTATCTGGTCACAAAAGAGGAGCATTACTATAAAAGAGCCGTATTGAGTTTTAATTGGTTCTTGGGAAAGAATCATTTAAGACAGGTAATGTATGATGAAAATACGGGGGGTTGTTATGACGGTCTTTCAGAAACCTCCGTTAATTTAAATCAGGGGACAGAGTCAACAGTCTCTTATCTTTTAGCCAGGCTATTTATGGAAGAGGAAAAAAGAAGAAGAGAACCACCAAAAGATATATAAAATAAATTATTCAAATAAATGTATGGTACGGGTGATATGGATTTCTAGTTATCTTCCGCGTTCTTGTGGCATAGCTTATTATTCGCAACATTATATCTCTGCACTGAAAAATTATGCGGCAAAATCAGGAATGGATTTCTCAATAAAAATTCTTGCTCATACCGACGCTAAACAAGCTGATTACCCTGTAATAAACGTTAAAAATGGGGGTTGGCAGTATGATGTATTTAGAGTAATTGAAAAAGAAAGACCCGACATTGTCCATATACAGCATGAGTACGGGCTTTACGAAACTTATTCTGACCACAACGCAAGAGTTATAGAGTTAATCAAGATGATACGGAGAATTGGAATCCCGGTAGTGATGACCTATCATAGCGTCTATAAAAAGCTAAATGAACATTTCGCAAGGTTTGTGAGTAATAGTCTTAAGGTACTCTCAGCAGGAATTCTTCACGAGGATTATCAAAAGAAAGCTCTTCCCGAGAATATTGGTTGGAAGCCGAAAAACGTTTTCGTCTTGCCTCACGGTTCAAGAGAAGATATAAAGATAAATAAAATTGAGGCAAAAAAAGGTTACGGCTACGAGTTAACTGATTTAGTTGTGGGCTCAGCAGGTCTTGCAAGTGATAGAAAAGGTTATCGTACATTGATAGGCCAGTGGCCAAAAGTCATAAAAGAAGTTCCCAACGCAAAACTTTCTCTTGAATTAAAACCTGAGTCGGTAGAAGAAACTAAACTCTATCTGGAAAAAGTCTTTAAATCTATAATGCAAAGCCCGGTAAGTAAGAACATAGAAATATCCGTTAGGGATTATAGTGAAATGGCATTTTATAGGAAGTTGAGTAGTTTTGATATCCTTGTTCTTCCTTACAAAAGTGAGAGCCAGTCAGGAGTTCTAGCCCATGGTCTTTCTGTGGGCGTGCCTATAATAGCAACGGATATCGAAGGTATGGGTGCGGAGATTAGGAATAGTCAGGCAGGAATTGCCGTTAAAAACAGAAAGGAATTTTATAAATCTGTTATAAAACTTTTAAAAGATAAAAATTTGAGAGAAAAGTTTTCTAAAAATGCAGAGAAGTATGTAAAAAAGGTTAATGGGTGGAGCATAATCGCAGAAAAAACTTTTAAAATTTACAAAAATCTTGTGATAAAACAGAATAAATAGAGGATAAAAAATACAAATATTTATAAAGTCGTAGCCATTGTAATAAGTGTTTGCTTAAATTATCAAAAGGAGGTAAAATGAACAGAAAAGGACAAGCGGCAATGGAGTTTCTTATGACTTACGGCTGGGCTATTCTTGCAGCAGTTATTGCTATTGGTGTTCTTGCATATTTTGGGGTTTTTAGTCCCGGAAAATATATAACAGGTAATGCTGTTGTTAGCACACCTTTCTATATTCCTGCAGCAAATGCTATGGCAAGTCATGGGAGTTATGGGGGAGTTCAGTTGGCTTTGAAGAATAACGGCGGAGAAGATTATGAAATTCATAGTGTGTCAATTTCAAATTGCGGAACATACACAGGTTCTCCAGATGCTATTGGTGTTGACGAAACGATAACCGTAACTATAAATTGTGACTCTAATAATACTCTAAGTGAAGGAGATAGTATAAAAGGAGACATAACTATCATCTATCAAAAGGAAGGAATTGCTGTAGACTTAACATCAACAGGAACAATTTCTCAAAAAGTTGTAGCATAAATCCATATTTTTATTTTTTATTTCCATTAAGTTTTTAAGCTTTAATAATTTAAAGATTCTATGAAACCAAAAAGAGAAGTTAGAAATATAAAAAAAATTAAGTCTTCAAAAGAAAAAAGGGTTTCAAGCGGGATTCCTTCTTTAGATAAAATGATTAAAGGAGGGTTTAGTCAGAATTCTATAAATCTTATCGTTGGTGGTGCGGGTTCTGGTAAAAGTATTTTTGGAACACAATTTTTAATACAAGGTATTAAGAAAAAAGAACCCTGCCTCTATATAAGTTTTGAAGAAGAAAAAGAAAGCTTTTACAGAAATATGTCTGGGCTAGGATGGGACTTAGATGAGCTTGAGAAAAAAGAAGACTTTTTCTTCTTGGAATACACTCCTGAAAAAGTTAAGACAATGCTTGAAGAAGGTGGGGGGATAATTGAAAGTCTTGTTTTAAGAAAAAAAATTAAAAGGATAGTCATAGATAGTATGAATTCTTTTGAACTCTTATTTGATGATGAACTTAAAAAAAGAGAATCCGCACTTTCTCTCTTCAATATCTTAAGAAGATGGGATTGTACAACCATACTGTTATATGAAAGAGAATTACATGAAGGAGAACAGGAGAGCTCATTCAAGGTTTTAGATTTTGAATCAGATTCTATAATCTTCCTTTACTCAATTAAGAAAGGAGATGAAAGGAAAAGATATTTAGAAGTAGTCAAAATGAGGGGGACTTCCCACTCAAGGAAAACAAAACCTTATGAAATTTCTGATAATGGGGTAATTCTAAAATAAACCCCCCATAAAATTAGATATTATTCCTTTTGCAATGAAGAATACCGCTAAACTAATTATTAATATAAAAGGGAGATATCTTAAACCTTGTTTCTCCTCACCTTTATTTATTAATCCAAGAATTAAACAGGCAAGAATATCAATGATTACTATGAATACCACCGAAAAATAATTTACAAAACTAATTGAAATATTAATTTTAGATAATGTAAAAGGCAGATTACTAGGGGTTGCAGGAACCTCTGAAAATATTGTTGACATAAGCTCTACTAAAACTGTTGAAAGTGAAAAGAGAGCGGGGGCCGCAAAGGAGACTGCAATTAAGATAAAAATAAAGTACATTGCGATGTTGGAAGAGGCTTTCTTTTCTAATAGCTCTCTTTGTCTCATACTCGTTGAAGTCTGTTCAAGTAAGACTGCCAAATCCCCCCCTGCCCTGATTCCAGAGATTATCAGGAGGATTACCTTGTGAATTTTCTGAGAATCGATTCTCTTTGACATATCAAGAAATGATTGTTCTATATCTTTTCCTGTAGCAATATCTTTCCCAGTGCTAAGAATCTCTGCGTCTAAAGGTGCAAATTCGGGGCGGGAACTGAGAAGCATAGCCCGATCTATAGTCATACCTGCTTTGAGGTTGCTTGACATTAATTGAAGAAAATCTGGAAAAATGCTTTCAAGTTTTCTTATTTTGTTTGATTTTGCTAAAGACTTACTAAAATAAAAATAAAAATAAATTATAATTAAAGTCAAAATAAATCCTATAGTGGAAACTGCAATCTTTTTATAGATAAAGAACAAAATAAGACTAACCGCTATTGCAAATGTTAACGTCATTAAGATGATTTTTTTTCTCATTCTCTTGTTTTTTTCATACTTCATATTAAACTCGGTTTCTTTGATTTAATTACCCCAAGGAAAATTATTTGTATTAGGACATCAAAAATTAAAAGACTTATGAACATAAGGACAATCATATTTTTTGGGAGATTTATTAAAGAAGAGATTATAGTTAGAAAGGCTACAGATAGCGAAGGGACGATAACTGAGATTAACATATAAAGTACAATCATTGGGTTGAGCTTATTCCCATAAGTTTGTAATTGGATAAGTTGTTCCTCGTTTAAAGAATTTATACTATCTTTTATTATAATTGAAATATCACTCCCAGAATTCATACCATTACTCATTTGCCAAAGAGTCCTTCTAAAGAAAATTGAAGGGTTTTTCTTTCCTAAGTCATTTAAAACCTCAGATTCAGATTCTCCCGCGTTTATCCTTTTAACTGCCTTTCTAAATTCAGAACTTAAAACTCCATAATCTGCCGCAGAAATATTTACCATTATATCAAATAAAGGGATTCCAGAGTTTAATTGAACAAGCATATCCTGTAATGCAGGGATTAAGTTTCTCTCTATGTTTCTCTGTTTTCTTGAAATAAATATTTTGGGATAAATCATCTGGCTAAAAAAGATAAAAGCACTAAAAAGAACCGCAATTCCCGCACCGAAAATATAGAAATAACTGACTCTAAATAGTAAAAGAAGGGTTGAAAAAACAAAATAACATACTACTAAAGTAATAAGGAAACTACGGATCACTATCCCTAAATATTCTTCTCTGCTTAAACCGACTTCAGAGGATTCTAAATAGTCTCCCAGTTTTGATTTCTTCTTATACATAATTCTGGAAGAGAAAAAGTTGGATTTCTTTTTTAGTTTATCAATTTCTGAAAATGTAAAGGGTATATGAAATTTCATTTTATTTTTCTGTTAGTTCTTCAATAGAGTTAGAAGAAATTCCCTTCATCAACCTTTCCTTGTCAGAATAATAAAGGTTAGTTATTTTTCCAAAACTACTGATGTCTCTTATATTGTTCTTTATCATCCATTCAAGTATCTTTTTTTTAGATTTTAGATTTTCGTTTATTTCTTTCTGAGACATTCCCGTGACCCTTGATATATCTTCAAAGAACCTTGAAGTTTCACTATGTTTTACAATTCTGTCTTCTTCAGGAATCCATCTATAAATTATTCTTGCGGAGACTTGGTTTTCTCCGACTTCAAATTCTGAAATTTGTGAGACCCTTCGCATTCCTCTTCTTCGATCTCTAAACATAACAACATTTAAGTTTACTGCCTTAAGCAAGTTGTAAGGGACATCTAATGGGGGATTAGTTAAACGGGATATAGTCTCTGCTGAAGAATCTGCGTGAACGGTTGCATAAACACTATGGCCTGTATGCATGGCTTCAAATAATACCATTGCTTCTTCTTTTCTTCTCATTTCTCCTAGGATAATTCTGTCAGGTCTCATTCTGAGAGAATTAACGAGTAAATCAAGCATACTTACCTCCCCTTTTCCTTCTGGATTGGCGGTTCTCTTAACTAAAGGAGTCCAGTATAAAAAATCTGGGAGCATTAGTTCTCGGGTGTCTTCCACACTGATTATTCTGTGATTCGGGGGGATAAAGGGCATACAGGCGTTTAAAAAAGAGGTTTTTCCCGAGGCGGTTCCACCAGAAATTAGAACATTCATTTCATATTCAATTGCAAGCCATATTAAAACCGCAGTATCAAGGTCACAAGTTTTATTGTTAATTAAATCAATAATAGTATAGGGGTCTCGTGCAAACTTTCTGATAGTTATGGTATTCCCTTTAGTGCTAATAGGATAAAGAATTGAATTTACCCTGTCCCCAGATATAAGATGAGCATCAAGAAGAGGACTTAGAACAGTTATCTGTCTTCCAACTCTTCTTGCGATAATATTGGAATAATTGGAAATCTCCTCTTCCCGGGGGATTGTAACATTAGTGAGAAGCCACCCGTGTTTTCTATGATAAACTCTTATGGGTTCTTTTGAAGTAGGAATAACAATTTCTTCAAGATTAGGGTCGTTAACCAAAAACTCAATTTTTCCCAACCCAAGCATATCCTGCATTAATTTTCCAACGAGAAATTCCCTCATTGATTCTCTAATGGTCGGAACTTTTTCCTTAATAAGAGAACTGGCAGAAGTCATAAAACGCTTCTTAATGTCCTGAAATGCATTTGGGTCCGTAATCTCTTTCATTCCTATTGAAGTTGTAGTTACGAGTTCATTCCGAACTTCATTCAAAAGGAGGCTCGTAGCCACCGAGATCTCAGGAACTTTTAATTCATAGATGTTATTTGAACCCTTCTTTAAAATGGAAACTTTGACTTTAGCTTTGTCAACTTCAATTTCATAAGAATCTAAATCCTTATTTAATAAATGTTTTTTCTCTTCTTTTTTCTCACTATCTTTTCTCTTCATAATCACCTCCTCATTCAATTTTCTTTATTTTTATCATAGGTTCCCCAAAACCAGGGTATTCTATTACTGCTAAGTCTCCTAATTCAAGGATTTTGCACCATTCCATTGCGACTTCTTTATTTATCCTAAATGAATTTGCTATGGCCGACAAACCTATTTTACCCTTACTTTTTAAAACCTCATAAAGAACATCTAAATCCGTTTCGTTAGGACCTGCTTTTTCCATATGAGAGCTTATTAACTCCTTTTCCATTTTTTTCATTTTTCTTTCATAAATAAATGTATAGAATAGTACCCCGGCTATCAATCCGAATTGTATTATCAAAAATATCTTTGATGAAACGGAAAGATTAAAAGAATCAACTAAGGCAGATTTAATTATATTTGCAGTTATGCTTCTCTGAGTAGATATAGAATTGAAGCTCCTGAAAAATAAGAATCCAAAGTTAAGTAAAACCACACCAATAGAAATAATCACTGCTTTAGAGAACAAACCCCTGCCACCTTTTACCATAATAATATATTTTGTTTAATTTTATAAATGTATTGCAAGGCAATGTTTATTAACATATCCTCTTTTCAATTCCTATGAATGGAATAACAAAAAGAGGTCAGGTTAGTATAGAGTATATCATCTTGGTAGGATTTATTACTTTTGTCATAATTGGAACATTAGGGTTGGCATTCTTTTATAGCGGAGGAATAAAAGACCATGTTCGTTCAAATCAGGTGAGTAATTTTGCAGGAAAAATAATTTCCACTGCTGAATCGGTTTATTATTATGGCAGTCCTTCAAAGGCAACAATTTCAGTGTACCTCCCAGAAGGTGTGAAAGAGATAGAACTCTATGAAAAAAATATTTTGATTACTCTTCAGACCTCTTCAGGAATAGAAAAGGTAGCTTTTACAAGCAAAGTTCCTATTGAAGGAAACCTAAGCTCCTCTTTTGGAATAAAGAATATAGAGATATTAGCACAGGATAATAAGACAACCATCTACCAGGCTTAGAATGAAAACAAAAAAAGCTCAAAGTAGTATAGAATTCATCATCTTAACAGGTTTTGTATTGTTATTTATAATAATCTTTCTATTCGCGATGAACAGAAATTTATCCGGGAGTCTTATACAAAAACGTGAAAGTATAGTAAGTAACTTATTAATGTCTGTGCAGGATGAAATAAATTTAGCATCTAAATCAAGTAATGGTTATTTAAGGGAGTTTTACATCCCCAGTACTATTGATAATTTAGAATATAACATAAGTATTCTGGAAGGGACACTTTATATAATCACCGAAAATAAAAAATATTCTTCAGTTGTTTTAGTTTCTTCAGTTGTTGGTCAGCCAAAAAAAGGAAAAAACATGATAAGAAATCAAGATGGAATCGTTTATATTAATTAATAATGGAAAAAGAGGGCAGGCTTGGGGAGTAGATTTGATAATAGCTATGATTATAATCTCTATAGGAATAATCTTCTTTCTTCTCTACTCATCTAATAATTTTATAAGTTCAAAAGAGAGTTATGAGATTATTTATTATGAGGGAAAATCTATATCTGATAAAATTCTTTCAGAAGGTTATCCAAAAAATTGGAATTCTTCCAACGTTGTTTCAATAGGATTAACAACCAATAATAAAATAGACCAAGATAAGCTTGAAGAATTTTATGAGATGTCTCAAAAAGACTACCCGAGAACCAAAAAGATATTTGGCACAAAATATGATTATTATTTTTCAGTTGAGGGCAATTTAACTGTTAACTCTACAGAAATACAAGGTTTTGGAAAACCAGGAGTAAACATAACAGAAATTAATCCAAAAAATTTAATTAAGATAAATAGGATTTCTATTTATAAAAATAAACTTGTAAAGATTTCAGTTTACATTTGGGGGCAATGAAACAAAAAAAAGGGGTATTTTTTAGTATTGACGCACTTATAGCTTTAATTATAATATTCATAACAGTTATAATCTTTGTCCCAATAGTGTACTACCCTCAACACGAAACTTTTTTGGAGGAGGATATTATAACTTCTTTTTCTTCATTAAAAATTGGAGAAGTTGAAAATGATTTAGTAAAAGAATTAATACTGCAGGGAGAGATTAAGGAATTAAACCATTCAATCCTTGAAGCATTGGGGGAGCTCTATGTAAGGAATGTCACGCTTTCAAAAAGTGTAGCGCAGGATTTAATTGACCGTTTGAATGTAGGCGAGAACATAGGGATTTGGTACGATAACGACCTTTTAGCCTCAACTAATTCAACCACTATGGAATCTGCTAGGGAAGTTAGAGTAGAAAGACAGATTATAAGTGGAATAAAAAAAGGAGAAGAAATAAAAGGATATGTTGCTAAAGCATGGCTAAAGAAAATATCGGAAAAAAAGAATTCTTTATTTATTAAAGGGGACAATATTTGCGGGGGATGGACTCATTATTCCTGGGGAGATTATTGTTCAGTAACCCAAAATAAAATTTCATACATTGTAGAGGCTCCAGAAAATTCAGAAATAGTTTCTGCTTCTTGGCTTCTTGAGGGTTCTTGGGTTAACCAATATTTTCAGGTTTTCGTAAATGGAAACAAAATCTATGATGGTTTGATAAACTATTACAAAATTTTCAATATTACTTCTTACTTAAATCCTGGCGAAAATATTTTATATTTCTATAGTACTCATGGAGGAGATGATGGGGCGTCGCATATAGTTGTGGATTATAAAACCCCTGATATGCAAACTTTTGAACACAAAGAAGTCTTTCCCTTAAATGTGGTGGAATCAAAGTCAGTAATTCGCTATGAAAAGTCAGTATTTATTCCGACCGAGATTTTTGAGATGGACTTATTCGTTAACTCTTCGGTTGACGTCACTCTATCTTTTAAAAAAGGGGCGCAGACAATTTTAATTGGAAAGAAATACCCTTCAGGGAATTTAGTTCATTTTGATAACGAAGAAATAAAGAACTCTCTTTTATCTTCAGGTATAAATTATTCCGATTTAGGAAATGAATACTTCTTTTTAATTTTAGACCTTGGAAAAGATAACCCAGGTCAGAATATTATTTTAGGTAAGAACTCTTATGTGCTAATAAATTCAACTGAAACGGCAATGCCTTATGGAACCATTGATATAAGCCAGGAGATTCCAATAGCCTATGTTTCAAACAATTTACAGAGTACTTTTTATCGAAATCTTGTTTGGGAGTTTTTCCTGCCAATTAATGCAATTCCAATTATGGCTGACTGGCAGTTTGGATGGCTCTCAACATCTAGTTCAACCACAAGTCAGGAAGCTACGGCAAATCAGGTGGCCCTATACGATTCTCCTCCCGACGATTATATAAAAGCGTTCAGCAGATTAGGGTACACACCCAAGAGAGCAGAAGGAGTATTTATTGATGGTAAAAATAATTTTACTCTTGAATTTGGTCCAGGATATGGAGTTTCTAACGAAGCCTCATACGGATATTTAATTTATTTTATAAAGAGTTATGTGAATTATGGAGATGCAAAAGGCAAGGCTGAAGGTGGAACAAAGACTATCGAGTTTCAGGACGGCTCCACAAGAATCTTAGAGATAGGGAATTCTGGTGATGTATGGGATCCTGAAAAAGACGCTTTAGACGACGCTGTTGAAAGGTTGCTAACACAACTTGACTCAAATAAAGACGGAAAGATAGACTTAATAATCGATGAAGACGAATTAAATGTAGATGCCTTGGATATCTCAGGAGTTCCATTTATATGGTCAACAGAGGTGCAGATAAGAAGATGGAGGTAATACAATGAACAAAAAAGGAATATTTTTTACAATCCTTGCAATAATCCTTCTATCTTTATTATTAATTAGTACGGGCATCTATTCAGTATTTCAGGACAGAAGTTCTATTAATAGCAGGATAAACACTATAAACAACTTTATATTCTCATTGGAAAAGGACATCTCAAGACAAGGGTACATAGCGGGCTATCGGGCGATTCTCTCATTAGGGGATTATATAACTTCAACAGGTTCTTTCTTAAACGATTCTGAGCAGTCTATTAGGGAAGCAATTTTAAATGGAACAATAGAAAATAAAACTCTAAATCTAATGGAAGGGTATACCTTGCCGGAGCTCAACTTAAGGATATCTGAGTTTGCAAAAAAGATGAATATAGAAATAAATTATTCCCTAAAGAACCTTTCTGTAAGTCAAGATAGTCCGTGGGAGGTTAAGATTGATATAGAAATGGAAATTCTAATTAAAGATACAGATAACTTAGCTTCATGGAATAAGACAGAAAATATTTCTTCGAGAATAAAAATAGTTGATTTTGAGGATCCTTTATACATTATTGGTACAAAAGGACTAATAGCTAATAAAATTAAGGAAACATCTTATGAACCATTTGTTTCTGGTTCAAATGTAAGTAATTTATTTGCTCACGTCAATAGTTCAAGTTACATTGCTTCTCCGCTGGCTCCGAGTTTTCTCAATAGACTAGAAGGAAATCTAACTGCCGACATAAATGGGATAGAGTCCTTAGTTTACTTGCCAAGACTCAGTTCACAAGGCTTAGCGACAAAAGAAAAATCGGTAGTGGATTATATTTATTTTTCAGAATACGATCCGGAATCCTATCATGTTCAAGGAATGCCGACATGGTTTAGAATAGACTATGAGCACCTGGGGGTTTATGGAGTAGAAGAGTTAATCTAGCTGCCCCCCATTATAAACCCGTTAATATCTATTCTTTCAGTCTGATTGATTATGTAGGAAATTGAAATTTGTTTTTTAAAGAACTCTTCAGGAGATTCGCAAAAAAATATAAAAGATTTTTCCTCTTCATTCTTTAATTCCTCCTTTATTTCCGGCTGGCAATTTTCAATATTAATAATTATCCCCAAATTTTCCCCTATCTCGTTTTTTAATTTTATTGAAATCTCATCTCTATTTATATAATTTACACCACAGGTTATATCAGGTAAGTTCCCGGGTCGTATTAATATGCAAGAAGGGGATTCTTTATCTTCTTCACCGAACACTTCATCATTAGACCCCTCTGAAGAGTCATCCCTATTATTTAGTTTACTATCTATAGAGATAATATTGGGTTCTGGTATCATCACTTCTTTATTTGATGGGTTATTTTCTTCTTTTTCAGATGACTGATTTGCAAAAATAACCTCCTCATTCTCTTTTAAGAATTCATTAAAAAATGCAAGCAGAGAAAAAGATAAGATAATTATGAAAAATAAAAGACCAATAAAAACTTTTTTCTTCATAAATAAGAAAATACTAAAAACTATTTAAAGGTTCTCTTAGTCAATAAGTAAACTTGCACCTAAAATCCCCGGATGTTCCAGCTTACTCCACACAATTTTTACTTTTCTATTTGTCGCGACGTATTTTTTTGTGCTTTCCTGAATCATCTTTAAATAATTTTTACCTGACTCTTTTACCCCTCCGCTAAGAACAACTATCTCTGGGTCAAATACATTTATTAACGAAGCAATTCCCTGACCAAGATATTCGCTTAATTCTTCTAAAATCTCTTTTGCTTTTTTATCTTTTATTTTTATTAAATCGTTGATAAGGAGTTCTTTTCCAAATTTTTCTTTTGTTAATTTTTTTAATCTTTTTCCCGCAGCAAGAACGCCGAATCTTTTTCCATTATCTAAGATTATATGCCCTAACTCGCCCCCCAAACCTCTTCCATTGAATAATTCGCTATCAACGATTATTCCTCCGCCGATATCTGTTCCAATCGTCAAAATAAAAAAATTATTTTTCTTACAACCTAGTTTTGACTCGGCAATTGCTACACAATCGGCATCATTTGCTACTTCAACCCGAGTTTTAAACTTCTTTTTTAGATATTTTTTTAAGTTAAAATTTTTAAAAGGCAAATTTGGAGGATTTAGAATAATTCCTTTTTCTAAAGGTCCTGCAGAAGCCACACCAATTCCCCTTACATCTTTTGAGAATAACTTAGATATATTCTTACACATAACATAAAGTAACTCTTCTTTCTCTTTTGGGGTAGGACTTTTGATATACTCTTTAACTTTATTATCCTCAACTAATGCAACTCTTAGGTTAGTCCCACCCAAATCAATAGCAATAATTTTATCTCCCATACTTATCTTCTAACCTCATTTCATCTTTCTCATTAAAATCGCCGAAGGAAATTTCTAAAATCCTTGCCTTTTTGTTTCCCGCGATAATTCTATGAGGTGTCCCTTTTCTAATTTTTATAATATCTCCTTCGTGAACTTTTCTTTTTTTGTTTCTAATCTGAACAATAGCGTCGTCAAGGAAATACCAATTTTCTTCTCTTTTCTTATGGACTTGAAGGCTCAATTCTTCCCCTGTCTTTAATTCTAAAATCTTTACCGTACATTTTTTATTAAGGACAAATTGTTTAAATAAACCCCAAGGTCTCTTCACCACTTTCATAACAGCAGTTAGTATCTTTGCTTTAAATAGTTTTCAGTGTATAATCTTTCAGAAAGTTTAGTACCAAAATATTTATAAATAATTCCTGTTAGAGAAATTTAACTAAAAGAGGGGAATCTACATTGGAAGACGAATTTGATGAAGACATGGAAGATGAGGAAGAACTAGAAGACGACTCTGGAGAAGAAGAATAATGTCAGAAGAAATTGAAGAGAATCTTTTTGATTTCGAAGAAGAAATTGAAGAAGAAGCTGATTAGATTCCTTCAAGGAGTTTTGCTTCTCTAAAATGTCCTAATGCCTTATATGTAGAGAGCAGTTTCTCTTTTATCTCTTTTTTTTCAACTTCTTCTAAATCAGTTTTTATCAACTTTTCATAAAACCTCATTGCAGTTGCTTTCTTACCTTTTTTCTCTAAATTTTTTGCGCATACAAGATAAATATTCTTCTTTGCAAGACCAATCCTGTTTCTCTGCTCGGAGTTCGCTTCCCTCATTGCCCTTGAGAACATTTCATCAGCATCGTCAACCTTTCCGCCTTTTGAAAAAAATTCCGCCGAACTGACATAACTCTCTATTTTATCTTTAATTATAACATCTACCCCTGCCTTGTTTGAATACGCTTTTGCCGCCTTCTCAAACATCTTTCTTCCAGCATACAACTCCCCGAGCTCTTTCCATATAAACCTTTTCATTTCAAAAGTAAATCCCGTTTCCCTCAAAGCAGATTCAAGATAGATTATCTTATTCAGGTCGGTTTGCATGGTAGCGAGCCTTTCTTTTATTTCATTAATACTCTCTTCTTTTATTCTGATTGCCATTATAACCCAAATCTTTTTAGGTTTTTAAGAATTTATGTGCTAAAAAACTTTAAAATATTAAAAATAAATTTTTCCCCTCGGATAAATCTCCCCGAAGGGTAAGTAAAATAAAATAATTAAATTTTCTTTTCTACAAGAGATTTGCAAACTCCAGCAGCTACTGTAATTCCAGCATCTCGGATAGCGAATCTTGACATATAAGGATTCTGTTCTGCAGTTTCCAATACAAGATTTCCGATAGGCTTAATCTTTACAATAGCAACGTCACCGTTCTTAAGGAAGTCAGGATTTTCCTGAGCAACTTGACCTGTAGCAGGGTCTAATTTAGCCTTTAATTCCACAAATTGACATGGAACTTGAGCTGTGTGTACATGGAAAACAGGAGTATATCCTTTTGCGATTACAGTTGGGTGATTGATTACAGCAACTCTTGCCTCAAACTCTTCAACCATCTTTGCAGGTGCCGAAGCATCGCAAATTACATCGCCTCTGGTTATATCTTTCTTTCCAACACCCCTTATATTGACCCCAACATTGTCTCCCGCTTCAGCTTCTTTAAGCTGTTCGTGGTGAGCTTCTATTGAACGAACTTCACCGGTAATTCCAGTTCCGCTTCTTCCAGGAAGAATAATAACTTTCTGTCCTACTTTCATAACACCTGTCTCAATTTTTCCTACAGGAACAGTTCCAATACCTGTTATTTCATAAACATCTTGTATTGGTAATCTCATAGGTAAACCGATAGGCTTTTCTGGTTTTGGAAAGTTATCAATTTGTTCCAAAACAGTAGGTCCTGTGTACCAAGGCATTTTGTCTGCTTTCTTACATACCCCTTGACCCATTAAGGCGGATCCAGGAATAAAAGAGATATTTTTATACCCCACTCTTGCAAGAACTTCAGTAACTTTCTTTTTTACTTCCTCAAACTTTTCTTGGGAATAATCAACAGTATCCATCTTGTTAACAATAACAGCGAGGTTGTTGACCCCCATAGTTCTAAGTAAGGAAACGTGTTCTGTTGTTTGTGGCTGAACTCCTCCGTCAGCTGCAACAACTAAGAAAGCTGCGTCTGCCTGTGATGCCCCAGTTATCATATTCTTAACGAAATCTTTGTGACCAGGAGCGTCAATTATTGTAACTTCATAATTCTTAGTAAGAATTTTCTTGTAGGAAAGGTTAATTGTAACCCCTCTTTCCCTCTCTTCCTTCAAATTATCCATTACATAAGCAAACTCAAAACCTTGTTTACCGTGTTTTGCCGCTTCTTCCTTTAATTTTGCCATCTCTTGTTCAGACACAGCCCCACTTTCATAGAATAATCTACCAATACAGGTAGACTTTCCGTGGTCAACGTGTCCAACGAAGACAACATTTAGGATAGGTTTTTCTTTAGCCATTTTCTTTATTAAATTTAGTTAGGTCCCAATGCACTATTAGGACACAATTTCGTTGTAATCTTAGTTTTTAAGGATTGCGGTTGATATTTAAGCCACAACTTCTGCCTCTTTTACCTCTTCCTTTCCATCAACACACAATTTTCTGATTATTTTCCCTTTCCTCTTACTTTGTTCCCTAATTTCTTCTGGTCTTAAATCTTTCATATTTTTGGGATAAACGATTTCTTCTATTTTGATGAGGTGATCAACGGAAATTTCATTAAAATCCGGGAAATCAAAAAAGAGCTCTTCAACTATTTCTCTGTCATCTGTCTTTATAGAACAAAAGTCTGCCTTAGGTCCTTCTTCAGATTCCTTGCCAGGCTTTCCACTTTTCGGAGCTTTTGCCTTTACCTTTAATTCAAACCCGTCACCTTTAAAAGATAACGCAAAAAATACTCTTGGATATTTATTCATTAAACTCAATATCTCTTCAGGATTAATCTCCGCCTCAACCTGAAATTTACGAACTCCCTGAAAATTGCTTTTCTTTTTTATCTGAAAACTCATTTCACTTGTTAAGTCCATCGTAGAGATTATAACCCCACTCACAAAAAGATGCCCCTGAGCTTTTCCCAGACATTTTCTAACAAGGAAGTTTACATACTCAGAACCAGTCTTAATAGCCCACCCGCTTTTCTGTTTCTTTCCTTCAAGAAGATAACGATTTTTATATTCTCCTCGTCCAAACTTTAAAAAATCACTGTGAACCTCTTCGTCAAAATTTCCCTCAAAAATTTTCTTCATAACCATCACTCAAAGAAATAAAATCTCTTTATAAATTTTCTGTAAACAAATCACCTTTAGTAAATTTTTACTCAGGCAATAATTCTCTAGCTGTTTAACAAAGAAAAACCAGCAAATTTATAAACCAATTTTTCACTTAGATAATATGACTAAAGGAATCGTTATTCAATTCAGACAGGGAAAGAGAACTTACAAGCCACGGCATTTTTTGATTGAAATCTTAGATATAAATTCCAGAGAAAAAGCTAAAAAATTCGTCGGCAAAAAAGTTGAATGGAAAAGCTCAGGAAAGGAACCAAAAATAATATCTGGAGAAGTTGCGTCTGCCCATGGCAATAAAGGAGTTCTTCGGGCAATATTTGAAAAAGGTTTGCCAGGTCAGGCAATCGGAACGGAGGTAGAAATAAAATGACATCAGAAGAAAGAAGAGCAAGAGAAATGGTAAGAAACAGTTTTCCAAAGGATATTCATTTAGGAAGTTTGGAGTCCCCTGTAGGAAGAAATTATGTGCCTATAAATTGTGATAATATAATGGGGGGTTTAGGTGGTTGTGATCTTCCAAACAACCTATATAGAAAAGGAAATTTTGATACTATAAGAGTTATTAAAGAATATTTAAGGGTCTTAAGTAGGGGGAGGTTAGATTAAAATGGCATTAAGAAAAGGTTCATCTTATACTAAACGTTATGCAAGACCATATACTCGTAAGTCAAAGAAAAAAGCGAAGTCATACATAAAAACTGTTCCAAACTCAAAAATTGTTAAATTTAAAATGGGTGACGTAAAAGTTTTTGAAAAAGATTCGTACCCAATAACAATAGAAGTTACTTCAAAAGAAGGTGCCCAAATCAGAGACAATTCTATTGAGGCTGTCCGTCAGTATCTTAACAGATTTCTCCAGTCAAATGTTGGAAAAGAGTTTTATCTTGAAGTAAAAATTTATCCCCACCACATTTTAAGAGAAAATAAAATGCTTACAGGTGCAGGAGCAGACCGTATGCAGACAGGTATGAGCCGTTCGTTCGGAAAATCAATCGGAAGAGCCGCGATAATTAAACCAAATCAAATCCTTTTTATTATTGGGGTCAAGACCCCAAAACAAGAATCTGAAGCACGAAAATTAATAAATTCAGTAAAATCTAGACTCCCTTGTAGCATTTCTACTCAAACAAAAAGGAAGTAATCAAAACATTTAACAATCTTTAATTCATATTCTGTCTATGAAACAAATTTTCATTTTAGGCAGGAATCCAACCCTTTCAAGAGAAGAAATTTTTGCATTTCTAAAATCAAGAAATCAGGAGTTCAAAGAAATCTTATTTAGGGATAATTATCTAATTTTAGAGTTATCTTCTTTGTTGAAGATTCAGGGTCTCGGAGGGACAATCAGGGCAGGTGAAGTAGTCTTTGCAGGCAATACACCAAATTTTAAAAATTTTTTGAAAATTAACGAAGTAATCCCCTCTGACAAATTTTCCTATACGATATTTGGAGATGGGAATTCAGAAATCTTAAAAGAAAAATTTAAGCAAGAAAGGAAAAAAGCGGTTTTAAAACAGGGCAGAAAAAACCTAAGAATTCAAGAAGGAGACCCAATAAAAATTTCAGGCTCTGAGTATAATCTTTTTTTATACAATCATAATGAAAATATATTTTTCGGGGAATTGAATGAAGAATATGACTATACAGAACTTAAAAAAAGAGATATGGAAAAACCTTTTAGAAGGGAAGAACTTGCAATTTCACCACGTTTAGCTAAAATTCTAATTAATCTTTCTGGTGCAAAAGAAGGAGAGATACTCCTTGACCCTTTCTGTGGGGTAGGAGCAATCCTTCTTGAAGGACTCTCAAAAAATATGAATGTCATCGGAATTGACAAAGATAGGGGAGCAATAGAAAATGCCTTAAAAAACGTAGAGTGGTTAAGTAAAAATTACCTTATAAAAAGAAAGTATACCTTGCTAAACCAAGATTCAGGAAAAATAAACAATCTTAATTTTAATGCAGTTGCTACAGAAACCCCCTTGGGGGAATTATTAAAAAAGAAACCCTCAAACGAAGAAGCGAAAAAAGCAATAGAAACTTTTGAAAGGAGAATAATTCCCGTTTTGAAAAGAATTTCTCAGATTAAGAAAAAAGAGGTTAAAATTGCTGTTACATTCCCAATCATCAGAAGCTTTAAGCCTGATGAAAAACAGATAGCGGAAGAGTGCAATCTTAAAATTGCAGTAAATCCTATTATAGAATTTCGCCCAGACCAGTATATTTCAAGAGAAATCTTAGTTTTCTGCTAATTTTTTCTAACTTCATAGTAACAACAATAGAAAGGTTTATAAACTTTATTTTGATAGGTATTTCATGGAAAACCCATTAAAAAATGGAATAGGTATGAAATACCCAGATATTTGGAAAATCTCTGATGACGATTTTTCTTCAGTTGGAAACGCAAGGGTAGAATCATTAAAAGATGCCGTAGGTGAAATTGAAACCCTGATAAAAGAGAGGCAAAATCTTAGTGGAGAATTCATTAAAGAAGGAGAAAAGATGAAAAGAGACATAAACAACTTCCTTCTAGAAAGTGCTCCAAAAGGTGAAGACGACTCTGAATTCGCCAGAGAAAGAGCCGAACTTCGTAAAAAACAAATAGAAATATCTGAAATTCAGCTAAACGAAAAAATAGGTTGCTGGAGAGACATAGCATTACTGAAAAAAGAACTCAGAGACAGGACAAAAGAATTAACTGAAAAAGAAAGTAGAAGCGAAGAAATTAAAAGAATTTTAGGAGAATAAATGGTTTACAGAAGAGAAAACTCTGTTGCAGTAGAAAGTTCAAAAAGAATTTATGAGGCATACTTGCGTCTTTTAGAATTGGAAAATAATTTAAAGAAAAGAAATGTGCCCAAAGTTGCTTTAAGTGACTTAGAAGATGGTCTAGACAGAGAAATATGCGAATTACAATATGGAGAGATAGTTTATACATCCTTAAACGATGGAAAGAGAAGTCCTTACTATGAATTTTTATTAAAAACTGCAGATAGAGTTTTAGGATTAATCCATTTTCAATTAAATAAGGATTTCAGAGTTTAAAATGGTTTTAGATAAATCTTTATCTGTTGAAGAGATATGCAACAAACTTAGACCGGTCTATGGAAAAAAGATTGATGAAGTATACTTTAAGTATACAGTTGCCGAAAGTCGCGAAGAAAAGGAAGAAATCGCACATCTTCTCACAACCCTCTATCAAAAGAATCTTAATCTTTTGCTTGACAAAGGTGTCTTGCTTGAGCCTCCAAAAGAGGAAATGATTGACGGCGAATACTCTCTTGCAACAGTTGTCTACGCTAAAAAGAAACTTTTTCCATTTAAATTAAGAGAAAAAGACTGGCCAAGGCATGTTTGCATCACAGGGATGTCTGGTTCAGGTAAGACAACCCTCGCATTTAATATAGTGGAATCCCTGATTAAAAAAAATAAATCTTTTTTAATTTTTGACTGGAAAAAATCTTTTAGACCTCTGGTTTCGTTAGGCTCACCCGTTATGCTTTTTACTATCGGGGATTCTAAGGTCAGCAATAATTTTAAGACAAACATAAACGAACCACCAAAAGGTGTTGAGCCAAAAGAATGGGTTAATGTTTTATGCGACCTTCTTACCGAGAGTTTTAACGCTTCTTTCGGAGTTCACAAGGTAATGCTTGAAACTCTTGATGAAGCTTTTAAAGAATGGGGAATCTATCACGGCTCAAATAATTACCCCACTTGGAATCATATAAAATGGAGACTTGAAGAAAAAATGAGGGGGTGCAAGGCGACTCGTGAATCAGGATGGCTTGAGTCCGCTCTTAGAATCGCTACTGTAATGACTTTCGGCGAGTTTGGTAAAATCCTAAACTACAAAGGAGAAGGAAGCATTTCTGTTGAAGACCTGCTGGACAAAAAAGTAGTTATGGAACTTAACGCACTCGGAAATGTTGAGAAAAAATTCTTCTGCGAATTTATCCTTACTTATATATACAAATTAAAAAAAGCCCGACAAAATCAAATAAGCAGAGGTTTTGACCACGCGATTATAGTAGACGAAGCCCACAATATCTTTTTAAAAAAGCCAACAAATTTCTCTAACGAATCTGTAACAGATATGATTTATAGGGAAATGAGAGAATATGGAACCTCCTTGATTTGTCTTGACCAGCACATTTCAAAAATATCAGATACGGTTAAAGGTAACAGCGCCTGTCACATTGCTTTTCAGCAACAGCTTCCTCAAGACATTTTTGATATTAGTGAGTTAATGCAACTGAGAGAAAAAAGACATTATTTTTCTGAACTTCCTGTAGGGAGCGCTATAGTGAAACTTTCAGAGAGATATCCGTCACCTTTCCTCATAGAAGTTCCTTTTGCTGAAGTCAGAAATATCTATGTTAGCGACGAGGAAATAAAAAGAAAAATGGATTGTTTTAAACTTAATCACGAATATGAAGCCAATTCCGACCCAGAATTTAATGCTGAAATTGAGAATCCTTCTTCAGTTGAGAATAAAGAGTTTTCAGTAAACCAAAAAAGTATTCAGGAAATTCTTTATGATTTTGTCAAAGAGTATCTGGAAAAAGGAATTGAATTGAGTGAAATTGAAAAGATTCTTGAAGAAAACAAAGGTTCTAAATATACATCCTCAGACATAATTCAGGTTATAAATAGAGTTTTTGATAATCAATTGGTTGAAACTAAAAAAGAAGAAACTACACTCCCAGATGACTTAAACGAAGACCACCGAAAGATTATTAAATTCCTTTTGGATAATCCTAATCACTCAATGAGCACAGTTGAGGTATACCAAGCGGTTGGTCTATCTGCAAGAAAAGGAACGAAGATTAAAAATGAACTGGAAAAGAAAGGACTAATAGAAATTGAAGAAATAAAATATCCAAAAGGATGGAAAAAAATTATTAGGTTAAATCATACTCACATAAACATAAACAAACAAAATCCGCTCGCGATTTAGCGAACAAGATAACGATGCTTCGGCATCAAGCAATTCACCAGAGATGGCGGACAAGGAATACCTGCGAAATAACAAAAATTTCGTGCGAAAAGGTATTTCTAAACAAACACTTCTCTAGCTTCAGCTTTGAGCTAGTTACAGATACTTAGTGAAATACCCAAAATGGAAGGTATTTCATAGCGAAATAAGTGTAGAGACCAAGAACCGAAAGGCAAGGTGAGACTATGACCACACAATCTAAGGGTCGCCTAATAGTCATACTCTACGAAGGAACGATTAAGTTCCTCAAACTAGCTATTCGGGCACTGGAAGGTAAAAATAGGGAAGATGAGAAGAAATACATCGATAAGGCACAGGAGATTATCGATGAACTCAATTCCTTGGTTGACATAGGGACTGGAGGCGAGATTGCGGAGAATCTGCGTAAGCTTTACTTGTTCATGGGGCGACGCCTAAGAGAGGCGAGTACAAAACATGACCCGCAGATGATTCGGGAAGTTATCACATTGCTGGAAGAACTAAACGTAAGTTGGAAAGCCGTCGCAGGCTAATAGAAAGGTTAAATATGTCCACCACCAATCTCGGCGGGTTTTTGCTGTCCTCCCTATCGCTGGTTCTTATTTTCTGCTGGCTGTTTATGGGAGAATCTGAAGATAAGGTAAAAAAGTGGAGGAAAAGGGGTGTCTTTGTTTTAGGGATACTTCTGGCACTCATTTCCCTTTGTTTTAGGGAAAGGGAACCTTCCACTTCCTCTTCACAGCCAGCAGAAGACCCGAATACAGTCTCAGCGACACAATAGAATCTAAGCGGACGTAGCTCAATGGGTAGAGCGCCTGAATTAATCAGAAGGTTGAGAGTTCAAATCTCTCTGTCCGCTTTCTCAACCTTCGCACGAGTGGAGTCCCACCTGCATCCCCTGTAGGTCCCTCCAATTTGCGGTACGTATCCTTTTTCCAAGCGGACTCCACTCACATTTCTATATTCATATCATTAGAACATTAGGGAGCTGAACGAAACGTTCATAGACCCCCACCCAAACGTTCGGCTCCCTTTACTTTGACAACCACACGAAGGTCCTGCCCTTTCATTCCCTTTCTCCCCGGCAGGGCCTTTATGGAGCAATAGCTCAATTGGTAGAGTACCTCACTACAATGAGGGAATGAAGGTTCAAGTCCTTCTTGCTCCACTCTGTATCAAGAGAGTCCGGACTCCTAAGAGTCAACGGTGCCCTGCCGTTCCACAATTCAGCTACCTCCGATCCCTCCTTGCTGAATTGTGGCGGACTCTTTTACTCTTTTAAGTGCCTCGCATACGGGAGTCCGACTTCTTCACGAGAAGTGGATTTATCCCGCGGTGTCCCCACCCATAACCGCGCGGGCTCCCTTAATATTAACCTCAAAACTGGAGGTCTTATGATAGAGCCATTGATGAAAGAAGAAAGAGAAGAAAGTCTGTTTGGGGTGGTAATCATAGTAGCAATACTATTCATTGTTCTTGCCATCCTTGGACTTTGACTTCGGGCAGGCATAGCTTAATGGAAGAGCGCCTCACTACAATGAGGAAGTGGGAGTTCAAATCTCCTTGCCTGTATTAAGAAAGGCCTTGCATAACAAGAGTGTAGATTCTACTCTTGCTTCTCCTGTGCAGGGGTGCAAGGCCTTTCTGCAGTAATCTCTCTTTATAACCTTGTCTCAGTGGGGTCCCGCCTGTAACCTTCTCACAGGTTCTACTCCTAAAAGGGACCCCACACTCGCTTGGCTCAGAAGTAAGCACAACAGAAACAAAGTTTTTTTGGAGGGGTAATCGTTTTAGGATTTCACGGCTAAGGATGGGAGAAGAAAAGCAGATTGGGGGAATAACCAATGCGTCGTTACACTCTTATCTTTGTAGCCACCACCCTGTTCTTCACAGGCATCGCAACTGGGGCTTTCGTGGTGGCGAGTCGGCAAGAACAACTATGGGGGAGAATAGAGCTTATCGGCAAGGGTCTGCCCTTTGTGGTACTGGCTCTGTTCTCTCTAGGAGCGAGCATTCTTTCATGGATAAAAGAGTAACCTAAGAAGAAGATGGCGGTTTCCACATCAACCTTTTTAGGAGACTCATCATGAAGAAAGCAACATTAGTAGTGACAATTGTTGTCCTGCTCACAAGTGGTTGTGCGTTTCAAAAAACCACGAGTCAGGACGGAATAACGACATGGGGGAAGTTCGTCTTGTACGAAAACACCAAGGCGAAGCAAGTCTCGACAGGTATAGGCAAAACTGCCGAGCAAATCCCCACGGCGAACCAGACGTTCGACCACAACCGGACGACAATTGAGTCGGAAAAAGTCCAATCAGACAAGAGTGTGGTCGAACAGTACCTTTCAAGACCGACCAAGTAGGAAGTGAGAGTTCTCCTCCAATTCACTTCCTTTAAAGGATTGCAGGAATGGGCACGGATGCCTTTTCATTTCTGAAAGGTAACCGATGAGTACAATCAAGAGAATCTTCTGGACTAGCACTATTTTGTCGCTGGTTTTGTCGCAAATCAGTCAGGAGTGGTTTTTCCTGACCGCAACAATCACCCACCTCTGTGGGGTCTTAATTCTAATGGAAAGAATCAAGACTCCCCTAAACAAGAGGTTGGGTTGTCTTCTCCTCTTAGGGTTTGCCCCGTTTACGATTGGATTTCTAAATGGGGCTGGAGAAGGCGTCTTAGGGGTAGCAAGTGGTGGTATGAAAACACCCCTCCTCAGCTACCAAAGGATGGGGGAAGAGGTCTGGAAAGCCCCTGAAATAGTTATAGGGGTAATAAAGACCAAAGACATAGGAGTTCTAGCAGGAAGTCTTGCAATTCCTATGCTCTTGCTGGGTGTTGCAGGAACGCTCTTGCTCGCAGTACTATTGTTAGTGGATATTCCTAGGAACGTTGTCCTCTCGCTGGAAAGGAGAAGAAAGGCGAGAGAAGGTCAAGAGTAAGTTAAGTAAGTGCAAGAGGAAACAAAAACGGACTTTGTTTACAGGAGACTAATCTATGAAGCTTCAATGTACTACTCCGTGGTGTCGCAAGATTGTCAAAGGCAAGCAGTGGAACAATCCCCACAATAGGACTTGCCCCGCCTGCGGGAACAAATCATTGGAGCCTCTGCACAAAAGGGTACCCGAAAGGGTTCTTCTGGTCGCCGTCACGCGATAGCGTCAGAGAGTGAGCAAAACAAATGGATTTGAAGGAGTTAACAATGTCTCGAAAGAGAACGAGAAGTGAGACGGGCGAGAGACACAAAATCAAAAGAGCAAAGAGAGTGGGGAATCATTCTCACTCGCGAGTTCATCAATTCAGGGCGTTCGCCAGAAGGTAGGGCGAACAAGCAAGGAAGGGATAGAATTATGTCCAAGAGGAAAACAAAGAAGCAAGAGCAACCGCAAGAACAACAGTTTACCACCGGAGAACTGTATGACAGCAACAGTTGTTTGAGGTTGCTACTCTGTTGTTCTTCTCCGTCGCCTAAGGGAGGAAATCATCGCAGGGTTCAACAAAAATCAGAGGTTAGGAGGAAGGTGACCTCTGTGAGTTGAACTGCTATTGTGAGAGTCGTGGGGCATACGAGTTTGCCGTGTCCATCAAAGGGTCCCACGACTCTTTTTTTCAACAACCCCAGACCACTTGATAGTGGTTACCGAAAGGAGAACAAACACCATGCATCACAGATACAGTGAAAGGATTTACACTCGGGCTGTTAGGGCAAGGACCTCAGACCAAGCCAAGGGGGCAGTAAAAGGTCTAAGCGAGATGGGGATTAAGCAACTCCTCCGTCGGCTGGATAATGGGGCGAGAAAGAGATTCACCGCTCTTCTTCTTGGTGAAGTCGTCCAATAGCCACACAAAAGGAGGAGGGTGTTTCTTTCAACACAAACGACAAACAAATTCTGGCTTAAAACCAGAGAAAGAAAGTGGATTATGAAAACATCAGTAAATTTCGCTCTGATTGGTCTGCTAGCAGCCATCGTTACGCTCTTTCTTGGTGGCGATGGAGCTGTCAATTCAGAAGAAGCAGAGTTCGTCAAGGGGATATTCATTCTCTTTGCCTTCTTCCTCTCCATCATCCTTCTCTTCCTTCCCACAAGAGAAGAAGTGGTGAGAGAGTTCTTCGAGATTCTCAGAGAGGAAGGTCGGGGTAAGAAGATAAAATATGGGCGTCTCTATACTCCTCGTGCCCTTGAAAAGGTGAAGGAAGTAGTTTCTCTCGCAGCAAAGAGGGAGGACTTCACCCTTTTAATTCCCCTCCTAAATGGTTTAGGGGAGAGTGAGGAAGTTCTTGCAAGAGTATGGGAGGCAGTGGTTGAAGAAAAGAAAAGGGGGATGATGGGGTATCTATTAGAAAGGTACCCCTTCCTTCTTAATCTACATTTTTTTAATATGGGTACTGCGTCCCACTTCCTTGCCAGGGAAAAGGAGTGGGAGCTCCTTGCTTTTCTTAAGGAGCAGGGAGCGAACTTCAATGAAATGGATTATATAGGGGTGAGTGTCTATGATTTAATTAGGGAATCTCCCCTCAGCAGGCTTTTCCTAGAAAAGGGGGAGCCCTCGGAAGAATCCCCCCAACAAGAAGCCCAAGAAGAACCCGCCACCTCCGATGCATAGAAATTCTCACTAGGACGCTTAAAAGCCAGCCAACATTGGCGCGTCCTTTTTTTTGCACTAATATATATACTTCAATATACTATATTCTAAAATATATATTAACATTCTATTAAGTCTGTCGGCGGAGACCCCGCCGAAACCAAAAACCCACTAAAAAAGAACCCATAAACTTTATATAATCTTTCTTCTAACCTTTTCTATGGGTGAAAATTTTATCAGGTGGTTGTCAAGCCTATCAAGAAAAGATATTTCTCTTGCAGGGGGCAAGGGTGCGAGCCTCGGCGATATGTACAATGCCAGTATGCCTGTTCCAAACGCTTTCGTCGTGACAACCGACGCCTTCTTCCATTTTATAGACAAAACAGGTCTTAAAGACCAAATAAGACTCATTCTAAACAAAATTGACGTAAACAACACAGAGGACCTCACAAAAAAAGCGACAGAAATTAGAGAATTAGTTACGAACGCAGAGATGCCAGACAACTTAAAAAACGAAATTCTTGAAGCTTACGAAAACTTTAATGTTGACCTAAACAATATTCAGGACTCTCCTGGGGCCCTCGCAATCCTCAAATCAGCAAGAGAACCAATCTTCGTTTCGGTCAGGTCTTCAGCCACAGCCGAGGACTTAGGCGACGCAAGTTTCGCGGGACAGCAGGACTCTTTCATAAATGTTAAAGGAAACCAGGAGCTCATAGAAAAAATAAAAAAATGCTTCGCCTCAATTTTCACCGCCCGTTCTCTCTATTACAGGAAGAAAAAAGGCTTTGAAGATTTCGTAGGTATCGCAGCCGTCGTCCAAAAAATGATTAATTCCGACAAATCAGGAGTAATGTTCTCTAAAAATCCTATAAATAACAGCGACGAAATCTTAATTGAAGCTGTCTTCGGGCAGGGAGAGGGAATCGTTTCTGGTAAAATCAAACCTGACCAGCACATTTTAACAAGGGACTTTGAGTTAGTTAGCGAAAAAATCGCAGATAAAAAATTAGCAATTATCAGAACGGCGAGTGGGCAGACAAAAACAATACAACTTACCCCAGAAAAATCCAAACAGAGAGTCCTAAAAACTCATGAGTTAAAACAGCTCGCAGAGCACGCCCTGGCTTTAGAAGAACATTACGGCAGACCACAAGATATAGAATTTGCTATTGAAAATGATGTCATATATATTCTACAGGCTCGTCCTATAACGACGCTGAAAGAGGGCAAACAGGAACAGCAGGAGCTTGAAGGTCAGATTTTGACAGAAGGTCTTCCTGCCTCTCCAGGAGTTGCCTCTGGAATCGTCAAAATAATTAACTCCATGGAAGATTTAGGTAAGATAAGAGAAGGGGATATTTTAGTAACAACTATGACAAACCCTGATATGGTTGTTACAATGCAAAAAGCGTCGGCAATCGTGACTTCAGAGGGTGGAGTTACAGCCCACGCGGCAATTGTCTCTCGTGAAATGGGAATTCCTGCCGTTGTCGGAACAGAAAACTGCCTTGACGTTTTAGAGGAAGGTAGCGAAGTAACTGTTGACGGATTTAACGGAAAAGTTTACGCAGGAAAAGCACAAAATAAAAAAGTAGAGATTCTGCCTATAGTAAAGACTAAAACAAAGATAAAAGTTATGGTGGACTTGCCTCAATTCGCCGAAAGAGCTTCAAAAACTCTTGCTGACGGCATAGGGCTTGTCCGTCTTGAAGGGTTAATCGCAATGGGCGGTAAACACCCTTTGGCTTACGAGAAAGAAGGCAAATTAGAAGATTATAAGAATATGCTTCTGGAAGGGCTCCACAAAATCGCTGACACTTTCATTGGAAAACCAATCTGGGTAAGAACTTCGGACATTAGAAGTGACGAGTACTCAAATCTTGAAGGGGCACCAAAAGAGATTGAAAGAAACCCTATGCTTGGAAATCACGGAATTAGGTTCTCGCTTAAACATTTAGACCTCCTGAAAGCAGAACTCAGTGCAATAAAAGAACTCTCCGACAAAGGACATAAATTCGGAGTTATGTTTCCTCAAATAATATCTATTGAAGAAGTAAGACAATTAAAAGAAATTTTTAAAGAGATGAAAATGGATAATGTCCAGTTTGGGGTTATGATTGAAACTCCCGCTGCCTCAATTATTATAAAAGATATCTGTAAGGAAGGAATAGACTTTATCTCCTTTGGAACAAACGACCTGACACAATATACCCTCGCAATTGACAGAGGAAATGAAGACGTCCAGTATCTCTATGATGAAATGAACTGGGCAGTTTTAAAACAAATTTCAAGAGTAATCAGGGAATGTAAACAAAACAAGGTAGAAACTTCAATTTGTGGTCAGGCAGGTTCAAAAAAAGAGATGGTTGAGTTCTTGGTAAAACAAGGGATTGATTCTATCTCTGTAAACGCCGATGTCGCAAAAGAAATCTCCGAATTAGTCCGGGAATTAGAAGGCAAAAGCTCCGAAAACAGCTTTCCCATAAAAGAACTGGAAGAAAAAAGCACTTAATTGTAACCCCTCAAAAGTTACACTAATCAAAAGGTTTATAAACTCTTTTTTCTTAGATATTCTATGGCACTTGAAAAGGTATTAGAAGGTTTAATCGTTTTAGAAGGAGATGAAAGAAAGGTAAAACCTACTTATGCTCCCAGAAAGTTCTATGAATTTGCTAATGGTTTGAACGAACTTGAAGCAATAGACCCATCTACACAAAAAGGACTTGAAACTTATAAAAGATTAACTGGAGAAGATCCTGGAGTCTACTCTTTAGAAGAAGTTGACTTAAGGGAAAGGGCATGGGTTTCTGGAGGAAATAATGATTTATCAAGATATATTTCTGCTCACTTTAATGACCTGGTAGGAGAATTAAATGAACCAACCCAAGTAAATCTAGCCCTTGATTACTGCCCAACAAAAGGGTCAAGTAATAAAGATTATGAGGTTGCAAGAAAAGTAGTTTCAAAATCAAATGAAATTTTAGAAGCAATCAAAAGAGACCCAACAGGATTTCTTAACAGAAATGCAGGTTCTCCTACAATGGCTTATTATCTGCAAGCTTTTGCAGGGGAATATCTCGGCCTTAAGGAAAGAGAAGCGAGAGTGCATTCTTCGCTTGCAGTAAGACACTATGGTTCTGCCAATTTCCTTGCGACTTCCAAAAATATAATTGACAGACAATACGAAGAATTAGGGAAAAAGAAATTAGAACTCCAAGAAAGAATAGCTAAGAAATTAGACGAAGAAAGTGTTAAGAGAGGAAGACCTCTGTCTTCTACAGAAGGAGTTAGTCTTATAGGGGATTTAAGAACAGAAATTTCAAAGTTATCTGAAAGATACCCAGATGCAAAAATGAGAGACGATTTAGCAGGAAACTGCGCAGGTCTTGCTCTGAGATTCCTTAAAGAAAAATACGAAAAACCTAAACCAGAAAACTAATCTTTCTTCTTTTCTTCAATCAACTCATCAACTAACTTAGTCATTTCATTTAGAAATTCGTCAGTCTTCTTGAAAGCCTCGTCTAATGCCGAGCCCTTTATCGTAGAAATTTTTCCGTGAGCTATGTCCTTGGAAATAGAATAAATCTCTTCGTAATATTTTACAAATTTTTTGTTTAGTCTGCCCTTCTGAACAAAGAACCTGTCTAATACTTCTGGAATTTCCTCTGGAGATGCAGGCATTACATTTGCAGAAATTAAAGCCGCGTGTGCAGAGTCAACCATTGTCCAATAAAGTCCATCCATTACCGAAAGCATTGACTGATTTGCCCTTATCATATGGGTGGGGGCTCTCTGTAAGAGAGTATAAATTGATTCTGGAGTTGAACGAATCTTTCCGTTTTTTAACAAGATTCTAAGAGGGTTGAAAAAACCGCCGAAGTCAACTAGTGCGTCTCCGTATCTTAAAACATTAATAACCACAGGGTCGCCCTTCATCAAGTCGTCCCACCATGTAGAAAGTTTCACAGAATTAATGTGCAATGATTTACGATAAGGATTAGTCTTGATTAACTTCCCCATTTCTTCACGATACCAGGCAATAAGTTCCTCATCCCAGTTTATTGAAACGTCGTCTATTATAACTATAATATCTATGTCTGAATCTGGCGTAGAAATCTTCTTTGCCGATGAACCAAAAAGTACAATAGATTTTATCATCTGGTCAAAAGTCTGGTAAACCTTCATCGCAAAATCAAGGGCAATCTCTCTTTCGCCGACAAGAGTCATAGTTTCAACCAGCTTAGGCGAAGAAACCTCTTTTGGTTTAGAACTATCAACCTTCTTTTCTTTTCTTTTTTTCACCATCTTTTATTTATGAATAAATGCTATTTTATAAAGCATTTGGTTACGCCATAGGGGTTCCACCAAATCTTGATTGTCCCTGCTGTGTTCCTGGCATTGCACCCCCAAGTTCAACTGGGAGAGTAGTGAAGCCTGCTCCGTAAAGTGAATGGTGCTGTTGAGGGTTAATAGTTCCATAACCGCCAAAGTAACTCCCCACAACATCTTGCACCTGATTCCAGCTGTAACCTGCCTTCATACCATAAATAGGCGAACCAAAAGCACTTAAAACAAACGGATGGGGGGATTTCTTAAAATGCTGAACGAAATTAGGCGCTTCAACTATCTTTCTCATTTCAGAAAATCTCTCGTTCTTTTCAAGTTCTTCAAGGATTTTTTTTATTGGAACGTTCCCCATTCCCGGAGGAAGATGCGAGTCATTAAATCCGAAATTATCGGTAAGGTGAATATGACGGACATAAGGTCTTATTTTTTTTGTCTCTTCAAGGATATCTTTTTCAGTAAATCCTTGTTTCCTCATAACATTCAGATGCCCAACATCCCAGGTCACACCTATCTTTTCCTCAGCCAATTTTTCGGCATCTTTTTTCTTCATTCCCTTCTCATCAATCAAATAATCCCGAAATTTCTCTCTTGATTTTTCAATAACTTTTTTCAAATCTTCTGCTCTTGAATAAGCAGTACCTGGAATCCAGTTTTCTATTGCAAGTATTGGCGCTTTTTCTTGGAATTTATCATAAGATTTAATAGCTAAATTTCCAAAAGTATCCACTGTTTTATCCATTGCAAATTCTTCAACCTCTTTAAAAATCTTTGGAGCCCCTGTCCCAGGAATTTCCCTAGTTTTTCCATCAGGCCCTTTTACTCCTCTTGGGGTCGTAATCTCACTTAGCCTATTGATTGCTCCATCAAGAAGTTCTCTCTTTACCAAAGGAGCAAAAACAGGAACCCTGCCATTTTCTTCAAGATTTTTTATATTTTTTGAATAATCTTCAGCGAGTTCCCTTAGTTCTTCTTTCTGTTTTTCTGAACCATATTTATAAGCTTTGTGAAAAGCGCTGTTAAAGTTCAGCTGGACGTTATCTAAGAAGATATCAGCATCTTTTAGTTTTTTAAATGCTCGTCTTTTACCAAAATCTTCCTCTTCACTTAGTTCAAAAACAGGAGTAACTTCTTTTTCCTTCCCTCCCTCAATTTTATACCATTTATTTGTTTTTCTGTCTATAAACGCATTCTCATAATCATCTTTTAAAATTACAGGTGCCGGACCAATAACCTCATCAGCGTGCTTGTTGAATGTTGCGAGGTCAGTCAGTTTATTTTCCCACTCAGTGTTATTTGCTGCATCTATCTGTTGTTTTATATCATGGTAGTAACCCTTGCTTCCTTCTTTCAGGTGTTCTGGATGTTTAGGATAAAATTTATATTCTTCTTCTATCGGAACAATCTGGTTAGTCTCAAGATTTATCATAGTAGACTTCGTTTTTCTGATGCCTTCTTCCCCTTTTTTGTCAGGAACATACTCTGCTCCAGGTGTTCCGTTTGAAGCGTGCAAGACAACAGGCATCTTCCCGCTTGGGTCAATCTCATAAGCTTTCTCCAAAGAGTCAAGCATTCTTCTTTCATTAAGCTCTCTTATGGTTTCTCCTCCCCAGCCCCGTTCGGTAAAACCCGCAGAATCAAGAATTGGTCCGTGAACAGACGGTTTTACTCCGCTTAATTTCATCAATGCACGCATCTCTTTAAAATGCTGTTTGGGAATCGTCTGACTAACGTCTTGCACATCAGCCAAAGTAACCTCAAAAGCTTTGACACCTTGTTTTATTGCGTTGACCGTCTCGGTTAGCTGGTTAGCAGTCATAGCAGAGCCAGGAAAACCAATCTGTGCAGGGTTCAAATTCTTATAACCTATAAAATACTCCCCAAAGTCCGGTTCAAGAGATGAAATTGCCCCACCATAAAAAGATTCATAACCTGTATAGTCCATTTTATTACCCCAATAATAAATGCAAAAGGTTATTTAAAATTACTCTTTTTCGCCTTTTTGTTTTCGGTAAAATCTGAATAAATCTTGTATTGCAAAATCGTAAACATGTGCAGGAACTTTTAATCCGTCTCTTTCAATCTTTTGTGCAAGAGCATCTCTTAAAGAATCCATTCCTGTTTTAGGAGAATACCACTTTCCTTTTATTGTTTCAAGGAAACCCTCTGGAGGAGTCTTATCTCTTAATCCCTTTCCGACTGCAAAATTAATTACTTTTTGTGCGTATTCTCTTCTTTTCCCGAAAGGATAAATCCTTAAACTGAACGAGTCTCCTTCTAAATGAGGTTTAATTTCTTCTTCCACTTTTTTTTGTATTCTTTCAAGATAAGCAATTTGTCTTGCTGAATAAAAGTCGCTTTCAGGGGTATTTACCATAGCGTTTAAAAACCTCCCAGAGTCAGAATCAAAGTAATTAGAATAATTCACTAAATCCGCTGCAGTTTGTTTTACTTCTTCTTGGGTTAAAACTTGGCCGTTAACATCGTAAAGGTCTTTGCCATTATCTCTGTAAAGTCTTGCGTGTCTTATAGCTTTTTTAGCAGAGTATCTATCAAATGAATTTAAAGGAATCCCTTTTAGGTCTGATTCGTGTCTGTGTGAAGCATCGTATTCTAATTCATTTACTTTTCTTGCAAGGTATTCTCTGTCACGAGCATTCATACTCCCATCAGACGCGTTTAAAGCTTTCTCTAAATGTCCTTTTGCAATTCTTGCTTCTCTTATTAAATCTTGATAATTTCTACCTACCATAAATAAAACAATTAATGACCCTTTATAAATCTTTTCTTTGTTGTATCTTTTCAGGAGTTACATAATTGTTTTTATATCTGAACGAGCGTTTTATAAACCTCTTTTTTATTACAATAATATGCGGATTGTCATTATTGAGGGTATGCGAAAGATAAAGAAAGCTGTCCCTATAATTGAGAGCAAACTAAAAGTTAAAATTTCTTTTGGAAAAGATAGGATAAGTATAGTCGGAAGCGAGTTAAATGAATTTTTGGTTGAAGAGATTGTCCGTGCAGTAGATTTTGGATTTCACATTGATGACGCCCTTCTTTTAAAAAGCGAAGACTTCGTTTTGGAGTTTATAGACATTAAAGAACACACAAGAAGGAAAAACCTTAAAGACGTCAGGGCGCGGATTATTGGGACAAATGGGAAGGCACGAAAAACTCTGGAAAATCTGACAGGTGCGGTAATTGTTATAAAAAGTAATCGAGTCGGAGTTATAGTAGATAGCACCCATCTTGACACTACAATTCAGGCGATTGAGTCGCTTATTCAGGGGTCAAAGCACGGCAACGTTTTTTCCTACCTTGAAAAACAAAACTCCTTAAAAAGCCCCTTTGAAGAAGACCTTGGTCTAAGAGAAAAAATCAGGAAAACGAATAGTTAATTTTAAATATTATCTCTTGGATATCTAAATATTGCTTTCGTAGCTCAGCAGGTAGAGCGCACGGCTGTTAACCGTGATGTCGGAGGTTCGAGTCCTCCCGAAAGCGTAACTCGAACCGACTAATTAACAACAACATTACCTTCTGAAGTTTCAACCACCATATATTCTAATTCGGAATTTAAAATCTCTGTTTTTATAAAATTAAGTGAACTCTCCCCTTCCTCTATCGCAACAAATTCAATTTCAATTAATTCCCCTAAACCAGAAACACCCTTTTGTTCCCCTATTATTGTGCTAACATAACGAATCCTGCCTTCCGAATTATCCAAACTACCTTTTTCAATGACGTAAGTGTTTTCTTCATTTAGATATTTCTCTTTAATTTCTTTTACCTGAAGAATTAAAGGGTCAAATTCTATCTCTAAATGGGCTGCATATACTTCTTCCAAAGTGTTTATACTGACTGGTAGAGTAAACGTTTCCCCTTTTTGTGCCTCATAGAACCCAATATTTAGGATTACCTGCCCGCCTAAACAAACCCCATTTTGACATCCAAATTCACATAAGTTATTCTCTTCCCATTCTAAACAATCATCGCTATCATAATCTCCGCATTTTTGTGCATATTCCCCCACGCATCTTTTCTCACCCAAAGAGCAATCATCATCACAATCGTCAGAATCTCCAGAACTCTTACCTGAGCTTTTAGAAGAACTCTTAGAAGAATCTACTGGCAGACCGCTTGTTTTTATTGAGGGGCTTTTAGGGTCTGAAATTTGATTGATTGTTAATCCTTCAGAAGGTTCAAAATCTTTAACAGCAAAACCCGACCGCCAGCCAATCAAGGCTAAAAGAAACAAAATAACAAGTCCCGCAAGTATACCTAAAAATAGGTTAGCCTTCATCTGATTATCGGCAGTAAAATCTATTTAAGTTTTATTGTAATTACATAAATACTTTTAAAGAACATTTCATCACTTTTTTAATGAAGAAAATTCTTCCTTTCATCATTTTACTAATTACCTCTCTCTGTTCTGGAACAGGAACACCTGACGACCCTTATTTGATTTCAGACTGCTATGAGCTTCAAAATATAATTAATAACCTGAGTGCACATTATGCCCTTTCAAACGATATTGATTGCTCAATGACAGAAAACTGGAATTGGAATGAAATAGAAGGAATTTACAATGGGTTTGAACCCTCAACAAGTTATTTTAGGGGGAGTTTTGATGGGAGAAGCTTTGTAGTTAAAAACCTCTATATAAACAGACCCTCACAGACCTATGTGGGGCTATTTGGAAGGATAAGTGATGATGTTATAATCAAAAATGTAGGGCTGATTAACGTAAGTGTTGTTGGAAATGAACGAGTTGGAAGCCTTGTGGGATACAGTGAGCGTGGTAGGGTTATAAATTCTTACGCGAGTGGAAATGTTAGTGGAAACGAAAATGTCGGAGGTCTGGTCGGAAGCCTTCTTGTCGGAAGCATTGAAAGCTCTCATTTTACAGGTAATGTTAAAGGAAATAAGGACATAGGAGGACTCCTTGGAAGAAAACAAGAAGGAGGGGTAAGAAATTCATTTTCTATAGGACGAGTAGAAGGAAACGAAAATGTCGGAGGTCTGGTAGGGGTATCTTCGGTTTTAGGAATTGTCAGAGAATCCTACTCAATAAGCAGTGTCAACGGCACAACAAACGTTGGCGGTTTAGTAGGATATAATGGAAGATTTGAAGGGTATTCACCAGAAATTATAAATTCTTACTCCACAGGCTCTGTAAAAGGCAATAATAATGTCGGCGGTTTAGTAGGAAGAAATACAGGAAAAATTATAGATTCTTTTTATCACAACCACTCCCAAAATCCCTCATTTTGTGCAGGAAATGGCTCTAACTCTGGTTGCAACCAAGTTTCACATTCGGCGCACCCTCCTTATTTCTATAAGACCGACAATCCTCCAATGGATAACTGGGACTTTGAAAACATCTGGGAATCCCAAAATGAAGTCGGCTACCCTTTCTTAAAAAACCTGCCAAACCCCTATACTCTTGAGACCAACTACTCTCTCTTCCTTTTCCCTTCCGTGAATTACAACAACTTTGAGAATAAAATAAAAATTCTCGTTTACGCTTATGACCCCATAAAAGGCGAAGAAGTAAATTTCGGTAGTGGAAGTTATAAAATTTCTAATAGCAGTTTAATCTCTTCTGGTGTTCTTTCGTATACCTCTAGATGGTTTGGCTCAGAAAATTTAGTCCTTGCATCAGGAGACTATGTATTAGAAGTTAACATTAACAACAATATAAGGAATGTTGAGTTTAAAGTCGTTGAAGGGGTTTCCATAGTCTCTGGAGACCTAAAAGACTCTGCAGGAAATGAACTGGGAGGAGTTCTGGTTGAAATATTCAAATTCAATAATTTTCCTGATTTAAGTTATAGTTTCATTATGGCTGACAATTCTTATTCTTTTGAAGTAGAACCTGGAGAGTATATCGTCCGTGCAAGAAAAGGAACTGCAGAATCAGTAACCCTTGCTTTTTCAGTTTTTGGCGGTCAGGAAATAACTAAAAATCTGATACTAAGCGAGAAAGAGAATCTGGACTCTGCGATGTTTGATTTGAAAGAAAAGTTTCTGTCAAAAGCAAGTAAAGAGGCTTCAATGATGGCAGAACTAACAGAATGGGCGAGGAAAGATTTAGGTTCTGCCGAAACAGAGGCGCTAAAAGAGATGGCAGAGAATATAATTTCTGAAGGCTCAGAGGGAATTGACTTAGACCTTTTGTTAGAATTTGTGAAATCTAAAAGTCAGGCGTTTAAGTATAAAGCCCAGTTGGAGAATTTAACTTTCATTTTAAGAGAGTCTGCTCTAGATAGCAATGAACCAGAAGAAGTTTTTGAAGTTTTTGAATGGCTTGCATTCAGTGATGAAGAAGGCAAAATCCCAGAAAGAACAACAGAGAATCTGAGAAATACAACCATTTACAAAAAAAGCCTGCACTCTCTTGAAGATTTATACAATTCATTTTCATTAAATTATTCAGAAGAGTTTGATTTTTCAAAGGCAAGAAAAATTATTGGAGACCAGATAACTCAGATTGAAGGACTCTATTCTTCAGAAAATATTCATTTGCTCCCTAATTCCGAAGAATCTCCTTTTTCTTGGACTTTCATTCAGCAATATGACAATTATAAGAAAGCCCATGGAGACTTATTAGATGGAGAAGGAGCAAAAAAAGTTGGGTTCTCGGTCTCCGTAGCAGCAGGGGTCGTCACTGGCGTCATTACAGGACTGGCAACCTCTGCCTCTGGTCCAGTAGCAGTCGCATCAGGAATAGCTGTTGGCGTCGGGACATTTACCAAAATACAGGCAACACTCATACCATTTAATTATATTATTGACGGGGTTGGTGTAGCTACAAGCATGATTGCAGGTCAAAGCTATGTTTTTGCCGCATCAGAGTGGACTCTTGACCTCATAAGAACCCCTCAGACATACGACCAAATAATATCCTTTCTAGAAAAAGAGTCACAAGAGCCTTACTACCTAAATAAAAATAATAGCTTTGATTCAGAAGTCAGCATAGAAATTTACCCCGACGAAATAGAGGACGGAAAAGGAATTTATTATCTGATTACACATCCCTACTCTTCAGGTTTAACAGGGAACTCCTTAGTGATGGAAGAGGCTACTATAAATGTAAGAAACCTTTACACTCCTGCCGAAACAAGAGTTTTTAGTCAAACACAACTGCTTGAAGAAAGTGGGTGGGGGAATAACAAGAGAAAAATCTTTTCATTTTTAGGAGGGAATTATTTTTCTGAAGATTTATCTATGGGTGAAGAAGTCACAAAAGACATAACATTCCAGGCAATAGAAAAAAGTTTCACAATAGACGCACAGGTTTTGGTCGTACAGGTTTTTTCAGGACCTTTCCAAACTGCAATAGAAAAAGAGCATTTCTTGATTGTACCGCGGGTTATTGAATATCTGCCTTACTCTTCCAAAGGAGGTTCGGCAATAAGAAGTCTAGAAATCCCAGTGAGAGAAAAAGAAAAACAACTGACAATTAGAGACTATTTAGGCTATGCACAAAATGTTATTGACATAAAAGATGTGGACTCTTCTGAATTTAGCACATTTGGAGGCTCTTTTGATGGAAATGGGGACATTGTTTTAGACAGAGAAAACCCGGAATTTGAATTTGAGTATACCGCAGGAGACCTGTACGGCGCAGAGTTCCAGCTTTTTTACCCTTTCGGAACTGACGTAGACCTTCAGGTTTGCGAAAATGACTCTTGCATAGGTTTCAATCAACTCACAGGACAAGAAGAAATAGGGTTTCCAGGAACCTATTCTGGCAAATACACAATGCCCGAAGTGATTTACATCCCTCAAGTAAAAAATAAAACTTACAAAATAAAGGCTATACTCGTTAAAGAAAATTCTGACATGCCTGTTCAAGTAAAGATGTCTGTTCTTGAGGAACCTTTCAGACCGGCTCTTCTCTCAATTTACCCCTCTGCAATAAACGAAGTTTTCCTTAAACAAGAGAAGTTTAATCTTAGTTTTTCAATATCTGAAATTGGGGGGCAAAAACCTCTTGAAAACGTAAGTGTAGAACTTGAAATCCCTTCCATTAACTACTCAAAATCCTACTTCTTTGAACAAATAAATGCAGGAAATAGTCAGGAAGTCACATTTGATTTTGACGAAAATGAAATGGGAATCTTTGAAGGAAAGTTAAAAGTGAATAGTTCGGCAGGATATATGGAGATTAATGTTTCCGTTCAGATAAAAGATGTTTTTGGTGATACAGATAATGATAGTAATTCGGACCTTTTTGATTTAGCGACTTTAGGAAAAGCTTACGGCTCTTTAATAGGAAAAGACAACTGGAAAGAAAATGCAGATTTAAATAAAGACCAAAAAATTGACATTTTTGACTTAATTATTCTTGAAGAAGATTACGGGAAAGAATATTAATAAAAGGCATCTCTCACATCTCTATTAAACATAAGATACCCTCCAACTAATCCATGAATTACCAAATTAATTATGAAAGTCTTATCCTTGCTAAAAATAAGGAAAAACAACGAAACGACAAATCCAACTACTGCCAAAATAATCTCTATGTATCTCGCCCAGTTTCTTCCTTTCCATAATCCCCAACCCAGCAAAAACACGAATACTGCAGTAAATACAAACGCAATCCCTCCAGTTAAATAAATATCACTACCTAAAACACTTAAATGAGAAACCCTTAAAGGAAGAAATCTCAACAAGTCACTTCTTATAAAAAAAAGGACACTAACGAAAACACTCCCAATTGCCGAAATGTAATCTAACACAGCAATCACTCTAATCAAAAAAGGAATATCACCATCTATCATCTTTCTAATAAAATTAAGAGATTTATAAAGATTGGTTTTTTTGCTTTAACTTTTTTGCGAAGCGCCTTCGGCGCAAGGATATACCCCGAGCGAGGAATTCGAGTACGACGGATCCCTGTAGCAACTGAGATCAGCCCTGCCGGAGCCCGCGTAGAACCCCGCCGCAACGCAATTTTTTTGGGGTGTCCAAAAATAAAAGGTCCTTCCTGGCTCATAAGATTGAATACGTGCTTTTTTTGTAGGAAAGCCTTGGTTATTCAGTGATTCTAAATCTGCCCACCCATTTTCTTCCAAGCAACGTTCTAAAGGAGCAATATTCATTACAAGATTTCCCTCCCCATCTAATCCTGCAACCTTAGTCAAATTAAGCCCTTTGAAGCCGTTTCCTTTACGAAATTCTGCATTTAGCCAAACCCAACAATTTTTATTGATTGTTTCAGCATATTTATATAATCTTTCTCCTTCAATCAATCTTCCAGAAGCATCATATAATGGGATGACCTCATTTAATGCATCATTAACATTCTTAACATGGGACATAAAACTTGCAGGAGAAGGAATATACAATCCCGACCTTATTACGTCCGAGTGAGCATCAAGATAGTTTCTTCCATTGAGCCTTTGAACCATAGAGATAGCAGAGATAGCAGAAGTAGCTTTCCCCCTTTCCCAAACTAAAGAATAATCTCTTTTTTCTATATTGGCTCTTGTTTGCAGAGATTCTATTTTTTCAGGAAACAATAATCCCCCAATCAATCTATGCCCACTAGGAATATTAGGCTTTATACCCTTAGGTAGTTCTATTTCCATATTTTCTATAGAAATCCCGAGTTTATAAACTTTTTGTTATGTTGTATTTTAATAATAGTTACACTGAAAATATTAAAGCAATTTAACCAAAATAACCACCTTTCCTTTCTTCCTTGCCGTTATCAATATCTTCACCAAGATTTTCAATCAATTCATAAATTCCTTTTTTCATTTCTTGCCATTTGTCATAGAATTCCTTTATAAAATCCGCTTCAGAAGACTCATCGTAAATTGTGTCAAGCTTCATAGATTTAATCTGAAATTTAGAGAAAACCTTATAATCTTTGTTAACTTTCTCTTGAATCTCCTTATTAACTTTTTTTATCATTGAAAGAACGAAAAGAGACGAAGATGAAGGGTTAATAAGCCCCTCAAAAAAGTGCATATATGCTGAAATTTTCTCTACAATAATCCTTCTAATATCCCTAAGAACATAAGAGGATTCCTTTTCACCTATCTTTTCAATATCAAAATTACTAGCTAAATCTTCGTAGGCAGGGAGATTATACTTTTTTCTTGTCTTTTCATACTCTTCTTTTAAGTCAAAATCATCTTTTTCCATACCCTTTTATCAAGAAAGCATTTATAAATTTAAGTAATAAGAAATTATTAAGCCACAGTAGCTCAGTCGGTAGAGCGCGTCCTTGGTAAGGACGAGGTCACGGGTTCAATCCCCGTCTGTGGCTTAAATTACCCGTGACAGGTCACGCGAGCAATTAGGTCTTACGCCTACCTATTGTATCTAAACTATTTTAAGCAAGACATAATTGCGAGCAGAGCAATTAGGTCTTACGCTTTCCTTTTACATCTAAACTATCTTGAGCAAGACATGATTGTGAGGAGTTCAATCCCCGTCTGTGGCTTAAAATTAAAGAATAGGATAAAATAAAGAGTATAAAATAAAATTTATTTTAATTACCAGTCGCCGTCGTCTTCCCCTTCGTCATCGCTTTCAGGTTCTTCGTCATCGTCATCGTATCGGATTTTCATGGTTATTCTCCATATTTAGATGATTTTTTTAAGATTTATTCTATTTAAACCTTACTAATTACTTTTCCGTGCTATCTTTTTTGGTTTTGTTCAGTAGAATTGACTTTTATAGCATTACCTACCGTTTTTACCGTATCGGCCCCTATGTCCCACAAATTCCAAACAGTCTGACCAAGCCAGCCAAAATAGAAAGAAATAGTTTTTGTAATCCCTCTGGGGGAACCTAAATCTGCATTTCCTGAATTAAGAACACTCATTATAGAAAAATAAAGTAGAAGAATTATCAATGTAAAGAAGATTATTTTTATCGTTCTCGCGTGATGGTCAAACTTTAAAAGTTTTAATGCAATTATTGCAATTAGTAAAATGATTATTACAGAGGCTATCATTAATTATTAAGGAAAAAGGATTATAAAAATGTTTTTATAGGGAAGAATATTAAACTTTTATGGAAAAGAGGTTCAAGGTGTTCTTGTTCAGACACGGTCAGACATTTTATAATAGAGATAGTAAATTTACAGGGTGGACGGATTCAAAACTCTCCAATACAGGAAAAGAAGACGCCCAAATTGTCGCTATCAGGCTAAAGGACAAAAAAATAGGAATAGCATTCCATACCTCTCTCAGTCGTTCAAAAGACACCTTAAAAGAAGTTTTAAGGCATCACAAAAATGTCAGGCTTATTGAAGATGATAGGATGATAGAAAGGAGTTATGGAGATTTATGTGGGAAGACCCACCTGGATGTAGTTAAAAAGTTCGGAGTAAAAAAATATGATTATTGGCACAGGAGTTTTAGTGGGAGACCCCCAAAAGGAGAATCCTTCGCAGATGTTGAAAAGCGGGTGAAATCTTTCATTTCAGACCTGAAAGAACTAATAAAAAAAGAGAAAGTAAACATTGCAATTTCTGCTCACGGAAACTCTATAAGGCTATTCAGAAAGATAATGGAAAAAGCCAGTGAAGAAGAAGCCTGCAAGTGGTCTATTCCTTATGACGCCGTTTTTGAATATGAATTCTAGCATTAAGTTTATAAAATTCTTAATTAAATAATCAGTATGCGCGAGTAGTTCAGTGGTCGAATGTGAGCTTCCCAAGCTTGAGACCCGGGTTCAATTCCCGGCTTGCGCATTTAGCCTTTCTGGCTAAAAAGAGCGATGTGGGGCAAATTAATAATTTTTTGTTACTTCTATTAAATAACAACGAGATAGAAAGATTTAAATACTGCTGATTTCTATAGAAAACATGGCAATAATTCAAGATGTAAAGCCGACAGGTACAGATTCTGCTTACGTAGAACGACCTTTCGATGAAGCGAAAGCCGGGCTTGAATCTAATGGTTATAAAATTATTTCTTTAGAACAATTTGCAAGATTAAGAATTGCTCAAGGCAAGGATTCTCATGTATCTAATTATGGAAGTTATGCAAGGGAAGGGTTCTTGTATGTTCCTCAAAAAGGTATATTTTTAGTAAGAAACTCTCCAATACTGGCTAATGCTAAAGAAGCAACCGCTTACCACAGGAAAAATCAGGAGTTCTATTTAAACGATGAGCAAGTTGAAGCCGCATTGGTTAATTCTGTTCAATTTAAGGATTCAAATTTAATACCTACAAATAGGTTTGGAGAGGATGAAAGAACTGTTTTTGCCTTTGGAGAAATAGCCGGCAAATATGGAGAATTCTTAAACGAAGCAGGAATAAAAGAAATGCTGGTTTATTTAGCAAACCTTGAAAGTAAACCTTTTGCAAGGCAGGCTTGGCTGCATGGGCTTGTTCAGGACTTCAGGTCTGTGCTTAATGGCTACGACAGGAACTTGGGCTGCAGCGATGCTGTACGCGGGGTGCGTAATGTTGAGCCACTAAGTGGCGAGACTGTTTCGACAATTTGTGTTCCTAGCTTAGCAGACGTTGTTAGGTACAGCAAGAGTTTTGTTCCAGAAGTTGCAAGAAAAGATTTTGAAAAAGGATTAGAAACTCTTTTCAGAGAACAATAATCCTTTTAAATTCATTCTTATACCTAATTTTACCTCTATTGCTATTTGAATTTAGCAATATGCTATTTAAGGAAAATAGCAAGAAAGGTCACACGCCTCTTTATTAAAGTGTTATTTAGGTTTATTTTAAGCTATAAAATACAAAAGCGACTTGTGAGAAGCTTTGGTGAGAATCGATAAAGAGGCTATACAGCTTGGCTGCATAGGCTTGATCAGGACAACAGGTCTGTGCTTAATGGCAACAACAGGAACTTGAACTACAACAATGCTGTACGCGGAATGGCTTTTTTGAGGTTTAATCTTAATTACAAAATGTCTAAAAATAATTCCAAAGAGATTTATTCAAAAATTTATCATATAAAGAATCTTATTTTTGCTTGGAAAAAAGCAAGAAAAGGCAAAACAAAAAAGGTTTATGTTATCGAATTCGAAAAGGATTTAGGGAACAATTTAAGGCAGTTAAAATTTGATCTTATGAGCCAAACTTATAAACCAAAACCCCTAGTTAATTTTATAATAAAAGACCCAAAAACTCGCAAGATTTCCAAGTCTGCTTTCAGAGACCGGATTGTTCATCATGCTATTGTTAGAGCCATTGAGCCAATTTTTGATAAATCTTTTATCTACGATTCTTGTGCAAACCGGATTGGAAAAGGAAATTTATTTGCATTAAGAAGATTAGAATTATTTGAGAAAAAAGTTACTTGTAACTTAAGAAATGAAGCATTTTGCTTAAAAGCAGACATCAGACATTATTTTGAAGAAATTAACCATGACATCCTCTTGAATGTTATCCAGAGAAAAATAGTCGATGAAAAGGTTATGTGGCTTATCAAGCAGATTATTAGTAACACTCCAGGCTCTTTCGGGGGGGGCAAGGCAGGTTTTACAAAAAAAGGCATGCCTCTTGGCAACCTAACTTCGCAATTTTTTGCTAATATTTATCTTAATGAGTTAGATCATTTTGTAAAGCATAATCTGAAGACAAAATATTACATTAGATATGTTGATGATTTTGTAATTTTGCATGAAAATAAAGAACAATTAAAAATTTGGAAAAAAGAGATTGAGGTTTTTTTGAAAGAAAAATTAAAACTGGAACTTCATCCAGATAAGTCTAAAATAATTTCTCTGTCTAAAGGAGTTGATTTTGTTGGATTTAGGAATTTCTATCACTATCGGCTCCTAAGAAAAAGAAACATCCGAAAGATACTTGCAAAAATCAAGGGCTGCAAAGATGGAAAAATTTCCAAAGACAAACTGCTTGAAAGTTTTAATGGCTGGAATGCTTATGCAAGGTGGGCAGATAGTTTCAAGCTAAGAAAAGAGATTATTAAGCTTGTTTATTCTGCAGATGCAGCAAAACCCTCTGCAAGTCAATAATAGTATATATGTAATATACATATATACAGAGCGCCAAAAGTGACTATTTTGGCTTATTATAACGACGATAACTAGCCTCCCACATACGCTTTTTTCGTATGTGTGTTTTGGATCAGTTTTGCCAGGTTTTCTGACAGTCGACTTCTGTCAGAAGTAAAACCAAATTTTTTGTATTTAGTCAGAAAATCCCTGTTAGAAACTACAAACATCCATCTGTTTGTATATTTCTTATTCAGATACTTTCTTTTTTCTCTTAACCGATCCGGTTTTCTAAGAAGGTCTCCTCTTTCAATTTCCAAAGCAAACTTTTTTCCATTAAAAATAAAAGTTAAGTCAGCATCTCTTGTTAAATGCTCTTGAATTTCCTTTATTCCTTTTATTTTCTTTAGCAGCCTTTTTGAGCTCCACACTAAAAACTCATGCTGGACTGTATGGTTTCCAAATGGCTTCACTAAAACCGTAATTCTCTTTTTCTCAAGAACGCAAAATTCATTCACCTGCTTAAATCCTTCACCAATCAAAGCTTCAAATTCTTTCTTGGAAAGACTTTAACATTTAATGATTTTTTGAGATATCAGAAAGAAAATGACAGATTAAGCCGTCTTGAAAAAGTAAAAGACATAGAATCTACAGGGAACTTAGGACCAATAGCAGGAGCTGTAGCAAATATTTAGGTAATGGAAATTTTTAAGTACCTTACTAGAAAAGGCAAGCCAAATTTGAATAGATTCGGAGAAATTGATTTTATGGATTTGAGTATAAGATGGAGACAATTCGGACCAGAGATTAAACTATAATTAACTAAAACTCCCCACTCTCTATCTTCTCTATGAGACCACCCCAATTTTCTTCAGATACTCTTGAACGGAGTCTTCTGTCTACCTTGACGCTACCCTTATAAATTTTGCTAAATTCAAGAAGTTCATTTGGCAATGCAGAACTGACTGAGAGTAATTCATAATGTAATCCCCCCGACTCGCGAATTAACCCTCTAGCAATAGTTTGAGTTTCCTCTAATGGTTCTAATTGAGCAAACAATTTGTCTTTAATTTGATTAATCTCTCTCGGTTCATTTTGAATTAAGAGGTGATATAGTAAAACCTGCGGAACCTGAGACTCAACTTCCCAGCAATAAACAATTTTTCTTTCTGCCATATTCTTTCATCTTAAAAGGGTTTAAAACAATTATTGTGCTCTACGATAGGTTTAAAAGACAATTTTTTCTTTTAACTAGATAAATTAGTAATGAAAATTTCTAAGATGAATGAATTTGAAAAACTTGGTTTAAGCAAAAACCTATTGAGAATTCTTGAAAAGGAAGGTTTCAAAAACCCTCTTGAAATTCAGGAGAAAGCAATCCCCATAGCTTTAGCTGAAAAAGATGTTATCGGAAAGTCAGAAACAGGAAGCGGAAAAACCCTTGCCTTCGCACTTCCCATAATTGAAAAAATTATTCCTTCAGGAAAAGTTCAGGCTCTTGTTTTGACTCCTACAAGAGAATTGGCAGAACAGGTTTCAAATACAATAGAGAAGTTCTCTCGTGATTTAGGTATTGAAGTTACTTCTGTTTACGGCGGTGTAAGTATCAATAATCAGATAAAAAAAATCCCTTACTCTGACATAATCGTCGGAACACCAGGCAGAATAATTGACCATCTAAATAGGAACACCCTTGCTCTAAAGGATGTTAAATTTCTTGTTTTAGATGAAGTAGACAGAATGTTTGATATGGGTTTTTATCAAGACGTAGAGAAGATTTTGAGGGAGTGCCCAAAGAAAAGACAAACAATGCTTTTCTCCGCAACAATCTCAAACGACATTGATTACTTAGCGAGAAAACACACCCAGAATGCCGAAATTGTTTCCACAAAATCTTATGTTGACCCTTCAAAACTTGAACAGGTATTTTACGACACCCCTTCAAACTTAAAATTTTCCCTTCTTGTTCATTTGCTTAGGAGTGAGAAATCAAATCTTGCAATGGTATTTTGCAACACTAAACGAACAACAGACCTAATTGCAAGGTTGCTAAAAAAAGAAGGTATCGATGCAAGTGCTATACATGGAGACCTAACCCAGAACAAAAGGCAAAAAACACTAAGCAGTTTTCATAAAAAACATATTAATGTATTGGTTTGCACCGATGTCGCAGCAAGAGGACTTGATATCAAAGAAGTAAGTCACGTTTATAATTATGATTTACCAGATAAACCTGATGACTATATCCACAGAATCGGCAGAACTGCACGGGCGAAAAAAGAAGGGAAAGCAGTCAACATCCTTTCTGGGAGGGACTATGAAAACTTTGACAGAATCTTAAAATTAAACCCTTCTCTAAACATTAAAAGAATAGAACTGCCGAAAATTAGAATAATAGAAGTAAAAAGAGAGAATTTTGGGGAAAGAAGACCTTTTAGAAATAGCAGAAATTTTGGAAGAAATAACTCAAGAAGTTTTGGACGCATAAGAAGATGACTACTTTTTCTTGCTTTTTTTCTTAACTTCCTTTTTGTTTTTTGGTTCTAATGACTGCTTAAATGCGACCGCAATATTATATAACCCTCCTTTGAACTCATTTCCAATATCCCTCCAACTTACTTCTTTTCCTTCAGAAACATTTTGATTAGCCTTCGTTAATATTTTTAAAACCCCGAATATTAAAACTAACACAAAGACTAATATTAAAGTAACCGACTCTACATTCCTAAAAATAAGAAGAATCTCTTTATTAGCTAATTCTTCCACTAAATATAAAACTTTGAAAATAAAACCTGCAAGAAAATAACTGGCGTATGCCTGAAATATCGGAGCAGGGAGGCTCAAGGGGAAACCAAATAGGTAAAATATCTCACTCAAAAAGAAAAGAATAGTGAATAAAATTATAACAAGAAGATTAGCATTAACAAATTCAACTATTTTTACAAAATAAATATTGTTTATTGGAAGGAAATTTACTATACTAATTAAAATTATCAAAAATAATAACCCCACAAAACTTTTAATCACCACCCCAACGATATTCTTCATATAAATTAATAATCCTCAAAGTTAAAAAGGTTTGCTAAATCTTTTTAGTTACTTTTTTCTTTCTCACGCTCTTTTTCCTAGTCTTTTTTCTCACAACCTTTTTTCCACCCTTTCCTTTATCTTCAATTACTTTTCCATCCTTTCCAATTTTTATCTCCCCGCTTGCAATTTTTTCTTTAAATTCTTCTTTCTTTTTTTGCAATTCCTCATTAGTCGGACATTTCGGGTTAAAACAAAATTTCCATGGGGCACGACCTTTTTGAAAAGAAACTACAAGAGGAAAACCACATTCAGGGCACATCTCTAGATTTTTTTCCTTGTCTCTCGCAGGTTTTATCAGTCCTCTTGGCGGAAGGGAATAAATTGTCTTGCATTTTGGATAGGCGTCGCAGGATACAAAATATCGTGAGAACCTCTTTCCAAACATTATTCTAAGATGACCTTTTTTGCAGACCGGGCATAGACTCATCGTATTTTCTTCTTTTTCTTTTTCCCAAACAGCCTCATTAGCGTCGGCTAAACTTTTTCCAATTGCCTCCATATTTTTTGTCATATCCTCCGCAATTTTCGTGACCTCTTTCTTAGCAGTATCCAAAATCTTTTTTTCCTTCTCCTTAAGATTTTTGTCAGAAGTTTCAATTTTTTCAAGTTCTTTCGTCATCTCACCCGTAAGTTCCTCTTCCAAAATTATCGGCGAATATTTTTCCAGAGTTTTTACCATTTTTTTCCCTAACTCAGTAACTTCAATACTCTTCTCCTTAACATAACCACGCGAATAAAGAGTGTCAATTATCGAGGCACGGGTTGATTTAGTCCCAAGATTTCTTTTTTCAAGTTCTTTAATAAGCGAAGATGCAGTATACCTTTTCGGCGGTTTTGTCATTTTTTCTTCGATTCTTATCTCTTCAATATCAACTTCTCCGTTAATCGTCGGGACTTCATTTTCTTTTATTGAAGATGGGTAAACATGCATCCATCCTTTCTCTTCTATTTTTATCCCCTTAGCCTTAAAAATCATTGAGTTTACATCTACAGAAATTTTCTTGTCCTCAATTTTTGCAGGTTCACAAAAGCAGGATATAAATCTTTTAACAACTAAATCGTAGATTTTCTTTTCACTCTCATTTAACTTTTTTGACTCTCCCGTAGGATAAATCGCAGGGTGCGCAGGGTCTTCTTTCTTTCCCCTGGAAGGTTTAGGATTAACAGCGTACTTTACCAAAGAGGTATACTTCTTTAATCTCTCTAAAATTTTCTTATAACCTATTGACTCAGGATAATTTTGACTTGAAGTTCTTGGATAAGAAATCACTCCCCCCAAATAAAGCCCCTGAGCAATTTTCAAAGTTTGACTTGGAGTAAATCCATGATAGCGGTAAGCTTCCGTCTGCAGTGTTGTCAGGTCAAAAGGTATTGGGCAGGGAACTTTCTCTTCTTTTATTTCCGTTGATGCGACCCCTTTCTTTCCTTTAAGATGCCTAAACTTTAACAATTCAGATTCCTTGAATATATCTTTAGGAAACTTAACCTCAACTTTCTGATTTTTTATGTCTTTAACTTGAAGGAAAATCTGCCAAAAAGGTTCAGACTTAAAAGCTTCAATCTCCATTTCCCTGTCATAAACAATTTTTAAAGAAGGACCCTGGACTCTTCCGATTGAAAGAATTCTGAATGCGCCCGTTTTTGAAAGAGCTTTCATCAACCCTCTTGAAAGATTTATTCCGTAAAACCAGTCAATTAAGTGTCTTGTTTCCCCGGCAACAGCAGCACCCCAGTTAATCGTAGGCAGAATTGATTCAAAACTTTCTGTCAATGCCTCATTAGTCAACGATGAAAACTTCATTCTTTTTGCGTCTTTTTTTCCACATATAAAACGGACAACATTCCAGCCGATAACTTCCCCTTCAACATCAAAGTCTGTTGCAACAATAAACTCATCAGATTCTCTCGCAAGTTTCTTCAGTAAGTCAAAATACTTCTTTGTAAATGCACTACCTTTATTTGTAAATGTAGGTCGCCACTCAACTTCAAAATTTGGAAAAGTCCCTCTAGGGGCGGTTTGAGTAATGCCGTAAAGATGTCCGACAGCACACCCGACAACATATCTTCTGTTGTTTTTATAAAACTCATAATAAGAAACCTTCTCTTTTGAGTTTATTTTTTCATCTTTTCCGTCACTTAAAGCGTGAGCTATTTTTGCCGCTGCCTGAGGTTTTTCTGTAATAATCAAGGTAGTCTTGCCTTTAACCATAGCAATACCATTAAAGAAGGGTTTTTATATTTTCACTGACTAAAAAGAATAACAGATTGATGACTATAAAAAAGTTTAAATAAAATCAGAGCAGATACTTTTATGGAATCGGCAGTTTGCAATGTTCATTTGACCTTGGAAAATTCTTCTGAAGAAAATGGACGCCCCTATTTGGGCGACTTCATTCTAATGGAAGACGGGCAGTTAATTTCGGGAAAACGAGAAGGGCTTACAACTCTTGAAGGAACAGTTGACGAAGAAAGTGGTTTTCCAATACATGTAGATTTTGAAAATGGAGACTTAAAGTATCTACATAGAAAAGGAGATTCTCATTATCTTTTAGATACACAATTAGAATTTACAAGAGATGTCGTGGATGGTGCAGTGAGGTTTTCTGAGAGATATAGGACATAAATTAATCTATCTAATTATGTAATAATGACTCTATCTCCTGTTCTTTTCATTGATTCCTCTTCGCAACCCGCTAAAAATTTCGATTCCTCTCTTAATTCTTGTCCACTTATATTCATTTCTCTGATATATAAATCTATAATCTGTTCATCTGTCATCGTTCCATAATCATGAATATACCTCATTGCTCTTCTTAAACCCTCTTCTAGTCCGAAGTTACATTCAAGAATAATCCGTCCTTCATTTGAGTAATAACTACCCATACCCCTTCTATGATTTTGTACCCATTTAGCTTTTACATCTTTAGGCAATTCAAATATATGTAAACCCAAAACAGGCATAAGCCCTCTTTTCTCAAGGTCTTCTATAAGCCGATTTCTAACCTCTTCCATAAAATATAAAGATAGTTGTTTTATTTAAAGATTATTGTATTAAAATAGCCCTTTTTTCCTTATACCTGAATTAACTATCTCAAAAAAAAGCTCTTTCTCAGGAAGTGAGCGGTGTTTTTTTAAAATCAGCTTTCTCCGTCCGCGGAAGTTTTGAAGCTCAATCAAGCACTTACTCCAATATTTTAACAAATCCCCACCGACCATTGAAACTTGCCTTTCAATTGTCTTGTCTTCCTCATTTTGAGTAAATGAAGCATATACCTGATTGGTGACTATGACAGGAATATTTTGCTTTCTGGATATTTCGTTTAGTACCCTTAATTGTCGCGCAAGCTTTCTGTTAACTTCTGAAATTTTTTTATTGTCTCCTGAACTTATCGCTCCTCCAAGCTCCAGCCGATAAAGCATAGCGATGCTATCTACAATTATCAGAGAAACATCTCCTTTCTTAGTGTGAATTAAAAGCGTTTCAAACGATTTCTCTTGTTCTTCAAATGAAGTTGGTTTCAGCAACAAGATATTCCCCAAAGCTTTTTCAACCTCTTCTTTAGTCCCCCCGTGAATTTGTTTAAATCTGTCAATTGAAAAACCGCCTTCGCTGTCAATTAGAATGATTTTATTTCCTTTCTTTGCCTGTGAAACTGCAACAATCGCACAAAAGTTAGACTTCCCAGAACCCCCCGGTCCATAAAAAGTCGTAATAATATCTGTTTCAAAACCGCCATAAAGAAACTTATTCAAATCATAAGAGCCCGACGAAATTCTGGTTTCTTTCATCTTTATCAAAAATATCTAAAGTTTTTAACAATTTATATGTTTAGTTAATTATTTAAATAACCTTTAATTAAGGCTTTAATGGTAAAAAATAAAAAAGAAGATTTAGAAAGAATGGAAATCCTATGGAGAATTTTAGTTTTAATAGTCACAGGGATAATTCTATGGGCTTGGGCTTATCTTATCGGAATCTTAGCAATAGTCCACCTTTTCATAGTTTTGTTCTCGGGAAAAAGAAGTAAAGATTTAGCAGAATTCTGTGAATACTGGAGTTCGGAGTCTTATAGGTTTTACAGGTATATAACTTTTACAACCAATGAAAGACCTTTCCCTTTCACTAACCTTAAAAGAATAAGCAAGTTTGAAAAATAGTTTTGAGAACTTTTAAATAATATAATTTCTCTTTATTATAATGAGAATTAATGGCGGTAAGAGGTATAAAATTATTATAGGATTTTTCCTTTTACTTTTTCTTCTTATTTTAATTTCTAACAATTCTATCGTAGGATATGTAATTTCTGATGAGGTTGTTGAAACAAGAATAGAAAAAGACTCTTCAAAACTGGAAATTAAAGAACCTTCAAAATTTATGGGAGAAGTTAGAAGCTTTAATAAAAATAAAAGAATGGACTTTGAACTTGAAGAAGGAATGATAAGAATTTACTTTGATTTGCTGAATCACAGCGATTTTGTTGAGGAGATTAATAAAAATAAAGGGGTTTTAAATGAAAATCCTGAGAATCTCTCAGAAAAATTAAAAGAGATTGCGGATTCATCAGTGGCTCCGGCTGAAGATTTTGATATAAAAGTTGAAGAGGACACGAAAGAAGAACAAAAGTACAAGTGGGGTTATTATATCCAGTTAAATGAGTTAAATTTTTCAGCTAAAATTGACGTAACCTCCAGTCTCACTATTAAAATTATTAATGATAGCACGCTTCAAATCGGGAGGTCTATAATCTCTTTTAGCGATTTAGAAGGGCAGGGTTATAATGTCAAAATTGGTCTTCCTGAAATAGAATTTATACCGGAAGAGCTGAACATAACTAAAGAAGAAAACCTAACAGAATTAACAGATAATTCATCTGAATTAGAAGAAGATTATAACTTCACAGAAGAAAAAGAGAATGTAACTGCTAACGAAACAGGTATAGGCTTTTTAGAGAACCTAACCGAAGAAGAAAACTTAACAGAACTAACAGAGAATTTATCTGCAGAAGAACCTTCAAACATAACCGAAGAGGGGAATATGGAAAATCTTTCTTTAGATTCGGTTGAAGAACTCTTGCCTGATGAAGAAACCGAAGAAAATAGTTTAGAAGAAGATAATACTTCTGAGGATTTAGAAGAAAATTTTACAGAAGAATCTAACGGGGGAGAAGAGGTCTCTAACGAAGGCGACATAACAGGCTCGGTAATAAAGTTTATCTCTGGCGTCACTTCGCGGGTTGTTGAAGAAGTAAAAGGTCCTAAAGAAGAATTATTCTATGAAAATATAGTAACCGTCTATATAGAAAGAGATTTTAGTTCAGAGGAAACCGAAATTGGACAGATTATTGAACTTGACCCGACATTTGAGATAATTGAAATAACCAAAGCAGAACATTTAGATGAAAATTACACATTCTTAGAAGATGTTTACGAAAGTGTGAAAGGATTAGACGGCAGTTATGTTTTGATTCCCAATGGAGAATATTTGAGAGTGACTTTTGAAGAGAATTTGACAAATGAAAAAGATATTACAATTTATGCAAGAAGTAACGATTCTGGAAATGTAAAAGTTTACGAAAAAGATAATAACGAAACACTAGCAGTTTTTGATAATATCTATGAGGGAGGAGAGTATAAAATTTATCTTACTGAACTTGAAGGAGAACAGGATACTTTTGACTTGAGAAGTTTTGGGGATATAGAATATGATTATGTTATTGACCCACCAATAGAAATTAACTCAGTTGAAGACTTAAACGAAACAAGAAATAATTTATCTGCTTCTTATATTCTTTTAAGAGATTTAAATTTTAGCGATTGCGATTCCTATGAAAATTGTGACAATATGGAAGCGTTTACAACAGGTGCTGGTTGGTTGCCTATTGCTACATTTACAGGAACTTTTGACGGACAAAATCATACAATCAGTAATCTATATACTAATAGAAGCGGAACGGATTATCAGGGCTTGTTTGGGAGGATTAATGGAGGCTCTGTCAGTAATTTAGGGGTTATTGATTGTGATGTTACGGGAAAGGCTGATGTTGGGGCAATATTAGGTAATGGGTATAATAATGTCTCTATTGCAAACTGCTGGTCAAGCGGGGCTATTACATCTACAGGAGGAACTGCAGGGGGATTAGTGGGTTCTTTTTATCCTTCTTATATTAGTTCTATAACCTCCTCTAATTCCTCTTGCTTAGTATCTAGTACAGGACAATGGGTAGGGGGTTTAATTGGTTATCTTCGTTCAGGCAATGTTACAAATAGTTATTTCATAGGTAATATTTCTGGGACTTCGTACTTAGGGGGTCTTGTAGGGTATGCTAATTCAAATTATGCCTCTGTTTATATTACTAATTGCTGGTCAAGTGGAAATGTTTCTGGAAGTGTAGAGACAAACGGGGGGTTTATAGGTCATAGTATTAATATAATGGTTGATTCCTGTTACGCAAAAGGAAATTCCTCGGGGACTTATTACATAGGGGGATTTGTTGGGATGAGTGATGGATCAAATATTTCAAATTCCTACTCTACTGGAAGTGTTACCCGTATTTCAGGAACTTCAACAGCTAATGGGGGTTTTGCTGGAAGGAATTATGTGGGCAGGATTAATAAATCTTATTCAACAGGTTCAGTTCATTATGAAGGAACAGATGACCCAACAGATAAAGGTTTTGTTGGGTTAGACCAAGGGATAGATACAAATTCTTTTTGGGACACTGAATCATCTGGACAATCAACAGGAGGAGGAGACGCAATAGGAAAAACAACAGCACAAATGCAAAACATATCTACTTTTACAACAGCAAGTTGGAACATTGCAGAAAAAGGCGATTATGTAAATGAAACTTGGTTTATTGATGATGGAAATGATTACCCTAGATTGGGGTGGGAATTTGAAGAAGATATGAAACCTCTAATAGAATTTGTTCCCCCGACGCTTGAAGAAGGGAATGTTACAAGTGATGACTTTATTTTTGTGAATGTTTCGGCAAGTGATATTGGAAGAGGAAATAGCAACATAAGCACATTCATTGACTTTGATAATTCATTAGTAGGATGGTGGAGGATGGATGACTTTAATGGAACAACAGTGGTAGATTATACTGGAAGCAACAATGGAACAAAACAAGGGGATGCAAAACAAACAACTGCTGGAAAACTAGGGAAGGGGTTTGAGTTTGATGGAGATGGGGATTATGTTGATGTTGCTGGACCTAGTGTTTCATATACTTATTCTACCATTTCGCTTTGGTTTAAAGCAATAAATGATGGAACTGATAATTACTTATTTAATCTTGCAGGAACTGGCTATCCTAGTGCTTTTATTAGGTGGTCAGACGATGATATTGTGCGGGTTAGATGGGATTCTGATGGACCTAATATTAATATTAATGGTCCAGTTATTACAGAAGATACTTGGAATAATCTTGTAGTAATCAATAATGAAAGTGGCATATTTCTGTATTTAAATGGGCAATATGGAGGTAGCTATTATGCTTTTAGTGGACGTCCAATAAACTTGAATACTGCTAATATAGGTTCTAAATCAGATAATAGTCAAAGTTTCAACGGTTCCATCGACGATGTAATGATATTTAATAGAAGTTTATCTGCTGAAGAAATTCAGGCATTATACGCAAACCAGAGTACAAAATACTGTTTTGATAATGAAACAGAAGTTATGACTGATTCTGGCTGGAAACATTTTTCAAATGTAAGTTTAGAGGATGAAATCCTCACTCTTAATTCAAATTCAGGAGAAACTGAATGGCAAAAACCAACTGAAAAACAGGATTTTGCACATGAAAATGAAGAAATGTACAGAATTGAAACTGAAAATTATGATGAAGAAAAAGGAAGCCTGCTCGTTTCACCTGAGCATAAAGTTTATGTTGCTTATTCTAATAAAAAAGAAAAGCGCGGCTCAGTAAGCCTCGTCATGATGGACAAATTTGGCGAAGATAATAACCTCTCTTTCTACCTTGAAAATAAGGACGTAACTTCCAACATGGACTCGCTTATAGTCTTTAAGGCTCCCCCTCAAATTTTTGAAATGCTGAAGGGAATCCCAATCGAGTTGGGCAATTTGGCAGATTTTCTTTTGAAGAGCCCTAAAAAGAGTCAAATCTTTTTTTCTAAGCTTGATGAGAGTATCATCAATAAGGGTAGTATCAATATTCATGACTCACAGAATGCATTGAATTCTTTTAAGCTTTTCGGCTTGATCTTGCCGGACTTTAAGTCTTTAGAAACCTTTTCAACAGAATCCACTACTTCTTTGACAAGAGAATCTTTAATCTCTCTTCTGTCATCATCAGATATTTCAGAAATTTCTCTAAGTTTCTTTAATAATTCTAATTTTTTAACATCCTTGAGTACCTCCAAAAATGCCCTTCTTGCTACTGAAGACCAATTAATAAAATCAGTACTATCCATTTCAGACTTCAATTCATCAGGCACAGATAGAGTGATTGTTCCCATCTTGGATTTACAAAGTAATTATTTATCTTATTTGCATACAAATAAAGTATTTAAACCTTTTGGTAGGGAAGAACTAAACAATTTCAACCTAATAAAAATCTCTGAATTATACTCTGAAATTGAAAAAGGCAATAAAAATACAGATAATTTGGTATTTTTAGATGAAAAAGGCAGAGAAATAAAAATAAAAAACATAACAAAAGAGAATTACAATGGAAGAATCTACGATGTAACTGTTCCAAACCATATTATACTAGTAAAAAGAGGAAACTTAACTGTCTGGAGCGGAAACTCCTACCATAACTTCACAAGTTTAGCAGAAGGAACACACACATTCAAAGCATACACACAAGATATGGCTGGGAATGTGAATGAAACTGAAATGAGAACGGTAACAATTAGTGGAATGGATGCAACTCCACCTTCTGTAACAATAAACTCTCCACTAAATCAAACATACTCTTATTCAACAACTTCTATCGTGGTGAATTTTACAATCAACGAAGAAGGAACTTGCTGGTTCGGAAACGGAACCTCAAACTTTTCAATGGACACCACAGATAATTTAGTGTTCAATTCAACTTATTCTATATCATCAAACAATACTTACACAATTTATGCTTATTGTAATGATACTGCAGGAAATTTAAACGATACGGAATCCGTTGTTTTCTTTGTTAATTCAACTCCTTTAATAGGGTTAGAGGTTTTATATCCGACAGAGAATATTAATATAACACAAAACGAATTTTTTAATGTAACCTTAAATGTGACCTGTCTTGAAGGGAATTGTGAAACAATCAACACAAGCTTATACTCCTCAGGTTTAATTCCTATTAATTCTGGAACGCCTTTCTACACAAATGCAAGTTCAAATCCTTTGACAACTTCTTCATTGACCGAAGGACAGAGTGAGACGATAACTTTCTGGGTAAACGCAACAGGAGAGGCGAGTAATACACATAGTTTTTATGCGTTTGCTAATTTAACTTCTAATCTAGATATCTCTAATGCGACGGGAGAATGGAATTTAACAATACAATCTGCAGAAGAAGGAATAGCGATTTATTTCTCTGATAAGCTAAATGATAAGATAAATTGGACAATCTCTTCCTTACCCATATTCAATCAGTCGGCAGAAGGGAATAATGGCGAAGGCTCAACAGATTATTACATAAATATCTCTACTTTAAGTTCTGGCGTAGATGTTTACTTAAAAGCAAACTCAGATTTAATGACCGCTGATTTAGATACTCTTGGAATCGGAAACGAAACTTTTTCGTATAGTTATGATAATCAGAGCGTTCCAAGTGAAACTAAATATAGTCTTACAACAGATTATGATAATAAGATAGGAGACAATCTTGGCGATGGAAGCGTCATCTATTTGAAATTTTTCTTGAGTGCACCCCCCGCTCAGCCGGCAGGAGTTTACAACAACTCTCTTTTATTCAAAGCAGTTCCTCACGGCCAGACTCCTTGACAAAAGATTTATAAATAAAAAGATTCAATAAGTACTATGAAAAGAGATAATTTCTTTATTGTTTTCTTCGGAATTCTATTAGTTTTATCCATTTCAATGATTCTCTTGCAAAGTATCGGAATGACAGGATACGTTACAGAGGGCTCTGCAGTTTCAAATGTTACAATCACTTCTTATTTGGCAATCCAGATGTCAAGCAACTTAGGCGAAGGAATCTTATTTGGAACAATAAATGAATTACCTGGAACAAATGTGAACGCAACCCATAATCATGATGGGGGGAGCAGTGGAAGTACAATGTATATTGAAGTTTCAAACGATAGTAATTCTAATGTGGATTTGTGCATTAAAGCAAATGAAGACCTGATGAGTCAGGAACTGGAGATTATTGGAGTGGGTAATCAAACATACGCAAATTCCACAACAACAGATGCAGGTACGCCTGCCGTAGCGAGTGAAGTTTCACTTACAAAGAGTTATGTTAAGTCAGGAGTGGATATAGAGAAAGGAAGTAATTTCTATTACCGATTTTGGTTGGATATCCCTGCAGCACAACCAGTAGGAACATATAATAATACAGTCTATTTTAAGGGAGTAATTACAGGAGGAAATTGCGAATAAAATGAAAAAAGAGGTGATATTAGCAGGGTTAATTTTAGGGATTTTATCTTTAGTTCCACTTTCGTTAGCAGGTGTTGGAATTAAGTGGGAAAAAGAGTCAATTGTCTTAGAGGAGGGTGGTAAAGCCTGTGTAAGCTATGGAGTTTATAATCCCTGGCCCACAGAAAGCTATGTAGTGATTGAGTTATCAGAAGAATTGAAAGAGGTCTTGATTTTTCAGGAAACTGAAACAAAATTAATCCCTGCAAATACCCCGAGTGGTAGTGCGATACCTATAGAATTTTGCTTTGAAGTTCCCCAGGTATACGAAAAAGATTGTTTTTTAGGGACATTATGTAAACAAGAATGTTCTGAGGAACAAAAAATCTTCTCTGGCGAAGTAATGGTTAAATCAGTAGCAAATCCCTCTGAAATAGATAATTCTGGAGGTTCAGCCACTCAGATGGTAGTTTCTGCCCCCTTAAGAATCAAAGTAATTTGTAATTCATCTGGAAGAGACCTTACCGCCCTTTATATCCTGATTGCTGTAGTCTCTCTTATTATAATAATATTCCTTGTTCGTAAAAATTATAATAAATCCCCGACTTCTATCACGCAATCAATGCCAAAAAGAAAGATTAAAAGGAAAATTGTCAGAAAGAAAAAATTGAAAAGAAATAAATAGTATTTTACTTACAATTTTCTATGGAAAATAAATCTTGGTTGGTTGTTTTTTTATTATTAGGTCTTCTTTCCGTATTTACAATAAGATATGTCGGATATGCTGTTCAGACCCCTTCAAGAGTCTCAATTCCCGGAGTTTGTGGGAATGGTGTTTGTGAGTGGAACGAGAATTGTACTTCTTGTCAAGAAGATTGTGGTGAATGTCCTGCCCCCCCAGCACCCGATATTCCTGAAGGGGGAGGTCCTAGCGGAGGGATTAGCGTAGGACCCCCATTGAGCATCTCCAATTTTGAATTAGACAAGAACTTCCTATATTATTCTATTAAGCAGGGAGAAACAGCAAACGGGTCTATTAAAGTGAAAAACACCGGAAATAACTCGCAAAGCATAACTCTTTCACATAACCTTGAAAAATTTTTGTTTTTAAGTGAAGAAAAATTTAGTCTAAGCCCTCAGGAAATCAAAAACATAGGCGTTACGGTTTTTGCAGAAGATAAAGAAATACCCGAAGTTTATACTGGAAAAATAAATGTAAAATCAGGGAACCTAACTAAATATATAAATGTTTTAATTAATATTAAAGAAAGGTCCCCCTTATTTGATGTCAGTGGGGAGTTGACAGAGGATTATGTTTATTCTGGTCAAAAAGTTGAAGTGAGTTTTAACCTTACAAATATGGGGCACTTAAAAGGCATAGATGTTTTCTTTTATTATGCTATAAAAGATTTTGATGGTAACATTTTGACATTTAAAGAGGAAAGCATCGCAATAGAAGATAAACTTGAATTAGTAAGGGGTTTAAGCATCCCCAGAGACCTCCCTCCAGGTCAATATGTTCTCTATCTAAAAGCCTCTTATGGAGAAAACATAGCGACGGGTTCATACTCTTTCTTTGTTCTTGAAGGAAGCGAGAAAAAATTCAGAGGAGCAATAGTAACCCTGACTTCTTTAATAGTTCTTGACATAATAATAATATACTTTTTAGTGAGAAGCAAAAAAGAAGCAAAAAAGAACAAAAGAAAAAATTCACTTTAATTTTTTAAATTCCTTTAATGCAGATTCTATCTCTTTTTCTATCTGGGCTATTGAATTCTTTAAAGCCTTTTTCGGATTGTCTGCTTCTATATGTAAAACAGGGTTTTTTGTAGGATGGTCTCTTTTCCAAGCAACCATCTTAACATCATTTTTATTTAGATAAACTCTCAAAAGCTCTGCAACTGTAAGGTTATCCAACTCTATATCAAGTTCATTCTTTTCATCTTTAATTATTTTAACTTCCATAGATATACTTAAGAAAATTGGTTTAAAAGGATTTTGGTTGGTCTATTTGGCTGGTTCCGTCTTTTCTTATCCTAATCACATGGTCAACAAAACCCTCAATTTTCTGTTCGTGGCTCACTAAAATTATTTGTTCCATATTTAATTGTTCAAAAATATCTCTCATTTTGTCAAGCTGTTCTGACGCAAAACCCTCTGTTGGTTCATCTAAAATTAACAAATCTTTGGTTTTAATTCTGGAAAGGATGGAATTCAAAACCTGATTAAGTGCAAGACGATAAGCCAAAGCTACAGCGGTTCTCTCCCCGCCAGAAAGAAAGTCATAATCAATTTCGTAATCCTGATTTGTGATAATTGGAGTAAAATCTTCATCAAGTCTGACAGAAATAGAATTAGGGGCAAGAACAGAAAACCACTCACCGAATATATAAGAGAACTCCTCCCGTAGTTTAACCATAACATTTTTTTCAGTTAAAACAATAAGCGAGAGAAATTTCTCTTCAATCCAGTCTTGCAGACCTTTCAGATATTGTGCCTGTTCCCTGAACTTGCTTTTGTCTTCAATATCCTTCTGAAGTTCTTCAAGCCGACTCTTTAAAATCTCAAGTTCTTTATTTTTTTCAGCGAGATTTATTTCAAAATTTCTGACAATTCTTTCTCCATTTTCGAATTCTTTTTTTACTCCCTCAAATAATTCATAAGACTTTAAATAATCAACAAGTCTTGATTTTAATACTTCAATTTGTCCTTTTAATCCTTCAATTTCATTGTAGGTTCTATCAAGGATAAATGCCTCGCTTTTTAATCTTATTTTAATCTCATTTTGATGTTCAAATTTAATCTTATTCCGTTGCATTAAATTTACATCTTCTTCATACTCTTGTATAAGCCTTTTCTCATTTTCTGTTTCTTTAATCAGAGACTCTCTCTCTTTTAATTTGCAGTCCAGCTCTCTATCAATATCCTCTATATCAAATTGGGTCCTCTTGGAAATTTTTGTTTTGTGTTCTAAACTTACAACCTGAAAGCAAGTAGGACAATTCTCTAAAGATTCAACTTTTTCTTTCAGACCAAGTAATTCTTCTTTTTTCGCTTTAAGGACAGAAATCTGGGAGTTTATTTTTAAAAAAGAAACATTTTTTTCTTCAAGAAGAAACTTGTGTTTATCTAACAAAGCCATTGTTGCCCTTAATCTCTCTTCAGAGAAATCTACCTCTTCCTCAATTTGTTTCTGCATAATCAAAATTTCCTTTTTTATCTTATTCTCTAAATCTTTTTTTCCGAGGATTAACGTTTCAAGATTTGAAATCTTTGAGTCAAGTTCTCTTTTTTCTTCTAGACTTTTCTGATAAAACTCAAGTTTCATCTTTGTTTCATCTTTCTTTTCCATCAATTTTTGGTACTCAATATTGAGGTTATTTACTTCTCTTGCAAGAAGAATTTTTTTCTCACTTTCTATGTTAAGCTTTTCCTTTATTAAATTGAGTTCAGAAGCAAGAATCTCTTTTATTCTTGTGACCTCTTTTATCTTTTGCAAAAAAATCTGTGTATTTTCTTTTATTCTCTTATATCGGTCAATACCAAAAATGTGTCTTAAAATATCAAGCCTTATTTCGGCTCTTTCTTGAATTATTGACTTCATTTCTTCCTGGGGGGTGTAAACCGTGAACTTATAAAGAAGGTTGGACTTTTTAACAAATTCTTTAGGATAGTTAAGAAGTTTCATTACTCTGTCTTTCATTTCTGAAGTTGAAAGTTCTTCTCTGGAAGAGTCTATTGTTATGATATTTGCCTCTTGCGTTATCCCTCCGTTTTTACTTCTCTTCATAGTTCTCTCAAGTGTTATTTCTTTTCCATCAATCTCAATTTCTAATGAAACATAAGCCACGTCTTTTCCTTGTCTTAAAAGAGAGGTGCTTTTTTGACCAGGCTGAAGACCAAATAACGCAAACTGCAGTCCTAAGAGGATTGATGTCTTTCCTGAACCAATATCTCCTGATAACAGGAGTGAACCTTTCGGGAATTCAATTGTAACTTCTTCGTAGCTTCTTATATTCTCCAGATGCAATTTTTTTATTATCATAGAACTTTTGCGAGGTCGAGGACGTCTTTTAATTCAGAGTATAATCTTTCCTCAAAAATTACAGATTTCTCGTCTTCTTTTTTTTCAATAGCCAGAGCCTCTAACAAGCGGGGTAAATATTTATTAAAATCCCCGGGATTTTTAGAAGAATATTCCCTAACAATCTTTTTCTCTAAATCCTCAACATTTTCATGTTCAGGGGATATTTCAAAATCGGCTTCTTTTATTTTTATAGAAGATATATTCCTTAAAAAAGAGTACGCTTCCTTCTTCTTAACAAATTCCTCTATCTCATTAAAATGTATGTCGCCCGTCTTTCCTTCACTAAGAGTTCCATAGATTTTTAATAAAAATATTTTATCTCGGAGGTTTAATTTATCAATCTCAGCAATAATTTTCTCTGTTGCGGTCAGCCCGTTTTGAATTTCTATTTCAAGATAAGCCACTTCTTTAAGGGGGATCTTTATGCTTCTCGTTTTTACTTTTCCATTAACCTCAACAATTTGAAAACTTCCGCATTTTAAGTCTGCCAATTCCTGAAAGTTATTGGGAAATGCAGGTCCAGGATAAACAAACACAGAATTTTTCTCTCTAATCTCAAAAACCTGATGGATATGACCCATAGCATAGTAGTCCGCTAGGGGAAGGTCTCTTCTCTCAACATAGTCCACAGGAAGATTTCCGACAATATCGTGAATTGTTGTGTGAATCATAAAAATAGTAAAAGGATGAATAGAATCAAGAAAAACCTTTTTTAAAAAATCTACTTCAAGCCCAGATTTTCTTCCCGAATAACCATAAATCGCAATATCTTCATAAAAAGAAGGCAAGAGTTTTATCTTCCCGTCTTCTTGAACCTCAAATTTCTCTACATTTTTACAAAAACCCGCTTTTTCTAAAACATCAAGAAAGGTCTTTCCAGAAGCAGAAAAGTCATGACTGCCTGCAATTAGATAGACTGGAATTCCCGCGTCTCTAATTTTTTTAAACTCCGCAAAAGTTTCCTTTAAAATTTCTATTGAAGGGTACGCCGAATCAAACAAATCCCCCGAAATAAGTATAAAATCTACCTTTTCTTCAATACAAATTTCCATTATCTTTTGGAAAGACCTGAAATTCAGAGTCATAAGTTCCTCTTGTCTCCACCCCCCAAGATGGCAGTCCGCTAAATGAGCAAATTTTACCATAACCCTTAAATTTAGTAATCATATATAAAGATAATTATGGTAGAGTTTTGAATAGATTTAAAAGCACCCTTTGTTTATAATCTCTATTGTGAGAGGTGACCCCTTTCATAATGACAATAGAAAAAGTAATCAAACGGCTGAAAGAAACAACTTCAAAATATGGGGTAGCTCAGCATTCTAAGGGAGAAAAAAAGGATTTTTCTGTTCCATTCAGCATTGATGACACCGCAAGAGCAGAAATATTCTTGTCCAGAGTCTCAAACAGAACTAAGGTGCCAGTCCTTTCAGACATTTTTATCAGGAATCTGTACGAATCAAAGAGAGCTGATGGATGGTTTGAAAACTATCGTATGTTGAATGGAGAGTTTGGAAAGAGGGGCGTAAGAGATAATCCCTCTTCTTTGCAGGATTGTTACGGCAGGGTATTGTGGGCTTTAACAGAGTATTCTCATTCAACTTATTCTGACAGAGATTCTGCAAGAAACTTTTTTTTAAACTCTCTTCAAAATACCGAAGCGGTTGACCATCCTATGGGTCTTGCTTTACTAGGGATTGCACTCTCAAAGTATACCTCTGAAAAAGGGCAGTCCAAGATTAGACTTCTTGCTAACAGGGTAGGAAAAGAACTTGAAAGAAGATTTATGGATAACTCAACAGAGGATTGGAAAGGATTTGGTAACGAGTATACTTACTGTGTAGCAAGAATTCCTCAGTCAATGATCCTTCTGGGAAAAAAGTTGGGTTTAGAAGAATATAAAAAAATGGGGCTTCTGTCATTAGATTTTCTCATTCAGAATCTTTTTGACTTTGAAGGCGTATTCCACGCAGTTGGAAATGGGAATCCTGCGACAAATCCTACTGAAACGCAATGGTTTAGAAAAGGTTTTGAAAGGGCGGTTTACGACGAACAAACAATTGAAGCGGGAGTCATGGTTGAAGCGTGTAGAGATGCTTATTTAAACACTGGAGATAAAAGATATCTTAACTATATGAATTATGCTTTTAATTGGTTTTTAGGTAAAAACTCTGCTAAAATGAGAATGATAAAAGAAAGTGGTGCGGTATACGATGCTATAACCGGTCCAGATTCGGTAAATAAAAATTGTGGGGCAGAATCTTTGCTTTCTTATGGTCTCGCATTAAGCTGTATACCTGTAGAAAAGTTTAAAAGTGTCTGTTTGTCACCTTAAAAATGAAATATAATGTTAGGGTTGTTAGCAGTTTTCCCCCAAGATTATGTGGGATTGGAACATATGCAGAGAATAAACTTAAAGGTACACAAAGGTATACCTCAGAAATTGGTTCTATAAATGTTGCGGCGATTGATGGGCATCACTCTTATGACTCTTTAGTAGACCTTGTTATTCGTCAGGAAGATAAAAACTCTTGGATAACTGCAGCAAAGGATATAGGTCAGAGAGCTTTAGAAAAGAATAGCCGAGGCAGGATTCCTACAGTTGTAGATATAAATCATGAATTTGGATTGGGAGGAAGAAATTGGGCAACAGAGAATAATTATGGTCCTTTTTTAGACACTTTAAGAGAAACTCCTGCATTTAAAAAAGGTTTATTATATATTGTGACAACCCTTCACACAATTTTATCTAATCCAACCCCTCATTTAAAAGAAGTTACAAGAGGTCTCGTTGAGAAAAGTGACGCAACAATAGTTCTTTCCTCTCTCGGAAAAAGAATACTCTCTTCAGATGTATACTCTCTGGATATTGATGAAAACCTCATAGAACATATTGAACATGGGGTTAGGATGGATTCCTACACCACTGAAGAATGTGCAGAAATAAAAGAGAGCTGGTCTATTGATAAAGATGTTTTCACTTTTGTTCTACCTGGTCTGATTTCCTCGGGGAAAGGAATCTTTGATTATACTGTTCCTGCTTATCGTAAGATGGTCGATGAATTAACTCAACAAGGCTCCAAAGCGAGAACAAGGCTAATTATCCGAGGTAAAAGTCACCCTGACTTTGAAAGAAACCCCTCCTTTGAGGAATTTGTTGAACAAAGTAGAGGAGCCTTATTGAATTCAAGATTATTATTAAACCCAGAAGACCCCTTTAATGAAATCTCTTTCTTAAGAAATATAGGAAGAAAAACAAGAGAAAATTCCCATGGGATTATGTTTGCTTATAGACCATTAAGTGAAGAAGAGTATTCAGGAACCTTTGCAGGAGGAGACGTTCCTGTCTTTGCGTATAAGGGCGTCGAACAAATCTCTAGTGGTCAAATCGTTGAAGCAATAGGTCATGGCAGAGCGCCTATCTCTTCTAAATTTTGGCACGCCTGTGAAGTGCTTTCTCCGGGGAACTCAGGTTCAATTGAAGACATTTTAAATTTAAAAATGCCCTCAGAAGGAGAAATTATCGGAATGAAAGACCCAAATGCGAGAGGATTGCTTGTAGATTGTGACAAGGGTTCTCAGACAATAGAACAATTAGCTAATTGTATGGTAAAATACGTCCAAGACCCTGAAACTCTCCAGCTTCATAGGGATAACGCCCGGGAAAAAGGAAAAACAATGACTTGGGATGAAATTTTTGGTCAGAATCTTAAATTATTTAAAAGAATAAGGAATAGAAAACTCAATGAGCAACAGGCCCTCCATAAATAATTTTTTCCTTGCAACAATTTTCCCGTTGAATTTTTTTATTCTATTCATTGGGGTGAGTGATGAAATGAGCAAAAAAGCTCTTCCATTTTTATTAAGGTGATTTTTAACCTGTTTTAAAAATTCTAAAGATATTTCGTCGCCTTTTTTACCTCCTGTTGTAGCAACACGAGAACTTTTAGGTTCTCTATAATCTTCTGGCAAATAAGGTGCGTTAAATGTAACTAAATCAAATTTTCCCCCAACTTTCTCAAAAAGATTAGACTTAATAGAATTAAACCCTTTATTTCTGACAAATTTCACAGCCGAAGGATTAATATCAACCGCCAAAATATTCTTCTTTTCGGTAAACTTTGAAACAACTTCAGACAAAATCCCACTCCCAGTCCCCATATCAAGATAACTAAAACTTTTATTTTTATATTTTTTTAACCAATCTTTAAGAAATTCAGAAAAGAAGTAAGAGTCTTCTGAAGGAGAATAAATTTCTGCCATACTATAACAAATCATTTATAAAGTCCAATAAAAAATCTTTAAATACGAATGCTAAAACCCCCCCGATAATCAGTAAAATCAGAATAATTATTGCAATTTTACTCCGTTTAGGAGCTTTTTTAGGTTTGACAAGAATATTTCCTGTAAGAGGAGGAAATTTTTGCGGAGGATAATCAAATCCTGAATCTTCATTAGAAGGAGACTTTTTAATGTATCCCAAAGAATTAAGGTTTATTCCTTGAATAGCACGATTCACCTGTTCACGTTCATAACCCGAATTAATTAAAGAATCCTTTATCTCCTCCAAAGACCCCCCTCTTTCCAGACCATTCTTTATAGCTCCGCTAAAATCTACTTCTTCCATCATAACTTTAGCACACCTCCATCCTGCATTAAGTGACACTGCTTACCTAAGTGATATCCGAGTTCTTTTACAAGGTTAGCCATGGGTTTAGTTTTGTCAAGACCTCCGTGTGAAGGAATTACATTTTGAGGTGAAATTAATTGCATAATATCTCTAAGGTCTTCTCTTCCGGCGTGTCCTGAAACATGAGCGTCCCTGAAAATTCTCGGTTTGCTTTTTTTAATTTTTGCTTCCATCTTAGCAAACTGCTCTCGGTTAACTTCTGTCGGGATAACACTTGAAGAAAAAACAATATTGTCATTTCTTCCAATCCTGAAAGGAAGCTGATTTCTTGAGAGCCTTTCAAGAATAGAACCAGGCTCACCCTGATGTCCTGTGCATACAACAAGAAAATCTTTTCTTCTCCTTTCAACATCTTTTAAAGTCTTTTCAACTTGCCTTCTGTACTTGGAAATTTTAACATCATTTAAAAAAGGTGCAAGCCCGGCATTTTTTGCGGCATTAGAATATTTATCCAGACTTCTTCCTAAAAAAACAACCTGCCTGTCTAATTGTTTTCCAAAATCTATAATACTTTTTAAACGGGCGATGTGAGAAGAAAATGTAGTCACAATTATTCCATCTTTTTTATTTTTTAAGGGCGTTAGTACTTCCTGCAAAAGGGCTCGGGCGATTTTTTCAGAAGGTGTTTTTCTCTCAGAACCAGAATAAAGAGAGTCAACAATGAAAGCCAAAACTCCTTCATTGGCAATTTCTCTGAGTCTTTTATAATTAGGTTTTAACCCTAAAATAGGTGTCTCGTCAAGTTTAAAGTCATTAGCATAAAGGATACTCCCTTTAGGAGTCTGTATCGCAATCATTGCCGTCTGAAGAGTAGAGTGGGTTATATTTATAAAATCCACCCTATATTTTCTGTTCTTTCCCTGAATATAAAAAGCAGTATTAGGTTTTATTTCATAAATCTTATTCCTTAGAACTATATCGCTGTCTGCTAATAAAGACCCAAGCACCTGAGCCGTAAATGGTGTAGCAAATATTGGCGCATCATACTTGTCTGACATAAATGGAACTGCTCCAACATGGTCAAGGTGTGCGTGACCAATAAATTGAGCCCGTATCTTATGGCGAATCTTGTTGATTGAAGAATCATTAGGAATTGCACTAACCGAACGAAGCCTTTTTTCAGTCATTATCTTGTCTCTTTCCTGCACAGAGACTATCGCGGGCAGAAAAAACCCCTCGTCAAAAATAAAAGCGTCTTCTTCTAGTTCAACGACTACCATATTTTTTCCAACTTCCGAGAAACCGCCGACCGTGTGAATTTTTACCATGTCTCTTTAAATAGCAATATTTTTAACCTTTAAATATGTTAACCTTCAATGAACAAAAAGATATTGGTTTTAGCAATAGCATTAGGGGCGCTAATTTTAACAGGAATTAGTTTATTTATTTTTGATTTAAAAAACTCGGCTAATCAAATAGCTAACCCTGCGTCAGAATATTGTATATCTCGAGGGCATGAATTAGAAATTCGTGAAAAAGAAGAAGGACAGGTTGGTTATTGTGTCTCTTCGTCAGGAGAAGAATGTGAAGAGTGGGCTTTTTTTAAAAGGGAATGCGAACTTGATAGCGAAATAGAATGTGTACCTGCACAGTGCTGTCACGCAACTTCCTGTGTTCAAAAAGATTTAGCTCCAAACTGCTCAGATATTTTCTGTACAATGGAATGTCGCGCCGGAACAATGGATTGTGGGGCTGGCTACTGCGATTTCATCGACGGAAAATGTGGGGTTGTCTGGAATGAATAAAGTTTTGATTATTTTCTTTTTTGGGATTTTATTTTGTAGCTTTGTTTATGGAAGTGGGGAGTATGTTCCTAATGAAATATTCGTCAAATACAAAAACGGCTCTTTAGAAGTGCGTAAACTTGATGCCCCATCAATTAAAACCGAGAGTAAAATAAAAAACTTGGAAGTTTTAGATATAAAAGAAAAGGCAGAAGAATACTCTAAAAGAGAAGATGTACTCTATGCAGAGCCCAATTATATTTACCATACTTTCTGGACACCTAATGATGAATATTATTCTCTTCAATGGCATCTTAAAAAAATCTCTTCCGAAGAGAGTTGGAACCTAACAAAAGGAAATGAGTCGGTTGTTATAGCAATTATTGATACAGGAGTTGAATGGAACCATTCGGATTTAGAGGATAACATTTGGAATAACACTGACGAAACTATTAACGGCTATGATGATGATGGAAATGGATATATAGATGACATAATAGGTTACGATTTTGTAGACGTTCAGGACGAATCTGAGTGTTCTTCTTTAAACGAAGATTGCAATGAAACAGATAGTAATCCAATTGATTTGTATGGTCACGGGACTCATTGTGCAGGGATTGCAGCAGCAAAAACAAATAATTCTATAGGGATATCTGGGATTTGTCCGAATTGTAAAATTATGGTATTAAGAGCAGGGTACAGAGATATCTTAGGGAGGGGGTCGTTGCAAACCCCATCTATTATCCAAGCAATTAACTATTCAATAGACAATGGAGCAGATATAATCTCTATGAGTTTTGGAGCAACATCCTCTTCTTCAGGAATAGAAGAAGTATTACAGGACGCTTACGATGCAGGGATAATTTTGGTTGCAGCGGCAGGAAATGAAAATACCAACACCTTAACTTATCCTGCAGCGTATGATAATGTACTCTCTGTCGGAGCAACTAATGCTTCTGACTTAAAGAGTAACTTCTCTAATTATGGAAGCTGGGTGGATATCGCTGCCCCAGGTTCAAATATAACTTCCTCCTATCTAAATAATGGATATGCTTCTGCCGACGGAACTTCAATGTCCACCCCCCTAGTTGCAGGTTCAATAGGTTTAATAAAAAGTCTGCTACCAGAAAAAACACAGAACGAGATATTAGAAGCCCTTAATTTAACCGGATACTCAATAAATTTTATAACAAATAATCTATCAAGAATTGACGTATACTCCGCAATACTATTTTTAGATAACATTCAGCCAGAGGTATACCTTGTTTCCCCGGAAAACAATGAAGTAAACTTATCTGGAAATAAAACCTTTACCTGCAACGCAACAGACTGGCAGTTAAAAAATATCACTCTCAAAATATGGAATGAAAGCAGTTTTTATTACAATGAAACAAAAAATTTGACAGGAACCCAGAATGAAACTTCTTTTGATATAATCAATATCCCCTTAGGGGATTACGAATGGAATTGTTTTGTCTACGATGAAAAGGACAACTTAGGTTTTTCTTCTTCAAACTTTACTTTCACCTCTAAAGGCATCTTAGTAAATTTATCTTCACCATTAAATAACACATACACAAAAAATAATGAAACTAACTTCACGTGCCAATTATTCTCCTATGAAAATTATAATCTCACGAATGTCACATTTTATCTTTGGAATAACGAGAGTAATGAAATAAAATCTTCTTTTGAAAATATTTCTGGTACAGATAATCAAACTATATTCACCTCAAATTTTACTGAAGAAGGCAATTATTCTTGGAACTGTTTAGCTTATAACGAAGGAGGAAATTACTCTTTTGCAACTTCTAACCATACGATTATCTTTGATGCAACTTCCCCACAAATAAGTTCTCTGAATGAAGAGAGTATAACTTCCTCTTCGGCTGTAATAACTTGGGGAACAAGTGAGCCCGCGAATTCTTCTGTGGATATCGGAGGCAGTTTTTCAGAGTATAACACTACACATTCATTTGCATTGACTGGTCTTTCTTCTTCAACAACCTATAATTATATTATTACTTCTTGTGACAGGGCAGAAAATTGTGTAAATGATTCTGGAAGTTTTACAACACTCGCTTCAACATATATTGGTTCTGGAGGCTCAAGCAGAAGCACCGGGACAACTTCAGGAGCACCCCCTGTAATAGAAATTAAGCAAGGAGAGATTACAAAAAAAAGCCTAAAAACAGGAGAAACGTTCTCTTTTAGTCTCAATAATAATTCTCATAGCATCCGAGTTCTTGAAATCGGCGAGAATCAGGCGAGAATCTTAATTCAAAGCTCCCCAATTAATCTAACTTTAAACATCGGCGAAGAAAGGAAAGTTAATCTAAGTTCCATAGAATATTATGATTTAAAAGTAGCGTTAGAAAAGATTGAGTTAGAAAAAGCGGTTGTAGTTTTAGAAAGGATATATGAGAAGATTAGAGTAGAACCTAAAACAAAAAAAGAAGAAATACAAAATATCCCCAAAGAAGAACCCATGAGTGAATCACTCTATTTTCTGTTTATTATTCTTTTGATAATCTTGCTTTTTTTCTTTAGATGGAAAAGAATTAAAAGAAAAGAGACTACATATTCCTATGGAAAAAGTAAAAAAGTTAAAGCTAAAACCCTCTCAAAGAGATAAAAGAAGATATTTAGTCTTAGATACTCTTGAGTCAACCATAGTAAGAAAGGCACTTCTTGACTATCTTGGCATTCTTGGTTTTGCTAAGTCAGGTTATACAGAGATTAGATTAAAAGATTTTCGGGGTAAGATTATAGGAAGTTGTCTTAGAGAATCTCTGGAAGATGTCCGAGCAGGACTTGCCCTTGCAGGGATTTCTATTGAAAAAGTCAGTGGAACTATAAAAGGGCTGTCCAAAAAACATAGAAAATCTTAAAAAGGTTGTCTTATAATTAATTATAATATTCTTTAATATGGAAGACATACAACACCAACAAATGGGCTATGACCGAGCCGCGACGATGTTCGCTCCAGACGGACGTATACTTCAAGTTGAATATGCTGAAAAAACAATCCGTCTAGGTTCTTCATCAGTTGGGATAGTCTGCAAGGAAGGAGTAGTGATTATCTCTGACCGAAGGCAAAAAGATAAATTAATCGTTGAAGAATCGGCTAACAAGATTAATGAAATTGATAAACATATAATTGCGGTTTCAGCAGGGGTTATGTCGGACGCCAGAGTTTTAATTGAAAAGGCGAGAGTTTTAGCACAGCAACATCGGGTAACCTATGACTCCCCAGCAAGCACAGAATCTATAGTTCAGGACATAGCAGATATTAAACAGCAATTTACTCAGTATGGTGGAGCGAGACCTTTTGGGGTTTCAATGATGTTTGCAGGTATTGAAGACAAACCAGTTTTGTTCACTACAGATGTTACGGGAAATTACTTAAAATACAAAGCAAACGCAATAGGCGAAAACGACGACAAGATAAAAGCAAGATTAAGAGAGGAATATAAATCTAACCTAACAATAAAAGAGGCAATCAAAATAATCTTTAAAATATTTAAGGAGATTCAGGGCGATGATTATTCTATTGAGAGGTTTGATGCAGGTATTCTTGAAAAAGGAAAAATTGTCAAGTTAAGTGGAAAAGAAATTGAAAAATATTAATCTGAGAATGGTAATTCAGAAAAACAAACTTATTTGATCTTCAGGTTGTTTTTTAATAAGGAAAAATGTTAGAAATAATTATTCTTTTACTCGCAGGAATTGGAGCAGGAATTGTAACGGGTTTAGTTGGTGCTAGTGCTGCAATGGTCGCCGCACCATTACTTATTGTATTCCTAGATTATCCCGCTTATTTAGCAATTGGAATCGCATTGTCAATTGATGTTTTTGCCTCTCTATTTGCAACATTGATTTATCATAAAAACGGAAGAATAAAAATAAAACCAAGTTTAATTTTGTTAATTTCTTCTTTGGTTGCTGTTTTAATTGGAAGTTATTTCTCTAAGAACATTACTTCTGACAATTTAGGTTTAGCCATAGGGATAGGAATCATTTTAGCTGGTTTATCCATTATGATAAAGAAGAAGAAAAATATTTCTACTAAAAAACATATTCCTTTTTTTGAAAAATATAAAACCCTTTCTTTAATTTTAGTAGGTTTGCTTATCGGAACAATCGCAGGATTTTTTGGGGCAGGGGGTGGAATAATGATTTTATTAGCCCTTGTGATTATTTTAGATTATAAAACTCACGAAGCAATCGGGACTTCTGTTTTTCTAATGATATTTATTGCATTATTCGGGGGAATTGCTCATTATGTAAATATGCCTTTTTCAATTCCTTATTTATTTATCGGAGCAGGGGGTGGAATAATTGGGGCAATTTTTGCATCAAAATTTGCTAATTTATTAGACGAAAAAACATTAAATAAACTAGTTGGATTTACAATAATCACCTTAGGAATTTTATTGTTTTTGAAGAATTTGTTTTTTAAATTATCTGTTTAAAATTTATTAAAATATGAGAAACAATATAAACTCTTCCTTTCTTTTTATTTTATGAAGATTATAGGTATTGATGATGCTGGGAGGGGTCCAGTGATTGGACCAATGATTCTTGCAGGAGTTCTTATAGAAGAAAAAGATAAAAAAATTTTGAAAGAATGGGGAGCCAAAGATTCCAAACTCCTTACTCCAAAAAAAAGAAAAGAAATTGGAGACAAAATAAAGAAAAAGTTTAAGAGCCACATAGAAGTAACATATCCTAAAGAGATAGACGAATCCGATAATCTAAATTATTTAGAGGCTATAAAAGCTGCAAAAATAATAAATAAACTTACAGAAAGTATTTCAGAACCTATTGATGTTATTGTTGACTGTCCTTCCGTTAATCTTTCTTCTTGGGGGAGAGATGTTTCAAAACTCCTAAAAAAGCCCGAAATTATAAAGATGTATTGCGAACACAAAGCAGATGTAAACCACCTAGTTGTCTCAGCCGCATCGATTATAGCTAAAGAAAAACGCGAAGAAGAAATCGCTAGGTTGAAAAAAGAACTTGAAGTGGATTTTGGAAGCGGTTACCCTTCTGACCCCAAAACAAAAGAGTTCATCAGAGGAAACCATAATAATTCAAAATACAGTCACACAATTAGGTTTTCATGGGAAACAATCATTAGAATAGTAAAGAAAGATAGACAGAGTAAATTATTTGATAATCCTTAAAAACTCTTTATTCTTGTAAAATCTATGACTTACATAAAAAAAATGGTGATGCAGGGCTTTAAAAGTTTTGCAAGAAAAACCGAGATTCCTTTTGAAAACGCTATGAATGTTATTGTCGGTCCAAATGGTTCTGGAAAATCAAATATTACAGATGCACTTTGTTTTGTTTTAGGAAGACTCTCTATAAAGTCAATTCGTGCGGCAAGAGCAGCGAATCTTCTTTTTTCTGGGAACAAAATTTACAAGGGTTCAAACGAGGCTTTTGTAGAGTTGATTTTTGACAATGAAGATAAAACCTTTGGAATAGACTCTAAGGAGGTTACGATTAAGAGAATTGTAAGAAAAAATGGTCAGTCAATCTATAAAATAAACGGAGAAACTAAATCAAGACAGGAATTAATTGAGCTCCTTGCTCAAGGGGGAATTGACCCAAATGGCTTTAACATTGTTTTACAGGGAGAAATCCAGTCACTTGTTAAATCAACTTCAGAAGAAAGAAGACAGATAATAGAAGAGGTAGCAGGAATTTCAATTTATGAAACTAGAAAGCACAAAAGCCTAAGAGAACTTGAAAAAACTGAGGAAAGATTGAAAGAAGTTTCAGCAGTTCTTAAAGAGAGGAGCAATTTTCTTAAAAATCTTGAGAAAGAAAGACAAGAAGCGATTTCTCATCAAAAACTTGAAGAAATGATTAAAAAATGTAAAGCGACTCTTCTTTTTAAAAATCTCAAAGAAAAAGAAAAAGAAATATGGGGTGTTGATAGGGCTATAGAAAACATAGAAAAGGACGTAGAAAAAATTAAAAAAGATATTGAAATAAAGAATCAAAAAGTTGAAGAACTTCAGGGAAAAATACAGATTATCAATAAAAAGATTCAGTCAAGTAGTGAGCAGGACGAAATTCATAGAGAAATCTCCGACCTTAAAGCAGAACTCGCAGGACTTAGAGTTAAGTATGAAAATCATGAAAATAGGAAAAATCAAGGCAACGAGAGATTATTATATTATAAAGAAAAAATTGAGAAACTTAACGAGGAGATTTCAAACCTTCAGAAAAATTCCCCTGAGATAAAAAAACAGCAGGAGATATCAAAGACTCTTCAGGAAAAATTTGACAAGCTTGAACAACAAAGAAGAAAGTTTTATATTCTTAAGGCAGACATTTCAACTCAGGAGAGTATAAAAGAAGAAAAGGAGAAATTCATAAAAGAATCTGAGCAGGAAATAAAGCTCATAGAAAAAAATATTAACGAGTTAAACCAAGAAATAAAATATGAAAAATCCCTTGATGCCGTTGATAAATTAAAAGAAAAAAAGACTACAGAAATAAAAGAAAAAGAAATGACTTTTTCTAAAATAGAGAAAGAAATATTAACTATTGAAAAAAAGAATGCTATACTTGAAGAAGGAATATCAAAAGAAGAAAAATTAAGAAGAGATATTATAAATTTGGAAAATTGCCCTATTTGCAAACAAGAAGTTAGTTCAGACCACAAACATAAAATTTCGGTTGAATCGAAGGAAAAAATAGACAAAGCAGAAAAAGAATTAAAAGAAAATGAAATTCTTAAAGAAAAATACCAAATAGAGATAAATAGTCTCCGAGAGGAAATTTTTAAATTAAGCAAACAAATTAACGAATTAGATATTGATAGAATAAAAATCAAGAACGTCACGGAAAAACAAAATCAGGCTAAATTAATAAGAAAAGAAATTGAAGATTCGAAAGAAATTATTAAAGGAAAAAAAGAGAAAATTCATTCACTAAAAGAAGAATTTGAAAAGATTAAAGATGTTGAGGAAAATTATGATGAGGTCAGGTTGAAAATACAGGAATTGTCTTTTAAAGATACTGATTTTGACACAGAGGTTTCTTTGAAACAGCGTGAAATAAATAGAATTAATGTAGAATTAAAGAGGATAGAAAGAGATATAGAAGATTCTTCAATAGAGTTAAAAAAGATTGAGGTTATACTTTCCGATAAAGAGAAGATTCTTGAGAAAAAAGAAAAAGAAGAGCAGGAATTATACGAGAAATTTCAGAAATTTTTCTCGCAAAGAAACGAAGTACAGGACCAGCAGAAAGTAATAGAAACAGATGTTATAGGTTTGCAACATACTGTCAGGAACCTTGAAGAAAAGGTAAATAACAATAAAATTTTAAAAGCCCAGTTTTCAGCACAAATTGATTCGTTAAAGAATGAATTAGTTGAATTCGGAGACATTGAAATTTTACAGATTCCTGTTGAACAGGTTAGAGAACGGCTTGGAAAAGCTCAATTTAGAATATCTCAGTTAGGGAATGTTAATATGAGGGCGTTGGAAATCTTTGATAAAGTCGCCGAGCAGTGCGAATCTATAAAACAAAAAGTTGAAACAATAGAGAATGAAAAAGAGAAAATTCAAAAAATTATCAGTGAAATAGATAAGAAAAAGAAAAAGGCTTTTCTTGGAACACTTAATTCAGTTAATGAACTCTTTACAAGAAATTTTAAACAACTTTCTAAAAAAGGAGAAATATTCCTTGAACTTGAAGATAAAAAGAATCCCTTTGACGCAGGAATAAATATTCTCATTAAAGTTTCAAGAGGTAAATATTTTGATATAACCAGCCTTTCAGGCGGAGAAAAAACTCTCGTTGCCCTTTCATTGATTTTTGCTATACAGGAATACCGCCCCTATTCGTTTTACATTTTTGACGAAATTGATGCTGCTCTTGATAAACACAATTCAGAACTTCTTGCAGCTATGATAAAAAAATATCTTAAAAGTGGTCAGTATATAATTATCACCCACAATGACACGCTAATATCTGAGGCAACGAGTCTTTATGGAGTTTCAATGCAGGAAAACATATCTAAAATTATCAGTCTAAAAGTTTAAACTAAACTATCTCCCAAATTCAACTCTTGCAACATACCTTGCCGTAACCGCATCAATTTCTGCAACAGCCATTTGATACCTTCTCTCGAAATCTCTCAATCCCTCAGGGGTACTTACTTTATATTCAATTCCTTCCTTAACTTGTCTCAGCAATTGATTCATTAAAATCCAATTATCTATAAAAAAGTAACAATACCCAACTTTTTTAAAAATATTATATTCAATCACACACTTTCAAGTATCATTTTCACGACATGTTTGTCACAATGGTATTTCGCACACTTTTCAGGGTTTTTGTCAAGTAAAAAAATATTCATATAATCTCAATTTTTTTAAATTTAAACTTTTTTAAAAAGAAAAATCCTCATAAAAAATAAAGAGGAAATTAAAAAATAATTTAATAGTAGCTTGTTTCTACTTCTTCGATTGGTTTTTCCTTTCTAGTTAAGAGGATTATCAAAACTGCAAGCAGAACGATAAAAACTATAACCAATATCACAGTCAAAGCGACAACAGAATTGGATACAGATGTCCCGATTACATTTGCACCGAAGACAGTTTGTTTTCCTTCAACTTCTATTGTGAATGTATATGTTCCAATAGAAGCAGAGTCAGAAGCTGTTACAACAATAGAAACGGTTTCACTTGAATGCGGTCCAACAACAACTATTGAAGGAACGGATACAGTTAAATCGCTTCCGGAAACTTCCTTTATGTTGAAAGCTTTTACATTTTCACCAGAATTGATTAAAATCAACTCGTATGTGACTGTTTCTCCGGCCTTTAGATCCTTGTTCTTAACTGCAGTTAAAACACTAACCGCACCAGATTCAGAAACACTAATCAATTTCTTTGCACTTGTTTTTGAGTCTAGGTTATATACCGAAACTTCAAGTTCATAAGTGCCTTGAGCGTTTTCAGGAACTTTGATATACAAAGTCTTGGAAACGGAAACCTCATCATCTTCATCATCTTCATCAGTGGAAACTAATTCACCGACATAAGTCCTTGCTGAAAGATCCAGTGAAGGAATTGAAGCTGTAATGAAGACATCATCAGCATCATTATAACCTGTATTTTTTACAACAACTGTTACCGGAACAACTTCGCCCGCGGAAACCAGTGAATTGCAATCAATAGCAAGGATATCAAGCTGATAGGATTCTCTTTGCATTTGAATTGTGTATTCTTCTTCTGTTCTGTCTTTTGCTGAAGAGATTTCAACATAAAGAGTATACTCTCTTGTCAAATCTTTTTCATCACTAGGAAGCCTTAAGTTTAGAAGTTTTGTATATGTAACTCCATCAACAATATCAAATCTTGCTGTTGAAGTGGAAACTTCTTCACGATGTCCTTCCATTCTGATATGAACTCTTACTTCACTCATATCTTCTAATGCAGTAAATGTAACTTTTACAGGAACTGTATTGCCAGTCATACCGGACATTACAGTATAAGAGTCCAGATCTACTCCATTAAAGCTTGTTTCTAAGTCAGAAGCAAGCTCAGATGCAGATGAAACACTTACCATTAAAAGAGTTAAAACTGCAACAAAAGGAACAAAAAGCAAATTTCTTTTCATTTTCATTTTACCAATTTAGTTACTTATAATTAAGAAAATAAGTATTTAAACCTTGGCATTGTTGTAATTTTTAAAGGACGAAAAAGTTTAAAAAGTATACTTGCGTATACTAAATATTGTAAAAATGAGTAATAAAAAATTGTCCAATGAGGATAACAAGATAACAACGATAAAGTTACTTGAAGAAACAAAAAATCGTATTGAAAAGTTGAGAGAGCACAAACGAGAATCATACGATGACATTCTTAGAAAAATTCTCTATGTATTAAATGTTGCAAGAGATGACCCAGAAAAAGCCAGAAGGACTCTTGAAAGAATAAGTGAACTTCGTGAGAGAATGATTCAGGAAGAGAAAGACCAAAAAGAAGATTTAAAAAAAGAGAACGGAATAAAATGAGTCCTGTAGATGAACATATTAATGAAAAAAGATATTTATGTCCTAACGAGGGGAATCCTCTAATAAGATTACCAACAGGGCATCATAAATGTCCAGAATGCGGAAGAGAACTTAGTGTGAAACAATTTGCTGAAGAAGTTTTGCATTGTAGGGAAAGTCCAATTTCAGAAGAAGATGAAAAGTACTTAACTCAGGTTGCAAGAGACTTCGTCAGTTCTGCTAACTCCATAAGTTTAATCCATCTTATTCAGGATTTTTAAACCATTAACACTGTCTTCTAAACTTCGGGGGCTTTCGTTAATTATTACAATCTCTTTGTCAAGATTCTTCAAAAAGTTAAAGAGCCCTTTCCAATTTTCTTCGCTGGTCACAAGATGTTTTTTCTCACCTTTTTCTCCGTATTCAATTCCTGAAAAATGACAATGCCATCTTTTTTGTGGGAAAAATTTTTCAATTTCATCAAATTTGTTTTCTTTGTATCTTGCTAAAATATGTGCGAAATCAATACAAAAACTGCAACCTGTTTCCTTAGCAAGATTAGAAATGTCTTCGATTGAACCAAAAACATTTACTTTTCCCATAGTCTCTGGACAAATCTCTACATCCCATTTATTCTTCTTAATCACTTCCATCATCTCAGTTATCCTTTCTTTTATGTTCTTGAAAGTTTCTTCCTTTGAAAGGTCTCCATAATAACCTGGATGAAAAACAACCTGTTTAGCACCCAAATACTGACCGATTTCACAGCATTTTAATATTCTCTCTTTACTTGCATTTACTTTTTCAATTTCCTTTGAATTAAGATTGACATAATAAGGTGCATGAATAGACAATACTATTCCCAATTCTTTTGCTTTTTTCCCTATTTCTATCGCGTCTTCTTTTTTTATATAAATTTGTCTGACAAACTCAGTCTCACAAGCTTGCAGCCCCTTATTATAAATCTCCTCAAGATTAGAAAAAGCTTCACTTACAGGACCCAATCCTGCGGGGCCGAGTTTTATATTTACCATAAAACTCTCAAGGCATGAACGAATTTAAACTTACCTACCGTTAGTTATTTAAACTCCTTGTCCTAAAAAATAAAATGAAAAAGAGGGCAGTGTCACAAGTTATTGCTACAGTTCTTATAATTCTTATCACGATTGCGGCGATAAGTATACTTTGGCTCGTTGTTCTGCCGATGCTAAAAGATTTGTCTTCATTTGAAGCAATGGTCAGTCTTGAAATAGTGAGTAGTGGTTATACGGCGTGGGACTCAGAAAATCGGCTGGCTGAAATCCAGATAAAACGGGGAGTCGACGAAGCTAAAATTGCAGGATTTAGGCTGATATTTGAAATGGAAAACGATAACCTCTATTATCGATCAGAAGAAATTATCAGCCTAAATGAAAAGAAAGTCTACAATTTTAACTTCACAAATTATTCTTCTTATGGCGAACTTTTAGTTGTTAAGCTTATTGCAGTTTATGAGGGTGGAAGTGAAAGTGGAGTCTTAAGCGAACTTGTAATAGAGAAGATTCCTAAGAAAGATTTGTCGACGAAAAATCCTTCAGGAGGATACATCTCACCTTCTACGTCCGGTTCAGGCGGAAGTTCTGGAGGAACGGGAGAATGTGATTTAACAACTACTTACTGGAACACTTCTTCGGCTACCAAGGAAAGTTTTGTTAGACTAATCGTAGAAGGAAGTAATTGTCAGAATGAGTTAATTAATTATGTGATTATAAAACAAGGAGAATTAAGCTGGAATCCTTTCAACTGGTTTAATCAGATTGTGTTCGTCGGTATTTCAAGCACTTCAATGAACTGGGTTGCTGGTCAAAGGCAGGACGGAGTCATTCAAACAGGGACTTATCATTTTGAAGCCGAGTTAAGCAATCAAGGGAGTGAAGAAGTTGTTTCAGGAAATCTGGTTGTGACAGACGAAACTTGTGTTCCTTCTTGTTCGGGTAAAGAGTGTGGTGATGATGGTTGCGGGGGAACTTGTCCTCCAGGATGCGGAGTCAGTGAAGAATGCGATTCTAACGGACAATGTGTAATCCTTGAGTGTACTAATGACGCAGGATGTTCTTCTGCAGGAAGTTTCTGCGAAGGCAATACGCCGTACACTTGCATTCTAGGGAGTGATGGGTGTCTGGACAGAACAAACGGACAAACTTGCTCTTCAGGAGAAATTTGTGTTAATGGACAGTGTGTTGTTCAGGGGAGTGGGGATATTTTTTATGTCTCCCTAACTGGGGCTGGAAGCCATACAGGAACGGTAGGTAATGAATTTAGTATGAGCGAAGCAATAAGTTATGCAGATTCTCACCTTAATGAGATGATTACTTTCTTATTAAAGGGAGGAAATTATGGTGGTGTAGGATTTAGTAGTAATATTAATAGACTTGGCTGGGATAGAAAAGTTGTTTATAAGGCGGAGTCTTCCAGCAATCCTCCTGTTTTTACAGGTATAGGTTTCAGTAGAGATATTCATAGATACGCTGAGTTTGATGGTCTGCACGTCGTTCATGGAGGAACAACTGCAAGCCACTTGATTTTAATTAGAGATTCTGATAATCTTCATTTTAAGAATATGTATTTAGAGGGAAATGGCGAGGACAATTTTCCTAGGAGTTCTTGGGATTATAGTGGGATTATAACAAGAAGAGATATTTCTGACAATAATGATAGAGAAGAGATAGTTGTAGAAAATTGTGAAATTACAGGGGTTATAAGAGGGGTAGGTATAGATGGGGGTTATAAAAAAGGAATCATTATTCGAAATAATTACTTTCACCACATTGCAGAATCAGGTATGGCTATTGAAGGAATAAAAGATGATGTTGTGTTGATTGAAGGAAATGAGGTTTATTATCAGACTATTGGGGGAGACTTTCATGGTTCTTCTATTGAAGTTAGGGGGCAGCCGTTTGTTATTAGGAACAACATATTTCATGGTTTTGGTAGGTCCTCCGCACTAATGTTCTATGACAGAACTTATGAAGAGATTGGTTATTCGAATATGATTGTTGAGGGTAACTTGATTTATGATAGTGTAAACATAAATACAGTTTGGCTTTCAGACATGGGTCATAATTTTACATTTAGGAATAATACTATAATAGGGAGATGGAGAGAAAATCCTCCTCAAACAAATAGTTGGAGATATTCTGGGGGAGTTAATCTCTATTTTGCAACGAATTCCGATAAAAATTCAATTTATTTTTACGATAATATTGTTGCAGGGATGATCTCAGGAGATCTTGCAAGTATAAACGAAGATAGAAATATAATCTATAGTGTGTGGGCAGGCTCGTCTGCAGGAGGCTGGCTTGGAGAAAGTGACTTAAATAGTAATTCCAAAATTCTCACAGACACTAATGGTGCTACAAGTGACCCAGATTATTTTGAAAATTCAGAAGAATTTTTTATTGGAGGGGATTTATTTGACACTTATAGTTTCCAGTATCCTTCTACTGGAGCATCAGGAGATTACGGAAGCCCTCATAGGATTAATCTGACTAGTGCGTATCATCCGATGATGTCGAGTTCCGCCTGCGATGGAAGTGTTAACGGGAAACCAGGCGTCGCAGTTGGGGCTTTATCCTGTAAAAATTAAGAACTCAAAACATTTATATATTGAATGTATTTATATTGACAATGGCAGAAAAGAGTGAGGTATATAACCAGAGTATTAAACAAAAAGGCTACTGGAATTATACAGAACTTTATAATTTCTGTTTTAATTGGTTTGAAGACGAAGGATATAACATCAAAGAAAAAGAGTATACAGAGAAAGTTTCTAGTGCAGGAAAAGAAATAATCCTTAAATGGGAAGCTTCTAAGAAGGTTACGGATTATTTTAAGAATCTTGTTGAAGTAAGTTGGCATATAATCGGGATGAAAGATGCGGAGATAGAAAGGGAAGGCAAAAAAGAAAGCACAAACAAAGGAGAGGTTAAGATTACTATAAAGGCGAATATTGTAAGGGACTATGAAGATAGCTGGGAGAAAAAACCCTTGTGGAAATTTATGAGGGGGATTTATGAGAAGTATATTATTAGAACAACAATTGAAGAATATGAAGACCGACTTGAAAGCAAAACAAAAACTCTTGTAAATGAAATAAAGGCATTCTTACAAATTGAAGGAAGATAAATAAATTAGAATCTAATATGAAAACGATTGAACATTGTTTAGGTTACCTAAAGGGGACTTGTCCACATTGCATCCCAGACGAGGGGAATAGATTTTGCCCAAACTACGCTCCTTACAAAGTAAGAATATTTGAAGTATCAGAAGCAGACCCTATAGACTATAGAAAACCTTCAGAGTAATTTTTCCATATAAATTCCTTCTTTATCTAAATTATATCCAAAATTCTTATAGTACTCTCTAACACCAACTCCTGCGATTATCTTTACACTTCCTCTTTTAACTATTGACTCCGCCTTCTTTAATAATTCTCTTCCAAGGCCTCTGTGCTGATATTCTTCTGTTGCTTTCTTGCCTACGTCTAATGTAGGTCCATAAACATGCAACTCTCTAATCATTGCAGGAAGTTTTCTTTTTTTTTCAATTCTTAAACGAAGAAGCCCAAAAAGGAGGTCATCGCCATTCACAGCCTCTATAAAGTACTCCTTTCCATCGGAAGCAGAATATTTTTTAACTCTTATTCCTAAATTTCCTTTAATAACTCTCTTATCTCTTAAAGCAAAACCAATTTCCCGAAACCGAATCTCTTTTATTTTAAATTTTTTCTTTCTTATTTCTTCTTCAACTTCCTTTCTTAAATCAATATTTTTTATCCCAGAGACTAAATAAAACGGAGGAATCTCACGCATTATTCTCATTATCCTGCAGTATCTCGGAGTTAACTTCATCATTTTTATTAAAAGCCTCTTTGTATCTTCTTTTGTATAGGGAACATATTCTTTATTATAATAAAGATTCTCTAATCCAGACCCTTTCAAAACCTGACAGGGATAAATTTTAATTTGGTCTGGTCTGAAGTCTTTTGAAGAAAATATTCTCTTAAACATCTTCAAATCCTTTTTAACATTACTCCCCGGGATTCCGGGCATTAAGTGGTATCCTATCTTAAATCCTGCTTTTTTCAACCTTCTTGTTGCCCCAATAACATCTGAAACTCTGTGTCCCCTGTTAACTTTAACATAAATTTCATCATCTATTGCCTGAACTCCCAATTCAACCCTTGTAGCTCCAAACATAAGCATATCTTTTATATGCACCTCAGTACAAAAATCTGGACGAGTTTCAATACAAAGCGCAGTACATCGGTATTTTGCTGTTTCATTAAATTTCTTCGCTTTTTCAAGCGACTTAGATTTCTTTTCATTTAAGGCATCATAACAACTTTTTATAAAATCAATCTGAAAATCTCTCGGATAAGCGAGAAAAGTCCCCCCCATAATTATAAGTTCTATCTTCCCCACGGAATGTCCCATCTCTTTCAGCATTTTTATTCTTGCCCTAACCTGATTATACGGGTCATAATCGCAGGATTTTGCCCTAAGAACGGCAGGACTTTCAGGAGTATATGATTGGGGGGCATTAAGCGTTGGACAATAAAGGCAAGCCCCATGAGGACACTTTCTAGGTGGGAGCATTACAGCAACAGGCGCAACCCCTGAAATGGTTTTCGTTGGTTTAATCATATATCTTTTTATTCCAAATCAATTTATAATTCTATAGATAATTATTTATAACCTTCTGTTTAGTTTAATACGGAGGTTAAATGGTAGAACTAATCTTAACGCTAAGTGCATTGACCGCAATAGTTGCAGGGTTAATTATCCTTATTTTTCCAAAGATAATCAACTATGCAATTGGTATCTGGTTATTGATTTACGGCGTTTTACAGATAATTCCTAGTTATTTAAGTTAAAATAATTATGAATCAAGAAGAAATCTGGAACGAGATAGCTGTGCATTGGAAAGAATTTAGAACAAAAATTTCGCCCACCGTAGAAAAATTTCTCAGAGAAAAGAAAGGAAGGGTTTTAGATATTGGGTGTGGTAGTGGCAGAAATTTTATTAAGATAAAGGGATTAAAATGGTTTGGAATAGATTTTTCTAAAAAAATGTTAGATTACGCGAAAATCTCAGCAAAAAATAAGGGGATAAATATTGAACTAAAAAAATCAGACTCCGTTAAAATACCTTACGAAGATAATTATTTTAATTATGTTCTTTGTTATGCCGTTCTTCATTGTGTAGACTCAGACAAAAAAAGAGAAGAAACAATCAAAGAAATTTATCGTGTTTTAAAACCAAAAAGTCAGGCTTTGATTTCTGTTTGGGGTAAAAACTCTCCGAGATTAAGGTCAAAAGAGAAAGAATGTTTTGTTCCATGGACAGTTAAAGAAAAAACCAAAATAAATAGGTATACTTATATTTATGATAAAAAAGAGCTGGAGGAGATTGTAGAAAATATTGGCTTCAAAATTTTAAAATCTTGGGAAGAAAGAAACATTAACCTAATTATACAAAAAGACTTGCACAAAAGTTAAAAACCTTCTGAAAATTTATTATAATGGAAAAAAAGACGGATTCATTAGGATATCTAAAAATTTTAAAAGCCTTAATAGAGATTCCTTTTTCAGTGGGTAAAAATCTATTGGTTGATTTCTTAGTAGGGAATTACAAGAATGCCTCTATCACAAAAAATCGTCTTGATGAACTTCAAAATTTTGGCTCATTAAACTGGGAAAAAGAAAAAGTTCATAATGAGATAAATAATTTAATCGCAAATGGAATGATTGAACAAAGAATCAGCGACTATAATCGTTTCGTTAAAGTTTTAAGAATAACAATTAAAGGTCAAAACGAGATAGTTCACCAGACTCTGACAAATAAAAAATTGAAATATAAGCTAAATTTTAGTAAGAGCCTTGTAACCGAAGAAGAAAGAGATTATTTCAAAAGCTTTGGTAGTTTTCTAAAAAAATATAACGACGAACAAAGAAAGGCAATAGTATCTCAATCTAAAAGGGTTCTTTGTGTAGCCGGGGCGGGTTCTGGGAAGACTTCTGTATTAATTAAAAGAATAGAGTTTTTAGTCAAACATAAAAATATAAGCCCAAATAAAATCCTCGCTATAACTTTTACAAGAAAGGCAAAAAAAGAAATGGAGAAGAGATTAAAAAATATAAACATTGAAGGAATAAATGTTCACACATTTAATTCATTTTGCGAAGAAATCCTAAGGAAATATGGACATAATGTTTACGGAAAACCTGTAAGAGTTATAACTTATGCCGACAAAATTTTGGCTATGAATATTTCTTTATCAGCTCTTGGTATTGATATGGAAGAAGCGGTCAACGAGTATTTTTCAAAAAAACAAAAAGAATTCAAAACACCAAATCAACTTATAAGTAGTTTTATGAATGATTGCTTTTCGGTAATTGAATACTTTAAAGTAACTGGTGAGAATTATGATTTTTCTAAGGGAGCTGAACAAAAAGATAAACAAAATGCTAAAATGGTTTATCAAATAAGCAGACTTTTAAAAGATTATATGGATACACAAGGGCTTAGAGATTTTACAGACCAATTAATCGATGCGATTAATTTCCTTGAGAAAAATAAAATTTTCATACCAAAATTTGAGCATATTTTAGTAGATGAATATCAGGACGTAAATGCTATGCAAGTCAAACTTCTTAAACTTTTAAATCCAGAAAATCTTTTTTCAGTTGGGGACCCTCGTCAGGCAATTTTTGGCTGGCGCGGTTCGGACATAAAATACATTTTAAACTTTGAGGATGATTTTGGTCGTTCAGAAGTTATCCACCTTTCAAAAAATTACCGGAGCTTAAAAGAAATCGTAGAATTTATGAATCACTCTATAAAAGATTTGGGGCTTCCGGATTTACAAAATCATAGACAAGGAAGCCCGAAGATAACTCTCTTAGGTTTTGATAGTGAAGAAGAAGAAAAGAATTATGTTATAAAAGAAATATTAAACTCTAATCTTCTTCCTACTGATATTTTTGTGTTGGCAAGAACAAACAGACAGGTTATAGAACTATCAAAAATTATGGTTGAAAAAAAGATTCCTCATACGATAAAGACTGATGAATTGAAAGAACCAAATGAATTTTCATTAGAAGGTGTTCTTCTCGCGACAATTCATTCAATAAAAGGTCTCCAAGCAAAAAAAGTTTTTGTAGTGGGTTGCAACGACCAGAATTTTCCTTGTAAGGCTAACGACAATCCTGCAATTGAATTAATAAAATCAAACGATTATGACCGCGAAGAAGAAGAAAAAAGACTTTTTTACGTGGCAATTTCACGAGCAAGAGATTGCCTGCACTTGACTTATTCAGGAAAAAAACCGACTTATTTTATTAATGAAGACATGAAAAAATTAATTTCTTCCTAATTGCCTTGCCTTCTGTTTGCTCTAAGACTTGGTCTAACTTTTGGTGACTTAATTAGGGAGTTTCTTAACCCTCTTGCTTTTTTACCTGCACTTGTAAGACCTCTTAAAGCCCTTCTCTTTGGTGATTTTACAAATCTTGATAATTCCTTGTCTGTTTTTATTTCAGGAGCATTTCTGTCAACTAAAATCACTTCGTAAAAATAATTTATCCCATCTCTTCCAACCACATAGGAGTTTAAAACTTCCATATTTGTGAATTTTCTCGCAACTCTTTGTTCTGCGATTTCTTTATAATTCATAGTAAGGTTCTTTCTGATATGAAGTCTTTTTGTCCTTCTCGCTTTGTAAGGTCTAGTTCTCTTGTGCCCCCCTCTTTTAATCCTAATCCTAACGATAACTACTCCTTTTTTTGCCTTGTAACCAAGATTTCTTGCTCTGTCAAGTCTTAGAGGTTTTTCTACTCTTACAACTGATTCGCCTTTTCTCCATTCAATCATCCTTTCTCTAAGGACTTTTACATCTGGTTTTTTCCAAGCTTCTCTTAAGTACTTTGTAGTCCCCATCAAATAATCATTGAAAATTGGTTTTTAAATATTGGGGTTAAGAAAGACGAGCCCTCTTGAGGCATGATTGTGAGTAGAACAATTTGGTCTTGCGTTCTCTTGTATTTAAACTATTTTAAGCAAGACATGATTGTGAGCTGGACTCCTGCCAGGCAGGAGGACTGAATGAGCCCGCTGGGATTTGAACCCAGGACCCCTGCCTTCCTTCGACTGAAGAAAATCTACAATTCATTGAATCGCAGTCATATAAGAGCAGTGCTCTACCTGGCTGAGCTACGGGCTCACCTAAACCCTACAAAATTATTGTTTATAAAATTACTTATTAAGCACACAAATACTTAAAAATATCCTAACTATCTAACTATATGGAGCCTTCAGGAAGTAGAACTGTAAGTGATTCTGATATTGAAAAAGTGGTTATTGACTATTTAGAAAGACCTGATTTTAATGATATACATTCTCCTGACCCTTCTCTTGGGCGTGCAGGGTTTGATGGACATAACTGGGTTTCCTATTATGCCTTATATAATCATATAATTGGTTCTTTAGGAGATAATGGCTTGTCAGGGGAGGTAATTCGGATAATAGACGCGATGGTAAAAGGTAAAAAAGTTTTGACTTCAGTTAAAAGGTCACAGGATTCCCCTCACACTTGGGGAGGTCCCAAGTTTCTTTATTTAGCGATATAGTAAACCCTAAAAACCTTTTACTAATTATAAAGTGATGGAAAATATAAGAATTATTCCTTTATCCGAAAAAATTTAAGAGATGCATCGAAATTATTAGTTAATGTTTTTAGTGTTAAATCCTCCGATGAGGATTACCCTCCGAAGTGGTTAAAAGCAAGTTTACATCCAGAAAAGTACAAGTCTTTATATGCTCGGTTTGATTTAGTGATTACTAAATATTGGACGGCATTGATTCTAAAGGAAAAGTTATTGGAGTCACAGGTCTTTATAGTTTAAAATATGATGAAAAAGAAGCTTATTGGCTGGGTTGGTATTGCGTTAATCCTTCTTTTAGGGGGGAGGGAATTGGTAGAGATTTATTAGGATTTATTATTAATCTATCTAAGATGGATAATAAAAAATGGCTTAGGTTGTATACTTCTAAAGATCCAAACGAAAAAAGAGCAAACGAAATTTATAATAAACTGGGATTTAAGCCCCTTAAAGAAAAGATAGTAAATGAATTAGTTACAGGGAAATTTAAGTTTACAAAAGGTCTAATCTTCAAAGAACTTGAACTTTAACACAAATCTTTTTAACCTTGTTATTTCTTTCTAATTTATGTTAATCGGTCTTGTTGGAAAACCTTCATGTGGAAAGTCAACTTTTTTTAAAGCGACGACTCTAGCAGATGTTCTTATTGCGTCATACCCTTTCGCAACTATAAAACCAAATCACGGAATTGGTTATGTTAGAGTTAAGGCACTTTGTAAAGAGCTAGGTGTAAGATGTAACCCAAGAACTGGATTTTGCAACGGCGAAACCCGCTTTGTTCCTGTTGAATTAATGGATGTTGCAGGTTTAGTGGAAGGTGCAAGTGAAGGCAAAGGTCTTGGAAACCAATTTTTAGATGACTTGCGACAGGCAGACGCGTTTATCCATATAGTAGACATCTCAGGAACGACAGACAAGGAAGGAAAGGAAGGGACGGGCGACCCGATAGAAGATGTCTTAATGCTTGAAAGCGAACTGGACAAATGGTATATGGGAATATTCCAAAAAGTTTGGGATAGGCTTTCTCGTTCAATTCAATCAACCAAACAAAATTTCGCAAAAGTAGTTGCAAAACAATTTTCCGGATTAAAAGTTTCAGAAGACGACATAAAAGCAGTTTTAATAAAATTAAAATTAAATGGGGAAAATCCAGAAAGCTGGGAAGAAGAGGACTTAATGAACTTTACAAAGACAATAAGGCAAATGACAAAGCCGATGATAATAGCAGCGAATAAAGTAGATAAGGAAAATGCGAAAGAAAATCTTCAAGAATTAAAAACAAAATTTCCTTCTGCATTGATAATCCCCTGTTCAGCGGACTCTGAACTCTCATTGCGTCAGGCTTCAAAAGCTGGGGTGATAGAATATACTCAAGGCGATTCATCGTTTAAAATTAATGAAGAAAGAGTAAATGAAAAACAGAAAGAAGCCTTGAAGATGATTAAAAAAAATGTTTTAGATATTTATGGTTCAACAGGCGTTCAAGAGATTTTAGATAAATCAGTTTTTGAATTACTAAATTACATTGCGGTTTTTCCTGCGGGAGCAAAACTCGCAGATAGTAAAGGTAATATTTTACCAGATTGCTTTTTACTTCCAAAAGGCTCAACCGCTTTAGATTTCGCGTACAAACTCCACACAGATATCGGAGACAAATTCGTCAAAGCGATTGACGTTAGAACAAAACAACCAGTAGGCAAAGACCACCCATTAAAACATCGTGATGGAATAGAAATAATCACTAGATAAGATGAAAATTGAAATAAAGGTGAGACCAAATTCAAAAAAACAAGAAATCCATAAAATTTCAGAGAGTGAATATAAAGTGTTTTTAAAAAAACCAGCAGAAGACAATAAAGCAAACATTGAGCTCTTAAGGCTTTTAAAAAAATATTTTAATTCAGAAATAAAATTATTGAAAGGTCGGAATTCCAAGAATAAACTCATAGAAGTAAAAAATGCCAATTAAATACGAACAAGCACCTGACATAAAAAAAATCGCAGAGGAAATTATCTACAACTTAGATTGGGACCACATTTTTCTTGAGCACGTAGCTTTTCTTAGGAGTCGTGGCTCTTCAGCAAGGAGGACAATCGCAAGATGTCATGCCCTTGGAAAAGCGATGCAAATTGGGATGGGAAGAAAAAAAGGATTTTACCTTATTGAAGTAATCTCAGAGAGATTTGACAAACTCCCCTATAATGAAAAAGTAAAAGTAGTGATTCATGAATTAATGCACATTCCAAAATCTTTCGGTGGGGGTTTTATTCATCACGATAAAGTTCACGAAAGTTCCGTTGAAAACGTCTATCAAAAATTTATAAGGAAAAAAGAGGAAAAGGGATGGTTTTAAAGAATATCAATTATAGGTTTAAAGGAAAGAAACATTCGGTAAACGCGAAAGTCTTAAAAACAATTCCTCAAAAATTTCTTGGATTGATGTTCCGTCGTAGAAGTCCGCCACTATTATTTGTATTTAACCGAGAAAAGAAAATTTCTATTCACTCTTTTTTCTGCAAACCTTTCAAGGCAGTCTGGCTTGACGATAATTTTGTTGCGACAAAGTTTGTTGACGTTAAGAACTGGAAATTAAATATCTCCGGAAAAGGGAAATATTTATTGGAGATCTTGCATTGAACGAGAAAAGGACGACGACAATAGAAACATTTAAATATAAATTGAGACTTAATTAATCATTATTGATTGAAAAAGGAGGTTAAAATGGGAAAAATTGTTGTTAAAAAGGTTATCACAAGAAAGCCTGGACACCTTTACTACGTTGATGGGGCAGGCAATGTTTGTGAAGCTGTGATGGCTCGAGGTGGAAGGAAGAAGAAAAAGTCCGCTAAGAAAACCACTAAAAAGAAAAAAAGATAAATAATTTATTAATTTAATCATACTCAATGAACCTTTCAAAAGGGAGGAAAGGTTCATTACTTTTTTAAAATTTATTTCTTCTCCCAATTCTCAATTGCTTTCCTTAACGCGTCAGCTGCAAGATTTGAGCAATGGATTTTTATCGGCGGGAGTTGTCCTAAATATTTTGCAACGTCTTCGTTAGTTATCTTCTTCGCTTCCTTTAAACTCTTACCCTTAACAATTTCTGTCAAAGCAGAAGAAGACGCAATCGCTGCCGCGCAACCAAAAGTTTGGAAAGTAATGTCTTTAATTTTATCTCCCTCTATTTTTATCATAATTTTCATCACATCGCCACAGGTTGGGTTTCCAACTATCCCCTCTGCATCAGCGTCTTTCATCTCACCCATATTTCTTGGATTTTTGAAATAGTCAAGAACTTTTTCGTTATAAGAAACATTGTTTTTCATACTAACAAATTATAACTCCTTTTGTTTTTCTTTGAATTTTAACGGCTTTTTTCAAGAAAGAGTTAAAACTATGTCCATTAATCCATTTTTCTTCTAACTCATCCATAAATTTTTTGTTTTTTACGACAAAGCCAACATCTTCATAGTTTGGGGTCAAAAACAATTTTTTTATCGGGGTTTTAAATAAAATTAAATGATCAATCCCCTCCATTAAAGGAGATTTTACAGCCTCATTAATCTCTTTAAATTTTAGATTCTCTAAGGCATCAATATAATATAGATGCACAAGTTCATGAAATAAAAAATAGTTCAGCCAATCTTTACTCCATATATTTATAAAAATATTTTTACCATCAATTACATTTGCTATATTGTAATCAAAAAAAGCATTGATATTAACTATTTTATCATTATTTAAATCAACTTCAAAAATCGTTTTTAGTTCATTAAGAAATTTTTTCTCTTTTTCTTTTAAGATTCCTTCACATTTAGATTTTGTTTCCTTTAGCCTATCTTTATTGTCTAGGTGAATTTTCTTAATTTGATTGAAGACATCTTTCTTCCCTCTTAAATTCCTTATTAAGATCTCTTTACCCGCAAAATGTATTGTGTCTAAGATATTTTTTCTCTTAGGATTTGAAGTTATTTTCATTTCCCCTTATTCAGCTCTTTAATTAATTTTTCAACGTCAACCCCATGCATTGTCGCTCCTTCTTCAATCGTTTCAAACTGAGCCATTGGACAGCCTCCACAAAATAAACCGCGCCTCGCAAGTTCTTGTGCTGCCTTGGGGTTGATTTCAATTAATTCGGCAAAAGTCATTTCTTTAGTTATCTTCTTCATATTTCCTCCTTAAATTTAAATGGACTAATTTTTTTTAATCTTTCTACACTCTCTTTTATACATTTGACCACATCTTCGGCGTCTTTTTCAGTAATCTCCCCCAGTGTAATCCGAATGCTCCCATTAATATACATCTCATCAACACCTATAGCCTTCAGAACATAACTTTCCCGTAGTTTACTGGATGCACAAGCGGAACCCGTTGAAACAAATATCCCCTTTTCATTAAGCAATAACATAAGACTCTCACCCTCTATTCCAAAAAATGAAACATTAATATTATTGTGAACCCTTTTTTCAACAGAGCCATTAATTCTCACTCCCCCAATTTTTAAAATTTCCTCAATCATTTTATCTCTTAATTTTCTTATTTCTGCTCTATTAAAATCAAAATCTAAAGCAACAGCTAAACCCACAATTCCAGAAGTATTTTCAGTCCCGCTTCTTAAACCTTTTTCCTGTCCTCCACCAGTTAAAATCCCTTTGATGTTCGTTCCTTGCTTTACATATAAAAAACCAATTCCTTTTGGAGCACCAAACTTATGTCCTGAAACTGACATCAAATCCACATTCATTCCAGAAACGTCAATCTCCAATTTTTTAAATGATTGAACGGCGTCTGTATGAAAATAAACTTTTCTCTCTCTGCAAATTTGACCAATTTCTTCAATCGGTTGGATAGTTCCGATTTCATTATTTACATGCATAACAGAAACAACCAATGTGTCGTCATTAATTTTATCTTTCAGGTCTTTCAAATCAACAATTCCTTCTTTGTCTACTTTTACATAATCAACATTGTAACCTTCTTCTTCAAGGTCTTTGCAAGTCTCTAAAACTGAAGGATGTTCAATTACAGAAGTAATAATATGCTTCTTCTTAGGATTGGCTTTTGCAAGGCCCCTTATCGCAAGGTTATTACTTTCTGTCCCCCCTGAAGTAAATATAATCTCAGAAGGCTTCGCTTTAATAAACTTAGCAACCTTCTCCCGGGTCATTTCAGTAATATCCCTTGCTTTCTCACCCTTTTTATGAAGTGATGAAGCATTTCCGTAATTTTTTGTCAGAACATCTAAAACTCCCTTCGCTACATCTGGCAAAACTTTTGTAGTAGATGCATTATCCAAATAAATTTCTTTTACCATCAGTACCTCGGCTCACAATTGCAATATTTAATTACTTCTTTATTATACCTTTTGCAGACGTTACAAGAACAGCTCGTATCTTTCATAAATTTGAGAATTCTTTGAATTTCTAAAACAGCCATTCGGGGGTTTTCATAAATTACTTTAGAAGACTTTTTAATTTCTTTTTTTACCTCATCACTTAGTTTAATTTTATTAGCTCTTTTATTAGACACATACTGAGAAACTGCTGCTTTACTGACCCCGAGAGTGTCCCCCGTCTTTTCGTAACTTAATCTATATTCACTAATCAGAAGCATCGCTAACTCTTTCCTTACTGCAGGTATGATATACCAAACTTCTATTTCCTGAGGTAGCAGATACATGTTAACTATAGTTAACTGAGGTTTATAAATTTTTTGAACGACCAAAACTCTTTAGAGAAATATTTATAAACTTACTCATTTGTATCTATCATCATTAGATGGGCAGTATAGTAGAATTCTCTGGGTGTGAAGAGGATGAACCTCCTAATCCCAATAATGTTGCTTTAGTTATCCCTGAATGGAAAAGCATCTTGTCAAAAAGCCTTTCAAGCCCATGTTCAATTTCATACCTTTTAGGTCTACCAGAACAGGAAATAAAAGAAGTTTGTAAAAAGTATCCTGCCCTTATCAATCCCTATTATCTTTCCCTTATTAAAGAAAAAAATGACCCGATTTACAAGCAATGTATTCCATCTAAAGAAGAACTTTCTGATTCTTTTGGCTGTGAGGACCCGCTTAACGAAGAACCTGAGCATCAAAAAAGAGTAAATGTCCCATCACTTATAACCCACAGATATCCAGACAGAGTTTTATTTAGGGTTTCTAATAAATGTGCAATGTATTGCCGTTTCTGTACACGAAAAAGAAAGGTCGGCGATATCAACAAACAACCCACATGGAAAGAAGTAATTGAAGGCCTGAATTATATAAAAAGTCACTTGGAAATTCGCGACGTTTTACTTTCCGGAGGAGACCCGTTTATGCTAAGTGATAATATTTTAGAGAGAATAATAAGTTCCATTTATAAAATCTTAAAAGAACGTAAAAACTCTATCATTCGTATTGGAACGAGAATACCCTGCGTTCTCCCCCAAAGAATAACTCCTCAATTATGCGATATTCTAAAAAAGTATCACCCCATTTATATCAACACCCACTTTAATCACCCTAACGAAATCACTCCCGAAAGTCGAAGAGCTTGTGAAATGCTCGCAGATTCAGGTATCCCAGTTGGATGTCAGACAGTTTTATTAAAAGGTGTAAATGACGACCCAAATGTTATGAAAGAATTAATGCAGGGGTTAGTCAGTATGAGGGTCAGACCTTATTATATCTATCAGGCAGACCCAGTCAGAGGAACTAACCATTTTAGGACAAGGGTTGAAAAAGGACAAGAAATCTACAAAGCAATCCGGGGTCACACTTCTGGTTTATGTGTCCCTACTTATGTAATAGATGCCCCTGGAGGAGGTGGAAAGGTCCCTGCAATTCCAAACTATATTCAGGAGATAAATAGTAAAAAAGTTATAATGAAAAACTTTGAAGGTAATTTGCACGAATATCCGCAAATTGAGGAAGATTAACTATTAAAAAGCTATATAACTTTTATAGCACCAACAGGACAGCCTTCTTCCGCTTCTTTTTCACAGGTTATTTCCCCTACTTCGGCTTTCTTAGGTTTTGCTTTCCCCCCGTCTAACTTAAAAGATTTAGGGCAGGTTGCAACACAAGCTCCACACCCGATACATTTGTTTCTATCAACACTTATCTTATGCATTTTACCTCCTTTTTGTTATTCTTTAAAATCGTTAAAATAATTGCAGGGCTTGTTATCACATTTCCAGTCACCCCAGAAAAATAAGCAACAGCAGCTAAAAGCAAAAGAATAATTAAAATTCCTATCGTAATCGCCACGGCTCTTTTTTTACTGACCATCTCTTTTCTAATCCCACAAGATTTATAAACTTAACCCGCTTGAAGAGGTTATGGCTTTCATAATTTGGATATTAATCGGGATAGTTCTTGTTTTGGCCATAATACTATTTATATACTACAATCGTTTTGTCACCTTATCTAATCAAATAGATAATTCTCTAGCCCAAATTGATGTTCAATTAAAGAAAAGAGCAGACCTCGTTCCAAGTTTAATAGAATCTGTTAAGGGTTATATGAAACATGAGAAGGCAGTCATAACGGAAGTAACGAACGCAAGAAAATCTTTAATTGGAGCAAAAGATTTGCAGTCAAAAATAAAAGCTGGCAACAAGCTTGAAGGAGCATTAGGAAGACTTTTTGCAGTCGCAGAAAATTATCCAAATCTTAAGGCAAATGAGAACTTCTTACATTTCCAGCAGGAAATTTCCGCAATTGAAAACAAGATAGCTTACGCAAGACAATACTTTAACGACGGAATAATGAGTTACAATATCCTTCAGACAACAATTCCTGGAAAATGGTTCGCTTCTCTTTACAAGTTCGGTAAAAAAGATTATCTTCAGATTCCTGAAGAATCGAGAGCGATGCCCCAAGTTAAGTTTTAATTTTTTCTCTACTCTTTCAAAATTCTCCTTGCGTAAAAGCGAACCCCTATTTTTAATGTTTTAAGTCGCCCCTTATAGAACTAAATTCTTTTAGAAACCTTTTCTTTTACTTCTTTAACAAATTCTTCCAATTTAACGTCAAATCTCAGTTTCTTTTCTCCCCTTTCACGAACAGCAAGAGTCTCTTTTTCTTCTTCCTTATCTCCGATAGTTATAATATAAGGAATTTTCATCATTTCTGCATTTCTTACTTTGTCATTAACAGTTGTTGAGTCAAAATCAAAATCTGCCCGAATTCCTTCTTCCTTCAATTTATCAAAAAATTCTTTTGCCTTTTCTATATTTCTGTCAGTAAAACTCAAAACACGCACTTGAACAGGAGACAGCCAAAGAGGAAGAGCTCCATTAGTATGCTCTAATAGTATCCCTGCAAACCTCTCTAATGAGCCATAAATAGCATTATGAAGCATAACTGGACGTTTCTTTTCATTATCTTTATCAATATAAGATATTTCAAACCTCTCTGGCATTGAAAAGTCAAGCTGAATAGTTCCGCACTGCCATGTTCTTTTTAAAGAATCTGTTAAATGAAAATCAATTTTTGGACCATAAAAAGCCCCATCCCCTTCGTTAATCTTAAATTTAATCTTTTTCTTCTCAAGAACTTTCTTTAAGATACTTTCTGACAAGTCCCAAATTTTCTCATCACCAATCCTTTTTTCAGGACGGGTAGACAATTCCACCTTGTATTCAAAACCAAATTTCTTATATACAAAATCAACTAAATCCATCAATTTTGAAACCTCATCTTCCACTTGCTCCTCTGTGCAAAAAACATGAGCATCATCTTGTGTAAATTGAATAACTCTAAAAAGCCCTGCCAAAACTCCTGATAATTCACACCTGTGGACAACTCCAAGCTCTCCAACCCTCAAAGGAAGGTCTTTGTAAGATTTAGGAGAGTTTTTGAAAACAAGCAATCCGCCAGGGCAACTCATAGGTTTCACAAGAAAATCCCGATTCTCATAATTAGTAACAAAATTATTCTCTTTATATTTGTCCCAATGACCCGAAATTTTCCAAACCTTTGAATCCATTATCTGAGGTGTTTTTATCTCCTGATAGCCATTTCTTCTATGGACTTCTCTCCAAAATTCAGCAAGCTCGTTATAAATGATTAATCCTTTATTATGCCAGAAAACCATTCCGGGTGCGACTTCGTTAAAAGAAAACAAATCCAGCTTCTGCCCTAAAATTCTGTGGTCATTTTCTTTAAGTTTTGAAGTGTCAAGTTTTGATTTAGCAATCTGCCTTAAGAGTTTTTTTTCATCATAATCTTCTTTTTTGTTGCTTATCTCTATCACCTTTTCTTCTCCGCCAATTTCTCTTGATAATTCCGCCAGAGGATGGCCCTTACATTTCAATTCAAATTCTTTATAATAGCCAAAAGGGGCACGATAAACTTCAATCTTCTTTTTTTTCAATTTAGTTTCAGACTCAATTAAGACGAGAAGAGCTGTATCGGAGTCGGCTAAATTTGAGGAGAGATGGGCATAGGGATAAAGGACGACTTTTTTCGCTCCAGTTTTTTCTAGAATTTCTAAAACATTTTTAACGAGCTCATCAGAAGCTTTGTCAGGGTTTAATTCATCAATTTTCTCAACAGCAACAAAAACACCTAAAGGTTCTTTAACATTGACCTCTTCTTTACCTTTCAATTCTTCTGGATTTTTAATCGCTTTTTTCAAAGGCTTAAATTTCAAATAGTCACAATGCAAACTTAATATTTTCATACAATTATATATCAGAATTCTTTTTAAAGTTAACCGAATGGTTTATAAATAAGAAAGTATAATTATTTTTATGAGTGATTTGATAGAGAGGTGTCCTACTGGTATAAAGGGTTTTGACCGCCTTTGTCAAGGGGGATTTGTAAGAAATTCTGATAATCTTCTTGTTGGGGGTCCAGGTTCAGGAAAAACTACTTTTCTCTTAGAATTCTTATGGAATGGTGCAACGAGGTTTAACGAAAACGGGCTTTACTGCTCATTTGAACCCGACGTCGTGGAGATATTAAAAGATGGAATGGTTTACGGCTGGGATTTTACTAAATTAAATAATATGGGAAAAATAAAATTTATGAGATTCGCTCCACAGACATCAATTGAAGAATTAAAATCAGAACTGACTAAAATAATTTCTAAAAATGATATAAGGAGAATTTGCTTTGACCCAATCTCAGTTCTTGCTATGAATCTTGACGACCTCGGAAAAGTAAGACAAACTATTTTTGAATTATCTTCTTTAATGAAAAGACTAAAAGTGACTTGTATCTATGCCGATGAAAGTCTTGAAAGTGAAATGAATGGGGGAAATAGCGAACTAGCAAAAACAGACGTGCTAAAATTCTTATCAGACTCTGTTACGGTTTTTTATGAATCAGGAATCGCTGGAGCTGGAGATAGAGCCTTAAGAATAGCCAAAATGAGACGAACCTCCCACGAGAGGAATGCTATTGGAATGAAAATAACGCAAAAAGGAATTGAGGTTATTGACCCTTCGCTTGTTATTGGGGAAATTCCCGCGATAGAAGGGGATTATACAGATGTAGAACCCCAGCAAAGTGCAGAAGAAGTAACCAGCTTCCCAACACCTATTCAACAAGCGCCCTCTCAACAACCCCAAAAACCAATAGTTCAACAAACCCCTCAGCAAGAGCAACCAACTTCTATTCAGGAATATTAATTTTTTAAGAGTTATTTAATCAAAAACTGGTCAATTCTTTTTTCAGCTTCTTTCTTCTTCTTTTGGTGTTCCTTTAAGAATTCATTTATTCTCTCAATTAAAATTCCTTTCAACTCCCCTGAAAGCATCTTTCCCGACTCATATTTCTTTTTAATTTCTTCAAGTTTATTATCATCTGGTTCAAAAAACATTTTTAAATATTGAAAGGAAACATCAATTTCGGCGTTTCCCCCTTTCTTTCTGTGCTCTTCAATTGTTGCCTGACCGCCGGAAAAAGCATATTTGTTTATTTTTTTCTTTACGGTTTTTGGGTCATCAGAAAGGAAGATAACCCCTTCTCCGCTTGATGACATTTTTATCCCCCCATATAGTGAAGGAATAAATTTAGCGTGAATCGCCGCAGGTTTTTCAAGTTTAAAATCAGAATGGTTAGCAATATCTCTTGTCAACCTTATAAAAGGGTCTTGGTCAATTCCAACAGGAACCACCGAAATGTGCTTTTCCTTTAAATAGAACTGGGGGAACAGAATATGTGCAGCCTGCATTGCAGGATAAAAAGACCAGCCAATATTCTTCTCAGGAGAAAGCCCAAACGTCGCCTTAGCCGTAGAGTAAGTTATTCTTTTTGCTATCCTTGCCGCATACTTGTAAATGTCTGTATAAACGAAATCTTCAAAAATAAATGTTTTTTCAGGGTCAAAACCAAGGGCTATGATATCTAAAATATTATCATAAGAGAACTTTAAAGACTGCTCAAATGTTATATTCTCATTTACAAAAAACTTCTCATCATCAGAAATAGGTATAAAAACAGGGCAGTCAAAATTCTCCTGAAGTGACTTAGCCACAAGCAAAGGAACAAGATGTCCAATATGCATTTTTTCAGAAGGACCCCTACCAGTTATCACAGAAACCTTTTTTCCTTCATCAAAAGCACTAAGCCACCTATCAAAATCTCTATGTGAAAAGTAGATTTTCCTTCTAAGAAGAGGATGGCAATTTTTTACTCTCTCATAAATCTTGTCAGAAATCTTAATCGTCCCAAATTCTTTCACAAGTTTGTCATAATCTACCTCTCCGGAAACTTCCCACGGAGTCACCTTATTTGCCATAAAACTCTAACCCCCCGACATTTATAAATTTGTTTATGAGATTGCTTTACGATAATATTTAAATAGTATCTTGTCATATTTAAAGAATGAAAAAGAGATTGGGATTAATACTTATTATGCTTTTTTTAACTTCATTAGTTTTCGCAGAAATGTCTATTTCCGAACCTTTAGGAACATACAATTTAAAAGATAAATTATATGTAACTGTAAGTGGAGTAAGAGGGGAAGAAAGTGGGAATTTTAACATAGACTTGGTTTGTAGCAACAAAACAATTAATCTTGCGAAAGTTTCTGCAAGGTCTTTTCCGACAGAGAAAGATTCGGTATATGAACTTCCCTTCAAAATTTTAGATGAGGAAGACCTTGAGATAGAAAACATAACAGATATTATAGGAAATTGTCAGATTATTGCTTATATAGGTCAAAATGCAGTCTCTACAAAAGTTTTCACTATCACAGATAAAATCTTTATAACCCCGACGCTAGATAAAAAATCTTATAATCCAAAAGAAGCAATAACCTTAAAGGTTGACGCTGTAAAAGCAAATGGGGATTTATTTAATGGGTTCATTGAGGTTACTGAAGCATCCTTCTTTAGTAAGGCTGTTGAATCTGGGCAGATGATGAACACTTTTAGTCTTTCTGAAACATTAGAAGCTGGAACATATTATCTTAACATAACTGCTTATGATTTAGGAAGCAAGGGAAGGCTAAACACTGGTTCGTCCAGAATTTCTTTTGACATAAATCAAGTAGCTACTTCACTCGTATTAACATTATCCGATAATGTAGCAACGCCGGGAGGAGAATTTACAATAAGTGCCGAAGTCTTTGACCAATCGGGAAAAGAAATGAGTGGAAAAGTTTCGGGAAAATTAATCTCTCCTTCAGGCGAAGAAAGAGAGGTCTTAATGAATACAAAAGATTATTTTAAAGTAAATTTTCCTACAAACGCTACTGCAGGAATCTGGAAATTAAGAGTTTTCTTTGAAAAGCTCGGAGAAGAAAGAGAAATAGAAATGAAAGAACTTCAAAAAGTTAACTTAGAGATTGAAGGTTCCGTTCTTATCGTAACCAATGTTGGTAATGCCCGTTACAACAAGACTATAAGCGTCCAGATAGGAAATGAAACAAAAGAATTAAATCTAAATATGGAAATGGGTGAACAAAGAAAGTTTAATCTGGGAGCACCTGAAGGAGAATATGAGGTTTTAGTTGAAGACGGAGAAAGCTCCCTGTCAAAACAGGTTTTGCTTACAGGAAGAGCAATTTCCATCGATGATTTGGAAAAAGGCAGTTTTAGAAACTATCTTGTTTTATGGGTATTTCTGATAGTTTTATTCGGTGGAGTAGGAATAGTTATGTTAAGAAAATCTCAAAAGACCACAAACCTCAATGAGAAAAACAATCATGAGGAAAAGAACTTTCTTAGTAAAATTTTGGATAAGTTCAGAGGTTCAGGAAAGCGAAAATCAGTGGAAGACATTGTATATGAAAAAAGTAAATCAGATAAAAAAACCTTGGATTTAACCTCGGGAAAAACATCAGGTGCAGAATCAGCCCTAGTATTAAAGGGAGAGAAATATCCATCAGCAATTATTTCATTAAGTATAAAGAATTATGGGACTTTAGGGACTCAGGCTAAAGAATCTTTGGTAAAGTTAATCGGAGACTTGGATACAAAGAGGGGTTTAGTAGATTGGAAGAGCGATTACATCTTTATCATTTTTTCACCAGTAGTTACAAAAACTTACGCCAATGAAGTTCTTGCTTCAAAAGTTGCATTTGCCTTGTGGGGGGCATTATGTGAATATAATAAAAGGTCAAAAGAAAAAATAGAATTCAACATGGGAGTAAATTCAGGGGACATCATCGCATCAAAAAATCAAGGTAAACTTGAGTATACAGGGGTTGGAAACACAATTTCGCTGGCGAAAAGAATATCAGATTCAGACTCTGGAAAGATTTTAGTCTCAGAAAACATAAGGAAAAGAGGAATAAGAGATCTATCAGTTAGGAAATTAAAAGAAATTGGGGAAAACCCAGTTTATGAGGTTTATAACATAAAAGACAGGGAAGCAAACGAAGCAAAACTAAAAGATTTGCTAAAAAGAGGAAACATCTAGTTGGACTTTAGTTTCTTAATCTCTGCACTTATTTTCTTGTCTGTTTCCTTCGGATGCGTTCTACAATAAAGCTCTATTTTGCTTGAATCATTATGTGCAGATTCGTATTCCATACCCTTAGCCATCAAATTCCTTTCGTGAATTTCATGGAGAAGAACGAATTTTCTTTCTTTTAACGAAAGGTCGTCATCAATCCATATCTCTCCCTTAGGTATAAAAGAATACACCTTATCATGACCTCCTTCTGTAAAATCTATAAACAAAAAACTTCGCACAATTTCTCCGTTAACAACCCATACCTTAATCTTTTTGCTGTAAGAAATAATTTTCTTTTTATGAATCTTCTTAATTAACTGGGGATAATCTTTGCTTAGACCGAATTCTTTTTTTATTAATTCTTTTTTTGCCCTCTCTTTTTTCTCTATTTTCTCAGCAAGTTCAACTGCCTCCTTTTTTTTAATCCCTCGGGAAATAAGGCGATGTAGTGCAAGCATATAATCTATGAAAAACTTTTCCTCTCCAGGACTTCTCTCTTTATCAATCCAAATTTCATTTTTGGGGATGAACTTAAATTGAGGGTACTGACCAAAATTAGTGAAATTAATCTCTAAATTATTTCTTATATAATTGCCGTCTACTATCCAAGCGACTAAGCCAGAAAACTCGCCGTATTTTTTTATATAAGGCTTCACCAACATCCATATACTTACAAAATTCTAATTATAAATCTTTCCTAAAAATTTTCTCCATTGCATTGACTATATTAATCTCAATATCCTGATTTTTTTCTGAAAATTTATCAATTAATTTCCCTATCTTTCTATTAGATTTTCTTTTCCCACCATAAATATTTTTAATTTTTGCATAAAGTTCAATTTCTTTGTCAGATAAAAAATAAAGCGGACGAGAAATTTTATCTTTTGGTTTTGGTCCAGTAAATTTTCCTTTAAGAATATTTATAAAAATCCTTTCGGCGCATTCGCTTAAATTTTCAGAACTAAAATTTGGTTTATTAGAAAACTTGACCTTAAATTTTCCTCCAAGAACTCTTTTCAAAACAAGATAATTTAAATTGTCAGACTTTTTCAGTAAAATAATTCTGTCTTTTGGGAGCATTCCATATTTTCGGATAGTTCTGAAAATTTTCCTTTCAAAGTAATTAATAAACTCTTTTTTATTCAATTCTCTCTGATTAGTAAACTTCCAGACCTTTTTCTCCATAAAAGTTTAATCCCAAAACATTTTTATAGTTATCTCATTTGATATATTTATGCAACTTGCCGATGCAATAAAAAAGAGAAAAAGTGTCAGAAGGTTTTCTCATAAAAGCCCTAATTGGAGAAAAATCATAAGAGCAATTGATTTAACAAGGTTTAGTCCGAGTGCAGGAAATCAATTTTCTTTGAAATTTATCTTAGTTTCGGACAAATACAAAATTGGAAAGCTTTCTGAAGCATCACAGCAGGAATTTGTTGGAAACGCCCAATATATAGTGGTTGCGGTTTCTGATGATTCAAAACTGATAAAACTATACGGAGAGCGGGGAATCCGTTATTCTTCTCTTCAAGCAGGAGCCTCTATTCAAAACTTTCTTTTAGCACTAACCGAGCAGGGTCTTGTAACAACTTGGGTAGGACATTTCTACGATGAACAGGTGAAAGAAGTCTTAAACATCCCGGAAAATCTTTCAGTTGAAGGAATTTTTCCCGTAGGGATAGAAACAAAAATTAAAACAAAAGAGAGATTAAAACTTGATTTGGAAAATATCGTTTACTTTGACAAGTGGGGAAACAAGAAAATGGAACCTTTGACAAGAGTCAGCCTTGAAGGTTTATAATGGGGGTGTCTTTAGAAATTAATGTAGAAAGATGTAAGGGATGCGGGCTGTGTGTATCTCACTGTCTTAATAATATTCTAGAAATGGGCAACGACACAAATCAAAATTCTTATAATTATCCCCAATTAATAGAACCAGAACAATGTGTGGGTTGTAGGAATTGTTACACTATCTGTCCAGATGTTTGTTTCAAGATAGTCAAAACTTAATGGATATAACTAAGGAAGGATTATACCAATAATTTAAATAATACCCTTTTTTTCATATTAAATGCCACTCATAAACACCACAGAAAAAACTAGGAAAGTAATAGATGGAAAACCTTTTTATGTGGTCCCTAAGGGGGGAGATACTTTGACAAACCCAAGAACAAATGAGGTATATAGAACGGATGGGGATAGAGTATACATTAGGGGGAGAGTAATTGGGAGATTAGAGAGATTTTCTTAATTACTTTTTTCTTTTTTAGCTTTCTTTACCCACTTGACTTTCTTAGCGACTCTTCCGATTTTGACGTTCTTTCGGCATTTTGAAGAGCAGTAATATTTTACATTCCCATCTTTTAAAACTACAGTAGTTCCTCGTGGAAATTCGTAACTTTTTTTGCAAAATGAACAAACAGGCATCTTAACTCTGTGCTCCTTTGTTTATTTTCTTCATTATTCTTCGTGCTTCAATCTCTGTTTCTCTAAGCATCAAAATATCTCTCTTTCTCACTGGACCTCTGACATTTCTTCTTATAGATTTTCCTCTATTTCTTCCCTGTAAAATCTTACACTTTACCTGTGTGATTTCCCCTTTTGTTCCGCTTCTTCCTAAAATTGCTTCTACAATTGCTGGAACAGCACCTTCTTCAGTAAGTTTTTCAGAACCTTTCGAGCCCCCTTGTTTCTTTTCCTGCTGAGGCTTTCCTTTTTCCTTTTTTTCTTTAGCCATTCTCTTAGTAAATTATCAGAGTTTTGCGTCGCCTTCTTTGATTACAGCAACAGCAGTTGTTGGTCTGCTAATTCCTGCGCAAATTCCTAGTTTTTCCTTGGAATCCACTTCAGCGAATTTAATTCCTTTCTCTTTGCAAAGAATCGGCAAATGCTGAGTAAGTTCTTTGGGCTCAACATCTTTTGCAACAACAACAAGCTTTGCTACCCCCCTCTCAACCGCCTTGGTAACTTCATTCACACCCTTGTCTACCTTGCCAGTCTTAGACGCTTTCTCGATAATATCGTATGTTTCTGCCATTTTATTTAATTGAGAACAAAGTCCTCATAACCAAAAGTTAATCATTGGTGAAAGAAAAGAGAAATTTGAGTTTATAAAACTATTCATTCAAGATTATTTTTCAATCCATCTAAACAACAAATGATTTTTTTTATTATCCACTTCTTCAACAACAATAGGTTCAACATAATCCTCATAGGGCCCACTATAATTTTTAGGTTTACCATAAAGAATATCTCTAATACCTTCCCCCCACCAAGAAGAATCAGAAAGACACCATTTTAAATCTTCAAATCCAATTAGCCTTACATGCTCTTCCAACATAACCCTACTAAAAGCAATTATATCTTCCATGTAAATACAAAAAATAACAATTTATAATCTTATCTAAACTCTCCACCCAACCACAACATCGTCCGTCCTTTCTCTAGGTTTTATATCTGCTTTGTTTAAATCTCCCTCAAACAACCCTTCCTTAAACATTTTTAATCCAAGATACCCTATCATCCCCGCATTATCCACAAGTAAACTTCTGTTTGGACAGAAAAACTTCACACCCCTATCATCACACATTTTCTTGCACATTTCTTGCAATCTGCTGTTGCAAGCAACTCCTCCCCCAAGCAGAAGTTCTTTTTTCCCAGTGTGTGCCAGAGCCCTTTCAGCAACTTCAACAAGCATAGCAAAAATAGTTTCCTGCATAGAATAAGCTATCTTCCTTAAATCCTCTTTTTTGTCAACTAAATTCTTGATTTTTGTCTGCAAACCCGAAAATGCGACATCCATTCCTTTAACAGAGTAAGGCAAATCAATAATTTCACTTTTGTTTTCATATTCTTCCGCCATCTTTTGTATCTTTGGTCCACCAGGAAAACCCAACCCCAAATATCTAGCGATAGTGTCAATGAAATTTCCCACCCCTAAATCAAGAGTCTCGCCAAAAACTCTATACTTCCCAGCCTCATAAGCAATTACTTGTGTGTTTGCTCCACTCGCGTAAAGCAGAACAGGGTCCTTTGCCCCAGTTGTCTCCCCAATTTCTAAATGGGCAATGCAATGATTGACGCAAACAACAGGTATACCTAATTTTTTCGCAGTATCTTTAGAAAATTTCATCCCTTCCAGCAAACAAGGTGCAAGTCCCGGAGCATTAGAAAAAGCAACAGCCTCAATATCCGCTTCGTTAATCATAGCCTCCTTCAAAGCACGCTCGTACAATTCTTTAGAGACTTTTTGGTGATGTTTTCTGACTTCAATAGGAATCATCCCACCCTTTTCAGTCGTGTAAACATCTTTTACATTAGACAAAATCTTTCCCCCAAAATCCACAACAGCAACTCCAAAAGTATGCGCCGTGCTCTCAATTCCTAAGATGTATTTCATAGAAAATAAAGCAAAAGGTGTTTTATAACTTTTACTTATATAAAAATGTGATTAGAGGGGATAGGGAAATAAATCTCCTCCCTATGTAAGACATAAAGGTCATCTTTTTCGTCAACTACCAGTAACCGACTACGGGGCTGAACAATACCCAAAACATAGACTATACCATCTTCTACTATAGGTTCTTTTATTCGATATCTGCCACCTTTTGCAAAGGGAAGAACCGTTATTACATCCCCTCGATAAGGAGGATCTTCTGAAGGAACACTATCCTCTTTAGAAAGTCCTGATTTGGCAGGAATTATTTTTGATAAATCTTGTGTTTCTAAAAACTTTTCAATAATCCTCCGTCTTTCAAAAGGGCTGGAAGTATTTTCTAATAGACTGAATAAACCCATATAAAAATTAAAAATAAAACTTATTTAAAGATTATTATACTATATTTCTTAATTTCATTTTCTTATTTTCCAGTAAATACGAAGAGATACATAAAGTTATAAATAGTAGATGTTCTTGTTTTCCCCATGGTTGCAGAAAAAGAGAAAAACTTCATAGATTTAATAAAGATAGTTTCCCCCGGAACAACACTAAGAAATGTGATAGACGACCTTTTAAGGTCTGACCTTGGAGCAATAATTGTTTTTGATTCTCCCGAACTTCACGAAAAAGGGCTTTTTGAGGGAGGATTCAGGATTAACTGCCGTTTTACAGCACAAAAACTCTTTGAACTATGCAAAATGGACGGGGGGATAATAATTTCAGATGACTTTAAGAGAATTCTCTATGCAAATGTACTAATGACTCCCGACAACTCCATACACACTAACGAAACTGGAACACGCCATAAAGCTGCAGAAAGGATAGCAAAACAGGCAAAAACTTTTGTCATCGCTATCTCAGAAAGAAAAAGAAAGACAACTCTTTATTTCCAAAACTCAAAGTATTATCTTAAAACAACAGAAGAATTAATAAGGGAGATTAGTTCAACCCTTCAGATTCTTGAAAAGCAAAGGGAAATTTTCGACGAGCAATTAGGAACCCTCAACATCCTTGAAATGTCAAAACTCGTTTCCGTAGGTGATGTTTGCAAGGTCCTCCAAAGAACAGAAATGATAATGAAAATCTCAGAATCAATTAAAAAAAGTTTTACAGAACTCGGAAAAGAAGGCAATGTTATGCAGATGAGATACAGGGAACTTCTAAGAGGAATAGAAAAAACAAAAAGTGAACTTCTTAGAGATTATTCAATATTATCTTTGAAAAAATCTGTAAATCTTCTTGAAAATCTTACTTTTGAAGGAATTTTAGACCTAGAATCAATTTCTCGTCTCATATTTGAAAAACCTGTTGAAGAGAACATAATGCCGAAAGGATACAGATTCCTATCACATCTAAATCTTACAAGCAAAGAGATTTCACAGATAGTAAGAGAACTCAAAGATTTAAAGAGAATATTAGAATTAGAATCAAAAGATTTAGAACAATTACTCAAGGGTAGAGCCAAAAAAACAGAAGAAGAAATCAATAATTTAAGAGAACAAATTTTAAACGGAAAAGTTGTCTGCTAAATTATAAATCTCGTGCAAAAAGAGTCCTTCGCCCGTTAGCCTTCGCCCGTTCTTCAGCTTTTTTCAGCATCTCTTCCGTTTTCCTCTCAAATTCCCTCTCAAACTCGTCAGACACACTCGCCTCAACATACTTTCTAATATTACTTTTTATCACCAACGCCATATTTCAATCTTCAACCTCAGGCTTCATAAAAGGGAAAGGAATAACATCTCTTATAGACTCTTGTTCGGTCAGCAAAATTGCAATTCTGTCAATCCCCATACCATAACCTGCTGTCGGAGGCATTCCCGTTTTCAAAGCTTCAATAAAATCAATGTCCATAGGCATTGCTTCCCTGTCGCCTTCGCAAAGCAAATCGGCCTGCTCCTTTAAACGCTTCTCTTGGTCAAAAGGGTCATTCAACTCGTCATAAGCCTTAACAAGCTCCGCCCCGTCAACAATTAATTGAAAAGTATTAATGAGTCTGGGATTTTCTTCATTTCTTTTCGCAAGAGCAATCATCTCAACAGGGTAATGAGTAAGGAAAATAGGCTCAACGATGCTCGGTCTTACAACCCTTTTATAAAGTTCATCAAGCAAAGCTCCGTAATGTTTGCACCCTGAAATATCAACCCCCTTTATCCCCTTTCTTTCAATCTCTTCTTTAAGCGAATCAAAATCGCTCATTTTCTCAAGGTCAATTCCCGTCTTTTCAAGAATTAAATCCCAAAACCTGACCCTTTTTATCGGAAACTTAAATTTAATTAACTTCTCTCCTGATTTAATTTCTTCCTTTATTTTCAAATTCTTAAAAATAAGTTTCAGCATCTCTTCTGTCATAACCATAAGTTTTTCATAATTTGAATAAGCACAATAAAATTCCATCATTGTAAACTCAGGATTGTGAGTAGCATCAATTCCTTCATTCCTAAAGTTCTTTGAAATTGTAAAAACCCTATCAAACCCCCCGACAATAAGTCTTTTCAGATAAAGTTCTGGAGAAATTGAAAGGAATAAATCCATATCAAGAGCATTCAAATGAGTTCTAAAAGGTTCTGCACTCGCCCCCCCGTAAATTGCCTGCAAATTCGGCGTCTCAACCTCTGTAAAATTATTTTTTTTCAGATAACCTCTAATTGTATCAATAATCACACTTTTCTTCTTAAAAACCTCCAAAACTTCTGGATTAACAATCATATCCAGATACCTTTTCCTATATCTGTCTTCTTTTTCCTGAAGTCCGTGCCACTTTTCAGGCAAAGGTAAAACTGACTTACTCAAAAGTTCAAGTTTCTCGCAAAGAATTGAAATCTCCCCCGTCTTTGTCTTAATCACTTTTCCTGAAACCCCAACAATATCTCCTAAATCTATATAACTTTTAAAAAAATCAATAAATTCTTGTTTAGTCTTGCCTTCCTGCAAAACAACTTGAATAGAACCCGACTCGTCCTGAATCTTTGAAAAAATAATCTTCCCAATATCTCTCTTACTAACTAATCTCCCGGCAGTTTTAACTTTCTTATCAATCTTAAAACACTCACTAATCATATTTTTTTTCTCAAATCTCTGCGGATAAGGATTAGTTCCAGAAATTTTTAACTCACCAATTTTTCTCAATCTCTCACCAACAATCTGCTCTTTTCTTCCTGCCATAATCAAACAAGATAAACCCTATTTATATATTTTCCGAACAACAATTTTTTAAACCGTCTTTTCTTAGTGAGATTATGGTAATAAAAACCCCCGATATTCTCCCAGGTGAACCAGGTTATATCTCTAAAAAAGATAGGAGAGAAAAGCAAAAAAATAGGGAGAAGAAGCAAAAAAATAGGGAGAAAGTCCCCGTCCAAATAGGTAAAATCATTCTTGGCTCAAAATCTTTTAGAATAGGTCGTCCAGTAACAACCCCAAGAAAAGAGAAAAAATTTATTATTTGGAGATACACTAAAAAAATTGGTGAGGTAATCCTGTCCCCAAACGGAAATGTTAATCTAAAGTTCTTTAGATTTGGAGGAGTAGCTAATTACAAAAACTTAATTCAAGATGTAGATTTCCAGCGTCGTTGGACAGAAAGAGAGCAAGAGCTTCTTCTGAAACAAAATAAATGTTTCCTTTGTGGAGCAAAAATTTCCCGTTCAGCAAAACCAAATCTCTACCACGCAAAGATGTGGCAAAAACGGGCACATATTCTGGAAGAAGCCGAAAAAATACCTGAAGAAGTTGTAGAAGGGGAATTAACCGTAGAAGAAGGCTGGGCAAGATTCAATGATATTTTAGAGGAAGGGAACAGGTATTATATGTCTTTAGAAGATACACACTTAATTTGTGCAAGTTGCGCAAAGAAAAAAGGATTAAGTTACTGATTTTCTGCCAAACCTTTCCTATCTCTGACCTGCCTTATTATCTTTGTCTGAAGTTCATTAGGTAGTTTCTTGAAAGTCTGACTAACTAAACTGGAAACCCCTCGCCCCTCAGTAGCACTTCTAAGGTCACTGGTCCAGCCAATCATCTCCTGGACAGGAATCTCTGCTTTTATAGTAACCATTGCCGCATCCTGATTTACATCAATTAAATTTCCTCTCTTTGAAGAAATAAGCGATGTAACAGCCCCCATAAAATTGTTTGGTGCTTCAATCTGATGAACCTGAACAGGCTCAAAAATTGCTGGGACCGCTTTAGCGAAAGCCTCTCTAACAGATTCCCTAATAGCAGGATAAACCTGTGCAGGACCCCTGTGTATTGCATCTTCGTGAAGTTTAAGGTCAACCAAAGAAACTTTTAGTCTCAAACAAGGTTCCCGTGCCAAAGGACCAGCCTTCATAACTTCCTCAAAAGAGTCCAAAACAAGTTCGATTACTTCACCAATATGAACCTCTCCCTTCGTCTTATCTAAAAAAACATTCCCGTGAAAAATATCCCTATACTGCTGTGCTTCTTCTCTAGTAATTCCAAGTTTTACTAACGTTTCGTCTAAGGTTTTATCTTTCTTTTTTATTCTCCCTTCAGGAAGCTTCCCCTCAGCAATTGCTTCCGAAATCTTATCTTCCAAAGGTTCAACAGTAAGGTAAAAAGTATTATGCTTATTAGGAGATCTTCCTTCTGCAGGCTCGCTTTTCTTAACAACAGACTCCCTAAACACAACAATTGGCGGACCCATCTCAACTTCCAATCCTTTCTCTGTTTTTATTCTGTTTTCAATAATCTCTAAATGAAGTTCCCCCATACCAGACATAAGAGACTCCCCTGTTTCCTCGTTGATTTCTATTCTAAGGCTCGGGTCTTCCTTTCCAACCTGCCTTAAAACCTCAATTAATTTAGACAAATCTGCAGTCCTCTTTGCAGTAATAGATTTTGTAACAACTGGCTCAAAAAGATGAGTAATCGCATCAAAAGGCTCAATCGGATTTTTAGAGACAGTCTCTCCAACAACAACATCTCTTAAGCCGACAATTCCTACAATATTTCCTGCTATGACTTCATCAAGCTGAACTCTCTGAGCCCCTTTATAAACCGAAACTTGCTGGACCCTAACAGTTCTATTAGCAATGTTCATATGGAGTTCATCTCCTTGTTTTATTTTTCCCGAGAATAGTCTTCCCGCAGCAACCTCCCCAGCATGGGGATCAATTACAATTTTAATAGGGACAAAAGCAACCTCTCCATCAGGATTGCAAGACCTTAAATCCTTTCCAATAGAACTATCAGCATCTCCGTGCCATATCTTAGGGATTCTATAATCCTGTGCTTCTTTAGGATTAGGGTGGTTTCTTATAACCATATTTAAAACGACTTCGTGAATAGGAGCCTTTTTCGCGAGTTCTTTATAATTCTCCCCCCCAGATTCGTAAGCATCAATTATCTCTTTAAAGCTAATTCCTTTCTTTTTCATATAAGGAATACTCAATGCCCAGTTATGAAACGCCGAACCAAAAGCCACGCTCCCCTCATTAACACTAACCCGCCATTTTGAACCATATTCTTCTTCAGCAATATTTAATATGAGCTTATTAACATTATTAATTATATCAATAAATCTCTTTTGCATCTCTTCAGGGGTTAGTTTTACTTCTCTAATTAATCTGTCCACTTTGTTAATAAATAAAACTGGTTTTACTCTCTCTTTCAAAGCCTGTCTTAAAACAGTTTCTGTCTGAGGCATTATTCCTTCACTTGCACAGCAAAGAACAATCGCACCATCAACCGCCCTCATAGCTCTCGTAACATCTCCTCCAAAATCTACGTGACCAGGAGTATCAATTAGGTTAATTAAATAGTCTTCATTATCAAATTTATGAATCATCGAAACACTGGCAGAATCTATTGTTATCCCCCTCGCCGCCTCATCTTCATGAAAGTCTAATGCACACTGCTTACCGGCAAGTTCGGCAGAAAGCATTCCTGCCCCTGCTAACAGATTATCAGAAAAAGTAGTCTTACCATGGTCAATATGGGCGCAAATAGCAATATTACGAATGTGAGTCGGGTCTTTTTGTAGTTTCTTAACCTTTACAGTCATATCTTCAGCCATTAACAATTATTGAAAAAATGCTTTATAAAGTTTACTAGCCTACTGCCCAAAGTTTCTCGGATGAAACTCAACTACTCTATTTGGATTATTTAAATTATTTTTTGCCTCTCTATTTCTCAAAAATGCAGAAATCTTGCTGAAAGGAATTATCTCAATCAAACCAACATTCTTGCCGTAAGATTTTTTCATTATATAATTAACTTTCTCAGAATTCCATCCCTGATTTTTAAGTGATTTAACGATTTCTCCGTCTTTTATTCCTCTGGCACGGGAGTTCGCAACATACATCAGAAGATTATAAATCTGGCTTCGGTCATCTCCAAAAAGATAAATTTCATAATGTTTTTTATACCATAATTGTAAAAAAACATATATCACTAACATAATCAAAAAAACAATAATCACATAGAATAGAGCACGCGATTTTGGTTTGCAGTCACTTCTGCAATTTTCCCAATCTTCTCCAAACTCAGGTTCACATACTAAATTAAAATTACAATTTTCGTCTATATCCTCTTCAAGAATCATGGAACTCAGCCTCGGAGAAACAAAAAAAGAAGTTTCTTCAGGATTTAGAGAATAAAACTCAATCACTTTTCTCTCATTGCTCCCTATTAGAATCCCAGAAGAACCATCAGAGCTCTTCACTAAAGAATTTTCTTTAAAATACAAACTCTCTTTGGGCGCATTAATAACAAAATAACTTTCTTCATCACTATTTGACTTTAAATTAAGATTATAGTGCCTAAATATTTCTTCGTCGCCACTTTCTCTCAAAAAGATAATTTTCTTGTAGCCTACCCTCGCATCGATATTCTCTCTTTGCCAAGTCAGGATTTGACCAACATAACCACCTGGATTAGAAGGGTTGCTCTCCTCAAAAAATGACGCTACTGCATTTGCATTAACTTCAGACCGAGAAGTTAAAATTGCGGGGATAATTCTGCTTTCGGTGTAAATACTGCTGAAGAAATCCATAGAATAAATCTCATTGGCTATTCTAAGAAAGTCTTCATCTGTTTTTGCGTCTTCTCTATCTTCTTCAAGCCTCAGCAAATTTTGTTCGTAAAAAGATATATTTAATTCCTTCCTTAAAGAGTCCCTGTACCAATCAGAAATCTTGTTGAAATAAGAGTTTATTTGTTCAAGAGAGTTTTTTCTTTGATTAATTGAATAGTCTATAGCATCTTCTGGACTTATGGCACTAACTGAAAAATTCTTTTTAGAAGACAGATTCCCTCCAGAAGAGACTTCTACTGAGACATCATAGTCTTTTATCTCTGGAAAAGTATAGGTAATCTTTCCTTTATTAGTTTTCAAAATCTTTCCATCACCAAAATTCCAGCGATACTCTAAATTATTATACGAACCACTAAATGCGACCCTAAGATAAAATGTTACAGGGATTCCTGCAGGAGGATTTGTTGGAAAAAAAGAGATAATCTCTGGAGCAGGTAAAAGGACAACATCTTCTTCTAAAATTTCCTTGCCTCCTAAATAAAGACGATATACTCCTTCATTTTTTATTTGAAAATCTGTTTTGCTTAAATCAAGACTTCCATTAAAATTAACTTGTGCGGGAATAATTTCAAGTTCGTAAATTTTGTTTTCAACATAATCTTCGTTATCTTTAAGATAATCTAAAGCGATATTAGAAATTTTAATTGTCTGGGGGATACCAGAAATTCTCAATGGTAAAATACATCCGTCAGAGCAATCTCCTTCATATTTCTTGTTAATTATATAATTCGCACCAGAAATATAATCTTCAAAATTGATGTCATATGAGCTAAAATTCTCCGAGTCTGCATATTGGGCAGTTTTTGCAAATATTCCGTAATCTTTCGTACTTGAAGAAGGTCCAGAAGAATGTACAAAACCACATGTAGGTTCCTCAGTTTCCTCATAGATTTTATAATTTGTATTGGTCTCCGAACCCACACAAATTTGATATTTTCCTGAAGAAAAAATCTCCCCGATGTTTATCTTGCACCCTTCTTCAACAATAGGATTAAAAGAGCAATCTCCTAAAAAATGCCCTTGTTCGGTGTAAATAGACATCTTAAGACTCTTGCTATCTCCATTATCTACTTTAGCCCCTGCAAAAACAGAATTTGTTTCAGATAGATAAATTAATTCACAGTATGTGGAAGTCCTTATTAAAGGTCCAGCAGTAGAAACCTCTCCGTTAAAACAGCCACTATCCTCCGGGGTAAATTTATCCAATGAAAACTTATTAAATTTCCATTCATACTCTTCAAAAAACTCAACTCTCAATGGATTCTCAATAGTTGAATAAAAATCGCTTTCAATTGAGAAATCAAGTCCCGTAACCTCTACATCATCTCCAAATAAAATGAATCCTGCATAAACATCATCGAAATCTTTGCTAAAATCTTTGCTTGTTGAACCAGATAATGTTTTGTAATCATCAGAACAATCCTTTGGAGAGCAGGTGTAATCTGCATTATTGACTTCTAAAAAATTTCCAAGAGTAATCTCATCATCTTCACTTGAAGTTAATTTTATGTTAATTTCTTCATTACGGAGAGTTAGATTAATTTTCCCAGAAATAGTATCCCCAGAAACATAAGAATCTTTAAATGTATAGTTATTAACAGAGATAGAAGCCATAGAAAATCCAATCAGGATTAAAAAGCCTAAAAATAACAACTCTTTTTTCATAAGATATTATACCTTAAATCCTTTATAAATTTTCTCAATTCTTTTTTATTAAAGATAATCCGACGATTAAAAAGAGAGACACTATTAAAGCAAAAACACTAAATCCAGGAAGTTGTAAAAAAGGTCTCCCGCACGAAACCATATAAGTTCTGTCACTGCATGGAATTTCAGATATCAAACAGGTTTCGTTACTAAAACTCCCCCAAATATCATCTAACACTGCAGTAATACCGACAGTTCTTACATAATTCTCGCACTCTCCGACATCCAAATACTCTCGACATTTATACTCTATTGGGTTAACAGAATAAATTTCCTCTTTAACTTCCCTAATTAATTCACATCTGCCTGCATTCCACTCACAAGCACACTTATTCACCACAAAAGAGATATTCTGATGACAAGAATCAATATAAAATCCTTTTTCACACTCTTCTGTTCCGATACCCCTTTGACCCAATCCGAATTCATCATTATTACAGGAAGTCTGATCTGAATATACACTGCATCCATACTCATAAGGATTATATTCACACGAGTCATCTAACCAGAAACAACCTTGGCTTTGACATTGAGGAGAACTTCCTATTGCAGAGCAGTTAACTAAAAATTGCCTACACCCCTCAGAAGTACAATAAGTCCCTAAAGGACAGCAATAACTACACGCAAAACCACTAGTCCCAGTATCGTAAAGAGTTCCATTATCATGGCAGTAGAATCCTCCGTCAGTAGAACAGGTACCTATAGCAAGACCATTACTGCAACCAAGAATATTAAATTCTACTTCTGTAAAAGACTTACTCTCTGCGCTAACAAACGCAACTAAAATTAACAACGACAACAAAAAAAACATCACCTTCATCTATTATTCAGGAAATTGATATTTATAAATATTAGGTTTCTAAAAAATCTTTTTTCTAAAATAATATATTACAAATATTAGGGCTAATGAAATTATAATGGCAAAAACACTAAATCCAGGGAGTTTTAAAAGTGGAGTTCCGCAATCTGCGTGGTCTTCTTTATCAGCACAATCTTCAAAACCCAATATTGAAGAATCATTTACTCCACCCCATACCGCTTCAGTAATATAAGTAAGATAACCTTCTGTTTCACATTCATCTATAACTTCTAAAAATGAAAAAGAACACTCTCCTGAAGGAATTGTTCCGTCAGGGCATATGACCAGAGAATCGTAAACCGAATCACATTTCCCGTTGTCCCATTCACATCTGCAATCGCTAATATACTCTATACAATCCTCATCTTCAGAATAAACTCTTTGTGTTCCACAAAAAGAAGTTTTCCCTACAATCTCCTCTACACTTTTTTCACCAATATCATAATTTGCATTCTCACAACTTTCTTCATCTTCATATTGCCCGCACAAATAAATTGGTTCAGCTACACAAATTCCTGAAGAAATATCGCAGGTATGAGTTGGAGATGGGCAACAGGTTCTGTGATATCCACTGGGGTTGTAACAATCTAAAAGACTGTCTGTTCTAATGAGGTTATCTTCAATATCATAAACCCCCCAGTAATTTCCATCAATACAAAAATAACTCCCTGAAGAGATATAGAATGGAACCGAAGATTCTTCACCCCATATTATATCTGCACTAGCTAAGCCGAGCAAAATCAAGAACAAATTAAAAATAAAAATTTTTCTTATCATATATCAAAACCCAACCTCAATTTAGCCCAATGATTCTCAGATTTTGGTTGTATAAACAGCTTACTGAACTCTACAACCCGACCATAGTCTGCAGACCAACTTCCAGACCTTGGCTCACCCTCACTGAAGGTCCAGTTAAAATAGAGGTCATAGTAATCATTAATCCACTCTTTAGGGTAGTCATAACAATGAAGACCTCCCACACTATAACAATTTGTTATGGCGCTCTCTCCAGTAGGAGGGCTTGGAAAGTTACAAGTACTCAATGTTGTACAGTTAGATGCAAAACTATTACTTGCATCAAAACTAATCATACTCTTTTCATCAAATCTCTTGCCAAACTCGGGCTCATCAATTATTGAGAAAAGGTTAAGGTTTTCGTCATATACTAAAACTCTTGTGTAGTTTTTAGCAGTTCCTGTTCGTCCCATTTCCTCAACAAGAACCGTAATAACATAAGCCGCCTGACTTTCTGAGTAGGTGTAATCCACATTACAATTCCCTGTTGTAAGACAATTATTTCTGGTTATTGTAGGCTTCCCATCACCAAAGTCCCAAATAGCCCTTAAATCATCATCTTCATCTTCAAACTCCGCGATAAAGCTAATGGTTTCCCCTAATTCAAATTTAGAATCTTTTGATGGAGAGACTATTTTTACTTTAGGAGGGGAGTTCTCTAAAGGTTCTGTAACTTCTAATTCTCCAGAAGTTGCTATTCCATTGGAGAGTTTTGCATTAAAATAATAATTCCCTGAAACCAAATTCCCTTCTTCGTCCATCCCCGCTCTCCAAAAAGTATAACCTAAAGAAGATGTTTGCGCAACTCTCTTGTCAAAAGGCCACCACCAGGAACTGCTTACTCTATATATTTCATACTCTATTTCACCAGCCATATCCGAACCCGAAACCCCCAACTTAACTAAATCTCCTATTTCTGTATTTGTGATGCTTTCATCTAAAAGGTTTGTCCAAAAAGCACTATATTCTTCTGAGGATTTACAGCAAATCTTTATAGGATAATCATTTAAACCAGATAATTGAGCATTTGTGTTTTCTGAAAGAGAAACAACCAACCTTTCATTGGACAGACAGGAGTCTCTTGCGGCACAAACTAAATTTCCATAACAAACGGGAAAACCATAATTATCTAAAGAGGGGACTTCTGCGTGGGCATTAGTTACATTAGACAGACCAACAACTTTATTATATCCATTGCATGAATGAGGATTTACCCCAATATATGAAGAACCAAAAATATCACTATAACAGATAGAATAATTATAGCCAGTCCCATTCCACAGGGTTCCGTGGGTGTTTGTATCCGAATATAACTTCATTATTGTATCATTAGAACTTGGGCAGGGATGATTAATCATTTCTAAACAAGTTCCTTCAGAGCAAATTCTTCCTTCATCAGGATAAAGTGTGTCACAATTTCCGCAACTCCCCTCACACCCATTATCCCCACATTCTTTTCCTGTACAATTTGGAACGCAAGAAGTCTCATCATAAGCACCAATTTCTTCTACCATTACTGCTCCATCCCACCCTCCACTAACCCCAAAATAACCGCTGACTGTTAACCTTATTCTCTCAACATTGTTCCAATTCCCAGTACATTCCCTGCCAAATCTTGCATAAAGTTGGGTAGGATGATTATAAGGGGATTCAAATAAAACTTCACAATTACTTGCCTCTGTCCAAGCCCCACCAGAATAAACTTCCAATTTGGTAGTAGCATTTTCTCCCGAACTAGCCGAAGGATAATAAACCATAATAAGTCTATAAGTATAATTTACTTTACTCATAGAAATGGGTTCAGGAAAAGTTAACTGAAGAACATAACTCCTCCAATCTCCGTCATATTCGCATCCCATTGAGTAAGTATCATAAGAATTGTCGTGTGCATTCCAGGCTCCAGAAGCAGGCGAAAAAGCCCAGCAATTAAAATCGGTCCCGCTATGGATAGAAGTAACATCCCATCCAACTTTATCTAAGCATAAATTTTCGGCAGAACTCGCAAAGCTTATAATAAAAACCAAGACCAAAACAAGATAATACCCTCTTTTCATTCCTTTTTAAGAAATCTGATATTTATAAACATTACTTTATTGAACCGCTCCTAAAGGTCTAACTTCAACTTCTAACTCTGCCTTTCTTTCATTGACTGGAACAAAAATTTTATAAAAAAGATATGCTCTTTCGTCTACACCCCCATCTATATATGGGTTGTCTCTGTAACCCCCTTCGTCACTAAATCTCCATTTAAACAAGAGGTCTTCTTTTCCTATTGGAATTATTTGATAAGGAAAAGAGCCTGCCCCGGGGGTAAATAAAACTCCACGACTACTTGACGCATTGAATCTAACAATTCCACTAGGAAGATTAGAAAGGTCTTCAGGTTCATCAATGCAGGCAGCAACATAAAAAGTCCACATTGTAGAACTTAAATCAACAATCATAATGTTAGAAGTTCTTCTTATTCTTTCACCTAATGAATTAACTACCTCTGCAACAAGACGATAATTCCCACCACCTAAACTTGAATTAAATATGTAATTAAAATTATTGTTTCCATAGACCAAATGATAAATGTCTAACTGGAGTTCAACATTATCTTCTCCCACTTTATAAATAGTTAAAGTTCCGCTGTCAAAATTAAATGCATTAACCTCTATATTGATCGTGTCTCCTAAAGTAAAATTTTCACCACATTTTGGAAAAACTATCTCTACTTCGGGCTCTTCAGAAGATTCTTCTATCGCAAGATAACCGCTTGTCATTGAGGAAGAAACTAAGACCACCCTAAAATAGTATTCTTCATGGTCATCTGAAGAACCAGCACCATCATAGTCACTTTGAGAAATTGTCCAATTCGCTTTCAGAACTCCGCTGGAATCAACAACTCCGATAACATCCCTGATATGGTCATCTAACAAAGGGTCATTATCGTAGATCTCAAAAGTAGCGGAACTCCCCGTAGCTAAACCACTACTCTCCACAACTAAGAAAATTGTACTCCCGACATTTGCACTGGAAATCTCTGCTCCTGCCGAATTCTCCCAACGATAAATAGGATTAAGGATTTCAACACAGACGCCTCCTACACAATTTTGTCCTGTTGGACAACCACAGGTTAGTATATTTTCGCAACCATCACTTAACCCACTCCCGCACTGACCTAAGGTAGCATAATCCTCACAAGTGATGCTAGGAGTACATAGAGCCGGACCTACAGTAAAAGTAATTGTATCACTTAACCCCCCTGCAGAAACGGTTAAAGTATAGCTCCCCGGAGACATAGCTCCTATTGATGATGTAGCTGTGCAAGTACCAGAACCACCCCCTCCAGAAGAAGTACAAGAAAAACTTCCATGGCTTGTCCCACTAGGACCAACCATATCATAACTATAAGAAGTCATAGGTAAACTTGTATCTAACTCTATAGAAAAAATAAAAGGAGAATCATAGTACCCTCCGTCAACAGGATAAATAATCTCCAATCTTGGAGGATTATAAGTCACACTAAATCTCCTAACCGCACTGACACCCCAAATACCACTATCATCTCTGCCATAAACCCTTAAATTATATCCGTCAGGCGGAAGATTAGTCAATACTCTATTCAGATTAAGATTCGTTCCAGTATAAGAATAATTTACTGCTGATTGGCTATCCCCGTCTAACTCAATTCTCCACTGAGTTATTCTATTTTGGAGGGTATTTACATTAGATGCCGTTGCCGTAATACTCACATTATTGGTACTACTAAAAACCTGATTATTTGAAGGAGCACTGATTATTATAGTTGGTTTTTGAGCGACTGAAAAAGAAGCAGAATCACTGCCAACAGGACCCTCTTCAAATTCCCAAGCAGATAAATTCAGAAGGTAATTTCCATTATAAAAAGAAATTTGCCTATTAAAACTAGTCCCGCTTTGAGTATAAAAGTTACTCCCGCTGTAAGAACCAGAATAACTTACTTCCCAAAGATAAACCTCTTTATCCGAACTCCCAATTATATTAACGTTTCTGGAAGTAGAAACTTGTCCTGCCATGGGATTAGCCAAGCTTACCGCAGGGGGAACATAATCTCCGTAAAATAAAAAGAACCTATCTAAAGGATTCCAAGAAGGGATTCCAAGAGGGGCACCATAGGTGGTCATATAAGAAAGTATCCAATTCTCACCATCATAACTATAATAAGATTCTCCATCTTCATAATATCCCGGATAGTCTTTTTCAGTCCCATCACAAGTAGCACAAGCAACATTCCATCTATTGGTTGAACTAGGAACTGGAAAATGAAGCACTAAAACATACTTCGTGTTTTTATTTAGAATGCAATTAGGGAAAAAGACTCTGTAAATACTCTCTGAATAAATAATCTCCCCACTACACCCATAGATAGCCTCAGAAGGAGTTATTAAATTACCTGAAGAAGACAAAATTTCTCTTATTTCTGCTGTTGGATTCCCATTTAAACTAAAAGAACCCATTAACTGCAAATAATTCACTTTTTGTTCATAATTAAAACTTGTTGACCCTATAGTAAATGTCTGTGCACTCCATTCTCCACTAACTTCTGACCAAACATTATATCCTATTTCCTGATGCTCAAGTAAGATATCACAACTTCCAAGACCAACCGCAAAAATAAACACTAAAAATAAACCTAAATACAATCCTCTTTTCATTGGTTTTTAAAATATAATAACTTTATAAATATTGCTTATCCTTTCATAACTGCCAGAGGTTTTAACCTCGCAACAATTTTTCCGAGACCTGCCTTTTCACTTACCCTCACAACCTCATCAATGTCCTTATATGAAGAAGGCATCTCTTCAATTAACCCCTTGACACTTCCAGATTCAACTTCAACACCGATTTCTTCCATTTCTTTTTTTGCTTTTTCAAAAGTTAAATCTTTTTTAGAACTAATTCTGCTTTTTAACCTCCCCGCCCCGTGTGCAGTTGAACCAAAAGATTTTTCTTCTGCTATCTTAGTCCCACACAAAACATAACTACTTGTTCCCATACTCCCTGGTATTAAAACGGGCTGTCCAACCATTTTATATTTTTCGGGGATTTCCACCCTCTCTGGACCAAAACTTCTGGTTGCCCCCTTCCTTATAACTAAAACCTCTTTTTCAAACTTCCCAATTAAATGCTTTTCAAATTTAGCAATGTTATGGCATAAATCATAAACTACCTTGACTTCAATCTTAGGAAAATAATGTTTTAAATCCTCTCTGACAAGATGTGTAATAATCTGTTTATTTGCAAAAGCAAAATTAGCAGAACAAGCCATAGCGGAAAGATAAGCCTTTCCAAGTTCGGAATTTATTGAGGCATTAACAAGTTCTCTGTCAAAATCAGGGTGCCCGTATTTTTCATCCATTAGTTTAATATAATCAGATGCAACTTGATGACCTAATCCACGACTCCCACAATGAATCATAATAACAATCTGGCCTTTTTCCAGCCCAAATTCTTTAGCGACCCCTTCATCAAAAATTTCATCAACAACCTGTATTTCTAAAAAATGGTTTCCGGCCCCCAGGGTTCCAAGCTGACTCAGACCACGTCCTTTTGCTCTTCTTGAAACATCTTTAGGATTTGCATTTTCCATTTTACCACCTTCCTCAATAAAAAGACAATCTTCCTCCAAACCAAACCCATTTTCAATTGCCCATCTTGCACCCCCAGTCAAGACCTCATCAAGCTTTTTGTAATCCAACTTCATTTTACTGCCTATTCCTACACCTGAAGGGACCACTCTGAAAAGAGAGTGAATTACCTCTTTTTCCCTACCCTTAATGTTTTCTTTTTTTAAATTAGTAGATAAAAGCCTGACACTGCAATTAATATCATAACCAACCCCGCCAGGACTTATGACTCCTTTTTCAACATCAAATGCCGCTACCCCCCCAATCGGAAAACCATATCCCTGATGAGCATCAGGCATAGCAAAAGAAGCCAAAATTATCCCGGGAAGCCTTGCTACATTTTTTACCTGTTCAAGACACCTATCCTTCTTCATATCCTCTAAAAGTCTCTCACTGGCAAAAATCCTGCAGGGAACGTTCATTCCTCCTTCCTGAGGGATTTCCCACTCAAAATCTGACACTTTTCTTATATTCATTAAATAAGTAAGAAAATAAAGTTTTTATACCTTACATAGGAAAATTTAAATAGGATAAAGGCTATTTCATAATATGTTCAAAAGGAAGTGTCCTTCTTGTGCTAAAAATATTGAAAGAAAATTCCGTTTTTGCCCATATTGTGGTGAATCTTTCAAGAAAGTACGGGAAGAAAAAGATTATGGCTTGTTGGGAAGAGAAGATTCACCAGAAGTATTTAGAAATGAGATGAAACTGCCTTTTGGAATGGAAAAAATAATGGATTCTTTAGTAAAACAATTAGAAAAACAAATGAATGAAATGGAAAAATCGGGAAACGGACATGTTCCAAAAGGATTTAAAATAAAGATTTCAACAGGAAACCCCCAAATAAAACAAGTTGTACAAAACAAAAAACCTCTAATTACTAACAACTTTACAGAAGAAGAAATAAGAGAAAGAATAAAACTGCCTAAAGTTGAAGCTGAATCAAAAGTTCGTCGTCTGTCAGACAGAGTAATTTATGAATTATCAACCCCTGGCGTAAAATCGCCGAGAGAGGTAATAATCTCAAAACTTGCTTCAGGGCTTGAAATAAAAGCTTACTCAAAAGAAAAATGCTACACAAAATTTATCCCAATGACCTTTGAAATTATTCAATTCTACATAAAAGACGAAAAGCTTATGATTGAGTTAAAGGTTTAAAAGCGTAATTTTATAAACAACTATTTTTTAAAATGTCTATGAGCCCGTAGCGCAGCCAGGTAGCGCACCGCTCTGATAAGGCGGGGGTCCTGAGTTCAAATCTCAGCGGGCTCATTTACACGAATTGATTTGAACGAAGGACGTCCTGAGTGAGCAATTAGGTCTTTTGATTATTACATTTAGACTATCTTGAGAAAGACATGATTGCGAATAAAATCTCAGCGGGCTCATTTACACGAATTGATTTGAACGAAGGACGTCCTGAGTGAGCAATTAGGTCTTTTGATTATTACATTTAGACTATCTTGAGAAAGACATGATTGCGAATAAAATCTCAGCGGGCTCATTTACACGAATTGATTTGAATTACGAAAAATAGATATTTTACTATATAAATCCTTAAATATTTCTTTTATTAAGTTCTGTTATGGAGAAAGAAGAAGCGAAAAAAAAGATAACTGAAATTTTAGATTCTATTGAAAAGGATAGAGTTCTTGACGAATATCAGTTTTTATGCAAGTCTACAGCAAAGAAATTTGAGACGCCTGTAGAAGAGATTTTAACATGGGGTCTTGGGATTACAGGAGAAGCGGGAGATGTCGCCTCTTGTATCAAAAAAACATTTATGCATAATAACGACAAAAAAGACGGCATTCGCGAAAATATAGGAGATACACTTTGGTATACCGCTATGATTTGCAATTTCTTTAATTGGAGTCTACAAGAAATTCTAGACGAAAATATCGCAAAACTAAAAGAAAGATACCCTAAAGGATTCACCATTGAAAACGCCAGAAGAAAAGGGGAAATGATTGATTGGAATAAAGATGATAACCGACTATAGTTTTTTTATGACCAAACCTTTTCCACCTATAGATAATCCTGAAATTGAAGGAAGGGTCATTATTACTTTAGAAAATCATTTAAGAGTTACAGGGGGATTTCACAGGACACGAGAACCTTACAGAATGGTCCCTCCAAAAGAAGAATTTTGGAGAGAATTCTACTCTCATGTCCCAGAAGAGATACTTAAACCGATGGTTTCAGATTTGATGGGTCTTTTGAAAGACCCATTAAAAAGTCCTTTAATAATTTTCTATTCAGGAGGAAGAATCACACAAAGGATTATTGACAAATTGGGTCCAACAAGGCATTCAGATAATCAGGTGCTGGACACTATAAGAGGATTTTATGCTGTTTCATCAGACCCAAATTGGAAGAATGTTGCGCATGCACCAAAACCAGACGAAGTTAAAAAACAAATAAGCATATTAGGAAGACACAGACTCGCCTGATTATTTTTTACAAAGTGCAAGAGCATAAGAGCCGTCATCAGAAACCTTGACACTGACCTCATCAAAATAAAGATTAAGGAAACTTATGAAATCCTCTTTGTTGTAATGATAAGAAACTGCAACAATTAATTGGTCGCCTTTCAAAAAATTAATTTCTTTGTTTTGAAATTTTACTTTTTTGTCTTTATTAAGAATGTAATAATATTCTATTCTATAATTCTTAAATCTAACTTCAAATTCTATATCCTCTTCATCAAGACCAATCTGCAAAGGGATTTTGGTAAAAAACTTATTAAATAAATTATTTTCCTTACAAAACTTAACAACATCTTCTTCCACCCTGTTGTTATCCAAGCCATTACCTATCAAAAGTAAATCCCCCGATTTCATACTGCTTCTTACTTCGTACATTAATTCATGAAATTCAAAATTACTTAAGGTATTACCTAGTAATAAGAAAAAACTCTTCTTATACTCCTTATAATTTAGTAAGGGGATTATATTTTCTAAATTTTCAAAATCTGATATATTCCACTTTGATTCAATTACTTCACTTATTCCAAGATCAGAAATTGTATTAATAGCCTTAGTTACCATATACCCACTAATATCAATAGGGCAATATCTTATCTCTTCCCCTTCTTCCAGAAAACCCTTTACAAAAATCGCAGCTTTTCTTCCATCGCCACAACCTAAATCAACCAAATTTAAAGGACCTTTCCCCCCCTTTTTAATAAATTCTTTTAAGTACTTATGAATTAATGTTAATTCCTTAGGCCCAAAATCACTACCATAACTCTCAGAATCTAAAATATCTAAATAAGCTTGAGCCTGTTCAGGGGTCAAATACCAAAGTTTAGAGTCGGCGAGATTCCATACTCTCGTGTTTCCTTCAAGAGAATAACCTCTTTTGATAAGTTCCTTGAAGATAAGGTCATTTATCAACATACTGGAAGAAGGTTCATTCGCTTTTTTCACTGCGACTTTTACCATAAAATATCAAGAAAATAAGGGTTTTTATGTCTTTGTATTTTCCTTCTGATAGATTATTTAGTAACCTTTAAAAACAAATTTAGACCTCTATGAATACGCTCGCGTAGTCTAGTGGCCAAGGATTCTGCCCTTTCACGGCAGCGACCCGGGTTCAAATCCCGGCGCGAGCACTCTAAAATAAAGGAAGGATTTGAACCCGAGGGTTCAACGAACAATTAGGTCTTGTGAACACCCAAAGCACAGAAAAGATTCTCCTTTTGAGCAAGACATGATTGTGAGCACCGGCGCGAGCACTCTAAAAACATAAAAAACGAGCGGGAAAGGGAATATTCTTTCCCTAGATTAAAACTAAAATTACTTTTTAACTTCCCAAGCTATAGGGTAACTTCTTGCAACAAGATTATATATCCATATCGCAAATAATACAAATACATAACTAACAACCCCCCCTACAATAGGAGTTAAAACTACTGCCTGCAAAAAAGTTATCTCACCTAAGATTTCTGTCATTTCTGGAGCTTGCCAAACTATAAGGTAGCTTAAAAGACCTATTATGAGGTACATAACTAATGCAAAGACACCAAAAAAACTAGCTGAAGAGTATTTTATCTTTGATAACTTCATTTTTCACCTCAATTTAATTGACAATGAAAAGAGGCAAGATTATTTAAAGTTATTGGAATAAGTTGTTTTATGGATTACGAAAAAATTGGTTTGAAAGCAGGACTTGAAATTCATCAGCAGTTAGAAACACAAAAATTATTTTGTAGGTGTCCTTCAATCTTAAGAAACGACACTCCTTCGTTTAAGATTGAAAGAGAGATAAACCCTGTCATAGGTGAAACAGGAGAAATTGACATTGCTGCAACTTACGAAAAATCTAAAACAAAAAAATTTACTTATGAAGTATATGACACCAACTGCTTGGTAGAATTAGATGAAGAACCCCCAAGACCAATTAACGAAGAAGCCCTTCTAATAAGTCTCCACATTGCACTTTTATTAAACTGCAAGATTTTTCCAGTAACTCAAATTATGAGAAAGACCGTCGTGGACGGCTCAAACACCTCTGGTTTTCAAAGAACCGCTTTAATTGCTTACGACGGGTGGGTGGACACCTCATTCGGAAAAGTTGCCATTGATTATCTCTTTTTAGAAGAGGACTCAGCCAGACCTTCCTCAAAAGACAAAGAAGATGATGAAACTTCAAGAACCTACAAATTAGACAGATTAGGGATTCCTTTGGTGGAAATCGCTACAGGACCTCACATGCATACCCCAGAACAAATAAAAGAAACTGCCCTAAAAATTGGAGAAATATTAAGAGCTTGCAAAGTCAAGAGGGGAATAGGAACGATAAGACAAGATGTAAATATCTCTATTAAAGGAAGCAAAAGAGTAGAAATCAAGGGGTTTCAGGATCAGAAAACAATGATAAAAACAATCAACGAAGAAATAGAAAGACAAAAAGAATGTATCAAGATGGGAAAATGCATAAGCGAAGTAAGACGGGCGAAACAAGATGGAACGACAGAATTTTTAAGGCCAATGCCAGGTTCAGCAAGAATGTACCCAGAAACAGACATACCACTCCTTAAAATATCAAAAGAAATATTAAACGAAGCCAAAAGAACCCTCCCAAAATTAATTTCAGAGAACAAATCTTATTTAAAAAAATTTGGACTTAACGACGAACTTATAAAATTAATTTTAAATCAAAACAAAGTTGAAGACTTCAAAATATTAATGAATACCTTAGACAATCCAGAACTGATAGCCAAATCAATTACTCTCTTCCCAAGAGAGATAGCAAAAAAAGAAAATAAATCTCTAGAAGAAGTTGAAAATATTTTAAATATCCATGTAATAGAAAACGTTCTTGAAGAAGTTGATAAAAAGATTTCTTCAAATGATGTAAGGAATGTTTTGCAAAAAATTGTGTCTGGAACTTTAATAAAAGAAGCGCTTAAAAAATCAGAAGTTAATCTAAAAGAAGAAATTAAAAAGATAATTAAAGAAAAACCGAATCTTTCAAAAGGGGCCTATATGGGGCTAATTATGGCAAAATTTTCTGGACAAATCTCTGGAAAAGAAGTAAACGAAAATTTAAACGAAATTCTTTCCTAATTATTTTATATACCCGCTTAAAAGCCAGGCAATGATAAATGCTACAACGGCGGAGACGAATCCGACGACAACCCAGCTGTTTGAACCTGAAGCCGAACCAGCCATACCGCCAAAAGCCCCTGAAATCCCAGAAACAAAAAGCATTTTATATTTGATATTCATATATTAAATTAAAAAAAGAACTATAAAAATCTTTATATAAGCTCTTTTATTCATGACTAAATGATTTGGCAGGATATGGTTGTTGCGATAGCAAATATCTTATTTGGATATTCTCTAATTTTTCAGGTTGTCAAAGGATTTAAAGAAAGAAAAGGATTCATCGTATTCCAGACTTCTTTTTTTACAACTCTCGGTCTTTATGCAGTTACAATAGTTTACTTTTCACTGAATCTATTTCTGTCTTCTGTAATTTCTTTCTTCAATGGCTCAATGTGGCTTATTCTTTTAATTCAAAGACTCGCTTACAAGAAAGCCTGATTTTTCCGACGACAAAATAAAAATAGATATTCTAAAAAATAAAAATCATTGTTAAGAAGGGAAGAATTTAAATAGTTGTGTTGCCTTAAGTTTTCATCTTAGGATAAATTAAAGGAGGAAAAATGGTTGCAAAAAAGAAAAAAGTTTCTAAGAAGAAACCGGTTAAGAAAAAGGCGGTAAAGAAGACTACTAAGAAAAAAAAGAAAAGATAATCTTTCAGATTATTTAATTTATTTATTTTTAATTTATTATAAACAACATCAGTTTTATAAACTCTAGCTTGTTCACTCTCTTATGGAAAGAACAATGATTAATAAACTCCCAACCCTTGTGGGTAAAGAAGTCTTAATTAGTGGTTGGGTAGATACGATTAGAGAACACGGAAAAATTACCTTTTTGGAAATAAGAGATATCACTGGGACTGTTCAAAGTGTTGTAACGGCAAAAAATGAAGAGAATTTTAAAAAAACTAAAAATATCTTAAAAGAATCTTGTATTAGCATTTCTGGTATTGTTAATGAAAGGCCAAAAGGAACTGAAAATAAAAATTCCCCAGCTGGAAATGTTGAGATAAAAATTTCAAATATAGAAATTCTAAATATTTGTCCTGCATTGCCTTTTGATTTAGATAATATTGATACTAATGAAGAAGTAAGATTAAAATATAGATATTTGGATTTAAGAAGACCCATAATGCAAAAAAATCTAATATTAAGAAGCCAGATTATTAAAGTTATCAGAGATACTCTCTACGAAGAAGGTTTTAATGAATTTGAAACTCCAATCCTGGCTAAATCAACTCCCGAAGGCGCACGAGATTACGTTGTTCCGTCCAGAACCCAGCCGGGAAAGTTTTTTGCACTTCCGCAATCTCCCCAATTATTCAAGCAACTTTTGATGGTCGCAGGTTTTGAGAAATATTTTCAGATAGCAAAATGTATGCGGGACGAAGATTTACGGAGTGATAGACAGCCGGAATTCACACAACTTGACATTGAAATGTCTTTCATCACACAGGAAGAAATAATGAATCTAACAGAAAAACTCCTTAAAAGAATTTGGAAAGAAATCTTAAATGTTGATATAAAAACTCCCTTCAAAAGAATAACCTATGATGAGTCAATGAAGAAATATGGAACAGACCGGCCTGATTTGAGGAAAAATAAGGGAGATAAAAAAGAATTTGCATTTTGTTGGGTTATTGATTTTCCTGCTTTTGAATTTTCAAAAGAAAATAACAAATATGTTGCAACGCATCATCCTTTTACACACCCAGAAATGAAGTCTTTTGAAAAAGACCCTAAAACTGCTAAATCAATTGCTTACGATATAGTCTTAAACGGAGTTGAAATTGGTGGAGGTTCAATTAGAATCCATAATGAAGAAATCCAATCAAAAGTTTTTGAATTTTTAGGTATTGATGAAGAAGAACAAAAAGAAAAATTTGGTTTCTTGCTTGACGCACTCAAATTTGGTGCTCCGCCACACGGAGGAATCGCTTGGGGGCTTGATAGGTTAATTCAAATAATCACTGGAGCAGAATCTATTAGAGAGGTTATCGCTTTTCCAAAAAACAAAGAAGCCAGAGATTTAATGCTTGACGCACCCTCTTCTTTAGCAGATAAACAACTTAAAGAAGTTCATATAAAATTTGACCTCCCTAAAAAGACTAAACATTAACCCTAAACCCATCACTCTCTTTTCTTGGAAGAATATGCAAATGTGCATGATGAATTATCTGCCCCGCCGACGCCCCATTATTAACAATAAAATTAAACCCTGTAGAGGACCCCTCATTACCCAGAATTTCAGCAGATTTTTTAGCAACTCTAATTAACTCACCATACAAACTTTCAGGAAGTTCAAAAAAAGTCTCAATATGTTCTTTTGGGATAACTAGTGAATGACCTTTAACCTTTGGGTTTGCATCTTTTATAACAATAAAATTCTCACTTTCAAAAACCTTCTCACTTTTAATCCCCCCTTCAACAATTTTACAAAATATACAATCCATTTTATATAAAAAATATTTAAAGTTATAAACCTTACCATACTAAATCTTAAAAACTCTATTAGTTTATTCCTTCTATGGAAAAAGATTTCAAATGGCACAAAGTTTCTGAAGAAGAAAAGGAAGAGATAAGGCAGAAATCAAAGAATCTCTTGAATGAATTTGCTTCAAAAATAGAAAAGATAAAAACGAAAGAAAGTCATTTTGAAAATAAAGAAGGTTTTCGTGAAGAGGGAAGCGGATGGAACACGGACCCAAATTTTCGGGATTTAATGTTTCTGAACGCACCTTTTGTTGAAGACGATTTTATTGTGGCTGAAAAGGGGGGCTGGAAATGACAATAATTATCCCCAGAGAAGCCGAATATGAAAAGACAAGAAAAATTATTGTAAATAGCGGGGCGGATACGCTCCATATCCTTGCTGATTTTGATAAGACTCTGACTTATGCTAAAACAAAAGACGGAAGACCACTCCATTCAGTAATTTCCCTTCTTAGAGATAGAGATTACATCTCTGCCGAATATCAAAAGAGAGCAAAAGAACTTTTTGAAACGTATCACCCTATTGAAGAAGACCCCAGCATTCCTATGCAAAAAAGAAAAGAAGCAATGAAAGAATGGTGGACAAAACATTTTGATTTACTTATTTCTTCTGGGCTCAATAGAAAAGATTTAGAAAGAATTGTAAAAAGTGGTGAAATTAGGCTAAGAGATGGTTTTTCTGAGTTGGCGAGTTTACTGCAAGACGAAGGAATCCCCTTGATTATTCTTTCTGCTAATGGAATAGGCAACGTCATCCCTATGATTCTTGAAAGAGAAGGTTTCCTCTATGATAATATTTACATAATCACAAATCTTTTAAAATTTGACGAACAGGGTAAAGCTATTGGAGTAAACGAACCAATCGTTCACTCATTTAACAAAGATGAAACGGAATTAAGAGGTCATCCTTCCTACAATAAAATAAAAAATAGAAAAAATGTAGTACTTCTTGGAGATAGTTTGGGTGACACAGAAATGCTAAAGGGTCTAAAATATGAAAGTTGTATAAAAATAGGTTTCCTAAGGGAAGGACTAAACGAACAGGATTTAGAATCTTATAAAAAAGCCTATGATGTCTTGTTAGATGAAGATTCAGATTTATCATTCGTAAATAAATTAGTAAAAGAAATATCAGAATGAGAAGAAAAAAGATTATTAAAAAAGCCCTAAGAAGAATAAACCTTTCAGAGTTAAGTTATGAAGAACTTAAAAGAACTCCTGAAGGCTGTCTTGAGATTTATCGTCGCTATTTACCCCTAATAGTCGCTGAAAGAGGTATTCCCTCGGAAGAATTCGTAGGACTTTTAGATATATACTTTGAAAGAGCCTTAATGAAATCACCAGAAGAAATTTCTTCAGGTTATTTTGATGAATATAATTCTTTATTTGATGAATATTCTCCAAAGAATCTTCCAGATATCTTGAAAAGACCTATTGCAGGAGAAATAATTGACTTTAGAGATGAAATGGACTCTATGGAACCTTCAGATCGGGAGCTATCATTATTGGAGGTAAGCTTAGCATGAGTCTTTCCCAAAAAGTTTCTTTAATAAGGTCAGGTAAACTAACAGCGGTAGATAACTTAAAAGAATTTTCTAGTAAAATCTCATGTTCAAAAGACCTAAATCTCTTTCTTGTAATGAACAAACATGCAATTGAAAAGGCTAAGGAAATTGACAAAAGAATCAAAGAAAAAAAAGAAGTTGGAAAACTGGCTGGTCTCTGTTTTGCGGTAAAATCAAACATTTGTGTAAAAGGGCTTGAAACAAATTGTGCATCAAAAGTTTTAGAAGGATTCGTTGCCCCTTACAACGCAAGCGTGATAAACAAATTATTGACTGAAGACGCAATAGTTATTGGTATGACAAATATGGACGAATTTGCTTGTGGGGCTTCAGGAGAAACCTCTGCATATGGTCCTGCACTAAACCCAAAAAACCCCGAATTAATTCCTGGGGGTTCTTCTTCTGGTTCGGCAGGAGCAGTTTCAGCAGGTCATTGTGACTTTGCCTTAGGCTCAGACACAGGGGGCTCAATAAGAAATCCTGCATCTCACTGCGGAGTCGTCGGACTAAAACCAACCTACGGAGCAGTATCAAGATACGGCTTAATAGATATGGCAATGTCCTTTGACTGTATCGGACCGATAACAAACTGCGTTGAAGACTCAAAACTGATATTTGATATAATAAAAGGGCAAGACAACTTTGACCAGACGACAAAAGAAGCCCAAATAAAAAAAGGAAAAATAAAAACAATAGGCTTGGTAAATGTAAAAAATTTCTGCGATAAAAAAATAGACGAATTAGTGGAAAGCAAAATAAAAGAAATCTCAAAAAAGAAAGGCTATAAGACAAAAGAAATCAACCTGCCTTTAAATATAGCAATTGAAACTTACTACATAATCGTCTACACAGAATTCTTTTCAGGAACAAGGAAATTTGACGGCAGAAGATTTGGTAGGAAAATTGAAGAATTTGGCGGTCCAGAAGTTCTTAGAAGGATAATAGGTGGTTCAGAAATCACAAAAGCCGAACACGAAGGAAAATATTATCGTGAAGCATTAAAGGCAAGAAATTACATAAAACAGAAGTTTGATGAGATTTTTAATGAATGCGATTTAGTTATTTTGCCGACGGTCCCCAAACTCCCTCACAAAATCGGAGAAAAGATTTCTGTTGAAGAAATGTACTCTTATGACATCTTAACCACACCAGCCTCAATTGCTGGACTCCCCGCAATTTCAATTCCAATAGGAAAAATTGACGGAAAAGAAATAGGGATGCAGGTAATTGCTAATAATTTTGAAGAAGAAAAGATTTTTGAATTAGTGAAGGAGATAGAAAAATGCCAGAAATAACCTTTGAAAAAGCAAAAGAATTTTTAGAAAAAATCAATGAAAAAGATAATATTGCAGTTGTTCATCACGATGATACTGATGGTTTTGCGTCAGGACTTATGCTTTACGACTGGTGTAAGAAGAAAAGTGCAAAAGTTCAGCAGTTTACGATATCTTTAGGGGACAACCAACAAAAAATCATTGATAAACTTAAACCTTTCAATAAAATCCTTTTCTCGGATTTAGCTTTTTTAACAGAAGAACTGCTTAATTCAGTTAAAGAAAAAGAAGTCTTATCTATTGACCACCATATAAAAGAAGAGAAAATGCCTGAAGAAATTTTAGATTATAGGACAGAAAGTAAGATTTCTGCATCAAAATCAGTTTATTCTATGATTTATGGCAGAAAATGGCTTGAAATTGTCAGTGAATTGGCTGATGTCGGATACAGCTATCCCGAAAACAAAGTAAAAATTGACAGGTTCGCAAAAGAACACGGCATCGCCCCAGAAGAAGTAAAAGAGAAATTCTACTTTAGAATTGACTTATTTCTAGCTTATTTTCATAAAGACTACAATAAGGCGTTTGAGATATTTGAAAGCATAGAAGATTACAACGACTTAGACAACCTAGACAAATATGCCAATGAAGTCCAAAAAGAATTAGATCATTTTATGAAAGACTATGAAAATAAAAGAGAAAAACTAGGGATGGTCAATTACTATTATTTTGAGCCTAAATTCCCCATAAAATCTAGGGTCACTACAAACATAAGTTTTAAACATCTAAACGAAGTCTTTGTTTTTGCTATCCCAAAAGGTAATAAAATTAATATATCTGCAAGAAACCAATCAGGAGATTATGATTGCTCAAAAATACTCAAAAAAGCAACAGAAGGACTAAAAGATTCCCTTGCAGGCGGTCATTCTAAGGCTTCCGGGGGGATAATTTTTAAGGAAGATTTGGAAAAATTCAAAGAAAATCTGGCAAAAATAACAGCACAATAATTCTTAAAAACCTTAAAAAACAAGGCATTTTATGGCAGAAGAGGATGAATCCCTCTTAAATAGGTATATTTATAAACTTCAAATTATCCTCTAAGTTATGGAAAATAAAAATTTACAAAGTTACGACAAAGATAGCCCAGTTCAAAATGAATTTTTGAGTATACCATCTGAAACAGATAATTTGATTGTAGTTAATGAAAGCATTTGTTTGTATGATTAAAATTTATATGGTAATCTATGCAAATAAATGAACATTTACCGAATGTAGATTATTTATTATTAGATTTAATTGCTTCTTGTAATCTAAATTGTTTGCATTGTAGGGCAAGTGGTTTTGATAAAAAATCTATACTTCCTTTTGATACGATTGAATTAATACTCCTAAATGCAAAAAAAGTCGGGGTTAAGACAATTACTTTTTCAGGGGGGGAACCTTTCACAAGAGACGATATTTTTGATTTAATTAATCTAGTTAAAAATAAGGGATTTATTTTGAGAATACAATCAAATATTCTTTTATTAAATGAGCAAAAAATTAAGAAACTTAAAGAATTGGGTGTAGACTATATCGGAACAGGTATTGATGGTTTAGAAAAAAATCATAACAAACTAAGAAATAAAAAAGGGGCTTTCAAGAAAGTTATTGAGAATATAAAAATATTAAAAAAATATGGTATGAAGATCCATGTAGAATTTACAGCAACAAAATTCAATTTTGAAGATTTTGAAGATGTAATGAAACTTTGTGAAAGACTAGGTATTTATGATGTTATGACTCGTGCGGTTTTACCTTCAGGAAGGGGTAGAGATTTTGATTTTTCATTAACAAAAGACCAATACAAGAAATTTCTTCAAAAAGTTATTTCTATTAAAAAGGGAAAAATTAATGTTAAACTTTATTGCCAAGACCCCGTTTCACTTTATTTAGACAAAGAAAGAATAAAAAAATTAGAGGATAAGTATTCTTTAATGAATTTTATTGGGGGTTGTTCTGCTGGAATAAATATGCTTTATATTTCTCCTTTAGGAGAAGTACAACCTTGTTCTTTCTTAGATATTTCTTTTGGGAACATAAAAAATAATTCACTAACGGAGATCATTAATTCAAAAAAAAGAAAAGATTTTTTGAGTAAACAAGTATCTCGGGATTTTGGAACAAAATGTTCTAGTTGCAATATTCGGTTTCTGTGTGGGGGATGCAGAGCAAGAGCATTAAACTTTAATAAAGAATTATGGGGTGACGATCCTTTCTGTTTTAGAGATTAAAATTAGTTGCTCTCTCTTAATTTTATCTTGTTACGATTAACTTTTCCAATTCTTCAAGCATCTTTTTCACTTTTGGCTGTTCAAAATGCTTTCTTGCTGGCTCAAGAATTTGAATTAATTTTTCAGATACTGAATTTTTTAAGTCCATTGGATGAAGCTTCTTTTCGGCAAAATCCTTTTCTAATTCATTGTATGATGTGTAGGTTATGCCCCCACCAAATTTTTCCGACCTTTTAATTTCTAATTTTGAGTCTGCATCCCTAAAAATGAGATATTTTACCCAATCAAGAATAGGATTAAATTCTGTTTCGCCCTCAAGACAAAATGCCTGGTTTATTTTTCTCTTAATTTCCTCAGGGGAATCGTGAATAAATATGCAGGTATCTGGTTTTGATTTGCTCATTTTTAGAGCAGACCATAATTCTTGTAGTTGTTCTTTTGGTACTGGCCAAACAGGGGGTCTTCCTAATCCTAAAATTAAATGATGATGAACTGCAACCGGTTTCATCCGTTTTCCTTCTTTGTCCAACAAAGGTTTAGTTTTAATTTTTAATGCAACATCTCTTGCTATTACTTGGGCTTTTCTTTGATCAATTCCTGCATGAGGTAAATTTATTCCTTGAATAAAAATATCTGCAACTTGCATTGGCGGATAAATTAATTTTGCGAAATCAACGGAACCACCTTCTTTTCTACCCATTATTGTAATACTCCTTTGCATTCTCGCAAGAGACGTATTTTTACTCACATCTACCATTGTTGCCCAATAATCATCATTATTATGATATAAATCCGAACCTAGAATAAATTTTATTTTCTCTGGGTCGCCTCCAAAACATTTCAAACTAGCCTTTAATCCTTCTTTGAAGTATCCCCCCGCTACCCTCTTAATTACTTCCCTATCTCCACCGAGTTTGTCATTTATCCAGCTGTGCCAATCTGCCAGAAAAATTGAACAATCAATCCCAGCATCCATAAAATCTTTGATTTTAGACATGCACATTAATCCAGTTCCTAAATGGATTTTGCCTGAAATCTCAAAACCTATGTAATGTTTAATCTTTGTTCCGCTATCTAAAAGAAGCTTTAAACATTCTTCTGTCATAATTTCTTCTGTATTATTTTTGATTAATTCAAAACGTTTTTGAATATCCATATTGCTTAATGAAAAAATACTTATTTATAATCTTTTGCTATTAAAATCTCTTTTGAAGGGTTGTATTAAAAATTAATATAAGTGCCTTTTAACAACTCTATGAAATTATCTCAGAATTTCTTAACGGAAACTTCTTTAACCCATTTATAAACAGCACAATAATTCTTAAAAACCTCAAAAAACAAGGCATTTTATGGCAGAAGAGGATGAACCCCCTAATCAGAAAGACAAAGAAGGAATCTTACTATTGCCTGACAGAACTCAAAACGAAATAGCGGTTTGCAATGCTTCTGTATGCCCAACTTACATACCAAACAAAGGCTATCCTGTGCTTACAAGAGTCAGGCTAAAAGCAGATAACGGCTATGGGGAGTGTTCAATTATAAAAAGGGGCTTTCTCATAACCCCTACAAAAATGTCAGAAGATTACAAAGTCTTTCTCTCCCCAGATGATAACTACTCAAAATATGGGAGAGAAGATGCAAGAATTGTCCAAAAAGGAGGGGAATATTACATTACCTCAATAGCTTTTGATGGGGAAAATACAAGGGTTATGCTTGACACTTCAGGCGACTTAGAAGAAGTCACTCCCAGAGGAGTAATATGTGACATCCCCTTAGAAAGGGCGGTAGAAATTGCAGGAAAAAATTCCTACTATGGAAGGTTTTGGAAAAGAAACTTAAGAGATTCTCCTTTAGAAAGAAAAACCCAATTATTAGGTATAAAAGATGTTGCTCTAGAATTTTTGCCTGATGGAAAGGTAGGAATCTTTTATAGAATGGAGCCTAATATGCAATTCTCCGTAGCAGATGATATTTCAGACTTTTTCAGAAGAGACTACTGGGAAAATGAAATAGAAAACCTTATGGACAGAACAATTATGACAAGAGAAAAAGGCGAAACTAAAATAGGGCTTGGAGGTCCTCCAATTACTATAAACGGAGAAAAAATTGGCACCTATCATAAAGTCACTTACGAAAGACAAGGTAATTTGGACGTTTACTATTACTCTGGAAGTTTCTTCAGTTTTGACCCTCAAAAAAGACAAATAACGGCAAGACTTAGAAACCCATTACTTACTCCTAAAAGAGACGACGCTCTTGTAGAAGTTGACCAGAGAAACAGGTTAAGAACAATAAAACTTGTCTCATTTCCTATGGGGATGATTGTGAACCCTCAAAATCTGAACGAACTATATATATACTATGGGGGAGGCGATGAAAGAGAAGCTTGGAGAACAACCCAAATTCCTTGGCTTGTGAACGAACTAAAAACCCCTTTCAACTCAGAGAAAGTTGTGGACTTTGAAGAGTAACAATAAATCACATATATATTTTTAAATAGTAACGAACACTATTAAATTAAATACTGAAAGGAGGTAATAAAAATGCCATTAGATTTTGCAAAAGAAGCTATTGAAAAAGCGGAAAAAAATAGTATCAATTTTGACGAACTCCGTGCTGGTAAGGCAAATATCAAAGTTTTTGGTCTTGGAGGTTGTGGTTGCAATATGGCAACTTGGCTATTCAACAAAGGGATAAATGGAGCAACTATTTACGGAATTAATACCGATGCTCTTCACCTATCTATCACAAAAACTGATGAAAAAATCCTTATCGGAAAAGAGTTAACAAAAGGACTTGGCTGTGGTGGTTATCCTAAGAAAGGGAGAGAAGCTGCAAAAGAATCACTTACTGACCTGAAGAGAGCCGTTTCGAATTCGGATATGGTTTTCACTCTGGCTGGTATGGGTGGAGGTTCTGGAACAGGAGCTATTCCTGTCGTCGCTCAGTTAGCTAAAGAAGCTGGAGCAGTAGTTATCGCCGTGGTCACAATGCCTTTTGAAGCCGAAAAAGCCAGAATTGACAAAGCTGAATTTGGTCTACAGGAGTTAAGAGAAGTTGTTGATACTGTAATCGTTCTTGATAACAATAGACTGGTAGATATTGCGGGTCAGTTGCCAATGGAACAAGCTTTTGCCGTTGCTAACGAACTTGTTGCAACAATGATTAAAGGTATCGTAGAGACAATCACTCTGCCTTCATTAATCAACCTTGACTATGCCGACGTTTCTTCAATTATGAAGAACGGAGATGTAGCCGTAATAGGTATTGGTGAAGACAATTCAAATGCCAGAGTAGATGCTGCAGTTCAGCAGGCGCTCACACACCCATTATTGGATGTAGACTATAGAGGAGCAACTGGTGCACTTATCCACGTAACCTGCGGTCCAGACTTAAAGCTTGAAGAATTTGACAACATAGGTAGACTCGTAACAGAGAACCTATCTCCAGAAGCGATGGTTATCATAGGAGCAAGAGTCAATAAAGAATTCCAAGGTAGAGTAAGAGTCATCACAATTATGACTGGAGTAAAATCCCCTTACATCCTCGGAAAAAACTCAAGCCAATTTGAAGAACGAGAGCAAAGAATCAGCGTAAACGACTTAGGTCTAGACGACTTCAGATAATTTTTTATTTCCCAATTAATTTTTTTGGGATTTTTCTTTTTAACAATAAGTTTTTATATTTCTTTCTTATAATAAATTTATGGGGAATCCACAAGGAAGGGACCCTGAAGAAGGTTGTGACTATAACTTTGAAAGCGAAAGAAGAAATTCAATTATCCCAAATGGTTTAGATATCTTATGTGGCGTTGCTTCTCTGGGATACTATTTAGTTCAGGGTGTAAAATATGTGTCAAGAATTCCAAGAAGAATTGGAGACTCCCTAGTCAGAAAAGCATTTGGTGAAATCGGCGGACTGGAAGACGGAGATTTAGATTAATAATAACAAGTTAACCATCTTAACGAAAGTATAAAAACTCATTTATTTATCATTTTTAATGGAACGTAAAATTTACAAAAAAGGAACGTCACACGAAAAAATTGAACATTATGACCTACTTATTTTAGGTGCAGGACCCGCAGGTCTTACCGCGGCAATTTATGCAGGAAGATACAATTTAAAAACTATTGTCGTAGCAAAATCTTTCGGCGGAACAGCAAATCTCGCCGGAGAAATAGAAAACTGGCCAGGCTACTTTGGCCCTGGTCTTGAATTAATGAACAAATTCAAAGAACAAGCAAAAAAATTCGGTGCCACCTTCCTTGAAGGCGAAGTAAAAGATGTCTTAAAAGATGACAACGGCTTTGTCCTGCATTTAGAGGGGCACGAAATACACGGAAAATCCCTAATCATCGCACTTGGAACAGAACACATACAGCTGAATGTCCCTGGAGAAAAAGAATTTTTAGGAAAGGGGGTCTCATATTGTGCAACATGTGATGGAAATTTTTTCAGGGACAAAGATGTAGCCGTAATCGGCGGAGCAGACTCAGCGGCAAAAGCGGCAATTTATCTTTCAAAAATTTGTAAAAAAGTTCATATAATTTACCGAAGACACGAAATGAGATGCGAGCCAATATCCTTATCAAAAATTTGTAACACCAAGAATATTGAAATTCATTATTATAGCCAGCCCACTGAAATAAAAGGTGAAAACAAAGTTGAAACAATGGAAATAATCCAAGAATGGCCTGACAAAGAACCGACCCTAGTTTCAATTTCTGTTGACGGAGTTTTTATTGAAATCGGAGCAACACCAGTAAATAAAGTTGTTGAAAAATTAGGACTAAAAATGGAAAAAGATTATATTATAACTAATAAAAAAATGGAAACTAATATTGAAGGTGTTTTTGCCTGTGGGGATGTAACAGATAATTTTTTAAAACAAGTAGTAACTGCCTCGGCAGAAGGAGCCATCGCCGTAAAATCTGCCCATGAATGGTTGATGAAAAAGTCCTAATCAAGAACAGGGACCACATAATTAACAAAACAAATACCCACCAAGGCAGTCCCATAGTTTTTCTTAGGAACCAAACTTTCAGTTAGGATTTTTACCTTCTTAAGATTATATTTTTCAGAAAAACCATTTTCATAAAGTTCATTTATACTCGCCTTTAATTTTTCTTTTATCTCTTCCACAGAATAATCTCCATTATGCTCACACACAAGTCCGCCAAATTTCTTTCTGGTTTTTTTATCATAAAGCCAGCCAAAAATCATTCCTGCCGTCGCTCGTTGTCCTTTCTCTGCATGAGCCACCGCCATAATAGATTCAAGAACTTCGCCGTGAGTAAAATCTTTTGGCTTCCTGATTTGTTTTGAAATCTCCGGCATTATCGACGAATAAGTCATTATGTTGCACATTTCTATTCCCGCCTTTTTTAGTGCAAGATGATATGAACCTGCATGAACAGTAATATCACTCTGACCAGTTCCCTTAGTTATAAAAAAATCTTTGGGTACCCTCCTTCCAATAAGAATTCCTCTTTTGGTCATCTTGGAAATATTTTATACATTTCTTTTTATAAACTTATGCCTACATACTTTCTAATCTTTCTATTCTTTTTTCTAAAGGGGGGTGGGTCATAAAAATTTCTCTTGATTTATTTGGTTTAGCTAAGAACAAGGGAGCAACAGCACCAGAGACTTTCATAGGAGAATTACTTTTTATCTTTTTTAAAGCCCCAATTAAACCCGTGGGGGTTCTCATAAATTTTACGGCAGAAGAATCAGCTACATATTCTCTCCGACGGGAAATCGCCAGTTGAACAAGTGAAGTAATTATTGGAGCAAGAATCGCAAGAACAACACCAATTATTAAAAAAATTGCCTTGCCTTTATTATTGTCCCTTCCATTTGTCATTGAGCCAAACCAAAGACTCCTTATGAAAATTTGAGAGATAATGGAAATCATTCCTACAAGAACGGCAGTTAGGGTCATAAAACGAATGTCATAGTTGGCTATGTGACTCATCTCATGAGCTAAAACCCCCTCCAACTCCTGATTATTTAACTTTTCCAAGGCTCCGGTAGTTACACAGATTATAGCATTTTGAGGGTCTCTCCCGGAAGCAAAAGCATTTATCTGAGAATTATTCATAACGTATAACTTAGGTTTGGGGAGACCCGATGCTAAAGCAAGACCTTCAACAAGATGATGGTATTGCCTATACTGGGTTTCACTCGCAGGTTTAGCATTAACTGAGACCAAGGCAAGTTGTGCAGATTTGTAATAACCGCAGACGACATATAAAACAGAGATTATAGTCCCCGCAATTAATATAAAAAAGAAATAGTCCGTTCCAACAACCATTGCAATAACATAAACGAGCAGAAGAAGAACTAACATAACTACCCCCACCAAAAGATTTGAATGCCTCTTGTTCTTTTTTATTTCATCATAAAATGACAATCTTTGACTTGCCATACAATTATAGGATTATAGAGTTTTTAAGATTATCTCAGGAAAAAGCTCTGACCTGATTATTCCCCTCGTCAATTTCAGAGATTTTGTTACTATAATCGATGTAAAAATCAATTACATTTATGTTGCTGGAAAACATTCTTAAATTTTGAACAGTAAGTGTTCTTGCGTATCCTTTATAAATATCATTTAGGAGAAAGTTGGAAATCTCTTTTTCTTCAGATAAAAGTACGAGCTCAACGACGCCTACATCTGACATTCCTTCATTAACTATCGTAACATTAAAATCAAGATATCGCCCTTTCTTAACAACTTCTAAGTTCTTTATTTTTAAATCTGGCAGAGGCTCAATTGAGTAGAGTTCATTCAAAATTTTTATAATATCCGGTGTTATCCTCTGGTCACAGCTGTAAGTATCATACAGAATACTATTTGGATTTTCAGAATGGTCAAAACCTAAAACATGTAGGAGTTCGTGGACCTCTGTAACAGGGTAATCACATTTAGAGTCTTTATACAAATGAATCCTCCCCTCTTCAATCAAATTAAATTTCCCGACTTTTATTACTTTTGTCGGACCACCCTCACCGACAGCAAACAAATTGGTATCAACTTCTATCTCCTCGTCAGAACAACCAACATACACCTCTGCTGAATTTCGGTCAATTACCTCTGAAAAAGAAAGCCCATTAACCGAACCTTCTATTATATTAAAAGCTTCACCCATTTTTAAAGTTCTGGAAATCGGGCAGGAATCGTCGATATAATAAGAAACTTCATTTTTGCTGAACCTTATATTCTCAGCAAACATCGGGGTTTCCCCGTAATTAATAAAATCTTCAGGATCATCAATAACTCCTTCAACTGAAAGCTTAGTCGGATTAAGTGGGATATTATCATAAAGATAATAAAAACTAAATGAAATTAATAGAATCATAAGGATTATAGTCACCACTTTCATTATCATATCACTCACTGGAAAAGAAGGTATTTATTTGTTTCTAATTCTTTCAAAGTTTTAATCTTGACCAATTTTCTTCTCACATCTTTTGCGTCTTTCATCCCTTTAGTAAAATTCATTGCCTGCATTTTTATCTGTCTAAACGGAAGATTATATTTTTTTGTTAGGTCTAAATAATCTAAAAAAGTAAAATTATCCGCCGAACCTGTGAGCTTTGAAAAAATATTTGGGTTACCAATAGCCCTTCTTCCTATAAAAACAAAATCAAAATCTTCTAATATTTTAAAAGCATTCTCTTCATCAACATCCCCAGAATAAATAACCGGAACAGAAACCGCATTTTTTATTTTAAGAGCAAAATCATAATTAGGTTTCCCTGAATATCCCTGAGAAATTTCCCTAGGATGAATCGCTATCGCATCGACATACTTTTCAGCAACCCTTGCTATTTCAATCGCATTTTTAGATTTACGAAGTTTTATCGTAATAGGTTTTTTTGTAGAATCTCTCATAGTTTTCAGAATCTTTTCTATCAAACTGATTTCCTTATGCATAAAAGCCCCGTGGTGCAGTCGTTTAGAGAGCTTTGAAGGACAACCTAAATTAAAATCCCAAAGCGAAACCTTTCGGTCATTCTTTTCAATAAAAGTCTTTATCCCTTTTTCAGAGTTCCCAAAAAGCTGAACCGCAGGTTTATCATCAAGTAACACCCTTTTTTTTGAAAGAGGACTCGTCATCCCAGTATAAGTCAAAGCACAGCCAGACTTTTTACAAAGAATCCTAAAAGCAATATCATTCGGTTCAAGCATTGGAGCTAAAAGAAACCTATTTTTCAGCTCAAGATTCCCAATTTTTATCTTTTCCATATAGAGAAACAACGAAATCCAAATAAAAACCTTATCATTAACTTTTTAAACCTAATTTCTTACATTTTTCTATGGCGTTTAAAATAAATGTTTCGCATAAGGGAAAGACTTTCAAAGTTGAAAAAGAAAATGAAAGCTTAGTCGGAATCTCAATAGGAGACAAAATAAACGGCTCTGAGGTCTCAGAAGAATTAAAGGGATACGAACTTGAAATAACAGGAACTTCTGACAAGGCAGGTTTCGCGGGAATGCCGAACATTTCGGGACCTAACCTTAAAAAAGTTCTCTTAACATATGGAAAAGGAATGCACAAAAAACCAAAAGGACTAAAAAAAGTTAATAAGAAACCAAAAGGACTAAGGTTAAGAAAAACAATTAGGGGAAAAGAAATCTCTCTAAACACTGTTCAAATCAACACAAAGGTCATCAAAGAAGGTCAAAAAAAATTTGAAGAGCTCTTTGCTAAGCCAGAAGAAAAGAAAGAATGAGGGCGTTAAGTTATCGGGAGATGAATAAAGTGCTAAGGGACGTTGTTTTTTATGGATTATGTTATTAATAAAATTAAAAGAAGGGATTGACTATTTAGAGTTTAGAAATTTCACCACTAATTTTGTGTGATCTTTTAAGGAAAGGTTTATATAGTTTGGGTTAGTTTATCATTCATGGAACCACTTGAAGCAAGAGCTGAAGAACACACAAAAGGAATGGAACTTCGTTGCAAAGGCTGGTGTCATGACACTCAAAGCAACCATAGCAACGAGGAACAGCAACCAAAATATAAATTAGAAACTCCTGAAGCAAAATATTTCCTAAATTAAACCATGTTTATTTTTCTGTAGAATGAGATTTTCTAAATTTGCAAATGTTTATGAATGTATATTTGGAGATGAATGTTTTTATATCCTTAGACACTCAATAACAAATAAGTCTTATATTTTAAATAACAAAAAATTTGATGAACTAATTTATCTTTTAAAAAGTAAAAAAACAAGTGATTCAATAGCCAAATTAAAAAAAGAACATCTTTTAGTCCCCGATTTTTATTCAGAAGATAAATTTGTAGATTATTTAAAAAATCTTACAACTTGAACAAATTTGATTTAGAACTAATTTATCTTTTGTTTAATACTGGATGCAATCTTAAATGCAAATATTGTTATGTTGAAGGTAGCTCAGAACCTAATTTTAAAAATTATTCAATAGATAAACAAACTTTTGATTCGTTGATGGAATATATAGATAAACTCATTACGTTTGAAAAAAACAATAATCCAAAAAAGGAAAAATTAACTTTTATTTACTATGGTTCTGAACCTTTGATGTCTAAAAATTATTTCATAGAAAGTTTAAGTAAGATAAAAAAAATTTGTGATAAAAATAATATTGTGCCTGATTTTCAAATAACCACAAATGGGACTTTAATTGATGAGGAGATTATTAAGACTATGAAAAAATATCATGTGGGGGTTTCCGTTTCTTTAGATGGAAAAAAGGAGATTAATGACAAGATGAGAATAACACAAGATAATAAGGGAACTTACGATAAAGTAATCGCAGGATTGAATTTATTTAAAAAATCAAATATTCCTTTTGGAATTTCTTGCACAATTAGTGATCATAATATAGATGAATTAAAGGATTCTGCAAGTCATTTTATTCAACTTGGTGCAAGTAGTGTAGGATTCAATATTTTATTAAATCCCCGATATTCTAAAATTCACTTAAACTCTTTGCCAAAATTAAATAATTCTTTAATCGAAGCATCGAACGAAGTTCAGAAATTAGGTTTTTATGAAGATAGGCTACAAAGGAAAGTAAGAGCTTTTAATGGTCTCCCAAGATTTAAGGACTGTGGGGGTGTTGGAAACCAATTAGTATTTTTTCCAAATGGAGATATCGGACCTTGCGAAGCATACCTTTGCAATAGAAAATCTATAATTGGAAATATTAATTCTATTAAAGTTGAAGAAATTAAAAACAGCCCGATCATTAAATATTGGACAGAAAGATATCCCTTGAATATGGAAGAATGTCTATATTGTCCCGCTTTAGGAATTTGTGGGGGAGGATGCCCTTTTAATGCAGAAACCTTATCTAAAAAAGATATTTATCAAAGAGATAAATCTTTTTGTGCCCATACCGAAATAATCTTAAATTGGTTACTTAAAAAAAGTGTAGAAGAAAAAACTGGCAAGAAAAACCCTTTTATCAGAAATATAACTTTTATGTATTCAAATAAAATCTTTTAGTTTTTCAACGGCAAAATTCGAAATTTCCTCATTCTTTGAGTCATTATTAAATTTATCTTTAAAAATCTTAAATCCTTCGTCTTGATTAAAGGTTACCAAATCCTCAAAATCTTTATCAAATTTATCTATATTTATATCTTCAATAACCTTCTTATATTTTGGCTTTTCTTTTGAAGCTCTTGGGATTATAATTTTCTCAATTTTTGTTTTGTCAAAACCTTTCAAAATTTTATTTGTCATAAATTTAGCATACCCCTCATCAAATAAGATTATCTTTTCACTTCCAATAAAATTTTTTCTGTCAAACTTAAATTTCAAAGAATTAACATTTTTGTTTAATTTTTTATATAAATGTAAATGCAACGATTCATGAATCAATAATTCTAAAAATTCCAATGCAGGATAAAATCCTTTTTTGAAGGGATTAAAATTCATCTCTACTATAGCACTTTCTTCAAAATTTAGAGTCCCATAAGTTCCATTATTTAATGCACATCTTATTATCTCTTTTGAAAATTTTTCGCTAAAATTATAATTTTCAACTTCAAGTGAAACTTTTTCTATGAACTTTTCAAAGGAATTGTAGAAATAAATTTTTTTTGGGATAAAAATATCGTTTTCCTTTAATAGTTTTTCTGCAATTAAGATAATCTTTTTTAGATTTTCAAAATCTTTCTCTTTAAATGGAACCTTGGGAATTATTTTTAAGTCCATAAATAATGATATTTCTTTCCCTTAATAAAAGTTCTTCTTTTTTAGGAAAAGGAAACAAAAAAGGGTAGGCTTTTTTCTCTAATTCTTTGGTCGTCGGAAACAACCATCCTCCTCCCCCAACCTGAAAGAAAAATTAAGAAATTTGAGGAAACTTTGTGTTTCAACTTGTGCCTCATTTAGTTCGGTCAAGAAACAACAGATTAAAAGGTAATTTCTTTTTGCTTACGCAAATCGGCTTCGTGCCAACCAGAAATTGAATTTCTCTTAATCGCGAGGTTGCTTGGCTTCGCCCAAAACATACTAATTATAATTTTCTTGTTAAAACTAAAAACTTTATGAACCAATTAAATTTTGCTCTCTTTATTGTAGAAAAAAGTAGAATTTAAAAACTCTTTTAATTTAATTATTTAATGGTGAGTATACTTGGTCTTTTTCAGGGGGTAAACCTTTTCAACAGAGATTATGGACTCGCCTTTGTAATGGTTTTTTTCACAACTGTCTTTGTTATCTACTCTATCTTCGTTTACTACTTTTACAGGTTTCTCGCAAAGAAAAACCTCTTCGAACTAAACCTCAGTCAATATAACCAATATAGTAGCCCAGGAATTGTAAAATTTTTCGCAGTATTATTCTACTTCCTTGAATATATACTCTTTCTTCCAATTATGGTCTTGTTCTGGTTCGGGGTTCTGGCTATACTAATTTTAATGATGGCAGAAGGCGTAGAAACCCCAACAATTCTTCTGATTTCTGCTGCACTTGTCGCTTCCGTTAGAATCACTTCTTATGTCAGTGAAAATTTATCAAAAGACCTAGCAAAAGTTTTTCCTTTTACAATAATTGCAGTTGCAATAACTCAAAAAGGATTCTTTAATGTGAGCTCTTTCCTTTCAAGAATCGGAGAAATCCCTTCACTATTCTCAAACATATTATATTATCTTGTATTTATTGTTGCCATTGAACTTCTTATGAGAGTTGCAGAATCGGTCACAATCCTTTTTAAACAGACTAATGAATAATCCAAATGATAAACTTTTAAACCCCTTCCCCCTTTCAAAATTATGATAGATATTTCAAAAATTGACACAATAAATGTAGGAATAGTGGGGCATATTGACCACGGAAAAACAACCCTTTTACAGAAACTTTCTGGAAAATGGGCAGATACTCACTCCGAGGAATTAAAAAGAGGGATTACCATCAAGCTAGGTTATGGAGATGCCGTAATCTATAATGAAAATGGAAAATTGACTACGAATAAAGATTCTTCTGGAGAACCTGTTAGATATATTACATTTGTGGATGCTCCAGGTCACGAAATGCTCATGGCTACAATGCTTTCAGGAGCGGCAATAATAGATGTTGCAATCTTAGTTGTTGCGGCAAATGAAGGAATAAAACCCCAAACGCAGGAACACCTTACCGCCTTAGGAGTGAAAAAAATTAAAAATATTATCGTTGCACAAAATAAGATAGACTTGGTTACAAAAGAACAGGCAATGAAAAGCTATGAAGATATAAAAAAATTCATAAAAGGCACTTGCGCCGAAAACGCTCCAATAATCCCTATCTCCGCACACCAAGGGATTAACATAGACAAAATTCTAGACCATTTATGTAAAATAAAAATAGAAAAAGAAAAAAAAGAAGGAAAACCAATATTCCTTATCGCAAGAAGTTTTGATATAAACCGACCGGGGACTAACGTAGAAAACTTGCACGGAGGAATTCTTGGAGGAGTACTTAAACAAGGGAAATTAAAAATAGGAGATATAATTGAAATTAAGCCTGGCTACACTTATAAAAAACAAAATCAAATAAATTACAAGACGATAAAATCAAAAATTATCTCTTTACATAAAGGGAATTATCCTGTTAAGGAAGTTGCTTCAGGAGGAAGTATCGCAATAGAAACTGAATTAGACCCTGCACTTACAAAAGCGGACGCCCTTTCAGGAAGCGTGTCTTCACTTGAAGGAATTCTACCCGAGATAACAGAAAAAATAAGAATAAAATACGAATTGTTTAAAGAGTTGATGGGAAGTTCACAGCACGAAAAAATTCAGGACTTAAAGTTAAATGAATTGCTAATGATAAGTATAAACACCTCAATTACGGTCGGGCAAATTGCCAAAATTCAGGACAAATACATTGAAGTCAACCTAAAAATCCCCGTTGTTCCTCTCAAAGAAGATTCAATTGGGCTCGCAAGAAACTTTAACGGACACTGGAGACTGATAGGGCAGGGGAAAATTGAATGATGCAAGAGTTTATAAAAAAGAGAATACTTTAAAAAAGATGGCTGAAAAAGTAGATTTCACCAAACAAGAAGTGATGTACGAAAATGAAGGGGGAGTTAATGACGAAATCGTCAAAAAACCTGTTGAAGAGCCCCTTAAAAAGATTAATCTCCCATCTAAAGAATCTCCAAAGAAAACCGGAGAAAAACAAATTCCTCCGAAACCTTCTGAACAAAACAATAACGAGAGCAACATAGAAAAATCAATGAATCCTGAACAAAATAAAAAGATTCATTACAGATTTGCAGGTCACGAGTCCCTCCTAGAAATGATTAAAAAAACTCTGCCAAAAGAATTCTTTCCATCAAAAAGACTTGAATTAATTTTCGGAATTGTCTTCTTAGCAATAATTTTTTTAGGTTTAATAAGATTCCCCCTCCACTCTCTGCTTGCCGGAGACACAAGTGCCGCAATAACCATTGGTTTCCCTTTCTTTAATTTTCTTGTATTTGATATGATTGAACCAGAAAATTTCCCCTTAAAAATTCCTGCACTAATATTTGATATGATTTTCTTCCTTATTATTGCCTATGCAATAGACATAATAATGAATTTTGTACATTATAGAGCAAAATCTCTAACAAAAGAAGAAAGAGGAAAAAGACCAAAAATACTTAAAATTGATAAAAAAGAAAGCTTATCAGATAAATTTACAAAAAAATTATTTGGAGAAGAATAATGAAAAAAAGAGCTGTGTCACAAGTTATTGCTACGGTTCTTATAATTCTCCTGACAATTGTTGCAATAAGCATTTTATGGTTTGTCGTCCTGCCGATGCTGAATAAAGTTTCTTTATTCGGAGAAAAAGTCAGTCTAGAAATTTTAAGCGAAGGATATACCGCTTGGGATTCTGATAACAGGCTGGCTGAAATCCAAATAAAAAGAGGAGTTGACGATGCTAAAATTGTAGGATTTAAACTAATATTTGAATTGGAAAACGACAACCTCTACTATATCGTCGACGAAGTAATAAATTTCAACGAGAAAAAAGTCTACAATTTTAACTTCACAAATTATTCCTCTTACGGCGAACTTCTCGTCGTCAAACTTGTCGCGATTTACGAAAATGGAAAAGAAAGCAGAGTTTTAAGCGAACTTAGAATCAGAGAAACCCCAAAAAAAGATTTATCTTCCAAAAATCCGTCGGGAGGTTATATCTCACCATCTCCTTCAGGAAGTCCGTCAGGAGGAGGAGCGGGAGGAGGATCAGGAGGCGGAACTTCCGGCGATGAAGAAAAAATCTGTGACCTGACAAACGCATACTGGAACACATCTTCTGTTATTGAAGGAAGAACAGTTAGATTAAATGTGGAAGGAAATTATTGCCAAAATAAATTAGTAAACTACACGATAATCAGGCAGGGAGAATTAAGCTGGAACCCGTTCAGATGGTTTAGTCAAATAGTATTTAGCGGAACTTCTACGACATCAATGAATTGGGTCGCCGGTCAAAGACAAGATGAAGTTATTCAGACAGGAACTTATTTCTTCAAAGCAACTTTGAGTGAAAACACAAGCGAAGAAATTATTTCAGTAAATTTAATCGTTGAGTCAAGTGCGTGTGTTCCCGAATCCCCCTCAGCAACTTGCGGAAGTCGGGTTTGCGGAACAAGAACAAATAATTGTGGCGAGCAAATAAATTGCGGAACTTGTGGAAGCGGAGATGAATGTGATTCATCTGGTCAGTGCATAGAAAAACCAGTAACACCGACGCCATCAACAACTTGTGAAGTAGATTTTGATTGTTCAGGAAACGGACCAGGATTTTTCTGCAACCAAGAAAAAATTTGTGAGTGGCTCCCACCAATAGGAATCCCAGTTCCTGAATTTGGAATTTATGAAACTTACAGAATGTATGACGAACCTGAAAACAGAAACACGGATTTAACTTATCATCAAAACAGCGAGGGAGGATTTTACACTCACTATGTTGATAACACAGATCCAAGCTGTACAAATACAAATAATAATGGGACGATTGAGAATCCAAGATGTTCTATTCCGACAGCCTATACTATTATCCCAGAAGGCTCTGTCATTGAAGTTCATGGAGGGCCTTATCAGGCCAGCTTCATAAGAGCTATGGGAAACGGAACAAGGGAAAGACCTATTTTTGTTAGAGGATTAAATTATCAGGAAAAACCCGTATTCACTACAGCTTTGAATATATTTAGTGAAAATGTTGCTTTTGAAAGCAAGTATATGATTTTTGAGAATCTTAACTTAACTAATGGCTTTGCTTTTAGAGGAAACACCCTCTCAAATGTAAGCTATGGAGTAATAAGAAATTCTTATTCTACCAATACTATTGGAGTGACTTACTGCAGGAATTGTGTTGTTTACAATAATGTTATCCGTCCTGGTCCGGAAGATTTAATGGATCTTCCTTCTTTTAATGAACTGGATAGAATGGGGGTCGCGATGGGCTCTAACACAGATAAAGTTTGGGTTTTGGATAGTCATATTTATAGAGGCTCAGGAGATGCGATAGGAAACGCACACGGAGCAAAGTATACTGCTTCTAACTGGTACATAGGAAGAAATTTAATGCATAATTGGGGGGAGAATGCTGTTGATATAAAAGAAGCAGAAAATGTTACAATATCTCAAAATATAATGTATAACTTTTTTGGACAATCTTCAGGAGATGCAGGATTAGCAACCGTTGTTCATTATGGTCCCCAATTATCTCCGAAAAATGTTTGGTTTATTTTCAACGAAGTTTACAATGCAGTTTCAACAGCAATGCAGATTGGCGGAGACCAAGCTTACGATGTCTATTACATTGGAAACATTATCCATGACATAAAAAATGAAGCAGGCACTGCAAAAGCATTTCAATCATGGAACAGCAGAGTAATTTATGTTGTGGGAAATACAATATATAATGTTGATGAAGGCATTGTTTTTGATTCCCAATCCACATTATCTAAAGCATACATTCATAACAATATAATTTATCTATCTGAAGGAAGCGGAAATCATTTGTACTTATCCGGCTCAAATTATGTGAAAAACGCAAGCATAGAAAATAATCTCTTTTACAAGGAAAATGGAGATTTACAAATTAGATGGGGAGGAGCCACATATAATGACATGTCCTCTTTCCAGACAGCAACAGGAAAATGCTCTGGCTGTATAAATGCAAATCCATTATTTGTTGACGCTCCTAATCTCAATTTCAGTTTACAGCCTTCAAGTCCTGCGATTGATTCAAGCGACAACAATTTAATTGAAAGTTTAAACAATCTCTACCATTCTTTATGGGGTGTAGATATCTCTGTTGATTATAATAATCTTCCGCGCCCCCAAGGAGCAGGATGGGACATCGGAGCTTATGAGTATGCTGAGTCTCCAAAAGTAATTTATGTTGATAATCAACTAACAGCAGATTGTAAAGAGACCTATTCAATCGCGAACAGAAACTGCAACGGAGGCGACGGAGACGCTTACAACACCCCCCAGAAGGCATTAAACATCGTAGAACCCGGAAACAAAATAATTATTCTGGGAGACGTCAACAAAAGTTCGGACAAAGCGATATATAATGTATCCTGCAACGGAATAAATTTAGTCAATTCAGGAACTCCCCAAAATAGGATAACTATAGAATCTTATCCAAATCATTATGTAAAAATTCACGGAACTGGAGCAGAAGGATGTGACGGAATAGAGTTTGACGGAGGAGGAGCCAACTACTACACAATAAGAGGACTGCACTTTGACAATTTCAACAAAGCGACAGAAGGAAGCGTCAACATAAGAAAAGAAGGTCTAATAATAGAAAAATGTGAATTTTCCAACTTCGCAGACAGAGGAATAATCCTAAGAAACGTGCACAACTCTATATTCAAAGACTTATACATCCATCATTCTTATGAAGCCGGATTCGTCACTTACGCCCCCGCAAACAACCTAACCTTAATTAATGTTGAGAGTAGCTATAACAACGACGGAAAAGGAAGTGAAGGAGACGCAGACGGCTTTGCATTAGGCGACGGAACCGGAAACATCACGCTAATCAACTGCACCGCAATAGACAACGGAGAAGACGGCATAGACATCACTGGAGAAAACGTCCAACTAATCAACTTCTACACTTCAGGAGGAAACGCATGTGGAATAAAATTATGGCGAAGAACAACCACTTCTTACTCTAACTATACTCTAATAAACACCGTTGTAGAAGGTTATAATGAGGCAGGAATAAAGATAACTGGAGGGTCTACTTCACCCCAAGGGGAATATCACGTCCATATTTACAACTCTTTATTTTATAATAATGGGGAGAACGGGTTGGTATTAAACTTTGGGAGAGAAGATATATCTGCTTCAGCAGAGATATATAACTCCCTCTTCATAAAGAACGGATATTTTAATCCTAACGATAACTCCTGTTGTTATCCTGCGTTTTCTGTTTCAAGTTCTATAGCCCCTTACTGGAACATCACTTCTGATTATAATTTATTCTATGATAACTGGGACAACGACACCGCCTGGAGCGGGGAAGGAATTAATTCACTTAAAGGAATTAACCCTAAATTGTTTTCTCCTGAATCGGGAGATTTTCACTTAACAGGGAATAGCCCTTTAATTGACACAGGAAAGACGATTTCTGCCGTAAATTTTGATTTTGATGGGAAAAATAGACCTGTAGATGGAAATAATGATGGAAGTTCTATTATAGATATAGGACCTTTTGAATCGTATCAAAAACCAGGAAATCAAGGACCCTCCTTTTCTTATTCAGGAGCAACAAACTTCCAGATTAATGAAGGGCAAGAACTATTTGTGACCTTCCCCGCAGTGGACCCAGAAGGGGACTCATTAAGATACCTTCTTTTTACAGGTGACATTTTACCCGAAATGAAAATAGACAATGAAGGTAAGTTTACCTTTACTCCCAACTATGACCGAGCAACATCTTCTCAGGAAGGAAGCTATGAGTTAACTATTGCCGTTACCGACGAAAATTATTACTACCCCCCTGCCACACTAAATATCTCAATAAAAGTTAATGATATTAATCGGCCTCCAGTTTATGAAGGACTAAATTATTATACTTTTATTGAAGGAAGAAATTCCCGCTTAAGATTCCCCGTTACAGATCTTGACGGAGAAATCACAATGACATCTACAATCTCAAACCTCCCTCAATCAGCAAATTATGATAATTCAAAATTCATAATAGATTGGACGCCTTCAAATGAAGATATTGGGAAAAATATTATTGAATTAGAATTTTCCGACGGAATAGACACTTCAAAGAATACTATAATTCTAGAAGTTCTCCCAAAAACACCTTATCAAGAACCATCAGAGGAGAACACTTTCTATGTAGACGGAAATAATGGATTAGATACAAACGACGGTCAAACATCTCAGACCTCTTGGAAAACAATACAAAAAGCAAAGAATACATTAAATGCAGGACAAATGGTATTAATTCACGAAGGAATGTATAATGAATATGGAAGTCTCACAAAGTCAGGAACTCCTGAAGCCCCAATAATTTTCAAAAACTATCCCGAAGAAAAAGTCGTAATGGAAGGGAGTTCATTTTCCAGCCCTGAAGCTTTCAACTTTGGAGGAGGAGTTTCAAATATTATCATTGATGGGATAGAAATGGCAAATTTCGGAGAAACAATTTATTTTAGAGGAAGCAATGAAAACGTCACTTTGCTAAATTTAAATATCTACGGAGCAGATTATGGAATCTACGGCTCTGCAAACAATATAAGAATTGAAAACGTAACTGTTACCAACATTTCTGACAGGGGGATTTATGTAGGGAAAAATGCACATATATACAATGTTAGTATAAGTGATTATGAAGATAGAGGGATAACAGCATACTCCGAAGAGATAGATAATGTCAATATTCTAAATTCAAAAATACGCAACTCAAGATCAATGGGGACTTATGGAATCCTAGCAGGAGGAAAAAACGTCTACATGTCTAATGTAGAACTTCTAAACAACTCAGGGAGTTCCGTATCTTCTGATACAGATTACATCTATATAAAGAACACAATAATAGCAAAAACAAGACCAAGAAGTGGAACCGCAATAGGTCTTCGCATAAGCACAGAAGAAGACGGATATTTTGAACTCTACAACAATATTTTCTATGAAAGTGCAATATACGAAATTTATTTTGGCAACTTATTAGAAGGTCTATTAAGAAATAATATAATTTATAGCAACAACACAAGAATAAGAGGAACCTTGCTAAATGAGGATTATAATCTCTTTGGGGATGGATTCCCTCCTGTAGGAAGTCATTCTTTCAACGCAGACCCCCTTTTTACAAATCCTGAAAACAATGACTTCTCTCTGCAATTAGAAAGCCCTGCAATAGACGCCGGAATAGATATTGGCTTGCCTTATTCTGGAAATGCCCCTGACATCGGTTCTTATGAATATGAAACAGAAAACCCTGAAACCACCTTCTTTTCACTCCTAATAAACCAAATCAAAGAATTATTTTCTTAAGAAATCATTTATCCCACGCAAGTTCAAACATATAACAAAGTGAATTCGCAAAATAAGGAGAATTTATCCAGACCCCATAATCAAAATCTTCGTGAACATTTGTCGGCTTTATTGTAAAAATCAATTCTGTTCTGTCAGCAATAACAAATCTGGAGTTTATCCGCTTTGACCTAACTACAACACCCAACTTTTTTGAAAGTTTCTCGGCTTCTTCAACATCGTCTGAAACCATAACCTTAACGTCAACTCGTCTTTTCTTCAACTTGTCAAAAACTTCTTTAAACATTTTAAACTTAGAATTAAGTTCGTAAGATGAAGACACAACATAAACAGATTTCTCAGCGCTTTCCATTACATTTCTCATCTGAGTATAAAGATTTGACCTTCCTTTAATTGAAGTAGAAAGCTCGTGGTTCTTTATAGGCTCAATTCCAATCTTGTGAAGTTCGTTCAACTCCTGATACTCTTTGGTCTCCTTCAAATTAGATAAGACACTTATTCTCTCTTCAGCATATTTGACAGTATTATTCTTGAGTTTCTCAATTACAATTTCAGGTTTTACTGCTAAATATTTCACCGGCTTTCCAAGTTTCTGAATAACAAAACCTCTCTTTTCTAGAGATTCTAAAACATCGTAAGTTCTAGACCTAGGAACTTCGGAAAGTTCCGCAATCTCGCCAGCCGAAGAAACTCCCTTAGAAAGCAAAGCCAGCCAAACTTTAGTTTCATAAATATTCAAATCAAAATATCCTTTCAATTTCCTTATTAATTCTGGTTTAGTTATCGCCATCGTTTACTTTTTCTACCTCTAGTGAAACCTTTGTTACTTTATAACCTCCTTCTCTAAGAACCCTATAAATTTGATGAATCTCTCTCGGATTAGGAGAACCCCTATCAAAATTAATAAGTTCTCCGTCGGTAACACAACTAATATAATTCACCCCATCTTTTACTGCTTCAGCTATATCTCCTATACTCCCTTTGTGACCCCTTAATTTTATTTCGATCCCAGATGCCATTTTAATTCCTTTATTACTATACAGGGAAAAAACTATTTATAAACCTTTCTATGTGTTGTCTTTGCGTGGGGGTTACAATAGAAAATATTAAATAGTATACCTCAATAAAAATATATGAACTTAAAGTATACCTTAGTATTTTCGGCAGGTTTCATTAGTTGCGTCCTTTTATTTTACATATTCTCTATCTTAAACCTTAACATTCCTTTGACAGGACTCACGATAAAAGAAAACCTCTCACCTTCAAATAGAATAACTAACGATGACATCCTTGTCTACAACGACAAAATAGTCTTAAAAATTCCGAATATTACAATATCAAACTACGCTGACACTGGAAGTATGAAACCATTTCTAGATGAAAATACAAACGGAATAAAAATCGTTCCAAAAAGTCCCTCTGACATTCAGGTAGGAGATATCATCAGTTTCAGGTCATCAGGTAAGCTAATCGTCCACAGGGTCATCGAAAAAGGAATTGACGAAAAAGGAGTATATTTTTTAACAAAAGGGGATAACAATCAACTAAACGACGGTAAAGTGAGATTTGAAGACGTAGAATATATCACAATAGGTGTCTTATGGTAAAAGAATTTGATATAGACTTAAGAGAAGTTAATTCCTACGTTGAAAGAATGGATGAATTATCTATTATAATTAGAGCATTAAAAAAACAAAGATTATTTGGAAGAAATTTTTTATACTCAGGTTTTGAAGGTCTTAAAATTCCTAACTTAAAAAAAGGAATTAGTTATAGAAAAGACCAAAGCTCTATATTTGCATTTAATTCGGATAATCTTAGATGGTATCCAGAGCAAGAGAAAAGAGGTTTAGTTGACTATTGTGATATATGCGCTATTCCTGCAATGGCTATTTGGAATGCAAGAAGTTTTCATCAGGATTACGAATGCCAAAGATACGAATATCTCTTTAACGAAGGAAGAAATGTATTCAATTCATTAAAAGGAATTGCCCGTCTGATTTAAATAAAGCGAAAAACTAACGCTAACAAAACACCAATAAATATCCCTGCCGAAATATAGGGCATCGCAGGATAAGATTTTCCTTTCTCAGTAATACTAAACAAATAAATAAGCCCTGCCAAAGCCCCGAAAGTAACAAAAAGCGCAGGAATTATCCCAAAGAACTTAAGAAAAACTCCCGAAGCAATTATCGGAAAGATAATATCCCCCCCACCTAAAATAGCCAGATTAACTTTATACTTTCTCTTTTTATATTTCTTCGGAATTTCTTTATTCCTATATTTTTGTTTTACAATCTTAATCTCATTTCTATCTTTATTTGAAAGAGAAGGAATCAACAAGCCTCCGAAAACTTTTATTTCTTCCATTTGAAACTTTGCCATCTTTTGCATTATTCCCGACTTCCAGACAGCCCACATATCATAAATTGAAATTAAAACAAGGACGAGAAGAGCTGAAAAAGGGGTAAGCAAAGTCACGAAAACCGCCGCAATTCCAGGATAAATAAAAAGTTCCGTCGCATTGTGGACTATATAACTCGGCCTGAAAACTTTAAAGAAAGCCAGAGGAAAAGCGACAACTAACGAAATTACCGAAGCATAAACTAAAAAATTCTTCAAAACAGCATTCAAAGAAATACTTAAAGCGATAATGACGACAAGAAAAAACCAGACTTTTATTACTTTCTTCCACCTATATTTCATAAGAAAAAATACAAGTGCAACTGCCAAAACAAAAGAAAAAACGATTGAAAGAAAATTCGGAGAATTTTCCCGATTTTCCAAACCAAAAGGCAGAGGATTTTCCACTTCTATTTCTCTTGCCTCTCCGGTAGACGGGTCAACAATTGTCTGAGTTACAGGAAAATAAGAGTTTACAACAAGAAGACCTATAAACTGCGTCACTAAGAACATCGCAATAAGCAAAATAGTTACCGAAATTTTATGTTTCATATCCCTTTAAACTAAATAAATAAAGACATTTTTAAATGTAAGGTTTACCTTAACCTAACCGTTTCAAGATTCTTAGGCACAACAGTCTCAATCCTCTGTGACTTATAGATGCTTGATGCAAGGTCAAGTGCGCGAGATTGTTCCCCGTGATTAATTATAACCTTTCGGGGCTTAGGATTAATATGACTCATAAAAGCCATAAGTTCATTTCTTGAAGAATGCCCTGAAAACCCCTCAATTGACAAGAACTTTAATTTTATAGGAACTACCTCTTCTTTCCCATCAACATTAAAAGTTGCCTCTTTAAGTCCCTCCTGAAGTTGCCTACCGAGTCCGCCCGCAGGTTGATAACAAGAAAGACAAAGCCCATTATTAGGATTATCTGCAAACTCTCTTAAATATTCTACAGAAGCACCTCCAACAAGCATACCAGAAGTCGCAAGAATAATACAGGGACCTCCCTCAATTACCTGCCTTCTCTCCTGTGAGGAACCAACCTGTTTAAAAATCTCTGAAGTAAAAGGATTCTTATCAGCAAAAATCATTGAACGAATACCATTCGCTAAAAAGTCGGGATAAGCTGTGTGAACTGCATTAATATCCCAAATCATACCGTCAACATAAACTGGAACGGCAGGAATACGTCCAATTCTCATTGACTCTTCAAGCAAAAGCATTTTTTCCTGTGCGTGACCAGTCCCTAATTCCGGAAGCAAAACCTTGCCCCCTTTCCCGATAACTTCGTTAATAAAATTAAGAAGATCCTGTTCAGAATCTTTCCTTTTAGGATAATTATTGTCTTTACCACCATAAGTAGACTCTATCTGAATAGTTTCAAGTCTTGGAAAATAAGTTGAACTCGCCTCCAAGGACCTTGATTTGCCAAACTTAATGTCTCCTGTATAAAGATAATTATGAAGCCCGTTTCCAATGTTAAAATGAACCATAGAAGAACCAAGTGTATGACCTGCATTATAAAACGTAATCCTTATATCTGGAGTTATATCCGTAACTTCATTGTAATTTAAAGTAATTGAATGTTTAACCATATTACGAACATCAGATGACTTAAAAAGTGGTGCCGTCGCCTGTTTATAAGCAACACCTATGAAGTCCAAAGCCATTAATGCGGAAATATCTCTTGTCGGAGCAGTCATATAAACAGGACCTTTATAACCCATCTTATATAGATAAGGTATAAGCCCAGAATGGTCAAGATGTGCGTGAGAAAGAATAATAGCGTCCACGGTTGACAAATCAAGTTCAGGAGCCTCTAAATAAGGATATTTATCTTTCCCAGCAGAAGAAACGTCAATTCCACAATCAATTAAAACCTTTGAAATAGGAGTCTGAAGTAAAAAACAACTTCTACCTACTTGTCTACCGCCACCCAAAACCGTCAGCCGAACCCATTCTTCCATCTTATCTGGATTCCACTCTTTGTAAATTTTCTCTCCAATTGAGTTCAAAAACTTCTTTCTATAAGAATTATCCTGATAAAGAACCTCCCTTATTTTGTCGGTTATCTTTGATTTTATTGCTGCTGACCTCTGAACCTGTGGAGTCCAAAGAGTCCTAAGTTTTATTTCCCTAAGTAAAGACCCCGCCTTACCGATAGCAAGCCCAGGTCTCTTTGTCTCAATAATCAAAACACTTCTCTGTGGGTCAAAAATTATCTGGGTCAATTCCGCCTCTTCAGGAAGAATTTCACGAATAACCTTTTCTGCTCCCTCTTGTGGCATTAACAGACCCTTATCCGCCCTAAGTTCCACCCTCTTTTTTATACTATTTACTACTTCTTTTATCTCAGAATCTCCTTCTTTAAAGAAATTCACATCTGAAGTATACACTACAATATTTGCACCTTCATAAATTGTAGAACTCACTACACCCGAAGGTAACCTGCTTTCAATTGTTTTTAAGATATCTGCCATCGCTATTATTACTCTTCTTTATAGACTGATTCAACAAACTGCTTTGCAACTTGTTTAATACCATCTTTTGTTATTGTATAAACGTCAACCCCATGACCTGACGCAGTGTCTCTTTGAGAAGAAGACTTTATTGCCTCAATCGCGAGTTCTTTTCCTTCTTCAACAGTTATGTCTTTTTTATATTGTCTTTCAAGCAAACCGAGAATATAGGGCATCCCTGAAGAAAAGTTAGCATCATAATCTTCTACTTTCATAGCACTTCCAGAAGGCTCAATTGAATATAATTCTGTCGTTCCGTCCTCATTAAAACCACCTATCATCGTTCCAGCAATAAAAGGAATCATTGAAGGTTGTCTTATATTCTGATAAGCCATTCTCGCAGCTAAATTAGCTGATTCTTTAACCGTGGGTCTTTTTTTATCTCTCAATTCTTTTATTCTTAACTGGGCAGAAAGAAGTTTTGTAAGAATCATCGCGTCCGCTACTCCTCCTGTCCAAGAAATTACCAAATAATCATTCAAAGGATTTACTTTAGAAAAATTCTTATTAACAACAAGACTTCCTCCAGCGGTCACTTTTCTGTCACCAGCCATCACAATTCCATCTCTACAAACTATTCCGACTAAACTAGTTCCGCTCTTTAATATATTTTTTTTCAAATCTTCGTCCATCTTACAACTCTTAAAATTCCTAGAATTTCTAATATTTAATAGAAAAAGCCATTTAAAAGTTTTTTGGTTGCTAAAATCCCTTATTTTCTGAAAAAACACTACAATAATCTTTATAAAATCCCTATACCCCCTTCTATAATGAAAAAACTATCATTTGTATTTTTCACGATATTCCTTTTAGGTCTTGCCTCAGCTATAAGCATCAGCGAGGAATATGACACCAATGTAATAATAAAAGATTTAGACACCCCAATTAAACTAACCTTAACAATTACAAACGCCCCCACAGGTTCTTATAATCTTTACACCCTCTCAGATATTTCAATAACCCCTTCAGAAATATTTAATATTGAAGGTGGAGGAATAGTTAAAGAATTCACACTAAAATCGACCGATTATTTAAAAGACACAAACGGATATTACACCTTTACTTATACTCTGCACCGAAGAGGTGTTGAACAAATAGATAGAAAATTCACTATTAAATTAACAAATTTAGAAGACGCAATAGAGATAATAAACGGTTCTGCTGACTATGAAACTGGAGAAATAATTTTTTACATAAGAAATAAAGAAAACATCTCTTTAAACAAACTATCAGGAAGATTTTCCTCTCTTTTATTTTCTGATATTAAAGAAGAATTTGACCTTGAACCTTTTGAAGAGTATAAAATAAAAATCATCGTAGACAAAGAAGATTTAGAAAGAACAAAAGCAGGAAACTATATTATAACCTCTATCTTTGAAACGGTTGAAGGCGAAAGCAAAATAGAAGGAAAACTATTTTTAGGAGAAAAGAAAGGTATATCTACTGATGAAGACCGATTTGGTATTTTGATAAAAAATTATATAATTACAAAAACAAACGCGGGCAACACTGTTGAAAATATTGAAATAACTGTTGAAAAAAACATTCTCTCAAGGCTATTTACTTCCTTTAATATTAAACCAAATTTAGTAGAAAGAGAAGGTTTGTCAGTGAAATACAAGTGGATAAAAAACAGATTTGAACCTGGAGAAATATTCACTCTAAGAGTAAGAACGAACTATCTAATCCCCCTAGTAATTTTAATCGTCCTCGTAGTAGCTTACTTCGGAGTAAAAAAATATACCAAAACAAAAGTTGAAGTAAAAAAATCCGTTTCCCCTGTAAAAACCAAAAATGATGAATTCGCACTAAAAATAAAAATCTCAGTAAAAGCAAAAAACAATGTTGAAAATGTAACTCTAATTGACCAAGTTCCGCCGATGGTTAAAGTTTATAACAAGTTTGGAACAAGCAAACCAAACAAAGTTGATGTAAGTAGCAGGAGAATTCATTGGACACTCGGAGATTTAGATGAAGGAGAAGAAAGGATATTCAGCTACATTGTCTATTCAAAAGTCGGAGTCGTTGGGAAATTCTCTCTTCCAGAGGCAATGGCCGTATTTGAAAAAGATGGAGAAATTTATGAAGTTACTTCAAAAAAAGTCTTCTTTATGAGCGAACAGGTAAGTAAAAATAAATAATTAAATTTATTAATCTCTATTCGTTAAAATCTTATGAAAGAGTCTTTTAAAAAAGGAATAAGTTTTGGGATGACTTCTGGGATCATCACAACCCTAGGACTTATTGTGGGACTTAACTCTGGAACAGGGTTGAAGAGGGTAGTGATTGGGGGGATTTTAACCATCGCGATTGCTGACGCTTCCAGCGACGCTTTAGGAATACACATATCAGAAGAATCAAGTAAAAGAAACGGTTCAAGGTCTGTCTGGGAAGCAACATTCGCAACGCTTTTAACAAAACTAATCGTAGCAATGACTTTTGTCTCCCCTTTCATTTTTATGAACTTAAGAAACTCCATCATAACAAGTATAATCTGGGGTTTTATCCTTTTAGTGATATTTAATTACATTCTGGCAAAGCAAAAAGGAGAAAAGCCTTTATGGATAATCTTTGAACATTTAATCATAGCATCGGCAGTCATATTAATATCTCATTTTATAGGAAAACTAATCTCCTTACATTTCATATAAAACTTTATAAACGATTTTGCATAGTAAATTAAATCCCGCCATAGTTCAACGGTAGAACACGTGGCTGTAGAAGTGCGCTGGACATGGTGCTATTGCACATAAGAATGAAAGCGTTTTAGCCCGTATCAGGGTTGCAGAACCCGCGATGCCCAAGTTCGACTCTTGGTGGCGGGATATTTTATATTGAACTTGGGCTACCCAAGCGAGCAATTAGGTCTTGCGATTTCTCTACATATCTAAAAACTATCTTAAGCAAGACATTCATCAACATATTTATAAATAATTAAGAACTTTATTTCCTATGAAATTGAAAAGAGTTATGATGATTTTCTTATTCGGATTTCTCTTATTTTCTATAATTCCAAATGTCAGTGCTGACCCAGTTAATGAAATCGCAAGAAGTTTAAGTGAAATCATAAGTGGTGCATACGAAGTAATTGAAAAACCTCTGGAAATTCTCGTAGGCGATTCTTCTTCAAGCGAATGGTTCATGGCGCGGGTTCTTTTCCTTTTAATAATTTTCTCTCTAGTTTGGGTCATTCTTGATAAACTCCCTTTTTTTGAAGACTACAAGAACAGATGGGCCCTTTGGATTGTAGCGATTTCTGTTTCTATTTTATCTATTAGGTGGATTGGAGAAACCGAGGTAGTTCAAAGTATACTCCTTCCTTATTCAACCCTGGGTGTAGCTATGACTGCAGGACTACCTTTCATACTTTTTTTCCTTTTTGTTAAAGATTTTTCAACACCAATAAGAAAAGTATCCTGGATATTTTTTGCAGTTATATTCTTGGGTCTATGGTATGTTAGACTTGACCAGCTTAATCTTGTAGGATTTGCAAGTTATATCTACCTTGTCACAGCAATTGCAGCACTTTTAATGTTTTCCCTTGACGGGACAATACAAAACTGGAGAAAACAAATCAAAGACTCAGAAAGAAAAGAATCAATGAATGTAGAAAATAGAGCAAGAATAATGCGTGCCGAACACCAGTTAAACGAAGATGTCATGAACAATCCTTCTTATATTAACACTCAAGATTACAAAACACGGCACGACAACATAGAAAGACTAAAAAGAAAATACGGAATGAAATAAAAATTTATAAACTCCTTATTCATCAATAAACTATGAAAAAAGAAGGATACTTCCTCGTTTTGTTACTCTCCTCTTTATTTTTAATATCTCTCGTCTCTTCGGCTTACTATACTCCAGGAAGTTTTGGAAGTGGACTTGGTTTTGGTGTGAGTCAACTAATAGAGATTATTGAAGATGTTTCCTATCCTTTAGCGGCATCTATCTTTGGAAGCACAGAATATATATTTGAAAAACTCTTATTTTTACTCATCATAGTCTCTATAATTTATGTTGTATTGGGTAAAATCCCTATTTTTGGGGGTAGTGAAAAAACCGAAAAGTCAATAAGATGGATTGTAACTCTTGCTATTGGACTTCTCGCAACAAGATTCATGATTGAAACTGAACTCATTCAAATGATGATTCTCCCTTACACCGTCCTCGGCGTAGTCCTGACCTCAATCCTCCCCCTCGTTATATACTTTTTCTTTGTCATAACAGGATTTCAAGGAACTACTTTGGGTTACAGCGTAATGAGAAAAGTCCTCTGGATATTCTTCGGGATAGTCTTTATAGGAATATGGAACTCTAGGATTGACCAAATCGGCGACCTTGCTTGGATTTATCTTGCAACAGGACTCATATCTTTCTTATTCCTATTCCTCGACGGAACAATAAACAGAGCAATCCTTCGCTCAAAATACGGAGAATTGAAAAGAGATAGTCTTCTAAGGAACATAGCAAAAGAAAAGGAAAACTTAGATGAAATTGAAGAATGGCACAGAGATAATAAAATTGGAGAAGAAGATTATAAAAGAATAAGAAGAAAGATTATGAAGAACATAAACCGACTTGAAAGGGAACTCTAAGAAAGGTTTATAAATAAATAACGGCTAAAAAACATATGAAAACGACTACAAAAAAAGTTTTGGTGTTTGGATTACTCGGTCTTTTTGCTCTCACGCTTCTTATAAATTTTGTTTCAGCTGCTGAAAGTCCTTTTGATCCTATTAAGAGCTGGTTCGCTGACTGGACTGGAGGAAATTTAAGCCCAAACATAGCAAAATTTTTATTTTGGGCATTAGTCTCTATAGTCGTTTTCGCTATAGGATCTAAAATTCCTGGTTTAAATTCTCTATTCTCAGACAAAATGATGTGGCTTGGAGCTGTATTTTCAATTCTAGTAGGATTTTTATCTATGGCTTATATAACTCCTGAAGAAGTCTTTGCCTTAATGACAAGTTACAGTGCATTGGGATTTGTTTTAGGAGGAGCCCTTCCTTTTATTATCTTATTTTACTTTACAGTTACATTAGCTATGGAATCTGAATCCAAAGGAGCTACTCAGAGATATATGAGCAAACTTTTCGCAATAGGTCTTTGGATATTATTTACTTTTTTTATTGCACTAAAGATATTTTATCCTTCAGACGAAGAAGTTATTAAAACAGGAACTTATTTTCTTTTAACTTGGGGGCTATTCGCTTTAGGAGTTTTATGTACAGTTTCAATAAGTTGGATGTTCGGTAAAATTTGGTCAAATGTCAAAAAAGAAAAGATTGGTAAATCCAAAGATGTAACTGAAAAATCAACTGCAGCTGTGAAAAATCGGGCTGGAGAAACTGAGGAACTTGGAGGATAATTTAGGTTTCAATTTTATTCTTTTCTAAATCTTTTTTTACTCGCTCGTTCACTAAATTTTGTTAAAGTTCTATTTTAGAATTCTCCCCCTAGCCCTTCTTCTTTAAGACTTAGAACCATCTTACTCTTCAGATAGTTTTTCAGTACTCTCAGCGTTAATTTTCGCTATTTTTCTCAACATATTAACATCTTCCCCACTCCCTTTCGCAGTCTCTCTTCTAATTCTCCTTCTTAACATCCCAAAAAGCATTCTCACAGCAAAGAATAAAACTATTAAAATGAACAAAATCAGGAAAATAACACCCCACCCCATTTTACTCACAAGTTCCCTATACAACCCCAGACTAAAAAACCAATCTGCAACAACCGAATTTATCACCCCTGTTAATGCAATAATCAGCACAATTATCAGCCCCATAAGATAATCTGTGTTAAACTTAAAAATAAAAATCTCTACAGGTTCCCTATGCAAAGGAGTTATATAAATCACCCCAGCGACAATCGCTAAAATCACTAAAAAAACTCCTACTAAAACAATAAAATACTCTATTCCAATCTCTCTATCTGCCTCAATCTGAAAAACAAACCTTGTAATCCCCTGAACAAAGTCAGGTAAAACAAGGTTACTCTGAATATCACCCATATTTATTCGTCCAGAAATCTCTTTCAAAGATTCGTTCAAATCAGTTTTATTCTCCTGCCCGACGACAAAACTAAATAATAAAACTGCAAAAAACAACACAGCAACCTCTTTCCTCATAAAAATAACAGAATAATCAAGTTTAAAATGTTTTCTGAAAGGTTTAAAAGTTCCGCTTACCTAAAGATTAAATGAAAAAAAGAGTGTTAGCACTGACCTTACTATCCCTAATTTTTCTTAGTGTCTTTGTTATAGCAAATGAAACTCTTGTTGAAGAAAGCGAAGTTAAAGACATTCAGGAAAAAATAGACCAGATACCTCTCGACCCAGAGACAGGAGAATTTGACCCAAACAAACTTAACAAAAGTATCGCTGAAGAAAGAGTTGAAAAAATAAACAGCTGGATTTCTGAAAACGCAGAATGGCTCAAAATTGTCTTTTGCATGGTGCCTGAAATATCCTGGCTTTTCGCTTTCGTTATATATATCTGGATACTCTTCTTCATGGTTTTCATACTAAACAGAAAAATCTTTCAGTTACTTAGTCCTATAGGACGCTCCACGCAGGCAAACGCTATCTCGTGGATTGCAGGAATAGGTATCTTTGCAATTTCTGTCGCCCTAAAAATCATTTTCTACATAGGAGAATTTTTCTATAACCTCTGGATAATTGTCTGGAACTATGTTCTTCCCATCGGAATAATAGCCTCTGTAATAGGGATAGTGGTCTTAATAGTCGTCTTAGTCATGTTCCCCTCACTAATCCTTGTCTTAATCAGGACAATGAAGGCAAAAAAAGAGGCCAAAGCAAAAGAAATAGAAAAAGAAGACAGAGAAAACCTACACACTTTTACTGAAGAAGCATTCAGGTAAATAAAATTCGCCCCCTCTTTCCCTTCTCTTATCCGCTATAGCAATACCTAAACCGAGATTTCTTTACCAAACCTAGACAAAAAAAGAACATTTATATTTAGATTTTTGCAAAAGTTTCTCCCTATCCCTGTTAGTTCGTCCATACCATAAAATACACCCAAGAAGTATATAAGTACTTGTATATAAGGAGTTATGTGTAATAATTTTAGCATCCTAATATGGAAAAGCTTTATATAATTTATATTTCTCTTAATTTCTATTATGGCTGATTACAAATCAACAACTGAAAAAGGCGAGTGTATTTTTTGCAAGATTATTGGTGGCGACATCAAGACGCCAGGCATCTTTTGGGAGAATGATGAATTTATGGCATTCCTTTCAACGTGGCCGAATACTGAAGGTTTTACGGTTGTCGTTCCAAAGGAACATTATGGAAGTGACGTGCTCGGAATGCCTGATGATAAATTGAGCAAATTCGTTCTTGCCGCTAAAACCGTTTCAAAAAATTTGATAGCCCATTTTGAAGATGTTGGAAGAGTTGGTCTAATTATGGAAGGCACTGGAATAGACCATGCACATATCAAATTGTTTCCAATGCACGGGACTGGACACATGAAGAAAGGAGAATGGAAACAGTATCACAGTAATAATGACAAATTTTTTGAAACTTACGAAGGGTATATTTGCTCAAATGATGGCCCAAAAGGTGACGAGCAAAAAATACGAGAACTCGCCGAGAAATTAAGAGAAATAAAGTAACGGATGCCAAAATTACTTCTCCGCTTCGCTACGAGCCACGACTTGCAGTCTCTCACTTCGTTCGGGACGCCTAACAGCGATTTAAAGGGATTTTCTTGCAGGCTCCACCCAAATTTCAGCCCTTCGAGTTGTTTTATCCCTAAAGTTATGTCTAATTCAAAAAGTTAGCTTCTAATCTTTATTATTCACTTCCTAGTATCTTTCCTATATCTTCAAGTTCTTCAGGCGTGAATTCTTCAAGTGCAATAGTGTACAAAACCTCATCTTCCATATTCTTATGGGCTCTTATCTTACTAATTAGCCTTTTCAAATCACTCTCAAAGCGCTCCCTAAGTTTTGCCTCGTTCCCAGAATTAATTGCCTCTTTAATCCTATTTATATGCCCTCTCAAATCCCTATGCTCACAAGTCATCTTGTAAACAGGCATCTTAATCCTTTCTTTTTCCATTATCCCAAAAACCTTTTCTTCTTTTTCTTCATGAATATCCCAAATACTGCACAATTCCTTAAAACAATGAACAAGATTAGGATAATTAATCACTTCGTCGTCTTCCATCACACTCTCTAACTGAAAAAGCTCCATCTCAATTTGCTCATGCTCTTTTTTGAGAATATCTAAAGGATTTTTCATAAAACCAAAAAGAAAAAAGCCTATTTATCTTTTTTCCTTGCCTCAAGGTCATAAAAATACTTGCCAATTCCGTTAGCTATCCCCCCTGCAATGAAATGAGAATCCTTAAGAATGTACTCTAAGTCCTTCTGATTAGAAAGAAAACCAGGTTCAACTAAAACAGCAGGCATTTTCGTATGTTTTAATACATAAAAATTCCCCTCTCTTACAGCCCCATGAGTATTTTCAAAACCCTCAACTTTTCCTTTCAAATACCTTAAAATTTCCTCTTGTACAAATTCTGCAAGTATTTTACCTTCCTTACTGCCCTTGCAATAGTAAGTATTAACTCCTCTTGGCTCCTGAGATGGAGAAGAGTTATAATGTAAACTGACAAATACATCAGCCCCCGATTTGTTAGCTAAGTCCACCCTATCTTTAAGAGAAAGCTCAACATTATTGCTTTTCCTCGTTCTTACTACATCGCACCCAAGATACCCTTCTAAATTAACCCTTTCAAAGATTTTAGAAGTATATTTAGCCAAATCAAGGACTAAATCTGCCTCCTGATGTCTGCCGTCGTAACTTATAGCGCCAGGGTCGTAAATCCCTTTAGAATTAATATTCCCATGACCAGGGTCAAGAATAATAATCTTTCCTTCAGGAATCTCAATTTTAAGCGAATCTGCAAAAACATTCAACGAAGGCAAAGCTAACGGCAACAACAAACTTCCCTTCAAAAAATCCCTTCTTTCCATTGAGAAATCAGAAAAATTACTTTTTTAAATCTTACCAATCACTTCCTAACTTTCTTAGAAGTCTTTTTCTTAACAAATGTGTTATCTTTCTTCTTTTTCTTAGAAACAATAAAGAAAGCTACAATTAAAACCAAGAAAAGGATCAAAACCCACCAGCCGAAGCTTCCAAAAGCTCCAATCACACCACCTGTAATAAACGAGAAGAATCCTTTACTTTCGCATTCTCTAATAACTTCCGGCTTAGACCCTCCAGTTCCACAGCTATTCAAATCTGTGCACCCCCTTACTCCGCATTCTTCCTCCTGATTACTCCAATTAAGGCAAACCCAGTTCTCTACGCAATCTTCTCCTGTAGAAGAAGAATTGCTTGTGATTATTGCACCACTGCCAGAACTCGTTATTTTAGACCCGCCACCAGAACCACTATTAGATGGATTTATCATTCCTCCATTGTCCTCTGGCTCTACCGGGCATGAAACAATCTCCCCGTGATTTGAAGGAAATGCTGTTGTCCCACATTGATTTCTATCATAACATATATAAGTTTGAAAACCATCAATACATTCCGTTAAAACACACTCCCAATTAGGAGAACATTCCGATTCTCCTATCACAATCGCCCCGTCTTCGTTTTCTTCAAGACTAAAGCTCCCACTAGTCGTTGCAGAATATACAAATCCTATAGATAAGACTAATAAAAACAAGAATATTGCGTTTAATTTCTTTTCTTCCATCTTAATACCTAAAAATGACATTTAATCTTCCTGAATATCCTCACATAAAGGAGAACTTTCATCTGTTATAGACTCCATAAAGTAATCTATCTTATTAATACTCCCAAGTTCATCAGTCATATTACCACTCATACTGAGAGTAAGATTAAACTGCGCCTTACCATTAATCTCTTCACATGACAATGGAAGTGTTCCTGCAACTGTCTTAAACCAACATATACCCTCTTCCCAAACATAATCAAATCCCTTCTCTATTTCCTCCATACAATTCTGCTCAGTTTTATTTGTTTTTTCAAACAAACCAACATCTTTACTATAATTCCCACTTGAAATTGATGCGTTCATCTTTCCAGGAGTGAACAACCCTCCAACCTCATCCATCCAGAATTTAATACTATTTCCTCCCCTCATGCAAACATTAAATTCAAACTCACATTCCTTTGGCTCCCCAGGGATTATCTTACAATTTGCAGGGTTAATATACTGAACCATTAACGACTCGCTCAAATACTCATTCAAAGTTTCATTGCCTTGATTCCCAAGGTTATCTGAAGCATAAACAACTAATTGATACCATCCTGAAGGGAGGCTCTTGTCCATTATTTCTTCATATGTTACTGTTACTTCCCCTTCATCTTCATAAACCACCTTACCCAAAGTAATATTCTTAACAACTACTCCTTCTCCAGAATCACTAATCAACACAGCACGAATACTAGATTCATTAACCCCCGATTTCTTATCTATTACTTGGATTAAAACCTTTTGAGAACACTCACTCACATTGCTTTCTTCTTCTGGTTTCACAATAGAAATATATGGACCGACATTATCAACATTATCATATTCTACCTGAGTCTCGCCTACGTTTCCTAGCCCATCTTCGCAGTACCATTCAACTTTATGAAGTGAATCTGTGTGGTAGTTAAATGTAAACTCTTTGCTTGAATTAAGGGTTTCGCAAATCCAGTCACTCTGTTCATAACCTGGACCTTCTATTTTGTAACAGATTTTCTCGCTCTCAACAGGGTGAGGGTTCTGGTCAGCACAGGATAAAGTAATATTTGTACTGGAGTTTACATAATAAGCAGACCATTGCCCCTTAGGACCACACTTTTCATCTCCATCTTCGCAAAGCATCTTCGGCTCTCCAAGGACTTTATTTGTGCTAGGTGCTTTGTTATCTACAAAAACAAACTTAACATTAACATTTTCTATCTTATTGACATTATCAACAGAGTAGTATTCAATAGCGTGACAGGAATCATCAGGTATTACAAAAGGAACGAAAGGAGTAGAGGTATTCCAATCTCCAGATAATCCTTCTCTAAATTCAGTTTCATTTGTCCCATAACAGAAAGAATCATCTACAAGCCCGAATCTATACCTTGTTTCCTTAATTCCAGAAGGATGAGGTAAATTATCAACAGCACTTAATGTAATTGAGGTTGAACCATTTATCCACTCAACACCACCCTTATTTACGTAAGGGGTTCCATAAGTTAAGGTAGTTGTAGGTTTTGTCTTATCAACTATAAAAGTATCAACATCTGTAACAAGATTTCCTAAGGCATCCTCACAGACAATAGTCAACTCGTGAACAGACTCTTCAGGGAAATGAACAATAAATGGAGAACCTAAGTTCTGTCCGCCAACAATTGTAACAGGTTCACATTGGTCCGTAATCCTATAACTCCAACTACAAGTCACATCATCAACAGGGTGTGGTTGTGGGTCCGTAACACTCACAGATATATTCGTAATGCCATCAATATAGCAATCCTTAACACTCATAGTACTAAAATCTCCACTAGTAGTCATCTCCCCACAATATCCAGACCAAGGACCAACAATTTCTTTATCAATTACAGGAGCCTGATTATCAACTGCATCTATTTCGGTCTCTAATTCCTCTGCATTTCCTAAAGCATCAACACAATAATATTCTATCTTATGACAGGAATCATTTAAATCTACTATTGTCGCGTTACCATCACTGGAATACTGCCCTAAAGGAGTCCAAGGTTCTTCACTATCACACTCATATTTCCAAGAAACATTCCAATAAAGTGTAACATCATTAACAGGGTGTGGTTGCGGGTCAACACAAGTTAAATTAATCTGTGTCCCTGAAGTAATATAATAATGAATACCTTCCTCTCCTTCAACTTTAGGTTCTCCTACAACCTTCGTTGTTATCGGTGCCTTTGTATCTACAATATCCAACTCAAAGTGATGAGTTTCCTCATTACCGCAAACACCATCAACAGACCAGTATTCAATTAGGTGACAAGAGTCTTCATTTAATACGATAGGTCCTTCATAAACCATCTCATCTCCCTCTTCCCATTCGCAATTACAATCTTCACTAAACCAAACCTTGTATTTTGTAGTAACATCTCCTGCGTATTCTCCAGTCAAATTATTATATCCTTCTCCAAGCCCAATCTGGTCAGTAGAATCATCAGGGTTAAAATCTCGTGCTTCAAGAGTTATACTAGTCCCCTGCTTAACATAAGCGCAACCATCTGTCAAACTAACTTTGCCAGGAAGAATATATTCTTGTCCAGAACAAACAACAGAAGCCCCATCTACAAGGTTCAAAGTCTTCTTTGTCTTAGGCGCAGTCGTATCTTTTATAAATGAAACAGCATCAAAACCACTAAACTTACCCCAATTTTCTGCTCTATCTTTTCCGTGCAATTTAATATAATGAGTCCCTTCGCTTAAGTTGGTCATGTTCACCTCAGCAATAACCTCTTCACATTGTTCATCAAAAGCCCCATCAACAGCACCCATATTAAACCCAAACCAATTTGGTTGATTAAAATTATCTATGAAGTATTCTGCAGCTTGTAGCCTTGACTCGGCATCACTAATATAGGCTGTTAAAGAAGGATTATTTCCACAAACAAGTAATTCAGCGATATTGCACTCTCCATTCAAACTCATACCAAACTCTCCAGCACAACTATCACATCTAGGATTATCTGGAGCAACCTTATCTATATCAATAGAAACATAAGCACAATTGCTAGGGTTCCCTTCTTCATCCCAAGCCATTACATAAACATCATGCTTCCCATCAGCAAATGAACTAAAATCTGCACCATACTTTATCAAGTCCTCCATTTTCTCATCAAATGCTCCATCAAGTGCATTTAATGAACCTTTTTCAGTTTGGCAATAATTATCTACATAATAAGAAGCATTTTTTATATTACTACATAAATCTTCTGCATAAGCACTAATATTTGATAAAGAATTAGTTAAAGCCGGATTAACAACTAAATCAGAAACAACAGGACCAGTCACATCATAAAATTCTTGCTCACATTGATAATTAACACACGAAGCAGTATGACAGGAATCTTCAAAGTAACTACAATCACTATCCTCCTCACACTCAACATCATCTACCTTATCAAAAGCCACACATCCAGCATAAACGCTATTTGGATTTCCACTCGGGGCAGATAAATAAGTGTGAAACCCCTTAACCCCATTAGCATTAAGTATCAACAAACTATCATCTACCTCACCAGACCAATCAGCAAACAAAACGTTGTCCGCCAAATCATCCGAAGCACTTGAATTAACTATATTATATCCAGTAGAATTAAAGAAAAGAACCTTATATTGCTCATAAGCCTGATTCTGCCCTGCTCTGCCAGAATTCCCATCATAAGCATAAAGCGAAACATCGTAATATCCCAATAAAGAAACACTCTTCAAACCAGTCTGAGCATCATTAATATTTCCATTTGATAAAAGCGATTCAGAAAAGTCTACAATAGTTCTTCCACTCTGTGCCTTAAAAGGACAAGTTGTATCTTGACAACTAAACGAGCAACCATCTCCATTATTTGTGTTTCCATCATCGCACTCTTCTCCTTCATCTATATTCCCATCCCCACAAACTGGGTTATCTATAGTAAAAGGGCAATTTGAAGTGTCCCAATCGTCACCTGCACCATCTATAATCTTTATACAATAATTTGAACCATCAGAAACGCCAGTAGTATCCCACTGAACAGAATGGGAGCCCGTTAATGGAGAGTCAACAGAGCCTATATCTGTCCACGAACCAGAACATCCAGAACTACTATACTTTACATACACCACCCCTAATGGAGATTGACCATTATTTTGAACATCAAAAGTTATATCAATTGTCCCTGAAACTACTTCCCCACCATTAGGATAAGTCAAAACTAAATCTACAACATTATCAGTAAAACTTCCAGTTGCAAGAACCTCCTCTTCATCAGTATCTAAAATTTTAATTTCATATTCTCCTTCAACTCCATCCAATATATAATTGAATTCAAATTTCCCCCCAGAGTCAATTGTTACATAATCATAATCTTTAGGCCACGCCTCAAAAGTTCCATCACCACTTACAACAGAATTGTCAGGTCTTGTCACCTTGACTAAAACCTCATCGTATTCTCCAAATCCCTCACCCGAAATTACAACCGTTTCTTCTGGAGCATAATCTTCTTTATCTGTCGTAATAGTTGGGACATCATCAGCACCAACACTAACAACCAAGAACATAAAAGCGACGAGGAATAAAACTGCAAATGTAACTAAAGAAATCTTCACCAGTGCTTTTTTATTCCCAATCATCAAGAAGTTAAACACAATCCCTATTTAAACATTATTATCCACGAGTAAATAGTTTCTTTTACTACTCCCTTCCCGAGAAAATTCCAAAAATTACATTGCCTATTCAATAATAGTAATTAAAAAAGGCCCTTACTTATCCTCTTTAATTTTATCTTTTCCAAAGAATGATTGAACTCTATAACAAACTCATCAAAGAAACCCTCACGCCCGATTATCACCGGAGCCTTAGTGTCATCTAAAACAACCTGAACAGGCATAGAAAACTCATAACTCTCATGACCTTTCTTAATCATTACTTCCGTTTTAGAATTAATAACTCTCACCTCCCCGCCAATCCCATTAGCCTTTTCTTCCTCCCCCACAAACTCAAGCCCCAATAACTCTGCAAAGTCCTTAGGCATCACAGAAACATCTGCCCCAGAATCTAATAAAGCCATTGTCTGAATCCAAGAAAAACCTTTTTTAAAGAAAACGGGAATATACGGAAGCTTTCTCTCTACCCCCTCAGCCCTTCTCACCCTTTTATATTTAAAAGAAATAGCCATCTTAATATATCATCGTCTGTTCTTCAGGAACCTTAGCAATCATCAATTTCTTCCCCTTGCACTTCCTCAAAGCATCTTCATAAACTTCCTTCGCGTTTTCCCCAAAAGAAACAATATCAGTCTCACAAACAACAACCCATTTTCCCTTGTATTTCTCCAAATCAAATTTTAAGAAAACCTCATCATTTTCCATAACCAATCTAAGACTAGCCCCTTTATAAATTTTCACAATTCACTAAATTTATAACCCCTGACTTCCTAAACTTATATGGGATTTTGGCCTGTCGTTCTTAACGTTTTGAAAAATTCTGATGTAATTGTCCTCATAGCCGACGCAAGAGTTCCTGAAATCACAACAAATAAGGAGATAGTAAAAAAAGCCTCTCTCTTAAACAAAAAATTCGTTCTTGTCCTCAACAAAACCGACCTTCTTGACAGACAGACAATAGAAAAACTAAAAGAAAAATACCCTAACTCTTTCTTCACTTCTGAAAAAAATTACCTTGAACTTCTTCGTTTAAGGAAACATTTAGAAAGCCTCGCCGAAAAACAAGACAGAAAAAGTCTTAGAATAGGAATAGTCGGCTACCCAAATGTCGGAAAATCTACAATAATAAACAAAATTGTCCCAAAAGCAAGACTAAAAGTCTCCCCCCTTTCTGGAACAACTAAAAAAACCCACTGGATTAGATACAAAAGACTAAGAATTATGGACTCTCCCGGCGTAATTCCTTCACAAGACACGCCCGAAACCCTCGGACTAATCTCCGGAAAATCCCCTCAAAAAATAAGAAACCCCGAAAAATCTGCAATGAGAATAATAGAATTCCTAAACAAAAAAGACAAAAACATACTAAAAAAATTCTATAATGTAGAATCCGAAAACAACTATGACCTTTTTCTCAAAATAGGAAAAAAGAAAGGCTTCCTCTTAAAAAAAGGCGAAATTGATGAACAAAGAACCGCAATAAAGATAATTGAAGACTGGCAAAAAGGAAAAATCCCCTTAAAATAAATACCAAATTCTTTATAAACACCATTTTCTTCACTAAATAATGAACTACGAAGAATTACTAACACAGGCTTATAAAAATATCACCCCTTTAGAAGTAGGTGCGCGATTTGAAATCCCAAAAGTTGAAGGTCATCACGAAGGAACAAGGACTATTTTAACAAATTTCTCAAAAATAGCCAGTTTCCTCAGAAGAAAACCTGAACACATAGCAAAATTCTTAGGAAAAGAACTCGCAAGTTCCATAGAACTCTCAGGTGAAAGATTGATACTATCAAGAAGACTCCCCTCAAAAGAGATAAACGAAAAAATAGAAAAATACACGAATTGCTTCATCCTCTGCCCAAAATGTAAAAAACCGGACACCGAACTCCTCTGTGAGGGAAACAAAATGTTTATTAAGTGTCTAGCGTGTGGAGAAAAATACGAAATTCATAAACTATAATGAAAGGAGGAAAAATGGAAGGATATTGTGTCAAATGCAAGGCAAAGAAAGAGATGAAAGATGTTAAAATAGTCCAGACCGCCAAAGGAGGATATATGGCAAGAGGCTCCTGTGTCACCTGCGGAACAGGAATGTGCAAAATAATGTCAAAAGAAAACGCTGAAAAAGCCGTCTCATCTGGTGAAGCAAAAAAAGCCTATTAATTTAAAATTCTCCTACATTCTTCTTTATTGTCGTAGGAGCTTCCCCGCCGTGCCAGGTAAATCTTGGTCTGACCCTCATAGGGTAAATTCTCTCACTATTGTCATCAAGGATAATCGCGGAACCTTTCAACTTAGGTAAACTATTTAATTTATCCGATATACTCTCATAAAGATAAGACTGAGTTATCTCGTTTAAAGCCTCAACATCAACTTTCGCCGTAACCCTATGAGAAATAACAATATCTGACTGAGTTATCGCATCTGTATGAATTTTCCCAGGTTGTTGTGTTGCTAAAACCATAGAAATCCCTGGTTGCCTTCCCTCTCTAAGAAGCTGAACAAGAGCATCAGTCGCGGGAGTCTTGCTGTCCCTGGGCAAAAACTCGTGTGCCTCATCAATAAAAATCCAGACGATAGGCATCTCCCTCCTTATACTATACCTCCCATAATCTGCCCCGCGTGAAACTGCCTGAATCTCCTCATTTTTCCTCGCAACCATTCTTGCCATAAAAAGCTTCTTTGAAACAAGACCAATAATTAACGCCCGAACATTGAAAGCCCCAACAGAAACATACATTGACAAATCAATAACTGTAGTCTGTCCTGCTGAAACCAATTCATCTATTTTAGTCCCTTTCTTTTCATCAAAAACCTTCCAAGTCTGACAGGCGTCAAAAAGAGCAATAGCCGAATTCTTAACATTCTGCTCTACATTCTCCACACGGGAAATCATCGCATAAATATCCTCAAAACCAAAAGAACCCTTTTTCTCCCTAAGCTCACTAATCACAGACTCAATAACAACCGCAACAGGGTCAATGTAATTAAGCTCAAAAAGACTAATCCAATCATTCGCTTCAAGCTCACTAATTTTTATCGCAAACTCCCCGTCAACATCAATCCCCTTGTCCTTGTACTCCTGAAAATACCCGAAAGGTGCAAAAACTTTCAGAGGGATGTTCTTCGGCTCAAGACCCCACTCCGCTAACAAATCTCCGTCCTTCTCGTTCTTGTACTTCATCGTCCAAAAAATCCCCATCGTATCAAAAATCAAAGAAGAAACATTCCCCGACTCTTCAACCCCAAGTGTAGATAAAGACTCAGCCATCGTCCCAATAGTATACGACTTACCTGAACCCCTCTTACCTGAAATTAAAACAACATGACTCCGCACGACATCAAGATAAATAGGATTTGACAAACTTGTATAAGCCCCCATAGAGACATAACCTTTCCCGATAAAAGCAAGACCCCTTTTCCCAAAATCCTTCTTATCACTTTCATTTCTCCCCACAACAATATCAAACGGCATATTAAAGTAAATTCGCCAATTTATTTATATCTTTGTTTGCAACATGGGTGTATATTTGTGTAGTTTGTAAATTCGCATGTCCTAACAATTTTTGTATATATCTTATATCACATCCTGCCTCTAAAAGGTGTGTTGCAAATGAATGCCTTAATGTATGAGGAGTAACTCTCTTCTTAATTTTCGCTTTCTTAGCGGAAGATTTAACAATCTTTTGTATCGCTTCTTCTGAATACTTCCTACCCCTATTTGATTCAAAAATCAAACCTTCCCTATGAACCTTAAACTTATTAAGAGATTCAATTAGTTTTTCATGTAAAAAGATTGTTCTTTGGTGTTCGCCTTTAGCAATTTTAAGTTGTATAATCTTACGCTCAAAATCAATATCTTCCCATTTCAAGTTTCTAACTTCATTAAGTCTCAACCCTCCATAATACAAAAACATAATTATCAATTTATGCTGCAAGTTTTCAGTGTAGTTAACCATTTTATGAACTTCTTCTTTATTGAGAACAATCGGAAGCATCTGTTTTTTCCTCGCAATTGGAAGTTTATCTAAAAAATCCTCGTGCAAAATATTTTTATAATAAAAATTTAGGGCAAAGTAAACACTTCTCATAGTGTTCCTACTCATTTCCACATAATCCTCTAAAAAATCTCTCGGAGTCTTTTTACTTTGCAAGAATTTTTCTACATAAAATAGATATTTTTGGATAGTTTCTTTTGAATACCTTCTAAACAAAAGTTCTTTTTTAAGCATATTTAAGAAAAATTCCTTATCCTGAGAGTCCATAAAATATACGTGTAACAATATTATTTAAACATTACTAATAATTTTTTTAGGTAATAGATGTTCATTTCAATTTCCAATCTCCTCCTCAGCGTCGGTAAACCTCAAATTCTGATTTTGATATCTTCGTTTAACGCTCCAATGCGAAATTAAAATTGTCGCATAACATCGCTGATTAAACGAAAT
>Ga0265297_10000195_pt1 | contig 203818 bp, 165 predicted proteins | sample Munlanlwell13791_FD_192502 | JGI IMG/M metagenome (GOLD analysis project Ga0265297, IMG submission 192502) | Leachate microbial communities from a municipal landfill in Southern Ontario, Canada - Leachate well 137-91 | ecosystem: Engineered > Solid waste > Landfill > Unclassified | place... | reverse complement strand
TCTTCTTCGAGAGTTTTCCGAGGAGAGAGGTGACCTTGGAGGTCAGTGTCTCCGGGGATATCTTGTCGAAGAGTGCCGATATGAACTCTTCGGCCGTCATGCCTGCCGTAACTGTGACGCTGTTTATGAGGGCGAGTAGCTCCTCGTCACCTGCGGCGAGTGCCAGTAGTTCTGCCTTAAGTTCGTCCGCCGAGGCGTAATCCGATATCTTCTTCGAGAGTTTTCCGAGGAGAGAGGTGACCTTGGAGGTCATCGTCTCCGGGGATATCTTATCCAATAAGGCCCTGACATAATCTTCTTTCGTCATACCATCGGTGATCTTTACGGACAAGATGATCGATATTACGGCGGCCGATGTCTGGTCAAGGCCCGCCGCCACCAGTATCTTTTCTACCAGGTCCTCTTTCGAAGTGACCGAATCCATATCTATCGACATGAGGATCTGCAGTAGGTCGACGTTCCCTCCCGCAATGGTCAAAAGCGCGGAAACGAGCTTCTCTTTATTGGCTATGTCGGCAGGGTCCATGGCAAGGATCGCCCTGAGGGCTTCTTTGATCCCGGCATCCCCTCCGGAGATATAATCGAGGAATGCTTCCAGCGCTTCGGTGCCCGATCCTGCCGAGGCAAGGTCGATACCGAATTTTATCTTTATTAATTCTTCCACCCTGGCAATATCGTAATTACCCCCCGCATCGATAAGATCGACCGCAAAGATAGCGTCACCCCAGTATGTATCGCTTCTCTGCATCCCGTCTTCATAGGGGTTTGCCGTGTCAGCCCGCTTATTACCGCCGTAATAGTATACGGTCGTCTCTTTCACCGTGGAGCCGTCCCGGTAATAGCTATATGTGAAGTCGGCCAGCTCCTCTCCCCTGGATGAGCCCGGCAGGAACCTGTAGAACGTTTCCGATTTCTTATGCGCGGCGGATATCTCTCCCGCGCTTATTGTCTTATCGCCGTTGGAATCTATCGGGCCCCAGTACGTCGTTGCGCGCTCAAGGCGATCAGTGTTCGAGGAATCCTCCGCCCTCTTGCCGCCTTCGTAAAAATAGACCGTAGTGTCTTTTACCGTGGCCCCATCCGTCAAAAAGGTGACTGCATAATCCTGGACCTCTTCGCCCTTCAATCTGTACTTATGGTCAAAGAACGTCTGGGACTTCTTGATCGCGCCGTCTTTTATCGAACCGTCCGCATTTACGGCATCGCCGTAATACGAAACGATGCTTGTAAGCGTTTCCCTGTAATTGGCGTCTTTGGCCCTCTTGCCGTCAAGATACAGATAGACGGTGGTCGCAGTGGTAAAGCCCAGTTTATTATAAGTCACTTCGTAATCCGCTACCTCCTCGCCTGCGATCCTGTCGGCTGAACCGCAGAAGAATAACTCCGATTTCTTGTCCGCTGCGGCCTCTTCTTCCGCGCTGACCGAGCCGTCACCGTTAGTATCAATATTACCCCAATAAGTGACGCTCTTTGTCTTTGCCTCCCTGTATCCGGCATCTGCCGCTCTGTCTCCGTCTGCGTAATAATAGACGGTGGTGGTCAACCCTGTGCCGTCCGAGGCATATGTGGTCGTATGATCGGCGACCTCTTTCTTCGCTTCACCCGTAAAATGCGTCTCGCTCGTCAGGATGTCGGTGCCGTTTATCATCCTGTGTTCTTCCGTCTTCTGTAATTCTCCGCCGTCGCCGTATTCATAAAGACGCGTCCCTGCCAGGTCACCGTCCGTGCCGAAATACTCTATCTTCGATATCCTGTTGTCTTCGCCGCTCCCCTCGTATGTGGCCACCTCCACCAGAACATCCCCGTCTCCCGATATGTCATATCTGCGCACCTCTGCGACGTCGTCGCCGGAATAGATATAATCGATCCTGTATTTCGCCTCATATTCCTGCGTCGCCTCGTTAAGGACATAACCTGTCAAAAGGTGGTCTATCTTCCGGCCCTCACCCTCGCCGAAATATATGACCTCCTGTATCTTCCTGCCGTCACCGGCATCGCCCTGGTCTGACCACCCTATCCAGTAATCGACACCCATCTCATCCGTACGCCGTTCCGCCCCGTTCATCCACTTTTCGATATCCATCCTCGTCACGTCATACTTATCCACGCTGTTAAGGTTCCTCTGCCCCTCATAATTGTAATTATTAAGATTATGCGGGGTATCAAGCACATCCGGGTCGGTCAGGCTGTAATCCGCATCATCGCCCTCTCCGCCCTCGCCGCCCCTGCCGCCGCTTCCACCCTGTTTCTTCTGAAGCTCCAGGTCCTCCTCTTTCTCTACCTGAAGTTTCTTCTTAAGGTCATCCCGTAATTGCCACAGGAGATCCTCGCCATCCTGCTTCTGTTTTATTATATCTTCGTGCTTTTGCTGCTGTTCCTGGATATAGCCGGGGGCGAATTTTTGGGATTGTTCTTTTTCCTGGTATGTGGGTAAGAGTTTTTCGGCGGCTGACTTGCGCTTATCATAATATAATAGATCGTAATTTGTTACTTCGCGCTCTTTCTCCTTGCCGGAGGCGACCTTTTCATCCGGCACGGCAGAAGTCGGGGCCATCTTCCCGCCGGTTACGGCAGGCGCTGCAGTCGCCACCGGGATCGGCCTGGGGTAATAAAAGAGATCGCCGGCCCACGCTATGTCGTACCATACGAAGGTCACGATCAGCGTGCCGGCGATCAGTTTCAGCCAGATCTTCTTGTGGGGGCTGTAGTATTCTATCATTTTATTACCTTTTAAAATACTTTTTTAAACATTAAATTTATAGGTCAAAAAAAATGAACTTCCCTTTCGCCACACTACAATATTATCATATATAATATAAGAGTCAATAGGGAATTTCTAACTTTTTTATAGCTTAAAACGAAGTTTTCTCTCTGATCTGCCCGTCGGGGTGACTTGTTAGGAGAGCGACTTTTTATCTACCTCTGTCTGGGCAATATACGGTTGGATGCGGAAATCAGCCTGTTTTTATCCCCTGTAACCATATATGTTATCTTCATCTTTTCGCCTTTTCCGAGAGCTGATAGTTCCACTGTCTTTGTCAACACTATGTGTTTGGGGGCATCCAGGGAGATGATCGTTCCGTCGCCTTTCTTAACTACGACCTTCCTGTTTTCGGGATCATTTTCGTCCACCGATACAAATTCTACCTCATCAGTTTTAACCTCTGTCGGTACTGCAACTGTCGTATTTGCTTTATCTTTATTCGTTGCTTTCTCTCTTCCGGAAGCGCCCATGCCTTCCATCGGCCGCGCTACCGCCTTGATCCTCTTATCGTAATCAACCCTTTCTGAGGGGCTCATCTCGCTCGGGTATTTGCCCGTAACCTCATCGGGATATTCAATGATGACTCTCGGGATCGGCACCTTCGGCACAACCATATCAGGAACGTTTACGGTCTTGCCGCCTTCAGATCCCGGGACAGGCGTTTTTGGGGTTTCTCCGTTGGCTGACGGTGCGGTAACGGCGGTTTGCGCCGCTTCATCCTTACCCTGCCCGGCCGGCTCTTCCGAGATCCCATACACGGCGGCCGACAACACAGAAACCGTCACAAAAAAGATAGCGGATACCTTCATGATGAGCTCCTCTTTTCGATATTTAACCGTTTTCCTGCGCGGCATCCTCTTCCGCGGCAGCAGTTTTAACGGGTCCTCTCCTTTTCCCTAAGAATTCTGATATTTTTACGCTTATATCTTCAAAGATCACATATACCCCTGGCACTATAAGCAGTGTGAGTATGGCTGAGCTGGTAAGACCGCCCATGACGGTTATAGCAAGCGGGCTCCACAGGTTAGAGCCCTCATGCGTGCTTACGGCCATCGGCAGGAGCCCCAAAAGCGTAGTTATGGTGGTCATCAATATGGGCCGCAACCTGTCCCTCGATGCCATAAGCAATGCCCTGAGATAATGTATATTCTTCTTCTCCAGCTGGTTTGTGTGGTCGATAAGAAGGATGGCGTTATTGACCACTATGCCCCCCAGCATCATGAGCCCCACAAAAACACCCATCCCGACCGCCTTCCCGGTCGCATATAACGCTATAACGACCCCTACCATTGCCAGCGGGACGGAGACCATTATTATGAAAGGCTGGTAATAAGACTCGAATAGGGCGGCGAGCACAAGGTATATCAATATGATGACAAGCCATATTATGGCCCGGAACTGTTTCTGGGTCGCCATCATCGTCGGGTAATTCCCCCCGAACCTGTAGTAATACCCTTCCGGTAATTTAAGGTCCGAAAGGGCCGTCTTTGTGATCGTGATGGCCTTGCTGAGAGGGAATTTACCGATATTGGAGCTTACCTGTATCATCCTCGTCTTGTTCTTCCGCCATATCTCGCTCGGGCCGAGGTCGTATTTAAAATCGACTATCTGCTCCAGATATATGCGGTCATCGTCCTGGTTCATCAATACCAGTTTGTGCAGGTCTTTGAACGTCTTCCTGTATTTTTCGTCCAGGCGGGCTATCGTCTCGACTTCGCTCGACTCCGTATGGAAGAGCGTGGCCCTGAGCCCTCTCATCTGCGCATGGACCATATCCGCCACGTTCAGTACGCTCATGTCCATAAGGCCGGCCTTCTTCCTGTCCACTCTAAGCCCGAGCTCGGGACGCCCCTCGCGCATCCTTATCTTTGTATCGGTGAACCCCTTTAGCGCCCCCAATCGCGTCGCCATCGATATCGCTATCTCTCTCAATGTGTTATAGTCGTAACCGAAGAGCTCCAGCACTATCTCTTTTGTCCCGACCTCCTGCTCCTCTTCAAAATATATGAAGGCCGGCTTCAACCGCTCCACCTTGGGACGGATGCCCTCTATGACCTCTTTGACCGACCTCTTCCTTTTAGTCAGGCTCACCAGTTCCACATATATCTTGCTCGACCATGGTTCTACCCTGGACGAGAATATCTTCGCCTCCGGTATCTCCTTGACCATCGCCTCCACCTTCTTCACGAAGCTGTCCGTGACATCCAATTTCGTCCCGGTAGGCATTTCTATGAAGATGGTAAATTTATTCTGCTCCGTGGTACCCAGGAATTCCATACCCATCTTTGTGAAGAGGAAGAGCGACACAAGGAATATCAGGGCGGCCCACATAAGGACACGGTATCTCTTCCGTATCATATAGACGACGCCTTTTCTCTGGGCCGCATATATCGCCGTCATGAACCCTGCCCTATCCTTCTTCCCGTACCCCGTCGGGACATCCTTTATATAAAATTTGGCCCTGGAAGTAAGGAGCGGGACCACCGTAATGGCCACAAATAACGATACCAGCAGGGAAAATGTCACCGTCCACGCTACGCCGCCATACAGAAGTTTTATCTCTTCGCCGACAAAGATCATAGGCAGGAAGACGGAGATGTGGGTAAGCGTGCCGGCCCAGATGGCTACCCACACCTCTTCCGTGCCCTCTATGGCTGCGGGGATGCCTTTTAACCCCTTTTCATTTTTGCTCAATATGTTCTCAAAGACGACTATGGAATTATCGACGAGCATACCTACGCCGAGCGCCAGGCCGAAGAGCGTCATGAAGTTGACGGAGAGTTTCATCGCCCACATCAGCGAAAAAGTTATTATCACAGATATTGGTATCGCAGAGCTGACTATCAATACCGGGCGTATCTTTGCTATTATGACAGATGTTATAACCATCGCCGCCAGAAGGAGATACAATAATTTTGTGGGCAGGAAAAGCGTACTGACAAGAAGGACCGCCGTCAGGATGATATATCTCCGTTCCAGCTTTACCAAGAAAAATGTCAGGACCAGCATTATGAGGCCTGCGCCCTGGAGCAAAGAGACCTTAAGGTTCTCTATCGCCTCTTTTATGAAATTTGCCTGGTTGCTCGTGATAGTTATGTGGAGGTCTTTCGGCATCTTCTCCTTCAGGCGATTCACCTCTTCTTCTATGGTCTGGGCCACCTTTATCGTATTGGCGGTCGATTCCTTCTGGATGTATATGGAGACGACGGGCCTTATATTGACCCTTGCATAGCCTGTCGGCTCCAGGTAAGAATCGACGACATTGGCAACGTCTTTCAGCCTTATGGCGGTGCCGTCGGAAAGCGCGGAGACCGGTATATTCTTTATTTCTTCGACGCTTTTGAAGAGCCCTATGGTCCTTATAAGATATTTTTCCTTGTCTGTCTCGATGTCACCCGACAGCAGGTTCAGATTATTCATGCTTATCATCGAGATGAGCTTCTCAAGCGAAACAGAATAAGCGGCCATCTTCCTCTGGTCGGCCTCTACCAGGATCTTCCTCTCCCGTCCGCCCGCGACCTCGGCGTCCGCCACCCCGCTTATGCGCCTCAACGGTTCCCTTATCTCCTCGTCCACTATCTTGCGTATCTCCTCGGTCGACCTCCTGAGGCTGGTAACCGCTATGATCACTATGGGGACGTCGGACCTTTTGAACTGCGCTATGATAGGCTTCTCTATCTCCTTCGGCAGCTTGTTCTTCACCCTCGCGAACTTCTCTCTCACTTCAAGGGCGGCGAAGTCCATATTTATGCCCGGCTCAAAGCTGAGCACGACCGTTGATTCGCCTTCCTTCGATATCGAAAGCATCTCCTCCAGGTGGCTGACGCTTCCGACGGCCTCCTCTATCGGCTTGGTGACCAGGCTCTCCACTTCCGTAGGAGGTATCCCTCCCCGGACCTCTATTATTATGCTTATCTCCCCGAAACTTATATTGGGGTAGAGCTCTACGGGGAGCTGCGTCAATGACAGGAGGCCCACAAGCATGAGGATGACGTAGACCATGAGCATGGTGACCGGTCTCTTGATGGAAAAGGCGGGAAGGCTCATCTCTTCCTCTTGAAGATCCTGCCGCTAAGGTCGATGATATAGATGTATATGGTGGGGATGACTACCAGCGTAAGGAACGTCGCTATCAAAAGTCCGCCCATAACGGTTATGGCCATAGGGGCCCGAAGCTCTGCGCCCTCGCCGCCTAAGAAGGCCATCGGCAGGAGCCCCAGGATGGTCGTCATGGCGGTCATGAGTATGGGGCGGAGCCGGACCTTGCTTGCGTAGACTACCGCCTTCTCCGGCGGCATGCCCTTTGAGACAAAGAGGTTTACGCAGTCGATAAGGACGATGGCGTTATCGACCACGATACCTCCGAGTATGCCTACCCCCATAAGGACATAAGCGCTTACGCTTGTATGGGTTATGAATAGGCTCCATGAGACTCCGATCAACGACAGCGGTATGGTGAACATGATTATGAAGGGCTGCCATAACGACTCGAACAGGGCGGCCATTATCATATAGACGAGCAGGAACGCCGCGATGATAGCGTTCCGTAAACTCGTGAACGACTCTTTCATCTCGGCCGTCTCTCCGGCAAGCTTGACCGTGAAATCTTTGGGCGCATCTACCCTCTTTAACATCGCGTTCACATCGTCATAGACATCTTTCAGGGCACGCTTATACACGTTCGCATATACCTGGACGATGCGCTCCTGGTTCAACCTCTTTATCTCGCTGGGGCCTTTACCCTTACCGAATGTCGCTACGCTTGAAAGCGGCACGCTTATGCCGAGCGGCGACTGGATCTGCATCCTCCCCAGTTTCTCAAAATTATCCCTGTCGGCATTCCTCAATCTCACCCTGATGTCAAATTCCTGCCCCTTCTCTTTGAATTGGCTGGCCACATACCCCTTGAGGCCCGTGAGTGCCGTCTGGGCCACATCCGTGACCGACAGGCTGTAGACGGCGGCCTTGTCCTTATTTACGAATATCTTCGTTTCGGGTGACGGGTCGGAGAGGTCGTTCTTTATACCGTACAGGCCCTTTATCCTCGAAAGGCCGTTCTGCACATCGCTCGTTATCCTCTCCAGGGTCACAAGGTTATTGCCCTTTATCTCTATGGTCACTGGCGCCTGTGCCTGTACGCCGGACATCAGGACGTTCTCCTGCAGCGCATACTCTATGCGCGCGCCTTCGAGGTTCATCGAGGCGAGCCGGTCCTTGATCTCCTGGACGATATCAGAACTTTTGCGCTTCCGTTTCGATCTCAGATTTACGGCTATCTCCGCCTGGTTCGCGCTGAGCCGCTCTGTGATGTGCTTGGTGGTCGACTCCTTCGTAGACCCTACGGTCACGTTTACGCTCTCCACTTCCGGGATGGGCATGATCACCTTTTCGATGCGTTCCGAAAGGGAGTTCGTGACTTCGAGCCGTGTCCCGCCCGGCATGTTTATGCGTATCATGAACTGGCCCTGGTCCACTTTCGGCATCAATTCTTTATCCATGAATACGAAGAGACCCAGAGATAATAAGAATAGGATGAGCGTATAAAGAAGATAGCGCCTCCTATGCTTAAGGAACTTCTCAAGAAGGTTTTCATATATCTTACGCATCTTCGACGCGGCGCCCGCCTTATCTATGGCGGAGATATCGTCTTCGTTCTCTAATTTGACGTTCTTCCCGACCGATATCCCGCGCGACGCAAGAAGAGGTATTATAGTGATCGAGGCGGCCCATGACGCCAGGAGCGAAAAGGTGACCGTGAGAGCAAAATCTTTGGAGATCTGCCCTATGATCCCGACCACGAAGATGAGCGGCAGGAATACGACTATCGTTGTAAGCACGGAGCCGGCGACAGCTATAGAGACCTCATCGGCCCCTACCGAAGCCGCCTCCTTCCTGTCTTTTCCCATCTGCATGTGCCTGAAGATGTTCTCGATGACGACTATAGAACAATCGACGAGGCTGCCCACACCGAACGCCAGGCCTCCCAGCGACATCATGTTCAGGGAGACGCCCGTGAAGTACATCATGGCGAATGTTGCCAGCACCGATATGGGTATCGTGACGGTCACTATCAAGGCGCTCCATACGTTCCTTAAAAAATAGAAGAGGACGAGGAAGACAAGCACGCCTCCCTGCCAGGCGGCGTCCCATACGCCGTTTATCGAACTCTTTATGAATTCCGACTGATCATATACTACGGCGATATCCACATCCTTCGGCATATCCGGCTTCAGCTCTTCGATCTTCTTCTTCACCTTGTTTATGGTCCTGACGGTATTGCCGAGCGCCTGTTTCTGTATCGATATCGAGATATTCTCTTTCCCGTTATAGCGCGAGTAACTTGTCCTCTCTTTCACCCCGTCTGTGACGGTGGCCACATCCTTCAGGTATATCAGACGCCTGTCCCTGCTGACATCCCCCCTCTTACTCGGGTCCTCCGGCCCGTACCTGGCGGCCCTTAACTCCTCGTCGCCCGTATCCGAGCCTATGGATATATCCTCGATGTCCCGCACATGCTCAAGCTCACCCAGCGTCCTTATCAGGTATTCATAAAAACTCTCTTTTATGGTGCCGGCGGGATAATTCAGATTTGAGCTGGCGATCGCCTTAGTGACGTCGATTATCGGAATCCTGCGCGAGAGAAGCTTATCATGGTTGACCTCCACCTGTATCTCGCGCTCCAGCCCGCCTGAGATCATTGCCGATGCCACACCTTCCACCTTCTCTATCTCGTCCTTTATCATGCGCCGCGCGACCTCGCGCAGCGCCAGGGGAGACCTGTCCGTAGAGCTTGTAACGCTGAGTACCAGGATGGGCCTGTCGAACGGGTTATAAGGCAGGACTATCGGCTCCTCCGCCTCCCTGGGCAGCCTCTCTTTTATCAGGTCTATCTTCTCCCTCATACCCAGCGCCGCGAAATTTATATTCTGGTTCCATCCGAATTCGGCTATGACAAGAGAGAGGCCCTCTTTTGAGATGGAGTGGATGCGCTTTACGCCTGCGACGGTCCCGACCGCCTCTTCGACCGGTTTTGTTATAAGCGTCTCTATCTCTTCGGGCGCGGCGTTCCCATACGGAGTGACGACGGTCAGCTGCGGGTAGACGATCTGGGGAAAGAGCTCCTGCGGCAGGAGCTCCAGGGAGACGAAGCCGAATATAAGGATGCCCGCGACTATCATAGTAATGGTCACGGGTTTTTCTACGGAAAATTTAGCGAGGTTCATCGGTCCCTGTAAGAGATATTAAAATAACCCTTCCTGCACTTCCGTGATCTCGACTTTCGCCTTATCCTTAAAATCTTCCTGTATCTCGGCCACGATCAGGTCGTCCTCTTTCAACCCTTCCCCTATCTCGACCAGGTCCTGGGTCATGTACGCCAGTTTCACCGGCCGTATCTCAACGGTCCCGTATTCTGATCCCTTTTCCGCGGCGGCTTCGGGCTTAGGTTCCTCTTTCTTTTGAGGCAGGGCAAATAGGCCGAATAATTTTTTGGCTTTCGCCTTTGACTTATCGTCCCCGGCCTCTTTCTTCGGTTCCTCTTTGAGGACCAGGTAAACGAAATATTCGGCCTCCTTCTTCTTCAGGCCCGAGGCCGGTATCACAAGGGCATCCTTCTTTTCGTAAGTGGCCACGAGGGCGCGCGCGAACATACCGGGCTTAAGGACCCCGTCCTTATTGTCTATATCGATCTTTATATTCTGGGTCCTGGACCTGCCCTCTACTATAGGCGCTATATTGTCCACCGTCCCGGAGAAGGCCTTATTCGGATGGGAGTCGACGAAGACCTCCGCCTTCTGGCCTATCGACACCTTAGGCATATCTTTCTCTATGACGCTGAATTCCGCGCGCACCTTGTCTATGTTTATGAATACGCCTATCTTATCGTTCTGCGTCACAAAATTCCCCGGGTCCAGCAGCCGCGACCCCAGGAGGCCGTTCGAGACCGCGTAAATATTCGTCTTGTCGAGCTCGTTCTTTGCCGATTCATATTCCAGCTTCGATTGCTCCAGCTTCATGGTGTTGATGGCGCCTATATCGAACAGCTTCTGGTTCTTTGAGGTCTCTATCTCCGTGTACTTCAGCTTCAGGAGCGCCTCTTTCTGTACGAGGCTTGCGATGATATCCCCCTCCTGCACCTTCTCGCCCTCCTCGAAATTGAAGCTCTCGAGGATCCCCGGGACCTGGAACTTCAGGTCGATCTCTTTAAATCCTTTTATGTTGCCCATGCACGGCAGGGTATCCTTAAATTCAATCTTTTTTGCCTTGAATACCTTTACGGGCGCGGCCTCCTCCTCGAACGTCACGGCCGGGGTCTTTTTGGCCGCGTCCGACTTTTTGAAGAGCGCCCTGTTGATATTCGAGGTTGTCTTCACTATCACTATAACCGCCACAAGCGCTATGAGCGCGATGAATATGGTCTTCTTCCTGTCCTGCGGTAATTTGAACTTTATCTTCCTGAACCCGGCGGACGCTTTTTTTAATATCTCTCTTATATTTTTCATATGATCCTCACCCGTTGCGGGGAAAACCCCTATTTTAACCGCACCTTATCGCTTAAGGAGAGGTCCCCCTGTATCCTAAGGTCCTCTTCGTCCTTGAAATAGTTCTCCACCCCTATGGCTTTATTTATAGCCGCCAGAGATATATGGCAATCGACGAGCGCCTGGATGTGCCCGAACTTCTCCTGGTAAAATTTTATCAGGCTCTCTATGACATTCGAATCCTGCGCCTCGTCCAGCCCCCGTTTGAATCTCATCAGCTCGAGGTCCTTCTCCTGGTAGACTATCTTCTTCTCCGCAGTATCGAGCTGTAACAGCGCCTTGGCGTAGCTGAAGCAACTCTCCCTGACCTCAAGCGTCACGTCCTGTTTTATCTTTGTGAGCTCCTGCTGGGCCCTGTGGAAGTTCATCAACGCTTCCTGTTTCCCGGAATAGTATCTGAAGTTGTCCAGTATGCCTACCTTGATGGCCTGTGTAGCGGATTCCGTCCCCTGGTATGCGCTTACGACCGGCTGCCACTGTTCTCTCGTATGCGAATACTCCGCCGTCGACCCCCAGAAAGGCATCGATGCCTTGAACCCCAGGTACCACTCCTGCTCCATCTTCCTGTCATCGTCCAACGTAGTTGAATTTGCAGGGGGAGCAAGATTGTCCTCAGGCGCATATTCTTCTTTGGCCAGGCCCCATGAACCCATCAGGTCCACCTTCGGCCACCCCTTGGCCCTGGCAATGCCTTTCTCGTAGTTGTAATACTCCACCATGAGAGAGTTGGCCCTGACCTCCGGCCTGTTCATAAACGCGGCCATGAGGGCCTCCCCGGAATTGACCTCGACCTTCCTGAACCCTAGCTTCGCGTCTATATCCATGTTATAGGACTGGTCTACGTTCATCGCCTGTTTCAGTATCAGGTCCGCGATCGCCAGGTCTCCCTCTGCCGAAGCGAACTGGAAACCTGTCTGGGCATGCTGTGAGCTCACATTCAAAAATTCCAGTTTTGATATGATGCCGGCTTCGGATCCCTTGCTTACCCTGCCGTATATGCCCTCGACCTCCCGCTTAAGCTCATCCTGCATCTTGAAGCTCTCTTTTGCCTTGGCAAGAGTATAATATCCCTTTTTGACCTGCAGTATAAGGTCGTTCTTTATCCTGTTATAATCCTCGGTCACTATCTTCAGGTTCGTCTCGGCCTGTTTCATTACGAAGTAGAGCTCGCCGCCGTGGAAGACCGCCTGCTGCCCCTCTATCGACTGTTTTCTCCCTATATACCGCCGGTCATTGACGCGCCCGGACGACTCCTGCCACTTTATCGTGGCGGTGGGCAGCATGTTCCTGCGCGCCTCCCATAACCGCATCTCGCCGAGCTTTATGCTGTCCTCCGCTATCTTTAACGGCATGTGGTTCTGTACGGCTATCTTTATGCAATCATCCAGGGTAAGGACGTGCGGGATCTCCGCCTGTGAGCCGACGCTTACGGGTTCCTTATCTTTCTTAGGACGCCTCTTTATCTTCTTCCGCGCCTGGCCGATATATTTTTTTAATGACCTGTCTTTCGGGTCGAGCGAAAGCGCCGCCTCCCACTCGTTCAGCGCGCCCTCATAATCACGGGATGCGTATTTATCCTTTCCTTTCTTTATGAGGTCTTCCTTTGCCGATGTTGCGCTCCGGAGGTCCCCTTCCCGGGCGGATGCAATATCGCCGGACCATGCGTTGCCCGCCCAACAGCTTACGCATACAGTTATCGCCGCCGTTATGCAGAATCTTGAAAGGATCGTGGGTCTCTTCTTCATGACGTATTTAAAGCGATGCCGTTACTCCTCGTCTTCCTTCCCGCCTGCCTGGCCGGGAGCCGTCCTTCTTCTCCTGTACTCTCTCATGTACTCTTTCATATAAGAGCGGTGCCTGTCCCTGTGCTCCTCCCGGTATAGCTTGAGGTATTCCTGGTGCCGCTTGCGCCATTCGAGCGACCGCTGTTTGCATGTCTCTTTCCATGACGAGTCCTGACTTTCTTTATATTTAAAATAATTGGGGTTCCTCTCCCTCCATTTTTTCATGTTTTCGAGCTGGCGCTGATACTGGCATTCCAAAGAGGAGCAGATCGCCTGATTCGGCCTGTACTTATTCGGTATGAACGTCTTACCGCATATGATGCATGCTCGTTCTTCTGGCATAGGCTACCTCACCGGTTTTTTTATGCTTTTAAGAATATCTCCCTGGCCGCAAGCGTCGCAGCACCGATGCTAACGGCATCCCTGCCGAGTACGCTCGGCAGTATCTTAACGGTATTCGCCTGTTTCGAAAAGGCGAACTTCCTGACGCTCTCTCTTATGGGGCCTAGCACTATCTCTCCGGCCTTCTCTATCCCGCCCCCTATGACAACAGCCTCGGGGTTAAAGAGATTCACCAGATAAGCTATGCGTATGCCGAGGTTCATGGCGGCGCTCTTTATGATATCGAGGGCCACATCGTCTTTGTCATGCGCGGCGTCGATGACCACCTCTTTGGTTATGCTGTTTATATTCCCTCTCGCGAGAGCCACTATCTTTGTGCCGACGCCCCGTTCGACCTCTCTTCGCGCCACCCTGACTATTCCCAGGTCCCCGCCCCAGGGCCTGAGGTATTTCGACTCTTCGAAAAAGAGGCTCTCCGCCGCACCCGATCTCTCTTCGCCCGATGCCCGCATCCCGCCCGCGCCGCCGTCGGCCCCGAAATATATGTCTCCGCTCACCACTATCCCGCACCCGACATCGGAATGCATGTAGAGAAGGTTCTCGACATCCGCTTCAGCGTTGAGGCGCTTCTCCCCAGATGCCGCGCATGCCGCGTCTGTCCCTGTGTACGTCCCTATCCCCGTCCTCTTTTCCATAACGCCGCATATCCCGGTGCGTTCCGGGTCGCACGTGCCGATACCTATGGCCTTTATCGCCGATCTTTTTACGCCGCTCTTTTCTATGAGCCCCAGGACGGTATCGGCCGCTCCGGCTGCAACTTCCTCAGGCCTGGACGGCTTTTCGGATACGGCCTTCTCCTTCACATCCAGCGAGAGGTCTGTCAGCACCGCCCTTATATAGCCGGCCCCGGCATCGACGCCGATGAGATAAGCCCCCGCGGCGTTCAATCCGATCAACGGCGAAGCATTTTTACCTGAGGAGGAGGCCTCCCTTTCGGATATCAACCCTTTCTTCAGATAACCTTTGAGAGATTCCGAGATCGAGGCCGCGTCTATACCTGTGAGCTGAGATATGCCCGATATAGAGAGGGGGCCTTTCTTTCTTATAGTTTCCAGTATGGTGAGATTTTTCCGTTCGTTATCGGATAGGGCGTGGTGGGTATATAACCTTTCGTGCTCTATTTCCATTTACTTAACTTTTCCATTCACGTAATATAATTTGCATACAGAGGTTAACTGGAAAAATTGTTAGTAACTAACTTTTTACAAAGTATACCCAATAAACGTGAAAAAGTCAATCCATTTACGAAGATTTTTATTCGGACTTTATTATGCGGGGATTGCGGTTTGCGGTCATCGCGCGTGAAGGCATCGATCTCACCATTATCTCTACCCTGGTAAGCCCTCTCTCCGTGTCACATATATCTTTGAATGCCCTCATAGAGAGATCTATGATACGCCCTTTCCTGACAAACCTTTTATTCGGGCCGCGGTCTGTCACCACCACTTCTGTGGTCAGGCCCGTATCGAGGCTCCTGACGAGAAGGACGGTGCCAAAATCATAGAACCAGCTTGCGCACGTCCTCTTCTCCGGGTCGAATGCCTTTCCGTTCGCCATCGGCTGATGTGCGCATTCATACGAATAGTAACTGGCATATCCTGCCTGGCGTACATGGGGGCTCTTGATGACGGTAGTTGCCGAAATTTCGGAAGGCCTTACGAAGCATAGCGCCTCTAAGATCAGTATTAGAAGGAGGGTAGAGATAGTTATTGGATATCTGTTCGTATTTTTCATCGTGGTAACTATGGTCTACTTTTTAATTTTTTAACGACCACTAAGTATACCACGTGCACGGAAAACGTAAATAGACGATATCAAGCTTTTTTATTAATTAACTGTAATTTGGAGGGTCTGGCGAGATAATCTCTTGTAGATCTCCATTGCCCAGAGCGGGAATGAAGATATCGTGACTACCAAAAGCCAATCGAACAGGCTTAGCGGTTCGGTCTTGAATATCTTTTGCGAAAACGGCAGATATACCGCTCCCATCTGGAGCAGGAACGAGACAAGGGTTGCGGCTATCAATTTTTTATTGCTGAAGAGACCGATCTTAAAGATCGACTCCGTCATGCTGCGGCAGTTAAAGGAGTGGAAGAGCTGTGAACACCCGAGCACTATGAATGCCGCTGTCCTGGCGCGGCCCAACCCCTCCTTCTCTACGAAGAGGACAAAACTGAATGCCAGCAAACTGCAGAACGCAATGAAGGCGCCCTGCATCAGCATCATGAGCCCCCTCTGCCCGGTGATCACCGGCTCATTGAACTTCCGGGGAGGTCGCTGCATGACTTTGGGATCTACCGGATCCACCCCGAGCGCCAGGGCGGGCAGGCCGTCGGTCACAAGGTTGACCCATAAGATATGGATCGGTAAAAGAGGCACGGGCAGGCCCGCCAGGGAAGCGGTGAACATGACCAGTATCTCGCCGGTATTACACGACAGGAGATAGTGCACGAACTTTTTGATGTTATCATATATGCCCCTGCCCTCTTCCACCGCGTTGACTATCGACGCGAAATTATCGTCCGTGACGACCATGTCCGATACTTCTTTTGTGACATCCGTGCCCGTTATGCCCATGGCGACGCCGATATCCGCCTCTTTTACCGCGGGGGCGTCGTTGACCCCGTCGCCGGTCATCGCGACGACGTGGCCTCTACTGCGCCACGCCTTCACTATCCTCAGCTTATGCTCCGGGGAGACCCTGGCATATACAGGTATCCTCTCTATCTTATTCAAAAGCTCCTCATCCCCGAGGCCGTCCAATTCCTCCCCGGAGAGGGCCATGGAATCTTCTTTGTAGAAGCCGAGCTCTCTGGCAATGGCGACGGCTGTATTCTTATGGTCCCCGGTTATCATGACGGTCCTGATCCCGGCCTCCCGGCACTGCATGATCGCCTCTTTCACTTCTGGACGCGGAGGATCGATCATCGCCATGAGCCCGATAAATGTGAGCCCCGTCTCGACCGATCTCATATCATACTGCCGGCCGTCCCCTTCCAGTGCGCGATAGGCAAAAGCCAGTACGCGCATGGCAGAATCCGCGAACTCGCCGTTGGCTTTCAATATCTTCTTTTTATCTTCTTCCCTTATCTCTCTCGCCGCGCCGCCTTCTTCGATATAAGCGCAATCATCCAGTAATATGTCCGGCGCGCCCTTCACAAAAGCAAAGACCCTGCCGCCTTCCCTGCGCAACACCGTCATCTTCTTGCGCTCGGAATCGAACGGTATCTCATCCACGAATACCGATACTTTCTCGAGAGATTCCTTAAGCATGCCCGCCTTGGCGGCCGCCGTCAAAAGCGCCCCTTCCGTAGGATCGCCTATTATCTTAAAGATCGCTTTCTCTTTGACCAGCTGGGCCCCGTTACAAAGCGCGGAACACCTCAGCGTCTTTTCCAATACAGGATAGTCGCCGGCCTTAACGGACTTCCCACTCATCAGGAATTCTCCTTCCGGGGCATAGCCGATGCCCGTAACCTTAAAGACGGAATTATCGGCAAAGGCCGCCTGCACCGTCATCTCATTCTTGGTCAGCGTGCCGGTCTTATCGGAGCATATGACGGTGGCACAGCCCAATGTCTCTACGGAAGGGAGCTTTCTTATGAGCGCATTCCGCTTTATCATCCGCTGGACGCCCAATGCCAGGGCGATGGTCACTACGGCAGGCAACCCTTCCGGGATGGCGGCCACTGCGAGGCTTACGGCGGTCAGGAATACCTCGACGAGCTTCCCGCCGCGCAGCCACTCAAGGAGGAAGACGAGGGCTACCAGCACAAAACATATATAGACGATCCATTTGCCGAACTCTTCGAGCTTCTTCTGTAGCGGCGTTATCTCGCGCCCCGACTCCTGTATCATCCCGGCGATCTTGCCCAGCTCGGTATTCATGCCGGTATCTATGATGATCGCCCTCGCCTTCCCTGAGGCGACGGAGGTGCCCATATAGACCATATTCGCGCGGTCGGCCAGCGGGACGTCCTTCTCTTCCAGCGCCAGTATCGTCTTGAGGACAGGGGTCGATTCTCCGGTGAGGCTCGCCTCCAGGACGCTGAAATTCGAGGAGACCCATACGAGGCGGCTATCTGCGGGCACGTGGTCGCCCGCCTCCAGCTCCACCAGGTCCCCCGGGACAAGGTTGTAGGACGGGATAACGGCGTGGCGGCCGTCCCGTATGACCTTTGAGCTGGGGGAGGCCAATTTCTTGAGGGCGGCGAGCGACTTCTCGGCGCGATATTCCTGGATGAAGCCGAGGATCGCGTTAAGCAGTACTATGCCGATTATGGCAAGGGCGTCGATCCATTCCTGTAAAAATCCGGAGACGAGCGCGGCGCCTATAAGGATCAATATTATGAAATCTTTGAACTGGTCCAGGAATATGGTGACCGGGCTGACCGGCTTCTTCCCCACCAGACGGTTAAGGCCGGATTTCGCAATGCGCCCGGCGGCCTCTTCCTGCGTTATGCCGGATCCCGTATCGGATCGCAAAGAACCGGCCGTCTCTTCGGGGGTCAGATTATAGGCGTGTCTCTCGGGTCTCACTATCCACCGCTCCTGGGATTTTTTTTCGGCTGAACTGCCGCTCGATTTTCAATAATAGGATACTACAAGAACAGGCCGCGGGCAAGGCAAAACGGAAGTGGCCGGCGAAATTTGGCTTCAAATCCTTCAGCAGCTACCAAAATAAAAAACCGCCGGGAGTGAACCCAGGCGGTTTTATTATTTTGGTAGCCCCATGGGGATTTGAACCCCAGTCTTATGGCTGAGAACCATATGTCCTAGACCAGGCTAGACGATGAGGCCGTGAATTTGCTGCCTATTACCTGTATGCAAATTCCGTTCGCATCTTACTTCAAAATTATCGAAGAGAATTTTGAAGTGCCTAAGATGCGAACTACATTTGCCTACCGTAAAACTACAGCAAATGTTATCCCGAAAGGACTCTTTTAAATTTTCTTACGAAAATTTATTGCTTCCCTTTCGGGACAAATTTCGCCTTAAGTGAACAAAGGCGAAATTTAGTGGTGCGGAGAGGGGGATTTGAACCCCCATGGGTTGCCCCACATGCCCCTCAAACATGCGTGTCTGCCAGTTCCACCATCTCCGCAAAGCTTCAAAAACGATAAGGGATTACATTATAGTAAAAATTGACCTAAAATCAAGGGAATAGTAATTTTGCAGCGCCTAAAGATTGGCTGCCCCGAGCATTCTTGCTCAAAAAATTCATTGAAATTTTTTGAGCTTGCTCGGGACGCCAAAATTTTGCTCTGCAAAATTTTGGCTGGGAGGCTTGGATTCGAACCAAGAACGGATGGTCCAGAGCCATCTGTGTTACCATTACACCACCTCCCAGCGGATGCCGCAACAAGTTGTATCATAAAATAGTACACGCTCCGGGGCGCTTTTTCAACCTTTTTTCTCTATCTTTGCCCACTCATCCTTGAGCGTGACTATCCTGTTGAAGACCTTCTTCCCGCCGGGGGCCATTACCGGGTCCTCATAGAAATACCCCATGCGCTCGAACTGGTACCGGATCCCGCTCTTCGCGTCTTTAAGCGAGGGCTCGAGTTTCGCATCGGTCAGGACCTCGAGCGACTTAGGATTCAGGTTTGACCTGAAACCGGCGCCTTCCGGCGCATCATCCGGTTCCCGTTTCGTGAATAACGGGCCGTATAGCCGCACCTCGGCATCTATGGCGTGCGGGGCGCTTACCCAGTGGAGCGTCGCCTTCACCTTGCGTCCGTCGGGTGAATCCCCTCCCCTGGTCGCCGGGTCATATGTACACCGCACCTCTGTGACCGCGCCCGTCTTTCGGTCTTTCACCATATCGGTACATTTAACGAAATAGGCGTAACGCAGGCGCACTTCCCTTCCCGGCGAAAGCCGGAAGAATTTTGGCGGCGGCGTCTCGCGGAAGTCGTCCTGTTCTATATAGAGCTCGCGGCTGAACGGGACCTTGCGCGTCCCCATGGCCGGGTCTTCCGGGTTGTTCACGGCGTCGAGCTCTTCCGACTTCCCCTCAGGATAATTGGTTATGACCAGCTTCAGCGGACGTAAGACCGCCATCGCGCGCGGGGCGGTCTTATTCAACTCCTCCCGTATGCCATTTTCCAGTACGGCGATATCTACGATCGAGTTCATCTTCGCGACGCCTATACCGTCGCAGAAGGCGCGGATGGAAGAAGGTGTATATCCTCTGCGTCTCAGACCTGACAGTGTCGGCATGCGCGGGTCATCCCAGCCGCTCACCTGGGCCTCGGTCACCAGCTGCAGAAGCTTCCTCTTGCTGAGTACGGTGTTGCTGAGGTTGAGGCGCGCGAACTCTATCTGCTGCGGATGGTATATGCCGAGGGTGTCGAGGATCCAGTCATACAGCGGGCGGTTATTCTCGAATTCGAGGGTGCAGATGGAATGGGTGATGCCTTCTATGGAATCCGAGAGGCAGTGCGCGAAGTCGTACATAGGGTAGATGCACCATGCGTCGCCGGTACGGTGATGGTGCTCGCGCTTTATCCTGTACAGTACGGGGTCGCGCATTATTATATGCCCCGACGCCATATCTATCTTCGCCCTGAGGACCTTGCTCCCGTCCGGGAACTCCCCTTTCCGCATGCGCCGGAAGAGGTCGAGGCTCTCCTCTACCGTGCGGTCCCGGAATGGGCTGTTTTTGCCAGGCTTCTTCAGCGTCCCGCGATATTCCCGTATCTGGTCGGCGTCCAGATCACAGACATATGCCTTCCCGAGCTCTATAAGACGCTCGGCATAGGCATAGAGCTGCTCAAAATAATCGGAGGCGTAGAATAACCGGTCACCCCAGTCAAAACCGAGCCAGCGCACATCTTCTATGATGGAATTTACATATTCCATCTCCTCTTTTTCGGGATTCGTGTCGTCCATCCTGAGGTTGCACATCCCGCCGTAGTCGCTGGCGATCCCGAAACTGAGACAGATGGCCTTGGCGTGGCCTATGTGGAGATAGCCGTTCGGTTCCGGCGGGAACCGCGTATGGACCTTCCCGCCGAACCTGCCCGTACCCAGGTGTTCGTTGATGATCTCGCGGATAAAATTGGTGGGTGTAACTTTTTCCATTTGGTATGACCTTACGCGGATGCCCTGCGCATCCTTTCGAGGACCTTCGCCTTCCCCAGCACTTCCATCATCTCGAAAAGGCCGGCGCCGGCGGTGTTGCCGCTTATGGCGATCCGCGCCGGATGGATTATAGCGCCCGCCTTGAGGCCGCTCTCTTCGGCCATGTCACGGCAGGTCTTCTCTATCTCTTCGTGAGAAAATCGATCGAGCCGTTCAAGCCGTCCGGCAAATTTGCGTAGCACGTCCTTACCGGCGCCGGAAGAGAGATACTTCTGGACACCCTTCTCATCGACCGTATATGCATCGGTGAAGAAACATTCGGTCATCGGGATGAACTCGGCGAGCGTCTTTATCCTTATCTTATAAAGGCCTATAACCTTGAGAAGCAGGTCATCGGGTGATGAGGCGACAGCGCCTGCATCCGCCGCCTGCTTGCGTATCAGAGGCAGGAGTTCGGCGTCCGTCTTCCCGGCGATATATTCCCCGTTCATCCAGCGCAGCTTCTGAAGGTCGAACTTCGCTTGGACCCCCTTCATGTCTTTCGGGTCAAAGAGCCGTACCGCTTCCGCAAGCGGGATCATCTCCCTGTCTCCGCCGGGCGACCACCCCAGCAGGAGCAGGTAGTTGACAAGCGCTTCCGGCAGGAACCCGTCGCGTTTATACTCCTCTACCGATACACCGCCGTGGCGCTTGGAGAGCTTGGCGCCGTCAGCGCCCATTATGAGCGGCATGTGGCCGAATACCGGCGGTTTGATGCCCAGCGCTTCGTAGAAGAGTATCTGTTTCGGGGTATTGGAGAGATGATCGTCGCCGCGTATGATATGCGTGATCCTGAGGAACGCGTCGTCTATTACACAGCAGAAATTGTATGCCGGAGAGCCGTCTGACTTGATCATCACCTGGTCTTTTATATCGCCGGTATTGAAGGTGACCTTCCCGTGGATCATGTCATCGACTTCGATGGTCCTGCCTTCTTCGACCTTGAATATATAGGCCTCTCCTTCGCGGTACCCCTTGCCTGAACGGACCAGGTCTTCGGCGGCTTTGCGGTATATGTCAAAACGTCCGCTCTGGCTGATCGGCTCCTCGTCCCAGGCGATGCCAAGCCATCCAAGGTCGGTTATGATCTCTTCCAGGTAGCGTTTTTCGGAACGGGTGCGGTCGGTATCTTCGATGCGCAGGAGAAGTTTGCCGCCGTAATGGCGGGCATATAGCCAGTTGAAGAGTGCGGTCCGCGCGCTCCCTATATGAAGATACCCCGTGGGGCTCGGGGCGAAACGTACTCTTACCATTTTATCACCTTATACGGATGCGTATCCCTTCTCTATGGCCTTTTTGTTCATCGCGAAAAGCTCTTCTTTGCCCTTTAATATTTCCTTAAGGGCGGCGACTGCGTCTTTCAGCGGCAACACCTTCAGCCTCTTCAGCAGCGCGCCCAGGGCTATCATGTTGGCGCAACGCGCGTCTCCCAGCTTCGATGCCATTTCCAGAAGCGGGATATTTACGGTGGTTATCCCTTTCCTCTTCGGAAAATGGCCGACGAGCGAGGTATTCACTATGACCATGCCGCCATCCCGCACCTTTCCCGCATACTTTACCAGGGAAGGCCTGTTCATGGCAACGAGGACGGTGGGCCGGGTTATGACGGGGCTTGCTATCTCGCGGTCCGATATCTTCGTCATAGAGTATGCCGTGCCGCCCCTCACCTCTGCTCCGTAAGACGGCATCCAGGTAACGTGTCTTCCGGCGATAAGGCCGGCCTGCGCAAGGAGCTTTCCCATGAACATGATCCCCTGTCCGCCGAAACCGGCAAAGAAGACCTCTTCGCAATGATGTCCGGTATCTTTTTTCATCAGTAGCTCTTCACCACGCCTATCGGGTAGAAAGGCACGATCTCTTCCTTTATCCTTTCGGCCGCCTTTATAGGGGTCATGCCCCAATAGGTCGGGCACATCGAAAGCACCTCAACCATCGAAAATCCTCTCTTCTCTATCTGTGTCTTGAATGACTTCGCAATGGCGCGTTTGGCCCTCACCGTCTCAAGCGATGATTGCACGGAAACCCGCTCCAGATATTTGGCGCCCGGGAGCACCGCAAGCATCTCAAGTATCTTCAGCGGATAGCCGTCCCGTTTTAAATTCCTTCCCTGCATAGTCGTGGCCGTCTTCTGTCCAACGAGCGTTGTAGGCGCCATCTGTCCGCCTGTCATGCCGTAAACGCCGTTATTGACGAATATGACACTGATATTCTCCCCGCGGTTCGCGGTATGTATGATCTCTGCGGTCCCGATGGCGGCGAGGTCGCCGTCACCCTGGTAGGAGAAGACGATATTTTCGGGGAGCACGCGTTTTATGCCGGTGGCAACGGCCGGCGTTCGGCCGTGCGCCGCTTCAGCAACGTCGAAGTCCCAGTAATCGTAGGCGATGACTGCGCAACCTACGGGAGCGATACCGATCGTCTTCTCGCGTATACCGAGCTCGTCTATCACCTCGCATATCAGGCGGTGGACGATCCCGTGGCCGCAGCCGGCGCAGTAGTGATTTTCTGCGTCACGTAAACTTTCCGGACGGGTAAAGATCGATCCGTTGTCGGCGGGTTTTAACCCGCGGACCCTCTTCTTGCTCTTTTTCATACGACCTTCTCTATTACCGACGCGATCTCTTCCTCCGTCGGTATACCGCCGCCCATCCTGCCGTAGAAATCGACTTCGGCCCTGCCGTTAACAGCAAGCCGCACGTCCTCCACCATCTGGCCGGAGCTCATCTCGACGACCAGGAAGCGTTTCGCTTTATCCGCGGCGTCGCGTATCACTTTCTCCGGAAAGGGCCAGAGGGTGATCGGCCTTATCAATCCTGCCTTGATGCCGCGGGACCTGGCGATGTTCATGGCGGCCTTTGCTATCCTGGCAACAGAACCGTACGCCACAAGGATTATATCGCTCTCTTTTAGATTGAACGCCTCGGCCCTCGTTTCCGATCCTTTTATTATTTTAAACTTTTCCTGCAATTTTTTATTGTGCTCCTCGAGGGCCCCTTCCCCTAAAAAGAGCGAGCGTATCATGTTCGGCTTCCTGCCCTTGCATCCGGTCAGCGCCCACGGCTTAGCTATGGACTGCGGACTGTGGACCGTGGACCCTATAACAACCGGCTCCATCATCTGTCCGAGAAGCCCGTCCCCCAGGATGAAAGCGGGATTGCGGTACCTGTCGGCTATGTCGAATGCGAGATATGTGTAATCGAGGATCTCCTGGACCGACGACGGCGCCAGGACCACCGTCTTATAATCTCCGTGGCCTCCGCCCTTGACCGCCTGGAAGTAGTCGCTCTGCGCCGGCGCGATATTCCCCAGACCGGGGCCGCCCCTCTGCATATTTACTATGACCGCCGGCAGTTCACAACCGGCCATATACGATATGCCCTCCTGTTTCAAACTTATCCCCGGGCTCGAAGAAGAGGTCATGGCCCTCGCTCCTGCCGCGGACGCGCCGAATACCATATTGACGGCCGCGAGTTCCGACTCTGCCTGTATGAACGTCCTGCCAAGCTCTGTGAGCCGTTTTGACATATAGGCGGTCAGCTCGTTCTGCGGCGTTATGGGATAACCGGCGTAAAAGGTGCACCCCGCCAGGACCGCCCCTTCCCCGCACGCATCATTACCGCACATCAATATTTTTTTAGTCATGGTGGCTATTTGTATATGACTATCCCGCAATCCGGGCATATTATGGCGCACATCGCGCACCCGGAACATTTCCCGCCGCCCGCAAAGACGGCCGGCTTTACACCCTTCGGGTTCGTCTCACCCGATATCTTTATGAGACCCTTCGGGCAGTTGACGACGCAAAGATAACACCCCTTGCACCTTGCTTTATCTATCTTTACTTTCGGCATATTCCCTATCCCATTACCTCATTAATAATTACATCGCAAATGGCATCGGGTGTCAAGTTATACTTTAGGAAGAGTTCGCTCTTTTTGCCGTGCTCGATGAACCGGCCGGGAAGGCCTATGCGCCTCACCTTTACGCCCTTTATGCCCTCCCGCTCTATAAATTCAAGGACGGCGCTCCCGAACCCGCCTTCGAGCACCCCTTCTTCTATGGTAACGATCCTTTTTATCTCCCTGGAGATGTTTTCCAGCATCTCCCCATCGAGCGGTTTTATGAACCTGGCGTTGATCACCGTTGCCTCTATCTTCCGTTTTGCCGCCAGGGCCTTGGCCGTATCCATAGCCATCCGCGCCATATTACCTATCGAGATTATAGCTACGTCCTTCCCTCTCCTGAGCACCTGGGCCTTCCCCACTTCAATGCGCGGATCGCCCTTTTCCTGCGCCGTCGTCTCGGGCAGGACATCGGCGCCGCCCCCTTTAGGATATCGTATGGCTACCGGTTTATTGAGGGATAACGCAAGCTCAACCATGCCCTGAAGCTCTCTGGCGTCTTTGGGCGCCATGAAGACTATATTGGGTATATGCCTCAGATATGCTATGTCGAAGAGGCCGTGGTGGGTAGGCCCGTCCTCCCCTACCAGCCCGGCCCTGTCCAGGCAGAATACTACCGGCAAGTTTTGAAGGCATATGTCGTGGACGATCTGGTCGTAGCCGCGCTGGAGGAATGTGGAGTATACCGCCACGACCGGCTTGAAGCCGTTCCTCGCAAGCCCCGCGCTCAACCCCACCGCGTGTTCCTCCGAAATGCCCACGTCGAAAAAACGTTCCGGGAAGCTCTCGGCGAACTTCTGCAACCCCGTCCCGTCCACCATGGCCGCGCTTATACCGACTATCCTCTCATCTTTGGCGGCCAGCTCGGCGATCTTTTCGCCGAAGGCCTCGGTGAAGGTCACGGTCCCGCCGGGGTTCACCTTTTCGCCCGTCTCGACATTGAAAGGCCCGGTGCCGTGAAAATCGCTGGGACGCTCTTCCGCGAACCTGTAACCCTTTCCCTTCTTTGTAACGACATGTATCAGGATGGGCTCATCAAGACCTATGAGGTTCCTGAACGTCAACACGAGCTGCGCGATGTTGTGACCGTCGATGGGGCCGAAATACCTGAACCCCATCTCCTCAAAGAGCATACCCGGGACCAGAAGGTTCTTAAGCCCCTCCTCGAGACGCCGGGCCGCCCTGTAAGCCCTGAAACCGAAACGCGGGATACGCTTCAGCACCTTCTCCACATCGGTCCTGATCTTGTTATAAGCCGGGTTCGTTATGATCCTGTTAAGGTACTTGCTCAGCGCGCCGACGCTTTGAGATATAGAGAGTTCGTTGTCATTAAGTATGACTATGAAATCTTTCTTTGTATGGCCTGCGTGGTTAAGCGCCTCGAATGCCATGCCGCCGGCAAGGGAGGCATCGCCTATCACGGAGATCACCTTATAATTCTCGTTGGAGAGGTCGCGGGCGGCGGCGAGCCCGAGGGCCGTAGATATGGAGGTGGAGCTGTGACCGCAGGTAAAGAGGTCATGCGCCGGGCTCTCTTCTTTATTTGGAAAGCCGCTCAATCCTCCCAGCTGCCGGAGCGTCGGGAATTTTTTGAGCCGGCCGGTAAGTATCTTGTGGGCATACGCCTGATGGCCGACGTCCCACAGCACGACGTCCCTGGGAGTATCAAAGGCGTAGTGGATCGCTATGGCAAGCTCGACGACGCCAAGAGAGGGCGCCAGGTGCCCGCCTGTCTTTGAGACCGTATTTATGATCTCCTGCCGTATTTCTGCGGCTACCCTGGGAAGGTCGGTCAGCTTAAATCTCCTCAGGTCTACCGGTTCATGTATGGCATCTATGGATCTTTGCATGGCTATCCCGGGCACTATCTCTTTCTGTGCAATATGTGATCGGCGATATCTTTCAACATCCTGCCTTTTCTGCCGAATATATCGATCGCCCTTTTCCCTTCCTCCATAAGAAGTCCGGCTTCGCGACGACCCCTTACGCCTTCAGCGCCTCCGGGGCAGGAGTCGCCGTCCATAAGGTCATCGACCGCCTGAAATGCAAGGCCGAAAAATTTACCGAAACGGGTGAGGGAGGCGGTCTTTTCCGGATCTGCCGCGGCGGCTATCGCCCCGAGTCTGGCAGACGCCTCGAAAAGCCTGGATGTCTTCAGGCGGTTTATATTATCCAGGACCTTTTCGCTCTTATCTCTGTCCTTATACTCAAGGTCGATGACCTGGCCTCCCACCATGCCCTTCGTACCTATGGCTTCGGCCAGCTCCCCTATCGCCGGTATGCCTGTTTTTGGTTTTGCGTATTTTGCTATTATACCGAATGCCAGCGTCAGGAGCGCGTCGCCTGCCAGTATAGCGTTGGCCTCGCCGAATACCTTATGGCATGACGGTCTGCCGCGCCTGTAATCATCGTCATCCATGGCAGGCAGGTCATCGTGGACCAGCGAGTAAGCGTGTACCAGCTCCAGGGCACAGGCCACAGGCATTACATCGCCTGCCGTACCGCCGCATGCCTTAGAAGCTTCTATCGCGAGTATAGGCCTTATCCTCTTGCCGCTTCCCAGGACGCTGTATCGCATCGCCCTGTGGATGACGGCCGGCCCCTCTCTCCCGGAGGGGAGATATCGATCGAGTTTCTTATCGATCGAGGCGCGTATGCCGGCAAGATGCTTCTCCAGTCCGCTCAAAAGAGGTCTCCCTCCTTCGTCTTTTTCCTCTTCGGTTCCGGGGAGGCCTTGGCCTCCTCGGCCGACCTTTCATCGAAAGGCGCAAGCTCCGCAGTCCCGTCCTCTGATTTAAGGAGTATCTCGACTTTCTTCTTCGCAACTTCAAGTTTTTTGGCGCATAACTTCGAGAGGCGTATCCCCTCTCCGTACTTCTCAAGCGCGTCATCGAGCGAGAGGTTCCCGCCTTCCAGGTCGTCGACTATCCGCTCCAGCTTCTTCAGCGCCTCTTCGAACTTCATTTCGGCCATAACGTTCCTCCGTATAATCGCTTCATTAGTCCATAGTCGACGGTCCATGGTCCACAGATACTCTTTACCGTGAACTATTTTTCTGTCTGCTCAACTCTGCTAATAAACTTACCCTTACCGAGCTGCGTCCTGACGCGGTCGCCGCTCTTGAGCGAGGCGGTATCCTTTATGATAGCATCGTCCGGGAAACGGGTAGTTATGCTGTATCCCCTGCTCAATATTGCAAGCGGGCTCAGCGCATCAAGTTTGCCCGTAAGAGAATTAAAGCTCTCGCGCTTCATATCTGCTACATGACCTATCCTGAGCGCAAGCCCTTTTCGGAGATCGTCTATCCTCTGCTCGTACTGCGTCACGAGGTTGAGCGGCTGTTTCAGTATATAACTGTCTTTCAGGGTCGACAACTTCTCTCCGAGGATGTTTATCTTTGAGACAAGCGCGTTCTTTAATCTTGTAACGGACGAAACGATGGTGTTCGTAAGGTCCTCTTTCCTGGGAATAACGAGCTCGGCCGCGGCTGAGGGCGTAGGCGCCCTGAAGTCGGCAACGAAATCGGAGATGGTGTAGTCGATCTCATGCCCCACGGCGCTTATTACCGGGATCCCGGAATCGTAAATGGCTCTCGCCACGATCTCTTCGTTGAACGGCCACAGGTCTTCCAGACTGCCGCCGCCGCGCGTCACAATCATGACGTCTATGTTTATATCTTTCAGCTCGTTGAACTGCCGTATAGCGCGGGAGATCTCTTCCCTGGCATCCTGGCCCTGGACTTTAACGGGATTTATTATTATCTCGACGTTTGAGAAACGGCGTCTTGCAATATTCAATATATCCCGTATCGCGGCGCCTGTAGGGCTGGTCACGATACCTATCCTTGTAGGGAGGAACGGGATCGGGACTTTGTGCCGCTCATCGAAGAGGCCCTCTTTCGCGAGCCTTTCCTTAAGCTGCTGGAACTGAAGCTGCAGGGCACCTATACCCTTCGGTTCTATCTCTTCGACTATTATCTGGTAATCGCCTCTTGCCTCGTAAACGCTCACGGAACCGAATACGATGACCTTCATCCCGTCCTTCGGCTTGAACTTGAGCTTCTCGTTGGAGCGCTTGAACATCGCGCACTTGATCACGGCATTAGGATCGCGCAGGCTGAAGTACATATGGCCGGATGAGTGGAACGTATAGTTTGATATCTCGCCTTCGATCCATACGCCCGGGAAGGAATCTTCCAGGATCACACGTATATATTTCGTGATCTCCCCAACGGTATATATGTGCTTCTCGCGCTGGTCGTTTTGCATATCAGCTTTTTTAATTTTTAGCTGACGGCTGATGACTGACAGCTGAAAGCTAAATTTCTATTTCAACTTCTCTTGCACTCGCTTTATAGAATTCGCCTTGCCCGTCTTCTCGTCTATATCGAGGATGACGCCGTGGAGCTGGACATCCCCCTCGGCCATCTCGAACCTTACCGGCATCTGTGTGATAAAACGCGACAGTATCTGCTCCTTCTTTCTCCCGATAACGGAGTCGAACGGCCCTGCCATACCGACATCGGTGATATACGCGGTGCCGCCGGGCAGGATCTTTTCATCCGCCGTCTGCACGTGCGTGTGCGTCCCGACTATCGCGCTTACCGCGCCGTCAAGGTACCAGCCGAGCGCTATCTTTTCGCTCGTCGCCTCCGCATGTATATCCACTATAATGACCCTCGCGCGCTCTCTTATCTTATCTATCTCTCTCCTGGCCGTTTTGAACGGGCATTCTACGGCCTGCATGAATACGCGCCCTATGATATTGACCACGCCCACTTCTATCTCATCCTCTCTCGACCTCACTATCGTGGAACCGAGGCCGGGGGCGCCCTCCGGATAGTTGGCGGGCCGGAGGATCCTTTTATCCGTCTCGATCCTTTCGACGATCTCTTTGCGTTTCCATATGTGGTCGCCGCTCGTCAGGACATCTACACCGTAACCGAACAGCTCGTCCGCGATATCGGGCGTTATGCCGCTCCCTCCGGCCGAATTCTCTCCGTTCGCTATGACAAAGTCGAGCTTCTCCCTCTTTTCCATCTTCGGAAGCAGTTCTTTGACCGCCCTTCGGCCCGGTTCGCCGACGATATCGCCTATAAACAATATGCGCATATATCTCCTTTGGTCCATAGTCTACTGTCCATGGTCCACAGATACTCTTTACCGTGGACTGTCGACCGTGGACCGTGGACTATTTCGCGTATTCCACCGCTCGCGTCTCGCGGATGACCGTAACCTTTATCTGACCGGGGTATTCAAGCCCCTCTTCTATCTTTTTAGTTATATCGCGCGCCATGACGGCTGCCTGGGTATCCGATATCTTGTCGGGCTGGACCATCACCCTTATCTCCCTCCCCGCCTGTATGGCATAGGCCTTCTCGACCCCCTTGAAGGAATCGGCGATCGCCTCGAGCTTCTCGAGCCGTTTTATATATATCTCGAGCGTCTCACGCCTGGCCCCGGGCCTCGATGCGCTGATCGCGTCCGCGGCCTGCACCAGTACCGCCAACAGCGTCCGCGGCTCGATATCCTGGTGGTGTGCCTCTATGGCGTGGCATATGGTCTCGCTCTCCCCGTACTTTCTCGCAAGGTCGCTTCCCAGCTTGGAGTGCGTCCCTTCGACATCATGGCTTATCGCCTTGCCTAGATCATGCAAAAGCCCTATGCGCTTGGCGAGATTGAAGTCGAGCTTCAGCTCGCTGGCCATGACACCCATGAGGTGAGCGACCTCTTTCGAATGCTGCAAGACGTTCTGTCCGTAGCTGGTCCTGTATTTAAGGCGTCCCAGGAGCTTGACTATCTCCGGATGGACACCGTGCAGCCCCGTCTCGAACAGGGCCTTCTCGCCCTCTTCGCGTATGGTATTCTCCATCTCTTTTTTGATCTTCTCCACGACCTCTTCTATCCTGCCGGGATGGATACGGCCGTCCTCTATAAGACGTTCGAGCGACAACCTGGCGATCTCTCTCTTTATCGGATCGAAACCGGACAATATCACCGCCTCCGGCGTGTCATCTATTATCACATCTATGCCTGTCGCGATCTCCAGGGCGCGTATATTCCTGCCTTCCCTCCCGATTATCCTCCCCTTCATCTCGTCATTCGGGAGGTTCACTACGCTTACGGTCGTCTCGACCGTGTGCTCCGCGGCGCATCTCTGTATCGCAAGCCCTATGATCTTACGCGCCTCTTTATCCGCCTTCTCTTTCGCCTCGTCTTCCGTCCTCTTTATCATGATCGCCGCTTCCTGCTTAACCTCGTCCTCAAGCCTCTTAAGGAGGACCTGCCTGGCCTCTTCCCTGGTCATGCCTGAGACCTTCTGCAGCTTCTCCTTCTCCTCCTGCAGCATCGCATTTAGCTCGTTCTCTTTGGCACGGGCCGCCTTCTCCTTCTCTACCAGGGACTGGTCCCTCCTCTCCACATCCTTTTCCTTCCTGTCCAGTATGTCGAGCTTCCTGTCCAGATTCTCCTCTTTTTGCAGCAGCCTCTTCTCAAGGACGATGAGTTCCTGGCGGCGCTCCTTTGTCTCATTCTCAAACTCGTTCCTCATCTTGAGGAGACGGTCTTTGGCCTCCAGTTCCGCCTCCCGGCGGATCTTGTCGGCGTCTACCTTGGAATTTTCAAGTATCTTTCTGGCCTTGTCCTCGGCGCCCTTCAGCTGCATCTTGGCATGGTATTTCCTTATAAAATAACCGAGCGCAAAGGACAGAGCGGCCCCGAACACGGATAGCCCTATGTAAATCACCGTATTTTCTGTGTGCATTTTTACCTCCCAAAATTACACTGTTGGATTTCAGCTTTCAGCTGTCAGTCTTCAGCTTTCAGCTTTTATTTTTTTGCTGATAGCTGACGGCTGAAAGCTGATAGCTCAGTTTTACGCTGTGATGGTTTTCCAGACGGGAATATCGTGCGGGTCTTTGGGAAGATCGGCGATCACCTGAAAATCGAATGCAAGCCCTATTGTTCTGGTCCGTTCGGAGAGACACGACAGGAACCGGTCGTAATAACCGTGCCCCCGGCCCAGCCTGACGTTATCTTTGTCAAAGGCTATACCCGGGACTACAACCAGATCTATATCCTCCAAAGGAACCTCTCGTACCTTGCCCGCTTTGGGCTGGTAGATTCCAAAGTGCTGCTTTTCCAGATCTTCAAGTCTATTCTTTATTTCGCCTGCTATCAATCGTTTCTCTTCCTTTAAGATCACGGGAACACATACCCGCTTTCCCGTCTTTAGCGCCTCGTCTATCATAGAAAGCGTGTCAACCTCGTCCTTCAGCGAGACGTAAAACATCACAATTTCCGATTTTTTAAACTCCTCCGCGTTTAACAATTTCTTTTTTATTATACCACTCTTCCGGGATTTTTCAAGCTCAGAGTGATCTTTGAGCTTTGCGGTGATCTCTTTACGTATCTTGTGCTTCACGGGTCTATCTTTTGCCTTTTTTCTTGAGGTAATCGTCTATTGCCGATTTGAGAGCCTCTTCGGCCAATACCGAACAGTGCATCTTGATCTTGGGAAGGCCGCCCAATGCCTCGGCTACGGCATGGTTTGAGACCTTAAGCGCCTCCTTTATGGTCTTGCCCTTGACCAGCTCCGTGACCATGCTCGAGGTCGCTATAGCCGCCCCGCAGCCGAAGGTCTTGAACTTGGCATCGGTAATGACCTCATCCTTATCGACTTTTATGTACAGCCGCATTATATCCCCGCAGACCGGATTCCCCACGTTCCCTACCCCGTCGGCGTCGGGTATCTCTCCGACGTTGTGCGGGTTCCTGAAATGCTCCATCACCTTCTCCGAATATTGGCCTTCCATCGTATTCTCCTCGTATTAGCAACTTCAGTCCATAGCCCACGGTCGACGGTCCACAGCAAAAGCAAGATCTGTGGACCATGGACTGTGGTCCGTGGACTATTTCTTTTCGTACAACGGCGACATATCCCTGAGCCGTGTTATGATCGGCGGCAGTATCCCCAGGATATAGTCCATATCTTCCTTTGTATTGTCCCTGCCCAGCGAAAATCTTATCGACCCCTGTGAATCTGCGGGGTTTATCCCCATCGCCGTCAGGACATGCGACGGTTCAAGGCTCCCGGAGGTACAGGCAGAACCGGTCGAGACCGCAACCCCTTCCATATCAAGGTTCAGGACTATCGACTCCCCTTCTAAAAATTTGAAACCGACATTCAGGGTATTGGGCAATCTCTTCTCCGGATGACCGTTCAGATCCACATCCTCTATCTTTGAGACGATCCCTTTATGCAGGTAGTCCCTGAGGTCTTTCAATTTCTTTGCCTCCGCCGGCGTCTCTCTTACAGAAAGGGACGCGGCCTCACCCAGGCCTACGATACCAGCGACGTTCTCCGTGCCGGCCCTCTTCTGCATCTCGTGATGGCCGCCGTGAATGAGCGGCGTTATCTTCGTCTTCTTCCTTATATATAACGCGCCGATCCCCTTCGGCCCGTATATCTTGTGGCCTGACATGGAGAGGAGGTCGATGTTCATATCTTTCACCGCAAAAGGCACTTTGCCGACCGCCTGGACGGCATCTGTATGGAAATATATACCCCTCTCTTTAGCTATCTTGCCGATCTCTTCTATCGGCTCTATGGTACCCACTTCATTATTGGCATACATTACGGTGATCAGTATCGTCTTGTCGGTGACCGCCCTCCTTAGCTCCTCCGTATCTATTATGCCATATTTGTCAACCTTTACGTAAGTGACTTTATACCCCTCTCTCTCAAGGAACTTGCACGCGTTCAATACGGCATGGTGTTCAACCGTGGATGTTATGATATGGTTCCCTTTTGATCTCATCGCGCCTGCTAAGCCCTTTATGGCAAAGTTATCCGCCTCTGTGCCACCGGATGTGAATATTATCTCTTCCGGGCTTGCGGCCCCCAGGAGCCCGGCGACCTTCTCCCTTGCCTCGTCGACGGCCCGCCGCGCCGTGCGGCCGAACTCGTGGACACTGGAGGCGTTTCCGTATATATCCTTATAATAAGGAAGCATCGCCGCCAGGACCTCCTCCCTCATCCTTGTGGTCGCGTTATTATCGAGATAGACCTTCTTCATAAGAACCTCCTCGTGGACCTGGCCGGCGCCTTAGCCGCCTTTCCGCACAGGTCTTCCAAAGTCATGGAGTCCAGACAGTCATTTATCGATTTCGACAGCTTCATCCATACGCCTTTCGTCACACAATCTTTACTGCGTTTGCAAAATCCTTTCGGTCTGCCGTCTGCCGTCACGCAATGGACCGGGGCCATATCCTTCTCAAGCGCCTTCACGATGTCGCCCACGGTTATATCATCCGGCTTCTTTGACAGGAGGTACCCGCCCTTCGGGCCGCGAACGCTCAGTACGAGGCCGTCCCGGCGGAGCTTATTGAGAAGCTGCTCGAGATAGTCGGTCGACAACCCCTCCCGTCTTGCTATATCCGATATGGGGATGGCCCCTCCCCGCGATCCGAGCGCTATGTCGACCATGGCCCTGAGCCCGTATGTGGATTTTGTCGATAATTTCATACTCTCAATATAGCAAAGCTGAGCGTTTTTGTCAAGTATAAATTATGCGTCTTTGCCGGGTGCGGCACGGCGCCTCTTTGCGCCGCGCGAAAGGCGTTCACGCGCCCAGAGATACGGCATTGAGAGGCCTCTAAGGCGGTAAAGAAGGCGCGTCTTCGCATCATACGGCTCAAGGCCGTAAAATTTCGCAAACTGCTCCTCCGGGATATGATATATGTAGGAGGCCGGTTCCCATAAACTGTCAAAGAGCAGGAAGTGTTTCATCGTGTATAATGACTTATTCCTCGCGGCGATACGCGCGGATAAAGCGTTCCGCCTTATCATGTTTTCTATCGCCTTCCTTTTGTAATAGGGCACGCCTAATCCCGCCGGTACACCCTGCGGGATATCGGATTTAAAAAATATTTTTGCCGCGGAGAGTATGAAGAATACGGCGGAGCTCATCTTCCCTGCCCTTGCCTCATCGACTATATAATCCCAGTCGAGCGCGTCGCCTTTATTTTTGAGGATCAGCGATACGTCCAATATATTCTTGAGCCCCAGCGTCCTGCCGAACCTCCGCTCGTGTAAGGCAAGGCTGAAGAGCGCGTCTTCATAGGAAAGAAAACTGACGCCGTGCCCGTCTACGGAACGCTCCCTGACCCTTTCCCAGAGACGCGGCAGGATATTCCTGTTCCCGCGTTTGAAATCGAGCCCGAAATGCACCTCTACATAGATGCGCTCCTTGACAAATGTAATGTGGCATTGGTTTAAGCGCCAGTACGCTTCATCCAGCCCGAACGACTCCTCCCTGTATCCCGCCTCCGTAAGCAGGGCCCTGGCCATATCCAGCGAGCGCTCTTCTACCAGGATGTCGATATCCGCCATCGGCCGGCACGGGTTGGACGCGTAAATATCCGCGAGGAAAGACGTGCCTTTGATAGGTACCATCGCCGCATTCCGGTCCCTGAAGGCCTTCGATATCCGCAGGAACTCGGCCCATAAACTCTGGCCTTTTGCGATAGCCAGGTAATAACTCTTCTCCAGGCGATCGCGTAATCCGGACGGCAGCCGGATCCCGGTATCTTTGATGCGCAGATGCACGAGCGGCGCTATGTCGTGATAAGCGATAAGCCTTTCGATCGTTCCCCAGTCCACCGGACGAGGAGCGTCCGAAGCCAGGTCGGCCGTCTCCTTAATATCATTTCGCATGATCGCGGCCAATAAGGCCGCCTCTTTACTTTTCATAAAGGGATACGAACAGGCCGTCAAATTCTCTTACGGATACCGGCCTAAAATGGGTGTCCATATACTCTTTGACCGAAACGGAATTTTTGTCAAGTTTGCCGCTCCGCTCGAAATCGGAAGCGATGAGCCATATCCGGCCGGCCTCCGGGAACGCTATCTTGTGAACCGGTATATTGTATCTCGACTCCTGGATCGGCCTCTGCCAGTCCAGGTCCGCATAACGCGGGTCGAAAAAATAGCGGTAGGATATCCTCCGCCCCCCGGAGTAAAAACCGAAAGGCACCATCGGGGCGGTATTGGTGAACGCGATGATATCCCCCTCCGCCAGGTTCTCTTTAATAAATCGCACGACCGGCTTGATCGGTTTTTTCCCGTATGCTCCGACGCGGTGAAGGCTCGACGGGGTGACCTCATCGGCATAATAGCGGTAACCGCCTACCAATAAAAGCGCCAGGATCGCCGCCCCGGCAACGGCCCTCATCTTTCCGGAGAACGACACGATACCGAGGGCCAGGATAATATAATAATAGGGGCTTGAGAATATCAATCCGCGGTCTAGATATACCGGGAAAAAGTGCCGGGAAAATAAAAAGGCGATCAAAAGGGGCGCGGCAAAGAGAACGGCGCAAATACCGAAAGGCAGGCCGAGCGATCTCTTATATGCGTATATGGACGCCGAGATCACAAGCGCTGCCGCGATGACATTTGAAATAAAATAAAGGGAGGATGAGCCGTTATAACCCAGCATGAAGTTCTCCAGTGTCGTAATGATCGATCCGGGCACAGGCAACGGCACCCAGAAACCGCCCTGTACGAACTGTAATTTGCTTATAAATCGCGGGAGGTACGGCAGGAATGAGGCTGTTGCGGCTGAGAAATACGCGGCTGCCCTGTAACCGGACCGTTCCCTCAGGAAAAAAACGGCGCATATCCCGTGGGACAGGAAGAGAAACATGTAAAAATAATGGGTATAGATACCGATCACGGAAGAGACAAGGAAAAGCACCCACGCCCGTCTTGAATTATCCGTGATAGCCGTTAACAAAAAGTAAGAAGAGACGGTCCCGGCAAATAAGAGCAGGCTGTAGTCGCGCGCCTCCTGCGCATACCACAGGTGGAAAGGGGAGAGGGCCATTATGACGGCGGCGCAGATCCCGACCGTGTCGCCGAAACACTTCCTCCCTATGTGAAATAACGGCACGATAGCCAGAACGCTGAAGAGGGCCGAGGGAAAGCGAAGCGCGAACTCTGATGCGCCGAAGACCTTTGCCCAGAAGTGGATAATTATGCCGTAAAGCGGGGCATTCCATCCGAATATGATAACGCCGGCGCTGCCCGCGGTATTGATCTCGTCATACCAGAAGTCATGGGCCCCGAGCCCCCATATCCTCAAGGACATGGCACCGAGCAGGACCGCAGGGAAGATCCAACTATTGACCCGTGTACGCATCGGCCTCGACTATGGCCAGATTCTCCATGGCCCTCTTATTTTTAGGATTTATCTTTATCGCCTTAAGGAGCAGATCTCTGGCCTTTGCCATATCCCCCCGTCTCATATATTCAACGGCAAGGTTATTATAGAGCATCTCGGTATGGGGGGCGTGCTTTATATTGTATGTATAAAAGGCGATCTCGTCCTTCCATATACCGGTCTGGCGCACAGTCAAAAATGAAAATACGCATATGGCCGCTGTAAAGAGGGCGATCGCCGATCTCCTTGCCCATGCTGTACTGGCGAAAGAAAATACGGAATAGATAACGAATAGCACAAAGCCCATCTCCGGTATATACAGCCAGTGCTCGGCAAAGAGAGAGTTCAACTGAAAGAATATGTTCAGGTACGGCACGAGAGCTATTATGAACCATCCGATCCCGAAAAATGCGATCCTGTAACCGGTAGAGCGCTTCCCCATATGCCATATATAAAATATGACGGGCGCCAGGAGACACAGGAAGAAGGCCGGCTCGATATAGCCCGCCTGGAATGCAGACCTCGGAAATTCCAGTTTATATGAAAAGTGGAGGCCGGCCGGGATGATAGAGAGCCGTATATAATCAAATAACAGGCGGGGTAACGCTATTATGTACGCGCTGAAGGCAACCGTCTCCTCTACCATGCGTTCCGTCGGTATGACGGTGTTCTTCCATAAGAACCAGACCACGGAGATGAGAAAGAGAGGCACGTAAAAAAATATATTAACGCTGCGGTAATTTCCGCGGTCTCTTATGCAGTATTCGAAGAATATCAGAAGAAAGGGAAAGACAACGGCTGCCTCTTTGCTCAAAAGGGCTGCGATAAAACTCAGGAGAAGGAGCGCATAGAAGACGGCCTTACCCTGTTTTCCGCCGGTCCAGTATCGGCGCTGAAAGGCCATCATCAAAAGCAGGAAGATGAACGACAGCGGGTCGGCCCTGCCGGAAATATATGCCACCGCCTCCGTGTGGACAGGGTGCACCAGATATAGAAGCCCCGTAAGCGCGGAGACGACAGGATCTCCGGTGATGAAATATATCGATCCGAAGACCAGGATGGTGACGAATATGTGCAGGAGGGTATTGGTCAGATGGTATCCGAACGGCTCGGAGCCCCACAGGAAATGATCGACAGCAAAGCTTATCGACTCTAACGGCCTGTAAAACCTCCCGGGCTGCCCGCTGAAATGCGTCAGATGGTGGGTGAAGATCGCCGGTATGTTGGAAAAGCTTTTTATCGCGGTATTATCGACGACATGGCTGAAGTCATCCAGTATGAAGCCGTTGGAAAGCGAATTGAAATATACGGCCATCCCGACACAAGCCAGGAGCACGATAATGATATAGCCCGGCACACCCCTCTTTTTTATTTCCGACCTATTCTCATGCATACCGGGCCCCATATTATAAGTATGCTACGGCCTATTGTACGGTGTGCTGGCGCGGTTTGGTGGATTTCGTGTGGTCTTTCGGCGGCTTCACCTCTTTCAGGAGGTGTAATCTGTTCTGTTTCTTCAGCTCGTTATATATCAATATCCATGCGCAGTCCCTGTTCCTGTCCACTTCGCACTTCCCCTTGTCCTGCCCTCCGCACGGGCCGTTAAGGAGAGACTTCGCGCACCTGGTGAGCGGGCATATCATCGCCGTAAGTTCCAGTACACAGTCGCCGCAGGCGGAGCACCGTTCGAGGAACGCCCCGCCGGAATCTATCGCACCCATGAAGAGCGTGTCGCATCCTATGTGCAGCTGCTTCTCCGCCCTTAAGTTCTCTTTCACCGACTGGGCCCCGAGGCCGCAGGCAAGTATCAGGATAGAATCCGACGACTCTATCGATTTCCTGTTCCTGGCAAGTTCCAGTTTGACCTTCGCGGCTATACATGGCGCTTCGGGCACACAGTATCCGGTGACCGTCTTTCCCTCTTTTTCAAGCGCCTCCTTGATCTTTTTGACATCCTCTTCCCCGCCCGTCTTGCATGTCGTCGAACACTCCCCGCACCCTATCAGGAATATCCTTGTCTGCCCTTCCAGGTATTTCAGGATATCTTTCAGTTCTTTCTGTTTCGTTATGATCATATTACCGCTTCGACCTTTTTCACTTCCGGCACTTCGCGCTTAAGTTCGCTCTCGACAAAATTGGTCAGCGTCATCTGGCTCATCGGACATCCCGAGCACGCGCCTTTAAGGCGGACCTTCACAACGCCCTTCTCCACGCTCACGAGCTCTATGTCACCCCCGTCCTGCTGTAACCCCGCCCTGATCTTAGACAACGCCTTCTCGACCTTTTCTCTCATTGTAAAAACCTCCGATTTGTATAGTATCTATTTCAATAACTCCTGTATATCCTTCTCAAATACCTCTTTCGTCTTATATCCGATATACATTTTCGATATCTTGGAATCCCTGCCTATAACGAACGTCGTAGGTATCGACCGTATCGGGCCGTAATTACCGCTAACCTTCCCGTCGTCGATCAGCACGGGATAATTTATGCCCGCCTTTTCCGCGAAACTCTTCGCCTCATCCCGGCTGACGAGCGCAACCCCTACCATTGCGAATCCCTTATCGCCGTATTCGCTCTGCAATTTTATAAAATCCGGTATCTCTTCCCTGCACGGCGGGCACCACGGGGCAAAAAAATCGAGGATCACGACCTTGCCGTTAAAATCCGAGAGGTTGAAGGTTTTGCCGTCGAGGTCCGTGAGGGAGAAATCGGGCGCCGCCTCGCCCGCCTCCATCGCACCGCTCTTTGCGCATGCGCCTGTCATCAACAATACTGTCGTTATCAATAATACTCCGATATGTCGCATATTCATATCACATCCTCCTCTTTTATCCTATACCCCATACCCTACTTAGTAAACGCTCCCAGAAGCCGTTCCGAGATCACGGCAAGATAATTCGTCGCGACGAGGGCTCCGATCATTATCAGGAATAGGCCGCCTACTATATTTATGACCCGGATGACCTTCTGGACCTTCTTAAAATATTCTATAAAAGAATTTACGAGAAGGGCCGTCATAAAGAACGGGGCCGCTATCCCGAGCGAATATACGCTTAAGAGCTTTGCCCCGGATACTACATCCGTCTTCGTCCCTGCCAATACCAGTATCGACCCCAGTATCGGCCCTGCGCACGGCGTCCAGGCCGCGGCGAATGTCACGCCTATAAGGAACGAGCCGATGTAACTTGCCCCTTTCGTTGAAACCGAGAATCTCCTCTCTTTCGCCAGGAAGTCCAGCCGTAATATGCCGGTCAGGTATGCCCCGAAGATCATTATGAGCACCCCTCCCGCGATACGTATGATCTTTTGATATCCGAAAAGAAGTTTTCCTATAAAGGTCGCCGTGAGGCCCAGGAGAACGAATACCACGGAAAATCCGAGGATAAAAAGAAGCGAGTGGATGACGGTCTTCTTCCTCACCTCACCCTTCTTTGCGGTATCCCTGAGGTCGCTGAACGAGACCCCTGTGATATATGCTATGAAAGACGGTATCAAAGGGAGGAGACAGGGGGACAGGAATGTCAGGAACCCCGCGGAAAACGCCACCATGTAAGAAACGTTGTCTCCGGTAGCCGTCATTGTTGCTGTGTCACCCTTATTTTGACTATCTGCACCTCTTCCCTGAGCGACTTGATGCCGTCCAGGACCTCTTTCTGGGCCCGGAGCACCTCATCCAGCTTCTTCAATACTTCGGGCGAAGAGCCCTCGTTTTGAGCCTTTGCCGGCCTGTTCGTGATCGCAAGCAAAAGAGATATCACGATCAAAGATATGAATAACCCCAGGAGAATCTTCTTCATCCTTCCCTCCTTCTTCAGTGCGCCGTATGGCATAGTGAGTGCTCGATCTGGCCTATTTTATGATATATATCCGATAGCATGTAAGTTACGCTTATAGTATAGACCACCACCGCTATTATGAGAAGTTTTTTGTAGATGGGCCTTGCCCCTTCCATTCCATACCTCCGATCTTATTGGACTGCCAACTGGAACCCCAGGCCCAGCAATAAAGAGGTCACCACGAGCGATGCCAGAAACACCGCAAGCACCTTCGTGCCGTATTCTTTTCTCAATACCAGCATCGTGCCGTAACTGGTGACGGGACCTATCAAAAGGAGCGTCATCCCGGCACCCGGGTTCATCCCCTGTCTCATAAGGCTGTCTACCAGAGGGACGCTCGCCGTAGAGCATAGATACGTGAATATGCCAAAAATTATGCTGAAGAGATACCCCAGCCAGCCACCAAGATACAATTTCACTATCCTGCCTAAAGGAACGAATGTGGCTACAACGGCGGCAAGCAGGATACCGATGATCAGCTCCAGACCTATCTCCTTCGGGAGTTGTATATATGCAAATCTTAGCACGTCGATCGTCTTTTGAGCAAATGTTTTTTTCTTATGGAACTGCTCGTGACCCGGATCCATTTCGCAGTGAGGACACGATATCCTGTCGGGCCTTTTGTGCTCCTCATAAGGTATCCTGTCCCCTATGATGCCTGTTACCAGACCCATGATTATAACGGCAAAGAATATATATACGGCAAAGAGTGGGCCCAGGACGCTGTATGCTACCATCAGCGCGCTGATGGACGTTGCCGGTGTGGCCACCAGGAACGCCAATATGGGTCCCAACCGGGCGCCTTTTTTGTAAAAACTCACCGCTATAGGGAGGCTGCCCCAACAACATACCGGAAGGAGGGTGCCTATGATCGTCGAAGCGAATATGGGCCTTATCCCGCCGGACCCCAGATATTTAAGCACCTTATCTTCCGGTATGCACTCGTGCACTATGCCGCTTATGAAAAACCCTATAGCGAGAGCGGGGATGATCTCATACAGGTAGTGCAGAAAGACGTGAAAGAAATGTTCCATATACAGTTACCCCTCTTTCACCGGTCTTTCCTTGAGCGGCTTAAAGCTAAGCCCCGAATCCGCTCCCGGCAGCGCCTGAACATATTCTGTCAGGAAGAATTTCCTGTCCTTTATCCACTTCTTCAGCGTTTGGGCTATCTCCACCGCCTTCGGATAGCTTGAGAGAGATGCGGTCGACACCTCTTTTCCCTTTACGGTTATCTTACCGCTCTTAAGCTGGGCGTAATTGACTTCGCCCAATGATCCTACCTTGCCGTTAGGATAGTCCTCACTGTAATCTATCACCTGCGCCCACAGGTCCTCGTCCCTGACAGCGGCGGATCTCAATATCCCCTCGTCCAGTATGGGTATCGGTATACCTATGCCTACGGTGAGTGTGACCCCGTATCCCTGGAACGAAGTCCCGACAAGCCAGTCCGGGGACATCTTTTTCAGGTCTCCGGTGACTGCCAGCGTGCCCGCGGGCGCCTGCGGTACACCGTTATCTTTTCTCTTTACCGAAGGATTGTGCTGGGTCCCCTGCCAATACACGTATCCTACCCCGCCGCCCAGGAATATCCTCGTCCCGATACCTATCGTCTTATAATGCGGGTCTTTCAAAAGCGGCGAGAGCTGTCCCGCGGAACAGTAGTTTGCGTTCCCCAGACCCGGCTTCAGTGCGCCCATATAGGTATATATGGTCTTCTTATCGGACAGGTTGACCGCTACATTATAGTTCTGGTAGCAGTTACGCGGGTTCAAAAGCACCGCCTCGTTCACATCATTTATGTTTATGTATGTCTTGATGTGCTTGCGGGGATAACAATCGGTGCCGTATGCGAACCCTTCGAGGATGACATCCTTGCCTCCGACGAGCTCTTCTATCACGTGCGCGCCCCCGTACCTGAACTCTCCCGGATACACCTTATTGCGCGGGTCTTCGTCCGACATGGCGGTAGCCCCCATATATATGTCGACGGCCGCGAACCCGGTATATGCCGGGATACCGTTCAACGTCACCTTCCCTCCGCCCAATTTTATCTTTGGTTTGGCGTGGCCGAGGTTAAGATAAGCCCCGCTTGAGCACATCGGGCCGAATGTGCCTGTCGTCACCACATCGACCTCCTGCGCGGCGGCCTTCAGCCCTTTCCTGTCGACCAGGTCTATGACCTCTTCAGCGGTCACGACCACCACCTCGCCGCTCTTTATCTTTTCGTTTATCTCTCCTATCGTCTTAGCCATATTATTTTGCCGCCTCCTCTTTATTAACCTGTGAAATTCTTCTCCGAAGAAAAATAGCGTTCTCCTGTATCGGGAAATAGCGTAACTACCCTCTTTCCCTTGCCCAGTGTCTCGGCTACTTTGAGCGCTGCCCACGCGGCAGCGCCGCTCGATATGCCCACCAGAAGCCCTTCCTCTTTAGCCAATCTCTTTGATATCTCGAACGCGTCATTGTCGTCGACCGTTATGACCTGGTCTATCACCTTCCGGTCCAGGACATCCGGCACGAACCCTGCACCTATCCCCTGTATCTTATGCGGTCCGGCATTCCCGCCGGAAAGGACGGCGCTCCTGGCCGGCTCAACCGCTACGATCTTAATGCCGGGATCGTGCTTCTTCAACGTTTCTCCCACTCCTGTAATGGTCCCTCCCGTACCGACACCTGCCACAAAAGCATCGATCTTTCCGTCCGTATCTTCAAGTATCTCCTGCGCGGTCGATACACGGTGGATCTCCGGATTTGCCGGATTTTTGAACTGCTGCGGCATAAAACTTTTCGGGGTCGTCGTGAGGAGCTCCTCCGCTTTTTTGATCGCCCCTTTCATGCCCTCAGTTCCCGGGGTGAGCACGATCTCTGCGCCGTACGCCTTAAGTATCGATATGCGTTCCGCGCTCATCGTCTCCGGCATCGTAAGCACGCACCTGTAGCCTTTTACAGCCGCTATCATTGCAAGGCCTATCCCGGTATTTCCGCTTGTCGGCTCTATGATCGTCGCGCCTCTCTTGATGGATCCTCTCTTCTCCGCATCCTCGATCATTGAAAGGCATATCCTGTCCTTGACGCTGCCGCCCGGGTTGAAACGCTCTATCTTCGCAAGTATCTCGGCCATGCCGGGGGCGACGATACGATTGAGGCGCACGAGAGGCGTATTCCCTATCAACTCCGCTATGTCGTTCGCTACCTTTGACGCGGGATGCCGGCCGCTCGATAGCTTATCTCTTTTATTTGCCATTTGTTCTCCTTCTTATCTTATATTATATTGAATACTCATAAGCCGATCTCAGGTTCAGCTTCTTCTCTTTATGCCGGACCGCCAGCTCTTCGAACGTCACCGTATCGACAACGGCGGATATCGCGTCACTGACCTCTTTCCATAAGCCCCTGAATATACATCTCGCGAGGTCCTTACATCCTTTGTACCTGTCTTCCTCTATACATGATATAGGCTCTATGGGCCCTTCTATGAACCGTATGACCTCTCCTACCGTTATATCCCCCGGCGGTTTCGCCAGGACAAACCCGCCCTTTACCCCGCGCTTGCTCTTAACGAACCCGCCCTTCTTAAGGACCAGCAGTATCTGCTCCAGGAATTTTTTAGGAATATCACCGGCGTTCGCGAGCTCCTGTATCGAAACTATCCCGCCGGGATCATCCATATAACGCAGCGACAACCCAAGAAGCGCCTTTAGCGCATAGTCTCCTTTATAACTTATCTTCACCTTAGTCCACCTCCTGGTACAAACACGATAAATATGATTGACTTAGTAGTGATTATACCTTATTTTTCCCTTTTGTCAATAACTTTTTTTAATTTTTTCTTTTTTGGGATACTCCTCGAACTTTCCCGGGATAGGTCCGCCGTCGGCGGGTATCTATTTGACGGCTTTTAACCAAACCTCCACGCTGGATGCCGGAAGCGTATGGCTTAGATGCGCATCGTACAGCCTGGGGAACCTATTGACAAGCCATTCGACCCCTGAAATTGTTTTGAAACCGCCTCCGAAATAGATCCTCCTTTTCGATATTTCGAATCTGGTCTTATACCTGTTGGTATTACAGAAGAACTCGAATGCCGAGTACGAAAGAGCGTGAAAATGTTCCGGTTCCGAATAACATCCTATAGCAGAAAAATGAGGATAGACGATGATGACAGACCCGTTAGGCCTTGTAATACGGTATATCTCCTCCATGGCTTTACATATATACAATATATGCTCTATCGAATGCCTGCAGATCACGATATCGAACGTGTCGTCTTCTATAGGGTACGGGAAAATATCCAGGTCATGGATTATATCTGCTGCCGTATTGGGGCTGCGATCGACACCCGTGGCTTTTTCGAACTTTCTATTTCCGCATCCTAAGTCCAAAATTTTTTTGCCGGAAAAATCCGATCTTTCATACATGTATCTTTGTTTTATTATATTCATCGCCTTATATCCTGACTTTTTCTACCTCCTGTATCGCCGCGGGCTTAACATACACGGTGGCATGCTCCGGGGACGGCAAGACCCGGCACACGACCCCGACGGATCCTTCTTTCTTAAATTTTGTATGATGAGCGACTATCGACGCTGCATGATCTATCATGGTCTTATCCGCGTTTCCTCTTAAAACAGAAAATGGGCCTTGGCGATCTTTCAGCTTTAAACATATATCACCGGGCCGGACCTGCGCCTCCAGGATGGCATTCTCCTTTTCGTCCCTTCCTATTATCAGTTTGACATTCGGCGAGAGCCGGAAATGGCGCCCGAATTTCAGGAGCCGCACATTGTCAAGCGTGAGGGAATCGTGGACCATCAGGTCTTTGATGCGCTTGGCAAATCCCGGGTCCGTCAGGAGACACCCGCCGGCCGGGCAGGGATAGTCGTTTATGCCGAACTCTTTGGCGAGGCCTATCTGAGGCTTGCGGCTACGGCCGGATATATCCAGCAGCTTCTCCCTGTCCACTATCCCTTCCGTCTCGGGTATCGTAGGCGCGAAGAGCTTTGCCGAAAGCGGCCGCACGATAAGCCCCTTGAGGCCCGCCTCCTTCTCTATCAGGAGTATCGCATCCCGCCTCTGGGACATCGGCCTTTCGCCCAGCACTTCTCCCGTGACGATGAAGGACGCCCCGACTTCCTTCATGTACTCTTTAGCTTTCCTGAATATGAATATCCTGCAGTCTATACAGGGGTTCATATTCGACCCATACCCGTGCTTCGGGTTCTTTATTATTCCCAGATACTCTTCCGTGATATTAAGAACTTTTAGAGGTATACCAAGCGTCTCTGCCGCTTTTGTCGCCGCATGCTGGCACCCCTTATTGGTGCACGTGCAGAATACGGTAAGAAAATTTATCGCCTCGACAGCTATCCCCTGCTCAAGCATGAGTTTTGTGGCCAGAATGCTGTCAAGCCCTCCGGATAATAACGTCAACGCTTTTCTGTTCATCTCTTCTCTCTTCAAAACCCGCGTCTATTTTCGAAAGGTCCGTTACCTATTAAGGACTCCGGAGGGACCATGTTCTGATTTGAAAATAACGCGCGGAAATCTTGATCATTATCCAGCAGGCTTCCGGCGCTTTCTATTTTCATGGCGGCCGGGTTTTTTAAATAATAGACCATATCCGTGCCCAGCACCGTCGATAAACGATGGGAAACGGTTATAACGGTCATACCTTTCCGGAATTCTTTCATGCGCATCAGTATCTCCTCTTCGCTTGCCGAATCCATCGATGACATCGCTTCATCCAGGATCAGTATCTTAGGCCTTTTGATCAGCGCCCGGGCTATAGATATCCTCTGCTTCTGCCCTTCGGAAAGCTTACAGGCGTCTTCTCCGATGACCGTTTCATATCCTTTTCCCAGGTTATTGATATACCCATCCATCCCTGCGATGCGGGCCGCTTCTTCCACTTCTTCTTTGCCGGCTCCGCTGGTGCCGTATCTTATGTTGCCGGCGATCGTGTCGTCCCACAGGAACGGTGCCTGCAGCGCGACCCCTATCTGCATCTTAAGCGATCTCAATTTTATATCCCTTATGTCATTACCGTCGATATAAACGGCTCCGTTCCTGGGATCGTAAAGCCGCAATATAAGATTTACTATGGTGGTCTTGCCGCACCCCGAAGGTCCGACAAGAGCAACATTGCCTCCGCTCTCTATGCTGAATGATATGCCCTTCAGGATGGACCGCCCCGGCTTATACCAGAAATCGACGTCCCTGAAGACTATACCCGGCCTTTTGAATACCACATCCTTCGCATCGCTCCGTTCGGGGATCTCATCGTCGCATTCCAGTATCTCGTCAAGGCGCTGGCAGGATACGAGCCCGACGGCTATCATCTGCGAAAATACGGCAACCTGACCCCCCAGCCCTATCAGCTGGACCAGATAGACCGTCGTAGCGGTAAATGTCCCGAGCGTTATCTCTCCCGTTATGACCTGATACAACCCATAGAGCGCTACGATACCGATCACGATCTTGCCCGTTAACTGATTGGCAAGGCCGCTCATAATATCCAACCGTATATTGTCGGCCTCTATCCTGATGTTACGTATAAGCTGTTTCAAGTAATTTCTTGTAGTCCCGGTCTCTTTTCCCAGCGCCTTTATCAGGTGTATGCGGGAAAATGCCTCCGCGAGCCCTTTAAGGATGCCCTGCGAACTTTCGATCAACGACCGCCATGACCTCTTCATCTTATTGTTGAAATGATACGTCGGTATATATATAAGGGGTAGTATGAATAAGGAGACGACCGCCATCTTCCAGTTGAGGAATGATAATATGATAAGGATGAAAAAGAGCTGAGGAAATACGGATACCGCCTGAGGCGGGACGCTTGTGATGAAATTTCTTACTCTTTCCACATCGTAATTTATTTTATAGAGATGCTCACCCGCAGACCTCTCCCTGAACCATCCGAGGGAGAAGGTCTGTATCTTTTTATGTACCGCCCTGTTAAGATCAAATCCCGTCTTCAGCCGTATGAACCTTTCCAGGGATTTCCTGACTCCGTCTACGAGGGCGCTGAGCACAATGATGACTATCGCCGCCAGTGCCAGGGTAAGGAATAGCCCGACCTCCTTGCGGGCTATCGCATTGTCGACAACCAGCTTGGTGAGATACGGATTTATCAGATTGAGCAGGCTGCCCAGGACGCTTGCGCCTAGCAGCATGAACCACTTGTTCCGATACGGCACCAGGAACCTTATAAAAGTCCAGAATATCCTGATATTATCATTCTTCATACACAACGTATTTTACCATAAAAGCGGCGCCTGCGGTCTCTTTAATGCAGCCGCCCGATCTCCCGCAGCTTGGAATATCTCAAAAAGACCTCAAACGACTGCATTACGGCTATGACGAGACCTGCAAATCCGTCCTTAAACCCCTGTTTAAATATATAGCCCTTAAGAAAACGGGCGCACGGCCTTGTGAGCATATGATAGCACCGGACCTTTTCGCGGCGCTCCAGCATGTCGTGTGCCGATAGAGTGCTGTAAAGGTTGAATTTCTCCATATGGTGTCTTATGTCGCGATAGGTATAATGCTCCATGAAATTGCCGAGGAGGCCTGCCTCTCCTCCCAACACGAACTCCTCGTGCACCCTGTGCGAAGACCATTCCCCTGCGCCCTTCCTGACGAGCCTTAACTTCAGATCCGGCTGCCACTCCCCGTACCTTATCCACCTGCCCAGGTAAAAAGACCGCCGCGGTATATAATACCCGTCGTACAGGCCTTTGTCGGCATCCAGCCTTTCCTTTATCTCGGAGGCAAGCACATCCGGCACCCTCTCGTCCGCGTCTATGAAGAAGACCCATTCACATCTACTCTTCGAAAGCCCAAAATTTCTCTGTGCGCCGTAACCCTGCCATTCCTCCCGGAAGACGGTTGCATTATGCCCCTCTGCTATCTCCGCCGTCCTGTCGGTGCTGAACGCGTCCACAACGACGACATCATCAGCCCATTTTACGCTGCGCAGGCATTCCCCTATGTTCCTTTCTTCATTATATGTAATGACAATACAGCAGATCTTTTCCATTTGTCAGGCTCGATCCTTTATCTTCCCCCGGACGGCTTCCATGACTTCTTCGACGTTTATCGACCTCAGACATCGGTAGGTACCAAAACGGCACGTGCGCCTGAAACACGGGCTGCACGGAACGGGATCACGGATGACCGTATCTCCCTCCCCCAGAGGTCCTGTCCATCGCGGGCTCGTCGAACCGAAGATGGCGATTATCTTTGTGCCGACCGCACCGGCGATATGCATAAGCCCGGAGTCGTTAGTTATAAGAACGGCGCATCTTTTGATCAATGCCGCCGCTTCGGGCAAGGGCCGGTCTATACAGAAAAAGAGGGAAGTGCTTGATGCCCTCTCCCTGATCTTTTGACAGATATCTTCTTCGCCCGGGCCTGCGAATATGACCACTTTCGCTTCATATTCTTTTATCAGGGCGGAGGCAAGGTCGGCATATCTCTCTCCGGGCCATCGTTTTGCCGGGCCATAAATGGCGCCTGGGGCCAGGCCTATTACAATATCGTTAACGCCTATATTATTCTTTTTAAAAAGTTCGTCTCTCCCGGATAACATCTCTTCTTCGACGGCAAGGACAGGCGCGTCGAAGTTGACAACGGCACCGAGCGTTTCGGCGATATGCATATAGTTCCTGATCATGTGCTCTTTCCTGACAGACGCATCATATTTCAGGATATGGCTCAGAAAGATGCCGCGCCATCTCACATCATACCCGGCCCTGCAGGGTATCCCCGCGAGAAAAGCGAGCAATGCATATCTGAAGTAATGGGGGAGGACGATCATGGCATCGAACTTCTCTTTCCTGATCCTGAGGAATAACCTTATATATGACGCTAGATGATATGTCCCGGGCGCGGTGAAATCCCATACTTCATCTACGGCACGGTTACTCCGCCACAACGGCGACAGGTGAGGCCTTGTGACCATTACGACACGGCTATCCTTGAAATACCTCTTCACCGAGTCGATAAGCGGTCCTGACATTATGGTATCCCCTATCCAGTTCGGCCCGAATACGAGTATCTTTTTTATATTTTCCGTCCGTCTTTCTTTTTCCATCATTTCTCTCACCGGCACAGGGCTTCGTTATCTTTCACAAATTTTCCGGCTTTCCTGAAGATCTCTTCTCTTGCCCCGTCGTCATATAATGCCCGTCTTATCGTCGGCACTAACTCTCTCCGGTCATGCACCGCGAAGGCGGCCCCGCTCTCCAGATATGGCATCGACTCATGCTTGCCAAGATAGGGCCACAGGTCCAATATGACCACCGGTTTCCCAAGGCACATCGCCTGTAAGCCGGTTATCGACGTATTGAATGTTATCAATAGTGCGGATGACTTTACCAGGTCTAAAAAATCGAAATTTTTGACTACGCTCACATTCCTGAGTTTCGCTCTCCGCGCTGCCCATAGGCTCCTGAACCTGGACTCGCTTGGATGGAGTTTTATCATAAGGTGATACTCCGGAAAGTTTTCCATGGCCCTTATCAATAAACGGTGGATCATGTCGCTGTCGGGGACCGGCGGCAGGGCCTGGCTTGTAAAGAGCAGGATCCTTTTCGACTTATCTATTCCCGATCTTTTACAGATCTCGTCCTTCTCCATGAATTTTTTACCGGAAAGGCTGTCGGCTATGTACGTGTCCGCTATCAATACCGTATCACCGGGCATCTTCTCCATCGACCTTCTTAAAAAACCGTTCCAGACGGGGTCGTAGGCGGCCCTGAGGGGCGAGGCTATCATGAGCCGGATATTCCTTTTTGTCGCTATCCGTGCCGCTAATTTTCCGAATTTGGTAGTATCGTCTCTCAACAATACGGCCCCCGGCCTTTCTCTGTCTAAAATAGATCCTACGGTCAGCTTGAAACGCACCAGTCGCCTTATGCCGTATCTCGACAGATGAGATCTTACGAACTTTTCTATATGAAATTTGACCGGCAGACCCGTTATCTTCATAAATCGTCCTGCCAGCAAATGAGGCCCGATCTTCTTCACTCTATCGTATAGGTCCCGGGATAATTTAACACCCTCTCTATGCTTCTCCCTGTCAAAATATTCATAATGGGTCGCATAATATAAATTTTTTATGCTGCATATAGACCTGAAATCCTTCGTCAGTTCATCGGCCCTTATGAGCGTTATCGGATATCCCGCCTTCTCTTTCGAAAGATTACTGACCGAACGGATGAAGTGGAAAGGAGTGGAATATGATATGGCCACGATCCTGTCCCGCGCATGCGGTTTCCCGTCCCGGACCGCGGGGGTTTGAAATTTAAGGATAAACCGTTCTTTAAGGTCCTTGGCCCAGTCCAATAAGATGAATATATCCGGGGTCTTCTTAAGGATGTTTATCACCGGATACGGGACATTCACCAGATAATTAAAGGCCGATCTAAAGGCCGATCTCGTCCCGGCCACAAATCCAGGCGGGCATATTGTTACCTCCAGGGAATTTATATTTGCTGCCGATCTGAGGATATCTTCCGCGAGGTTATTCCTGCTGAATATTATCACCCTGGCGGGTCTTACCGTATTTATGACCCTGGTAAATATCTTATACAAAAAATATTGCTCGAATACCTCTTCGCAAAAGTGCATTTTTAGTAGGTCCCATAAGACGATATCGCCGGACTGTAAAAATTCGTTTAAAGAGCGGCCCCCGGGACCCGTTCCCGATTTGACGGCGCCGAAATTCTCAACCATCTCTATCAGCTCATCCGCGAGAGAAGCATATTCTTCCCTTGCGAAATGATCTCTTATGCTGACGTACGGTATCCCTGAATCCTGAAGGATAGATATGGCCTCCGGATCCATGCCCAGGATGACCGTCTCATCCGTTTTTGAATTCAACTTATCCTTAAGAGATGATAATTCTTTCGGCGAGGGCCCGCGAAAAAGGGCTATCAGTTCTTTCTTCTTCATATCGTTATCCAAACTCGGCCTTCCTCAATCTCTTCATTACCGGGATCTCGCTTTTGTAGACCTTCTTCTCCCCGTTCCCGGATGCTACAGGTATCGTCCTTATATACCTGACCAATAACTCCAGCCCTCTCGGTTCCAGGCTGGCCGCGTGGTCACTGCCCCACATCGCCCTGTCCAGGGTTATATGCCTTTCCACGAGACAGGCGCCCATCATGGCGGCCATGACCGAAGTTATGACACCGGTCTCATGGCCACTATAGCCCGTCGGACACTTGAACTTATCTTTCATCCTTTCGATCACTCTCAAGTTCAGTTCACCTACGGCGGCCGGATAAGAAGAGACGCAGTGCAGCAGCACGAGGTTTCTCCTGCCTATTATCTTCACCGCGCGGGCGATCTGCTCCATGGTGCTCATGCCGGTGGAAAGGATGACAGGCCTATTTTTCGATTTAATATATCTGAGCAATCTCTCATCCGTAAGGCAGGCCGATGATATCTTATAGCAAGGCGGGTTGAACTTCGAAATGAAATCGACGCTCCCGGTGTCCCAGCACGAGGCGAACCACAGGATGCCCTTCTTCCGGCAATACCTGTCGATCTCCCTGTACTCTTTTGGTCCAAATTCCAGGGCTTGTTTCAGGTCCCTGTTGGTCGTGCCAAAAGGGCTTTCTACGGGCAATGCCAGCTCCTCTTTGCTATATACCGCTTCGATGGTCCTCTTCTGGAATTTGACGGCATCCGCCTTATGCAGGACGGCGATATCTATCAGTCTCCTGGCGATATCTATATCGCCGTTATGGTTCCGCCCTATCTCGGCCGCTATGAAGCATGGTCTATTATCACCGACGATGCGGTTACCCAGTCTTATAACAGGCACTAGCTTAGCTCCTTTTGGGCCGCTGCATGGTTCTCCCTGAACCCGCAGCGTCTGCATAACGGGACTTCATCCATCCTGCCTTCCAGGTGCAGCCTTCTTATCTCTTTTAAACGGGCGCCCCCCCAGATATCTTTTATGCTCTGGACGCGCGCGTCCCCTAATTTCACCTCATTATCGGAATCGATACAGCATAACCCCGCTTCGCCGTTCCAGAATACGGGTATGCGCTGCCATAACCGAGAACAGATTATATCCGACCTCTCGGCCCGGTAATTCATCTCTTCTCGCAACCTTCTGTTCGCGGGAACAAAACAGTCGATAGTGGCAACGGTATCTGCCAGAGGCCTCCACTTCTTCAGGAATTCTCTCTCTTCTCCCCTGTTCCCTTCCGTCCTGACCATCTGGACCCTCACGAGAGGCCGCGGCAACCTCTTCCGCCTCCTCTTATCAAGGAACCTGTGTATGTTATCCATAATAAGGCCGTAGTCGGCCCCGACCTCTATATCCTCGACCGCTCTTTTTGTATGCCCGTTCACGGAGAACATTATCTGGTCGAGCCCGCTTTCAAGCAGGGCCTCGGCAAGGTCCTCTCTCAGCAAGGTGGCGTTCGTCGTGAACATCACATCTATTATTCCTTTCCGCTTTGCGTATCTTATCATCTCCGTTATCCTTGGGTGCAAAAGCGGCTCCCCCCTGAAGTGTAGCTTTATCGCATAGAGGCCGTTCCCGGCGCCCTCATCTATGATCTTCTTATATAATTCAAAGTCCATATAACCTTTTTTATCGGTCAGGGTATTTTGCGCACACATCCTGCACCTCAGGTTGCATATATTGGTCGCCTCTATATCCAGATGCATCGGAAAAGACGGCAGGAAAAGGCGTTTTGTGGCAAGGAGCCATTTGAACCGGTATATCCAATAACCCGGGTCAAGGCCGATCCTTCCGATAATGGCCATGCGGTCCCTCTGTTGTCTGTGGCCGTGATCTATATTATCTTTGGTCATATCTTCTTCTTTGATCTCAGGACCTGCTCTGCCAATAAGAGATCCGCCTTATGATCTATCTCGATGGAATCCTTCTCATCCATAACAAAAAAATCTATCTTACCCCATAGCCTGTTCCCGTGCTCGACCAGGGTTTCTCTTCTGGTAATGTAGACAGCCCCGTTCTCCTTGTATAGAGGCATGACGTCCTGAGAGCGCCTTCTCTTGTTTATGTCATACAACGGCTTTATCCTCTTATTCTGCAGTCTCCAGCGGTAAGCCCTGTCCTCGCAAACGGTTAAAAGCGAATCGGCCCCGCTCTTTATGAACCTTTCGATGCACCCGTCTATGATCTTCGCGCCCCTCAGCGGGGAGGTCGCCTGCAGCAGCACTACTATATCGGGGAGATACCCCTCTCTTCTTTTCAGATACTCAAGCGCGTGCAGCAAGACCGGTTCGGTAGGGGTCCTGTCCCGAGCCAGCCGTCCGGGCCTCTTTATGACCCCGGCCCCGTATCGTCTGGACATCCCGATGATCTCTTTATCTTCGCTTGATACGACTACCCTGTCCAGATATCTGGACCTGAGCGCTTCTCTTATGGTATAAAAGATGAGGGGTCGCCCGTCCAGGCGCGCGATATTCTTACGCGGGATCCTTTTAGAATTGCCCCGCGCCGGGATGATGCCCAAGATATTGCGTTCTGCCTTCATATCCCTTCCCGCTGTTTTGATCACCTGAGCGCAGACCATATATCGCATTTTGCGCACATGGGATAATTTTTAAAATCCCTTACCGTGTGCGCCCTTCTGAACCTATGATACCCCTCTCCGGACCAGATATCATTAATAGATGCCCTGCAAATATTACCCAGGACCATCTCCCCGTTAAAATCATAAGTGCAGGGCGTAACATCCCCGTTCCATAGCACATGCATACGGTTCCGGTAGATCATCTGGCATTTCATCCCGTTCCCGCTATAAACAGTCTTATTGTATTCCCTTCCGGTAACGAAGTTGTGTAAAAAGGCATACTGTATCCTCAGGTGCCGTATCCACTGTAAATAAAATTTAAGGGAGAGAAAGGCATTCATGGCAGGCCCCCTTCTTGTATCTATCAGATATTGTATGGATACGGAAGGGTTACTTTTTTTTAAGCGCCTTTTCAGCAGTAACAGGTTCTTTATATTTCTCGACGACTCCTCAAAATTCAGTCTTCTATGGACGCTTTCGTATTCTTCCTTATTAGTGCCGTAGAAACTTATTTTGAGCCGGTCCAGGCCGGAGAGTATGAGCTCTTTTGAAAATTCCGTTGTCAAGAGATGAGCATTTGTCGAACACCTTACAACCCCCACGTTCTTTCCTTTGGCATATCTTATCCTATTTATGAGGCCGGGGTCCAATAACGACTCGCCGAAACCGAATAAGGTCAAAAAACGGAATTCCCTGTGTCTGACACATTCGTCGACGATCCTTTCATACAGCTCCCTTTTCATCTCTCCCAGGGGCCTCGTCAATTTTTCGCGCGGGCACATGACGCAGGCCGCGTTACAAAAATTGGTCGTCTCGACGAAGAGATCCTGCGGGAACCCCAGAATGGCCGGATTTTTGGGCGGTTTGGCGCCCGTCCCTCCGGAGGACGGGATAAGACGGTCTCTCAATCTTCCGCAAGCTGTTAAGATAGGATTTTGTTTCACCTGCCACCCTGCGCTATTTTGAGCCCGCCCTCTGTTATAGGAGCAGGCGATATATTATTTTACCATAATAGCCTCTTGTACAATATTATTTTAGCCTTATAGAAAATCTGCTGTGACAGCGGTTTCTTTTGGGGTATAATCAACGGCATGGAGAAGGATATCTCCCCCAGGATCGATCTGCGCACGCTATGCTGTCCCCGATGGTATCTGCCATGGAGCCCTTTAGTCCAGCCGAGATGGGGTATCGGAAAAAAGATCATACAGCTCGAGATCACGGAATTTTGTAATGTCTCATGCATAAATTGCGAGTGCTGTTTTGAACACGCGCCCAGCGGAGGGGCCATGTCCGGTGAACAGATCAGAAAATTTGTCTACGAATCGATCGATCTGGGCTGGAAGTGGGATCTTATAAAGATCCGCGGCGGAGAACCGACACTGCATCCGTTGCTTTTTCACATAGTCGAGTCGTTAACCATATACCGGGATTTCAATCCGGACTGCAGATTTTCCATAATAACGAATAATTTTTCGGATGAGACGAAGAGGACATTGTCCGGGATGCCCTCGTGGATCACGATCCTCAGGAAAGACAAAAAAGGCGCCAACGATAATGCGGTGCCGGGACATGACAGTATCAATATTGCCCCGGCGGACCTCTTCATATACAAATTTGCGGATTTCAGAAAAGGCTGCCCCCGGACCGTACACTGCGGCATGGGGTTATCCAGATACGGTTACTACCCCTGCGCCCCGGGGATACATGTGAGCAGGATATTCGGCCTTGATGTCGGCATAAAAAAATTGTCCCTGGTAAATGATGATGCAATGAGAAGGCTGCTGGGGGTCCTCTGCAGGTATTGCGGTCATTATAAACAGCCTAACGATCATCCCGCTAAAAACATCGTTTCGGCCAGCTGGAGAAGGGCCTTCAAGAAATACAGAGAAGAGAGGCCGGATCTCTCTTTGTATTGACCATTTTTTCTACGGCCTCTAAAACCTTAGCCGTACCGATGTCGTCAAAACAGATACTCCTTTTCAGTTTACACCTTTTTTCGCCCCACCGGCTGCATGGGCTGCATGGTACATCGCTGTAAAGCGCGACATTCCCGTCCCCGACAGGCCGGAATCCCAGCTTCGGATGGGTCGGGCCGAATATGGAGATGACGGGCACGCCCCTAGCGGCGGCCAGATGCATAAGGCCGGAGTCGTTAGCGATAAAAATGTCACACTCGTCTATCAGGCGTATCATCTCTTTTAAACCCAGCCCGATCGCTAAGCGCGCCTTTCCGGTATCGACGCTTTTCCCGATACGGTGTATCAGCTCCGATTCCTTTCTGCTTCCAAAAATGGTAAGCAAATACCCTTTTTCTTTTTGCAAAAGTTTGCAAAGCTCCGCAAATCTATCTTCAGGCCACCTTTTGACCGGGAAGCTCGCCCCGGGATGTACCCCTATGCGGCACCTGCCGTCTTCTTTAGAATGGATGGCGCGCGAGGCCGGTTCTTCGTCTTCCGGCAAAAATACCGCGGGGGGAGAATATGCGGACGGCCCCAGTTCGGCCAGGGCGGCATAAAAATCATCGACGATGTGCCCGGCCGCACCGATCGCACCTCCCCTTGCCAGGGCCGCAAAGTCCTTTCTCTTCGCTTTGATCTTACGACGGGCCGGTATGGCCAGCTGCAGCATAAAAGCCCAGAAAGACGAACGCATGGGGCTCCAGCCGGAAGGGTGAAGATCTACCAGCATATTACGGCCCCTGCCGAACTTTATACGCATGCCCCATATCTGCATCATACCCATTATGAAATTTTTGTCTTCGAAATAGACGCGGTCATCTATGAACGGATTATGCTCGATAAGGTCGGCGTATCGCCGCGCGGTTATAAAACTTAAATGAGCGCGCGGGAACCGTTCCCTGAACGCTTTCAGCACAGCGGTGCTCAGGACGACGTCTCCCAGCGAGCTGAGGCGTATTATGATGATAGCGTCAAACTCCTGCAACATACGTTATCGTATGATCCTCTCTCTTTGTGTATCAGCCGGAAGGACTCTTCTACCTTATTCCGGCACAGGTCAAACAGCTCTTCCTTCCTTACACCGCGGCCCTGCGATACCCTTTCCAGCAGACCGCGTTCTTCGCGAGATACCCCCGGATCCTGCATTAAGAGATCTGTGATCCTTTCCGGCGAGGTTGCGATCACCTTCCGCTTCAGGAATATATATACTGCCAGGGTCCTGTAAAGGCAGAACTCCCTGTAGTGATCCGGCTTATCGGGGCGCAGGGCGTCGCGTATCGCTCCCGAAAAGACCGGTAGGCTGTTATATGCGCTATCGATGAGGGCCTCCCGTGACGGGACCGTCAGGCGGTCCATTATCCCGTCACCCAGCAGGACCTTCCCGGTGCGCTCTATGTGGAAATAGCCGAAAATGGACCGGAGGTCGGACAAAAATATCCCGTCCAGTATATCGGCCGTCACGATGGCTGGAAATATCGCGTCCTTCTTCAGCTTTCTATGATACTCGCCTGCCGCGTATCTTATAAGCGACGGGAAGAGATCGTTCTTCAGCCCCTCTCCCAGGATTATCCACAACCTGTATGCGTCTCTCTCAAAAGGTTCCGGCGCTAAGATGACCGACTCGATATCTCCCTCTCCTGCGCCAAGACCGCCGCAGAAAGCATCTGCGGCCTCTTCGATCCTTTTTTCTACGCCATTTTGCCCGATAACAACGGAAAACTCTCCGGGGCCGCCCGCACTGCTGCCCATTAAAGCGCTTCTCTTCCGTAACCTATCCGACGCGCAGAGAAGGCCCTGCCGTAACCCTTCTACCACGAGGTCCCGACGGGTCTCCGGGGAGGCGGGATGCCTGTCCATCCGCGCCGTTATCTCTCTAAGATCACGAAACGGTCCCGTCATCTCATCCGCGGACCGCAGGATCTTCCTGAATGAAGAGCGGTACCTGTGGAGCGGGCCCGGACGCGATCTCTCCTCCAGCAGCAGTATATACGCATACATCCAATCACCGTGTCTATATCCTTTTATTTCGGCTGAACGTCCCATATCCTCCCGCAAAAGATGTCCGCCTTCTTCGCCGGGACCCTCGACAGGCATGATATTTTCCCTTAAGTAGCTCAACTGCCCCGAGCTGTCGCTGATGATGGCGGCAAACTCCTGCCTGTCGAAGATATCTATGTGTCTGAATATTGAACGGAAACCGGGATAGCGGAATACCTCTTTCCAGAACTTATTCAGGAAGACGGTCTCTTCCTCCCGGCCTAAGAGACGCGTCACTATGGTTATATCTATATCGCTCTCCCAGGGGGTCCAGCTGCCGTCCGCAAAACTGTTCCGCACATATACCGACTCTATCTCCGGGAAGCCGCCGGCCACCTTCCGGATAAAGGTCCTGAAACTGGAATCATATATCCATCGCCCGATCTTCTCGAAACGGCTGACGGAATTCGAGAGTACGAGCATCCGGCGCATAGCCTCACGGAAGCCCTTCATCGAACCCCCTCTCCTTTCCCCTCATAGAGAAACACCGTTATCCTGTCGTCGAGAAATATCTTATCGATAAATTTCCGCTTGATAGGCGCATGCTCATCGTGAAGATACTTCCTGGTCTCGACCAGCACAAAATTGGCGTTAAGCCATTTGCCGAACGCTTCGCTGCGTCTCTCCAACTCTTCTTCGGTCATAAGACGGGACATCAATAGACCCGGCGCGTTCTTTATATACCATACGCGCCTTACGGATCTTCGGTGTGCCTCGAGCGCCTTTTCGGAGACATTGAAGACGAAGCCCTGCATCTCCTTTTTCAGGGAAAAAGAGATAGTATAGAAAAGCTGCCGGTCGGTCTTTCCGTAGTAATATAGGAGAGGCATATTAGGCCTTACCGTTACTATGATGTCGCCTTCCCTGATGTTATCCCTGATATATGATGCGACTTCCCGCCACGGGTCGAGATAGATGTTATTATGATACTCTCTACCGGTATAGTAATTAAAGAGGGAGTAGCCGCTCGATGCTATTATCACGAGGATACACGCCGTCTTAAATACCCTGTTCCGCACACCGGATAACCCGCAGGATATGAGGGCCGCATAGAACGGCAGCGCCGGAAAAAGATATCTCGGGAAAAAACTTTTTAAGCTGTTCAGGGCCAGGACCGGGATGAACAGGAAGACTAAGAAGACAAGGGACCTGTCTCTTCCGTGCGATAGGGACCTGCGTAATCCAAGCCAGGCCATTGCGGCGAAGGCAAAAAAAGACGGGATCGTGATATGCCACGACCACGGCAAGACCGTCTCCCCGACGCTGAATACGAAAAATGTATAAAATATCTTACTTAACGGGCTGTACGGCAGAAAATTATACTTGTCCCTGAACAGGGCGAAGTAAAAGATGTTCTTAAAACGCCCCTTCATAAGGAGCTCTATCAAGACCAAAAATAGGGCGGCCATGAGTATGATCATAAATGCGAGCTTCTTCTTCCCGTCTCTGCCGCCGGTGCCGGAGAATACCGCATGGACCGCTTCCATGGCTAACAGGTATAACAATCCCTCATGAACCAGTAATCCCGATATCGCGGTTATGACATACAGGGCCCAGCGGCGTGGACTCTTCCCGCGCAGAAGGGAAAAATAACAGTAGAGATTGCACAGCGAAATGAAGAGGAAGATCGCGTATGGCGTAGCCTGCCGGCACATAAAGATAAAGAACGGCGATACCGACATGATAAGAACGGACAATGACGCTATCTGCTCATCGAATACCAGGCGCATCAGAAAAAAGAGGATAAAGAGCGAGGATACGCCGAAGGTGACCGAGAAGAGGCGCAGGGAGATCTCCGGCGGTCCGAATTTAGGCCAGAGCCGCAGGAGGAAATAATATAAAGGGCTGGTCCTGTACTGGAGGCCTTCTGTCTTCAACGACGCGAGATTGGCGCTGCCCACCTCGTCGTAAAAGAGATCTCTCTGCCCCAGATCATATGTGCCCAGGAATACCGCCAGGACCAGGATCAGAGCATAGAGCACACGCTCTCCCCGGACCGGCCCGCTACGCGCAATATGTAAGCTCATTGCATATACCCCAGACTTTTCAGGTCTTCGATGAACGCGGGTGTCAATTTTATCTTCCTTGTATTCGCCTCTTTACCGGCCCCGCGCCCGGCAGCGCGGTAATCTTCCAGTATCTTTGACATGCGCGCCGTTTCGGAAGGTTCGGCGTCAGCAATATCGTGCCGTTCGGCCGGATCTTCGGCGATGTTGTATAGCTCTACGCTCCTATGGCCGGGGAGATCATTTACCACCAGTTTATGGTCCTCTTCCCGTACCGCAAAAAATTTCCCGCCTTCCCTGTCCTGTAATTCGCTGTATGCGATCCTGTCCATAACGTCTCCGCCGCTCTCGAGCACCCCCAGGAAGCTCTTGCCGTCTATCTCCTCCGGCATCTCCGCGCCGAGGGCATCCAGGACGGTGGGCATCAGATCGATATGCTGCACCAGGCCGTCAAATGCCGTCCCTTTACCCTGCCGGGATGGGAATATCATCATGAGCGGGATATGGACGATCTCTTCGTACATATAATGGCCGTGCGTGGACCTGCCGTGCTCAAAGAAGGCCTCACCGTGATCGGCCGTTATGACGATGACGGTATTTTCGTACAACCCCATATCCTTCAGTTCCCTGACCAGGCTGCCTGTAAGCTCGTCATAAAAGGCGATAAGACCGTCATATTGCGAGATCGCGCCTTTGAGCCGGGGCCCCGAAATAGTTCCGGCGCTCTCCTCCCGCTCCTCATATTTAGGCACTTTTGTCATACCCTCCTCAAAAAACAGATCTCCGTAAGGAGAGGGCGGGTTATACGGGTAGTGCCCTCCCATGAAATGCACGTAAAGGCAGAATGGGTTGTCCCTGTTCCGCCTGAGCCAGGAGACGCTCTCGCGCAGCACCTGTTTTGCATAAAATTTCCGGAAATAGAGCACCGATCTCTTATCCTTTGATATGACGTATTTGTGGAGAAAAACCTTTATTGAATCTCTTACCTCATAAAACATCCTGAGGGACTCTCTTGCCCAGCGCGTGTTCTTATTCAGGAGCAGGCCGCTCGTAAAGATATAATCCACTCCCCCGGTAAAGGCAAAGCGCCGTTCTACAAAAGGGGATTCCGATATGACCGCTGTGGCGAAACCGCGTTCTTTCAAAACGCTGAATAACGTTGTCGTGTCGGGCGGCAGATCTTCGTCAAAAAGGAATATCCGGTGCCTTGACGGATAGAGGGAAGTGAGCATGCTGTGGACCGCGGGGACCGTACAGGAGGACTGGCTATAGGCGTGTTTGAACAGGGTCCCTTCCGACGACAATGAATCGATGTTAGGAGAGGTCTTCCGGGGATACCCGTAACACGAAAGATGGTCAGCCCGTACGGCGTCGAGGACTATTATCAGAAGATTGTAATGAGACGCCTGAGGGCCGGAATGGCCCATATGCGGGCATGCCGACAGCATGATGGCGGATATGAAAAGCGCCGACAATAGACATATACGGATATTCCTATGAGGTCTCACGGCCTCTCCTGCCGGGCATATTTATCCGGCATGATCTTCTCTTCCGGGAAGCAGTCGTAAAAACGATAGTGGCATATCTCAGGGATCCCGGCATCACTATTGATCGATCTCCCGCGCTCTTTAAGCAGGCCTTCGTACTCTTTTCCGGTCAGATCGGTAACCCCTACGTACCGCACCTCTCTATTCAACACATAACGCATTGCCGGCTCCGGCAGCCGCCCGGAAGATAATGCCAGTTTACCGGTATGATATGTCATAATGGCGTTCGCCTCCGGCACAAGAGCGGAAAAGTTATAGCCATCCGTTCTGTCTTTTATATACTCTCCCACGGCTTTATATATCCTGCACATCTCATCCCGGGGATATCCCTGTGCGGTGCTCGGATAGCCTGTCTTCAGGATAGAGAACGGCGGATGCAGGAGGACCATCGGCCTTATAGCAAGCGCCGCAAGAGCAAAGACGGCGGCGGCCGTTCTCAGATGCCTCATCCTGAACCTGTCATACAGGGCACACATTACGATCGAAATGATGACCGCGTATATACAGAAGAGGGGCGCCATCCGCCTCCAGGCGGGGGAGTTCAGGAGAAAGACGGGGATGAAATACAGGAAGAAAGAGGAGAGTAATATGATGAGCCCGTGCCTCCTCCTCTCTTCTGTCGCCTGTTGCCGTCTCATGAACAATGCGGCCGCCATCATAAAGGCCGCAAGGACCGGGATCACTATGTCGACGCGGTTCTTAAAGAATCCGCCGGCCTGTCGAAAGAGATCTATATGGTGATCCAACCTCGCCGTAAGATTATACCTGAAGAGCAGATACCAGACATTATGCCCCTGGCACCACAGGAAACCGTCGTATCTGTCCGGCGTAAGCCACACCATTACATACCATATAAGGGAAAGCAGGATCCCGCCCATAAGCGCTAAAAGCGCAAGGCCTATATACGTTTTGCGCTCCCTCCAGTATATGATCGAGAGGCCCGACAAGATCCCCAGCAGGATCGCTATCTCCGGACCTCTTGTCAGCATTAGAAGTGCGGTCAAAAAGATAGCGGCGATCAAAGGCCTCTTGTCCCTGTCATATGTGCCTTTTATAAAGAGATAAGCGATGAGCGTTGTATAACAGAGGGAGGCGGTCTCAAGCAGGATCGAACTCGATAGTATGATATGGGCAGGATATGATGCCAGCAAAAAAGCGGCCAGCAGCCCTGTCCTCCTGTCGAACAAGACCCTTGCGAAGAGATAGACGGCAAGCACGGTCGCCGAACCGCAGATCACGGAAAAGAACCTCATGCTCTCTTCGTTGCATCCGAAAGGCCGGGCGCATAGCGCGCTTAACCAGAAGAAGGCTGGCGGTTTATTTATCAATATCTTCCCCGAAGGGGTGCCCGGATCGAAATGATGGATAGACGGTCCGTTAACGCATACCGGATATAAAAAATTTTTTGGATCATTGCATATGTTTTTAACTGTCGATGCGTACCAGCCTTCGTCGCCAAAATAACCTATCGGCTGCACATTCAGATAAGCGCCCCGATAAAAGATCGCCAGGAAGAGTATCGCCAGAAGGATCGTGCGATCCGACATCCCCGCCCGGGCATTCCCATTATATCTATTCATGGCTTTTCGTTAAAATACCCGCTATGGTCTCGGCGTTCTTTTTTTTGTCGCGGCCGAGCAGACACCTATAGACCTTCGAACGGCAAAGCAGTTTCAGGGAAGCAAGCGTCCGGGAGAATAGTATCGGCACCTTGCCGAGATCGCGTATGCCGTTACGCAGGAAGTACTCTACTACCTGGGGAAGGCCCAGGCCTATAACACCGTCCCTGAATAAAAAACGGAAAGCGCTCATCCTGCCCATCGGCTCTACTTTTGTCTCATCCGAAAAGACCCTTTCGCCTATCAATATCAGCCATGGTGCGCCGGCGCTCCCGACTTTGCCGCTTATATGATCGATGTCGAGCAATATCTTTGTGCCGTAACGCTGCCGCGGGAATTCCCGCAAAAGTTCCGGGGGGAGTACGGGCGCGTCTTCCTTATCTATACCGAGCCTCATGGGGAACGGCAAGACGGCCCCGCTCCTGTCGACCAGTATGATCTCGTCGGAAAGCAGTTTTATCCCGTCCTGTTTCAACAGCTCAAGCGCAAGCGTCGTCTTCCCTCCCCCCATAGGCAGCAGGCAGAGGACCGCTTTGCCGCTTACGGATAACGCCAGGCCGTGGATCCTGTGCATGCCTCTCCTGTCAAGCAGCTCTCCAACCCTTGAAAGGACGAGAAGATAGCTTATCTCGTGCAGAAGATCATTGTCGGCGGAATATATCTGCGCCCTCTGGCCGGCATGATCGTAAACGGTCAGGGCCCTGTTGCGGTAATCGACATACCTCTTCCCTTTGACGTCATATACGATAGATGTCGGAAGATAACGGCTGGCCCTGACCCGTGGTACCGTCTCGTAGGGAGGGGGCCGGAAGAGTATCTCCACGGAGATGTCCGGCGGACACTCTCCCGTTATAAAATAGGCAAAATCCCGTTTTAAGTCCCCGGCCACCCGATCGGCATCGGCTCTTATGGCCACCTTTACGCCATGAAAATCGAACCATGCACTATACATATCGGTCCTATCGTCATCTTTCTGTGCACCTTCTGAAAAAGGCGTATATAAATCCTGCCCCATACGACAGGTGTAAAACGGGGAATACGCATGCCGAGATGGGCGCGAGAAGGATATCCCTGCCTTTCAGGGATATCTCAAGAGAGAAAAATATATCCAGCGCCATATATACGTAAAGCGGCACGAGATACGGTCCACTGTGTGCCAGTAAGAGAGATAAGAGATACAGGGCGAAGATGGCCGGCAGAAAGACGAACGGCGGGGTCGATGCGGGCATGCGTAATGTCTGCTGCATCCTCCCCCTGCCGTATTTAAATACCTGCCGGGCGAATTCAAACAGGTCTTTTCTCCTGTCGTGATAAACTGCGAGGCGCGGGCTGTAAAGCATCTTATGGCCCTTTGTGCGCATGCGCTGCAAAAGTATATTCTCTTCATTGCAGACTATCTTCTTATCGAAAAGGGCACCCTCCAGTTCCAGCGCCCTTCTTCTTATGGCCAGATTGCAGAGTATTAGGGCGCTGTCATCGACAAGCGTCTCTGCCGGCAGCACAATATACCTGCGCCTCATCCCGGCCGATCCGAACGGAGAGGCAAGGGCATGCCCTATACATTTCTGGAAGGGGGTATTGCCCGGAGGGGTCAGGTTGGGGCCTCCTGCGATATCCACATCGGCCCTGCGATCGAATATCCTCAGCGCCTCCATAAATATATCTTTCCCGGTTATGACATCGTCATCCAGAAAATACAGTATCTCCCCCAACGCGCGTTTTATGCCCTCGTTCCTCGCTTCACCGTTGCTCGTCCGGCTTATGACATAATGCCGCATATTTAAAACGCCCGAGGATGCGGAAGCCGGGAGATCCGGCGTCTTATCTTCGGTGCCGTTCACTATGACGATCAACTCGTGCTTATCCGGGACCGTGCTCGCCGAAATGCTTTCTATGCACCTGCGCAGCGACTCGGGGCGGTTATGCGTGATCACTATGATACTGAGCCGGATCTTCATTTTCTATTCCTGCGCAGCCGGTCCGGGCTGTCTCTGCGTTACCGTTGAAACAAATTCGCAAAAATTTTTCCTGAATTTATCTTTGCCGAACCTGAGAGACCTCTCCCTGATAAAGGTGCTGTCAAACGATATGAGCTCGGATCTCTTTACTGCAGATACGAGCGCTTCTGCGGAAGGTTCGTCGAAGAGCACGCCGGTTCTGCCGTCCAGGATTATCTCAGCCGCGCCGCCTTTCCCGTAAGCTATCACCGGCCTGCCGCAGGCCTGCGCCTCGGCGAAGACGAGGCCGAAGTCTTCGACGCCGGCATAGACGAAGCCCCTGCAATTTTGATAGTTCCGCACCAGTTCCTCGTCGGGGACCCGCCCGAGCAATTCAATATTGCCGCGCGCCATCTTCCGCAGCCTCCCGGATTCCGGGCCTTCCCCGATTATCTTGAGAGGGCGGCCAAGCCGGTTAAAGGCATCCACTACCACGTCGATCCGCTTATAGGCCTTTAGCCGGGCGACCGTAAGATAATATCCTGCGGTGCCGCCAGGATCGCCGGCGGGCCTGAAGAGGTCCGTATCGCACGGCGGATATATTATGCTGGACTCTCTGCCGTAATAATCTCTTATGCGTCCGGCTACGGTACCGGAAACCGCGGCGAAACGATCAACGCTGCCCGAAGCCCTGATATCCCATGCGCGCATCTTCCCTGCCCAGCCGGGCAGCATCGCCCGCGCGAAGAACGGTATGTAACTGCGTGAGAGATAGTCGTCGTACAGGTCCCAGATATAGCGCAGAGGGGTAAGGCAATACGATATGTGAAATGCGGGCCTGTCGATCATTATCCCTTTAGACCAGGCGTGGGTATTGCTTATAACCAGATCGAACCCCCGCAGGTCGAAAGACCTGACCGCCCCGGGGAATAAGAATATGAAATTTCTATGGTTCCTCCTTGCGAACGGCACTCTCTGGACGAATGAAGGCCTTATATCCCAATCCCCGAACTGCGGGAGCGCCTCTCTGTCGTAAAGAATGGTGAATACGGGGGCTTCGGGGAATATCTCATGGAGCGACTCGAGGACCCTCTCGGCCCCCCCGTACTGGTTCAGATAGTCATGCACTATGGCCGTCTTCATATGCCAAAACTCTCATATTTGTACCGCCCCATGATCTTGAATATGTCCCTGTCGCGGACTTTTTTAAATTTCCGGACATGTACACGTTCAGTCAAGACGCCGGAGACGCAGGCGATGTTCCAGGACCACGCCTTCAGGGAGGCAAAGAGAAGGCCGCCTCTTCGGCATTCCGCCGAACGGGGATCTCTTTTAAACCTTTCGAATTTGAACTTTAAGAGCCCCGCCAAATTACGCAAGAGCGTGAAAAGCTCATAATTCTTGAGCATTATCCTTATCCTGTTACGCTCGAGCATATACTTCGCTTCCGGGTCATCTGACCGGATAGTCCCGCCGAAGGCATGATATGCGACAGAGCCCGGGACATATATCGCTTTATATCCCGCCAGATTTATCCTCCACCCCAGATCCACATCCTCATATATGCTGAGGAGGGTTTCGTCAAAATACCCTACGCGCTCCAGCGCGTCGCGCCTGACCAGTATTGCGGCCGAACATCCGAAAAATATCCTCTCCTCCTTATCATACTGCCCCGTATCTTCCTCAAATACCCCGCGGTCCCAGGCATCACCGTAAATGTTCATCACGCCGCCGGTGCTGTTCACGATACCCGGCCTGTCTTTAAAAAGTAGCTTTGACGCGCATATTGCTGCCGTATCGTCGGCCAGCGCTGCCGCCACAAGCTCCGAGAGCCAGCCCTTATCCGCCTCTATATCATCGTCTATAAATACGACGAACGCGCCTGAGGACTCTTTAGCCCCCCTGTTCTTCGCCGCTGCGGCTCCTTCATTCTTATTATTACGGATCAGCCTCGACCCCTGAAAGGCGCCCACGACCCCCGCGATCCCGGCCGCGTCATGCGAGCCGTCATCCACCACTATCACCTCAAAGCGGTCTCTGGGATATTCAAGCTGCCCGAGATGAAGCAGACACCTCCCGAGCCGGTCTTTCCTGTTGAAAGTGGGTATGACGATCGATACGAATGGTCTATTTTTCACTGTCTTTTCAAGAAATATTTTTTGAGGTCCAGATAAGTCGAGGAGAAGAACGATAAAAGGTCGAGCAGAATAAGGGCGGGATCCCCTCCCCGCACGTTCTCTGCCACCAATTTCACCGTATTTGCGCTGTTGAATACGGGCCTCATGACATAACCGGGCCTATAGTCGTGATATTTCCAGTTCCAGTATGTGCGGAGAGCGGATATGACGGTATCTCTCCTGGTATGGGCTGCGCCTGCGTCCGGCTCATATACCAGTTTAAGCCCGCAGGCCTTGAGCCTCAAAGAGATGTCGACATCTTCATAATTATTCCTGTATATCCTGTCATTGTAATATCCGGCCTTCGCGGCGGCATCTTTCCGTATGACGAGGTTGCTGCCTGAGAGGAAAGGCGGATCGGTCTTAAGGGAATCCCCCCAATGGTGCTTGAGGCGCGTCGCCCGCCACCTGTCGGCCAGACGCTCAACGTTCTCTTCTACAAGGCGTCCCCCGACCGCCGCAACGCGGGGGTCCGAAAAGTGTTTCATGCACTCTTCGAGCCATCGCGGCGACAGGACGCAATCGGCATCTACGGAGGCCACGAGGCCGTTCCCGGCATACCTTAAAGCGGCGTTGCGGGTCGAGGCCAGGCCAACGTTCCTGCCGTTCTCTATTACCCGGACCGGGAACGATGCCGCAACAGCGGCGCTGCCGTCCTCCGATCCGTCGTCTATCACGATGATCTCGTCTACCGGATGAGTCTGCATCTGTACAGACTCGATGCATCTCGCCAGAGAAGAGGCGTTATTATGACACGGTATATATGCGGAAACTTTATATGCCATCTTGATTGTGCGGACCGATCGCCTTTCCGTACGCCTCGAGGAGCGTTTCGGCTGCGCGCCCCCAATTATAATATTCCTCCGCCCTTTTACGCGCCCTGGCCCCCAATTCAGTGCGCAGTCTTTCGTCGCCCAGCAACTTAAGGATGCCTCCGGCCAATGAGGCAGGGGATCCTGCCTCCGTCAATATGGCGCAGTCGCCCACCATGGCGCGCACGTCCCCCACGTCGCTTGCTACGATCGGCCTCCCGGCCGCCAGGTATTCGACTATCTTAAGCGGGCTCTTGCACCTGGTGACATCATTATCTTCAAAAGGGGCAACGGCTATATCTGCCGAGGCGATATAAGCCGGGACCTTGTCATGTTCTACGGCCCCGGTGAATATCACCCTCTCTTCTATGTCGAGGTCCTTTGCCAGTACCTTCAATTTCCCCAACCCCGCACCGTCACCTACTATCATAAAATGTAACATCTCCCCCTTCCTCTCCAGCACGATCTTCGCCGACCTTAGGAAGAGGTCGGCATACTGCGCCCCGTGCAGCTGCCCCAGGTAGAGGGCGGTGCGCCCTTTTAGGCCGAACTTCCTCTTTATCCAGTCGGGGTTGACCGTGGGGTTGAATGACTCCGGATCGGCGCCTACAGGCACGTCGAATATCCTCTCTTCCTCTACACCCAGCCCGATGCATAGCCGCCGCAATTTTTGGCTGCTCACGGAAACGGTATCGGCTATGCGCGGGAGGGCCGTCTCAAGCGTATGCAGGAAGGTCCGCACGGCAGCCGAAGGCGGTCTTACCATATCGCAATATATCTTCTCCTCCCAGTCGTCCCAATCGTAGTGGACCGGCTTATCGTTCGCGAGCGCGCCGAAGACCGCGGGTATGGCACAATAATGGAAACACTTCTGGAAATGTACTACATCCGCCCAGCGCGCAAGTCTGGAAATGGCTATGCCGTGCTTCACGAGCGATGACGGTCCTCCCCGCCTTGGTAACGGGACGAACTCTACGCCGTCTCTCGAGAACGGCGCCTGGCAATGGCCCGCATCTTTTAAAAAATAGACCAGCCTGACTTCATGCAGGCGTTTTGTGAATTCGCCCGCGAGACTCGTTATCCGCCGTGTCCACGGTTCCTCCTTCGAAAAGACGTCATGAGGGTGGAGCAGGAGTATCTTCATCTCTTAATCCCCGAATATCGTCGACTTTTTAAGCAGCCTGTAGATCTTCGAAAAAACGGTAAATAATACGGCTGTGATGAACAGGTACGCGAGGAGAAATAACTTATTGTTCTTTTTCAACTATCTTCCCCTTCAAAAATGGCATAAACCGCATGGCGTTCTCTATCATATAGAGCGCCCCTTTTTCGTATATAGTAAGCGCCTGTATCCTCCTGTACATCTCCATGTTGCGCCCGATGTTATCGCATCCCCGGAAACACCCGATAGCGGAATTGGGGTCATTGCCTATCAAGGCGAAGGCGGGATCCTCTTTGCGCGCGGATTTTGTCTTCATCCTGAAATACGCCTGTCTCTGCCCGTTCCATATATCCGGGAATCGTTCCTTATGTAGATTTCCGACCGGGATCCTGTGCGCTTTCAGACAGCCTATCACGTTCCCGTCGGCCATTATTCTCGTGAATAGCCATCCTGCATAGCACGGGGTATTTTCCAGGATCTTCCTGTCATATTCCCCCCTCAACGCGTCTTCCGATGATAGCCTCTTCAGAAAAAGCGGAAGTTGCGAAAACTCCAATTTGCCGTATTCGCCCAGATACGCGATCCTGTCCTTCGCTTTATTGAACTGGTCCAGGACCTCATCCCGCTCTTCTTTCGACAACAATAGAACGTCTGTCTTGTGCGGTATCGTATCTATCACCGCGAACTCTATGGCGTCTGCCTTCACCTCAACGGCGAAGTCTATCATGGCGGATATTTCGCGATGATTTATATTCGATATCACGTTGTATATCTTGACGAACGGTTTGGGCCTGCCGCTCTTGGCGAGAGCCAGGCGTTTCAATAGATCCCTGAGACGGTAAAAGATGGATCCGTCCTTGCCGGGATGCGTCGCGGCATACGTCTTCGCGTCTCCCGCCCACACGCTGACCGTTATCTGGTCTACCTCAAGGGCGATCAGCTCATCTATCATCCTGTCTTCTACAAGGGTGAAGTTGGTATTCAGGGCGCATGACATCTTCTTCTCTTTTATATACTTTATGATCTGAGTTATGTGAGGATGCATGAAGGGCTCTCCTCCGCCCGCAATATATATCTCCCTGGTGCCGAGGGCATGAAGATCGTCGATCAGGGACTTCACCAGGGGGAGCGGCAGGAGATGCTTTCCTGCGGCCTTCCCCGCATCTTCTCCCAGGAGAGGCGAGTTGCACCAGCACCCTATGCAGGAATTGTTACAGTTGTCCGTTACGTCCAACTGGGCCATATGAGGCCCCAGGTAAGCGGCAGAACCGTTCAGCACGCCCATCAATGTCAGGCGGCTGTGGAGATACCGCCTTGCCTTCTCTTTTATATTTTTTAATTTTGCGATCCGGGAGCTGAGGGAGGAATACGCCCTGCTCCGGCATTTCATATAACGGTGGACTTTTATCAATGTAAATGCCGCTCCAAACCCCCTTAAGCTCGTGATGAGCTTATGCAATGGACCGCCGTACCTGTAATCCCCCCTCCTCCTGCAATGGTCTTCCCAGAGCAGGTACGCCTTTTCTCTCGCAGCGGCCAGATCTCTTGGAGAAAGCGCACGATCACAAGCGGGGCGATCCGGGTATGGCTCGAACTTTGACCTTCGCCTTGATCTCGCGCGGCGAATGGGTCGCGGGTCATCACATGCGGAAAGCGGCGGGGCCGAAGTATTGGAATACCCGCAATCGACGCCGAAATCGGAAAAAAGTTTTGATATCTTCCCGAGGCGTTCTTCGCGCAACTCAAAGGTATTGCCGTCAAGGCCCTGCCACCTCATAGAGTCGATGCCTCCCTGCTCCGGGGCGGCGATATTGTACTTCTGCGGCCGGCGCTGAAGGTCTGACCCGTAATTCACCAGGCACGTATTCAGGGAACTGACCGCGTTTATACAGGATATATGCCGCTTTATGAAATCATATGTCTCCATAAAATCGGATTCCGATTCCCCCGGGAAACCGACTATTATGTTTATAAATGCCTTTATCCCGGCGCGTTTCGTATTCTTCAGGACCCGGCTGACATCTTTTTTTGTGAAGGACTTCCGCATCCTACGCAATACATTGTCTGAGCAGCTCTCCACGCCGTATATGAGCGTGTTACAACCGGCCTTCTTCATCTTCGCTAGGAGGCGGCGCGTCAGGCTCCTGTTGGGGATCGCCTGCGAGTCCCAGACTATCTTCATATCTTCTTTGATGATCATATCGCACAACAATTCCAATTCGCGCGCATTCCCGTTGCACAGGAGGTCCTTAAGACTGAAGTTCGCCACTTTATTATGCGCGGCGTGATATCTTATCTCCTCCATCACGTGCCGGGCCGTCCTCTGCCGGTATGGAAATAACATCCCGTGATCATTGCAAAAACTGCACCTGCCGATACACCCCCTGCTTGTCAAAAGCGGGAGACGCGGCAGCGTGAAGAGATCGAGATGGAATTCCTCGAATGTCGGAAAGGTCATCGTGTCCAGGTCCGCTATCGGCTGCCGGGGCATATGGCCGGAGAGTGGGCCCTTTTCGTTGATTATCGTCCCGGGCACATGCCTTATCCCGCCCTTCTCGTGTAAATCCTTCAGTACTTCGGCAAGCGCTTCTTCGCCCTCGCCGACAACAAATACATCCGCTATATCCTGCGGTATAAGTGCCCTCTGTTCCTCCGTGCTGCATCCCGGCCCGCCGAATATCATGACCCGCGTCCTGTCCCTTTTCCTCACCCGCCTGGCCAGTTCGACCGTAAATAACCTGTTCGCGTAATGGACCGAGAACCCTATGCACTTCGTATCCGTGGAGATTATCTCCTCTGCAAGCTCATCGAACCTGTCTCCGAAAGCGTCCGACAGTTCGGTATCGAAAGATCTTTCGTGGACCCACAGCTCATATGCGTTGGTATTCCACCATCTGCGGTATTCATGATTTACCGTATTGAAGAGGTATATATTGGCGTCGAATACGAGCGCCCTGTACCCTTTATGCTTCAGGTAACTTGAAAGATACGAAATGCCCAGGGGGGGCATGGTGATATCCCATGGCGGGCACAGGACCAATAATATATCGGCCCGGCCTTCTCCCGCGCGATCCTTTATCGCGCCTTTCTTCGCCAATCCTTTGTGGCTGCGTTTGGCAAATAAGGGGTCGTACAGTTCCGTGAAATACCGTGTGCCCGGGAAGGGCGTGGCTATGGAGAACTGGGCGGAATGCGGGTCCAGGCCCAGTGCCAGGTCGATCGTCTCTTTGATCGTCTTCCGCGTCTCCCCCGGCAGGCCGAACATAAAAGTGAGGTGGACCTTGATGCCCAGGGATTTGGTATATGCAATGATATCTTTCGCGTATAATAGATCCAGTTTCTTGCCGCACTTATTTACAATATCCTGGTCCGCGGATTCGAACCCGTATTTAACCGCGCATAGGCCGAGGCCCTTCAGCTCGTTAAGGATATCCCTGTCCATGGAGTCCGGCCTGGTCATCATCGCCCACGGTATATTAAGGTCCGCCTCCCGCATCTCGCGGATAAATTCCTTAAGCCATCCCCTGTTCAACCCGAATGTATCGTCATCAAAATAGACGGACCTAAAGCCGAGATCTCCGGTCAGATGTTTCATCTCGCGGACTACGTCATCCGGCGACCTCGTCCTATAGTTCCGTCCTCCGTACATGACTTGCGGCCACAGGCAAAAAGTGCACCCGTGCGGGCATCCCCTCGATGCGATCATCTGCGCCGAAGGCATCGGGATGCCGCCGGGCGTATCGTTATATCTTTCCATGGGCAGGCCGTCCCGAAGCGGCCACGGCAATGCATCGAGGTCCTCTATCAGCGGCCTGTCCGCGTTCTTTATTATCCTGCCGCCCGCGCCCCTGAAATTCACCCCCGATATCCCCTCCGGGCCCAGGCCGTCCCTCATGGCGCACGCCAGCTCTAAAAGCGTATATTCATACTCGCCCCTGAGCACAAGATCTATGCGCGTATTCTTTTTCAGGAACTCCTTCGTCCTTATAGCTACTTCCGGCCCGGCCAACGCGACTTTTATGCGCGCATCTATCCTGCCAATGATCGTCATGTCATTATTCAATGACACTGCGGCGGTCTCGGCCACAATGAGGTCCGGGCCTATCGCCTGCACCTTCTTCAGGAATTCCTCTTCGCGGATCTCTTCTGCGATAGCGTCGATGATGGTCACATCGAAACCATTCTTCTTCAGTAGGGCGGCGGCATAAGCGAGGAAGAACGGGAACGGAAGGTAGCGAGCCTCGGTGCGGTCTTTGATGTGCGGCCAGCGGGAGCCGGCGCGCACCCCGCAAGTATTCTTCTCGCGCCATGGCATGTTAGTAAGAAGTATGCGCATAAGATCTTCTTTGTCGATTACGCTGTTTAATCGGCGTTAATTGATATCCTGCCTTCGAAATACCTGTATTGGTCAGGCGCAAATTCAAAATCGTTATCGCTATCGGCCCTGACATACTGTAATACCCGTGCCCTGAACGAACTGTCGGAGTTTATGACCTTTGCTATATACGCACTCCGGTCATAAGAACAATGGAACGATACGGACGGCAATGCCCCGCTCCCGTCCCCGGCGCATAAAATGCTCAACGGATCCGGGGTGACGGCGTCCTGCTGCCATATGGTCTGCCATTCGCGCCCCCTGGGAGAAAAATCCTCCGGCAGCGATCCATGATGGCTGCCGGAGGCGCGCCAATTCATGTATCCGTCCGTTACCATGACATTTATCTGTTTATTCCGCAGATGCACCTTCTCTTTTATCTGCATATCCACGGTCCAGTTTATCGTATTATCGTCTTTCATCTCTATCTGCCATACCTGGGCTATGGGCAGGTTTTTCCAGGTACCCATAGCGACCATCTTCGTCGAACCCAGATAGAGGCACCCCCATCCGTCAAAGGCGGAATCGTACCAGGTATCCCCCGAAAGAAGGGACGTGTAACATCCTAGCCCCTTGGAGATCATGCGCCCGTTCCATAATAATGATATCCTCCCGTTGTCGAACGTCACCTTCAAGCGGCCTCTCTCCAGCATCGCGCCGCCCCTCTTCCTCTTCATCATCTCTTCGTATATCTCAATGCCTCTGGCCGCATCCGCGTCGGCCTCGATCGCGCCCTTTCTGAAGACGATGACCCTGTCGCATAGCGCGCCGATAAGATACATGTCATGCGAGACCATTATTATGGTCTTCCCTCTCTTTTTGAATTCCTCTATCTTGTCGATGCACCTTCTCTGAAAATTTTCATCCCCCACCGACAACGCTTCATCGAGCAGCAGGATATCGGGTTCCACGTTTATTGCGACCGAAAACCCCAGGCGCACATACATCCCCGCAGAATAGGTCTTGAGCGGGGCGTCTATAAAATCCTCCAGCCCGGAAAAGGCAACGATCTCATCGAATTTAGAGTCTATCTTCTTCTTGCTCAGCCCCAATATGGCCCCGTAAATATATATGTTCTCTCTTCCCGAAAGCTCCTGGTGAAAACCGATGCCTATCTCTAACATCGCGGAGACCATCCCATTGACCGATACCGTTCCGGCATCGGGTCTGAGTATCCCCGTTATGAGATTCAATATGGTCGTCTTTCCCGAACCGTTCTCCCCTATTATCCCGACCGTCTCGCCCTTTCTCACGGTAAAATTTATACCCTTGAGGGCCCAGAATTCGTCGGATGGGGCGCGCTTACGCAGGAGGATGTTCAATGCCCTGTCCTTCAGGCTGCTTTCGCGGAGATGGTACCGCCTGAATTTTTCTCCGACGTTCTTAAAGACGACCGCTGTGGCGGGATCCATAAAAAATCCTCATATATATTTTGCCAGAGATGGCTCATACTTTCTGAAGATGAGATAACACGCTGAAAGCAAGACCGCCGATACCGCCGCTATCCCGAATAAGCTTTCGGCGGAAGGGACTATGCCGTCAAATAGCATGTTCCGGTACATGGTGATGATCGAGGCCATGGGATTCAACATATATAAACCGTGAAAACGTGACGGTACCATGGATACGGGATAGAATACGGGGGTCAGGTAAAACCAGAGCATGAGCGAGATCTCCGTCACATGGCTCACGTCCCTCAGATATACATTGGCGCATGATAAAAAAAGGGCAAGGCCTGTAGTGAATAATAAGTGGGCCGCGAGCACCACGGGCAGGCAAAAGATCGAAGTGAGGACATGGGGCCGGAGGACGATCACCAGGGGAAGCAGCACGCAAATACCTATCAAAAAATTGACGAAGTTGCTCACTACGTAAGAGATGGGAAGTATCTCCCTGCGGAAGTAGGCCTTCTTCACGAGGGGGGCGTTATCGACGAGCGACCGCGATGCGTCGCCCAGCGATGCCGAAAAAAATCCCCATGGCAGCAGCGCTGAGAGCAGGAAGAGCGGGTATCCCTTTATCCCTATCTTCACGATATATGAAAAGACGATATACAGTATAAGCGTCGTAAGGAGAGGGTTCAGGAATGTCCAGAAAAACCCGACAACGGACCCTTTGTAGCGGACTTTAAGATTTCTGATGACGAGGCTTCTTAATATCTCTAGTGTATTCGATGGAAAATTCATAATGACCCGGGGACGAGATCCATTATCATTATTATACTATCATATAATAAAATGTCAATTTTATGCTATAGCTCCCGTACCGAAAAATATCTACATAAGAGTTGAACGGGGGAAAATGGCTGATATAATACATAGATGTGATCATCCTCGCATATATCGATCCCGGGAGCGGGTTCACTTTCGTCGGCATTGCCGGCTGGCTCGTCACATTTTTATTGGGCCTGCTGGGGATCGCGGCCCTGTTTCTCAAGAGGTCTTTCGGATTCCTGAGACGCCATAAAAGATATGCGTTCATACTATTCTTTTTGCCGATAGTTATCATCATAATCGCGGGGGTAACGATGACCAATAAGAAACCTTTATGCGACAGAAAGATAATCGTGTTGGGGATGGACGGGTTGAGCCCGGAGATAATGGAACCGATGATGGCGGGCGGGCGGCTCCCCCATTTCGCTTCTTTAAAAGAGCGCGGCTCTTACAGGCGCCTTGCCACCACTAACCCTCCGCAGTCGCCCGTGGCATGGACAGCATTCGCGACGGGACTGAATCCCGGGGAGAGCGGCGTATTCGACTTCATAACGAGGGATCCGAAAAATTATAGGTTGCGCCTGGCCACTTCAGACATAAGCCGCTCCAAGCCGCAGAGTGTCGTAAAGAGCAAACGATTCTGGGATTACGCGTCCCGGGCAAGGATACCGGCCACTATCATAAATTGCCCGCTGACCTTCCCCCCGGACAGGATCTACGGGAAGATGCTCTCCGGCATGGGGGTACCGGACATACTGGGCACCGAGGGCACCTTCTCTTACTACACTACTGGAGCGATCGTCACCGGCAAAGATACGGGCGGGAAAGCGTTCCATATAGAAAGGTCGCCCGTAATATATACGGATATCATAGGCCCCAGGGTCTCCGGGTTTTCGGGCACCCTTTCCAACGCGAAAGTGCAGCTGAAGATATCTCCCGCCGATGATGGGAGGAGCGCTTTATTTGAATTCCAGGGTCAGCGGTTTAAACTTGCCGCGGGAGAGCGGAGCGGCTGGAAAGAGACAACTTTCGACGTAGGGACATTCGGGAAGATACGGGGAATATTAAAATTTCATCTCCTGGAGGTCGATCCGGATATTAAACTTTATATAAGCCCTATCAATTTTGACCCGCGGGACCCATTCTTCCCCATCTCGTATCCCGCGTCATACAGTAAAGAGATCACCGACGCTATAGGACTTTATCACACACAGGGAATGCCGATAGACACCTGGGCTGTCAATGAAAAGAGGGTCTCCGAAGAGTCGTTATTGGACGAGGCGGACGAGGTCCTGAGAGAGAAGAAGGCGATATTCGACTACGAGTTGAAGCGTATGGAGAGGGGCATCCTCTTTTCGTATTTCGGGCTGACCGACTCGATACAGCACATCTTCTGGCGCTACCGCGACCCTTCGCACCCGCTTTATGAAAAGGATGCTCCCGCGCGTTACCGGGAGATGGTAGAGACGTGGTACGAAAAGATGGACGGGATAGTCGGGGACGCGATGGATAATATGGGCGGGAAAGATATAATGATCGTGCTGTCCGATCACGGATTCGATACTTTCAGGAGGGCCGTGCACGTCAACAGCTGGTTGAGGGAGAACGGTTATCTCGTCCTTAAGGATGGCTCCGCAAGGTCCGGCGGGGAACTGCTGAAGGATGTCGACTGGACAAAGACGAAGGCCTACGCCATCGGTTTCGGCGCTATTTATATAAACCGGGCCGGCCGCGAAACAGGCGGCATAGTAGAGCCGGGGGAAGAGACGCGGCGCCTTAAGAAAGAGCTATCGGGAAATATTAGGAGATGGCGTGACGGGAAATACGGCGCGCCCGTCATAAATGCTGTCTATGACGGCGAGGATATATTCCATGGGATCCACGCGAAAGACGCGCCGGATCTCTATATAGGGTTCAATAAAGGGTGCCGGGCATCCTGGCAGACCGCATTGGGTGCTGCGCCCGAAGGGCTGATAGAGGATAATATGAAGAAATGGTCGGGAGACCATCTCTTCGACCCGGCGCTCGTCCCGGGTGTCATATTTTCGAATAGACGGATAACGAAAGAACGGCCGTCGATCTACGACATGGCGCCTACGATCCTTAGGAGCGCCGGATTAAATAAGAAAGTTGTGGAGAGATGCGATTTTGCCGGGGAGTATATATTCCCTGAAGAATGACCGGATCATTGCCCGCCCTTCTTCAGGCCTTCAAGCCATTCCTTGATCTTCTTTTCGTATCCGATCGCTGTGGGGACATAATAGACCTTGTCCGAGGGCTTGTACTCCTGTTTCACGTAGTGGTCTTTATAATCATGGGCGTACTTATAACCTTTGCCATGGCCGAACGCCTCCGAATCGAGGTTAGCGTCCTTCAAATGGTCGGGCACTTCCAGGACCTTCCCCTCCTCCACATCTTTCAGCGCGCTTTCGATACCGAGGTATGCCGCGTTCGATTTCGGGGCACATGCGACATAGACCGCTGCCTGCGCCAGCGGGATGCGCGCCTCGGGCATCCCGACGAACTCGGAGACCTGGAGCGCGGCGTTCGCGATGACCAGCGCCTGGGGGTCGGCATTGCCGACGTCTTCCGCCGCGCATATCACTATGCGGCGCGCGATGAACCGGGGGTCCTCGCCGGCGTAGATCATCTTCGCAAGCCAGTATAGCACGGCGTCGGGATCGGAGCCGCGCATCGACTTGATGAACGCCGATATGGTGTCGTAATGGCCGTCCTCGTCCTTGTCGTAGACAACCGCCTTCTTCTGGATCGACTCTTCGGCCACCTTAAGCGTGAAACGGATCTTCTTGTCCTTCCCGGGCGGAGTGGTGAGCGCGCCGACCTCAAGGGCCGACAATGCGCGGCGGCCGTCCCCTTCGGAGATCCTGGCCAGGTGCCTTAACGCCTCTTCGTCCGCCGCAAGCGGCATCTTCCCCAGCCCGTTCTCCTTGTCCATTAAGGTCTTTTTGAGTATCGAGACCACATGATCGTCGTTCAATTTTTTGAATTCGAAGACCTGGGAGCGCGACAGCAGCGCCGCGTTCACGTAAAAGAACGGGTTGTGGGTGGTGGTGCCTATCAGGACGGGGTTGCCGGCTTCCACGTCCGGCATCAGCACGTCCTGCTGGGCTTTGTTGAAACGGTGTATCTCGTCTATAAGAAGTATCGTCCGCCTGCCGTCGAGGGATTCGCGCCTCTTTGCCGCATCTATTATACGACGCATATCGGCGACGTTATTTGAGGCGGCGTTTATACGCTCGAAATTCGACTTCGTCCTTTCGCTGATTATAAGGGCGAGCGTCGTCTTACCGCAACCGGGAGGACCGTACAGTATAAGGGACGCTATCTTGTCGGATTCTATCAGGCGGCGAAGGAGTTTATCCCTGCCGAGGATATGCTCCTGCCCGACGAAGTCGTCGAGCGTCTTCGGCCTCATCCTTATCGCAAGGGGCTCCGTCTCTTTCCCCGCCCTTTTCTCTTTAGTGAACAGGTCCATAATGGCCGGGCATCTCTTTCTTTACATTATTTCGTTAAGAGCGTTATTGTAATTTTTGATCTCCCGGAATCTCTTATATTCCTTTCTATTCCAGATCGATGCGATCTCCGTGCCGGATACGTTGCCGAATTTCAGCGTCCCGTCGAAGTCGCAGTTACACGGCACGACGTCGCCGTTCCACAGGATCTGTACCATCCTGTCACAGACGTCGTTACAGGCATCCCTCCCGGCGGCCGGATGCCTGACGCCGGCGCAATCTTTTTCATGGACCCAGCCGCGCCACCGTTCTCCTCCCTGCATCCTGGTCTTGGCATGCCGCCGCCATCTCAGCCGGAATCCGATATCCGGCAGATGAAATATCTCTCTGACAGGATACCCGAAGAACCGCGCCGAAGAAGGGCCGACCTGACAATGCCTCAGGCCTTTTATGTAGAGCAACGGTTTCCTGCTCTTCGCTCTCCGCTTTTCTTCTATAAAATTTCTTATATTTTGAAGCGTTGTTTCATAGTTAAGCGTGCGGAAGACGGCCTCATACTCTTTTTTATCTTTCCCGTAAAAACTTATTCCGATCTTGTCCAGCCCGGAAGATATGACCTCTCTGCATTTTTCTTTCGTCAATGAGTAGCCGTTGGTGCTGACATACACATTCTCTATGCCTTTATCCTTTGCATATCTTATCTTCTCTATGAATCCGGGGTCTAAAAACGGTTCGCCGAATCCATAGAGGCTCATCCCTTTAATATTATAGCCGGAGCATTCGTCGACTATCTTCCTGAAAAGGTCAAAGCGCATTATCCCCTGACCGCGCGTTAACTTTTCTCTCGGGCACATGATGCAGCTTGCATCGCAATGGTTGGTATTTTCTATGCAGACGATCCTTGGAAAGTCAGCCGGTCCCATAACGGATAAATCTTACCCCATTTCCCGGGATTTGGCCATAAAAAAATCCCCGCAGATGCCGTGTGAAGATGAATGATCTTGATCCTGTTATGTTACAGGTGGGTACCCTCGCCGATATGCCAAGGCATCCCGGCAGTTAGGTACCCTTTTTAAGTGCTAATGGCTCAAGATTATTCACTTGAATCACGAACACCGCAGGGATTTTTTACTCCTATAAAAAGTATAGCACAAGAATTTTTGAAAAGCAAATTGAGGATGTTGGAGTTATCTGAGCCTGGCGCCGAATTTATTTTCCAGGGCACCGAGGACGGCGGCGTGGGCAGAGGCGACGTCTTTTTCTTCAAGCGTCTTTTCGGAACTGCGGTATTCGAGGCGATATGTAAGGCTTATCTTATCCTGCGGGAGCTGTTTGCCGGTATATCTGTCGATGAGCGCCGTCTCTTTAAGTATAGGGCCGCCCGCGTCGCGTATCGCGGAGATGATACCGGCGTTCCGGGCATCTCTGCTCACGACTATAGAGATATCCCTGAATATGGACGGGTATTTAGGCAGCGGCATGAATCTCTTTTCGGGCCGGCCCTCCCCGATCATCCTCTCGAGGTCTGCCTCAAGAAAATAGACCCTCTCCTTTATATCAAAATCCGATAACAGCTTCGGGCTGAGTTCGCCCATGACACCTGTATTCTCTCCGCGTATCTCTATATTCGCGCATGCGGTCTTCAGGAACCTCTCGTCGGCCGCGTCGGAGACGGATAGGCCTACTGCGCCGGCTTCACATAACAGCTTTTCCAGCGGGCCCTTGACGTCGAAAAATGTGGACGACCGCGGCCTGTCCGTCCAGTTCGAGAATGCCTCTCCGGTGATACCTAAAGAGAGCCGTTTCTTTTCTACAAAACCATTCTCATTCCTGGTATATACATTTCCTATCTCGAAGAGCCTCAGGTCCTTCTCTTTTCTGTTCATATTCCATACCATGGTATTGAGCATCCCCGGCAGAAGGCTTGGCCGCATCACCTCCTGGGCGCCGGAGAGGGGGTTCTGCACTTCGACAACATCACCGCCGGCTACCCGCGCCCGTTCGAGCTCCTTCCTGCTCAATAAGCTGTAGGTGATCGTTTCGGTAAAACCCAGGCATGCCAGGGTATCCCTGATCTCCCGTTCGGCCATCATGGCAGGGGTCCTTCTCACGGGTTGTTCCACGACCGGCGGTATGGTGACCGGCATCTTATCGTAGCCGTATATCCGAGCCACCTCTTCTATAATATCTACCTCGTTGTTGAGATCGCATCGGAAACCGGGGACCGTCAACTTCATCATATCCCGCGCCGCCGATCTCACGCGGATCCCGAGCGCACCCAGGATCTTTTTTATTGAAGCCGCCGGGATATCAAGGCCCAGTACTTTGGAAAGCCGCGCCGGACGCAATGTAACGGTCTTTCCCGGGTCCGGCTTCTTTCCTGTATCCATAATCTTCCCGGCATTGCCGCCGGCCGCATCGCGGATAAGCGCGGCCGCCCTTTCCGAGGAATACAATATATTTCCCATATCGACGTTGCGCTCGAACCGATAGCTCGATTCCGTAGAGATGGTGAGTTTGCGGCCGGTGCGCCGGACCGAGACCGGATCGAAATAAGCCGCCTCCAGTAATATATTCCGCGTTGAGGCGGTGACCTCCGTATTAAGCCCGCCCATTACCCCGGCGATGGCTATCGCCCTTTCCGCGTCCGCGATGACCAGCATAGTATCATCCAGGGTCCTCTCCAGGCCGTCTATAGTGACTATCTTTTCTCCCTTCTTCGCCCGCCTTACTATGACCTGCCCGCCTTTCACCTTATCGAGGTCGAAGGCGTGCATAGGCTCACCCGTCTCAAAGAGGCAGAAGTTGGTTATGTCTACGATGTTATTGACGCTTCGAAGTCCCATCGCCTCTATCTTCGCTTTAAGCCATACGGGCGATCCTCCGACCCTCACGTCCTGTATGACCCGCCCCGTATATCGCGGGCAGAGGGTCTTGTCTTCGACCTTTATCGAAACTTTGCTGTGGGCTGTGGGCTGTGGGCTGTGGGCTTTTACCGTGGACCGTGGACCGTGGACCGTGGACGGGATCTTAAGTTTACGCCCCGTAATAGCACCAACTTCCCGCGCGATGCCTATTACGCTGAGACAGTCGGACCTGTTGGCGGTGACCTCTATCTCCATCAGGCGGTCTCCGTTCTTCTCTTCGATCGATTCGACGGGGAGTCCTGCCATCGTGAGGAGCTCCGCGAGCTTCTCTGCGGGGACCCTGACGTCCACATACTCTTTCAGCCAATTATAACTTATGCGCATATCAGAATTGCCTTAAGAACCGCATATCGTTCTCGAAGAACATGCGTATATCCGGTATACCGTACCGTAAGATTGCTATTCTTTCCACACCCATCCCGAACGCAAACCCGGTCACTTTCTCCGGATCGTAACCTGCGTTCTTGAATACCTTCGGGTTGACCATACCCGCCCCCATTATCTCGAGCCACCCTTTTCCTCCGCACATACTGCACTTTTTCTGGTGACCTGGTGACCTGGTGACCTGGTGACTACATATGATACACGATATATCGACCTCGGCGCTCGGTTCTGTAAAGGGGAAGAAGCTCGGCCTGAACCGCATCCGCGTCTTTTCGCCGAACATCTGCTTGGCAAATACCGAAAGGACACCTTTAAGGTCGGAGAAATGTATATCCCCTCCCACAGCAAGCCCTTCCACCTGATGGAACATGAATGAATGAGACGCGTCCGTGGCGTCCGGCCTGTAAACCCTGCCCGGTACCACTATCGCGAACGGAGGTTTATTTTTTTCCATGAACCGCGCCTGCACCGGCGATGTATGACTCCTGAGCAAATACTGTGGGCTATGGACTGTGGACTGTGGACTTTTTAGATAGAACGTATCAAATGCGTCGCGGGAAGGATGCTCCAGCGGTATATTCAATGCCTCGAAATTGTAATGCTCCGTCTCTATCTCGGGGCCCTCGACGACCCTGAACCCGAGCGATATGAATATTTCACATATATCTTCTATGGTCCTGGTGATAGGATGGGTTGTCCCGGGTTCCTGGTGTATGCCGGGCAGGGTTATATCGATCTTTTCGCCGTCCGTATCCCCGTCGCCTGAGACGGCTGCGAGCGACTCTTCAAGCGCACACGTAATCTGCGATTTAACGGCGTTTATTATCTGGCCTACCCCGGGCCGTTCCCCGGCCGGAAGCCCGGCCATCTTCTTGAATACGTCGGCTATTACACCTTTACGGCCGAGATATTTTACCTTTAAACCCTCGAGCGCCTCTCTGTTGCCGCCCGCGGACTTTATCTCTTCAAGCGCTTCCGTCTCTATCTGTTTTAAACGGTCTTTCATCTTTTCCAGTAACGGTGATATTTATGCCTTCACCATCTCGACAAGCTTACCGAACGCCTTTTTGTCGGATACTGCAAGCTCCGCCAGCATCTTCCGGTCGACCAGTATCTTCGCCTTCTTAAGGGCCTGCATGAAACGCGAATAAGATATCCCGCATTCCCTGCATGCGGCATTTATCCTTATGATCCAGAGGGACCTGAAATCCCGCTTCTTCGCCTTCCTGTCACGGTAACTGTACATCCTACCCTTTGCGACCGACTCCAGCGCGCGGCGGTAAAAACGGTGGCGCCCGCCCCACTGGCCTTCAGCCGCATCCAGCACCCTCTTCCTTCGTCTCTTCGTCGCAACAGCATGTTTTACTCTCGACATTGTTCCTCCTCGTTATAACTAACGGTTGAAAGCTGATAGCTCTCCTATGCCCCGTATGGCAGTATGTTCCTGATCATACTTGCTTCGTCGCCTCTGATATACCCGGCCCTTCCAAGGTGCCTCTTCCTCTTCCCGCTCTTAGATGTCAAGAGGTGGCCCCTGCCGGCCCTGAAGTACTTGACCTTACCTTTTTTCGATATCCTTATCCGCTTCTTAGCGCTTCGATTCGTCTTTAGCTTAGGCATGTCGTTCTCCGTGTTATATGTTAGGTCCACGGTCGACAGTCCATAGTCCACGGTTTTTACTGTGGACTATCGACTATGGACTGTAGACTATTTTCTATTTCGCCCGTATGACCATATTGAGGAAATTGGCGAACATCGACGGCGGCTCCTCTATCTCCCCCACTGCGGATATGTCGCTCGCGAGCCGGTCCATGACCTTGCGGCCCAGGTCGACGTGGGCCATCTCCCTGCCCCTGAACATCATCGATACTTTGACCTTGTCGCCGCGCTTGAGGAACTCCTCGAGATTCCTGAGCTTGAACTGGTAGTCGTGCTCCCCTATCTTCGGCCCGAGACGCATCTCCTTTACGTGGATCACCTTCTGTTTCTTGCGCGCTTCCTTCTCGCGCTTCTCCTGCTCGTATTTATACTTCGAGTAGTCGATGATCCTGCAGACCGGCGGAGTCGCGTTCGACGCGACCTCGACCAGGTCGAGCCCCGTCTCTTCGGCGCGCTTCAGCGCATCCTGGATGTTGAGCACCCCCAGCTGCTCACCGTTTTCGCCTATCACCCTCACTTCTTTAGCCCTGATCCTGAAATTTATCCTGAGATCCTTCTTTGCGATAAGTGATCGCCCCCTTTCCTATTTTTTTGCTTCGATCTCCCCTTTAACCCTAGATATGAATTCACCTGTATTTAAGACCGTTAAGCCCTTTTTACCCTTCTCCCTTAATGATACGGACCCCTCGGCGGCCTCTTTCTCTCCGACAACGAGCATGTAGGGTATCTTCTCGACCTCGGCGTCCCGGACCTTCTTCTCGAGCCGCTCATTCCTGGGGTCGAGCGTGACCCGTATATCGCTGGAGGCGAGCGCCTTCTCCACGGACCTGGCGTATTCCAGCGCCTTATCTGAGACCGGTATTATAACACATTGGGTCGGCGCAAGCCATAACGGAAATGCTCCGGCATAATGTTCTATCAAAGCCCCCGTGAAGCGCTCCAGGGAGCCCAGGATGACCCTGTGTAGCATGATCGGGCGGTATTCCTTGCCGTCCTCGCCGATATACTTAAGCTCAAACCTCTGCGGGAGCGCGAAGTCGCACTGTATCGTGGCGCACTGCCATTCGCGTTTCAGGGCATCTTTAAGTTTGATGTCTATCTTCGGTCCGTAGAAGGCGCCGTCGCCGGCATTGACCTCGTATTTTAATCCCTTTTTGTTCAAAGAGTTCACAAGGGCCTTCTCCGCCGCCTCCCAATCTTCGTCCGACCCTATCGATTTCGCGGGCCGGGTCGAAAGCTCGACCGCAAAATCTTCGAAACCGAAGACCTTAAGCGTGTCGACCACAAAATCGATGACCTTTATTATCTCATCCTCCGCCTGTTCCCTGAGGCAGAATATGTGCGCGTCATCCTGGGTGAAGCCCCTGACGCGGAGAAGCCCGTGGAGGACACCCGACTTCTCATTGCGGTACACGGTGCCCAGCTCGAAGTACCTTAACGGCAGGTCCTTGTAGCTCCGCATCTTCGATTCATAGACGAGTATATGGCCCGGGCAGTTCATCGGTTTTATGGCATACTCCTGCCCCTCTATCTTGAAGATATACATATTCTCTTTGTAATACCCGTAATGGCCGGACCTGATCCAGATGTCGCTCTTCATGATGTGAGGCCCGACGACAAGTTCGTAGCCCCTCTTCAGGTGCTCTCTCCTGATATACTCTTCTATGATCATCCTGAGCAGCGCGCCCTTCGGATGATAGAGGACGAGCCCCGGCCCGACATCCTCCTCAAAGCTGAATAGCCCGAGCTGTTTGCCGAGGACGCGGTGATCGCGCTTCTTCGCCTCTTCTATGAGCGCCAGATGGACCCTGACCTCCTTATCGGTCCCGAACGCCGTGCCGTATATACGCTGGAGCATCGGGTTCGTCTCTATGCCGTGCCAGTACGCCCCGGCTATGGAGAGGAGCTTGAAGGCCCTGATCTTCCCGGTCGACTCTATATGCGGACCGCGACAGAGGTCGACGAAGTCGCCGTCCCTGTAGATACTGACCTTCTCGTCCGGTATCCCCTTTATCAGCTCGACCTTGTAGCTCTCGCCCATCTTTTCGAAGAGCTTTACCGCCTCTTCCTTTTTCAGCTCCTCGCGTTCGAATTTGTAGTCCTTCTTCACGATCTCGCGCATCTTCGCCTCGATCTTTTCGAGGTCTTCGGGCACGAACGGTTCCGGCTTATCGAAATCGTAGTAGAAACCGTCCTCTATCGACGGCCCTATACCGAGCTTCGTACCGGGCCACAGGCTCTTAACGGCCTGTGCCATGACGTGCGATGTAGAATGTCGTAATGTGTTTAAATCCATCTGTATTCTCTTTCTTTAATTTAATAAAATGCGGGTGGTGCCGGAAGAGGGGGTCGAACCCTCATGCCCTTTGGGGGCGAGGGATTTTAAGTCCCTTGCGTCTGCCAATTCCGCCATCCCGGCCGTGTATATTATGTTATTCTATAATTACCATATATAAATATCAAGAAGAAAAAGAGTGGGCAGATTTTTTGCCAACACCTCTTACATGGCCGCGAGGCCAGGGGCTTCGCCTAATTTTGCTTTCAAGAGTATTTAAGGTTATCTTGGTTATGTCTTTGTCTTTTCTGAGTTTTACGAGTTCGTTTGGTGCACTTGAGAGGTAACTATATTATTCGCAAAATTTATACGGCTCAACCCCATGGCCTCGCGGCCATATGCGATGAGAGTCAAAAAATCTTGTATAGTGGCACAGGAAAACATAGTAAAATTTTTACGGGTGACGCGACCGAGCCTTTTGGAGTATAGGGCACTACGGCGCCTAGAATCCACGATCTGTCATTGATACGCCTCGAGAGCGTTGAATGCCCTATAGAAACAAAAGGCGAGGGAGCGGCAGGACCCGGAAAAATTTTATTGAGCGGAATAGGCATTAGGCTGACGTGGCGACGATGAGCTGCATGTCGCGCCACTCTTTGAGGCTGCCGTAATCGATCGGGCGGATGCGGAGCGGTTTAAGGAGGTTATTTATGAAGTCGTTCATGCTGGCGGGCGGGATATACCCCTCTCCCGCGACCTTCTCCAGGAGGTCTTTTATGCGGGCGAACGACCCGTCCCTTGCATCCTGGTCATCCGTACCGTACCAGAACGATACCTCTCTCGCCAGCGCTGCGCGGAGCATTATGTCAGGGTATGCGAGGTCCGTATACGCGTCGGGGACGATCGTATACCCATTCTTTTCGGCGTAATCACCCTTGGCCTGCGCGGCCATCTTCATCCCCTCTTCCATCTCGGGGGTGAACGCCACTATGCGGCCCGGCGTGCCGGCGGGGGATCTTGCGAGCTCCGAATCTAGGGACTCTTTTGCGTATTGCATGGCCTTCGTATAATTCTCAAGCGTCTTCACCGGATCGTTAATGTATATCTCAAACCGTATTATCTGCTTATTATCGTCTCTCTTACCGAAACCGTTCTGGGCGAGCCCCATGCTCAAGCCGTTGAAGAACTTCACCCCGTCCGCTCCGGCAGGCACGCCTACCACCGTCTTAACTATCGCATCCCTCCGTTCGGTCTTCGGGAACGCCTGCGCGACGACGGCAGCGCGATCGCTTATCTCCCTGTCCGGAACCGATAAAGTGCCACCGGGCGCCGGGGTGGCGATCGGCCCTTCGGCGGCGCCGAGATTAGGGTCATATGCTGAGGCCATATCTTCGGAATGCCTGTTCAGCAGGATTTCGGCCAGGCGCGCGCTTCTCTCCCCAAGAGGCGGCTCTATACTGATGCCTCCGGGGACGGCGTTGTCCAACCTGACCTCCTCCGGGGACGGCATATACTCAAAGTCGGCGGCCTTTTCAAGCACATCGAGCGATCGGTACGGGTCATATCCTGCCCATGCCATCAGCTCCAGCCCCGCCTCATCGGCCATATGTTCTCTGTTCCTCAATGCTTCGGACATCCTCGTCCTGAACTCTCCTCCGCGCCTTTCCATCTCTTCGAATATGCTCATCTTGAATTTCTTCTGCCGCCATTCGTGGTCACATTCGTGGGCCACCAGCCACGCCAGCTCCTCTTCATCCAATGCTTCAACGAACTCTAACGAGAAACCCAGGATCCCTCTATATGCTTTGCCGGGGGGGCCTTCCTGCCTTACGGTCAATGTCAATATGGGCATCCTTCGTTGCAGTTCCCCGCGGGCGGCATCCACATCCTTCGATAATCCGTCATAATCCGCTTTGTGGTTTTGGGCCGCATCGAATATCTTGCTGAATATGCGATTGACGCGGTTCTGCATTATCATAAGGCGCGTCCTGGCCGGCAGGTCCCTGTACAGCCCCTCTATCGACGGCGCCTCTCTGTGCCATGCGGATGCCAGATCTCCAGTCGTCCGGCCGCGAAGGCCTTCTCCGTCCACAGAGAGATCGTCTTCTATGGGCGAGGTGGAATGGCGTATTAGAAGATCGCGCATCCCGGCAGGCTCAAGGCCCAGCGCCATCCTCAGCTTCTCCCATTTGGTGATCTCGAAGTATTCATGCGCTATCACGTTGGGATTCTCCGCGAAATCGGCATCGATCCAGACGACCGGCATGCCGTATGACCTTCCCAATCCTATGTGCGCGAACTGGCCGTTATAGACTAGCAGCCCTCTTATCGGTATGATAACTATCTCCTCACCCGCCGGCGTCTTCAGGGTTTCACCCGTCGGTGAGGTCATTTTTTTGAACTCTCCGGCCGCGACCATTGCATCCAGCTTTGCCCTGCGTTCAGCTACAGTATTTGTCCATAGCCCGGGATAATTGGACCTGATGTTCCTGTAGATATATGTATTCACATCGCCCTGGTCGCGGGACGCATACATCCCTGCCGCCAGATTCTCGTCAGGACCCTGCGGCGCGGCGGATACGGCGGGCGCACTTCCTGCCGGCAGAGGGATCTTGCTCCATTCGGGCAGCGGCAGCTCTTCAAAAGGCTGCGGCCGGTTCAGGGGGATGGATAAAAATTCATCCCCGGTATTCTGCGCCTCTTTATATCTATAGCGGCTCTTCACACCGACGATCTCTATGATACCCGGGTCGAGTATCACGGGTACGACCACGCCCTTATCCGACCTCATTATCACGCAATCGTACCCCGCATCTCTCAAGATACCGGTGAATATCCTGGAGAACTCCGCCCTGTCAGAAGCCATGGCGGGGTCTATCCCCTTTGATCTTGCCGCATCCTGGGCCTTTCTTAAAAGCCTCCCGTATTCTGTCCCTTCATCCAACGGGTTATCCCCGTCTGCGTCATCCAGCGGCCTCTTCACATTCGCCCTGATCTCCAATATGACCCGCTCCGTAATGCCTACTTTATGGAATTCCTGCCTCATCAGCCTCTCCGGCGAACAGTATATCCCGCTCGGCTGGTTGAATACTATCCTGTGGCTGCGCACTTCGGGATCGAAATGGCCCTGCTGCCAGATCCTCTCTGCGTTAGCCGGGGTCGTGTCATGGAACAGCTTCAGGCGTACCGGTCCGTCGGGCAGTCTTTTGCCGGTGATCTCTACCGAACTATCCGCCGCCGGTGCAGGCACTCCCTGGCCGCTAAGATGCGCGTATTTGACCCCTATCCTCTCCCATCTCTTTTCGTACTTCTCGACCTTCTCCTCCGGTAAAGGCAGGCCGATCGCCTTAAGCCTCTCCCTCTCGGCCGGACGGGGGGAGAGCATGGAAATATCCTTGACCTCTTCGTTGTCAAGCACCCCGCTATCCAGCTTAAAGACGTAGGTCTCCACAATATCTACGGGGATCGACCCTTTGACCTCCCATTCGCCCGTACCTACCTCCACACCGGGCTGGATCCATACCCTGCCTTCAAGCATCATCTCTATAAGAGTTCTCGCCTTGACCCGGTAGACGGCCGGCCCCTTGCGGTCACCGAATTCCGGAGGGGCGATATATTTATTTATCAAAACCCTTTCCACGTAACCGGGCGATGCCACTATGCTGAATGACCTCCCTTTATCCGAAGTCATAGAAAACCTTTCGGGATAATTGAAGTCGCCTCTGGTGACGGCTTCCATGCCTACGAACTCCGCCGTAATATGGTAAATATACGCACCCTCGTCCAGGAAGAGCGGCAGGGCATAGATCAACATTTCGCTGGCCCCTTTTGCCCTGAGCGCATCGGCCAGCCCTTCAATGCGTTCTCCGGGAACTGCCCCGGTCTGCCTTAGCGAAGCCGCCAGGCGGGAGTTGAATTCGGCCAGTCTCTCCGGATTATCCTGCAGGGCCTTCCTGATCACATCGACCTGACCCGGAAGGCTATCTGTGGTAACGATAGCTACCAGGTCACTTATTGGCACATCTGGGTCCTGCGCGTATCTTGCCAGACCCTCCGGGCTCATACCCCCGCCCATGGGAGGCAGAGGCAACTCTTCGCCGGCCTGCGGCGCGGCGGGCGGCTGCGTGATCTCTCCCCCGGGCCGCGCGGCTTCTATGATCTCGCCGGGAGTGAACTCCCTGAACAGCATTGTTCTTTTATCAAATATGAATATCCTCAATATGCTCGCGGGAGGGATGTCCGCGTTCACCGCAAAGATGCTGTGCTTTGTATCCACTTTCGACATGTCGATCTTTGTCCTGTCCACCTGCACGACGATGCTCAGGAAATTCTCCCGGGGATATGGATATCCGGAAAATTCATGCGGCTCGAATGCATAACCGATGGTAAAGTGGGGCCGCGGATCGAAATCTGCGACCCTATCCCCCGTGTCCTGATATCTCAAACCGTTCCTTGCTATGTTATTCAATGTTTCTAAGGTCAGGCGCATGCCGCGATAAACAAATCTATCTTCGTCGGAGATCATGCCCGACCTTTCCGCAAGCTTCCTGGAACTACCGATCTTATCATATATCTCATCGGCTTCCGGCTCATCTTTGAATATGCCATTTCGTAAGATCAAGGCCCGGGCCACGGGCGCATTCCCTGCCGGCGGGAGCGTTGCCGCAAGGACCATGAATTTCAAAGCGTTCTTCAGACCGAGCATTGCTTCATCCGGCGCCATTGACGCACTTGCCGTTTCCCACCTCATCTTCTCAGGCGGTATAACTTCACCGGACCTATCAGCGGTATTTATACGTATCCATATCCATCTTGACACGTCGCCGAATGTAAGATGGATGCCGACTATGCCATTAACCGGATCTACGTTTATATCGTCATAATAAATATCTTTGAAGCCGGCTATAGGAGCGAGAGATTCGCACGCCTTCTCTTTATTACCGAGCAATGTCTTGAAAGCGCCGGCCACCATTCTTTGCGCATTCGCCTGCGGCGCCCCTTCGCCTTCTTCTGCTTCTGAAATAAGCGCCGTCACTTCAAACGCGGAATACTCATCCTGTAAGCGGCTATCCATATTAACATTATCCCGCGCGTTCAGTATGTGCCGTCCTTCATGACCTATCTTATACGCAAGCGATGACACCTTCTCTCCCGATGGCCTCTCCGGCCTGAAGGCGCGGCTATCTACTACTATCACCCCAAGGGCCTGGAAGGTAAGGGCAAAACTGTCGGCCTGATCTTCAGGTATGCCCAACCCTTCGACGAATAAGACCGGGAACGGTTTGCCGCGTTTTTCGGGCCACAGTTCTTTACCGAGCTTCCTGCCGTATCCGATCAATCTATCGTATCCTGCCGACACCAATGCGCGATATGCGTCGCTATTCGAGAATTCTATAGCACCTTCTATATCTGCCGGCGTCAGGGATGAACCCATCATCATGTTGATACCATCCGCGATCTCCGCGGAAAGTCCTGCCGGCACCTTCGGCGCATCGAGGACTGCGGGTGCTGCTCTTTCCGTAACCGCGGGTTCCGGCGCTGCAGGAACCATTCTATCGGAAGATAATGTTGCCGCGGCAAGGGCAACGACCGCCGCCTTTGCGCCCATCTTCAAGAAATCCCTGCGCGACATGCCGGCGCCGGGAAGAGCCGCGGCGACCTCCCTGTTGAATTCCGCGAGAAGCGCGGTGGCATGCGCGGCGTCATACCTCTCGAGTTCCTCCCTGACCATTGCGACATATCCTTCATCGTTGAGACCGTCCACACTTACCGCTTTAATGAGGTCTTCCACCTTCAGGGTGCCTCTCTCCAACCCGCTCCTTATCTGCTGAGGGCTCATCCCGCCGCCCATCGGAGGAAGTTTCTTGCCGGCCCGGCCGGTGCCCTTTTCCAGATTAACCCATCTCTTTTCGATCTCTTCTCTCTCAGACATTGAAGGCGGGTTTTCTGCCGTGCTGGCCTTCTCGGGGCTGAAGGAACTGAGCAATAATGGGTGGAGGCGCGCGCCGTCGACTTCCGAGAGAGGGATCTCGTACATATCTACCATCCCAAGCGGTATCTTCCCCTTCACCTCGTATTCACCCACCAGCATCTCAAGGCCGGGCTTTACCGAAATATCTCCCCTCTTCATCAATGCGATTATATCCTTTATTGCGATCCTGTATATAACGGGATTGCCGCCGGCCATGTTCTTTGGGCCATGTTTTATCGCCCGCTGTATATACGTATATGACATAAGAAGATGGGATGAGAACGATCTCCCGTTTCGTGTATCATTGATAGAATATCTGCCTTCATCGGTCTCATTAAAATATCCGCCTGCTATCCCCCTCTCGCCCAACGACCTGAGAGTGACATGATAAAAATATGAGACCCCCTGTTCCTTCATGAGTTTTTCTAATTCCCGTATCGTACGCGTTGTCGCGGCCGGCGTCCCTGCTGAAGGATGATAATAATTGGCGATCAGACCATCAAATTCCGGTAGAAGCGTCGTGCCGCGCACTGCATCGTGTCTCCCCAACTCACGCCGGACCATGGCCACATACCCTTCGTCATTCAAGCCGTCTACTATCACAGCCCTGACCATATCTTCCAGTTTGAGGGTACCATTCTCGAGTCCGCTCCTTACCTGCTCCGGGCTCATACCCCCGCCCATGGGATGGAGCGGCGTGTACCATTCGACACGTGATCCGTTCAAGGATCTGGGGTCGACAAAGGTGAATACGTAACCGGACGCCCCTTCGGAAATGGTCATGGTGAAATGGTCTCTTGAGAGATCGCCGTCCGCCATCGTTATCTTTGAACCTATCGACCTTCCTACGGTGATAGCCTCCCCCATTGAGAACGATATGGGCCGGTCCTCTTTCAGCATCATCCTCTTCTCTAAAAAGATATCGCTTCGCACCCTTCCCTCTTCAACCCAGAATTTATAATAGAAATTCCCCGCCTTCACCCAGATGTCTCCGGCGAACGGCCGATCCCTGACCCCTCTCTCCGTCGAATCTTTCGTCACTTCGAATGCCTCATGCATAAGAGGCCCGGCAAAGAAGCTGTGCCTCTCTGCTGCGGGCGGCTCCACGGCCACAGGGGCAGGGGCTGGCACCGGCGCCGGTAAAGGCGTCATCTTCCTGCCCCGGACGAACGTACCGTTATCAGAACCGAGATCGTGGACGAATACCCTACCCTCCGGAGTTATGTGTATGGCCGCGTGCCTTCTCGATACGGATGCATCGTTCAGGACTATGCCATTTTGCCCGGCCCGTCCTACGTCGTATTGCCTGCCGCGCCCGAGCTCATGCCCGCCAAGATAGAACTTGCCGCCCTTTCCCGAACTCAAGGTCATCGTGACGTTCCCGAATTTCACCTTCTCTCCGGACATGAGTTCGTTATCGCTCACTCTCTGTCTGACCCTGAAGAACCTCCATGCGGATCCCGTGACATAAAGCGATACCGCGATGATAGAGAGCGGTATATTAGCGCTGACAAGGCCGGCCAGCAGAGTGTACCATCCTGCCTCGACCAGCAATTCATCCGGCAACGATCCCACGCCCGGCAGGGCCTTAGAGCCCTTAAGCTCCGGAGCGGGCAGGAGACGCGTACGGCCGTTGATAAAGGTCCCGTTCAGCGAACCCCTATCGTAAACGAATATGCGGCTGTCCCCGGTGACAAATATCGTGGCGTGATCCCTGGAATCCTGGCTGCCATACAGATGAATATCATTCGATCTGCCCCGCCCAACATTATACTGTCTCTTCGGTTCCAGGCGATGCGAACCCAGATATATGCCGTCCGCCTTCCCTCTCTTCAGCACCATGCGGACATCGCCGAATGTTATGTCATCCCCTAAGATCACTTCATTATTGCTCATTCGGACCGTCCGGTCCGGACGCCTCAGGACCAGTACCGCCCCGAGCGCGCCGCCGATACCGACGAAGGCTGCAAAGATCATACTTCCTGAGACGATAAGCGTCGCGGCAGATACGGCGACTATGGAAAGGCCGATCGGTATCGCCAGATTGGCAGAGCCGGCATCCAAACGATTTATCGAATTTATAAGTGCCGTCGTCTCATCTATCACCGATTGGAGGTACCCCAGGATCCGTGCCCTTTCTGCCTCATCCAATTCTGTGACAGAGAATCTCTCTTCCAGACGATCCCGCATATCGGTGGAGAGTCCTCTTACGGTATCCATCGCATCCAGCACGATATCCATCCTCATCAACCCTGCCATGTCATGCGATATAATCCGGGGATTGCTCCATAGGGTTTCATCCGATGTCCAGAAATCTGCCCACTCGATCGTACTCCTTACGACTCTATTCACATCGGACCTGAATATATCGGTCCATTCGATAAGATCTTCATCTCCGGTCTCGACAGACGAAAGCGCGTTTATAACCTTTTCTGTGGCAGTTACGATCTTTTTAATCCTATGTTTCATAAGACGGACATGGCCCACCCAGACCTTCTGTGAAGGGGCCGGCCTATATTGTTCTGCCTCATCCGATACGTTAATCCCTCCCATCCGCATCGATTCCTGCGCTCTTTCGATCTTCTTCCGCATGGTCTGCGCCAGCACGCCGAGCGCTACGCCCGTAAACTCTTTGTCCAGTTCATCATCCGTGTAATTTTCCTTTAGAAGTCTGGAAATATGCCGGATCTTGTCCAGGGAGGTCAATTCAACTAAAAGGCCTTCGGGCAGGTCGGCCTCTGATATCCCCCTATCCACGCACCTCCCGGCCCTACCGAACATTTCAGCCGCCATTGCGCCGCCCCTCTCGCCTTCATCCTGCGGCATATTGAGTTCAAAAGCCCAGAAAGACGCAAGGCCGGCGTCTCTAAAGAACCTCTCGGCCGTCCCCACATCCGTTATTTCAGAGATCCGTTCGACCATCCTGTTCCTTATATCGATCCTTCGCTTGACGTTCTCCCTGAACGCATCGAGCAGCTGTTGCGGCGTCCATCCCGTCCACCCTGCCCATCCGGCCCTTACCGGATTCATACTGTCCGCCGTCAATTTGATAAGATAACGTGTTTCGATAGCGTCTGTGGTGGCAAGGCCCGCTTCTCTTTCCCACCATCCTATCTTCTTAACAGCATTATAGACATCCCTGATCGTCTTCCCCTCCGCCACAAAGCGCGATAGCTCTCTTTCCACTATCGCCGCCAATTCGGCGGCAGGACGTCCTTTCCCGAGCGGTGCCGAGACCACCTTTACGATTTCGAGGTCTATAAATAGAATTACTGCCCCCAGCGCGGTGACGATCCCGACGGTAAGCGCTCCTGCAATACCTGCGACGTAGAAGGCCGCTGCCAGTGCCCCCAGCGCCGTGATCCCATAGGATATTTTAAGACGCGCCAGTCGTTTAACGATTTCTTCGGCTGTAGGGGCCCCCTCCTCGTCTGCCATATCGACTATCTTTATGCCTTCCCTGAATATAAAAAGGAACAACCCCCCCAGCGCGGCGGTGATACCGACGGTAAGTACCCCTGAGATACCTGCGAAGTGGTAGGCCGCTGCCGCCACTGTCAGCGCCGTTACGCCTGATATCACCTCGAGGTGGCCGAACCCTGCTATCCCTGAACGCGCCTTTTCAAACAGCCGTCCATTTATAAGATCATCTGCTATACCGCTGCCGCGCGAGGTACCGCCATGGTTGAGCCACTCAACCATCCTGTCATACAGGCTCCTATAATTATAGTCACCCGGGGTCGCTGATATGATATCGCCGTCTGCCGTAAAGAGCGAGATCGCGTTTGTCTCATTATCATAGATCAATTGTTCGCCGGTACGGCTGAGCGCAAGATGCGAAGGCCCTGTCTCTACCCCTATATCGGCATAGTCTGTACCGGCATTCAGAGTAAAAGATCGGTAAGTTTCTACGACGTTCCCTTCCGCATCCCGCACTACGACATTTTCACCGTCTTCACCGTCCGGTACGCGCTCAAAAGCATATGTCGAGGGCTTACCATCTTCGCCATATACGGTCTGTTCCGCTATCTCCCTGTCAGTACCTGTATCCGCATATCTGGTCTCTACACTAATGCGCCCCTCTTCATCATACTGCCGCGTATAGCCCCCTCCGTGCTCCAGCATAATATTGCCTGTATTTTTGTCATAATAAGTGCGTACGCCCGTGTATCTATCAATAACACATATAAGCATCCCATTTTTATAAAAATATGAATATCCGTTAATCGTATCGTCATAATAAGTTGTGCCGCTGTACGATCCATCTGCAACTGCGTCTTTTGCTTCGCCTGCCCGTCCGGCCCCTTTTGGTTTTCCGCTATCCTCTTCATGCTCTCCTATACTTATTTCCATTTTTTGTATCAAGAGCGCTATCTCGGCTCTGGATATGGGTTTTGCCTCTGACCCGGCCGCTTGATGCGCAGGCATGTCTTCCTTAGGAAGCGAGACGGTCGATGGCGCACTTAAAGGGCTTGCGGTCGCCTGTACGACCTGCGGCGCCGGCATCACCCCTTCCGCCGGAGGTGCCAGATGCGAAACGAACGACATGATCGCTATTCCTATTGCCGCGATACCTAAATACACAACGCCTCTATTCGAAAACCATCTCGCGCCCTCTCTGCCGCCCGCCTTCCGCGCGGCTAACCATCCTGCCGTTAATATCGCTATGACCGTTACGCCCAATGCCGCCAGCGCCGTCCATTCCCATGGCGCTATAGCGCTTACGCCTGTAACCGTCCTGGTGACCGCGTCTTGCGCTATGGTCGCGGCATCCGCCCTGGGCGTACCGAAAAGAATAGCCGCAACGCCGACCATGACAGAAGGCGCTATGAACCTGTTTATAGCCCGCGGCGCGGGCGCGGCAGCTCCGCCGCGGCGGAAGAGATCGCCCGGCAGCGGGACGTCGCTCATGGTTTCCGCCAGGGCCTGCCTGAATTCCGCCGTGCCCGGCTTCAGCTCTTCGGGCAGGTACTTGCCGTTGATGATGATCCTGAGCTTATCGCCCCTGCCTCGGTCCAATTGTATATCCGTAGTCGGCCTCTCTAGCGTTCCTAACTTCTTGACCACTTCTTCGATATCCGAGATTATAGTCGGTATATGATACGTGTCTCTCACCCATGCTGATATGACGCTGAGATGGACCTGCGGATGCCTGTCGGAAAATTCTGCAATGAGTTTCGCGTTCTTAATATTATCTATCGCGTCTTCTACCGCGTCTTTTATGGCGCTTTCCGCATCGCCCATCTTTTTTATGGCCCTTTCAGAGATGTCACCGGACAATTTACCGGCCGCATTTTGCGTTATCCCCGACACCATCAGGGTGCCGTGTCCGTTATCGGACAATACCAGGATTATGGTACCTTCCATGCCTGCATCGATCACGCTTAGGGCGTTTTTGGCGGCATTAGAAAGGGCGGCCATATCATGAGTCGCCACGGCCTCGGCCGATATGCGCCATCTTATATTAGGGTATCTCTTCTCCATCTCTTCAAAAGCCGTTTCCAATATACCCAGCTTCTTTTTGTAGCCCGCTATGCTGCCGACAAGGGCAGATGCCTGCCTCTGGATCCTTTCGTCCCGCGCCCTGCCCGCGGTTCTGGCGACGTATTCCGAGGCATAATCAAGGTTACTCCGCATACTGCATAGGTCATCCATGGAAAGCGGGACAAGATAAGTACTGTTGACATTTATTCCGGTCCCGCTATGTCTCTCCTCGAGCCACTTTCTGAATGTATCCGCATCATCGTTACTCATGATATCTCTCAGGCCGCGGTCTTTTTCCAAAAACCATCTGAGCGCCCCCACTCTTTCCCGAAGATAATCGACCCCCATATACTTCTCTTCTATCCTGAGACGATGCTTGGTAGACGCTGTTATTTCGTTATCATCGCTGAAATAGACAAGGTACCTGGCGCCGCCTGCGCCCTGCTCCATAAAAAGGCGGGTGACGAATAGCACCTTTTCGGCAAGGATACCGTCCGTATCTGCCAACCAATGGAGCGAGCCCGTGCAGTATGCCGCATACGTCTCGGCAAAATCCTCCGATGCGGAAGTTTTGGCGTATGCTGAGACGTAACCGGCGTCACTATCCCCGCTTGCCCTGTGCAGCGCATTCCACTTCATCTTCTGCCCTGCGCCCAATACGGCGGCGTTGACGTGATGGCCTATCTCATGATAGACGACGCTGCCGTCTTCGACCCTGCCCTCCCTGATCCTGACCGTGTCGGTTAAAAAACGATACGTCCCGGCCGAATCGTTGGCCGTTTCGAACGCCCCGAGCGCATCATAGGGCAGGACGGATATGCGCTCAAGCCCTTCGGTGTGCCCTGCCGGCAGGTTATTCAGATAGCGCCCGACATAACTGCCCACCTCGTCCCGTACCGACCTGGCCGGGTCGAAATATACCCTGATCCTGGCGCCGTGCGCGTCTATTGTAGTGACATCTGAGCGGGCCATGAAACTCACCGCTTTCCACTCCGCGGCCCCGATAAAGACGATGAGGACCGCGAGGAGCTTAATGACATCGCGTGAGTTGAAACGCCCAAAAGACCTGAGCGACCTGATTGCCCTGACCGATCCGTCCCGCATTATCACCATGGCCGTATTGGCAACCAACTTTGTAATGCCTGCTACCCCTAACAGGTAGAAAACCACCTTCGACAACCCGGTTTCGCGGGACATGTCCAGCACCAGCGAAAGCATGGGCAGGTTCGGCTCGAGCAGGCTCAGGACCGTGGGGATGACCGCCAATACAGCCAGGAAAAGGATATTCATGGCCGCGTTGCGCATATACACTTTTGACGGCGCAGGTTCGGGCACCAATAGGATCACCTTCTCTCCTGCCTTCGCGCGCCCCGCGTATTTTAAGAAGAGTATGATTGCGATCGTGCCGCCAATCCCGACGGCGAGCGCCGCGGCGATGCCTGCGGCGTGGAAGGCGGCCGCTGCCGCTCCCAGTATCGTGACGCCGGTCATGACCTCGACCATGCCGAAACCTGCCTGCGCGGAGAACGGAACAGGGGCAATAACGGCATAATTATCTCCCCGGCTCCTGTCAAAGACCGTCCTCTTTGCCTCTTCCTCTATGCTCCTGGTCATTGTTTTATAAGGCCTGCCGAGACCGGTACCTTCGGAAACAGAAACAGACAAAAGGACGGCATCATCTGTACGGGGCATCGAGAGGATATTGCCCCTGAACGCGTTAGCGGTCTTTTCTCTTTTAGTCCTGTCTTCTATCTCGTCGATCCGTTCCATGATATTGGAAACATAAATAACGGACGCCTTCAATCCGTGATCCGACATATAGCGCGCTATCGGGCTTATCGACGCTGCGTCCGCCCAATCGGCCGTTACACCGTAGATTCTGCCCTCCGAGGTCATCTTTCGTATCCTGGCGAAATTCCTTTCGCTTGACAGCCAGCTGTCGCCGCGATCCATATTTCTCACCATGGAGGAGAGACCGAAGCCTCCCGGCGCATAAAGTTCCCAGAATGTGCTTGCCTGTCCGGCTAAATGAGAAGGGAATATCCCCTGTATCCTGCCCCAGAGTTCGTTTCTGAACGCGGCCGTCCTGTCCTTTTCCGTGAATGCCCTGCCTGAGATATAGGATTCGATATGAGAAAGGTCGGCATCCCTGAGCATTTCCAGTTCGGTCTCATTTAATCGTACGCCGGCAAGAAAACCGAGATATTCCGCGCGAGACCTGGCCATGGCAATAAGGACCGCCCTTATAGGCATGAATATTTCGGTTACGAAGGGGTTGCTGTCTACGATAAGGGCCTGTTCAAAATCGCCGTAGCAAAGCCGCGAAAGGTTCTGCCCTCCGTATGCGACGCCGATATAAACGCCTTTCTTGCCCCGCATTTCGTTTAATGAGACGCCCCAGTCGGGCTCGTTAGTCCCGAACCACTTCCCTGTCTGTTCAAGCAGCATCTTGTCCGCTGCCGGATCGGCGCCATAATCATGCCCTCCAAAACGCTTTACAAGGTCAAAATATCCGATGGGGTCCCAGGTCATACTGCTCTGGGATGTCCCCTTAGTAGATGCGGTAACGGCCGGAGACACTGAAATATTGCGGCTGAGGTATCTGAACAAGAGCACTGCTGCGAGCGCGCCGCCTATCCCGACGGCGAGCGCCGCGGCGATGCCTGCGGCGTGGAAGGCGGCCACTGCCGCCCCCAATACCGCAATGCCTGTCATAACTTCAAGACCGCCGAATCCTGCCTCGGGTGAAGGCGTGGTTTTGATCATTTTCGGTTTTACATTTCTTGTCTTCGCCTTTTGCGCCGAAGTAACGCTGTATTGATATAGTGGATGATAGGTCCTCCGGTCCACTCTTACCTTACCCCCGGTTACGTATTCACTTATTATATAATCCTGCACCTTGTCCCTGTTCGATAGGCCTCCTGCTTCTGTAGTGATCAATAACTCATAATCGTTCTCTGCCGTAATTTTGCCGTCCTGATCCACGATACGCGCTTTGGTGAAACTGAATATCTCGGCCATGATATGGTCTACGAGCTCATTTCTCTTTGTGTCATCAAGGCCGCACATCAGCGCTTCTGACGGGTCAAAACCGAGCATTATCAATTTATTGCCTTGTATATTGAACAGGACAGAACCCGCAAGCTCTCCGTTACTTAATATAGTGACGACAAAAAGGTCCGGTCGCGCTATATCGTAAGGGCGGTCTCCGAAACACGTCCCCGAGTAGGCCCCCTGATAGAGGGTAAGAAGGTTCTTTGCCCTGAAAACCAGCTCTATTTTTTTGCCAGACCTTACATTACCGTCAACTGTCGTCTTTATCTTACCCTGTAATGTCTTCATCAGTTTCCATTCGGGTTTCTTCTTTAGGTTGTCGGCCAGCGCGCCAAGCCCCATTTCCTGCATGGTATCAGCAAGATGTCTGTCCGCCTCTCTCAGCATCGAAAAGATAAGGTTCCTCTCATCCGGGGAAAGCTCGGCCCCGGGAGTTATGTATTTTCGCAATAATTCCGCGCCCATGTGTTCAAAAACTTTCAGGAACAATACCGTCTTCTCTTCGTCTGAAATATCCATCCTGGTGTATAGAAAATTTTTGATATTTACTTTAGCGGTTTCGTGTCTTTTAGGATCTTCCGTATTCCACTGCGCCCGGAGGTTATCAGGTACATTATTACCGTTGAAAAACGCGGTCACTTCCGCTTTATCCCTTCCTTCCAGGGCATCAACACTCGCCTTGACGGCGGTGATCCTCGCCAGGATGGTGTCAATATCCGCTTCTCCAGCTGACCCGAAAATCGTGCTGATCATATTTTTGAATTCGATATCTAAATCGTCCGGCAGCGCCAGTTCCGTCTTTTTTGTTTCGAAATCGAACGCGCTTACATATTGAACGTTCACAGGTTGTGTGATGACTTTTCCATCGATCTCGCTCAATGTATCAGTTATACTCCTGTCTTTTGCGGTGACGTTTAGGGCCGCGGCTATATCATGAACGTCTTTCTCAAAATCCTCATCGGAAAGCATGCTGAGAAGGCCGACATACATTGAATAATCCCCGGTCTTTCCTCCATAGTACACGCTTTTTGTGAAGTTTCCATAATCCCTGTCGGCCTTGTTTATGACATTATTTATCGCCTGCCTGCGTCTATCCGCGTTCTTTATACGGTCTATAGTATTCCCGTTCTCGGCCAATCGCCCTATGTACAGATATAACCTGTATGGGCTTAATCTTTCAAGGTCCGACATGGCCAGAAATTCTACGACGATCTTGCGCCCTACCGGCCCTATGTCGCCGTGAAATCTGAGAGTAGCGCCGAGATTTGGCATAACCGTATCCAAAACTGAATATGCGCCTCTTTTTATATCATCATCTGTATCTGTAGTGGCTTCTACAAGCGCCTGCAGAGCATCGGTAGACCTTTTCGCTATCGTGCCCAATATATAGTTGGCATATTCTTGAGCCTTTTGATGGCCCGCGCCGGCAAAGGTCAGATCTACCCTGAGAAGTTCCGGGATAGCCGCCACGAGATCTGCGGATATCTCGCCCTTATTTTCTACTGCGTCGATAAACGCCTGTATGCCGACCTTATCTACCACAGGCCTTATTCTCGTAAAATAAATAGCCACTGCTGTTAAGTTGTGGGATCTGCTTAGGATAAGCATCTTGTCAAGACCGTACCGCGACATGGTATTTTCATTAATCGTTCTTATTATAGACTCGTTAAATTGGGCCTCTGGCTTCAATCTATCGCTTTCATTATTTGCTGCCACGAGGTCTTCGAAGAATACCCTTGCACCGTTAAGCATGCTATCCTCTGTGATAACCTTGCCGATGTTGAGGGTAGGTTCGAAGATATTAATGCGACGAGGGCTGCTCATATTCTGAAGCTGCTCATCATTTAATACGGCTACCGCAGTACATAAATATTCCATCCCGTATAATTCGACATATCTTGCATTTTTTTCCAGAAAATCACAGATCTTCTCAGATTGATTTGAACCGAAAAGAACGCGGCCGGAGCGCAGCACCTGCCCTAAAACAGCTATACCGTTAGTCCCATAACGATTGATAAATTCTCTATGGCGGGCAAGCCAGCTGAAGGTGTCATTAATACCAAAATTGGCCGCATTTATGATAAATATGTTGTTATTGCGCTCGGCCGATCTTATTAAATTTTCTATATCCTGTCTGCTTCTTATCGAACCTTCCAATGCGGCAAACGTCTCACAGGCTATTTTCATATTTCCGCCGGATAATCTTGTGGCTGTTTTTAACTGCTCCGCCGTTATCAGGTCTTTTTCGATAAGCCCGCGGATGCGATCAAGGTCTGCAAATAGAGCGCTTAATTCATCGGTAAAACGAGATATCCTATTCTCGATGGCCTGGAGTTCTGCGCGTTCTTTTGCCGATCTTATCTCTTCCGGTGTCATTGCAGGGCCGTACATAAAATTGTCCGGTATCATTATCCCTAACTTGGGTAAACTGGCTTCTATGATAGCCGTAATATATAGCGTCCCTGCCCTCGATTTATTAAAATCGATAAGGTCCGACAACGTGTCAGCACCCCATCGCATGGCTGCTTCACCAGAAAAAGATCTTTCTATGATGGCTTTTCGCAATTCCGCATCACCGATCGGTCGCGGAACGCTTCCCCATAATTCTCTTATCATGGCCTCATGAGGTGTCGGTGTGGCCGTCTTTTCTTCCGACGTTGCCCGGTTGAGATACCTGAATAAGAGCGCTGCTGCGAGCGCGCCGGCGATCCCGACAACGAGCGCCGCGGCGATGCCTGCGGCGTGGAAAGTCGCTGCCGCTGCCGTCAGCACCGCTACGCCTGAGATCACCTCAAGGCGACCGAACCCGGCCTGCGGCGCGGGCGGTGTCTTCTTCACAAAAAATACTGTCTCTACGGGTAACCCTTCAAATTTCGCTTGCTCATATCCGCCGCGGCCGCTAAACATCTCATCATACGCTGCCTTAACGTATCTGTCGGCGGTTCCTTCCGGGGACGTGACTGAAATGATCCCGCCCGGCTTTACCATTGAACCCAGATATCCGAATGCCGCTTGCGCACTTTGCATATCACCCGGCATCAGATACTGCAGGATATTGTGGACCAATAGCGCATCGAGAGGCGGCACCTCTGCCTGCGGATCGTCCAAAAGATCGACTTCATAAAACTTCATGATATCGTTCAGGGCCTGGGTGCGCCTTGACCCTGTTCCCGTATCTTCAAAATACCTGTCCCGTTCGGTCTCTGAGATATTGCCGAGAGCGATCTGTCGCGCGATCGAATCTGCCGGATACCTTATTCCATTATCTCTAAGCTTATCGAGCATGGGGGACGGCCTGCTCATGATATGGACTGCAAGCTTCACAGAATCCCCGGGAAGACGCCGGTCCTCAAGCATACTTCTTATCTTTCTATCAAGGGCGATCGCCACGGATACGGGTTCCTGGCCATATCCTGCCCCCACGATCCCTATATTGATAACCTGCGGCTCTTTCGTCCTCTCATATCTTTGTATGGCCCTGTCTATTATTATGGGCAACAGGGCCTCAGACATAAGAAGGAGCGGTTCTATGCGCGTCAAAAACTGTGTAAATGCATGCTCCCCCTGCATCCTCATCCTTCCCGCGCCCAACGGTTTTTGGGTTTTTTCGAGCTCTCTCATCACCGCCGGATTCAGCTGATCCGGTACCGGGAGCATGCCGGTGAGGACCGCCGGTAATGACTCTTTTATCCTGATATTCTTCTCGCCTGAAAGGATCTTGAAGTACGGGCACTCATACTCGTCGCCGGATCTGAAGTTCGGCATGATCGATACGTAGGCGATATCGTTCTTCTTGAATAGTTCTGCGAGGTTCTCGGAATGGAACCCACCGGTCACGAGGATCGCGGCCCCTGGTTTTCGGGTTACTATACCCGATACCCTATACCCTATACCCCCTAACTTAATATTCCGTATGAACGCCTCATCGCGCTTGAATGAATACTCGTAGAACTTCGCCATCTCCCGCCTATAGTTGTCGAGGTGGGCTATATCGTTGTCGAGCTTTGCCGTGATACCGCGCGCAGGCGCTTCCCGCTCGATGAACACGGCGTAGTTACGCATATCGAACGACGCCTCGTTCTTCTTGTAGTAACGGTAATCGTCCCTGGTAAGCGAGATGTCGAATATGTTCTTCGATAACGCCAGGTTCTTCGAAAGACGGCTTAAGGTCCTCTCTTCCTCGTTCCGATATAGGCCTTCCAGAAGCTTCGCTTCCAGGGCATCTATCTCTTCCATGACGCTCGGCTTATCGACCGCTTCGTACATAGAGATATAGATAATATACCTGCGGAGTTCGGGGAAGCCGTCCATGTCCAAGCCGGCGACTTTCGCCTTACCTGTGAGGTACGCGTAAAATTCCTTTTGCGATATCCTCTCCGCCTTGAATTCAACCGTCTTCACCACAAGTTCCTCGAGAGCGCTTTTCGAAAGCCGTTTCCCGAGCGCATCTATCATAACGTCGCGTTCGATATTCGCTCTTTTAAAATCGACCTTCCCCTCCTCGCCGAGCGTCCGGCTTAGGATGTAGATATTTGTAAATTGTTTTACGTTGATGGCCCTCTCTTTTGCTTTCGTTATGAGGTATGACAGGTAATCTTTGAATTCCGAATTGTGCGCCTTGTATGAGGAATATGCCAGGTCGAACTCGAGAAGCTCTTTCGAATATATCTTCGGTTTTAAGTTGTTGATGATGTGGTTGAGCGATTTAATATGCTTCTCGATCTCGGCCTTGCGGACGGCTGAACTCCTGTAGACATTGAGGTTATCGACATAGAGCCGGGCATCCTCTACCCCCCAAAGCGCTATCTTCTCCGGGTTGTTGATGGCGAAGTACTCTGCGCCGTTCACCAAACCCTCTTTCACGAAATGGTCGGTCGCCTTTTCGCGGATATCTTTGTCGCGTATATCCGTAAACGGGGACAGGTCGTAACCCATCGCCCCACCCTCGAGATTTACGGTATCTACGCCGTATTCTCTATTCAGATACTCTATTATCTCTTTTATCTTGTGCTGGGCATAATAGTTGCAGTGGGCGTCTTGGATGTGGATTATAGTATTGGGTATAGGGTATAGGGTATAGGGTTTAGGGGACCAGGAGTCGCGGATAGAACCGAGATACTGGGGTAATGAAAATGTCGAAGCGTCCAGTTCCTTCACAACGCCCGGGCCGCCGGCTCTATCAGGGCCGACGCTAGTAAGCTCTGTAGGCGTTCCGGCAGCCCAGGCCAGATCGTATGCTACAATATTAAGTAAAAACGCCCACAGGGTGACAATGGCGATCGTCACCCTGAATGGGCGTCTATTCAAGATCACATTAGGAGTACTACCAGATCTAGCGTCTGACATATCCAATAGTTTCCTTCGCTCTTTGTAAATACATAAAACAACGGATGAAAAAAATTTACCTGCCCGGATCTGCTTAACATACAGGCAAGTAATGTGCACTCTAGCGTCTTATATCATAAGTTTACCTGCTTATTATGATATAGACAAGAGGTAATATCTTGCTTTTTTATGTATTAACTATTATTAAGAGGGAATTTTGAGATATAACTATATTATAAGGCGAGGGCATTTAAGTGGTGGGGGATATACCCTCTCCCTATGAACTTATCTCTCTTTTGTGGCCCGCCTTCGCAATCAACTGTCAAACGAATCGGTGCTTCGGCGGGCTCATCCGCCGAAGCCTTCTGTCGTCTGCCTGTTGTCGACGAAGGCGGATGGTGGACGCGACAGGGGTCGAACCTGTGACCTCTTCCATGTCAAGGAAGCACTCTAACCAACTGAGCTACGCGTCCACATGATGCCAAGTTACTGAAGAATTGGAGGCGGCTTCCGGATTTGAACCGGAGCATAAAGGTTTTGCAGACCTTTGCCTTACCACTTGGCTAAGCCGCCTCGTACGTTAAAATCTTCTACCCGCCCACTCTACGGAACCGTCCACCCTGAGGATATTCTTCCCTTTCCTGCCGTGGTTACCGGCGGCGTCCTCGACGATCGGCGTCTTGAGAAGCGACGATTCCGTCAGGCCGGGGGCGTACGAATAGTCGGGCTTTTCGGGTGTGCCGAAAGAGCCGCTCGCCGCGCAGTCGAATACCTTCTGGTCCCCGACGTAATCCGGGTAGAGCGCCCCGAGATCCGGCGGGAACGCATCTTCGTGTTCGGAGGCGTACGTATGCAGCGCGATGCTGAGGCGCCTCAGATTATTTTCGCATTGTATCGCGCTGGCCCGGTCTTTGACCATGCGCACAAACGGTCCCAATATCGAGATGATCGCAAGGAATACCGCGACGACGACTACCACCTCTATTATAGTGAAACCCCGCGAACTTTTCATCATCCTCATAATTTGCCACTATACGTGCGGTCAAGAACCTTGTCAAGAATAATTTTGGCGAGTTCGCGCTTCGATCTCCCGCGCGCAGAGGTCCGGCCTCCCCGCCTGTCGATGATCGCTATATCCGTCTTCCCGGGACCGAAAGCCGTGCCGCCCTTTGAACACCTGTTCGCGACTATAAGGTCGAGATTCTTCTCTCTTAATTTCTTCAGGGCATTTGTATACATATGCTCGGTCTCCAGGGCAAACCCTACCAGCACCTTATTCCCTTTTTTACGGCCGAGCCCTGCAAGTATGTCCGGGTTCTCGGCCATCTCTAGCACGATCTTCCTGCCGGTGGCCCTCTTCATCTTTCTCGACCGGCTCGACAGCGGCCTCCAATCGGATACGGCCGCCGCCATTATCACGCAGTCGGCCTTTTTGAACTCCCCCGAGAGCGCAGAACGCATCTCCGTCGCGCTCTCGACCATGATCCGCCTGACGCCTGCCGGCCTCTTGAGGCATGCAGGCCCGCTCACGAGCGTTACGCGATGGCCCCTGCGGCGCGCCTCCCCGGCGATCTCGTACCCGAACGTCCCCGTCGAGTAGTTGGATATGAAACGGACCGGGTCTATCTTCTCCCGGGTCGGTCCGGCCGTCACCACTATATATTTGGGTCTTTTGCTGGATGCGGGGTTCACCGTAGAAACCGTTTCGCTTCCCTTACGATCTCTTTTGTATCGGCGATGTGGCCTATATCTTCGTGCCCGCAGGCGAGGCGCCCTTTGATCGGCCCTACGAAGTTGTAACCGAAGGATTTGAGCCGCTCTATATTTTCCCGGACGGCTTTATGCTTATACATCTTCTCGTTCATGGCAGGGGCTATCAGGACGGGTGCCTTCGTAGCCAGTACGGTGCACGTGATGATGTCGTCGCATATCCCGTGGGCCATCTTGCCCAGTATATTTGCGCTCGCCGGAGCTATGATGACAAGGTCTGCCTTATCCGCCAGGGACGTATGTACGGGGTTCCATTCATCGGGCAGCTCGAACATATCGGATATGACCTTATTGCCGGATAGCGTCTGGAGCGTAAGCGGAGCTATGAACTCTTTCGCCTCCCGCGTAAGGAGGACGGTGACGTCGACGGCATCCCTTCTCAACATGGTGATGATCTCGCATGCCCTGTAAGCGGCTATGCCCCCCGTTACCCCCAGGATCACCGACTTCGGACGTGCGGTCATTTCTCCTCTTTGATCTTGAACGAGATCTTCCCTTCGAGTATCTCTTTCAGGGCGATCGCCCCCGGCTTCATGTCCGGTGTCGCGTCGACGAGCTTGCCCGCCCCTTCGTTAAGCTCCACCGCCCGGCGGGATGCCATTATCACCAGCTTATAGGTACTGCCTGCCTTGTCGTATAACTTATCTATGGGTGCTGCCTGCATGATCTCTCCTGTCTCTTTTTGATCTCTCTTTTGATTATATTTTTTAACTTGCGGTATGCCGTGTGCAATTCATCGTTAACGACCCTGTAATCGTATCTATCTTTACACGCCATCTCCTTCCTTGCCAGCCGCAACCTCACTGCCATCGTCTCTTCGCCGTCCGACATCCTTTCGCGGAGACGCTTCTTCAGGATCCTCATCGAAGGCGGGAGGATGAATATCATGACGCTGTTCTTCGGGTACGCGCCCCTCACCTTCATCGCGCCCTTTACGTCGATACTTAAAACGACCGACTTCCCTTTGTCGAGAGCGTCTTTTATAAATTTTTTCGGGGTGCCGTACAGGTTACCGAAATTCTCCTCGTGCTCGAGAAAGCCCCCGTGCCTTATCAGTTCCTTGAATTTTCCGTTCTTTATGAAGTGGTAATCTGCGCCGTTCTTCTCACCCGGCCTCGGGGGCCTGGTCGTGACCGATACCGACGGCACGAGGTCGAGGCCGTCGGCCAGGAGCTTTTTGCACAGGGTCGTCTTTCCCGAGCCGGATGGCGCGGAGATTATGAATAACGTGCCTTTTGCATGAGAGCTCACCGTCTACTCTACGTTCTTTGCCTGTTCCCTGATCTTTTCTATCTCGCCCTTTATCTCGATGACGTTCTTCGATATTTTGAAGTCGCCCGCCTTGGAACCGATGGTATTGATCTCCCTGTGGAGTTCCTGCGCTATGAAATCGAGCTTCTTCCCTACGTCGCCGCTCCCGGATATCGTCTTCTTAAAATTCACCAGGTGGCTCTTGAGCCGCGTGATCTCTTCGGATATATCGCTGTTCTTCGCGAATATGGCGACCTCCATCTCGAGCCGGCCCCTGTCTATATCGCGCCCGCCGGTGATGTCCTTCACGCGCTCCGCGAATCTTTTACGGTACTCGTCCAGACCGGTGTGCGCTCTCGACTTTATGACGGTCAGCATCTTTTCTATCTTCCCGGCCCTGGCATTGAGATCGTTATAAATAGACCTGCCCTCTTTTTCCCTGTCGGCGGTGAGCCGCGCGATCGCCTTATCGAGCGCCTTCTTTATCTTCGGCCAGAGTTCGCCGAGGCCTTTTTCGCGCACTTCATAATTTATGACCCCGGGGAGCGCGGCCAGATCCTTTATGGTGATATCGTCTTTCAGCCCGAGATGCTTTTTAAGGCGCTTCAGCTCGTCGTAATAATTTTTAACGATACTTTTATTGATGCTTATACGTTCTTCCTTGGCCAGCGCGCCGTCATATATGAGGTTGATATATATCTTCCCGCGCGCCACGCTCTTCTGCATCACCTCTTTTATCTTGTCCTCGAACGTGGAGATATTATTGGGCAGCTTTAACGTGGCGTCAAAAAATTTATGATTGACCGTCTTTATTTCGATGGTGATCTGGCCGTTCTTCACCCTGGCGTCGCCCCGCCCGAACCCTGTCATCGATCGTATCATTTACGCCTCGTAATAACTACGTTAGTCCACGGTCCATAGTCGATGGTCCACAGTAAATGCTTTATACGGTCGACCATGGACAGTCGACTGTGGACCGCTTTTTACGCCCACACTCTCCGCTGGGCCGATGTCTTTACGGTCTTGGTCGGGTAGAGGTCGAGGATGATCTCGTCGGGCTGGAACCACAACTTTATCTCGCGCTCCGATTCCTGGTCATTCGTCGAGGCGTGTATGACGTTTTCGTAGACACCCTTCGTGGTGATCCTGCCGTATGCGCCCCTGATGGAGACGGGATCCGCCTCTTCCGGGTTTGTCGCGCCGCAGATGGTCCTGACCTTCTTTATCGCATCCTCCCCCCAGTATACGAGCGCCATGACCTTCTTCTTATGGTACTCCCCCATGAGATATTTCAGAAGCTCTTCGAAGAACGGCTTATCTTTCAGCGATATATAGTGCTGCTCGGCGAGCTCGCGCGATACTTTGACTATCTTGGCAGCCACGATATCGAGCTTCGTCTCGGATAACCTGGTCAGGACATTGCCGGTGAGCGATTTCTTAAGACCGTCCGGTTTTATCAATACAAGCGTCTGTTGGTCCATTTACCCTCCCCCGTGGAATGCGGAATGCTTATTTAACTATAAAACCCTCTCTCTGTCAACCGATTAGTTGGCGCCCGGTTTCTGGGCAAAGATATCGACGAGGCGGTTAAGGTCCTCGTAAGAATAGTATTCGATCTGTATCCTCCCGCGCTTCTTCCCGTGGAATATCTTCACCCTGGTCCCCAGCGCCTGCTGAAGGCGCGATTCGATCTCCCCTATGTGGGGGTCCTTGAGCGCCTGTCTCCTCTTGGTGCCGGAGACCCTTTTGGATACCAGTTGTTCCGTCTCCCGTACCGAGAGGGCTTTCTTTATTATGAGCGTGGCGACACGCAGCTGCTCGCTCTCCGTCGGGAGGGCAAGGAGCGCCTTCGCATGTCCTGCCGTCAGGATATTCTTGGAGATGTACTCCTGTATCTTTTTCGGGAGGGCGAGAAGGCGAAGCGTATTTGCAATGGTAGAACGGTCCTTGCCGAGGACCTTTGCTATCTTCTCCTGGGTGAAATTAAAATCGGTCGCGAACCGCTGGAATGCGTTGGCCTCCTCCATCGGGTTCAGCCCTTCCCGCTGTATGTTCTCGATGAGCGCCATTTCTAGCATGTCGATCTCCCCCACCTCCCTGACTATGGCGGGGATGTTGGCGATCCCGAGATTCTTTACGGCCCGCAGCCTCCGCTCTCCGGCGATCAACTCATAGCCGTTATCGACACGCCGGACCAATACCGGCTGCACCACTCCCTTCTCCCGTATGGAGCTCACCAGTTCATTCAGCCTCTCCTGGTTGAACTCAAGGCGCGGTTGATATTTACTGGTCCTTATCTGTGAGATCGGGATGTTCATCACCTGTTCCTGGGGACCCGGACCTGCCGCTTCCCTTTGTGGGATGAGTGCGCTCAACCCTTTACCTAAAGCTCGGCTTTGAGTCATTTAACTTCTCCTTCCTCAACTTTTTGTAAGTTACTATCAATACTATCGTTATGTAAATTTGTCTGGCTAGTAACAGAGCCGTCTTTCTTTACTCCTAAAAATTCATTTGTGAAATCCTGGTACTTCTGAGCGCCGATCGAATTTTTATCATATAGGGCGATCGGTTTCCCAAAACCGGGCGCTTCTGTTAAACGTATATTCCTGGGTATCACAGTGTTATATACTTTCTCTTTAAAAAAGTTCCTTACTTCATTTATAACTTCATTGGTAAGCTTAGTCCTGAAATCTGCCATCGTAAGAAGAACGCCTTCTATGAGCAGCGAAGGATTCAGGTTTTCTCTTACCAGATTTATAGTATTAGAGAGTTGACTCAGCCCTTCAAGTGCATAATATTCGCATTGTATCGGTATAAGTACGGAATATGCTGATGATAAAGCATTTATGGTCAATAAACCGAGCGATGGCGGACAGTCTATCAATATGAAATCGTAATCCTGGCTTATTGCGGCAAGAGCCTTTTTGAGCCGATACTCTCTACCCATAATGCCAACCAACTCAACCTCTGCGCCTGTAAGATTCAAATTTGACGGTATGATGGAAAGGTTATCTATGCCGGTCTTTAAAATGACCGATTTTGGGTCGGATTCGTCCACCAGGAGGTCGTAGACGCTCGTCTTTATAGTATGCTTGTCTATTCCTAAACCGCTTGTAGCGTTGCCCTGTGGGTCTATATCGATGAGCAGTATCTTTATACCTGATAAGGCAAGGCAAGTGGCGAGATTTATTGCGGTTGTCGTCTTTCCAACACCGCCTTTTTGATTACATATCGCTATTACTTTAGCCATGTCTATGGAATGTTCCACGGGGAACGTTTTACTAGAAATATACCTGAATAACCGTCTTTTGTCAAGCTTTTGACGATCTTTTATATATTCTTAAATATCGCGTATTGCTCGACAACGGTCAATACCGTATTTATTATCCAGTATAACACGAGCCCGGATGGCATATTATAGAATATGAACCCGAATACGATAGGCATAACTATCAACATCATCCGCTGTTGCTGTTTCTGCTCATCGGTAACGGCGCTGCCCATCTGCTTTGTAGACATATTCTGTTGAAGTACCATGGCTCCGACCATCAGGAGCGGCAGAATATTTATGCTGTCACCGAATATCGGTAATGTGATCGGGATCTTAACCGCATCCGGCAGAGAGAGATCTCTTATCCATAAGAATGTGCTCCCGCGTAATTCTATAGACCGTATAAGCGCGTTATACAGGGCGATGAATATCGGCATCTGCAGGAGCATCGGCAGACAGCCGCTTAAAGGATTTATCTTATATTTTTTATACAACTCCAGCATCTCTTTATTCAATTTCTGCGGGTTGTCTTTATGCTGTGCCTTCAATTTCTCCATCTGCGGATGGAGGGCCTGCATCTTCTGCATAGATTTAAAACTTTTAAATGTGAGAGGGGATAGTATAAGGTTTAAAAATATGGAGAGGAGGATTATGGATAGACCCCAACTATGTAAAAGGAAATAGAAGAATCGCATCACAGCTATGAGCGCCCTGCTTATCCCGCCGAAAAATCCATAATCTACACTCTCTGCAAATTCGAATCCCACTTCCTTCAGCAGGGATATCTGGCTTGGCCCCGCATAAAGAATGAATTTCTGAGATACAACGGATCCCGATGGGATCTCGATCAAGGGCGATTCTATACCTGTGCTGAATAGACCGTCTTTCGCCTCGCTATAGAACTGGTCTTTCGTCGCGCCGAACGGTTTCATCACGATACAGAAGTACTTATTCTTGATGGCGGTCCAACTCACTATGCCGGGGTTTGTAATACGCCCCTTCTTCGGATGTTTAAAATTTAATATGATGCCGTTCACCTTGGATCTTACTTCAATAAATCTTACATCCTGTGGATCCGGCTCTTTAAGCCCAGAACCACCTATTATTCTGTAACCGAAAGATCTCGAGGAGCCGGATATATTCTTTATTGCTATATCTAACTCTATGATATGCTTAGAGTTATGTAATACATATCTTTTCACAACTTCGATATCGCCTATCCTGGCAGAAGCGATTATATCGTCACCGCTCTTCTCGATATTATATTTTATTGTGTCGAAAGGGAGGGAGCCTGTCGAATCGGAGAAAGAGAATACATACATCTTTGGATTTGTTAGATCAACCAAATCTAACATTTCGGTGGAATGCGGGTTCTTATGCTCTTTCAGGCGTATCTTTTTTATTGAACCGCCGACGTTGCTGAAGGTTAGGATATATTTCCCGGCATCTGCCTCAAGCTCTTCCTCTTCGAAAGCGATATTTGAGGGCGCCTCTAAGGATGGGGGCAGTTCCGCCGCTTCCTTAACAACGGCCCGGACGGGCGCCGTATCTTCCTTCACCACACCCTTTACATCCGGCGCGCGGACAGGAGGTTTCACGAAGAAGTACTGGAATGAGACGATGATCAATATCGATAATGCCACTGCCAGGACAAGCCGTTTTTCCATGATATATTACTCTCTCTTATTTGACAGGATCGTACCCGCCTTGCGAGAACGGGTTGCACCTCAGGATGCGCTTTATGCTCTTCAGGCCGCCGGATAAAAGGCCGTGTTTCTCTATGGCCCCGATGGCGTATTCCGAACAGGATGGGTAAAACCTGCAGCATTGTAACTTCAATGGTGATAGATAGTTACGATATAACTTCAGCATGCAAATGGCTATCTTCTTCACTTCAATATACCCGCCTCTCCGGCAACGCCCAGGAACTTCTTCTCTATATCTTTATAAGCCAATGCGGGGGACGGATCCCTGCGCACCACTATGACTATATCGAACCCTTTTTTAAGCTTCGCCTTGTTCAACCGGTATGCCTCGCGCAAAAGCCGCTTTATCCTGTTCCGTCTTGTCGCCAGTTTTATGCTGCGCGAGCTCACCGAGAAACCGACCCTTATCGTCTCCCCGGCGTTCGGCAGGCGGTACAAAAAGAGGGGGTCCCTCTTGTGGGCCGACCCGTTCTTATAGACCTTCCTGAAATCCCCTGTCTTTAAAAGATGTTCTTCTTTCGGAAAATCTCCGTCGGAGATCATACGGTGAGCTTGTGCCGGCCTTTCTGTCGTCTCCTCTTCAGAACGGCCCTGCCCCAGCGGTCCTTCATCCTCTTCCTGAACCCGTGCTTTCTCTTTCTCCTGAGGTTCGATTTCGCCCTTAGCGTATACTTCATGGTCATCCCTTTCCTGTTTTAAGCTGACGGTCTTCCCCCGAAAGCAAAATTGCGTGTGCTAAATTATATCATAAAGAATAATTGAGTCAATACATTTAATGGCGGGCTCATTTTTCTCTTGCACTACTTTATATAATCTACTATAATAACTGAACGTCGCGGCTGCGATGCTTGTTTGTAACTTGTGGATAACCCCTTTTTCGTGTTGAAAAGTTGTTATTGGGTTGTGGATAACTCAAAGTAAGGTCCTATATTATGGCGATTGACGGCGGAGCCGTATGGGTCAAGGCCCGGGAGATGATCAAAAAGGAGCTCGCTAACGACCGGACGTTCGATATCTGGTTCGGCCCGATACGGTGCTCATCCATAAACGCCGACACGATAACTTTGGAAGTCCCGAATAAGTTCTTCAAGAGCTGGCTTCTCGAGCGGTACATGGATGTGATACGTTCGTGCATAGCAAAGGCCGTCGGCAAAGAGCTCGGCGTAGAATTCGCTCTCAAGGAGATGGGCGACGAAGAGGCCCTGCGGGAAGACCCCGCGCGTAAAAAAGAGCCGAAGAAAGAGAAGCCGTTCTGGCCGTTCGCGCGCCAGAACCCGGACTCGCCGAAAGAGATAGGCCTCAACCCCAAGTATACGTTCGAGAGCTTCGTCGTCGGGTCAAGCAACCGGTTCGCCCATGCCGCGTCGATGGCCGTCTGCGAATCCCCCGCAAAGGCGTACAACCCGCTCTTCATATACGGCGGTGTAGGATTGGGCAAAACGCACCTGATGCACGCCATAGGGCAGAGCGCCGTCCAGAAGTTCCCCAAGACGAAGATCCTCTACATATCGAGCGAGGAGTTCACGAACCAGCTCATAGGCGCCATCCAGAACAGGACCACCCAGAAATTCCGGGAGAAGTACAGGTACGTGGACATCCTTCTGATAGACGATATCCAGTTCATCGCCGGCAAGGAGTCGACGCAGGAAGAGTTCTTCCACACGTTCAACGCCCTTTTCGACGCCCATAAGCAGATCGTCGTCTCCAGCGACCGGCCGCCGAAAGAGATCCAGAACCTCGAGGACCGGCTCGTATCGCGGTTCGAGTGGGGACTCGTCACCGATATACAGCCGCCCGATTTTGAGACGAGGATCGCCATACTGAAAAAGAAGTCCGAAAAAGAGACGATCGCGCTCCCCGACGACGTTTTCTACTTCCTGGGAGAGAAGATAAAGACGAATATCAGGGAACTGGAAGGCGCGCTTATACGCGTAGTCGCTTATTCCAAGCTCATAGGAAGGGATGTCTCCCTGGACCTTGCCAGGGAGGTGCTGAAAGATATGATAGTGGAGGGGGAGAAGAAGATCACCATCGAGCTCATCCAGAAGAAGGTGAGCGAATATTTCGACATAAAACTTTCTGTCATGAAGGCGAAGAACAGGAGTAAGGCGGTCGCTTACCCGCGCCAGATCGCGATGTACCTCACGCGCAAACTGACCGATTACTCTTTACCTGAGATAGGTGAGAACTTCGGGGGCAGGGACCACACGACCGTTATACACGCCTGTGAAAAGATAGAGAACGACCTTAAGTCAAAAGAGGGTTTAAGGGATATAACCGACAAGCTTATTAAAAATATTAAAAGTTGATTGTTGATCATGTTGATAAGTATTTATAATATTGCTCATGCTCCCGGGTTTCAATCCGTTGTTCCTATTGGGGTTGATGACTTACTCACTTATCAACAGACCCTACTGCTAAGTGCTGCTGCTATTTGTTATAAAAGATAAGTAGAACTAACAGGAGACGAAAGATAATGAAATTCAACACAAAAAAAGATATCTTACTTAAAGGCATACAAAGCGTCCAGAACGCTATCAACGCAAAGAGCAGCTCACCTATATTGACCAACATACTCGTTGAAGCAGCCGGCGAAAATATCGTATTTACGGCAACAGATTTCGATATAGGTATAGTATCGGCTATCCAGATAAAACCCGCGATCGAAGGGAACATAACGATCCCCGCGAAGAAATTCGCCGACATCATAAAAGAGCTGCCGGAAAACGAAGATATATCCGTGTCGGTCAAAAAGAACAACATGATCCACATTGAATGCGACAAAAACACCTTTAAGATAATGGGGCTGCCCAAAGACGAGTTCCCGCAACTCCCGGAGTTTAAAAACAAGGACTTCATCATGCTGGAACAGAAGAAGTTAAAAGCGATGCTGGGCATGACGGTATTCGCCATAAGCAGCGACGAGACCAGGTATGTCCTGAACGGCGTACTCTTCGTGATAAAACCGGCATATATACGGCTCGTTGCCACCGACGGGAGACGGCTCGCGATGGTGGAAGAGAAGATGCAGTTCCCGAAGGCGCTGGAGAGAAAGATGATAGTGCCCACAAAGACCGTGAATGAGTTGCTCAGGGTCTTGACGGACGAAGGCGAAGTGAAGATAAGTTTCGGGGATAACCAGACGCTCTTCGAGGTCGGGTCCACCCGCGTCATATCAAGGTTGATAGAAGGTGATTTCCCCAATTATGAACAGGTTGTGCCCAAAGAGACGAAAGAGAAGATAGTCGTCTCCAGGGATAAATTTTTATCGGCGCTGAAGAGGGTGGCGCTCTTCACCAACCCGGAGTCGAAGGCGGTGAAGCTGGACCTCGCGCGCGACAAGATGGTCCTGTTGAAGAGCGCGCCGTATCTTGGGGAGGCGCGCGTAGAGCTCGACGTCGATTATAAAGGGAAGGATATCTCCATAGGGTTCAACCCCGACTATCTCGTGGACATACTGAAGAACGCGGATGTCGGCGAGATACATTTTGAGGTAGCCGATCCCGAGAAGCCGGGCGTCGTTAGGATAGGCACCGAGTATGTATATGTCGTATTACCGATGCAGCTTACGTAAGTGATGCGCCATGGCCGGATCTCCTAAGGGGCCGCTGGACGGCGTACTGGAAAATATAATAGCCGGCCTGAAGAAAGATAAGGCGGTCACGGAGGAGGATATAAGGGCCGCATGGCGCCGGGCGGCCGGCAGGAAGGCCGCCTGCCACACGCGGCCCGTCGCCATACGAAGGGCGGAGCTCGTGGTGAACGTGGACGACTCGGGGTGGCTGTACGAATTGACGCTGAAGAAGAAAGATATACTCAAAAAGCTCTCGGTGAAGCTGAAGAAAAAGAAGATAAGGAACGTGAGGTTCAGGATAGGGGATGTGTAGTATCTTAAAGAAAAGGTAAGGGGATGAAGAAAAAAAAGATAGAGAAGGAAGAGAAGAAAGCGCCCGAAGCGGCAGTGAGGGGCGCCAGCGAGAAAGAGAAAGAAAAGGCGATCGCCACGAAGAGGTACGATGCCACCACCATCCAGGTGCTGGAGGGGGTGGAGGCCGTGCGCAAGCGGCCGGCGATGTATATAGGCGACACGACCCAGAGGGGTCTGCACCACCTTGTCTATGAGGTGGTGGACAACTCTATCGACGAAGCGATGGCCGGCTACGCCACAGCCATAGATGTCGTAGTCCATGTCGACAACTCGGTTACCGTAAAGGACGACGGCCGCGGGATACCGGTCGATACGCACAAGACGCAGGGGAAACCCGCGGTCGAGGTCGTCCTGACGACGCTCCACGCCGGGGGGAAGTTCGACCACCGCGTCTACAAGGTTGCCGGGGGGTTACACGGCGTAGGCGTGAGCGTTGTGAACGCCCTCTCGGAGTGGCTCGAAGTAGAGGTGCGGCGCGACGGCAAGATCTACCACCAGTCGTATGAGAAAGGGAGGACCGCGTCGAAACTTAAGGTCATAGGGACGGCGAAGAGCACCGGTACCGCCGTGACCTTCAAGGCCGACAAGGAGATATTCGGGGATACGATCGTCTACAGTTTCGACACGCTGGCGAACCGTCTCAGGGAACTGGCCTTCCTTAACAGGAATATCAGGATAACGCTGAAGGACGAGCGGGCCAAAGGGAAGGAAGTGGAATTCAAGTTCTCGGGCGGCGTCATTTCGTTCGTGGAGTTCCTGAATAAGAATAAGAGCGTCCTTCATAAAAAGGTCATCTACTTCTCGAAGGAGAAAGACAAGATCATAGGCGAGGTCGCCATACAGTATAATGACGGTTACGGCGACAACATATTCAGTTTCGCGAATAACATAAATACCATAGAAGGCGGTTCGCACCTCACCGGGTTCAAGTCGGCCCTTACGCGGACCATCAACCAGTATTGCAAGAATAAGAACCTTCTGAAGGAGTCGGATGCCGCCATATCGGGCGACGATACGAGGGAGGGGCTCACGGCTGTCATAAGCGTAAAGCTCCCGAACCCGCAGTTCGAGGGCCAGACGAAGACGAAGCTCGGGAACTCCGAAGTGGAGGGTATCATAGAGTCGATCGTCAACGAGGCGCTCGGCAGCTTCTTCGAGGAGAACCCGTCCGTAGCGAACAAGATCATAGAGAAGGCGGTGCTCGCTTCCCGGGCGCGCGAGGCGGCCCGCAAGGCGCGGGAATTGACGCGCAGGAAAGGAGCGCTTGAAGGGGCGGCCCTTCCCGGGAAACTCGCCGACTGCCAGGAGACGGATGCGGCCGTATGCGAGATATACCTGGTCGAGGGAGATTCGGCCGGAGGCAGCGCGAAGCAGGGGCGCGACAGGCGGTTCCAGGCGATATTGCCGCTAAAAGGCAAGATATTGAACGTGGAGAAGGCGCGCTTAGACAAGATACTCTCCAACGAGGAGATACGGACCATAATCACAGCCATAGGGACGGGCGTAGGCGAGGAGTTCGACCTGGCGCGGCTCAGGTATTTCAAGATAATACTGATGTGCGATGCCGATGTCGACGGATCCCACATAAGGACGCTCATACTGACATTCTTATACAGGCAGATGCACGCCCTGATAGAGAAGGAGCATGTATATATCGCCCAACCGCCCCTCTTTAAGATCAAGAGAGGGAAGAGGGAAGAATATATCCAGACAGAGGACGACCTGAACAACCTCCTTCTTGAATTGGGCTCTGAAGGGATGTCCCTTATCAGGGGGAAGGATAAGCGCGTATTTACCGATAAGCAGCTGAAGGCCATATTAGATGCCCTTATTGAGGTGGAGGGACTTTCAAATGCTGTGGAGCGCCGGGGAGTAGAATTCTCAAAATACATCAGTTTTAGGCATAAGAAGACCAAAAAACTGCCTATTTATATGGTAAAAGTGGATCACGAGGATCATTTCCTGTATAACGACAATGAGCTTGCCGACTACGTAAAGAAGGAGGGGCCCGACTCCGCAGAGAAGCCGCGGCTCGACCACATAGAGTTTTATGAGGCGAGGGAGATAGAGAAGGTAATAGACAAGGTCGAGAAGCTTGGCGTGGATATAGAAGATTACGATATGGCGGCCCCGGAGGAGACCCAGAAGAAAGGCACGTCGAAAAAGGAGAAGGATACAAGAAGGCCCCTCTATTCCATAAAGCAGGAGAAGGAGACGAAAAATTTCTATTGTCTGAAAGATATCCTCAGGTATGTCATGGATGTGGGTAAAGAGGGGATGGCCATACAGAGATACAAAGGTCTCGGAGAGATGAACCCGGTTCAGCTCTGGGAGACGACTATGGACCCCGAAAAGAGGACCCTCCTCAAGGTGACGCTTGAGGATGCGGTAGAGGCGGACGCAATGTTCACGGTCCTCATGGGTGAGGCGGTCGAGCCGAGAAGGGAGTTCATCGAGAAGCACGCGCACGAAGTGAAGGTGCTGGACGTATAGTATACGAAAAATGAACGGGTCAACAGTCCACGGTCCACAGTCGACGGCCAAAGTTTTTACTATGGACCATGGACTATCGACTATGGACCAACGGTTCTATAACGAGGAGAAAAATGTACGCACGTAACGAAAAGGTAGTGCCTGTCTACATCGAAGAGGAGATGAAGGACTCTTACATAAATTACGCGATGAGCGTAATAGTGGGGCGCGCGCTCCCCGATGTGAGAGACGGGCTGAAGCCGGTACACCGCAGGATCCTCTATGCGATGAAGGAGCTCTCTCTCGAGCACAGTAAGCCGTACAAGAAGTGCGCGAGGATAGTCGGAGAGGTGCTCGGTAAGTTCCACCCCCACGGCGACGTGGCGGTCTACGATACGCTGGTCAGGATGGCGCAGGACTTCTCGATGCGGTACCCGCTCGTCGACGGGCAGGGCAACTTCGGCTCGATAGACGGGGACTCGGCCGCGGCCATGAGGTACACAGAGGCGCGTCTTGCGAAGATATCCGACCTCATGCTGCTGGATATAGAGAAGAACACGGTAGATTTCACGCCGAATTTCGACGGCTCGCTCCAGGAGCCGTCCGTCCTGCCGGCATGCCTTCCGAACCTGCTGGTGAACGGTTCGAGCGGCATCGCCGTGGGCATGGCGACGAACATCCCGCCGCACAACCTGCGTGAAGTGGCGGACGCGGTCATCTTTGTCATAGACAACCCCGACTGCGAGCCGAAAGACCTCCTGAAGAAGGTCAAGGGACCGGACTTCCCGACGGGCGGCATAATACGCGGCACCGAGGGCATAAAGAACGCATACACGAAAGGGCGGGGGCTCATCCGCATACACGCCAGGGCGTTCATCGAGGAACAGAAGAACGGCAAAGAGGCCATCATCATAAAAGAGATCCCCTACATGGTCAATAAGTCGAACCTGATAGAGTCGATAGCGGACCTCATACAGGCGAAGAAGGTGGAGGGCATAACAGACCTGAGGGACGAGTCGGACAAGGACGGCATGAGGATCGTCATAGAACTCCGGCGCGGCGAGAATGCCAACATAATCCTGAACCAGCTCTATAAGCACACGCAGATGCAGGAGACGTTCGGCGTCATAATGCTCGCCCTTGTGGACGGGAGGCCGCGGGTCCTCAATCTTAAAGAGATGCTCGCGGAATTCATAAAGCACAGGAAAGAGATCGTCGTCCGCAGGACCAGGTTCGACCTCGAAAAGGCCCAGGACAGGGCGCATATACTCGAAGGGTTCAAGATAGCCCTCAAGGACCTCGACAGGGTCATAAAGACGATACGCGCTTCGGAGAACCCCCAGGTCGCCAAAGAGGAGTTGATGAAGAAGTTCGACTTCTCGGACAGGCAGGCCCAGGCGATCCTCGAGATGCAGCTCCAGCGCCTGACGCATCTCGAGCGGGATAAGATAGAAAAGGAGTACCTCGACCTCATAAAGAAGATAGAGCTATTCAAATCGATCCTGGCCAGCGAGAAGAAGGTCCTCGAGATAATAAAGGACGAGATGAAGGTCATGGCCGAGACGTTCGGCGACGACCGGCGCACCGAAGTGACGGCGGAGTTCGAGGAGCTCGAGATAGAGGACCTCATCGCCGAAGAGGACGTCGTCATAACTATAAGCCACGCGGGTTACATCAAGCGCCTCCCGGTGTCGAGTTACAGGAAACAACGGCGCGGGGGCAAGGGCGTGACGGGCGCCGACATGAAGGAGGAGGACTTCGTAGAACATCTGTTCGTCGCCTCCACGCACGATTACCTTCTCTTCTTCACCGATAAAGGTATCGTGCACTGGCTCAAGGTGCACGAGATACCGGAGGCGGGCAGGGCCTCAAAAGGGAAAGCGATCATAAACCTTCTCTCGCTTTCGGCCGGCGAAAAGATAAGCGCTTTCGTCCCGGTGCGTGAGTTCAAGGAGGGCAGGTTCCTGATCATGGCCACGAAGAACGGCGTCATAAAGAAGACGTCCCTCACGGCCTACTCGCATCCCAGAAAAGGCGGGATCATCGGCATAGGGCTTGAGAAGGACGATGAGCTCATAGCGGTCGAGCTGACCGGCAACGAAGAGGACATACTCCTCGCGACGCGCCTTGGCAAGGCCATCAGGTTCAAGGAGTCCCAGGTCAGGGACATGGGCAGGGCCGCCAAGGGGGTAAAGGGCATAACGCTCGGTAAAAAAGATTCCATCATCGCCATGAAGGTCGTCCGGCAGGACCAGACGGCGCTCACCGTCACCCAGCAGGGGTTTGGCAAGAGGACGCACTTTAAAGAGTACCGTATACAATCCCGCGGAGGGAAGGGGATCATAAATATAAAGGTCACCGGGAAGAACGGCGAAGCGGTAGGCCTGGAGGCCGTATCCGACAAGGACGAGCTCATGCTGATAACGGAAAAAGGCATGATAGTGCGCTGCCCCATCAAGGACATACGCACTACGGGGCGCTCGACCCAGGGGGTGCGGCTCATGAAGGTCGAAACCGCCGATAAGGTCTCCTGCATAGCGAAGATAGTGCCGGAGGACGAGGAAGAGGTCGCCGCCTCGGGAGAGAAGGAAACAGCGAAAAGTAAATGACCAATGACAAATTACAAATATCCAATTAATTTGACATTGGTAATTTGAAATTGTTTGAAAGCGTCCCCATCGTCTAGCCTGGTCTAGGACATCAGATTTTCATTCTGATGACCCCGGTTCAAATCCGGGTGGGGACGCCAGTTAAGGAGAAAAACATGAGAACGCCTAAAGGATTGATTTTCGCGATGATTCTCTTTTTCTGCGCGGCATATTTAATGACCGGATGCACCAAATGGAAAGAAGGGACGAAGACCGCGGGGGACCTGGTCGCCTCAGGGGAGGGGTATCTGGGGAAGGGCAAGCTCAACGACGCGATCAAGGAGTTCAAGAAGGCGCTTGTCATGGAGCCGGATAATTTCGATGCCTCTTACGGTCTCGGCGCGGCCTATTATAAGAAGAAAGATTTCCAGAATGCGGAAGAGATGATAAGGAAGGCCATAGATGCCGACCCCAGGGAGCCGGAGGCCCACAATATGCTCGGCCTCATCTTCGAGAAAGAGGGGCTCTTTGAGAACGCCAAGAAGGCGTTCCAACAGGCGCTGCAGCTGAACAAGAATTTCGCCGAAGCCCAGAACAACCTCCTTAACATAGACGCGGCGAAGACGGAGTACAATTTTTACCGCCTCGCGATCGACTTCATCTATCTCTTATCCAAGGAATATTCGAACGGGAACAACGCGTTCCTGAACGGCGCTTCAGCCACCGGCGCGGTGAAGAACGAAGGCGGCGCCACGATACGGTACGACGTGAACTACGAGATATACCTGGCCAAGGAGTATTTCGACAAGTGCTCAAAGCTCCTGGAAGAGCTCGATGACAGGACGGCCATCAAACCGCCTCTCGAGATGATAGATATCTTCTCGACCGCCATACAGCAGCGGCAGGAAGCGATCGACCTGCAGGTCCAGGGGTATTCCATGAGCGGGAGCTATGCCGGCGAGTTCGAAAGGGCCCAGGCGAAGATCAGGATAGCGGATACCTACTATGTGGACGCCATGAAGAAGCTCGAAGAGCGGATGCGCGGCAACGCCGCCCTCTTTTCCGACAAGGACTTCAGCGCCGTACAGTACCTGATAGGGTACTATTCATCCCCCGATAAGACAGAAAAGGTGAAGGTCGTAGAATGACACGCTGTCTCATAACCGGTATCACGGGATTTGCCGGGAGCCACCTGGCCGAGTTCCTGCTCGGCAGGAAGGACGTGCAGATATTCGGCATAAAGAGGTGGCGTTCAAAGATGGACAATATCGAGTTCCTCAAGGACAGGGTCACCATCAAAGAATGCGATGTCAAAGATTTTTCCAGCGTGCGCGAGATCATAGGCGAGATAAGACCAAATATGATATTCCACCTGGCGGCCCAGAGCTTCGTCCCGACTTCCTGGAACGCGCCGAGCGAGACGATAGACACCAATATAATAGGGGAGCTTAATATATTTGAGGCGGTGCGGCAACTGAAGATAGACCCGCTCATCCAGATAGCCGGGTCGAGCGAAGAGTACGGTGAGGTCAGGAAAGAAGAGATACCCATAAACGAAAAGACGCTTCTCCACCCGCTTTCCCCGTATGCCGTCTCCAAGGTCGGCCAGGACCTTCTCGGGTACCAGTACCATAAGAGTTACGGCCTGAAGATAGTGCGGACACGCGCCTTTAACCATACCGGGCCCAGGCGCGGAGAGGTCTTCGTCTCCTCCAATTTTGCGTATCAGATAGCGAAGATAGAGGCGGGCCTGCAAAGGCCGGAGATCAGCGTCGGGAACCTTTCGGCCGTAAGGGATTTCAGCGATGTCCGCGATATAGTGCGCGGGTACTGGCTTGCTCTTGAAAAGGGGGAGCCGGGCGAAGTATATAACATATGCTCAGGCAGGGGGTATACCATACAGCAGGTGCTGGGTATACTGAAGAGGTTTTCCAAAAAGGGCTTCTCCGTAAAGAGAGACCCCGACAGGATGCGTCCGAGCGACGTCCCTATCCTCGTGGGTGACAACACCAAGTTCGTGAAGAGGACCGGGTGGCGCCCGGAGATACCGTTCGAAAAGACGCTAGAGGATATCCTGAATTACTGGCGCACTCAGATCAATAAGAAGGCGGCCGCCAGGGCCGCATAGGCATATACAGGCAGGAGGAGGCGCGAGATCATGTGCGGGATAGTGGGGTACGTAGGAGAGAGAAAGGCCCAGGACGTGTTGATGAAAGGGTTGTCCCGCCTTGAATACAGGGGGTACGACTCGGCCGGCGTCGCCATCTTTAAGGACGGCGATATCTACGTCAATAAAAAGCAGGGGAAATTGAGGGTCCTGGCAGAGGACCTCACCGCCCGGCCCATAGGCGGGACTTTCGGGATCGGCCACACCCGCTGGGCGACGCACGGTATACCTAATGAGACGAATGCCCACCCCCATCTCGACTGCAAAGGAAATATCGCGGTCGTCCACAACGGCATCATAGAAAATTACATGGAGCTCAAGAAGTCGCTCCTGAGAGAAGGGCATAAATTCACCTCGGATACCGACACCGAGGTCATATCGCACCTCATCGAAAAGTTCTATAAAGGGGACCTTGAAGAAACGGTGAGGAAGGTCGTGAAGATACTCACCGGTTCGTACGCCGTCGCCGTCATCCACAAGGGCGAGCCCGGGAGGCTGGTAGGGGCCCGCCGCGACTCCCCCCTTATCGTAGGCGTAGGCCAAAACGAGAATTTCCTCGCAAGCGACCCGACGGCCCTTCTCGATTATACGAAAGATGTCATATATCTGGAAAATCATCAGATAGCTATCGCTACGAAGGAAAAGGTCATCGTAAAGGACTCGGCAGGCAACGTTGTTTATAAAAAGCCCTCAAAGGTCACATGGGACATCAGCCAGGCGGAGAAGGCGGGTTACCGCCATTTCATGCTGAAGGAGATATTCGAACAGGGCGATATTCTCGAAAAGATCATAGGGGAACGCGTTAAAAAAGATGAGGTCTCATTTGACGAGCTCAAAATAAAAGAATGGGACCTGAAGCGCCTGAAGAGCATCGCCATAGTCGCCTGCGGCACCGCCTATCATGCCGGCCTGACGGGCAAATATATGCTCGAAGAGTGCCTGGGGATACCGTGCATGGTCGATACCTCGAGCGAATTCCGGTACAAATATCCTGTGGTCGACAAGGATACGCTCGTCATCATAATATCGCAGTCGGGCGAGACGGCCGATACCCTTGCGGCCCAGAGGAGGGCCAGGGAAAGAGGCGCGAAGACTCTTGCTATATGCAATGTGGTGGGGAGCTCGATCGCGCGCGAATCGGACGGGGTCATATACACGCACGCCGGGCCGGAGATAGCGGTCGCATCCACAAAGGCGTATACGGCGCAGCTGGCCATCCTGTATCTCGTCACTCTCTATCTGGCACGGCTGCGGAAGACGATCCCCCCTTCAAGGCACAAGTCCCTGCTCAGGGAGTTCAGGAAAGCGCCCGGTCTCATGGAAGAGATACTCCTCGAGTATAAGTCGGATTATCATACGATCGCGGCTTATGCGGAAGAATTCAAGCGGTATTATATAGAGAAACAGAATAAGTCATGTTTCCTGTACCTGGCGAGGAACATAAACTATCCAAACGCGCTCGAAGGGGCGCTGAAACTGAAAGAGATATCCTATATAAGCGCCGAGGGTTACCCCGCCGGAGAGATGAAGCACGGCCCGATAGCGCTCATAGATGAAAACCCATGGGTCGTCTGTATCGCGGTCCGGTCGAAGACCTATGATAAGATGCTCTCCAACATACAGGAGATAAAGGCGCGCGGCGGGATAGTCATAGCCATAGCTACGGAGGGGGACAAAGAGATACTCCATCACAAGATAAATTACCTGATAGAGGTCCCCAGGATAGATGAGCTCTTCTCCCCGCTTCTCGTGGTCATACCTTTGCAGCTTCTGGCGTATTACGTCGCCAAAGAGTTCGGATACGATATCGACCAGCCCCGGAACCTGGCGAAATCGGTGACGGTTGAATGATAGTCGGGAGTTAGGAGTATGGGGTTGGGAGAAGAATTCCCAACACTCCAAGCTCCTAACCCCAAACCCCTAACTAACTATGCCCGGTACGTTATACATCGTCGCTACTCCTATCGGTAATCTCGGGGATATCACGCTCCGGGCGATCGAGACGTTGAAGTCGGTCTACATGATAGCCGCCGAAGACACCCGCCACACCAGGATATTGCTGGAGAGGTACCAGATAAAGACCCCCACCACGAGCTACTTCGAATACAATAAGGTGCGGAAGGCCGACTATATCATAGGGTTATTGAAAGAGGGGAAGTCCGTCGCCCTCGTCTCTGATGCCGGCACGCCCGGCATTTCGGACCCCGGTTACAGCATAATACGACTGGCTATAGGGGAGAATATCCCGGTCGTGCCCATACCCGGCCCTTCAGGCCTTGTGGCGGCCCTTACGATATCGGGTAAACCGACCAACGCGTTCACGTTCGAAGGGTTCCTGTCAAATAAACCCATAAAGAGGAAGAACCAGCTGGCCAGATTACAGAGCGAAGGGAGGACCGTCATCCTCTACGAGTCGCCGCACAGGATCGCCAGGCTCCTGGCCGATATACTCGAGGTCTACGGCGATGTCGAGATAGTGCTGGCCAGGGAGTTGACCAAGAAATTCGAAGAACTTATCAGGGGTAAAGTGAGCGCCGCAATAGAACACTTTGGGTCAAAAGAGCCAAAGGGAGAGTTCGTGGTCATCATCTGACATGCCTTCATGAGCCCGCGCGCAGGGAAAAAGTAGTTGACAATGCCCGTATGTTATGGTAGCATAATATTGTTTTCAGGCGAAATAGGCCCTTTTAAATCCGGTCCTGAGAGGCCGGGAAAGGAGCAAAAAGATGGAAATATATGACCCACCTGTCGAAGAGAGAGGCGGGTTTTTTTATGCCTATGGGGTGGATAGATGACGCTTAAAGAGAAGTCGAAGATACTGGACAAGGGTTCTATGGCGAAGACGCTTGAAAGGGTCGCCCACGAGATAGTGGAGAAGGCCAGGCCGCTGGAAGATGTCGCCATAGTGGGGATCAAGAACCGCGGGGCGCACCTTGCCGTACGGCTTGCCGATAGCATAAAGGCGATCACCGGGAAGAGGCCCCCGGTAGGGGCCCTCGACATCACGCTCTACAGGGATGACCTCACCCAGGCCTCGGAGCAGCCGGTCGTGCATGCCACGGAGATACCGTTCGACATCGAAGGGAAGCGGCTGATACTGGTGGACGACGTCCTCTATACGGGCAGGACGGTCCGGTGCGCGCTCGATGCCCTCATAGATTTCGGGAGGCCCGGGCAGATACAGCTCGCCGTCCTGATCGACAGGGGCCACCGGGAGCTCCCGATACGGGCGGACTATGTGGGCAAGAACGTGCCCACGTCGCCCAAAGAAGTCGTCGAGGTCCGGTTGTCGGAGACGGACGGGATCGATGAGGCGGTCGTATGCGAGAAGGTATAATGGAAAAAAAGATGGTCTGGACAAGGAAGGACCTCCTGGGGCTCGAAGAGCTGTCGAGGGAAGAGATAGAGCATATACTTTATACCGCCGGGAGCTTCAAGGAGGTCACGACGCGCCAGATAAAGAAGGTGCCGGCGCTACGCGGCAAGACCGTCGTCAACCTCTTCTATGAACCGTCGACTAGGACGCGCACAAGTTTCGAGCTCGCCGCAAAGCGGCTTTCGGCCGACGTCATAAATATAGAGGTGGAATCGTCGAGCGTGAGGAAGGGCGAGACGCTCATAGACACGGGCAGGAATATAGAAGCCCTAAGGATAGATATAATAGTGGTCAGGCATAACTGTTCCGGCGCCCCCAACATCCTCTCGCGCGCGGTGAAGTCGAGCGTGGTGAACGCCGGCGACGGATGGCACGAGCATCCTACCCAGGCGCTTCTCGATATGTTCACCCTGAAGTCGAAACTGGGCAGGATCGAAGGCCTCAACGTGAGCATAGTGGGCGACATCTCCCACTCCCGGGTCGCCAGGTCAAATATATGGGGTCTGACGAAACTGGGCGCCCGCGTCACCGTATGCGCCCCGGAGATGCTCATACCGCCCGGCATAGATAAGATGGGGGTGCGGGTGACGCACGATATAGACGACGCGCTCAAATGCGCCGATGCCGTCAACGTCCTCAGGATGCAGTTCGAGCGGGATGAAGCGCTCGCCTTCCCGTCGAAGCTGGAATATTTCAAACAGTACGGCCTCACCGTAGAGAGGCTCAAAAAGTGCAAGAAGGATATCGTCGTCATGCACCCCGGCCCCATAAACCGCGGGGTAGAGATGTCGAGCGAGGTGGCCGACGGGGCCAATTCCGTGATACTGGAACAGGTCACGAACGGCATAGCGGTGAGGATGGCGGTCCTTTACCTTGTCGCTACGGCAAAAGAGGTATCATGAAATATCTGATAAAGAGCGGCCGGGTCATCGACCCTAAGAATAAGATAGACGCCGTTTCTGATATAGTCATCTCCGGCGGAAAGATCGAAGCCGTCGGGAAGGGTTTGAAAATAAACGGGGGCGAGGTCATAGACGCCTCCGGCAGGATAGTAGCACCCGGGTTTGTCGACATGCACGTACACCTGAGGGAGCCCGGCAGGGAGGACGAGGAGACGATCCTGACGGGGACCCGCGCAGCCCTGCGCGGCGGTTTTACGGCCGTCGCATGCATGCCCAATACCGACCCGGCCATAGACAGCCCTGAAGCGGTGAAGGAGCTCTCGGCTGCCATAAAGAGAGACGCCATGGCAAGGGTCGTTATGGTCGGCGCGATAACCTTAAAGAGGGCGGGGAAGGAATTAGCCGATATAGGCGGCATGAAGAAAGAAGGGATAGTTGCGATATCGGACGACGGCTCGTCCGTCGATGACGGGGCCCTCATGCTGGAAGCGCTAAAGGACGCCGGCAAGAACTCGGTCCTTGTGATAGTGCACTGCGAAGACAGGAAGATATCGGGCAAAGGTGTCGTGAACGAAGGTTTCATATCTACGAAGATGGGGCTTAAGGGGATACCGCGCAGGGCCGAATACGAGAGGGTGAAGAGGGACCTCGAACTGGCCGGCAGGGCATCGTCCCCACTGCATATAGCCCACGTCAGCTGTAAGGAGTCCGTAGAGCTTATAAGGAAGGCGAAGAAGGAGGGCCTGAAGGTGAGCGCAGAGACGGCCCCGCATTATTTTGCGCTGACAGACGGGTGCTGCGTCACGTATGATACCAATACGAAGATGAACCCTCCCTTAAGGACCGGAGACGATGTCGAGGCGGTGAAGAGAGGCCTGGGCGACGGCACGATCGACGTGATCGCGACGGACCATGCCCCTCACACGGATAGCGAGAAGGACGTCGAGTTCGACTTCGCGCCGTTCGGCATAATCGGCCTTGAGACCGCTCTCAGCATTTCTGTGATGGAGCTTGTGGATAAAGGCATCATCTCGTGGCCGGGGCTTATCGAGAAGATGTCGCTCAACCCGGCGAAGCTTCTCGGCCTTACGGCAGGGACGCTGGAAAAGGGAAGCCCGGCAGATGTGGTAGTGATCGACCCCGCCGGGGAATACGTCTATGCCAGAGATTCGATAGAATCAAGATCGAAAAATTCTCCTTTCATCGGCTGGAGATTGAGGTCACAGGTCACGCACGTCTTTGCCGGCGGCCGGCCTGCCGTGAAAGACGGGAAGATATGAGACGACGATGCCGTTCATAGCCGACTTCCACATACACTCGAAATACTCGCGCGCCACATCCAGGGAGATGGAGCTGGCATCGCTTGCCAGGTGGGCTAAGATAAAAGGGATGTCGATGCTCGGCACCGGCGACTTCACCCACCCCATGTGGCTTTCGGAGCTGAAGAACAAGCTCCAGGAGACCGAGTACGGCATCTATCTTCATGACGGCGTATATTTCATCCTTACGGCCGAGGTGTCCAATATATACTTCAAGGCGGGCAGGACCCGGAAGGTCCATAATATAATATTCGCGCCCAGCTTCAATGCCGTCGAAGAGATAAACAGGGCCGTAGGCGAATACGGCGACCTCGCGAGCGACGGGCGGCCCATACTGGCACTGGAGTGCGACAGGATGGTGCGCCTCCTCACTGCCATAGATCCCGATATATTCGTCGTGCCGAGCCACGCGTGGACGCCGCACTTCAGCATATTCGGCTCGAATTCCGGGTTTGACTCCCCCGAGGAGTGCTTCGAGGCGGAGACGCCCAAGGTATTTTCGATAGAGACGGGCCTCTCCAGCGACCCGGCCATGAACTGGAGATGGTCAAAGCTTGACAGGTTCTGCCTCACCTCGAATTCCGATTCCCATTCGCCTTCCAAAATAGGGAGAGAGGCAAATGTCTTTAAGACGAGGTTCGGGTATAAGGAGCTCATAGATATATTGAAGAAGAAAGACAGGTCGAGATTTCTCTACACCATAGAGTTCTTCCCGGAGGAGGGTAAATACCACTGGGACGGCCACAGGGTATGCAAGACACGCCTGGAGCCGAAAGAGGCGATGAGGGTGAATAATAAGTGTCCCGTATGCGGCAAGCCGGTAACGATAGGCGTCCTCCACCGGCTCGAGGGCCTTGCCGACAGGCCGGAGGGCTTCGTGTCGGAGTCGAGCCCGCCTTTCAAGAGCATGGTGCCGCTCGCCGAGATCATCGGCGACGCGCTCGGCTTCAGCCCCGATTCGATGACCGTGGAGAAGGAGTATTTCCAGATGATAAAGAATTTCGGGAACGAGTTCGCGATACTGCTCGATGCCCCCGAAGAAGAGTTGAAAGAGAGATGCCCCGCGAAGATAGCGAAAGGGATCATGAACACGCGCAAAGGGGAAGTGGAGATAATGCCCGGTTACGACGGGGAATACGGGAAGGTGGGTGTCTTCAGGAAGGGCGAGGAAGACCCCGAGAAGCAGCTGAGCTTTTTCTGAAATATGAGACAACTTAGCGCGAAGATACTGGAGAACAGGAAGGCAGGGCCGCGGTACTACAAGATGCGGCTCGGGGCGCCGTATCTTGCGCGCGCGACGGCACCGGGCCAATTTATAGAGGTGCGCCCTTCCGACGCTGTCGATCCGCTGCTTCGCAGGCCTTTCAGCGTACACAGGATAATAAGGGGCGGGATCGAGATATTATATGAGGTCGTGGGCAAGGGCACGGAGATATTGGCTAGGCGTAAACCGGGAGAGCTTCTCGACGTGATCGGGCCGCTGGGGAAAGGGTTCGACATTAAGTCCACAGTCCACAGTCCACGGTCCACAGTTGTACTCGTCGCCGGCGGCATGGGGGTCGCGCCGCTCGTTGCGCTGGCAGAAAAATTAGTCCACAGTCCACAGTCCACGGCCCACGGTAAAAAAATATACGCCTTAATAGGCGCAAAAACAAAAAAACAGTTAATTTGCAAAAAAGAGTTTAAAGAACTTGGCATAGAAACATTAGTTTCAACGGAAGACGGGAGCGAAGGGTGCAAAGGATTCATCACTGAAATCTTAGGGTCTTTACTGTCGACCGTCGACCATGGACCATGGACCGTATACGCTTGCGGTCCTAACGCAATGTTGAAAGCGGTAGCTAAGATCGCCGCGGCGCATAACGCCGATTGCCAGGTCTCGCTCGAAGAGAAGATGGCCTGCGGCGTGGGAGTCTGCCTCGGCTGTCCGGTAAAAGTCAGATCGCAATTTACCAAACCCGATACCCGATACCCTATACCCAATACCCAATACGAATACAAGATGGTCTGTAAGGACGGGCCGGTATTTAACGCAAAGGAGATAATCTGGTGAAGCCGGATCTGAGCGTAAAGATAGGAAAGCTGAAACTGAAGAACCCCGTCATGGCGGCGTCGGGGACGTTCGGGGACGGGTACGGAGAACTGACCGACATCCGGTCGTTGGGCGCTATCGTGGCCAAGACGGTCACCCTGCGCCCCAGGATAGGCAACCCGCCGCCCCGTGTCATAGAGACGCCTTCCGGTATGCTAAATTCGATCGGGCTCGAGAATAAAGGTGTAGATATATTCCTTAAGAAGACGCTCCCGTCCCTTAAAAAGTTCGGGACCCCGGTGATAGCAAGTATCGCGGGGGATGATGAAGACGAGTTCAAGGAGCTGGCAAAGGCCGTCGGCACTAAAGCCGCAGCGCTCGAACTGAACCTCTCCTGCCCGAATATACGGTACGGCGGTAAGGACCGTCTGATAGCCCAGGACGAGAAAGGTACGTACGAGACGGTCAAGGCGGTCCGGCGCGCGACAGGCCTTACCGTCATAGCAAAACTATCCCCCAACGTGACCGATATCTCCAGGATAGCGAAGGCCGCCGAGGAAGCGGGCGCGGACGCGGTCTCCCTCGTGAACACGTTTCTGGGAATGGCCGTTGATATAGAGGCACAAAGACCGGTGCTGGGAAATGTCACGGGCGGTTTGAGCGGCCCGGCGATAAAGCCGCTCGCGCTTCGCATGGTCTGGACCGTTTATAATAAGGTCCGCATCCCCGTAATAGGGATGGGCGGGATCATGGACCATAAAGATGCGCTCGAGTTCATGCTCGCGGGCGCAGCGGCCATCCAGGTGGGTACCGCCAATTTTGTGGATCCGGGCGCAGCGGCAGCCACAGCGAGAGGTATCGAAGAGTACATGAAAGAACACGGGATAGAGAATGTAAAAGGCATTGTCGGAAAGCTGAGGACCGGATGAAGGCGAACGATAGGCTTATAGTTGCGCTCGATGTCGACAGCGAAAAGAAGGCGCTTGCGCTGGTAGACAAGCTCAGGAACGATGTGAGGGTGTTCAAGGTGGGTCTTGAGCTCTTCTCGTCATGCGGGCCGGGCATATTGGAGGCGATAAAGGAGCGGGAGCGGGACATATTCCTCGACCTGAAATTCCATGATATACCGAATACCGTCGCCAGGGCCGCCGCGTCTGTGACCCGGCTCGGTGTATTCATCTTAAATGTGCATGCCCTGGGCGGCTACGACATGATGAAAGAGGCATGCGGCGCGGTGAAGCTCGAGGCCCAGCGCCTCGGCATAGAGAGGCCGAGGGTCCTTGCCGTCACGATCCTTACGAGCATGGATGAAAATGGGTTGAAGAAGGTAGGCATACATGATACCATACAGAAAGAAGTCGTCCGGCTTGCGTTGATCGCCAAAGATGCGGGGGCCGACGGTGTCGTCGCCTCTCCGTCCGAAGCCAAACTCATAAGGGAGAACGCGGGAGAGGGTTTTATCATAGTGACGCCCGGCGTCAGGCCCGCCTGGGCGGCAAAGAACGACCAGAAGAGGATAGCGACCCCGGCGGAAGCGGTAAGGAACGGCGCGAACTTCATCGTCGTGGGCCGGCCGATCACCGAGGCGGCCGACCCTGTCCGGGCGGCAAAAGAGATCATAGAAGAGATGACGATATGACCGAAAAGGACGTTTTAAAGCTGTTCGATAAGTATGGTGCCCTCCTGGAGGGACACTTCCGTCTTTCGAGCGGGCTCCACAGCGGGAAGTATCTCCAGTGTGCCCTCATACTGCAGCATCCGGAGGTCGCCGAAAGGCTCGCGAAGGAACTTGCGGCCAGGTTTTCCAAAGATAAGGTCGATCTTGTGGTCGGCCCCGCCCTCGGCGGAATCACCCTGGGGTATGAAGTCGCCCGCGCGCTAGGCGTGCGCGGCATATTCGCCGAGAGGCAGGACAAAGCGATGGTCCTCCGCAGGGGGTTTTCAGTCAATCCGGGGGAGCGTGCGCTGGTAGTAGAGGACGTGGTGACGACCGGCGGCTCGACCAGAGAGGTCATGGAGGTCGTGAAGGGCTCCGGCGGTAAGATAGCAGGCGCGGGCGCCATCATCGATAGGAGCGATAACGGCGCGGATCTCGGCGTCAGGTTCGAGGCGCTTGCTAAGATACGCGTCGAGACGTTTGACGAAAAGGCATGCCCTATGTGCAGGAAGGGCATCCCCGTAATGAAGCCCGGCTCGCGGCCGGACCATAAATAACCCTTTTCGGGCGGATAGTTCAGCTGGTAGAACGCTTGACTTACATTCAAGAGGTCACAGGTTCGAGCCCTGTTCCGCCCACCATCCGCCTTCGCCAACAACAGGCAGACGACAGAAGGCTTCGGCGGATGAGCCCGCCGAAGCACCGATTCGTTTGACAGTTGATTGCGAAGGCGGGCCACAAAAGAGAGATTAGTTTATGCGGAGGACCGAGCCCTGTTCCGCCAGCCATATCACACCGATTCCAACAAGATGGCCCCTCAAAAGAGTTGTAATGTAATGGATGCTTAAAAGAAAGGGTATTTGTGAACCTCTTCTTCACCGTCATACTTTTATTCGTGCCGTTAGCGGCGGGGTATTTCATCTACGGGTTTTTCCTGAAGAGATCATTTTGCCTCGACGACAGGTGTAAGACCCCCGCGCATACGCTTCGCGACGGCATGGATTACGAACCGATCCATAAGACCTATCTCCTGGGCCAGCACCTTTCGGCCATCGCCGCGGCGGGCCCGATCGTCGGCCCGATCCTGGCGGGTCTATGGTTCGGCTGGGGCCCTGCCGTGTTATGGATAATCATCGGCGGCATCCTTATCGGCGGCGTACACGATATGGGCGCCCTCGTAGCTTCGATACGGCACGAGGGAAGGTCGATCGCTGAGGTGGTCAAGAATTACATGCCGCCTCGGGCGTTTATCGTATTCCTCATCTTCCTGTGGTTTTCGCTCATGTACATAATAACCGTCTTTACCGATATTACGGTGAACACGTTCGTTGAGCCGGTGAACGGCGGCAAGGTGGCATCGAGTTCAATGCTATACCTCGGCCTTGCTCTGGCGATGGGCATAGCGGTCAAGCGTTTCAGGATGAACCTGGCTCTCGCAACCGCTATATTTGCGCCGTTGATACTGGGGTGTATTTATGCGGGGAATCTCTTCCCGTTGTATATCCCGCCGATACCGGGGATGGAAGTGCGTCAGACATGGGATATACTCCTTTTATGTTACTGCTTTATGGCTTCGGTCATCCCGGTATGGCTCCTCCTGCAGCCACGCGGGTATATGGGAGGGTTCTTCCTGGCAGGGACGGTCTTTGTCAGCTTCATCGGTATAGCGATAGGATCGCTCTTCGGGGGTCTGCATGTCGAGTACCCGGCGTTCATATCCTGGCAGAACCCCTCGGGCCTTCCTCTCTTCCCGATACTCTTCATCACGATCGCATGCGGCGCATGTTCGGGGTTTCATGCGCTGGTGGCAAGCGGCACCACTTCGCGGCAGCTCCATAAGGAGACCGACGCTGCGCCTGTCGGGTATGGCGGGATGCTCCTGGAAAGCGCGGTGGCTATCATCGCCCTCTCGACCCTTATGGTTCTCGGGGCGTCGCAGGCGAATGCGCTCAAAGATCCGAACATGATCTACGCGAGCGGTATCGCGACATTCCTGGACCGCCTGGGCATACCGCACGCCTTCGCGCTCAATTTTGCGCTCCTTGCGTTCGCAACATTTGTGTATGACACGCTCGATGTGGCGACGCGTCTCGGCCGTTACATATTTGAAGAACTGGCCGGTATGCGCAACCGTTTCAGCCCGTATATCGCGAGCTTCATCACGCTTCTTTTGCCCGCCGTCTTCCTGATGCAGAAGATCGTTGACGCGGACGGCAACGTCATCCCGGCATGGAAGGTATTCTGGACGGTCTTCGGCGCCAGTAACCAGCTTCTGGCGGGGTTTGTGCTCCTGATCATCAGCCTGTGGCTCTTCAAGAGTAAGATGAAATTTTTCCATGTCCTTCTTGCGACGGTCTTTATGCTTGTGACCTCGATAACCGCGCTCATCCTGCTGGTCAAACCCACATTGGTGCGCCTGGCATCGGGCAGGCCCGGTATCGGCGCAAACGACATCACTATCTTTATCCTGCTCGCCCTGTCGGCCTTTCTCATCTTCGAAGGCGCGGCAGCCTTCAAAAAAGAGAGCCGCCGGAAATAAGGCCGGAAAATTTCGGACCGGCCCCCCCAGGGGGGTACATTAACGGTCCTTAAACGCAAAATCGGGATTAAAAATTTGTCTCGACAAGACAAGCCGGAATTGCTAAAATAACACCACTTTTATCATATCGGGATTTTTGTTGGGGACGTAGTTCAGCTGGTTAGAACGTCAGATTGTCGATCTGAAGGTCGCGGGTTCGATCCCCGTCGTCCCCGCCAGTTTATCGTCGAGTAAGTGGCGGACTCGCTCTAATTCTATACTTAGGGCGAGTTTTTTTATGTCACAATCCTGTCACAACGTAGTGTCTTGCCTCGCTCATCGTAAGTATAATAGTCAAACTACTCTACTGAAGCCAACTGTCGCTCTAACCTAATCCTTGTAGTAATATCTCGATACTGCTATAATATCAGACAACAAAGGGTTGGTTATGAGATCAAGAGCAATTACATAACATTAAGAATGTTAAGGCGTTAGAATTAATTCTAACGCTTTTTTATTATAGGATTAATCTGCTATATGGAAATATTATTCCAGATATGTATAAAGGGAGCAGAGTTAATAACAACGGTTTTTGGAGAAAAGGCCGTTGAAAAGCTCCTCTCTTTGTTCAGAAAAGAGCCTATACTAAAAGCAGTTATTATATCTGCACGAAGAGTTTCTAATGAATTAAAAAGTGGACGAATTGATATCATTTTATGGGAAACGCTTAGTAATAATAAAGAGCTTATCGCCGTAATCGGTCAAAACTACAAGATAAATCCTCAAATAGCGCAAGACGCTATATCTAAAGGTTTGAACGAAAAATGTGGGGAATGCACTAATCTTAAGCAACGAGACATAGGGTTAATAAGCGCTAGGTTTATAGAAATTTTTACGGAAGAATTACCCAAAGCAGAGCATGTGCCTCTTTCTGTTTCTCAAACAATGGAAGCTACTAACAAAATGATGATAGAGGTTCGAACTAATATAGCAAAAACGCTCGAAAAGAAACCATCGACAGAATTAACTTATGAACAATCTATAAGCACATCTCGATCCAATATTTTACCTGCCAAAGTTAGTGACATCGATTCGCTAGAGGGGTGTAAGTATAAAACCGAAATCGATAACGCCAAAGTTTTAATGGATAACGCCAAGCATGAAAGCGCAAAAATAATATACGAAAAATTAATAAATGATTTTAAAAAAGACCTTAAAGTACCAATGATTGCAAAATTCAAGGTTTATAATAATCTTGGCGTATGTTATGTAGTATTAGGAGATGAAGCAGAAGCGTCGAAAATGTTTAAAATTGCATATGATTTTATATCTCCACCCTCACTTATTGCTTGTAAGAATAGAGCATTGGCATGTTTATTTGAGGACAAGCCTTTGGATGGTCTACCATATATAGATGCAGCTATAATAATGGATCCAAATGATAACGAAGCAATTAATATAAAATTCGAATTACTAATGGCTGCTGATAAGACAGAAGAAGCGATGACGTTATATCGTAAAGAGGGTTAGAAAATGGAAATTAAAGATAGATTTAAAAAAGATAAAAACGCTTTGCTAAATATTGCTCTTGCCTATGCAAAAAAAGACGAAATTGTAAAAGCAAAGGAATATTTCCAGAAAGCGTTAGAGACGGCGAAGGACATACCAGAAATTTATTTAACATATGGCTCGCATTTACTGCAATTTATTATGAAAGGCCGAGCTTGGCGCTTTGGTCTATCCTCAGAAAATATAAAAGACTTAGAAGAATCGGAACGATTATTAACACAAGCCATCAATTTGTTAAAAACAACTGATAAAAAGACCCTACTAGAAGATGCCTACATAAACAGATCTAGCGTTAGAGCCATATTAGATAAGTTTGATCTTGCTATTAACGACATAAATGCCGTATTGGAAATTGATCCTAAAAACCCTCTTGCATATGCAAATAAAGCAAAAATAAATGTATTAACTAAAAACCAAGATGAAGCAATAGTAGATTTTAAGAAAGCTTTAGATGGGGGCGCTAGTAAAGATGACATAATGCCAACCCTAGTATCATCGTATGTAGATCAACCAGAGCCGAGAGCTGAGGAAGCAATTGCTGCAATTAAACAATATTATAAAGAAGAGCTTCTCAGTTTAAATATTGTACCCAATTTGTTATTAGCAGAAACCTACGTATCAAAAAAAGATTATGATGAAGCAAGCAGTATTTTAAAGCAACTATATAGCAAATTTGGTAAAGACCCAAAAATACTACTATTAGATGCAGAGATAAAAAGGGCTAAAGGAGAAACAGAGGCTTTTAAATCACTAATAACGGAAGTGATGAAAACTGCTACAGGACCAGAAAAAAATATTGCAATAATACATTTGGCCAAACATTATAAAAAGATCGGCTCATATGATGCTGCAATACCGCTATATGAAGTTATAGTTTCAGAATCTTTATTTGACGATTTTATAAAAGATTATTTAATATGTCTATACGAATCAAAAGAAAACAGAGCGGAAAACATACAAAAATGTTTAGAAGTATGTAAAAATCTAATAGCTAAACAAGGCGATATCCCATTCGTGTTAGAATTACAAGCAGCGATTTACCAACAATTAGGCTCATTAGATAAAGCTAGGGATCTATATTTAAGATTGGTAAAAATAGAACCACAAAATTACAGGCATAAGATTAATTACACAGCAATGGTCAACGACATCGGGGGGAGCGATAAAGAACATCAGATAAAATCACTCTTAGAGATCAAAAACCGTATTAATGATAAAGACACCCTTCTTTTACTAACAAAATTCTTGGCACGGACTAATTATACAGAAGAAGCAATTAAGCAAGCGTATAAGGTAGTAGCCCTTGCTGATAGCGATGCTGAGACACAGCTTTTATACTTATTTTTATTTCTCAAAAAAGGCAAGAAAACAGGCGATCTTATTTTAGAATCAGAATTTGTTAAAGAAGATTTTTATATAAGATTAAGAAAAGATGGTCAAGAAAGCGAGTTTTTATTATTAGATGATCCTGGGGCATCATTAGTTAGGGCAGAAATCTATAAAGAATCAAATTTAGGCAAAGCGATTTATGGAAAAAAAATTGGCGATAAAATAACGATTAAGATAGAAGGCGGGCGAGATGAGGTAGTTGAAATTTTGGGAATAAAAAGTAAATATGTAAAATTATTCCAAAGTATACTAAACAATTTTAATACATATTTCCCCAGCAATAAAACAATACAGAAAATTGAAGCGAATCCTGAAAAAGTACTAGAAATGGTAAAGAGGAAATCGGAATACGCATCACAGATAACCCAAATGTATTTATCTAAAAAGTTAACAATAGGCGCATTGTCTAAATTTATGAATATTAGTTTATTTACTGCCTGGGCTGGTTTAATTGCAATGGGCAATAGATTATTTTGTGCCTCTGGAAGCGCCGTAGAACAAATAAAAGAACAGGAATTAATTAATAAATCTAAAGAGGTGTTATTGGATCCGCTCTCTTTATTTACTTTAGCGTATTTAGACATGTTAACATTGCCGACAAAATACTTTGATAAGGTTTATGTCACCAGAGCGACAATAGATGAAATAGATATGAGCATAGCCGATGAAACAGGATTTGGGGATAGTGAAGGAATGTCGGTCTTTTATCATGAGGGGAAAGCCTATAGGCAAAATTTTTCTGCAGAAGGTAGCAAAAATAAAATAGACTTTCTACAAAAAATCAAAGATGCTGCAGCAAATACTTTTAATATAATTGGCCTAGATAAGCTATTAGAAAAAGACCTAGAAACTAAAGAACAGCTTTTGGGGAGACCCTACATTTATTCTATACAAACATGCAAAGAGAAGAGACTGCCGTTATTTTGTGATGATCTTTTATTCAAAGAATTATTATTTAATGATTATAAAATAGACAGCTTTAGCATACAAAATTTTCTAACTATGCTTGTACAAAAAAAGCTACTGAGTGAATCTGAATATTATGATGCGGTAATTAAATTAGCAGGCCTAAAGTATTATTATCTTTCAATCTCAGCCCAGATGCTATTATACTGTGCAGAAAAAAATAGTTTTCAAGCGTCCAATGATTTTAACGCATTTATTGACATACTGCAATCCAAAGAAACCACCCTAGATTCACAACTTAATGTTTTAACCGATTTTATGAAACTGATAATACTCGAACTACCAGACCCTGGTATGAGACGAAAATATTTAGAAATTATTTTAAAAGTTGTAACAACAGATAGAGATCCGCGAAGCGTAACAAAAAAGTTCAGCGACTTGCTAAAAAGAAAGCTGGGATTAATCGATCATGTTATGCCACTTATTAATAAAGAAATTAGTGATTGGCTGAAATTTAATTATAAAATCATTTACTAGTTATAATCTATTATTACGAAACAAACACTAGTACCTTATATTTTATAGTATGTTTGCCCGTACGAAAAATATGTGATCAAAATGGCAGTTTCACAATAAGGCGCTAAATATAATGATTATTTTGGGAATAAGATGTAGCACGAAAGATTATTGTTTTGCTATATTGGATGGTAGCAAAAAATCTCCAAAACTCTTACAACACAATCGAATACTCTTTCCCAAGAATTACACAAGGCCTCAAGAACTTAAATGGTTTTCTCAAGAAATAACAGATATTCTAGAAAAAAATAAAATAGATGCTATAGCGATAAAGGGAACGGAGGGTATGGCAAGTAGAGGTAGCCCCTTTGTAATACGTACAGAAAATGAGGCCATAATTCAATTGGCAGCGGCAATTAAAGGAATTAAAGTCTATAAAAAGGTTAATTGCACTATAGCAAAAGATTTGGGATTAAAAGGAAGGACTCAATCTTTAAAAACAGATTTAGACTATTCTGTTTTCCAAGACTTTGCTGAAATAGATACATGTATTCAAGAGGCAATTTTAGTCGGATGGAGCACGTTTCATGACGCTAGATAAATTTGAATTAAAGGAAAAATTGGGTTCTGGTCATTTTGGAGAGGTTTGGTTGGCTATAGACACTGGATTAAATACAGAATGTGCGGTTAAGTTTATTCCCAAAGATAAAATTGTTAATCAGAAAAATTTCTTTTATGAAGCACAAATTCTCAAGGCCGCTGAACACGCCAATATCGTTAGTGTATTAGACACTGGGCATTTGTCAGATGGCCGAATATACTTATCCACGGTTTTCGGGGACGGTTCTCGTACCAATCCCAGACCGGTTCCGGATGGCATCCCAGACCTGTCCCCTCGAAAAGTTTGAGTAAATTGGCACAATCCTTAAATGTGCCCTGCTGCCTGGTGGACCCATCGAGCTTTTTATACAAGCCCTGATTTTAGTCACGTGTATAGCCGCTTAAACACCATACTCGTCATAGTATGGCATACCTATCATCTTTCCAATCTCATTTTAAACAATTACGAAGGTATCTGATATCGGCACGGTTATTGCTTGTATAGATATTGTATTTAGATTGTATGATATAAGGCAGTTATGGCGGTATCGAAACAATCATAAAAAGGGGGTAGGGATGAGAATAAAAATAATATTAAATACGCTGCTTGCTACCATGTTGTTAATTTCGAGCCAGGCTTATGGGGCAGTAATATTTGATACGGGGACCCCTCCCGATGCGGCAGTCTATGGTTATATGGAAAACGGCTTAGGATACGCCGCCAGGTTTACATTGTCTGACCCTTATTCGCTCACTAACATCGAAGCTCACTTTACAGACCAAAGATGGAGACACCTTCAAGTGAGCGGGACAGCGACCCTGGCAATTTATGGTGATGGAATTTATTCAGGGATCATCCCAGACGTCAATAGCCAATTATATGACCAGAACTTTTTAGTTGGAGCAGCTACAGGCTGGTATGGTGTAAGCGGCGTAAATTGGGCGTTGCCGGCCGGTAATTATTGGGTTGCTTTCGAAGTAAGAACAGGAGATACTTATACGGGCGCGATGGATAGAAACCCAATAAACCCGATACCGGATGAAGCCTTAATTACTAATTATGGCACATATTCGGATAACGATAATCTTGACTTTGCGTATAGGGCTTATGGAAATCCATCCGGAGTTGTCCCGGAGCCGGCCACTATGGTGCTATTCGGTATTGGTGCCGCAGCAATGGCAATGGCAAGAAGAAAAAAGAGAATCTCATAGCATATTTAATCAGATAAGTCCTTAGAGACGTTTTCCGTTTTCTTCGGGAAGGTGTACCCGTCGACTGTTTAGCCGGCTGTTTCGACAGACAGTTTCCCGATAAGATCGGAAAACGTCTCTTCTATTTCCCCGATGAGAGGGCCTGCATCAGTTCCGCCATGGCCTCATCCTGTCTGTTTGCCTTATGGAGAGCGTTGAGGAGGCCCAGGTGGAATTTTGCCTCCTTTGGATCTATCGATATCGCAATGCGGTATTCCGCGATCGCCTTATCTGTTTCACCCGCCTCCATATACGCCTCCGCCAGGTTCCCGTGTATCAACGACGAATCGACAGGATATCCCCGCGCGGCATGTTTCCACAGAGATATGGGGTCCTTCCAGATCGATATCTGGTTCACCGTCAAGATGCCGAGCGTGATAAGCAGGATGGGGATCATTGCGATCACCGCCGCGCGGGCTATCCGCGCATGGATACGGCGTTTAAATAGCGACGGGAATGAGATGATGGCAGCGCTCACCAGGAACGTGATGCTCATGGCCGGGATGTATGAAAAACGGTCTGCCGCCGCCTGGCGGCCCGACTGCACTATCCCTATGGAGGGGACCAGGGTGAAGAGGTATATGAGCCATGCCACCGGGATATACGACCTTCTGCCCCTGCCCCATATGAAAGATGCGGCCGAGATGAGGATGACGAGGATGCACGACAGTACGTTCTCGAAAGAGAAGGCGGTCTCGTGGGGGCGCAGTATCGGGTAGAGCGGGAATAGCCCTACGGGCAGGAAGGTCTTGGCCAGATAGAAGAAGGCGGAGTGGAAGGCGTTCATGACCCTGAAGGAGAGAGGGATATCCTTTATCGGCGTTATACCCACCACGGTTGAATGGGCCACATAGAGCATGACCCCGGACACGATCGAGAGTATGAAGAAAGGCGCCTTTTCCCTGAGGAGACCTGCGACATCCTTGATCCGTCCGAGCCTTCCGAGCGGCCATTTATCGAGGCAGAGCATGACGAGGGGGAGCAGGATGACCGTCTGTTTATACAGCAGCGAGAGCATGAAGAATAGGAGCGACATGCCGCCGAATACCATATTGCGCGCCGGGGCGGCCGCGTACCTTACATAGGCGAGCAGGCTCAATAGAAAGAAGAAGGTACATCCCACATCCTTCATTTCCGTGACCCACGCGACACTCTCAACGCGGAGCGGGTGGATACTCCAGAGGACCGCGGCAAGGCCCGCGATGGCGAGGCCGGTCCCCCGGCCAGGCAGGGCCGATCCGTCGCGATGCCCGGAGACGGCCAGAAGCCGCCGGAACAGGATAAAGACGAGGGCCGCGTTCGCGCAGTGAAAGGCGACATTGACGAGATGGTACATCCGCGGATCGAGCCCCCAGAAATGGTACGTCACAGCATACGTAAGCCATACGAGAGGTATATAGAAGCCCCCGTTAAAGGAGGTCCACATGCGGGCTATATTGGAGGGCGCGAGCGAGCGGACCAGCTTGTTGTTGATGACGTAGACGGAGTCGTCCCAGTTCACGAATCCCGCGCATAGCGCACTGTGGTAAATAACGGCGGTCACGGCAACTATGCCGATGGCAAGAAGCGCCGGCGTGTATCCTGAGATGCTATGGTCGTTTTTCATGCTTCGGTCGATATTTTCCTTCGTATGCCAGACATTACATTACTATCGCAGGAAAATATAGTCAATAAAAATAGGAGATTTTACCCCCATAGAGAGCGCCCGGCATGTTATAATTAGACCGGTAAAATATCATGAGCACTGAAAATCGAAGAAAGGGCGGACTATGAAAGAGATCCTGTATCTTATCCTGGGGCTTACCGCCGGGACGTTCTCCGGCATGTTCGGTATAGGCGGCGGGACGATACTGATCCCCGGCCTCGTCTTTCTTGCCGGGCTGACACAGCATGAGGCGCAGGGGACGACGCTTGCCATCATGCTCCTACCCATAGGGCTTCTCGCGGTGATAAAGTACTACAATAGCGGCCATGTCCATTTTTATATAGCCGCGTTCATCTGCGTGGGTTTCCTTATAGGAGGGTTCTTAGGCGCAACGATAGCGGAATGGTTCTCCAATATCGCCCTTAGAAAGGCGTTCGGGATCTTCCTGGCGGTCGTCGCGGCCTATACGATCTTTGCGAAGTGAAGGCAGGGTAGGCGGGTGCCCCGCGTTGTTTCGGCCGGCTTGCAGATCAGCGCGGCATTGCGGCTATCCTGCCCCGGAATGATAAAAAATGGCTCAGTCTTGACCTGAATACCCGGCCCATCTCGTTCAAGTCCATGCCCTGCACGTCGTCGTCCGAATAGACAGGTTCGCCTGAAAACCGTTCCTTTTCGACCTGCTCGTAATTGCCCGCCGCCTTCCCGCCGATCTTTTCCATCATCAGGAAGTTGACCCCCCTGCGAAAGCCCGGCTCCTTGTCAGGATCGATGTTCCTGTAGACATAATTGAACGACGAAGAGGTGGTATTGCGCGATATACCCAGGCCCAGCAATGCTATGACCCCGCCGGGGTTCATTATATCCTTTAACCTGTCAAAGAAATCGGTGGTAAAAAAACCGTGGTATACAGGGTCCGCGATACTGTGGTCGAGCGTGATAATATCGTATTTTATTTTCGTGAACCTTATGTAGCTGCGGAAATCCTGTATGATGATATGCGACCGCGGGTCCCGGGAAACCGACGCATATTCCCCGGGGAAGACCTCCCTGCTTGCTTCTATGACAGGCAGGCAATTCTCGACCGTATCCACTCTCTTTACAAGGGGCGATCCTAAAAAAGCCGCCGAACTCACGCCGCTCCCGTATCCCAGAAGGAGCACGTTGCACGGCCGGTCCACTATCTCCAGCGTCGTTTCCGCCCATTGCCTGTGCCTTTGTGTGTCCCAGTCATAACTGAAGTATTGGTGTACACGGTTGACCCGCATATCGACGGCGCCGCTTTCCGTCTGCCATATCTCCACGGGGCCGAACTGGCTATTCCCGGTGAAGAGCAGGTTCTTAAAACTATGACAGATCGTAAAACGATCGCTCAATATGATAAGGACGACCGCGGCCACGAAGATGAGGGTTGTGAGCATCAGAAGGCGCCTGGTGAACGGGAGCATGAATAAGAGGGCGGCTGCGGCAAATACGGCCGCGAAGATATAAGTCGATTTCATCCCGAAGAACGGCACAAAAAATATACCGTGGGATATGCCCCCAAAGACGCTGCCGAGGGTGCTGAATGCATATATATATTTTATGTATTTTTCGCCTTTGTCGTATAATATCTCCACCGAAACGGCGTAGGTAAGGCCGGCGATCAGCGACGGGATCAGGGTGGAAGCCACGAAATAGATTATCACGGCCCCCTTATGCGGGCAGATATAAACGAAATACTTTTTTGTTATATAGAAAAGGAGTATGAATACGATCGCCAGGAACTGGAAGAATGAAAATTGCAGAGCGGGAGATCCCGGGGTCTTTGCCCTGAACTTATCCCAGGAGCCAAGATACGTCCCGCCGGCCAGCCCGGTCAGGAAGAGAGATATGATGAAAGCGTTGGAGAATGATGATGCCCCGAATACGTAGGTGAATTCCCTGAGGATGGAAAGTTCCAGTATAAGCGACACAACCCCGGCAAAAAATATCGCCAGAAAGACGTTCCAGGCATGTCTCATATGGACCATAGTATAGCATAAAGAATACGTATTCTGTGCTATAATATGGTAAGTCATGAGCCATATTAACAGGATAGCCGGTTATTTTACCAGGTACCTGGTCGTCTGGGTGGTGCTCTCCGTAGCCATGGCCTATCTCTTCCCGCAGGCCTTTACGCCGCTCAAACCGTTCATGGAGTGGTTCTTCGCCTGCACCATGTTCGGTATAGGCGCCCTCCTTTCGATGAAGGACTTCGAGCCCATCTTTAAAAGGCCCCGGTATCTCCTTCTCGGCATACTTGCGCAGTTCACCATAATGCCGGCCGCCGCTTTTGTAATAGCGCGGGTCCTCGACCTCCCGCCTGCCCTTGCCTTCGGCCTTATCCTCGCAGGCGCCGTTCCCGACGCCATGGCCGCGGGCGTGATGTCGTATATAGCGGAGGCGGATGTGGCCCTGTCCGTCGCGCTTACGACAGGCACCACGCTCATCTCGCCGGTCGTAACGCCGATGCTTACATACCTCTTTGCCCGCGAGTATATCCCGGTCCAATTCTGGCCCATGATGCAGAGCATAATGCTCATGGTCATAATCCCTCTCTTTGCCGGGCTCATCGTGAGGCATCGTTTTCCCGGGCATATCGAAAAGATGAGGCCGGTATTTCCGGCATTTTCCACCTTATTCATAGCATTCATCTGCGGCCTTGTAGTGGCGCTGAACAGGGGATCGCTCGAGCGCATTACGGGCATCGCCTTTGCCGCGGTCGCGCTGCTTAACTTCTCGGGGCTCTTCCTGGGATACTGGGCAGGCGTGCTCTTCAGGTTCGATAAGAGGCAGTGCCGCACCCTCGCTATAGGCGTGGGCATGCAGAATGCGGGCCTGGGCGCGGTCCTCGCCATCAAGTACGCATCGCCGGAGGCCGCTATACCCAATGCCCTCTTCGCCACCTGGTGCATCATAAGCGCCGCCATACTAGCCGGCATATGGAGCCGATCCTATGAAGGCCTATAAAAATATAATGTTCAGCGCGATCATCATCATCGCGATCTTCGGGTCCGCGGAGCTCGTGAGCAGGGTCTTCACATCACCGTCTTCCTATGACTACATTGAACGGCGTATAATCGAACACAACCTGACCCGGCACAAAAAGGCGCGCGAATTCCGTATATTCCTGTACGGCGAATCTACGATGCACGGAGGGGCGCTATATCCCAGTTCGGTGATAGGGAAGTGGCTGAGGCTCTACCTGTCAGACCTTCTGCCGGAAGACGTCATGAGGGATATCACCGTAGTCAACTTCGGCAGGATGGGGGCGGACAGCAGCTTTATTGCCAACGCCTTCGCGGAGACGATCCCCTACAAACCCGACCTTGCGGTATTCTATACGGTGCACAACGATTTTTGCCTCGTTGAATACAGGCTCAGGTATTCTTCAAAAAAACCGTTACTGCACAGGATAGAGGACTTCTTCGGGGCCGTTCCAAAGAGGTCCGCTCTTCTCAGCATCTTTAACAGGCTTATGATCCGGGCGAAGCTCGAACGCAGCAGGATACGCGACGCCAGAGCGGCGGCGGAAGACCCGTGGTACATGGAATCGGACAGCCCGGAGGCCTTCAGGGAAGACGCCAACCTGCTCCGTCCCGGGTCTTTGCAGTTCAGGGAGGTCACGCGGAACTTCGAAAAGAACGTGGGCAGGATCATCGAAACGGCGCGTCTGCACGGCATCCCGGTCATATTTTTCGAAGGGCTGTCCCGGTGGAAGGGGTATGAGCCGGTCAGGTCTATCCACGGCGCCTCCGTTGATAAGGATGCCCTTGCATCGTGGGAGGGATATTTTTCGGAAGCGGAAGGTCTCTTTGCCGGGAAAGAGTACGGCAAGGCGCTCGAGTTATACGGCAGGTGCATAAATATCGATCCTTCATACGCGCTCACCTACTACAGGGCGGCGGAATGTTACGAACGGCTCGGGGAATCCGATAAGGCCAACGCCAACTATGTGCTGGCGAACGACAATGATTATTTCCCCATCCACGCCCCTTCGCTTGTAAACCGGCTTTATGAGAATATAAGGATGGCCGGCATGAAAGGGGTCGATGTCATACAGACCCAAAAGGTGTTCGAAGAGAATTCCGCGAACGGCATAGTCGGTGATGACCTCACCGTAGATCAGATACACCCGTCGCCGGAGGGGCAGGCCCTTATGGCGCTCGAGGTCGTTAATATCCTATACAAGAATAACCTGCTGGCCCCACGGGAAAAGTGGAGGTGGGATAAGCTGCGCGATATCGATGAGATGAAGAAGGCGCTCGGCCTGGACAGCAAGAATATGTTCCATGTGTATACCGGCACTGCCAGCTATCTTGCCAAGCACTACCGCGAAGCGGCAAAATTTCTGGAGAAGGCCTTGGCCATAAAACCGGGATCCGTATTTGTAAGGAGCTGGCTTGCCTGGACATACTGGAAGATGGGGGAATTGGACAATGCCATAGCCCTTTACAGGGAGCTGTACCGGGAGAAGCCGTCCCTCGCCTCTTCATTCTTAGGGCGGCATCCCGATATAAAAGAGGCCCTTGGGGGTGAGCGCTGAAAGCCGCTCCATATGCTATGGCCGGGGCAGATTGTGATTGACGTAGTTTCGTCGTCGAGTATAATAATCAAAGGGATGCAGAATAAATATGGAAATATCCGTCATCATCGCGGCCTATAATGCCGAAAATACCATAAGGGAGGCCGCGCTCTCCGTCCTCGATTCCGACCTTGATAAGGAATTCGAGGTCATAGTGGTGGACGACGGCTCCGCGGACGGCACCGCAGAAAAGATAAAAGACCTGGGTGTCAGGGTCATACGCCAGGAGAATAAAGGGGCGGCCGCCGCCAGGAACGCCGGGGCAAAAGCGGCCCTGGGCGGCCTGCTCGTATTCATAGATTCCGATGTGGTATTTTTTAAGGATACGCTGAGAAAGATCTACGGGCATCTGACAAGGGACGACGTCGATTATGTCACGGGCATATACTCCGTAAGGCCGCTTAACGACGGATGGGCCCAGAGGTACAGGGCCATAGCCGACCATTCGTATTATTACGACCTCATATTCACCGCGGAACAGAAGAAAGGGCCCATAAGACAGGTGATCATAGGCGGGGGGATAGAGGGTATCAAGAGAAAGGTCTTCGAGAAGGTGGGCGGTTTTGACGAGAAGATAAAGGGCGCGGATGTCGAACAGGATAAACTTGCCCTGGTGCTGGTAAAAGGCGGGTATAATATGATAGCAGACGCGGATATAGTTACAAGGCACCACTTCGCCGGTTTTAAAAAACTTTGTAAGGACTATTTCCGCCGGACTCTGCACGTGATGGGCCTGGTCGGAGGAGAAGGTTACGGGCAGGCGTATATAAAGAAGAACGTCTTTCGTACCGCCCTCGGCGGCCTGACCGCCGGTTTTCTGCTCCTCTCGCTTCTCCTCTTTTCATTCTTCCATATCACGGCGACGTTCGTCATCGCGTTACTCCTCTTCCTGGCGTATTCCGCTTCTCACCTCGGCATCTTCATAACGGCGGCCAGGGAATACGGTCTCCTGTTCATGCTGTATACGGTAGCCATGAACCTGTTTTTTTCTCTGCTGATAAGCGTTGCGGGATGCCTGGGTATGGCGAGATCACTATTTGCGGGGCGATGACATGAAAGTGCTCCTCTTTACGACCCCCTGGGATTTTTCGAAGATGACCAACCCGTTCTTTTCCACCAAGGACCGGCTGGGCTTCATAAGAAAGATCTTTAAGGTGGAGGGGCAGGGGATAATGGGGTCTTTCCCGCCGCTCGGGTTGATGTATCTGAGCGCCGCATTGAAAAGGGCGGGCCACGAAGCCAGGATATTGAACGGGATGTTCGCGACGGAAGAAGAGATATTCCGGGAGATGGAGACGGGCGGCTACGGCCTTTTCGGGATATCTACGTACAGCGCGGGATGGCGCGATGATCAGCTCATGATAGAGAAGACGAAGAAGAGGTTCCCCGGCACCGGGATAGTGATCGGCGGGCCGCACGCGAACGGATGGAAGACCAACTGCTTTAAGGACAGCCCGTTCATAGATTATATGGTATACGGAGACGGCGAAAATGCGCTGCTTGGCCTGGTCGAGCGCCTCGGCGGCAATAAGCCGCTGGACGGCATAAACGGGCTCGCGTGGAAAGACGCCGGGACCTCGAAGGTCGTCGATAACGGCGGGCCCGATTACATAATGAACATCGACGACATACCCTTCCCGGATTGGGACGGTGTCGACATATACAGGTACAGGCCCACCCTCACAAATTACAAACGGCTCCCGGCGATAGACATAATAGGTTCAAGGGGGTGCCCGTTCCGGTGCATATTCTGCCATTCGAGCTGCGTCGTCAGAAAGAGGAGCGTAAAGAGTATAATGGACGAGATCGACATACTCGTCAAGCGGTACGGTATAAAGGATATGACCTTCTATGACGAGACGTTCACCATGTTCAGGGACAGGAACCTCCAGTTATGCGACGAGCTGATCAGGAGAAAGTACGACCTCGTATGGGCGGCCAACGCGCGGGCGGATTGCCTGGACGAAGAGATGCTGAAGAAGATGAAGGCGGCCGGATGCTGGCGCCTCCTTTTCGGCATAGAAAGCGGCTCGCAGAGGGTCCTCGATATAATGAAGAAGGGGATCACCCTGGAGCAGACCAGGAATGCGGTGAAGATGACAAAGGAGGCGGGTATCGAGGCGCACGGCACGATGATCTTCGGTATACCCGGCGAAACGTACGAAGAAGGGCTGGAGACGATAAAATTCGCATGCGACCTCGACCTGGATTACGCGGCATTCAGTTCGCTGGCGCTCTTTCCCGGGACAGAGGTATTCAATATGGTCAGCGGTGACGAAGAATTCGATTTTGAGGACCATAGCGCGCTGAAGGTCGGCTATGTCCCCGATTCGATGACGCGCCGGCAGCTGGAAGACCTCCTGGACAAAAGCTACAAAAAATTTTATTTTCGTCCCTCTTATATAGTTAAAAGGATCTCAAGGATCCGTTCGATGGAAGACGTAAAACGGAATATGATAGGTCTTCTGGCGTTCATGAGGGGCGAATAATAACGCGGCAGGGGTACCATGAAAACCGTCTCTAACCAGTTAAATAAGGTTAAGCGGTATTTTGAGAATAACTTAACCGCCGTACAGTTAGACCATATCAGGAGATCATATATAAAGTTTCTTGCGCCGATCCCCTCCAGGGTATTTTCGTCCGACCTTAATGCGCTATCGGTGATCAATTTCTCCGACAAGGGGCCCGCCCACGATTATGTAAGGCATTACATGAAGTATTTCCACGGGCTGAGAAAGAAAAAACTGAAGATCCTGGAGATAGGCGCAGGCGGATACGATAACCCCAAAGCCGGCGGGAATTCCCTCCGCATGTGGAAATATTACTTTCCCCGCAGCACGATCTATTCCATAGATATCCATGAAAAAGAACTGCCGCAGGATGAGCGGATAAGGATATTCAGGGGCAGCCAGGCAGACAGGAAGTTCCTCGAATATGTTTTTAGCGAGATGGGCTCCGTGGACATCGTGATAGACGACGGAAGCCATAAGGGCGCGGACGTGATAACGGCCTTCACCACGCTATTTCCCCTGCTGAAGGGCGGCGGCATATATTCCGTGGAGGACACAAATACGTCATATTTCCCGGAATGGGGCGGAAGCGATAAAGATCCGGACAGGCCGGAGACCACGATGGGATTCTTTAAAGGCCTTACGGACCGCATGAACCATACCGGGGCCGCAAGGCCGGATGATCCATATGCATATTTTGTCAAAAATATCGCCGGCATACATTTCTATCGTGATCTGGTGGTTATCTTAAAAGAGAAACTATCCGGCAGTACCGATGATTAACAAAAAGACCTGGATGTCGCTGCTTTCCGCCGTTTTACTGGCATGCGCGCCGTATCATACATGCGCCAGTGAGGACAACGATGTCATAAAGGCCACGCCTGCATGCGCCAGCTGTCCGCTCGCCGAAAAGAAGTACATGGTGAATATGAATAACCCGGAATGGTGCCCGAAGACGGGGACCTCTGATAAGAAGACGGGCGGGCCGGAGATCACCGATAGCAAGCTGCGCGAGGAATTGCGGCGCAGGAATATGAGGGCCCAGAGTATCGACAGCGCATACCGGAAGAAAGAGGCGGAAGAGGCCGAGAAGAGGCGGCGCCGGGAGGAATGGACAGGACGCCTTGAAAAGACGGAAGAGTGGTTCAAAAAAAATCTTCCGGCGGCGATAAGGGTGAGAGACAGGATAACCGCGGGCATCGATGAATTAAAGTGGAAAACCGGACAAAAACATGTGATAATAAATGGCGAAAGATATATGGAAAAAGACGGCGAATTCATTAAGATGGAAAAAGAGGGCCGATGATACGGGATACCTTATGATAAAAAGGGGGCAGGGCAAAGGTTTTACCATGGTAGAAGCCGTCCTCAGCATGGCGATAATAGCCCTGATATGGGTAGCCGCGTTCGACCTCTTCTTCGTGGGGGCGATCAGCAGTTCCATAGCGAAGCATAAGGCGCAGGCCATATATGTGGCGCAGGCGACCATCGAAAATATGCGCAAGAGGCCGTTCTCGGACATAGCGGGCGGCACCTCGGCGGTGAGCATCGACACCAAAGGCACACCCGACAATTATTCGGACGATTTCAGGGGCGCCCAGACGGTCACCGTATACAACGACTCCCCTTATTACAAAAGGGTCATAGTGGATATACGCTGGAACGAGACTATCCTGGGAAGAAGCAGGATCATGCACGAGCAGTGCGGCACCTATATAGCGAACGACCCGCAGGCAAATTGAAAGATATGCCATGAGGAATAAAAGCGCCTTCAGCACGATAGAGGTCCTGGTCTCTACGGTAATAGTCACTCTCATATTCGCATCCACTATAGGTGCCTTTATGCTGGTGAAGGGTGTCTTCCGGGACAAGGAGGCGGAGATAAACCTGCAGCAGAATGTAAATACGATAGCCGCCAGGATCATCCGGGGCCATCCGGAGCAGGGCAGCATAGTAGGGCTCCGCAGCGCCGTCTCGTTCACCATCCCGGTCGTCACGCCTGCCGGGAGCAGGATACAGTATACCGGGACCGACGATAATGTGCGGAGCTATTTTTTAAACGGTAATTCTATAATCTACGCCAGCCCCACGCAATCGCCGAATCAGCAGACAATCTATACGGCTCCGCCGGGTTCGTCCGTAACGCTTCGTTTTTGGGAACCCGCGGGTGTCACCGATAACGAAACGGTGGGGATCTATATAGCGGTCTCCCGGCAAATAGGCAACCGCACCATATCCGGGTCCCTGTCCACTTATATAAACCTGAGGAATGTGCCTAAATGAGTAAAAGGCCCGTAAGCGACAATAAGGGGTTTGCCATCATATACACCTTTATGTTCGTCTTCCTACTGGTGCTGATAATAACCGCTTTCTCGTCTATCGCTTACAGCAGCCTGTCTATGGCCAACAGGACGTGCAATACCATGCGCGCGTATTATATAGCCGAGGCGGGACTGGCGAGAAAATTCATGGACCTGAGGTCAGGGAGCACGTCATCCCTCTCCGGGACTTTTACCATAGCCGCAGGGAACACCGGGAGTTATTCTGTGACGGTGACACAGGTGAGCGGCGGGCTCTTCCCGACATACCGGCTCGATTCGACAGGCACTTACCGCAACGTGAGCGAAAGGGTGTCTTTGACGCTTAAGCAGATATCGTGCGCCAGGTACGCGTATTTGAGCAACAGCGAAGATCTCATGTTCTGGTGGGGCTCGCAGCCGATATGGTTCGTGACCGGAGACAGGCTGACAGGCCCGGTATACAGCAACGACCAGCTCAATATATCCGGAAGCCCCGTATTCGAAGGCGCGGTCTCAAGCGCGGCCTCGAGCATAAATTACTATCACGGCGGGCCCCCGACCGACGATCCCGATTTCCAGGATTCGCTGACTCTGGGTGCGCCGGTCATCCAGCTGCCGTCCTTTGTCAACGACGTGAAGGCCGCCGCGCAGCAGCCCAACGGCGTTTATCTTACGGGGAATACCATAATGACGCTCCTGCCGGATGGGACGATGAATGTCACTAATGCGGCGCAGGGTTGGATAAGCCAGAATATGCCGCTTCCCCCGAACGGGGCCCTCTTCGTCTCCGGCGGTTATGTGGATATATCGGGCACGCTCAGCGGCCAGCTTACGGTGGGGACGGATAACAACATATATGTGGTCAATAACTTAAGGTACAATGACGACCCGCGTATAAACCCGGACAGCTCGGATGCCCTCGGCCTGGTATCCCAAAACAACGTGCTGGTGGATATAAACGCTCCTTTCAATATGGAGATCGATGCGTATATAGTCGCCCTCAACTCATCGTTCTCGGTGCAGGGTTATGACTCGGTGCTCAAGGGAACGCTGACCCTTTATGGGGGCATGACGCAGCAGAGGAGGGGCGGCGTAGGGACTTTCAATGCCAGTACCAATCAAAAGGTGAGCGGCTATACAAAAAATTACATGTATGATGACAGGTTTGCGAACGTAGCGCCCCTTTACTTCCCTCCCGCGGTGGATAGTAACGGCAGGATCGTGTATCTTAAAATAGTATGGAGCGAACTGTGAAGACCATACATAGAAAAAGGCGAGTGTAACATGGCCGGCAACGATAATATGGGGACCATCAGGATATTTTTAGCCGTCATAATCATAACGATCATCGTCATAATGGTCATGCCTATCATCCTGATCAGAGAGGGCGGCGTGAACGCGCCCGGCGCTTCCCGGGCATCCCTGCCGGGCGACATGGAAGCCCGGATAAAGCAGCAGATGCCGTCAAATGCCATACCCGCGCTCGAAGATATAGAGGAAAGTATCGGCAGGAGGGATAGCAGGAGAAGAGAGCTTGAGGCGGAACTGGCCGAATTTGAAAGCGAAAAAGAGCGGCGGGCGAATAAGCCCGCGGAGGAAGCGGCGGCCGGGACGGAAAGGCCCGTTGCCGGAAAAGGCGCATACCCGCCCGAACGGGGAGACCCGGTCTTACCCACCAAAGAAGATATAAAGAAGATGGAAGAGCGCGGCGTCATCTGCTATTAACCACATGCCCGAAACAAGAGTATGCCTATCGAGAGAAGAAAGTACCCGCGTTTCAAGATAGTCATCCCCGCAGTGATACACCATCCTTATAACGAACATGCGGAGACCGCCGACATAAGCCTGGGCGGCGTCGCCATATATAATATACAGAAATACTATAATACCGAAGAGACCGTCGGCCTGGAGCTCATCCTGGGAGAAGAGTCGGGCTCCGTATTCTGTAACGCAAGAGTTGCATCGATATACCCCAACACAAAGGATGCGGAGATATATAAACTCCACCTCGAGTTTCTGGATATGTCCGATGAGGATAAGAAAAAATTGAAGGACTGGATAACGGCTTCAGGCGCAACCCCTGATGAGGGGTCGGATCGTATAGAGTGATGCCCTTCTTTATTCTCTGGCGAGCCTTGAGAGCGATTTGAAATTTTTGGTGAGCCATCCCAGGACGGCCATCTGTTTCTTCGTCTGGGCGATAGGGCGGGCCGGTATCCCCCACACCACAGAGTTCTTCTCAATGCTGCCTATGACGGCGCTCTTGGCGCCTACCATAACATTGTCGCCCACATTGACATTATCGACCACCCCGGCCTGGCCTCCCATCGTGACATCGTTCCCGATCGTCGTGCTCCCGGAGATGCCGCATTGGGCCGCTATCAGGTTGTTCCTGCCCATCTTCACGTTATGGGCGATCTGGCAGAGGTTGTCGATCTTCGTGCCGGCGCCGATGACGGTATCGCTTAAGGAGCCCCTGTCCACCGTGCTATTGGCCCCTATCTCGACGTCATCTTCTATTATGACCGATCCCAGCTGGGGGAATTTATATATCTTACCGCCTTCTTTCACGTAACCGAACCCGTCAGAGCCTATTACGACCCCGGCGTGCAGGGTGACATTCTTCTTCAATTTAGTATTCTCGTAGAGGGTGACATTCGGGTAGAGGTGGCAAAATGACCCTATAGAGCAATTTTTCTTTATCGCGGAATTGCTCTCGATTATCACATGGTCGCCTATGGTTACGCCATCTTCTATCACCACGCCCGCGCCTATCCAGACGTTGGTGCCGATCCCGGCGGACGGCGAAACGACGGCGGTCGGGTGGACAAACGCGCCTCTGCTCTCCGGGGTATGGAATTTATTGTAAATGATGAGGAATGAGAGCTTTGGATTTGCTACCCTTATGAGCGGTTTTGTCGATTTCCTGGTAAGCCGGCCGGTGAGGATACATGATGCGTTGCCTTTTTCGGCTATAGCGAGACGCTCCTCGTCCATCGCAAACGTCAGATCGCCCAATTTTGCGGTCTCCAGGCCGCTCAGGCCCGTGATATCGACATCGCCGTCGCCTTCGATCGCCCCTTCTACCAGTATCGCCAGTTTTTTTATCTCCATAGCGTCATCGCCGTCCTTTCGATTGTATAGAATCGAACCATATTATATCAGAAATCGGAGAAAAGGTGGTATTAAATTATTTTTAAATAGTGCTGGACAGACGTAACAAAAAGGGGTACAATCGATTATGACTTAAAGGTAGAATATGGATCTTGGCCGCAAGGTGAGGATTGATGTAACCTGCGGCTTTTATCTTTTCAGGCATATTCAGTTATTAATGTAATAAAAAGGAGGAACCGATATGCATAAAGGCAAGATAAAGAAGCTGGTCAGGGACAGGGGATTCGGCTTCATCAATGATACTGACGGCAGGGAGGTATTCTTTCACAGGAACAGCCTCGTCGACATAAAATTTGAGACGCTGAATGAGGACCAGGCCCTGGAATTCGAAGTCGAAAAGTCCGATAAAGGACCCCGCGCGATAAATGTGCGCGTCGTCCAGGAAACGGTGTAAGGACAGAGGGCCGAATATAATATGACACAGCAAAATCCGCAGCCGGCAAGTTCCTCTTTTTACGGGCTGGGCATTGCGCCCAGGATACTCGAGACGCTGGACCGTATGAAGTTCACGGTCCCGACGCCCATCCAGTATAAAGCCATACCCGTTGTGAACGAGGGCAAGGACATCATAGCCGTCGCGCAGACAGGCACGGGCAAGACGCTCGCGTTCGCCATACCTATTATACAGCGGCTCGCGCAGAAGAAAGGACGGTGTCTGGTGCTTGTGCCCACCCGGGAACTCGCGATCCAGGTGGATGAAACGTTCCGTAAGCTCGCGCCGCTCTTCGGTATAAAGACGGCAGTTCTCATAGGCGGGGCCTCCATGCATCTGCAGCTGCAGGCGTTAAGGCAAAATCCGCGCGTCCTTATAGCTACACCGGGCCGTCTGGTAGACCACATGAGCCAGCGGACGGTGATGCTTGCCGATGTTAACGCCCTGGTGCTGGACGAGGCAGACCGCATGCTCGACATGGGCTTCATGCCGCAGATAGAACGCATCCTTAAATTCATCCCGAAAGACAGGCAGACGATGCTATTTTCGGCGACGATACCGCCGGAGATAGTGCATATAGCCGCCTCATACATGAAGCTGCCTATCCACGTCGAGATAGCGCCGTCCGGCACTACCGCCGAAGGGATCACGCAGGAGCTCTTCATCGTAAGGAGGGAAGCGAAGCAGAAGCTTCTCGGCAAACTTTTAGACCAGTATCACGGGCCCGTCCTGTTATTCACAAGGACTAAGATAGGCGCGATGAAGGTCACCAGGCTCATCCGCTCGATGGGCCATAACGCGGCGGAGATACATTCTAACCGCTCTCTTCCCCAGCGGCGCGAGGCGCTGGACGGTTTCAAGTCCGGTAAATACAGGGTGCTCGCCGCGACCGATATAGCGGCCAGGGGCATAGATGTGACAGGGATAGAGGTGGTCATAAATTATGACCTCCCGGAAGACGCCGAGAATTACGTGCACAGGATCGGCCGCACGGCACGCGCAGGGCATGCGGGGCATGCCATATCTTTCGCGACGCCTGATCAGGGCGACGATGTCAAGAGCATAGAACGGCTCATCAAGACACAGCTGCCGATATCCGCGCATCCCGAACTGCCGCGGGAGAGCTTCCAGGCGTACCCCCAGCATAGTTCCGGTTTCCGGCCGGGACATCCCAGGCAATACGGCAGGCCGAGGCATCAGAGGCCGCACGGGCAGCAGCATGGCTACCACAGGTTTTTTTCTCACCAAAAAAGCTCCAGCCGGTAAAAGAGATTATCCGTTACCCAATCTTGAATTTGTAGACCTTTAGAGGTATAATAGCGCGATCGGTAGCATCCTCAAAAAGGGCGGGTATATTTATGAGGACAAAAGATCTTGCGCTTCTGGTGGGCGGCGTCGTAGAGGGAGACGGTAATATAGAGATAACGGGCCTGAGCGGTATCGAGACCGCCAAGCGCGGGGACCTCACCTTTGCAGCGGACGACGAACGGCTCTCTGCAGCCGAAAAGACGCTCGCCTCCTGCATACTCACCGGGCATGCCGGCCGCAGATCGGCGAAGTGCCTCATAAGGGTCAAAAATCCGAAATTCGCGTTCCTAATGGTCTATAACGCGTTCTTCCAAAAAGAGAAGAGGGAGGCGTTCGTCCACGGAACGGCGGTCATATCCGGTTCGGCACGTCTCGGCAAGGACGTATGGGTGGGTCCGAACGTGGTCATAGAGGACGGTGTCACCATAGGCGACAATGCTATTATAGACAGCAAGACGGTCATAAAGAAGAATTGTAAAATAGGGTCTTCCTGCCGCATCTATCCGAACGTCACGCTTTACGAAAACGTGGTCCTGAAGGACAACGTGACGCTCCATAGCGGGGTCGTGCTGGGCGCAGACGGGTTCGGCTACGTTAAGGAAAAAGGAAAGATATATAAGTTCCCGCAGCTGGGCCAGGTGATAATAGAGGAGAACGTAGAGATCGGGGCGAACACGACCATCGACAGGGGCTCTTTGAGCGATACCGTCATCGGAGCCGGCACAAAGATCGACAACTTATGCCAGGTGGCGCATAATGTAAAGGTGGGCAGGAACGTCCTCATGGCGGCGCAGTGCGGTGTCGCGGGGAGCTCGGTCATCGCAGAGGGTGTCACGATCGGAGGACAGGTCGGCATCGCCGATAATCTCCGGATAGGCGAGGAGTCGATGATAGGGGCGAAGAGCGGCGTCATAGGCGATATAGAGAAGGGGACGGTGGTGTGGGGGATACCGGCCCGCCCTATCGCCCAGACGAAGAAGCAGATGGCCGTCCTGGGATGGCTCACGAAGAACTTCAAGTATCTGCAGAAAGCGCTCGGCGGACAAAAAGGATAAAGATGCTCGACGGGAAGAAGATAGTGGCGGTGCTCCCCGCGTACAACGCGGAGAAGACGCTCGAAAAGACATACGGGGAGATCCCGAAGAACATAGTAGACGAGATAATACTGACGGATGACCATTCGCGCGACAGGACCGTAGAGATAGCGAAGCGGCTGAACCTGAAGATATTCGTCCACGATGAAAACAAAGGCTACGGGGGTAACCAGAAGACATGTTACCGCGAGGCGCTGAGGCTGGGGGCCGACGTGGTCGTGATGATCCACCCGGATTACCAGTATCCTCCGAAGCTCATAACCCCGATGGCGGCCCTCATCACCTCCGGGATGTTCGACGTCGTCCTGGGTTCGCGCATACTCGGCAACGCCGCCCTGAAAGGCGGGATGCCGCTGTATAAGTACGTAGCGAACCGCCTCCTCACGCTTGCGGAAAATAATATAATAAGCCAGAAGCTTTCCGAATACCACACCGGGTACAGGGCCTTCTCAAGAGAGGTGCTTTTGAGCCTCCCTATCGAAGAGGACTCCGACGACTTCATATTCGACAACGAGATACTGCTGCAGGCGTTCCGCTTCGGCTATCGCATAGGCGAGATAACGGCGCCGTCCCGGTATACTTCGGAGTCCTCATCCATAAATCTCCGGAGAAGCATCGTTTACGGCCTCGGCGTCCTGTCGACGGCATGTAAATACTTCCTGCAGAAGCATTCGCTGGGAAGGTTCCCCATATTTGACGATAACGGCAGACGGTTGAAGGTATAGGGATCTTAAAAAGGAGGAGCGTATGAGGTATCTGTGGATCGCCGTGATATTTGCCGCCTTCCTGGGCGCGGGCATATGCGTAGCCGGAGAGGCGGAAGATAATAAGACCGTTGTGTTGAAAGAGATAGACGTCGACAGGGACGGCGACGGGGCCATCGACGGGAAAGATGCGTATGATGACACCGGTAGGCTGGTCAGGAGAGGCTATGACGAGAACGGCGACGGCACCATGGACAGGTGGCAGAGTTACGACCCCAATACTGGCCTTCCCATAGTGGTCCCAAGCGACGCCGCGGGCGAGCTGAATTAGGGGCCGGAGTGTCTTGTTTATGCGGCCGCTTCATGTTATCATAGTAGCAATATAAGGGGCCTTATGGCAACGATCGAAGAGTTCAGAAAACTGGAATTCCGCATAGCTAAGATCAAAGAGGTGAATGACCACCCCAACGCGGACAAGCTGTACGTCGTAACGGTTGATCTGGGCGGCAGGACGAAACAGCTTGTGGCAGGCATAAAGATGTCTTATAAGAAAGAGGACTTGATAGGGCGCGAGGTCATAGTGGTCGATAACCTCGACCCCGCCGTCCTGCGCGGCGTAGAGAGCCAGGGGATGCTCCTTGCGGCGAGCGATGAGAAGGGGATCTCGGTGATCTCCCCCGATCGCGATGTCGCGCTTGGAAGCGTAGTGAAGTGATAAGGCATAGCTCATCTGAGCATTAAGGTATTCATAAGATTGTTCCTCCGATGCCTAAACGCATGCAGGCATCGGAGTGAAAATTTGCCTGATGGAATAGGCAGCAAATTTTCTAGCGCCTGTAGCTCAGCTGGATAGCCCGCGTAGCAATAGACTAGTAGTAGGCATCCAGCTGAGCATTAAGGTATTCATAAGATATAGCCGCGCCTGTAGCTCAGCTGGATAGAGTATCTGGCTACGAACCAGGTGGTCGCAGGTTCGAATCCTGCCAGGCGCGCCATATACCGTCAGTAAACTAGTTGATTATAAGGCACGTTTCAGGATTCGAAGCCCGCGAACGCCGACCGAAGGGAGGAAAAGGCCTCCGGCCGACAGTGAGCGGGCTGGCTACGGAGGTGGCCTCTGGACGCCGAAGTAGCCGAATCCTGCCAGGCGCGCCATAGAATTTGCTGTAGCTTTCCGATAGGCAAATTCATGCCGAAGCCTGCTCTGAAAATTTCGAAGAAATTTTCAGAGCGTTTAGGCGAGGGATAAAGGCAGATTTGTACCGCGCAACCCTATGTCCAAGCTCGACGACATATATATGGCCGAGGCGCTCAAAGAGGCGCGGAGGGCATTCGAGGAAGACGAGGTCCCTGTCGGCGCCGTCATAGTCCACAGGGGAAGGGTCATAGCTAAGGCGCACAACCAGATAATGCTCCTTAGGGACCCTACCGCGCACGCAGAGATGATCGCTATCACCCAGGCCGCCTCTTTTCTCGGCAACGAACGGTTGCTCGACACGGCCATCTATGTCACGATAGAGCCGTGCCCTATGTGCGCGGGCGCATTGGTCCTGGCCAGGGTAAAGCGCCTCATATACGGGGCGGACGACCCTAAGGCCGGGGCCGCAGGATCGGTGGTCGATATCACCCGCAACAGAAAGCTGAACCACCGGCTCGATGTGAAGAGCGGTATCCTTAGAGAAGAATGCGCGGGACTTTTGCGGGAGTTCTTCGGGTCAAGACGCAGGACTAAAATTCGCGGAGAGGTAGCCTAGCCCGGTTTAAGGCAGCGGTTTGCTAAACCGCCATACTGGTGAAAGCCGGTATCGAGAGTTCAAATCTCTCCCTCTCCGCCATGTACTATCAAAGAGGATAAATAGCTATGAAACGACTACTCAAGATAGCAGCGTCTATTCTGGCAATATTGGTCATGTTCTCGCTGCTTCCCGTTCTGTCCCTTTATCTGCAGAGAGATCCCAGACCGTATACGAACGCCGACGCCGCGGCGAAGCTGGCCGCCAATAAAGGCGAATATTTCGCCTTCACCGTCCTGGGGGATAACCACGCCGGCCTCATATTCAACGACAGCGCGGCGCTTAAGATGATACGCCGCATAAACATGGAGGACAGGTTCGGTAAGATCCCCGTGGACATGGCTATCATATCGGGCGACGCAACGTATCGCGGTTCGGCATGGGACTACCGCATATTCAACCGGGTCCGCTCTCTCATCAAACGGCCGGTCATAACGGCTATGGGGAACCATGATGATGACAAAGACGACGGGTCCCTCTTCAAAAAGTACGCGGGCGAAAAGGAATTTGCCTTTGCGGACAGGAATTCATACTTCATATTCCTTGACGATTCATCCAATGACCTGACGGAAGCCCAGTTCTCGTGGTTTGAGGAGGAGCTCAAAAAATCGCTCTCCTACACGCACGCGTTCGTAATAATGCACAAGGCGCCCGTATCTCTCTACCAGCAGTCGTGGTTCAGGCCGGAACTCAGCCCGTGGGCCAGGCGTTTCATGCGGCTCTGCGAACAATACAGGGTGAGCGCCGTCTTCACGGGCCACGAACACCTATTCAAGAGCCAGACGCTCGGGAGGGTCCATTACATCATGTCCGGAGGCGGCGGGATGCTTACCCAGGTCCCGGCCCGCGAGGGCGGGTTCCTCCACTATATCGTCGTCAGGGTGAACGGCACCTATGTCGACTATGAGGTCAGGAAGGTATTTCCTCCGCTATGGGAGTATCTCGCTTACTATATGTGGAAAGACCTCTTCTATTTCTTAAAAGACGTCATACTTTAATGATCGATGCGTATACTCCGTAATTACATACTGCGTGAATTTTCCCATTCATTCATCCTGTCGATCATCGTATTCACCTTCGTCCTCGTAGTAGGGAACATCCTGCAGCTGGCGAACCTCCTGATCAATAAGGGCGTAGACATCCTGTCTGTCGTAAAACTTTTTATGTACCTCATACCGTGGCTTTTGAGCTTCACTCTGCCGGTAGCGGCGCTCACCGCCGTGATACTCACTTTCGGCCGGTTCTCAAGCGACGGTGAACTGACCGCTATGAAGGCGAGCGGCGTCAGCTTCTACAGGGCGTCTATGCCGATACTCATGCTGGGCGTAGTATTCAGCGTGGCGGCCTTCTTCATAAACGACCAGGTGGCGCCGGAGGCGTCATTCGCCTCGCGGCGGGCCATCAAGGAGATCGGCATACGCAGCCCCACCGCCTATCTCGAGGAGGGCACCTTCATACGCGGGTTCGAGAACTATGTCATATTCATATACGAGATACGCGGGAATAAGCTTAAGAATATACGCGTCTACCAGCCGCAGGAAGGGAAACCAACGCGCACCATAGTGGCGGAGTACGGCGAGATCAATACCGTGCCGGCCAGGAACATCATCGAACTCAAGCTTTATAACGGCACGAGCGAAGAACCGTCGCCCACAGAGCCGGACAGTTTCTACAAGCTGAACTTCAAGACATACTACATGACGCTCGACCTGTCAAAGATCTTCAAGAAGGAGAAGATACAGAAGAAGCCGCGGGAGATGACGATACGGGAGCTTCGGCTGGAGATCACAAACTGCCTCCATCAGAAGATAGACCCTACCGCGCTCTGGGTGGAGATATATAAAAAGGTCAATATGGCGATCGCCTCCTTCGTCCTCATACTGGTGGGCATACCGCTGGGGATACGTTCGCACCGGAGCGAGAAGTCGATAGGGTTCGGCATAAGCCTCATAATATTCGCCGTCTACTGGGGCCTTTTGCTGGGTGGGATAGCGATGTCGCTCAAAGGCGTGATGTCCCCGCTTGCAGGTACATCGCTCCCGAACGTCGTATTCTTCGCGGCAGGGGCGATCCTCTTCATCCATACCGCACGGCGATAGATATGAGAGTGCTTTTTCTCAACCCTCCTTTCAGGAACGCGCCCTTCTCCCGTTCTTCGCGCAGCCCGGCCGTCACCAAATCCGGCACATTATATTATCCCGTGTGGCTTGCCTACGCCGCAGGTGTACTCGAAAAGGACGGCTTCGAGATCAAACTTATTGACGGGCCGGCACGCCGTCTCTCGGAGAGCGATGTTGTAAAGGCGGCGCGCGCTTTCGACCCGGACGTCATAGTTGTCGACACCTCTACGCCCAGCATATACAGCGATGTCGAAACGGCCTCTTCGGTGAAGGCGGCCGTGAAGAAAGCATTCGTCATACTTGTCGGCACTCATCCTTCCGCGCTCCCGGAAGAGACGCTCGGCCTGAGCCGCTCTATCGACGCCGTTGCGATAGGCGAGTACGACCATACGATAAGGGACCTTTGCAGGGCGCTCGGTTCCGGGAGAGGCCCCGCGGATATCCCGGGGATAAGCTTTCGCCGGGGAGACGCTATAGTCCACAACGGTAAGAGACCCTCGATAGAGGACCTCGACGGTCTTCCGTTCGTCACCTCCGTTTATAAACGCCATCTCAACGTAAAAGATTATTTCTTCGCGGCAAGCTTCCACCCCTTCGTCATGATAATGACGGGGAGGGGTTGTCCTTTCGGGTGCAGTTTTTGTGTCTATCCCCAGGTCTTCCATCCCGGGAAGTGCCGTTTCCGCTCCGCGGGCAGCGTAGCGGATGAATTCGAGTACGTGAAGAGAGAGCTGCCGCATGTAAAGGAGATAGGTATAGAGGACGACACCTTCACTGTGGATCCGAAAAGGACGGGAGAGATCTGCAGGGAGCTGATAAATAGGAAGGTGAAGATGCCGTGGTACGCAAATGTCAGGGCGGATCTTGATCTCGAGACCATGGTCATGATGAAGAAGGCCGGGTGCCGGCTCATCATAGCCGGATTCGAATCCGGTTCCCAGGAGGTACTGGATAAGGTGCATAAAGGCGTCACCGTAGAGAGGATGGAGCGTTTCAGCCATGACGCGAAGCGCGCGGGCCTTCTCGTGCACGGCTGTTTCATGATAGGTAACCCGGGCGACCGTCTTGATACGGTGCTAGAGACGATCGACTTCGCGATACGGCTCAATTGCGACACGGCGCAGTTCTTCCCTCTCATGGTCTATCCCGGCACCGAGGCGTACGAATGGGCCAGGGATAACGGGTACCTGTCGAGCGAGCGGTTCTCCGACTGGGTCACCGCCGAAGGACTGCACAACACGGTGGTGAGCACCGAGCATTTTTCCAACAAAGAGCTTGTGCGGCTGGCAAACTACGCGCGCCGCAGGTTCTATATGAGGCCGGGGTATATCATCTATAAAATGGCGCGCTGCCTGGCGGATCCGTCAGAGCTTGCCCGCACGCTCATATCGTTGAGGACTTTTTACAGGCATCTGGTATAATAAGTCAGGAGTTGGGAGGGAATTTGAATGAGTGAAATATACGACATAGTCATAATAGGAGGCGGCCCCGCCGGGCTTACGGCAGGGATATACGCGTGCCGCGCGAGGATGAAGACGCTTCTGATAGAGCAGGTGACATGCGGGGGGCAGGTATTGATAGCCGATATCGTGGAGAACGTACCGGGATTTTCCGGCGGGGTGCGCGGACCCGAACTCGTCGAAGAGATGGTCAAACAGGCCGGAAAGTTCGGCCTCAATGTGAAGATGGACGAAGCGAAAGAGATATCGGCAAAGAACGGCGAAAAGGGCCCTTTCACGGTGCTGATGGCCTCGGGAGAGCGCATAGAGGCGCTGGCGCTTATAATAGCGACAGGCGCGCGCTGGAATTCGCTGGGGATCCCGGGGGAGAGGGAGCTTACCGGCCGGGGCGTCTCGTATTGCGCCACATGCGACGGCCCGTTATTCAGGGATAAAGAGGTGGCTGTCGTCGGCGGAGGCGATACCGCCGTAGGGGATGCTCTCTTCCTGGCCAAATTTGCCAGGAAGGTCACCATCATCCACCGGCGCTCGCAGCTCAGGGCCGCCAGGATCATGCAGGAGAGGGTGCATAAGAACGACAGGATAGGGCTCCGGCTTAATTCTGTCGCCGTCGAGATCACGGGGAGGTCAAAGGTCGAGGGCGTCAGGATAAAAGATGTAGCTACCGGTAAGGACGATATCGTAAAGGCGGACGGCGTCTTTGTCCTCATAGGGGTCACCCCGAATTCGGATATAGTGAAAGGCGCGGTCAAAACGGACGAAAAGGGCTATATAATGACAGATATCGACATGCATACGTCCGCGGAAGGGATATTCGCCTGCGGCGATGTCCGGAAGAAGGCGCTGAGGCAGATAGCTACCGCCATAGGCGAGGGGGCCGCAGCCGCCTTCACCGCCGAACACTACGTCGAGGGTATCAAAGGGTCGGGATACAAATAGGGTTGACGGTATCCGCATTTCGTGTTAATTTATTTATCGGTTTTAAGCCGAGGTAGCTTTCCGCCTTCGCAGTCAATAAGTTGTAGACAAAGTGCTTCGGCGAGATTCGCCGACACTTTAATGTTATTCACGGATGTTATTCAGCGCCGAGGTAGCTCAGCGGTAGAGCGCTGCCCTGAAAAGGCAGGCGTGGTAAGTTCGACTCTTACCCTCGGCACCATCCGCCTTCCTGTGTTTAGTGTTTCAGGAAGATAGCGTTCGGCGGATGAGCCCGCCGAACGCTAACATCTCCGAATCGCTAATTACAGGAAGGCGGGCCATCTTTTTGTCCATCATTTTTCACCAGCAAGATTATATGGTAAACTGAAGATATGAAGATCTCCGCGGCCGTTATCGCGATCTTTGTATGCGCGCTCCTCAGCTGCGCATTGCCCGGGGATTGCCGTGCCCGGGAGGCGAAGAGCGCTCAGGGGCAGTTCGCTTTAAGCAACGATTTCAGATATTACCAGATCACGTACGAGCAGGAAGAGCGGGATGCCCAAAGCGGGAAGGTCATCGATATCAAGGCAACCCCGCCGGTCAACGAGCCGGTATACGGCAAGGGATATATAGATTATTACCAGCTCATACGGGAGAAGATCAAAGAGGAGCTCAAGTACAGGTACCGCCGGTGGTATAAGGAGGGGGATGTCATCCTTAACTTCATCCTGAAGTCGGACGGGACCCTGATAGGGTTCGACACGGACAAGGCCGCGTCTACGGGAGACGCCCGGCTGGCCGAGATAGCATCCTTAAGCATAAAACAGGCATCGCCGTTCCCGCCCTTCCCCGAAGGGCTTCCGTTCCCGCAGATGTCCTTCACCGTTACGGTATCATTTAAAGAGAAGTAGGGAATGTCCCGCACATATCCGGAGGCCCCCTTTCCCGAATTATGAAATTGACTAAATGAGAAAGATGTAGTAACATATAGGCACATATAAGACGACGTGGTCTTCTAGCAGGTAGACTAGAAGACATTTTTTTTAAGGCATAATAAATTAAAAAGGAGGATGTGATGTTGCAAGGGCTGACTGCGTTTGAGGTTGTCGCGATCTGGAGCGTCCTGGGAGTGTCTCTCCTGGGGTTATTGTACGCGCTCTTTCTCCGCCGGCAGATATTGCGTGAAGATAAAGGGACACCGAAGATGCTGGAGGTATGGAACGCGATCCGCGAGGGGGCCGACGCCTACCTCCGTAAACAGCTCTTCAGCATATTGCCGCTCATAGGGCTCCTGACATTCGCCCTCTTCTTCTCCGTATATATAGTCCCGCCTTCACAGGAGGCGCTTGAGCGGTTCGCCGGGCAGTCGGAATCGGCGGTCCGCCTCCTCATAGGTATCGGCAGGGCGCTGGCATTCGTCATGGGCGCCATGTTCTCTCTTATGGTCGGTCAGCTCGGCATGCGCATGGCGGTACAGGCTAATGTGAGGGTCGCCTCCGCGGCAAGGACATCTTTCAGCAGCGCGCTGAGGATAGCCTATCGCGCCGGCACGATCACAGGCATGTTGACGGACGGCCTGGGCCTCTTCGGAGGCACCATCATATTCATAATCTTCGGCATAGCCGCACCGGATGCCCTCCTGGGGTTCGGCTTCGGCGGCACGCTACTTGCGCTCTTCATGAGGGTCGGAGGAGGCATATACACTAAGGCCGCTGACGTCGGCGCCGACCTGGTCGGCAAGGTAGAGGCAGGCATCCCCGAAGACGACCCCCGTAACCCGGCCGTAGTGGCGGACCTTGTCGGTGACAATGTCGGCGACTGTGCCGGTATGGCGGCCGATATATTCGAATCGTATGAGGTCACGATCGTCGCCGGGCTTATCCTCGGCCTTGCGCTGTATCACATCACTCACCGTCTCGAATGGATAATATATCCTTTATTGGTGCGAGGCATAGGCGTCATCTGTTCCATCATAGGGACGTATGCCGTGAAGGGCGATGCCGGCAGGGAGAAGAGCGGCGATGCCATGAAGGCGATATTCAAGGGATTCCTCACATCCGCGTGTATCTCCATAGCGCTCTTCGGCGTACTGGCATTCTTCTATATGAATAATATACCGGGCGGGTGGTGGAGGCCGTTCCTTGCGACCACCATAGGTGTGGCCCTGGCCATAGCGATCGACCGCCTGACGGAATATTTCACCTCGACCCATGGCCGTCCCGTACAGGAGATACGTAAGGCCACGAATACGGGACCTGCCACCACGATACTGTCCGGTATAGCTGTCGGGTACGAGTCATCGGTATGGTCGGTGCTCGTGATCGCAGCCACCATATTCGGCTCCATAATGATATTCGGGACTATACCGGGTGTTGTCGGCCCCGACAGGATCGCTTATATACTATACGGTGTCGCGATGACCGGCATAGGGATGCTTACGCTGACCGGCAACAACGTCGCGATGGATTCATTCGGCCCGATCGCCGATAACGCTAACGGCATCGGCGAGATGGCATGGCACGGCCAGAGCGGTAAAGATATAAAAGATGCCAAGCAGATCATGGCGGACCTCGATGCCGTGGGCAACACCACGAAGGCCATAACAAAAGGAGTTGCCATAGGATCGGCCGTAATAGCGGCCGTCTCGTTATTCGGGTCATATATGGTCGACGTGAGCAAGGTCCAGGCCGCTATGGGGGTGGCCGTAGCGGACCAGCTCACTTCGCTCGGCATACGCGTATCCATCCCCCAGGTATTCGTGGGCATGCTGATAGGAGGCGCCCTGCCGTGGCTCTTCTCTTCATTCGCCATACAGGCGGTTAGCCGTGCCGCGTCATTGATAGTCCAGGAAGTGCGCAGGCAATTCCGCCTGGGCGTATTGGAGAATAAGATCAAACCGGATTACAAGCAGGCGGTGGCGATATCCACTACCGCCGCGCAGAAAGAACTTATAAGCCTGGCCATATTGAGCGTCGTTACGCCCATACTGGTCGGACTCGTCCTTCAGGTCGAAGCGCTCGGCGGTTTTCTTGCCGGCATAATACTGTCGGGGCAGCTCCTCGCCGTCTTCATGTCCAATGCGGGCGGGGCATGGGACAATTGTAAAAAGACGATAGAAGACGAAATATCGGATACGGTGCTCAATACAGGCAAAGGTTCGGAGCGTCATAAGGCGGGCGTCGTAGGCGATACGGTGGGCGATCCGCTCAAAGATACGGCGGGTCCTGCGCTCAACCCGATGATAAAGGTCGTAAACCTCGTCTCCGTCATAATCGCCCCGATCGTCGTCCAGTATAATAAGCTCGGCTTCGGGGCATGGGTGACCATCTCCTGCCTGAGCGCGCTCCTGATATGGGCGATCTGGCAGAGCAAGAGGCCGGCGCCCTCTCTCGTCGAGAAGGCGTAAATACCGTTACTCATCACCGGGGACAGATACTTCCAGGGTATCTGTCCCCATTTTATTTGTGTTTTTTCGCTTTAAGAAGTATAATTGAAGACGGAAGATCTCCGAATGGACGAAGGCGATAAATCAAAGAAGGACCTTTACAGGTGGGTCAAGATCGGCGGGCTCCTCTCGTTCATACCGTTCGTGCTCGCGGCGGGCCCCCTGGCCGGATACGTCCTGGGCGGCTACCTGGAGAAGAAGGCCGGCGCCGCCCCTTATCTATCCGTTATCTGTATAACGGTCGGTTTTGCGGCAAGCGTCCGGGAGACGATACGCATAGTTAAGATGGCCCTCCGCGCGGAGGGGCAAAAATAGGTTAAGGGTACGATGGGAGAGAGGGAACTTCCTAACATAGTGACGCTTGCGGCAGAGTGCCTGAAGGGCACCCCATGGTCGGGGTACCTCATAAGGTGGGAGAACCTCATATTCTCGGTCATAGTCATCTCCGTCATCGCGCTGACAGCGTATGCCGCGTCCCGCAGGATATCCCCGCTCCCGGGGCGGCTCCAGAACGCCCTCGAGCTGTTCGTCGGCGGTGTAGATGACTTCGTCTGCGGCATCATAGGCCCGAAGGGAAGGCAATATACGCCGTTCATCGGGACGCTCTTCATATATATCATCTGCATGAACCTTTCAGGCATCATCCCGTTCATGAAGTCATCGACGTCGAGCTGGTCGACGACGCTCGCGCTTGCGCTATGCGTCTTTGCGTACGTCCAGTATGCCGCGGTGAAGGAGCTGGGACTCATAGGATATGCAGATCACCTCCTGGGAAGGCCTAGGGGGATAATCGCTTTCTCTGTATTCATACCCCTGATGATGCTCATACTCCATGTCGTGTCCGAGCTTGTCAGGCCCATAAGCTTATCGCTCCGTCTCAGGAGCAATGTCTGGGGGGACGATATGCTCCTCGCCGTCCTGGCCGGATTCGGCATAAAGGGCATACCGCTCCTGTTCTTCAATACGCTTCTGGTCATACTGGCGTCGGTCGTGCAGGCAGTCGTCTTCTGCCTCCTGACGACCATATATTTTACGCTTGTCCTGACACACGAAGAGGCATAAACAAAAAAGGAGGTAGTGTATGGATTATAAAGCGATTCTCGCGATCGGCCTTCCGCTGGGATTGGGCATAGTGGGGTTCGGTTCCGCGATAGCGCTGGGCAAGGCCGTTGCCGCGGCAATGGACGCTACCGGCAGGCAGCCGGAGGCGTCGACGAAGATACTGATAAATATGGCGACCGGGTGCGCCTTCATAGAGGCGCTTACGATCTACGCGCTCGTCTTCGTATTCGGGCTTGCAGGTAAGATATAAATATCGGTCCGAAGCGCGATAACCGAAAGTGTGCATATGGGGCTTCTTGAACTTTTAAGCTTTCCCGAGCTGGTCGCTCAACTAGTCAGCTTCCTCCTGCTCATGCTGCTCCTGAGAGTGTTCTTATGGAAGAGGTTCCTGAGGATACTGGACGACAGGAAGAGCAGGATCGCCGATGATCTGAAGATAATAGATGCGGCGAAGGAGGAACTCGGCAGGATAGAGACGGAATATAAAGAGAAGATGGGCGATATCGAAGCTGCGGCCCGGATGAAGATACAGGAAGCGATCGTCGAAGGCAAGAGGATAGCGGCAGAGATAATAAAGGATGCGGAGCATGGCGCCCGGAAGTCCGTTGACGAATCGCGCGAGACGATAAAGACCGAGCTCCAGAAGGCCCGGGAGACGCTGAAAGAGGATATAGTCGACATAGCTATAAAGGTTGCCGAGAAGGTAGTGGAAGAGAAATTGACCGAGAAAGAGGACAAGAGGCTGATCGAGGATTTTTTAAGGAAGGTCGAGAAGACGCAATGACTACAGTAAAGAGGTATGCCGAGGCGTTCCTGGAGTATGCGGCCGTGACGATAGGCTTCGAGAAGGGGCTGGGAGAGCTCAGGGGCGTAAGGGATATCTTCCGGGACAACCCGGATTTCAGGGAGTTCCTGGAGAGCCCTGCCATCACCCGGGCCGAAAAGTGCGCCGCCGTAGAAAAGGTGCTGGGGGAAGGGTTTTCCGCAGAGATCCGCCACTTCCTGGAATTGCTTTTGAAGAAAGAGCGTTTCGGCGAATTCGATTCCATGGTCGAGTATGCCAGGGCCAAGTACTCTCACGGGGAAGAGGTGGATGCGGTGTTGAAAGTGAGTTACCCGCTGGATACGGAAGCGATGCGCTCCATAAAAGAAGCGCTCGAAAAGAAGGTCCATAAGAAACTGCACCTCTATATCGATATAGATCCTGCTTTGCTCGGAGGGGTCAGCGCGACCATCGGTAACACGGTCATAGACGGCTCGGTAAGGAGACGCCTGGAGGATATGAGAGATAAGCTTATGACAATTAAGGCGGGATGATATGGCACTGAGACCGGAAGAGGTCACGTCGATCATAAAGAAAGAGTTGGAGAAGTATAAGTCCAGGCTGAGGGTGGAGTCCATAGGGACGGTCCTCCAGGTGGGGGACGGAATAGCCCTGGTCTACGGGCTGGATGATGTAATGGCCGGAGAGCTGGTCCAGTTCGCGAACGGCACCATAGGCATGGTCTTCAACCTGGAGGAAGAGAACGTAGGAATAGTCATATTCGGCGAAGAGAAGGATATCAAGGAAGGTGATATAGTAAAGAGGACGGATAAGATAGCGGAGATACCGGTCGGTGAAGCGCTACTGGGGAGGGTCATCAACCCTCTCGGGAAACCGATCGACGGGAAGGGCCCCATAGCCACACACGGGTACCGCCCCATGGAGAGGAGGGCGCCGAACGTTATAGAGCGGCAGCCGGTCAAGGAGCCGCTCCAGACGGGCATAAAGGCGGTCGACTCTATGATACCTATCGGCCGCGGCCAGCGCGAACTGGTGATAGCGGACCGCCAGACCGGCAAGACCGCCATCGCCATAGATACCATAATAAACCAGAAGGGGAAGGGCGTATATTGCATCTACGTCGCCATAGGGCAGAAGATGTCGAATATCGTGGCCGTATCAGAGACGCTCAGGAAATACGGGGCTATAGAGTACACGACCATAGTGAGCGCCTCATCGCGCGATTCGGCGTCGCTCCAGTACCTGGCGCCTTATGCCGGGTGCGCTATCGGAGAAGAGTTCCTGTATTCCGGAAGGCATGCCCTTGTGATCTACGATGACCTGTCGAAGCACGCGCAGAGCTACCGGCAGCTGTCCCTTCTCCTGAGGAGGCCGCCGGGCAGGGAGGCATACCCGGGAGACGTCTTTTATATACATGCGCGTCTTCTCGAGCGCGCTGCGAAACTCACCGACGGGCTGGGCGGAGGTTCGCTCACGGCCATCCCTATCATCGAGACGCAGGCAGGAGATATCACAAGCTACATCCCGACCAACGTCATCTCCATCACCGACGGCCAGATATATCTTGAAAGCGACCTGTTCTATTCGGGCGTAAGGCCCGCGATAAACGTGGGGTTGTCGGTTTCGCGCGTGGGCGGAAACGCCCAGACGAAGGCGATGAAACAGGTCGCCGGGCGGCTGCGGCTGGACCTTGCGCAGTACAGGGAGCTTTTGGCGTTCACCCAATTCGGTTCGGAGCTCGACAAGACCACTCAGGCGCAATTGACGCGCGGCGCGCGTATGGTCGAGATACTGAAACAGGACCAGTATGAGCCCCTGCCCATAGCAAAGCAGGTAATGATCATATATGCCGGGACCAACGGCTACCTGGATGACCTGCCGGTGGGGGTGATAAAAAAATTCGAGAGCGAGTTCTATTCATACATGGGCAGACTGCACCCCGACATAGAGATACGCATCAATGCGGAGCAGGAGTTGAGCCCGGAGACGACGGACCGGCTCGATTGGGCCATCACGGAGTTCAAAAAGGATTTCAGGGACAGGTATAAGATATGACGGAGTCGCTCAGGAACATAAAGCTGAGGATCCGCAGCGTCGGGAATACGCAGAAAATAACGCGGGCTATGGAGATGGTCTCCGCCGTGAAGCTGGGCCGCGTCAAAGCCGCCCTGTACGCATCGAGGCCTTACGTCGTCAAACTGGAATCGCTCATGGACCGCCTGGCGGCAAGCGTCGAGATACCGTCCCATCCTTTGCTTAAGAAGAGGGAAGAGGTCAGGACGATAGCCCTCTCGGTCATAACGTCCGATGCCGGGCTCTGCAGCACTTATAATTATGCCGTCATACGCGCGGCCGATGATTTCGTAAAGAGGTTCCATCCCGGCAAGGTAAAGATAGCGCCCATAGGCAGGGAAGGCGGCAAACATTTCAGGCAATACGGCATCCCGTTATTGGGAGGATGTCCCGAACCGCACGGCCGCTGCTCGGCCGAGATACCGGAAAAGATCGCCTCATACCTGACCGGTTCATTCTCGGACGGTAATGCGGATGAGGTGTATGTGGCATATATGCATTTTGACAGCACCCTGCGCCACAGGCCGGTCGTGGAAAAATATCTGCCCGTGGAGAGCAAAAAGGCAGGGGCCGTGAACTATATCGTGGAGCCGGACATCGCAAGGGTCATGGATGAGCTTGTCCCGCATTATCTGGCGGAGAAGATGAGGCTGGTGCTTTTGAACGCTTTCACTTCCGAGCATTCGGCCCGCATGGTCGCGATGAAGACGGCGACGGATAACGCCGAAGAGATGATAGACGGCCTGACCCTCCTGCGGAATAAAGTGCGGCAGGCCACCATCACAAAGGAAGTGATCGAGATCGCCTCATCAGCTGAGGCGTTGAAGGGATGAACATGGCATACGGCGAAGTGATACAGGTCATAGGTCCCATAGTCGACATCGTCTTCCCGGAGGGGGAGGTCCCCAAGATCCTGGATGCGGTGAAGATAGAGGACAGCGGCAGGAAGATAGACCTGACGCTTGAGGTGGAACAGCTGACAGGCAACAATACGGCGCGCTGCGTCGCCCTCGGGCCTACCGACGGCCTTGCCCGCGGCATGAAGGCCAGGGGCACGGGTGCGGCCATTACCGTGCCGGTAGGCGAACAGACGCTGGGCAGGATATTCAATCTCCTTGGCGAGCCGGTCGACGGGCAGGGACAACTGCTCGACCCGGGCAGACGTTCTCCCATACACAGGGAGCCGCCTTCATTCGAAGAACAGATGCCGCTCTCGTCCATGCTCGAGACCGGGCTCAAGGTCATAGACCTTCTTGCCCCTTATCCAAAGGGCGGTAAGATCGGCCTCTTCGGAGGGGCGGGGGTGGGCAAGACCGTCATAGTCATGGAGCTGATCCGGACGATCGCGGCCGAACACGGCGGCGTATCGGTCTTCGGAGGCGTAGGCGAGCGGACCAGGGAAGGTAATGAGCTGTGGCTCGAACTGAATAAATCCGGCGTGGTCAAGAAGACGGCCCTCGTCTTCGGGGAGATGAGCGAACCGCCGGGCGCCCGGTTCCGCGTCGGGTTATCGGCGCTTGCCATGGCCGAATATTTCCGGGACGAAAAGGGTATGGACGTCCTTCTCTTCATAGATAATATCTACAGGTTCGTACAGGCAGGCGCCGAGGTCTCTACGCTCTTGGGAAGGATGCCTTCGGCCGTCGGTTACCAGCCGAGCCTGGCCACTGAGATGGCCCAACTCCAGGAGAGGATAGTGTCGACAAGGCGCGGCTCGATCACGTCGGTCCAGGCAGTATACGTGCCTGCCGACGACCTTACGGACCCGGCCCCGGCGACCACATTCTCTCACCTGGATGCCAAGATGGTGCTCTCGCGGCAGATATCCGAGCTCGGCATATATCCTGCCGTAGACCCGCTCGACTCGACCTCGCGCATAATGGACCCCCGGATACTGGGAGAAGAGCATTATAACACCGCGATAGCCGTACAGAAGGTCCTGCAGCGCTACAAGGACCTGCGCGACATAATATCGATACTGGGCATAGACGAATTGTCGGATGAGGATAAATTGGTCGTGGCGCGCGCCCGGAAGATCCAGAGGTTCCTCTCACAGCCGTTCTTCGTCGCCGAGGCGTTCACCGGCATCAAAGGAAAATACGTAAAGTTGAGCGATACCATAAAGGGTTTCAGGATGATCGTAGAGGGTAAACTGGACGACCTGCCGGAGCAGGCGTTCTATATGGTCGGGCCCATCGAAGAGGCGATCGAAAAGGCCGAACAGCTCAAGAAGATAAATTCGAAGGCATGACTATGGTAAAGGCATTCGATCTCAGCATCATGACACCGGATAAGATGATATATGAGGGGAAGACGGTTTCGCTCGTAGTCCCCTCGGAGTCAGGCTATATCGGGGTCCTGGCAAACCACGCGCCGCTCGTCACGAATTTATCCGCCGGCACTATAACCGTAAGGAGCGATTCCGGCGTCCGCCTCTCTTTCCGCGCTCCCGACAAAGGTTTTCTGGAAGTCCTTAAGAATAACGCCACCATATTTTTGAACACCTTCTAAAAGGCGGCCCGTAATATGCGTTCTATTTACAGAGGGAAGCTGTTGAACGTCTTCGTGAAGAAGGAACGCCTGCCGAACGGATTTCTGGCCACGTTCGAGATGATAAAACATCCCGGGGCCAGCCTCATCGTCCCTTTCCTCGGCAAAGACAGGGTCATCATGCTGCGCCAGCTCCGCCCGGTCATAGGGTCATACATATACGAGTTCCCGGCCGGGACGCTCGGCCATAAAGAGTCCCCGCTCGGGTGCGCCCGCCGCGAGATCATAGAAGAGACCGGCTATGCCGCCGGGCGGCTGGAAGCGGTCGGCAGGATATATCCCGTCCCGGGCTACTCCACCGAGAAGATATTCATATATAAGGCCTCGCGTCTTAAGAAGAGGGACCGCGTCATGGAAAAGGACGAGGTCATCGAGAACCGCATATTGACGAGGCGGGAGTTTAAGCGCCTCTTCAGGAATGGGAGTATCGTCGACGCAAAGACGATATGCGCCCTCGCGCTTTGCGGATTAATATAGAAATATAGCTCAATGAAAGACAAAGTAATACGATTAAGAAAAGGCAAAAAGGGGATCATAAAAGAAGGGCACCCCTGGATATATAACAGACAGCTTCTGGAGCCCTCCCCTTCCGTCCTCCCGGGCGATATCGTCTCCGTCATCGATCCGAAGGGCGGCCTCGTCGGCCGCGGTTATTACAACCCCAGGTCGGATATATCCGTAAGGCTTCTGGCGTTCCGCGACGGACCGGTAAACAAGGACCTCTTCGGCATCAGGGTCCGGCGGGCTTTCGATAAACGTAAAGCCCTTCTCGAAAAGACCGACGCCGTCAGGGTTGTCTTCAGCGAAGCGGACGGCCTCCCCGGCCTCATCGCGGACCTCTATTCGGGCACGGTCGTATTCCAGATACTTACGCTGGGGATGGAGACGCGCAGGGCTGAGATCGTAAAGAGCATACGCGGGGTCATAGGGCCTGAATATATATACGAGAAGAGCGATTCCGCGTACAGGGCCGTCGAAGGGCTGAAGCCCGTAAAGCAGTGGATAGGCAAAAAGGGACCTTCCGGGATAAAGATACGCGAGGGAAAGGCGGAATTCCTGGTCGATATAGAGAACGGCCACAAGACCGGTTTTTATCTCGACCAGCGCAGGTCAAGGATGGCGCTCGGGAATATCGCCGGGAAGAAGAAGGTCCTAGACCTTTTCTGTTACACCGGAGGATTCTCGGTATCGGCCGCGCTGGCCGGCGCATCGGCCGTCACAGGCGTTGATATAAAAGACGGATGGCTCGCCTCCGCGGGGAAGAACGCCGCCCTTAACGGCGTTTTTGGGAAGACCAATTTTGTCAGGGCCGACGCTTTCGAGTTCCTCAGAAAAGCTTATAACTCGGGCGAAAAATTTGATATAATAATACTCGACCCGCCCTCCTTCGCGCGTTCAAGGAAGGACGTTGCGAGCGCGTCCAAAGGATACAGAGAGATCAACGGCATGGGCATGAAGACCCTCGCGGAGGGCGGCATACTGGCGACCTTTTCCTGTTCGCATCACATATCGAACGAGCTCTTTTCCGGGATCCTTAAAGAAGCCGGACGGGCCTCCGCGAAGCGCATCACGATCCTGAAGCGGTGTCACCAGGCCGAAGACCACCCGATAGTGCGCGCCATACCGGAGACGGAGTACCTGAAGGGATATTTTCTCAAGGTGGAGTCCGCGTAAATGCTATGAAGAAGAGAAGCTTCCTTTTCATCATATTGCTGGTCATGGCCGTCTGCATCTCCGGCGTCAGTTTCCTCATCCTGCAGCAGGAGAACATACTCCGCAAGTATTTCATACTCGATCCCCAGGAGAGGATGAAGGAATATAAGGCATCCCTGGCGAATTCCCTGAGCAAATATTTCACGCGCGAGAACAAGTCCTCCCCCATAAACGATATCACCGACTATATAGGGAAGTACGGCAGGACGTCCCTCTTCGACCTCATGTTCGTCTTCAGGGACGGCGACGGCTCGATGAAACAGATAAGCAAGATAGGCGTCACCGCCGTGACCAAGGATGCCCTTTCCAGCGAATATGTCTATCCCGTGACCGTAGATAACGGCAGGGTCGACGGGTATCTCATGGTGATGATAAAAGAGACGGGGGAGGCGGAACTCAGGGAGGGGCTGAAGAAGTACAGCGCGATAAGTTATTCCCTCCGTTTCATGTTCATCCTTATAATAGCCGCCCTCGCCGTGATACTCATCTACCACAGTTATTCCGCCAAGATGAAACTCGCGCGCGACATCGCCGAGATGAAGGCATCGAACGACGGGCTTACGGGCCTCCACACCCACGAATATTTTCTTAAGGAGCTCAATATAGAGATCGAGAAGTTCAGGATATACCACACGCCGGTGGCGCTTCTCATACTCGACATCGACTATTTCAAAAAACTGAACGACCAGTTCGGCCATCTTGCCGGCGACAGGGTGCTCGAAGGCGTCTCCAAGATAATAAAGTTCAGCACGCGCGCCACAGACATACTCGCGAGGTACGGGGGAGAGGAATTCGCCGTTATAATACCGTATGTCGCGAAGGCGGGGAGGGTGAGGTCGAAGGAGAACCTCCGGAATTTCATCGATGAATTGAAGGGCGTCGCCGAAAGGATACGGAAGAACGTCGAGGACTACCGCGCCGAATTCCTTCCCGATTCTTTCAGGGTCACGATCAGTATAGGCGGCGCGTTCTTTTATAACAGGAGAGACAATCTCACGAGCGCGGCCATCCTCCAGAAGGCGGACAGGGCTCTCTATAAGGCCAAGAGGACGGGCAGGAACAAGGCCTGTATCGATTATGAATCGTCGGCAAACGAGTAAGGCCATAGAGGTGCGGCCCCTTACCCGCGCCGCGTCCCGGGCCTACGGTCTTATCATAGATGCCTCGTGCGTGGATGACAGAGGCCGCGGCAATTCGTTCGGTATACTCCTGAAAGAGAGGTCCTCCGGGTGGAGGATAGGGTACCTCATCGTACGCGAGAAGAGGATAACGCGGCTGGAGAGGCACAGAGACAGTTTAGAGACCTTTGAACCCGTAAAGGGAAGGGTCGTCATAGCGCTCGCCCCCGATAAATATCCGGATAAAGCAAAACTTTTTCTGCTGGATAGACCGTTCGTCGTCAAGAAAGGGGTCTGGCACGATGTCGCCGGCCTCTCCGGAAGGGCAGAGGTGAAGATCTTCGAGAATATAGAGGTTGAAACCGACTACCACGAACTGGATAGAGAGATATACACCGGATGGAAAAAAGACCGTCATCGGATAAGAAGATATCCCGCCGCGCATTCATAAAGGCATGCCTTGCGTACCTGGCACTCCTCCCGTTCTCCGGAGGCCTCCCGGGGGACGCTTCGGCCTCACCCGCGGTGAGGAACGGTTTTAACGGCCGGCCTAAGAGAGGGGTGAAGGGCGACTACGACCTCGTAGTCGCGAAGGGCGCGGACCCTTACCTCATCACGGTGAAGGCGATAGATAAGATGGGCGGCATGGGGAAGTTCGTGGCGAGGGGCAGCACGGTCGTCATAAAGCCGAACATAGGGTGGGACCGGACGCCTGAGCAGGCGGGTAATACCAACCCGCAGGTGGTGGCGGCCCTCATAGATCTCGCGTTCAAGGCCGGGGCGAAGAGGGTGAATATATTCGATGTGACATGCAACGACATGCGCCGATGCTATGCTAATAGCGGCATAGAGGAGGCGGCCAGGGCCAGAGGGGCAAATGTCTACTTCCCGGACGATTGGGATACGGTGAACGCCCGCTTCGATTACGAAAGCCCTCTCGAGGACTGGCCTGTGCTGCGCGACGCGATAGAGTGCGATACGTTCATCAACGTGCCGATCCTGAAACACCACGGCCTGTCGCGCCTGACGCTGTCGATGAAGAACCTCATGGGCGTCTGCGGCGGCAACAGGGGCATCATACACCGGGATATCGGCAGGAAGCTCGTGGACCTGACCGATTTTATCAATCCCGACCTCACCGTCATAGATGCCTACAGGGTCCTCGTGCGGAACGGCCCGACCGGCGGCAACCTCGATGACGTGGAACTGAGGAAGACGCTCATAGCGGCAACCGACCCGACGCTTGCCGATCTATTCGCGGCGGACTTTGCCGGTGTCGACCCGTTATCGGTGCCGAACATAAAAGTCGCCGTGGAGCGCAATTTCGGCAATGCCGACGTCGGCAAGGCCAGCCGCGCGGATATCGAGGTCTGATGGCAAAAAGATCGGTGCGCGCGCGTAAGGTCTCCCAGACATTTTTCTTCATACTATTCGTCTACATACTCTGGTCGACCACATATCCCCTTACCGGCATCTTGCCGCCGGCGGCGATCTTCAGGATAGATCCTCTAGTGACGCTTTGCACGTCTCTCAGCGAACGGGTCATCCTGCCCGGGTTCTTATTATCCGTATCGATGCTCGTCTTCTCGGCGCTCTTCGGCAGGTTCTTCTGCGGATGGGTATGCCCGCTGGGCAGTGCCATAGATGCCGTCGGCGATATCAGGAAGAGGGTAACGCCGGAAGACGACGCGGCGAACAGGCGAAGAAGGGTATTTAAATTTTACATCCTCGGCGCTATCGTTATAGCGGCGCTGTCCGGGAGGCAGCTGGCCTGGGCCGCCGACCCCATAGTCATAGCGGCGAGGTTCGTATCGCTCAATCTCATCCCCGCAGTGACGTCGACGGTCAACGGGGCCTTCATCCTGCTCATAAAATACGCGCACATCTATATGTTGCAGGATATATACCGGCCGCTCAGGGCATCGGTCCTGGGCGTCAACGTCTACTATTTTGCCCACGCCGGGGTCATATTCTGCGTCTTCGCGCTTATAACCGCAGCTTCCCTGTTCAAGAGGAGGTTATGGTGCAGGAGCGTATGTCCGCTCGGTGCATTATATGCTTTCATCGCGCGCATCGCGCCTCTCCGGAGGGTCGTTACAAAGTGCTCCAAATGCGCCGTATGTAAAAGCTCCTGCCGGATGGGGGCGATACGCGATGACATGACCTATTCCCCGGGCGAGTGCATCCTGTGTATGGACTGCGTTTATGAATGCCCGCAGCACGGGACGAGATTCGCATGGTATCCTTCACGGAAGGCCCGGATGCCCGGAGGAATTCCGGATACAGTAAAGGGCGGCATCTCCAGGCGGAAGTTCCTATTCCTTGCCTTCTCCCCGTTCCTGCTTCTGGTATCCGGGCCGGGAGGAAAAGGAAAGAAGGCCGGGACGGGTATGATACGGCCTCCCGCCGCGCTGAAGGAAGAGGAGTTCCTGGACCGGTGCATCCGGTGCGGCAACTGCATGAAGGTATGTATCACGAACGGGCTGCAGCCGGTCATGTTCGAGGCGGGGCTGAACGGGTTATGGACGCCCCGGCTCGTTCCCGAGATAGGATATTGCGAATACCAGTGCACTCTATGCGGCCATACCTGCCCGACGGGCGCTATACCGAAGCTCTCGCCGTCCCGTAAGCGCGCTACGCGCCTCGGAGTCGCCGAGATAGACCGCTCCATATGCATACCGTGGGCCCAGGATAAGGAGTGCATCGTCTGCCAGGAGCACTGCCCTGTCCCGGATAAAGCCATAAAGTTGCAAAAAGAGACCATTGGTGATAGGATTATAGCAAAGCCGGTCATAGATGAGTACCTTTGCGTGGGGTGCGGCATATGCCAGAACAAATGCCCCGTGCGCCCGGTCAGAGCGGTCCGCGTCTCACCGCGAAACAGTGAGCGGACTTAGAGAAGTAAAAAAAGGGAACAGTGTCTCTGTTGTAAACGAATATTTGGATCGTTTCTCCGATGCCTAAACGCATGCAGGCATCGGAGTGAAAATTTGCCTGATGGAATTTATAAGTTTGTTTTCTCCGATGCCTAAGCGCTGCGCAAATTCCTTCGGAATTTGCTTGCAGGCATCGGAGTGAAAATTTGCCTGATGGAATAGACAGCAAATTTTCTAGCGCCTGTGGCCTAACGGATAAGGCACTAGCCTCCGGAGCTAGTCATGGCAGTTCGATTCTGCCCAGGCGCGCCAAATTTTGCCCGGAGATAATAGACAGCAAAATTTCCATAGGGGGAAACTGCGTTTCCCCCTCTTGGCGCTCGCTCACCGGTAAGCGTTAGCTAATGAGTTCGCTCGCTGTCACCCCCTTCCTTTAGAATCGCCTAGCTAAATAGCCGATCATTTTTATCATAAGAGAAGGGAAAAGATTTTCCCTTCTCTTATGTATCTTATCCCTTTTACATATGTGTCACTTCGTGACCTGGAATGAGTCATATCCACGCCGCGCTCAAATAGTCCTTGCCCGCCTAAGTAAATGCATATATAATAATTATGTCTAATAAGGTGACCCATGCCCTCAAGCGATTTTGATCTCATAGGCCAGCTCCTCGTGCAGAGAGGCCTCATCACCATGGACGCCCTGGAGAGGGCCCTCGCCGAACAGGACAAGTCGAAGGGGCTCATCGGCGAGACGCTCATAAAGCTCGGCTTCATCACGGAAGACAAATTTTACACCGCGCTTGCGGAGCAGCTCAACGTCGAGTACGTGACGCTCAAAAGCGTCACGATAGACCCGTTGGTGATAAACGACATTCCGGCCAAATTCGCCTGCCATTACGAACTTATACCGATAGGACGCGACGGCGACACCATAGTCATCGCCATGTCCAACCCGCTCGATATACACACCATAGACGACATAAGACTCCTGCTGAAGAAAGAGATAAAGACGGTCCTCGCCTCCAAGCGCGACATCCTGGACGCCATAAAACGGTACTACGGCGTCGGCGCCGAGACGATAGAGAAGATAACGCCCGAGGCAGGGCAGGAGAAGTTCATAAGCGTCCAGTCCCAGGAGACGCAGGACCTCATAGAGTCCGCCGACGACGCCTCCATCATAAAATTCGTGAACCAGATACTGCTGGAGGCCTACCGTGACAGGGCCACCGATGTTCACATCGAACCCTACGAAGACGAGCTGCGCGTAAGGTACAGGATCGACGGCATACTGTACGATACGAAGGTGCCGCCGACCATAAAGGGGTTCCAGGCCGCCATCATCTCGAGGATCAAGATCATGGCCAACCTCAATATCGCCGAGCGCCGCCTGCCGCAGGACGGGAGGATAAAGATAAAGATAGGCGACGACGAGGTGGACCTCAGGGTCTCGATACTGCCGACCCCTTTCGGCGAGAGTGTCGTCATAAGGGTCCTCTCTTCCAACGTCCTCTTCGGTCTGGGGAACCTCGGGCTGCTGAAGCGCGACCTCGTCATCCTCGAGCGGATGATAAAGAAACCGCACGGCATCATATTCGTCACGGGCCCCACCGGGAGCGGGAAGACGACGACGCTCTACGCGTGCCTGAGCAAGATCAACGACAAAGAGAAGAAGATCATCACGATAGAGGACCCGATCGAATACCAGTTGAAGGGTATCATACAGATACAGGTGCAGCCGCGCATAAACCTCACGTTCGCGAACGCCCTGCGCTCTATGCTGAGGCACGATCCCGACGTCATGATGGTCGGCGAGGTGCGCGATTATGAGACCGCCGAGATCACCATAAGGGTCGCCCTGACCGGCCACCTCGTATTCTCGACCGTCCATACCAACGACGCCGCCGGAGGCGTCACCCGGCTCCTGGACATGGGTGTGGAGCCGTTCCTGGTGGCCTCCGCGGTAGAGTGCTTCATAGCCCAGCGGCTCGTGCGCGTCATATGCCCGAAATGCAAGCGCGAAGTGAAGCCGGAAAAAGAGATACTGCGGGAGCTCGGCGTTTCGCATCTCGACCTCTCGAACGTGAAGATATACGAAGGGAAAGGGTGCGAGGCCTGCAAGCACACCGGGTACAAGGGGAGGACCGCCATCTATGAAATACTCTCAATGGACGAGGAGATACGCGAACTCGTCCTTAAGAGGGCGTCGTCCGACCAGATAAAGAAGAAGGCATTGAGCCGCGGCATGAGGACCCTGCGCCAGGACGGGTGGGAGAAGATAATGCTGGGCATCACCACGCCGGGCGAGGTCATACGTGTTACGCAGCAGGAAGAGCTTGAAGAATAATACCATATGGCGAGATTTTTATACGAAGCCAAGATAAGTCCCACCGAAACGACGAAAGGCGTACTCGTCGCTGACTCAAGGAACGCCGCCATCCAGAAGATAAGCCAGATGGGCTATTACCTCGTCTCCATAGAAGAGGAAGGCGGGGCCATAGGCCCTTCTGCCGGGAGCGGGTTCTCTTTTTTTAACAGGGTGGGGCTCAAGCAGACCACGGATTTTACACGTCAGCTTTCCGACCTCCTGGAATCGGGGCTCAGCATAGTGAAGGCGCTGGACATACTCTGCAACCAGACGGAGTCGAAACGCCTCAAGAGGGTCATCCTCGATATAAAAGATTTCTGCATAAGCGGTAACCCGCTGTCGGCGGCGCTCGCCAGGCACCCGGACGTCTTCTCGGACCTCTACGTGAGCATGGTCCGCTCGGGAGAGACCGGAGGCGCGCTTGAGAATATACTCAAGCGGCTGTCCGATTTCAGCGAAAAGCAGCTCGAGATAAGGACAAAGATAAGGACGGCCCTCGCTTACCCCATCCTGATGTCGGTGATCGGCTGCGTCACGATAGTGATACTGATGACGTTCGTCATACCGAAGATGACGGCCATGTTCAGCGATCTCGGCCAGGTATTGCCGCTGCCTACCCGCATACTCCTGGGTATAAGCGGGTTCCTGACGAACTACTGGTGGATACTCATAGCGATCATAGCGATCATCGCCGTTACGGCGGCAAAGATATATGCCACGGCGGACGGGCGGCTTGCCATAGACCGCCTTAAGCTGGGATCTCCCGTCGCGGGGCCTCTCATCAAAAAGGTGGAGCTGGCGCGTTTCGCGCGCACGCTCGCCACGCTCCTGAATAACGGCGTGCCGATACTCGAGGCGCTCAAGATAGTGTCCGAAACGATGGAGAACGCGCTGATAAGGGGAGAGTTCGCCAAGACGTACGCCTCCGTCAGGGAAGGGTCGAGCCTGGCCAGGGGTCTTTCGGGAAGCGCCGTCATACCGCCCGTGGTGATAAATATGGTCGCGGTCGGCGAAGAGGGCGGTCACCTCGAGCGTTCGTTATTGAAGGTGGCGGAGACATACGAGAGGGAGTCCGACGAAGCGATAAAGATCATGATGTCGCTCCTTGAGCCGTTCCTGATCCTGACGCTCGGAGTCGTGGTGGGGTTCATCGTCATATCGATGCTACTGCCGATATTCGAGATAAATTTCTTAATGCGGTAAAAAACGGAGGTTACCATGGCAGCACATGACAGGAGGGGTTTCACGCTGGTCGAGCTGATGCTCGTCGTCATAATAATAGGCATACTCGTCGCGATGGTGATGCCGCGGCTTGCCGGCAGGACAGAACAGGCCCGGGAGGCGGCCGCGAGGGCCGACATAGAAGCGAATATCGGGTCGGCCCTGGACCTGTATGAAGTCGACAGCGGCCGTTACCCCGACACCCTCGACGCGCTTCTTCAGAAGAAAGAGGGGATAGCCAACTGGAAAGGGCCGTACCTCAAGAAGAAGCCGGTCGACCCGTGGGGCCGGCCTTACGTCTACAAATATCCGGGCACGCACAACGATTATGACCTGTACTCGCTGGGACAAGACGGCGTCGAAGGCGGAGGCGATGATATCACGAACTGGGAAGAGGAGCGGGCGAATTAAGGCCTCCGGCGGGTTCACCCTGATAGAACTTGCGCTTGTCATTGTCATAGTGCTTATAGTGATAGGCCTCGCAAGCCCCATTCTCAAACATAGCACGTCAGACCTTGCCCTTAAAGACACCGCTTTCAATGTCTCGAAATTATCGCAATACGGCCAGGAGAAGGCTATCCTCGAACGGAAAAATTTCAAGATGGTCTTCGACTTCAAGGATATGAAGTATCAGCTGATGGAATTCGACACGGCCGCGGATCCGCCCGGCTATAGAAAGATGGACGGGAAGTTCGGAAGGGCCTACAGGGTGCCTCCGGGGTTTTCCATAGAGGGGGGTAACGGCGAAGTCGTATTTTATCCCGACGGCCGCTGTGATGAGGCCGAGATCAGGATCAAGGACGCCCGCGGCAACGGATATTCGATAAAGGTCAGGGGTTTCGGACCCGGGCCGGAGATCAAGGCGATAGGTGATGAAAGATAAGAGAGGTTTTCTGCTCCTGGAGGTCATAGTGAGTATCGTGGTGATCACGGGAGGGCTCCTATTCGTGACGCGCGCCTATTCCGCCGCCCAGCATGCCCTGACGAGATCGCGCGATATCTCTATCGCCGGGTTTCTTCTGGAGGAGAAGGCGTTCGAGCTGGACGAGAAGGGCGCCCTGGCCGTCTCATCAATAGAGGGCGAATTTGCCGGACGTCAGGGTTATTCATGGAAGATAGACGCCGTCCCCATCGAAGGGACCATGCTGAACGCGGTCACTCTGGAGGTATCCAGGCAGGGCGCGCGCGGTTGGAGTTATTCCATCTCGACCTATCTGAACGCTGTTCAGGAGACACAGGACGAATGAAGAATAACGGGAAGAAGGCCTTCACGTTCATAGAGCTCATAATAGCCGTTACGATATTCTCTATAATCGCGGTGAGCATATATTCCACTTTCAGGGCGGGGATCAGGGTGTGGCTGAGGGCAAACCCGGTTATAGAGGAGAGTCAGGCGAACCGGGTCTTCTTCGAGACGGTAGCGAGAGACCTGAAACGGGCATTCATATATACGTATCCGGACGGCGCCGTGAAGTTCGACGCCTCCGCCGACAGAGTATCCTTTATGACCATGGTTGATGTCGCAAGCGCGGGCGCGCTCCCTCATGAAGAGTACGCGAGGGTCACCTACTCGCTCAACCCCGAAGAGATGACGATAGAGAGGGCCGTTGCCGGGAGGGGGGAGGGGTTTGACGAGCTCTATGCCAGGCGTACCGTATTGCTGAACGGCATCCGGAAAGAAGAGTTCGGGTTCGCCTACTGCTACAAAGGCCCTTCGGCCGACCAGCCCTATGAATGGAAAGCGGCATGGGAGGACTCAAATAAGGTCCCGCGCGGAGTGAAGATAACGGCCGGGGATTCCGTGAAGACCGTCTTCATACCGATGGGGGAGCTGGGCGGCGCAACATGACGGACAGAAAAGGCACGATACTGGTGGCGTCGCTCTGGATACTGTCGATCCTTTCGATAATGGCGGTGGGGATAGGGTTCCGCACGTCGCTGGAGGCGCGGCTAAGTAAATACAACCTCGACAGGATGAAGTCGCTCTACCTGGCGCGCGCGGGATCGTTCAGGTCGCTCGAGGCCATATCCGCAGACGGCAGGGATTATGATTCTATGCGCGAATGCGGCATAATGATATCCGATGAGTACGGTCCTGAGGCAGGACCGTCCGTCTTCTTTTCGGACATCCGGGCCGGCGACGGCACGTTCAGCGTCGGGTACACATCGGATAAGAAATATTATGCCGGCATGTCGGATGAGGCAAGGCGCATCAACATAAATACCGCTCCGGCGGCGGTCCTGGAGCGCCTCCTGGGGCCCGGGAATGAAGAGGTCGCGTCATATGTGATAGACTGGAGAGATACCGATGCGATAACGGCGCGGGGTGAGTCGGAAGACGCCTACTACCAGTCGCTCGAGCATCCGTACAGGTGTAAGAACGGGAATTTCCTGGCTCCGGAAGAACTTTTTATGGTCAGGGGCATGACGCCGGAAATATTCTATAATATAAAGGAATATATAACGGTCTTCGGTGAGGGGAAGATTAATATCAATACGGCGCCGCCGCGTGTCCTCCTCGCCTCGGGCCTTTCCGAAAGCACGGCGGATATAATAACGAGGTTCAGGGCCGGCCCGGACGGTATATACGGCACCGGCGACGACGGCATATTCAGGAGCGATGGTAACATCCAGAACGACTCGATATTCACCGGCACCGCCGCAGCCGACAAAGAGACGATCAGAAACTCCTTTACAATAAAGTCCGAGTATTTTAGAATTGAGTCGACAGGCAGGGCCGAGAATTCGAAGGCAGAGAAGCTCATACTGGCCGTAGTCCAGAAGAACGCCGCCGGAGGGACTCATCCATTAAAGTCATACCGCGAATATTAGAAAGCGCCCGGGAGATCTTTGAGCTTGATAAGGATATCGTCGCGCTCGAGATCGGGGAGGAGGCGGTCAAGATCGTCGTCTCCGGCGTCTCGAAGGGGAGACGCGGGATAATCCGTTTTATAAAGGAGGACCTGCCCTCAAACGACGACGCCGCGATCGTCGAGACCATCAAGTCAGTTTTCGCTTCGCAGGCGATCACCCCGAACAGGATCTACCTTATAATACCGCGCCACCTGGTGACGGTACGGCTCCTCAGGATACCGTCGATAGACGACGAGGAGATACGCAAGATCATGAGGATAGAATCGGCCAAGCACGTGCCGTACGCCGATGAGGATATAGTATCCGGATACAGGGTGGCGGAGAAGACGGCGGACGGCTATTCTTCCGTGCTTCTGGCGGTCACCAGGCGCGAAGTCGTGGACCGTCTCACCGGCATCGCGGCGAAGGCGGGTTCGCCGGATGTGCCGGCGGTGGTGCTCAGCTCGGAGGCGCTCCTGTTGTGGTACCTCAGGGCCTCCGTAGGGAAGAAGGCCGGGGAGAGCGTCTGCATAGTCAATATAGACACAGATCACATCGACATCAACATAGTCGAAGACGAACGCCTCGTCTTCACGCGCGGTATCGTATACGGCGAAAAGGCCGCCTTCACCGGTGATAAGGTGGTCTCGGAGGTCAGGGTTTCGGCGGCGAGTTACAGGAAGGAGTCGGACAGGACCGTTTCGAAGATAGTTCTTACCGGCGTCCAGGCGAATGCCGCCGGATGCAGGGAGATGCTGGAGAGGGAATTGAAGGTGCCCGTCGAATTGACAGGCCAGTCGGAGAATATACCGCTCGGTGAGGGCATCGGCATAGATAACGAGGAGACGTCGTTCGCGGAGCTCATAGGGCTTGCGCTCTTTCCCGACGGGACCAGGATAAACCTTCTTCCGGGCGCCGTGCAGGAAGAGAAGCGTCTCGCCGTGTCGAAAAAGAACATCGCCGTAACGGTCGTGATAATCTTTATGATCAATGCGGTCGCGGTGGGAGTGGTGTTCAAAAAATTGCACGACAAGACGCTTTGCATATACCGCATTGAATCGGAGTCGAGAGAGATATCCCCCCGCGTCGAGCGTGCCGCTAAGATGGTGAAGGAGATGAAGATCATAAGGGAGAGGATGGAGGAGAGCCCCCTAGCCATCGACATCGTGAGCGAACTCGTCAAAGTGACCCCGCAGGGGATATCGTTCAGCATGCTCGAATTCGAAAGCAAAAAATCTCTCACGATCCGGGGGAGCGCCGGCGCGCTGGCCGACGTCTTCAGTTATGTGAACGTCCTGGAACTGTCCCCATATTTTGAAAAGGTCAAGGTGAAGTACGCAAATAAGAGGGCCTCGGTGGCGGGGGAATCCGCCGATTTCGAATTGTTATGCCTCCTATCCGATGGTAAGGCGAAAGGTCCCGGCGATGGTATTAAAAAATCTAAGTAAACGCGAACGCTATATAGCTTTCGGCACGGTGGCCCTGGCGGCGTCGGCTGCAATATACGCCCTCATCGTGGAACCGGTCACCCAGCGATGGGGCCGGCTCAACGCCGAGGCCATGTCAAGGTCGGCGGCGCTGAAGAAGGACTCGAAGCTCATATCTTCGTATAAGACGATCGAGGCCGATTATGCCAGGATATCGAAGTTCGCCAAGGCGCGGAAAGGCGGGGAAGAAGGGCTGGCCGATATGCTTACCTACATAGAAAATATCTCGCGCAACGATTCATGCGCCATCGTCAATATAAAGCCGATGGGGACCAAGGATTTCGGTGATCATAAAGAAGTGCTCATAGACGTCACCGCGGAAGCCGACCTGACAAAATTTTCGAGATTTTTATACGATATAGAGAATGATAAGGATATGATATTGAGGGTCAAACATTTTACCATAAGTTCAAGGTCTACCCAGGAAGGGTCCCTGCGCGGCACTTTTCTGATAAGTAAGCTCCTTATAGAATAGCTCCTGCCAATTCACCTAACTCATTGCCGTCACTTGACAAATAGAAATATCATGGTATACTCTCTGTTTAGAGAGTAAAAGTCAACTATCTACATAGAGAGCATATGCCTGAAAAAGAGATCTATCTCATAAAAGATCTTTCCCGCCTGTCAGGCCTTTCCGTCTTCACCATAAAGTATTACCTGAACCTCGGCCTCATAAAAGAGATAGGGAGGAGCCGGGAGACGAACTTCAGATATTTCGACCAGTCCACACTGGACGGGTTGAAGAAGATAATAGAGCTCAAGAAGAGGGGCATATCGCTGGGGAAGATCGCGGACCTTATGGGTGAGGAGGCAAGGCCGTGAGTTACTACGAAGCGTTGGGACTCAAAAAAGAACCTTTCTCCACAAGCCCGGACCCCGCCTTCTTTTACCGTTCCGCCGCCCATACGACGGCGCTGCAACGGCTCGAGATAATGATACGGCTGAAGAGGGGCCTCAGCCTCATATTGGGCGACGTCGGGACCGGGAAGACGACGATGTCGCGCGCGCTGCTCCAGGGCTTTGCCCAGGACGACGGTTATGTCTTTCACATAGTCCTCGACCCGTCCTATAAGTCCGAATTCCAGTTCCTCTCCAGCCTTGTGAGGATGTTCGGTATAAGGCCCGATTCCCGTTCCACCCTGGATTACAGGGAAGAGATAGAGAAGTATCTTTTTAAAAAGGGGGTGGACGAAAATAAGACGGTAGTGTTACTGATAGACGAGGGGCAGAAGTTGTCGACGCCGTTCCTGGAGATGCTGCGCACGCTCCTCAACTATGAGACGAACGAATATAAGCTCCTGCAGCTCGTCATCGTTTCGCAGATGGAACTCCTCCCGCGCATAAAGAAGATAAGGAATTTTTACGACCGCATAGGCCTCAAATATATCATAAACCCCCTTGACCAGAAAGAGGTGAAAGAGGTCATACGCTTCCGGCTTCAGGAGGCGGGCCTCGAGCCGTCGAGAGAGCTATTTACCGACGGGGCCGCGGATAAGGTGTTCGAGTATTCGCAGGGGTACCCCAGGAAGATATCTATAATATGCCACAACGCGCTGGAAGAACTTGTGATGAGCGGGAAGACGGTCGCTGATGAGGCGGTGGTCGAGGATGCCATAAAGAGGGATACCGTTTAGATGCATAAAAATATGTCGCCGGAAGAGCGTCTTCTCAATCTCATAAGAGGAAAGAATAAAAAACCGGACGTTGCATCCCCGGACGCGTCCCCGGACGGGCCTTCCGGAAAGACGGACGGCGGTAAAAGGGCTGTCAGGCCGGCGTTCGGGGCGCTCTTTAAAGGCGGCCCGGCGGCCATCGAATTTTTCAGGCGTAACTTCACCAGGCAGAAGCTGCTGGAGCCGGAGTTCCTGAAGGTCGTCAACCGTTATCTGGCTGTGGTCCTGGCCGTACTCTCCGTCTATTTCGTCATAGAACTTATATTCGTAAGGCCGTATGAGGATATGGGCTCCACCGCAGGGGAAGAGACGGCCTCCGCGAGGCCCCGTTCCCATGCGCCCAAAGACCTCCTGCCGGCGGCAAAAGATTATTCCCGGTATTCCGGTGTCATATCCGGCAGGCAGATATTCGGCCCTGCGCAGGGCGAGTCCGGCCAGGCGCAAGCGGTCATCACCTCCGATGATATATCAAGCGCGCTCGGGCTCGTCGGGATAATCACCGGGCCGGACCCCCAGGCCATCATAGAGGACAAGAAAGACCAGAAGACATATTACCTGAAGAGGGGCGAATCTTTCAATAATGTGACGGTTGAAGAGATATCCGAAGGCAAGGTCGTAGTCAACTACGACGGGAGAAGGGTAACGCTGTTTCTATAGAGGAGCGGACCATGAAAAAGATACGATCGACGGTCAGCATTTTAGTCATCTTCGCTTTCACCATAGGCCTTTTTGCGACCTCGGACGCGCAGGATAATGCAGCGGCCCCGTCGGGCGACCCGGGCAAGATATCCCTTGACCTTAAGGGGATGGACGTCGTCGAGGTCATAAAGATGCTGTCGGCCAAAGGGGACCTCAACGTCGTCGTCGGGAGCAACGTGAAGGGGCGCGTGACCATATTTTTAAAGAGCGTCGGCATAATGGACGCCTTCGATATCATACTGGTGGCGAACGACCTCGCGTACGACAGGCGCGGCGATATCATCTACGTAATGTCGCAGAAGGATTACGAGGCGATGTACGGCGAACGCTACGCGGACAAGAAAGAGGTCAGGGTATTCCAGCTCAAGTACGCCAAGGCGGTCGAGGTGGCGAAGGCCGCGAACCAGCTGAAGACGAAGATCGGCAAGGCGGTGGTCGACGAAGGGTCGAATACGCTCGTCGTGATAGACAGCCCCGTCTCCGTCTCCCAGATAAGCGACATGATAGCCAAGGTGGATATGCCTACGGCCACGAGGATATTCGAGCTTAAATACGCGAAAGCGGCCGACCTGAAGGCCAAGGTCGCCGAGAGCCTGACGAAAGGCGTGGGCACCATGCAGATAGACGAGAGGACCAACAAGATCGCCGTGACGGACCTCGAGAAGAAGATGTCGGAGCTCGAGACGATGATCACGGCGTTCGACGATAAGCTCCCGCAGGTCCTCATAGAGGCGAAGATCGTCCAGATCACCCTTGACGACAAATTCAAACTGGGCGTCGACTGGGAGAGCGTGCTGAAGAAGCTGTCGAAAGAGGTCAGCATAAAGAGCACGTTCGAGCTTGCCACCCAGAATACGTTCACGCCCGGGGCGCAGGTCCTCGTAGGCGCGCTCAATTCGGGCAGCGATTACGCCATGATGGTCCAGGCGCTGAAGACGGTGGGGGACACCAACCTCCTCTCGAGCCCGCGTATCACCGCCCTGAACAACCAGGAGGCCAAGATACTGGTCGGGACATCGCAGCCGTATGCCACCAACACCGTCACCCAGGGGACGGCCACTACCACTACCGGAACTTCGCTCAGCTTCCTAGACGTCGGGGTAAAGCTCTACGTGACCCCGACGGTCAATAAGGACGACTTCGTGACGATGAAGATAAAGCCGGAGGTGAGCTCCACCTCCAGCAGCTATACTTACGGCAGCCCGTCTACGACGGTGCCTATCGTGGAGACGACGCAGGCGGAGACGAGCGTCACGGTCAAGGACGGGACGACTATCATCATAGCCGGCCTCATAAAAGACCAGCGCACGAGCCAGGTCGACAAGGTGCCGATACTCGGGGATATCCCTTATATCGGAGAGGCGTTCAAGAAGACCGTCAAAGAAGTGGTGAAGCAGGAGCTGGTAGTATTCTTAACCCCTCATATCATAAGCGGCGGGAACGATTACCTGGAGCAGCCCCTGAGCCCTCCCGTGGGCGAGAAGAGGTTCACCGTGCCGGAGAAACCTACATTCGACAGGCGCAATGAGGTCGCCCTGAGGCCGGGATATTTTGAACAGAGGAAAGAGGTCCTAGAGGACGAAGCGGATAAGGCGGCCAGGCGGCAGAGGAACGAGGGTTCCATCCTGGTCTCGACCGAAGACGAGTATAGCTACTTTGTGAAGACGAAGATAGTCGAGAATGTGAGGTCTGCCAAGCGTAAGAAACGTTCTATGAAAGGCACGGTGAAGGTCGCCTTCATGCTCTCTCCCGCCGGAGATATGGTCTCGGGCCCCGAGGTAGTGAAGTCGTCGAACCATGCCCTGGACAGGGTATCTTTAAACTCGGTAAAGAACGCGGCACCGTTCCCGGCCTTCCCGGCATCTATGGGGCCGGAAGATAAGAGATTCGTCATCGATATATCATTCGAGTGATCTTTAAAAGAAAGGAAAATGTATGAACAGGGACATTAAGCTGCTCGTGATATTTCTTTCGGTAACGAGCGTTATCCTGCTTTACACCACGATCGTCTTATTTGTCCTTAAAGAGAACGAAAGGGACCGCAAGGTCATGCTGCAGAAGAGGTTCGATGAGGTCAGCATGGCAAAGGCAGAGGTCGAAAGCGCGCTTAAAGAGCTCGAGATGGCCAATATCGAGATGAAGACGAATATAAAGGCCCAGGACGAAAAGATAGGTATCCTCGCCCAGAATCTGGAGGAGGCGAAGAAGGCGCTCGCCAGGGCGCTCATCAAGACCGACGAACGGGAATTTGAGATCCAGAACCTGAAGCGGAAACTGGAAGAAGAGCGCGCCGAGAAGGAGGACCTCCTTAAGCGGCTCGAAAAGGTGAACGAAGATTACATGAATATGAAGTTCCAACTCGATAACCTTCTGAGGACAAAGGAAGAGCTCGAAAAGAGGGCCAGGGAGATCACCGAAAAAGAGGGTGTGTCACTGGGCACCATAGTAATAAAACAGTGACGGGTTAGGGAGGCAAAAGCTTGATTTCAAAGTTGACAAGGGCCATATATGATAATATGATATACTCCGCATCTATTACCACAGCTCATGCATATGAAGGCCAATATCACAGTTCCCATCATAGCGGTAGCCGTATTGACCGGCGCGTTAACATACGCAACCTCTCCATTCAGTAAAACAAATCCTGTAAAAAGTCCCGTTTCAAGTCCCCGCCATTCGGCGTCGTTCGAAGATTTCACCTTTACGAAATATGCCGATAACGGAACCGAAAAACGGTATACCATAGAGGGGAAGAGGATCAGGGCCGTTAACCGCAAGATAGCCCTCTTTTCTACGGACGTGTCAAAGGCCGTCCGGCTGGAAGATGTCCTTATAACTTTTTATGAAAATAACGCCCCGGTTTCGTACCTGAGCGCGAAACGCGCCATCCTGGGTGCGCCCATCCAGAAAGGGGACATGATATCCGCCATGACGTCGCGCATAGAGCTCTCCAGGGATATATGCCTGGTCACCACCCAGCACAGGACGCTCTCATGCAGGACCCTGGTATTGGACAACGCGAAAAATACGGTCTTTGCCAACGGCAATTGCGTATTGAGATATGACGGCAAGGCGGTAAAGGCGGATATGGTAGATTCGGACGTAGCGTTACGGAATTTCGATATCCGGAACGATAGATATAAACGCGTGAGGTCACTTACAAGGATATTCGGCTAAAGAGGGGGATGATATGCGTAATAGGAAAGGTCTTGCTTTATCGGTATTATCGGTCTTTGTATCTTTAACGGTCGTCTTCGCCGCAGGCACCGCGTCCGCCACGGACATAGATGACGGGAAGACGCTCCTTTTGAGCGACAAGAACTTCGTAGGCGCGCACAACGCGTTCGAAACCGCGCTAGCCGCGAACCCTACGGGCCAGGTCGAGAACTTTTGGCACGCGGTGACGGTCATCTCCGGTAACGAAGCCCTTAAGGCAAAATTACGGGAACTCGACCTCCTGGACGAGGCCGATATGCCGCTATTTTTCGATGCCGAAGGCGAGTTCAATTACAATATGTACGAGATCGAGAATATCATCATCGATAATGACAGCGAGCTCTTCTCGTGCGACGACTCGTGGACCCTCTCACCGGAGACGGACTCCCTCAACACCTATGATACCAATTGCCGGGTACATGCTTCGGGCTCCAATACTGACACAGCCACGTGGTATATAAACGTGCCGGTGGAAGGCGAATATGAGGTATTTGTATGGATACCGCCTGCAGAGGGGGGCACAGAGAGCGCGCACTATACGGTGAATCACGGCCTGGGTAGCACCGAGGTCTACAAGAACCAGAAGAGTTACGGCCAGGGCGCCGGTTGGCGCAGTCTGGGTTTATACAGGTTCAACTTCGATGAGTCCCACAGCGTGGTATTGTCCGGCGATTCATCGACAGGCGATGTCGTCGCGGATGGCCTGAAGCTCGTTTATGAAGGGAGGGTCACCGATGACTCCAGTGAGCCAGATTTTTACACTTCCGGCGACGGGTGGCAGGAGGTGAGCGAGGTCCAGCATGCGAACAGGGGTAATTACCACCGGGCCATCGCGGGCGAAGGCGTAAGCGCGACGTGGATGTTCAACGTCCCGGACGCCGGGGAAGAGTATGCCATATACGTATATATGCCGCATATGGAGGGCGAGTGGGAAAACGCCGGGACGGTCCAATATACGGTGAACGGGTATGATACGGTAGACGTGAAATACGAAGGGAACGATAACCACTGGTATTGCATAGGCATATTCCAGTTCGAGTCGTCCGCAGAGAATTCGATCACGCTCTCCAGCAATGAGACGGGCAATATGATATGCGCGGACGCCATAGAGGTAAGCATGTGCCGCCCGTATCCGGACCTGGGTGAGGGGCAGTATATCGCGAGCGGGGAGACCGGTACTACAGGCATCCTCGCCGAGATAAATACGGCCCTCGGCAATCTATCCGTCGTAACAGGCGCTTTTTCCGATACGGTCACTCCGCTCCATTGCCCCGCTCTCTCCGAAGACCTTGTGCTCGATTACGGGGATGCAAAGGCGCTCGAATCGGGCCTCTATTTCCTGAGATCGAACATCAAGATCAACGCGGCGTATGATATGGGCGACGCCGATATCAGGCAGCTTACTATGGGCGACGGCGAATTCGACATAGTCCTTTCGATACTTAACGATAATGAGGGCCTCTTCAAGCTGCGTACCGACGAAGGGATCGATACGGCGGCGCTTCTCGGAGACGCGAAGACCGCCCTGGTCAATGCGATCGATTCGTACATGGCGGCATCCGCGGCCATAAGGGCGAGGACAGACGGATCGAACCACCTCTTCAGGTTCTATGAACCGGAAGACCCCGAAGAGGAAAAGGAAGAGATCCTGGACGTAGAGGAGATGGTGCGGGATCAGATGGCAGGGGTCAAGAATAACCTCGTTGACCATGCGGCCAACCCGTTCTTTACCATACCCTCCCTTTCCGAATTTTTCGGCGAAGATGCCGGTACGGGGATAGATATAGACGTCGACCTCTATGAGTTTTTCACCAATCCCAAGGACCTCCGGGACTATCTCGATGCCTTTATAGACAACAGCGATCTCATACCGGATGATTTTGAATATCCTACGCTGGACGGCATACTGCCAGGGTTCAGGCCGGCCGACTGGAACTTCCTCTTCGGCAACGGCCCTGAAGGCAGGTCGCCGAAAGTCGTCTGGAGAGGCGAGACGCCTTCGGTATATCTCGAGTGCACCTATGCCGATGACCCCCATAAGGCAAATATCACGAGGTTCGAGATATACAGGTCGACCGGCAATGAATCGCTCAAGAGCCCGGCCAATCTCATAACCACGATATACTATCCGTCAGGGGACACGGCATGTTATACGGATAACACGCTAGACCCCGCCAACAATATATACTATTACCAGCTCTACACATACTATGATCTCGGCGACGGCCGTACGGCAGAGACGTACACCAGCGTCGGCGAGGCGATCATCAGCATCTACGTAGATTGTAACAGCGTTTCCGCCACTGAAGACGGGACGAAGGCGAACCCGTTCAGGAACCTCGGAGACGCCATAAAAGAAGAGACGGGCGACGGGACGAAGGTCTTCATCGCGCGCGGCACATATCACGAATCGGCTATGAGCATCGGCATGTGGAACAAGGACGGCCTCATCCTCGAAGGCGGGTACGAGCCGACGGGATGGACCAGGGATATAGAGGCGAACGAGACGATAATCGATGCCGAGGGACGCGACGACTGGTCTATCATCGGGCTTTCCAACGTGTCCGATGTGGTCATAGACGGCCTGACACTGAAGAACGGCACGGCTAAAGAAGGGACATCCGGCGTCAGCCTGTGGTATTCCTCCTCGATAATAATAAGGGACTGCAGGATCATAAACTGCGGCCAGGGCGTTCAGGTGAGCAACGGCACGTCTGTCATGATCGAAGGTTGTTATCTGGAAGGCCGCAAGGCCGACTCGACCGGTTACCAGGGCGTCAGCATATACGGACCCGGCATATCCGTCGAAGTGATAGATTCCACGATCACAAGTTTCAGATACGAGGGTATCTCCGCATGGAATACCGATTCGTCCGTACTGGTAGCGGGGTGTACGATATTCCAGAACGGCGGGAACGGTATATACGGGGCCGCGCAGTTCACCATAATAGGGTCACGCATCGCTCAGAACACCACCAACGGCATCTACCTGAACCAGAATCCGTACGCGCAGATCATGAATAACATCATAGAGGATAATGAGGCCACCGGTGTCTATTGCGAGAATATGCAGGGGCTCTCCATAGTGAACAACACCATCCTCAACAACAACGAAGGAGGCGGCATATATTACACAAATGTCGCGGGGAGCGAGATAAAGAATAACATCCTCGTCGGCAATAACGGCGGATGGGGCAATAGCGGCATATATTGGGGCGGCAGCGGCGCCAAAGGGACGATATCCAATAATGACTCCTACGGCCACACCACCGCTGACTACAGGAATTGCGAGCCATTGCCGGAGAGCAATATCTCCCAGGACCCGCTCTTCTTCGATGCCGCGGGCGGCGATTATCACCTCAGCCAGACCTCTGCAGGGCAGGTCTCCGACAGCCCGTGTTTAAATACCGGGAGCACCTCGGCGGAATATATCGGCCTGTCGGGCCTCACTACGCGCACAGACCATGTACTCGACGCGGATACGGTCGATATGGGATACCATTACCAGTCTCCGGGCTATTCCGGGGCGAAGAGCGATGTCGTGATCGCCTTCGGTTCCGAGTACGGCATATGGGTGAGGCATAATACGCCCTACTTCTCCTTCTGGTCCAATCTGCACATACTGGACCCGTATTCGATGACCACCGGCGATATTGACGGTGATTCGAAAGATGAGGTCATAATCGACTTCGGCTCCGAATACGGCGTATGGGCATGCCATGAAGAGGGTGGCTGGGACCCGATAAGCGATACAAGCCCCGAACTGATGGTCACCGGCGACGTGAACGGTAACGGGATGGATGACGTCATCATCGACTTCGGCTCCGATTGCGGGATATGGGTGCGATATGACGACGGCAGGTGGAGCCAGGTAAGCGATGTGAGCGCCCTGAATCTCTGCACGGGTGATATAGATAACGATGCAAAGGACGAGATGATCATCGACTTCGGCGCCGATTACGGTGTATGGGCGAGGCATGACGACGGCGTCTGGAATTTAATAAGCGCCGTAAATGCGGAATGGCTGACCGCCGGCGATTTTGACGGTGACTCGAAGGATGAGGTCATCATCGACTTCGGCTCCGATTACGGCATATGGGCATACCATGATGACGGCAGCTGGGACCAGATAAACAGCGTGAGCCCCGACTCGATGGCCACGGGAGATGTGAACGGTAACGGCAAGGACGACATCATCATCGACTTCGGCCCGGTATACGGTATATGGACCTGGTATGATAACGGGGGCTGGGAGCTGATGAGCCCGGTCGATCCGGAATCTATGGTCACCGCCGATGTCGACGGGAATGGCAGGTGTGACGTCGTCATCGACTTCGGCTCCGATTACGGTGTATGGGTCCACCATGATGACGGCAGCTGGGGTTTTATCAGTAATGTGACGCCGGAAGTTATGGTAACCGGAAAGGTCTTATAAAGAAGCATATATTATACTGATTTCTTGAAAAGAGGGCTAATATAGTTAAATGATAAAAAAGCTAGATTAGCCCTCTTGTTTTTCCCGCTATCCATGATATAATTAGTGGATTTTAAAATCAGAGGCAAATTAAGATGAAAGACAAAAAGAGGATATATACAGCATTTATTACCGTGGCCCTGGCGCTCGTAACCGGCATCTTCTATACGATCATGCCCGGAACGACAGAGGCCTTCGGGGTCGATGAATCGGAGTTCGTCAAAAGGGACGGCGCGCACCTTACGTTGGACGGGGAGCCGTTCTATTTCGCAAGCACCAACAACTATTACCTCTTCTATAAGACGCAGGCCATGATAGACGAGATCCTGGACGACGCAAAGGCGCTGGGCCTGAGGGTGGTGAGGACGTGGGGGTCATGCGAAGGCAATATAAAGGACACCTACTGTTTCCAGCCCGAACCGGGCGTATACGACGAACCAACATTCCAGAAGCTCGACTACATAGTCGCAAAGGCGAAGGCATGCGGCATCAGGTTGATAATACCCTTCGTCAACAATTGGGACGATAATTTCGGGGGCATAAGAAAGTACACGGCCTGGTCGCCCACGGCCAAGGCGAGGATATCGTTCGATATATATAACCCGGGCGGTGTTACGGACGTAGCTCTCGCGGTAAGCACCGGGACGCTCTGGGATTGGCACGAATCGCTTCCGCAGGCGATCGCGACGGGATGGAACCACGTCACATTCACCCTCGATTCTAATGACTGGAAGTGTGAGGCATCGGGGTGGGAATATACCAGCGCCATAGCCGGCCTGGATGACGTGAAACAGCTTAGCATCGGCGTCTACGGTCACACCGCGAGCGGGTCCGTCTACGTCGACAATATCTATACGGGGACCGCGTCGAAGACGCTCCTGTGGGACGGGGCCGAAGAGGTAGGCGGGTGGCATGAGGCGTCGGCCTGGTCGGACGCTTCCTCCGTAGCGCTCTCGAATATGTCGACCCAGGGCTACCACTCGCTCGAGCTTGTATACGATGCCTCCAAGGGTAACGGGAAGGCGTTCTGGGAGATCTACACGGATATCAGTAACCACGATATCTTCTATTTCGACGAGACATGCAGGACGCTCTATACGAACTATATCTACCATATGCTCAACAGGGTCAATACCATTACGGGAGTCGCTTATAAGCATGAGCCGGCTATCATGATGTGGGAGCTCGCCAACGAGCCGCGCTGCGAAAGCGACCCGTCGGGCGATACCCTCCAGGCGTGGATCGAAGACGTAGCCGCTTACATAAAGACCGAAGACCCATACCACCTGTTATCGGTGGGCCTCGAAGGCTGGTACAACGGGAGCGGGACCGACTATATCAGGAATAACCAATGCACAAATATAGATGCCTGCTCATTCCACCTCTTCCCCAACGATTACATAATGTCGGAAGAGGAATCAAAGGAATGGATAGAGGACCACATCAGGGACGGTCATACGACCGTAGGTAAGCCCGTATATCTCGGAGAGTTCGGATGGCGGATAGGCGGCAGGACCGATATCCAGAAAGAAGAGGTCCTCCACAGTTTTGGCAGTGACACGGAGGGATGGGATATCCACTGGGGGTACACGGCAGGGCCGGCATGGGCGGGAGGTATCAGCGCCGACGGCAACGGTTCGATACAGTATACCGCCTCCTTCTCGGGGTGGTCCACCGCAGGAGGCAGGGTCTGGTACGGGACCTCTAAAGATCTTTCGGGATATGAATACGTATCGGGATGGGTCCGTGTGCCTGATGCGCCGCCGGGGACATGGATTGAAGTACAGCTTTACGCTGAATCAGGGCCGACGAATGAGAAGACGTGGTCGAGTGATCTGGTAAAAGGGTACCTCTGGGCGGGCCACTGGTATTTATTGAAGTTGCCCGTGGCAGAGATACCCTACCCGTCACAGGTCAATTCCCTGGGTATCCAGGTGAAGAGCGATTACTCGACCTACACAGGTGAGGTATATTACGATCTCATAGAGGCCTATTCGGGCACCGCGGTACGTGACAGGGTCTATAAAGATTGGACCGACCTTGTATATGCCGCAGGCGGTGACGGGGCCGGTTTCTGGGATATGGTGGGACACCAGGAAGACGGCGATCTATACCCCGACTATTATCTCTACTCGGTATATTATCCGGAAGATCTCTCTACCTGCGCCATAATAAGTAAATTCGCCTCTGATATGAGCTCAAAGGTCATTGCGCAGTCGCCCCGTGTCACCGTAGGAGACATCGACGGGAATGGCGGATCGGACGCCATCATCGACTTCGGCGCCTCTTACGGCATATGGATATGGCATGACGACGGCACATGGCTCCAGATAACCGCGGTCGACCCGGAATCTATCACCTCGGGCGATATAGACGGCGACTCCAGGGACGAGGTCGTGATCGACTTCGGCGCCTCT